>Ga0209787_1000003_pt1 | contig 616638 bp, 560 predicted proteins | sample WorMetLIZISLAND2_2_FD_187414 | JGI IMG/M metagenome (GOLD analysis project Ga0209787, IMG submission 187414) | Marine gutless worms symbiont microbial communities from Max Planck institute for Marine Microbiology, Germany - Olavius loisae LIZARD... ... | reverse complement strand
AACGACCACGCCTACGCGCGCGATGCCGTATGGCAGCTCTCCGACGTGGCGAAAACGCTCTTCGGCTCCAAGGACGTGGCTGAGATGGAAGCTGAAGAACTCATCGGTCTCGACGAGGAGGATATCGAAGAAATCCTCGAACACAGGGCTTAGGGTTTGAAGAGATCGGACACCATCCCTAACGGACAAGGAACAAGGCCATGGCACCGTTCGCCGACATCAAGAAAATTTTCAGTGCGGATGATATCAAGAAGTCGAAAAAACGCACGGCTCTGCAAAAGGCGTTTAGTCGGCTTGAAAAGAAGGGGGAAAAGATCCGCAGTGCCCTGAAGGCCGAAAAATCGAAAAAGCGGAAAAAGGAACTCGAGCGCAAGCTGGAGACCAATGAGCGGCATTTGAAAAAGGCCAAGAAGGTAATCAAAGAAGTCGGTTAGCACGGCCGCTCGCCATCGCCGACGCTGCGCAAAAAAACCGCCGGACCTCCTGGCGGCGGTTGGGCAATGTCGCGTCATTGGATCAGCCGGGGATTTCGTTGTATTCCCTAGTATTCCGTGTTCTTACGCCAGGAGGGACCTTTCATGGAAGAAACCGTACGCGAAACCTGGAATCTGATGATCGAGGTGGTCATGACCTATGGCCTCGACGTCGTCGGTGCGATCCTCATCCTCATTGTCGGCTGGTGGATCGCCGGCCGCTCCCGCGGCTGGGCGAAAATGGCACTGGAGAGGACGGGCCGCGTCGACGCCATGCTGACCGGATTCCTGGCGGCCGCCGTTCGCTATACGGTCCTCGCCCTCACCGTGCTTGCGGTCCTCGATCGCTTCGGCGTCGAGACGACCAGCTTCGTCGCCATCCTCGGTGCGACCGGCATCGCCATCGGCCTCGCCCTGCAAGGGACGCTGTCGAACGTTGCGGCCGGCGTCATGATCCTGGTGCTCCGGCCGTTCAAAGTCGGCGACTTCATCGAGGGGGGGCGGCCACAGCGGAACGGTGAAGGAGGTCTCGCTATTCGTCACCCACATCGCGACGCCCGACAACGTCGCCATCATTCTGCCCAACACCCAGCTTTGGAATACGGCCATCAAGAACTTCAGCTACCATTCAACGCGCCGGCTCGATCTCGTGTTCGGCATCGGTTACGACGATGACATCGACAAGGCCATGAATGTCTTGAACGAAATGATTGCTGCCGACGAACGCTGCCACGGCGACCCGGAACCACTGATCGCCGTTAGCGAGCTGGCGGACAGTTCGGTCAACCTGCTGGTCCGCATCTGGTGTGACGGTGGCGATTACTGGGCGCTCAAGTGTGATTTCGTGAAGGCCGTTAAACAGCGTTTCGATGCGGAAGCGATCTCGTTTCCGTTCCCGCAACGCGACGTGCATCTCTACGATGTGAGCCGAATTACCTGACCTGAGAATTCACGGATTTCAGGTGCCGATCAGATGCAGGGCGACGCGTCGCTCGTGCGGCCGGGCCCGGTGCTCGAACAGATAGATCCCCTGCCAGGTGCCCAATGCCGGCCGACCGCCGGTAACCGGTATGGACAGCGACACGTCGGTCAGTGCGCTTCGGATGTGGGCCGGCATGTCGTCGGCGCCCTCAATGGTGTGGCGATACAACGACGGGTCTTCCTTGACCAGGCGGCTGAAGAAGGTCTCCAGGTCCCGCATGACGTCGGGATCGGCGTTTTCCTGAATGGTCAGGGAAGCCGATGTATGGCGGCAATGGAGCGTCAGGAGCCCCGACGAAATCGCCGTATGACCGACCCAGCCGAGCACGTCTGAGGTGATTTCGACCAGTCCCTGGCCGGCCGTACGGATGGAAATCTCTGAGTTCTCTTGGCGCAGGTCCATACCCGTTTCCCCGGGGTCGTCGAATGCCGGGTTCATAATACGCCGATCGGCGGTAAACGAAACGGCGGGAATTCCTGAGCGCGGGCTTGCGCCGCGAGCCGCGTCGCGATACTTATAGCCGGGCATGGAACATAAAATGAACATTCCCTTCGAGGACCCGGACCTCGATGATGAGGCCCTGTCGCCGGCCGACGGTATCACGCGCGGTGCGAGCCGGTATTTTCGCGACCTGGGCAATGCGGTTCTCCGTGAATTCCGATTGTCGAACGGACGGCGTGTCGATTTGATTGGGCTCGACGCCAAGGGGCTTTTCTCCATTGTCGAGGTCAAGTCATCGCCCGCCGATTTTCGCACGGACGACAAGTGGCCGGAGTATCGCGCTTACTGCGACGCCTTTTACTTCGCGGTTGCCGCCGGCTTTCCGATGGATCTTATTCCCGGTGACTGCGGATTGATCGTCGCCGATTCCTATGGTGCCGTCGTGCGCCGGCCCGCGCCACAGCAGCCGATGAATGCGACCCGCCGCCGGGCCCAGATATTGCGCTTCGGGTTGGCCGGTGCCGGACGCCTGGAGCGGTTACTCGACCCGCCGCCCTGAGGCGACGACGGTCCCGGTGACCCGCGTTCTTCCTATTTTTGGCGCTTGTCGCCGCCCGCCGCCTTGCGTTGGAGGTAAGCGTCAGCTTTTTTCTTGCGATCGTCCTTGATCTCGCGAAGCAATTTGGCGGTTCGGGACTTCATCGAATCGATCAATGAGGTGTCTGTGTAGTTTTCACTCGCTTCCGGAATGATCTCGTCAAGATCGATGATGTACTTCATGACGTGGATCCCGTCATCCTCGCGGGTAAACAGCTTCTGGACGATGACCGTGGCGCACTCCTTCAGGATCACAGGAGAACTGGCCATCATCACCAGGGGAATGAAACCTCCTTTGGTGTCTTCGAAGACGAACTCCCAATCGGTCACACCTTCGGGCGTCTGCGGCCATTTCGGCTTACCCATATCCCGCATTCCCCTTCCGTAGATTGCGCCCGCAGCGCCACAACGGACGGTAGCCTCAAAGGGATAAGAAACGGTTAACCATAGCGATGCAAGGTTTCGCCGGAGCGGCGCAACCATCGCCGCCCTTCCTTTCCCCGATCCGTCAGACTGTCCACCAGTGCCCAGAAGCCGGGGCCATGATTATGCTCGACGAGGTGGGCAACCTCGTGGGCGACGACGTAGTCGAGGACGAATTCGGGTGCCAGGGCGAGACGCCAGGAGAACGACAGGTTGCCGTTCGACGCGCATGACCCCCAGCGCGACCGGGTATCGCGAAGCGTGACCCGTCCGGCGCGAACGCCGAGCACACCGGCTTTCTGTTTGACTTTGGATGCGATCAAACGCCGGGCTTCGCGCTTAATCCAATCGCGTACACGACGGGGAACGTGTTCGTGCCGGCCGCTGACGCAAATCTCGCCGTCTTCGATCCAAACGCCGCCCCGCTTTCCGGAAACCCGCCGAATGGGGTAATCAGTGCCGAGGAACGGGATCACGGTTCCGTCGTCGAACGGAACCTTCGGTGTCAGCGATGCCAAAGAGGCCAGGACCCAGCCCTTTTTCTCTTCGACGAACCGGATCGCGTCGGCTTCCTTGGCGCCCGGCGGCAGGGTAACCGAAATGCCGTCCGCTTCTCCGTTGCCGCGCCCGGGTTTCAGACGAATGATCAGACGCCGCGCCCGTCCGTTACGCCGCAAGGCAACCGGCACAGAACGGCCATCGAGATCGATCGATCGCGTCTGCCCTGTTGCCGCCAAGGCCCGATTCCCGGTTCAGGCGGCAGCCGGCATCTCGTAATCGATGCCGTCGAATGCGGCAAAGAGGCTCGCCTTTTGCTCTTCGGAAAGCCGGGTCAACGGCGGGCGGACGTTGAGCCAGCCGTCTTTGCCCGTATGCCGCGCCATCAGGGTCTTGAGGGCCGGCGGCAACGGGAATTGGCTGATCACCTGGCGGACGGCGACGAGGCGCTCCTGGGCGGCATCGATATTGCGGCCTGCCAAGTGGCCGGCATAGACGTCGGCGGCGAGCCGCGAACCGACATTGGCGCAAGCCGTAATGCAACCGCCGCCGCCGCCCTGCAGCACCGGCAGCAGCAGGTCATCGGCGCCGCTGAGCACACAAAAACCGGGGAAATTGCGCGCCATGCTCAGCATGTTGTCGAGATCGCCCGAACTGTCCTTTACGCCGACCACAGTCTCCGGATAGTCCTTGTGCAACATCTCGATCAGGCCGTGGGTGATCGGCGTCGCCGACATGCGGGGGAAATGATAGAGGTAGACCTTGAGGCGATCGTCGCCGATCCGCTGGATGACCTCGGAAAAGAAGGCGTGGAGGCCGGCGTCACTCGGGTTCTTATAGTAGAAGGGTGGTAGCATGAGGACGCCTCGGGCGCCGGCCTCGACGGCCTTGCGCGTCAATTCGACGGCGTCGGGCAAGGCGCAGCTCCCCGTACCGGGCAGGAGCTTTTCTCCCGGAATGCCGTTGTCGACGAGGGTTTCGATGATGTCGATGCGTTCGGCCAGTGAAAAGGAATTGGCCTCTCCGGTGGTGCCGAGGATAGCCAGACCGTCGCAACCGTTGTTCAGCAACCAGCGCGAATGGCCGGCCATCAGGTCGTGATTGGGTTGCAGGTCGGCGTCGAGCGGCGTCAGGGCGGCGGCGAGCACACCGGTGAAACGGTCAGGCGGCAGGTTCAAGGCATCCTCCATAACAAATTCGGTACTATTTCGGCCAGCTTACCACATGGTTCTCGAGGTCGTCGGTGTCGCGCTCCGAGACGACACGGCCGCGAACGGAAATACGGGCTTGGTGAACGGTTTCCGGATCACCGGAAACCAACGGGTGCCACCAAGCGAGATCGCCGCCTTCGCCCAGCACCCGGTAAGCGCAGGTGCTCGGCAACCAAGCGAAGTTCTTGTAGTTTCGGTGGGTCAGGATCTGGCAATCGGGAACGAACCGCTTGCGCTCGTCGTAGCTGACGCAACGGCAGGTTTCGAGGTCGAGCAGCCGGCAGGCCACGTCGGTATGGAAAATCTCTCCCGTGTCCTCGTTCTCGAGCTTGTTGAGGCAGCAGCGCCCGCAACCGTCACACAGGCTTTCCCATTGCTCCCTGGTCATCTCGGCCAGAGGCGTCGTTTTCCAGAAGGGAACGGTTTCGCGATCGCGTTTTCGGCGTGCAAACATGGATCCACCCATAGGGCCGCCAACACCCGGCTCATGCGGCTTCTCTCCTGCTATACCAAGGACGGCGCCATGGCAAGCCGGGGAGGTGTCAATCCGAACGATCGATCAGGTGGGCGAAGGAGCCGAACACGGTTCCCGAAACGGCTCCCATCGTGCCCAAAGGACTCCCGGCGGCATCGGCCGCTTCGAACAGCCGATCATCGGTGCCTTCCGAGACGATACTGGCATAGTGAAACTCGTGGCCGTGAAACCGCATGCCGGGATCGCCCAACGGCGTCGCCGCTTGCAGTTCCAATCGCCGGTAACCGAGGTGCAGCCGGCGTTCGGCGAAGCTCGTTTCAAGCGGCAGCAAGCCGGCCATTTTGTGGCGGGCACCGCTCCCGTCGGTGAGGCCTTGACCCAACACCATATAGCCGCCGCATTCGCCGAAAACCGCAGCGCCCCTGGCGGCCGCCGCCCTTAGGCCGGTGAGGAAGTCACCGCTTGCAAGGCGCCCGGCATGGAGTTCCGGGTATCCCCCGGGCAGGTAAACAGCATCGGCGGCCGGGTCGGGTCCGGCACCGGCAAGTGGCGAAAATCGGGTTACTTCCGCTCCGGCCTGACGCCAGCCTTCGATGATACCCGCATAGGTGAAGGCGAAGGCTGCGTCGTCGGCGACGGCGATGCGTTGCCCCAGGGGCGGAAGGGGAACCGGATCACCGCCCCCGGACAAAGCCTGGGACGGTCGAAACATATCGGTGAATGCGCCAAGGTCGATATGCTGGTGGAGCCAGGCGGATGCGGCGATCAGAAACGGCTCCAGTCCGTCGATCTCCTGCGCCTGAACCAGACCCAGGTGGCGCTCCGGCAGGCTCAAGGCCGGTTCCCGCGGCAGGCAGGCGAGAACCGGTATGTGCGGCAGGTGTTGAGACATGGCGTCGCGCAATATGGTGCCGTGTCCGATCCCGGCGACGCGGTTGAAGACGACACCCGCAATGTCGACGCCTTGGATATGGGTCGCGAAGCCACGGACCAGGGCGGCGACCGAGGCGGCCTGGGCGGACGCATCGACGATCAGGACCACGGGCCATCCGGTGAGGCGCGCCAACGACGCCGTCGACCCGTCGGTTTCACCGTTGTCACCCCGGGCGCCGTCGAACAGGCCCATCACCCCCTCACAGACGACGGGCCGGCCATCACCGGCTAAGCCGCCGAGCAGATGGGCGAGTGTCGCCGGCCGCATGGCCCAGGTGTCCAGGTTGTAGCATGTCCGCCCGCTGGCGGCCCGGTGAAAGGCCGGGTCGATGTAGTCGGGGCCGACTTTGGCCGGCTGTGCGGAAATGCCCTCGTTGGTGAGGAGGCGCAGCAGCGATAGGGTGAAGAAGGTTTTTCCCGAATTCGAGGCGGGAGCGGCGACGATCAGGCCTGGCGCCGACGGTCCGCTCACAAGTATCCGCGGATCCGCTCGGCCATGACGTCGGGCTCAGTGCCGTGCGAGAAATGGGTCACGAATTTCCCGTCGGGCCCCATCAGGTAGATGATGGAACTGTGATCGATCAAATAGCTCTCCGGATCTTCGTCCTCGGATTTCGCCTTGGCGTAATAAACCCGGTAGGACTTGGCGACGGTCTTGATCACCTGTTCCGAACCGGTCATCGCGACCAGACGCGGATGGAAATAGGACGCGTATTCCTTGAGGTGTTCCGGCGTATCGCGGGCGGGATCGACAGAGATGAACACGGGCGTGATTTTCTCGGCGGAGTCGCCAAGGCTGTCCATGGCATCCGAAATATCGGTCAACGCCGTCGGGCACACGTCGGGACAATAGGTGTAGCCGAAAAACACCAGCATGAATTTACCGTGGAAACTGGCATCGGTGACTTCGTTGCCGTTGTGATCGGTCAGGGTGAACGGGCCGCCGATCGCCGGCGCCGTCTGTTGTTGCTGACCGCTGACGGTTATTCCGGGTACCTGCGTTCCGCTGGGTGGCTGGGTCCGCAAGAAAATCAACGCGACACCGCCGAATATGGCCAGCATCGCAACGATGAAACCGAGCCGGGTTTTCAACAACGGCACTTTGGGCTTGTTCACCGTAGTCTTGTTTTCAGGGTTCGCGCCGGGTTTCTTGTCGGGCGACGGGGACGACGCGCCAGCGGCCTCGGATTTGGGTTTTTCGTCCATTGCGTTCTCACTGAGAAAATCGGCGCCACTATGAACCGACCGGCAGGCGGCATCAAGACTGGAGTCCGCGGGTGGTGAACACGAAATCGTGGGCGCCGGCGCTTTCGGATTGCCCGGATCTGCTGCTAGATTGCCGTCATGGATCAACGCAAACCGGAAGGCCCGTTACGGAAGGGCTGGACGACGGGCGCCTGCGCCGCCGCGGCGGCGAAGGCGGCCTTCCGAGCCCTTTTGACAGGGACGTTCCCCGATACGGTATCTCTAAGGCTGCCGCGCGGCGAGACCCCGGTTTTCGACCTTGCGACGCGTCAAACAGGTGACGGCTGGGCGCTCGCCGGCATTGTCAAGGATGCGGGTGACGATCCGGATGTCACCCATGGCGCCGAAATCCGAGCCGAAGTCCGTTTTGCGCCGGCGGGCTCCAGACTCACTTTCGCTGCCGGCGAGGGTGTCGGTACGGTGACACTGCCGGGTCTGCCTCTGGCGGTCGGCGAACCGGCGATCAATCCGGCGCCCCGGCGTATGATCGAGGCAGCCCTGGCCGCGGTTGCCGAGGAAGCCGGCGCCGCCCTCGACGTCGTGGTCACCGTTTCCGTGCCCGGAGGCGCTGAACTGGCTGAACATACGCTGAACGGCCGGCTCGGCATCGAAGGCGGATTGTCCATCCTCGGAACAACCGGCGTTGTCGTTCCCTACTCCTGTGCCTCGTGGATTCATTCCATCCACCGCGGCATCGACGTTGCCCGCGCCCTGGGAGCGCAGCAGGTTTTCGCGGCGACCGGGTCGACTTCGGAACGGGGACTTCGCGACATCTACTCACCACCCGACCACGCGATCATCGACATGGGGGATTTTGCGGGCGGCCTGTTGAAATACCTGCGCAAGCACCCGATCGCCCACCTGACCATCGGCGGCGGGTTCGGCAAACTGGCCAAATTGGCGCAAGGCAACCTGGACCTCCATTCCGCGCGCTCGCGGCTCGATATGGGACGGCTTGCCCGGTGGGCCGGCGAGGGCGGCGCCGAGACGGTTCTGGTCGAAAGGATCGAGCGGGCGAATACGGGCCTTGAAGCCCTGGAGGGGTGTCGCCGGGCCGGTATCGATCTCGCCGGCCGTGTCGCCGCCGGCGCCAGGGAAACCGCCCTCGCAACCCTCGCCGGTGACACGGAAGTGCGGGTTCTCGTGTTCGATCGGCAGGGACAATTGGTGGGGTCCGCAGGCGATGGGATGGTCCATGACTAAAAATATCCTGATCCTCGGCGGCACCGCGGAGGCTGCCGCCCTGGCCGAACGGTTGAACGAGGCTCAAGCGCCATTTGAGGTGACGACATCGCTTGCCGGGCGTACGCGGTTCCCAAACCCCATTCCGGGACGGGTTTTGACCGGCGGCTTCGGCGGGATCGCCGGATTGAAGGCCTTCATCGAAACGGAGAACGTCGATATCGTCGTCGACGCCACCCATCCGTTCGCCGAAATCATCTCGGAAAACGCCTATATCGCCTGCTTGGCCGCCGACGTAATGAGGGTGATGTTAATCCGCCCTCCCTGGTCCCTGCCGCCCGATGGAAAATGGCTCGAGGTCGATACTCTGGAGGCCGTCGCCGAAAACCTACCCCGGATATCAAAACGTCCGTTTCTGACCATCGGTCGTAGCGGCCTCGAGGCGTTTTCCGGTATGCCCGATATCCATTTTCTCGTGCGGCTCATCGAGGAGCCGGAAGAACCCCTGCCGCTTGCCGATTATGAGTTGATCACGGGCCGCCCGCCTCACGACCTATCGCAGGAAAAAGCGATCATTGCGGATCACGGCATCGATTGCCTTGTCTCGAAACACTCAGGCGGCACCGCCACCGAGGCCAAGATCACCGCCGCCCTTGAGGCCGGCATCCGGATCATCCTGCAGCGCCGCCCGGTTCGTCTGCCGGGATTGTGGACGGAGTCGGTCGAAGAATGCTTCGATTGGCTGATGTCGCAGGTTTAGATTGCGAAACCCCGATTAATCAGGCGCCACATCCATCTTTTCGAGATTGGCCCGCGCGCCTTCGGCAGCAACCGATTGTGGATCGATCGCCAGGACCGAGAGCCAATCAGCCCGGGCCCCGGCCGTATCGCCGGCGAGCCGTTTCAGTATGCCGCGTTCGAATAGCGCATCGAGATGCCGGGGCTCGATGGTCAGCGCGCGCTCGATATCCGCGCGCGCTTCCGCGAAGTCGCCGAGAAACCGGTTGGCCGAGCCGCGAAAGGCGTGGGCATCGGCCGAGGTCGCATCGATCGACAGGGCCAGGTCGAGATCGCCGACGGCACCGGCGTAGTCCTGGCGCGCCGCCTTCGCCTGGGCCCGGTCGACAAACAAGGCGGCGTCGCCGGGCATCAGATTAAGTGCCGTTGTCGCCACGGCTTCGGCGCGGCCCGCGTCACCGGCCAACAGCCAGGCCTGCGAGGCTTGGGACAGAATCCCGGCCTTCATTGCGGCGTCGGCTCTTATGGTCTCGGCAAGGACTTCGAGACGGCGCGCGCCGTGTTCGTAGATTTCGAGGCCGATCAAGGCCGTCGCCGTACAATGTTCCGCTGCTTCCCCGCCGCCGAGGTCGCGCCAGGCAATGGCCTTTGAAAAGGCTTTTTCCGGGTTTGATTGAACCAGGTTCATGCATTCGGTGTATTGCGCTCTGTGGTCCACTTCCTCAGCCTCTACCGACACCACGAGAACGACGGCGGCAAGGAGCTGGGCCGCGACAAAAAACACCAGCGTGTCATGTCTTGATCGGGTCATTACAAAGCCTATCTGACCGGTTATAAGGATTTTGGCAAGCGGCGGGAAAAGGCGATGCGGCCGATGACGCGTTCGACGACAGAACCGGGCCATCTATTTTGTTTCGGCCTCGGCTACAGTGCCGGCGCTCTTGCCCGGCAATTGGCTGACGAGGGCTGGCGGATCAGCGGCACGTGCCGAGGCACGGACAATTCGTCGGAAAGCTCCGAGTACCCTATGCACGTCTTTGACGGCAGCGGTCCGATCAAGGTCGATACGCCGTTGTTCTCCGATGTCACGCACGTCCTCAGTTCCGTCCCTCCTGGTCCGGACGGCGACCCTGTACTCGCTCACTACGGGCGTGCTCTCGCCGAGGCCGATGGGTTGCAATGGATCGGCTATCTCTCGACAACCGGGGTTTACGGCAACACGGAGGGTGCCGTTGTCGACGAGACGGCTCCCTTGAACCCGACATCAAAGCGGAGCACCTATCGTGCCCAGGCGGAAGTCGCTTGGCTCGATCTTTGGCGTAACAACGGCCTGCCGGTCCATACCTTCCGTCTTGCCGGGATCTACGGACCCGGCCGCAACGTTTTTGCGCAAGTCCGGGAGGGGCGCGCCAGGCGTATCGACAAGCCGGGCCATCGGTTCTCTCGGATTCACGTCGAAGACATCGCCGCCGTGCTTCGCGCCTCGATCGATAGGCCCAATCCAGGCGCCATCTATAACGTCTGCGACGACGAGCCGGTTCCGCCGTCCACGGTCGTCGAATATGCTTGCGGGCTTCTCGGCGTCGATCCGCCGCCGTTGGTCACTTTTCAGGAAGCGGCCGCTTCGATGTCGCCAATGGCGCTCACCTTTTGGAACGACAATCGCCGGGTCGGCAATCGTCGTATCAAAGAGGAACTGGGCGTCGAACTGGCCTTCCCGACCTATCGCGAGGGGCTGCGGGGGATTCTGGAAGCAGAAGGCCAGTCCGGGACCAAACCCTGACATTCCTCTGTTTTTACAATCATCGCTACTCTGTGATTGCGGTCACAGAGAAATGCAGGGCTAATCTGTAATAAAGTGTTCAGGTTCGCATGGCCTTATGGCCCGGACCCGCGATAACGGACGTCAATAAAACCGGCGAAAGCACCCTACCCGACATCAAGGTCCTCCCGTCCATAAACAAAAATGAACCGAACCGCACTCCATCCAAGCTGGGCATTGCTCTTGCTCAACTTCTCCTATTACGGCGCTCTTCAACGCGTGATGTCCAATATCGAAGATACGATTCGCGGCCTGTCCGCCCGTTTTAGGTGTCGCCGTACAGTCCGACACCTCCAGTCGATGGATGACGCCATGCTGGCGGACATCGGCATCGAACGGAGGAATATCGCCCTCGTGGTCAGGGGCACCATCGACGTACGACGGTGACCGCACCTTTCGCTCGGTCAACTCGGGAAAACACGCTATTCGATCGAAAAACCGCGAGACGTCGACGGTCGGTGAGACGTTCGTTCTGTTGTCAGGGCGCCGATTAAGCCCGTGAATCGACCTTTTCGAGCAATCCGGCAAGAACACGACACAACCGGTCGAGATCATGGGGCTCGGAGAGCCGATGGTCCCCACATTTGATGAAGGTCGTTTCGACGTCCTCGGAGCGCAGCCGATTGGCGATCCGCTGGCTCGTTGGCCAGGGAACGTCCTCGTCCAGCATGCCGTGAATAAGGCGGACGGGCATGTCGAGCGGGATTTCCCGGTCGAGCAGGAGGTGCTGGCGGCCTTCGACGACTAATTCATGGCTGATCCGGTAGGGTTCCTGATCCTCGTAACAGTTGGGGATGTCGACAAAGCCGTTTGTTTCCATCACCGCCCTTTGCTCATCGGTGAAGGCATTCCATATCAGGTCCTCGGTGAAATCCGACGCCGCTGCAATGCCGAGAAGACCGGCGACGCGGTCCGGCCTGGCCAAGGCCGCCAGCAACATGACCCAGCCGCCCATACTGGAACCGACTAGAACCTGAGGGCCGTCGGCAATCTCGTCGAGTACGGACACGGCGTCCGCCGTCCAGGCACCGATGGTGCCGGCCTCGAACTCACCCGAGGACTGCCCGTGACCGGTGTAGTCGAAACGCAGGAAGGCACGCCCGATCCGCCGGCAAAAGTCCTCCAAAGCCAATGCCTTGCCGCCGGTCATGTCGGATTTGAATCCGGTAAGGAACATGACACCGGGTGATTTCCCCTCTACCCTGTGGTAGGCGATTGTCGCCCCGTCGGCGCGTGATAGAATTTGCGGCTGAGGTTGGTTATCCATGGTCGTGCCTTCGGCGTTGCGGACTTTCCAAGAAACGGAACGATGAACGAAAAAACCGACATTACCACCAACGTGGGCACCGACCCAAGGCCGGTAGCCGGTGGAACCGATCCGCGCGCCACGGATGCGGGCGGTCGGATGGCGACGGTCCTTCAGGTTCTGCCGGCGCTCGGCGCCAGCGGCGGTGTCGAACGGGGAACCGTCGAAATCGCCCAGGCCATCGTCGCTTCCGGTGGAAGGGCCCTGGTCGCTTCGGCCGGCGGTCCTTTGGAACATGAACTGCAGCGAGTCGGCGCCGAACACATCGCGTTGCCGCTCGCCTCTAAAAGCCCGTTGGCCCTGTATGCCAATATCGGGCGCCTGGCCCAGATCATCGAGGACGCCGGTGTCGATGTGGTACACGCCCGTTCCCGGGCGCCGGCCTGGAGTGCCTATTTTGCCGCCAAGCGCACAAATAGGCCGTTCGTCACCACCTTCCATGGCACTTATTCCCTGGGCGGCGCATTGAAACGCCGATACAACGCGATCATGACCCGGGGCGACAGGGTGATCGCCATCTCGTCGTTCATTGCGGGGCACGTCCGCCGCTACTACGGCGTACCCGCCACGAAAATCCGGATCATCCATCGCGGCGTCGATCTCTACCGATTCGATCCCAACCGGGTCAGTGCTGAACGGGTGGTCGCGTTGGCCAATGCCTGGCGACTGACCGACGGCTATCCCGTCGTCATGCTGCCTGGCCGCTTGACGCGGTGGAAGGGGCAAACAGTGTTCATCGAAGCCATCGCCAAGCTCGACCGGAAGGACATCCGGTGCCTGCTCGTCGGCGGTGATCAGGGCCGTGAAGAGTACCGCAAGGAACTGGAACAACTGGTCGAGCGCCACGGTTTGGGCGAGGTGATGCGCATCGTTGATCATTGCGACGACATGCCGGCGGCCTACATGCTGACCGACCTGGTCGTTTCCGCCTCAACCGATCCGGAAGCCTTCGGGCGGATCATCGTCGAGGCGCAAGCGCTCGGCCGTACGGTCGTCGCTTCCGATCACGGTGGTGCCAGGGAGACGGTGGAAGAAGGCGTGACGGGGTGGCTGGTGCCGCCCGGCGACAGCGCCGCCCTTGCCGAGGCCGTCGAGAAGGCCCTGGCGCTGTCGAACGAGGCACGGGCCGAATTGTCGGGAAAAGCCATTTCCAACGTTCGCGAGAACTTCTCCAAGGATTCCATGTGCGCCAAGACGCTCGACGTCTACAATGAAGTCCTGAGTTAACAGGTCCCCTGTGGCATCCCGGTCGATCCTGGTCATCAAGCTCGGCGCGCTTGGCGATTTCGTTCAGGCGACAGGGCCGTTCGCAGCAATCCGTGCCCATCACAGGTCGGACCGGATTACGCTGCTGACGACGGCGCCCTACAAGGCCCTGGCGCAAGCTTCCGGATATTTCGATGCGGCGTGGTTGGACAACAAGCCGAAAGCGCTGGAAGTTGGCGATTGGCTGGCCTTGAGGAGAGAGCTCAGGCGCGGCCGGTTCGAGCGGGTTTACGACCTGCAGACATCGGATAGGAGCTCTTTTTATTTCCAGTTGTTCCGCCCCGGTCCAAGGCCCGAGTGGTCGGGCATCGCCAGCGGCGCATCCCATCCCCACGCCAATCCCGAACGCGACCGCATGCATACCATCGACCGCCAGCGCGACCAGTTGGCAATGGCCGGCATCGCCAACGTGCCGGATCCGGATCTGTCCTGGGCCGCGGCGGATCTTGGGCGGTTCTCCTTGCCGGATACCTTCTCGCTGCTCGTTCCGGGTGGTGCGCCGCATCGCCCGGCCAAGCGCTGGCCGGCAAAACACTACAACCACTTGGCCCTAAGTCTCGCCGGTCGCGGCATTGCGCCGGTGGTCCTCGGCGTCGGATCGGAGGCGGCATTGGCGGCGGAAGTCGCCAGTAATGTTCCGGGTGCCGTTGATCTCACCGGAAAGACCGACCTGTTGGAACTGGCCGCCCTGGCCCGCCAGGCGGCCGTTTCGGTCGGTAACGACACAGGGCCCATGCATGTGATGGCGGCGGCGGGGTGTCCTTCTCTGGTCCTGTTCTCGGGCGAATCGGACCCGGCCTTGTGCGCGCCGCGCGGCCCGTGTGTGCAGGTGCTGAGGACTACCGATCTCGCGGAGTTGCCGTTCGACACGGTAGAACGGACAGTCGAAGCCCTAATCGGCGGTTAAGCGGTTGTCGTACAACAAGTCGAAGAAGGGCCGGCTTTTCTCGGCGAGCGGCCTTAGATGATCGGGAATGTCGACGACCGGTTCCCGGTAGGGTCCGAAACCCGTCGATCGGATAACCGCGTCATACCAGTGCTCCGCCCACGCGCCGTCACTGTTCCTGGGGCCGGCCGGCCAGGACAGCATCGTTGCCTGGAACGGAATGCGCACCCGATCGCAGAGCGCCCTTAGCATGCCGGGAGGATCCATCAGAAGGTCGTTGGATTCGATGATCGGCGGAATCTCGCCCGTTCGGTCGACGACGAACTGGAAAATCTCTGCCTGCTGCGGGTATCCGAGGTCGTCGAGAGAATCGACGGCAGCGCGCTTCTTCCAATAGGACGACAGCACTTCGTCGGGATCACGAATCAGGAAACAGTTGGTCGCCTTGGCCAGCCACCCGCGATCGATCTCCGGCAACAGGTGATGGGTCATATGCTTCTGGTAATAGACCGGTTTGTCGTCCGGGATCGGGCCGGTGATCGCCTCAACGACCGATTGCCAATCGGTCGGCTGAGAAGCGATGATCCTGTCGCGCCCCGGATGGTCGAGCCCGGTTTTGGCCAGGTAGTGGGCATAGAGAGGCTCATCGACGACGACCGTATCTTCCCGGTTCTCGAAGGCCCGCATCATGGCCGTCGAAATGTGGCGCGGACCCGACCACATGGCGATGCGGATCGCGGTCATGGGCTGCACTCGCGATCGATCAATTCGCCGTATAGCGCCTGCAACCTGGCCGTCGCCGGGCCTCGCGACCCGTCACCGATGATCCGCCCATCGATCTCGACGGCCGGTACGACGCCGGCGAAGGTGCCGGTGACGAAGGCTTCGTCGGCTCCGTAGACTTCGGTCAGGCTGAAGGCCCTCTCAGCCACCTCCAGGGCGTTGTCGCGGCAAAGCTGGATGACGCTGGCCCGGGTGATCCCAGGCAGACAATAGTCGCCGGTTGAGGTCCATACGGCACCGTCGCGGACGATGAAGAAGTGCGTCGAATTACACGTTGCGACAAAACCATGGGGGTCGAGCATCAGGGCCTCGTCGGCGCCGGCCTTGGCGGCCTGGATGCAGGCCGTGATGCAGTTCAGTTTGGAGTGGCTGTTGAGCTTCGGGTCCTGCACGTCCGGATAACCGCGGCGCACGTGCACGGTAAAGAGCTTGATGCCGCGCTCGACGGTATCGGGCAGCGGTTCCTTGTGTTCGGCGATGATGACGACGGTCGGATCGCCGATCGTGACCCGTGGGTCCTGGTAAGGGGTCGACTTGATGCCGCGGGTAATCATCAAACGCACGTGAACACCTGAGGTCATGCCGTTGGCCTCTATGGTCTCGAGGACTTGATCCTTGAGGGCGTCCGGTGACAGCCCGATGTCCATGTCGAGGGCCTTGGCGCCTTCGTAAAGGCGTTTGGCATGCTGGTTCCAGAAGGCAAGGCGGCCGTTGTGCAGCCGGATTCCTTCCCACACGCCGTCACCCAGGACGAAACCGGAGTCGAACACGGACACCGTCGCCTGATCGCGCTTGACGAGGTTCCCGTTGATGGAAACGAGAATGTCCCGATTGCGCGGGTCGTCGTCGAGCTCGTGTGTGCCCGTGGTCATTAGCCCCTCCTCCCCGTGACCGCCCGAGGGTATCGTGTCGATGCCGCGCCGCCAAGGTTGACAGCCGGTACCGGTCCACTACATTCCAGCCGTTTCCAATCGAATAAGAAAGTCTGGATACCATGGTTGCCATCACGCTTCCCGACGGAAGTCAGCGGCAGTTCGACGGTCCCGTGACAGGAGCCGACATCGCCGCCGATATTGGTCCCGGCCTGGCCAAGGCCGCGCTCGCCATCCGCCTCGACGGAGAGGTCAAGGATCTGGCGACCCGTATCGACACCGACGCGGAAGTCGCCATCATCACCGACAAGGACGAAGCCGCCCTGGAGTTGATCCGCCACGACGCCGCCCACGTGTTGGCCGAGGCCGTGCAGGAACTGTTCCCAGGTACTCAGGTGACCATCGGGCCGTCCATCGAAAACGGGTTTTTCTACGATTTCGGTCGCGACGAACCGTTCACGCCGGACGACTTCGAGAAGATCGAGGCCAAGATGCGCGAGATCGTCGATCGCGACGACGCATTCGTTCGTGAAGTGTGGGACCGCGATGAGGCGATCCGCACCTTCGAGGACATGGGCGAGACCTATAAAGCCGAATTGATCCGTGACCTGCCGGAAGACGAGGAGATCGGTGTCTACCGGCAGGGCGAGTGGTTCGACCTCTGCCGCGGTCCGCACCTGCCGTCGACCGGCCGTGTCGGCAAGTCCTTCAAGCTGATGAAGGTGGCCGGCGCCTATTGGCGCGGTGACTCGTCGAAAGCCATGTTGCAGCGAATCTACGGCACCGCTTGGCGCAACGATAAGGAATTGAAGGCGCACCTCCATATGCTGGAGGAGGCGGAAAGACGCGACCACCGGCGCCTCGGCCGCGAGATGGGCCTCTTTCACCAGCAGGAGCAGGCGGCCGGTTCCGTCTTTTGGCATCCCAAGGGATGGACGCTCTATCGGACCGTCCAGAACTACATGCGCGCGCGTCTCGATGCGGCCGGCTACGTCGAGGTCAATACGCCGCAACTGGTCGACCGGGCGCTATGGGAGGATTCCGGGCATTGGGAGAAGTTCCGCGAGAACATGTTCATCGCCGAGGTCGACGAGGGCCGAGGCGGCGGTGAAACCCATGCGGCCGAGGACCAGGCCCTGCACAATGCGCCGCCGAAGCTGCTGGCGCTGAAGCCCATGAGCTGCCCGTGCCACGTGCAGATCTTCAAGCAGGGAACGACCAGTTATCGCAACCTGCCGATCCGCATGGCCGAGTTCGGTTCATGCCACCGGTACGAACCGTCGGGCGCGCTTCACGGTTTGATGCGGGTTCGCGCCTTCGTTCAGGACGATGCCCACATCTTCTGCCGCGAGGACCAGATCGAGAGCGAGACCAAGATCTTTATCGACCTGCTCTCGACGATCTACCGCGACTTCGGCTTCGAGGACTTCGTCGTCAAGCTCTCGGACCGGCCGGAGGTGCGAGCCGGCTCGGACGACGTCTGGGACCGGGCCGAGGCGGCGCTCCGCGACGCCACGCTGGCGGCTGGGGTCGAACTGCAATTGAACCCCGGCGAAGGGGCCTTCTACGGGCCGAAGTTGGAGTTCGTCCTGCGCGATGCTATCGGCCGCGACTGGCAGTGCGGCACTCATCAGGTCGATTTCGTGCTTCCCGAGCGTCTCGATGCCTCCTACATCGGCGAGGACGGCAACAAACACCGGCCGGTAATGCTGCACCGGGCGATCCTGGGTTCCTTCGAACGCTTCATCGGTATCCTCATCGAGAACTATGCCGGGCGCTTTCCGTTCTGGCTGTCGCCGCTGCAGGTGGTCGTCGCCACCATCACCAACGAGGCCGACGAATACGCCCGTGAGGTCCTGGCGGCGGCGACGGCGTCCGGCCTCAAATGCGAGCTCGACCTCAGGAACGAGAAGATCAACTACAAGGTCCGTGAGCACAGCCATGCCAAGGCTCCGGTCATCCTGGTTGTCGGCGCGCGCGAGGCCGAGGACCGCACGGTCGCCATGCGTCGGCTCGGCGGCAAGGCTCAGGAAATCCTTGCGCTTGATCAGGCAGTCGCTACACTTAAAGAAGAAGCGGTCAGTCCTGCCGAAATATAAGACCGTAAACGGCAGTACTAACGGCTTTTTTGCACGTTAGGCCGGGAATTCCGGAACTTTCGTGCGTTATGCATGAACGAAGAAGAGGAGATTTTTAGATAGTTCGACGTCCGATTCAGCAGCCGCCGACCCGAGAGGGCCCGCGGGTGAACGAACAAATCGACGCGGATTCGGTCCGTGTCATCGATGCCGACGGTGAGAACGTCGGCGTAATCTCCGTACAAGAAGGCATAGACATCGCGCTTGACGCCGGGCTCGACCTGGTCGAGGTGTCCCCGCATGCCAGTCCGCCTGTCTGCAAGGTCCTGGACTACGGAAAATACAAATACCAAGCGCAGAAAAAGGCCAACGAGGCCCGCAAGAAGCAGAAGGTCATCGAGGTCAAGGAAATCAAGATGCGGCCAGGTATCGACGAGCACGACTATCAGGTCAAGATGCGCAGCGTCCGCAAATTCCTCGAGCACGGCGACAAAGTCAAAATGACGATCCGCTTCCGGGGCCGTGAGATGGCTCATCAGGATCTCGGTATGAAAGTCCTTGACCGGGTGCGCGAAGACGTCGATGAACTCGCCAAAGTCGAGCAGTTTCCAAAAACCGAAGGCCGCATGATGACCATGGTGATCGCGCCCCGTTAACCAGGGGCGGGTTCGGTCGAACGGCGGGTAAGGGCAGGAAGACGGCGCGGGAATCCGCGCCGTTTTACATCGACGCCGCGAAAGGGATTGGTGATGTCAGTGTTGAAGTTGGGAATTCCGAAGGGCAGCCTCGAAGGCGCCACCATCGAGTTGTTCGACCATGCGGGATGGACGATCACACCCAGGTCCCGCAACTATTTTCCACGCATCGATGATGATGAAATCGAATGCGCCCTGGTGCGCTCCCAGGAAATGGGCCCCTACGTGGCCGGCGGCACGCTCGACGCCGGTCTCTGCGGCATCGACTGGGTCATGGAGACGAAGACGGAAGATGACGTCGAGGTGATCTCCGACCTGATCTACTCCAAGGCCTCCGACCAATACGCCCGCTGGGTTCTCGTCGTCGACCGCGATTCACCGATCCAGTCCGTCGAAGACCTGGAGGGCAAGACCATCGCCACTGAATTGACCGGGTTCACCAAACGGTATCTGGAGGAACGCGGCATCAACGCGAACGTCGAGTTTTCCTGGGGCGCGACGGAAGCAAAGGTGGTCGAGGGCCTGGCCGACGCCGCGGTCGAGATCACCGAGACCGGCTCGACCATCCGCGCCCATGGACTGCGAATCGTCTGCGATCTCCTGAAGACCCACACCGTGTTTATTGCCTCCAAGGCGGCGCTCGCCGATCCCTGGAAAAGCCAGAAGATCGATCAGATCGCCGTGCTCCTGAACGCGGCGCTAACGGCCCGGCAAAAAGGACTGCTCAAGCTCAACGTCGCCGAAGCCGACTTGGATGCCGTCGTCGCCCTGTTACCGAGTCTGCACGCGCCGACCGTCAACCGACTCAGCGACGCGGGTTGGTTCGCCGTCGAGACGGTCGTCGATCATCGCGAGGTGAGGGATCTGATTCCGCGCCTGAAAAAAGCCGGCGCCGAAGGCATCATCGAACTCGACCTGAAGAAGATCACGTAACGCCGATACCGGTAGGCCCGGGACCGCCTAGTCTCCCGACGGCGAAAAGAACGCGTAGGCGGACATAATGTGGGCAATGGTTCCCGGATCATCGGCGTCGCCGAGAGGAAGGTGAACGGCCTCGTGATCCACGTACTCCTTTCCTTCGACGGCCCAGATCTTTCCACGCACCCAAGTTGGCCCGTTCCGATCGATGGCGCTACGGTATCCGATGGCGGCGACCTCGAACTTTTGACCGTAAACGTCCCGCATTGACCGGCCGGTGGCCTCGAAGCCAAAATTATCGGTGAGCCCGGTTCCCCAGTAGCGGTTGCGGAGATCACGGCCGCCGTCGACGATGTCTTTGACCGTTATATAAGGCGCGGCGGCATAAATCTCCATGAGAGACACGTCGCGCCATTGCGGAAAGGCGCGGGAACCCCGTTTCGATGTCCAGTATTCATAGACACTGCGATTGTGATCAGACACGAGAACGGACGAGTCGACAAGCGGCTGGATCGAGTCTCGAATCCAGCGCTCGGCGGCCTTGTCGGCGCCGTTGACCTCTCCGCTTTCTCCCATCGGTTCGATTGCCGGGGCGCTCACTCAATCGCTGACCGGTTAATCTTAGTGCCGTCTTACTTTTGATTCCACAGGTTCCGGAAACGACCCCTGGCCGCGCCTTAAATGTCCTCCGGTATCATCTTGATGGCACCACAGGGGCATTCGGCGGCGCACATGCCGCAACCCTTGCAGTAGTCATATTTGAACTCAAACCGGTTGCCCGGACCGAGCTTGGTGATCGCATTGTCGGGGCAAATGCCGTAGCAGTTGTCGCATTCGAAGCAGTTGCCACAGCTGAGACAACGCCGGGCCTCGAAAAGTGCGTTCTCCTCGGTCAGTCCCTTGATCACTTCCTCGAAGCCGGTTTGCCGGCGGACCAGTTCGAGCTGCATTTGCTGTGTCTGCGGCGCGTCATCGTAGTACCAGGGGTTGAGCATTTCGTACTCGGCGACTTCCGGCCTCGGCGGCCTCTCATAGGTTTCGCCGCGCAGCCAGGCATAGATGTTGCGGGCCGCTTTCTTGCCGTGGCCGACAGCGACGGTGACGGTGCGTTCGGAAAGCACCATGTCGCCGCCGGCAAACAGGCCGTCACGACCCGTCATCATCCCCTTGTCGACGATGACCGTCCCGTCGCGCTCCGTCTCGACGCCGGGTACGTGTTGGAGAAACGAGGTGTCGACACCCTGTCCCAACGCCAAGACCAGCGTGTCGGCTTCGAGGGTCTCGAACTCCCCGGTCGGTTGCGGTCGGCCGTCGTCGTCGATGGCCATCTTCTCGACCGTAAACGTCGTCTCGTCGATTTGTTTGATGGTCCTCAGCCAATGGATCATCACCCCTTCGACTTCGGCCTCGTCGGCCTCGAATTCATGGGCCGGCATCTCCTTACGCGACCGCCGGTAGACGATCATAGCCTCGTCGGCACCCAATCGCTTGGCCGTACGCGCGGCGTCCATAGCCGTGTTGCCGCCGCCGTAGACGATGACGCGGCGGCCCAATTGCGGCGGTTCCGCTTCGGTTTCCATCTGGCGCAGCATGGTGGCGGCGTCGAGAATCTTGCCGGCCGCGTTGGCCGGGATCTCGACCCGCTTGCCGAGGTGGGCGCCGACGGCGACGAAGATCGCGTCGAAGCCATCCTTTTCGAATGCCGCGTCGATGTCCTCGACCTTCGTGTTGAGTTCGAGGGTCACACCCATGTCGACGATACGTTGGATCTCGTAGTCGAGCACGTCGCGCGGCAGGCGGTACTTCGGAATACCGAAGCGCATCATGCCGCCGGCCATGGGCCCGGCCTCGCGGATGGTTACCGTGTGCCCCATGCGTGTGAGTTGGTAGGCCGCGGACAGACCGCTCGGCCCGGCCCCGACGACCAGCACTTTCTTGCCCGAGGGTTCGGCCTCGTATTCGGGCATCCACTTTTCTTCCCAGGCCTTGCGCCCGAGGAACCGTTCGATGGCGTGGATGTCGACCGCTTCATCGAGCGTCGCCCGGTTGCAGGCGGTTTGGCAGGGGTGGTAGCAGACCCGGCCCATGACGCCGGGCAGCGGATTGTCCTCCATGAGCTTCTGCCAGGCGGCGTGGTAATTGCCTTCCTCGGCGTGAAACAGCCAGCGCTGGATGTTTTCGCCGGCCGGGCAGGCGTTGTTGCACGGCGGCAGACGGTCGAGGTAGACCGGCTTCAGGGTGCGCCACGAACCGGTCTCGTTGGACAGGCTGGTGCCCGGGTCGAGGGTGATGGCGAAGGGAAGCTGTTTCATTGACCCACTCCGTCGAACATCAGGTTGTAGTGTTTAATGTTGTGGTCGGCCATTCGCTGAAGTCTGTCGATACGCTCCTGATCGCCGCCCTTGAACAGGTGGGCAAAACGTTTCTGGAGTTTGAGGTATTCGGTGACCGGAACCCGGCGGCGGATCTTGTAGGAATCGGTAACCACGCCGTGTTCGGCCTCGAAGAGCGGGAAAATACCCGACTCGATGGCCATCCGCGCGACCTTGATGGTCGCATCGGAAGCCGATCCCCAGCCCAAGGGGCAGGGCACCATTATATGGATATAGCGCGATCCCTCGATGCTCATCGCCTTTTCGATCTTGGCCTCCAGGTCGTGGAGCTTGGCGACCGACGCGGTCGCGACGTAGGGGATGTTGTGGGCCATGGCGATCTGCGGCAGGAACTTGCCGGTGCCGAAGATGTTGCCTGGGGCGTCGCCGACGGCCGGCGTCGTCGCCGTTCGTGCCGTCGGTGGTGTGGCCGAAGACCGCTGTACGCCGGTGTTCATGTAGGCTTCATTGTCGTAGCAGATATAGAGCACGTCGTCGTTGCGCTCCCACATGCCCGATAGGCAGCCGAAACCGATGTCCGTGGTCCCGCCGTCGCCGCCCTGGGCGACGACCCTGATGCCTTTTTTCTTGACCCGGTAGGCCGCGGCCACGCCGGTCGCCACTGCCGGCGCGTTTCCGAATAGGGAATGCAGCCACGGGATCTGCCAGGAGGTTTCGGGGTAAGGGGTGGTGAAGACTTCCAGGCAGCCGGTGGCGTTGACGGCGACCAGCTTACCGCCGGCGGCCATCATGGCAGCGTCCAGCGCGTAGCGCGCGCCGAGGGCCTCGCCGCAGCCCTGGCAGGCCCGGTGTCCCGAGGTGATGGCGTTCGATCGGTCCATGGAGGCCTGGACGCTGCGGTCGTCCGCCTCCATCAGGCGGTTGCCGACCGTGTGGGTGCCAGTCTGGTAAAATTTGACCTTTTGGATTGCCGGTTGTTCACTCATCTTTCCGTCTCCCTCACAGATTGGCCATGACCGGATTGAGCGCGCGCAGGATGTTCTCGGCAATGGGGCCGGAATGGCGCGTTTCGCGGGCCTTGGTGAGTTGTTCGTTGACCGCGTTCCAGTTGAGGTCGAGGAAGGTGATCTCATCGAGCTCGTCGGCGAGAGCCCTCGAGAAATTGTCGATCAGGGATTTCCGCGTGATTGGCCTGCCGCCCAGGCCGGCGATCACTGTGTACACCGGCAGGTCACGGCCGCGTAGAGACATGCGGACGTTCGACGAGACGACGCCGCCGAGACCCGGCGCCAAGCTCTTCTCCAGGCAAACGACCCGTTTCGCGTCGGAGGTGACATCGCGGAGCGCTTCCAGAGGGAAGGGGCGGAACGACGTAATGCCGACCGAACCAATGGACGATCCGGCGGCGCGCATGGCGTCGACCACTTCCTTGATGGTCCCGTTGACGGAGCCAAGCGCGACAATGACGGTTTCGGCGTCGTCGATCTTGTACGGATTGACGAGGCCGCCGGCCGACCGGCCAAAAACGCCTTCGAATTCCTTCTGTACTTCTGGGATGGCGACCAACGCTTCCTGTTGCTTGTGATGGGCCAGATACCGCACTTCCGAGAACGCCTCGGGGCCGACCATGGCGCCGATGGAGTAGGGTTCGGCCGGGTCGAGAACCTGCACCGGATCGAAAGGCGGCAGGAATTCGTCGACCTGAGCCTGATCCGGGATATCGATACGTTCATAGGCATGGGTCAGGATGAAGCCGTCCATGCAGACCATGACCGGTAGGCTCAAAGCCTCGGCCAGTCGGAACGCTTGGATGTGCAGGTCGACCGCCTCCTGGTTGGTTTCGGCGAACAACTGGATCCAGCCGGCGTCGCGCATGGACATGCTGTCGGTGTGGTCGTTCCAAATGTTGATCGGTGCGCCGATGGCCCGGTTACCAATGGTCATGACGATGGGCAAACCCAATCCGGCGGCGTTGTAGACCGCTTCCGCCATGTACAGGAGACCCTGGGACGCCGTTGCCGTGTAGGCCCGGGCACCGGCTGCCGAGGCGCCGATGGCGACGCTGAGCGCCGCGAACTCGCTTTCGACGTTGATGAATTCGCAGTTCTCGAGTTTGCCCGCTTTGACCAGCGCGCCGACGCCTTCGACGATATGGGTTTGCGGCGTGATCGGATAGGCACAGACGACCTCCGGCCGGCAAAGGCCGACGGCTTCGGCAACAGCAACCGATCCTTCTGTTTGTTTCAGCATGTCGTTTGGTTCCTCTCCACCGCGCCCCCATGGGAGGTTCGCGGCATCCGTATTGGTTCAGGCGGCTTGGGCGATGTCGTAGGCTTCGCGGGCGGCAGCAATGTTGGCCTCGCCGATTTCTCCCGGGAATTTTTCCAGGATCGCGGCCTCGACCGATTCCATCTGCAATTGCCCCGTGATTGCCGCGAATCCACCCAGAAGAGCGGCATTGGGGACGGGCCGTTTGACGTGCTTGACGGCCAACTCCGTGGCGCTGACATCGCGCACGTGGTGGGCCGGGAAACCTGCAACGAAATCCTCGATGCCCAGTTCCGTAAAGCTCTTGGTCGAATTAATCAGGATATAGCCGTCCTTCTTGAGGCCGCCGAAAACGTCGACGGAATACAACAATGTCACGTCCTGGATGATCAGGGCGTCCGGCTCCTGGATCGGCTCGCGAAGCCGGATTTCCTCATCGTCCATGCGGCAGAACGAGATGACCGGCGCCCCCATGCGTTCCGAGCCGAAGCTCGGGAAGGCCTGGGCGTGTTTGCCTTCGCGGAAGGCGGCGATGGACAGCATCTCGGCGGCCGTGACCACACCCTGTCCGCCCCGCCCGTGTATGCGGATCTGAAACATCAATCTCCCCCATTGGCTCAAACGAATTGAGCCGAGCTATTCGTGATGGATTGGTAACCCCGAACGCCGGCATCCTATCCAAAGCCCCCTGCCCGGTCTTTGATCTGGGTCATTTTTTCGAGGGCGTGCAGCCATTTCACATTTACTTCATCAAATGTGGCCCGAGTTCCAATCGCAACGCCCGACCCCCTTGCCATCCCCTTCGCCCGGCGCTATAACACGCGCTTCCGAGCGGTCCGGCGGGGCATGCCCAGCCGCTCAACTGTTGACCTCGGTTCTGGCCTCGGTTCTGGCCTCGGTTCGGGACCAATTGGAGAAGGAAAACGAAATGCCCAAGCTGAAGACCAAATCCAGCGCCAAGAAACGGTTCCGCCTGACGGCTTCCGGCAAGGTGCGCAGCGGTGTCGCCTTCAAGCGACACAACCTGCGCAAGCGCACCCAGAAAATGAAGCGCAAGGCGCGCGGCACGGTGATCCTGTCGGATCAGGACGCGCGTATCGTCAAGTCCTACATGCCCTACGCCTGACGGCTCGGGGTAAATCGTATCGACATTAAGGAACCGGACCCATGGCACGAGTAAAACGGGGCGTCACCACACACGCCCGGCATAAAAAAGTCATCAAAAAGGCGCGCGGCTATCAGGGCCGTTCGAAGAACACCTTCCGCGCCGCCATCGAGCGCGTCGAGAAGGCCGGGCAATACGCCTACCGCGACCGCCGCACCCGCAAGCGCGCTTTCCGCAGCTTGTGGATTCAGCGGATCAACGCCGGTGCGCGCCTGCACGGGCTCAACTATTCGCAGTTCATGAACGGCCTGACCAAGGCCGGTATCGAACTCGACCGCAAGATTCTCTCCGATCTCGCCGTTCGCGAGCCGGACGCGTTTAAGGCATTGGTGGAACAGGCCCAGGCCGCTCTCGCCAAGTCTTAAGCCTTTCAAGCTTAGGAATTCCGATTAGGGACGGGAGCCGGCCACGCCGGAAGGCTCCCGTTCGTCGTTTATGTAAAGAGTGTGTCGGAACAATGGATAATCTGGAAAACCTGCGATCGGAACTGATGGGCGCCGTCGGCAATGCCGCCGATCTCGCCTCCCTCGAGGACGCCCGCGTCGCCGCACTTGGCAAGAAGGGCCGCATCACGGCGATGATGAAGGGCTTGGGCGGCCTCGACGCCGAGGAGCGCAAGGCCATGGGCCAGGCCCTGAACTCGTTGAAGGGCGAGGTCGCCGACGCCATCGAGGCGCGCAAGGGCGCCCTAGCGGACGCCGAGTTGGAATCCAAGTTGACGGAAGAGCGAGTCGACATCACGTTGCCGGCGCGGCCCGAGGATGCCGGGCGGACCCATCCGATCAGCCAGACCATGGACGAGGTCGTCGCCATTCTTGGAGCCATGGGCATGGCCGTCGCCGAGGGACCGGATATCGAGGACGACTGGCATAACTTCACGGCCTTGAACATTCCGCCCGACCATCCGGCCCGCCAGGAACACGATACCTTCTACTTCGCCGGCGATCATGCCGAGCGGCGGGTCCTGCGCACCCACACCAGTCCCGTGCAGATCCGCACGATGACCGACTCGGAACCGCCGTTCCGCATCATCGCGCCGGGGCGCACCTACCGCTGCGACTACGACGCCACCCATTCGCCCATGTTCCACCAGGTCGAGGGCCTTTGGGTCGACGAAACGACCCATATGGGCCACCTGAAAGGATGCCTGATCGAGTTTTGCCGGGCCTTTTTCGGTGTCGACGACCTGCCGGTGCGATTCCGGCCGAGTTACTTCCCGTTCACCGAACCCTCCGCCGAGGTCGATATCGGCTGTACCCGCGAGGGCGGTCAGTTCCGCATTGGTCACGGCGACGACTGGCTGGAGATTCTCGGCTGCGGCATGGTCAATCCGAAGGTCCTGGACAACTGCGGCATCGACTCGGAGTGCTACCAGGGCTTTGCCTTCGGCATGGGAGTCGAGCGCCTGGCCATGCTCAAGTACGGCATTCCCGATCTCCGCACGTTCTACGAATCGGACTTGCGCTGGCTCCGTCACTACGGGTTCAGTGCCTTGGACGTGCCGTCCGTTACCGGAGGGCTCACCCGATGAAGTTCACGCTGAGCTGGCTCAAGGAACATCTGGAAACGCAAGCCGCCCTCGACGAGATCATCGACAAGCTGACCATGGTCGGCCTCGAGGTCGAAAAGGTCACCGACCGCGCCAAGGGGCTCGAGACATTCGTCGTTGGCCGCGTGGTCGAGGCCAAGCAGCATCCGAACGCCGACCGGCTACGTGTGTGCACGGTCGACAACGGCACGGAGACGGTGGAACTGGTCTGCGGCGCGCCCAATGCCCGGACCGGCATGAAGGGCGTGTTCGCCCCGTCGGGATCTTTTATACCAGGCACGGACCTGACGCTGAAGCCGACGGAGATCCGCGGCGTGCTGTCGAACGGCATGTTGCTGTCGGAGCGCGAGATGGGGATCAGCGATGAACACGAGGGCATCGTCGAGCTGCCGGGCGATGCCAAAGTCGGAACGCCCGCCATCGCCGTCATGGGCCTCGATGACCCGATCATCGAGATCGCCATCACGCCCAACCGCGGCGATTGCCTGGGCGTGCGCGGTATCGCCCGCGACCTGGCCGCCGCCGGCATCGGATCCCTGAAGCCTATGGCTAACGGCGCGGTGCCCGGCACCTTCGAGAGTCCGATCAAGGTGCATCTTGATTTCGACGACGACACCATCAGCGCCTGCCCTTATTTCGTCGGCCGATACGTGCGCGGCGTGCAGAACGGCGAGAGCCCGCAGTGGTTGAAGGACAAGCTCTTGGCCATCGGCCTCAGGCCGATCTCGGCCCTCGTCGACATCACCAACCTGATCACCATGGAGCACGGTCGGCCCTTACACGTTTTCGACGCGGCCAAGGTGACAGGCGACATCCGCCCGCGGCTCGGCCGCAAGGGCGAGACTCTGCTGGCGCTCGACGGCAAAGAATACGAGATCGATGAGGAGATGTGTGTCATCGCCGACGAGGCCAAGGCCGAGGCCTTGGGCGGCATCATGGGCGGCGAGGAGACCGGCTGCACGGAGACGACGACCGACGTCTTCATCGAGGCCGCCTATTTCGACGCCGTGCGCACCGCATCGACGGGCCGCAAGCTCAATCTGATGTCGGACGCGCGATACCGGTTCGAGCGTGGCGTCGACCCGGCGTTCCTCGTGAACGGCATGGAAATCGCGACGCAGCTGGTTCTCGACCTGTGCGGCGGCGAACCGTCTGAACTGGTCATCGCCGGTGCGGAACCGGACTGGAAGCGCACCATCGACCTCGACCCGTCCCGGATCAGAACCCTCGGCGGCATCGACATCCCACTGGTCGAGATCAACCGTATCCTCATGGTTCTCGGTTTCGGCGTCGAAAACGTCGACGGTACCTTCAAGGTTTCGGTACCGTCGTGGCGCGGCGACATCGTCGGACCGGCCTGCCTTGTTGAAGAGGTTGTCCGGATATACGGCTACGACCGGATCGAACCGGTGCCGGTGAAGCCGGACGGCGCCTTGCCGGCGGTGGCGCTCGGCGCCGAACAACGCCGCCATTCGCAAGCCCGCCGGATGCTGGCGGCCCGCGGCATGGTCGAGGCCGTGACCTATTCGTTCCTGGCCGAAGCCGACGCCCTTCTGTTCGGTGGCGGACAACACGAAATCAAGCTGGTCAATCCGATCAGCGCCGACCTCGACGTCATGCGCCCGTCGATCCTGCCGAACTTGATCCATGCCGCCGAACGCAACGCGGCGCGGGGCACGGAGCACGCGGCGATCTTCGAGGTGGGTCCGCAATACGCCGGCGACAACCCGGAAGACGAGGCCATCGTCGCTGCCGGTATCCGTTCCGGCAACGTCGGTCAGCGTCATTGGTCACAGGGCCCCCGCCCGATCGATGTCTTCGACGCGAAGGCCGATGCGCTCGCAGTCCTCGAAGATCTGGGTGCCCCCGTCGACAAGCTGCAGGCGGCACCGGAAGCGCCTGCCTGGTATCATCCGGGGCGCTCAGGCGTGTTGCGGCTTGGTCCGAAGAACGTGCTCGCCTACTTCGGAGAACTGCATCCGGGTGTGTTGCGCAAGCTCGATGCCAAAGGGCCGGTCGCCGGCTTCGAGGTGTTTGTCGACGCCCTGCCCAAACCGAAGGCCAAGAAGGACGCCGCCAAGGCGCATCTGGATCTTCCTCAGTTCCATACGGTCGAGAGGGATTTCGCTTTTGTCGTCGATGCGGAGACGCACGCCGATCAGATCGTCGCGGCGGCTCGTGGAACGGACAAGACACTGATCGTGGATATCCAAGTGTTCGACGTATTCGCCGGTGGACAATTGGGAGAAGGCAAGAAATCCGTCGCCATTAATGTCGTCCTTCAGCCCCTCGAACGGACCATGACCGACACCGAGATCGACGACGTCGCGGCACAGATCGTGGCCAACGTAGAAAAGCGCACGGGCGGCACGCTCAGAGCGTGAACCCGCAAGGGAGAGGGAGAACGGCATGCGGCCACTGAAGGAATTGCCCAGCGAGACGGCCCATGACTTGAAGGGCGTGTTCACCGATATCGATGACACGTTAACCTCGGGCGGCCACATGACGCCCGACGCCTACGCGGCACTGGCCCGTCTGCAGGCAACCGGACTCCTGGTCATCCCCATTACCGGCCGCCCCGCCGGCTGGTGCGATCACATCGCCCGCATGTGGCCGGTCGACGGGGTCGTCGGCGAAAACGGCGCCTTCTATTTCCGTTACGATCACGAGGAGCGTAAGTTCACCAAGCGCTATCATTATTCGGAGATGGAGCGCGCCGCCAACCGCGAGCGTATGGCCGCGGTGGCGGAAAAGGTATTAGCCTCGGTCCCCGGTGCGGACCTCGCATCGGATCAGATGTACCGGGAGACCGATCTCGCCATCGACTATGCCGAGGACACGGGCCCCTTGGGCCCGGAAGCGCTTGACGCCATTGTCGCATTGATGAACCGCGGCGGCATGACCGCGAAGATCAGTTCCATTCACGTCAACGGCTGGTTCGGCTCCTACGACAAACTGACGATGACGCGGACCATGATGGAAGAGTGTTTCGGTATTGACCTCGAGGTCGAGAAGGATCGTTTCGTTTTTGTCGGCGACTCGCCCAATGACCAGCCCATGTTCGAGTATTTCCCCAACACCGTTGGGGTCGCCAACTTGAAAAACTTCGAGGATCGCCTCGAGCATCGCCCGACCTACGTGACGAGCCACGATTCCGGACATGGTTTCGCCGAACTGGTCGGCCACATCATCCGCGCCCGCTCCCATTGACCGGTTAGCGTTCTTTTTCCAGCGATGTGGGTGTTTCAGGCGACCGTGTATACGCGCGTCGGGGCGCCGCGTCCGCGCACGGTGACCTCACCGACCTCTTTGAAATCGAAATCGCCGCCGCAAGCGGTTACGGTGTTTTCACCGGCCAGGATGTAGCTGCCATACTCCTTGTTGAGCTGCTCGAGGCGGGCCGCGACGTTGACCTGGTCGCCGCGCACCGTGAAGGTCAGGCGTTCGCGCGACCCGATGGCGCCGATGACAATGTCACCGGTGTTGACGCCGCAGCGGGTCTTCAACCCCATACCGTGGCAATAGGTCCGGCCGTCGTTCAACGCGCGAATGCCGATGGCCGTTCGCATGGCGTTGCGGGCATGGTCTTCGTCAGGGGTGACGGCGTTGAAGGTGATCAGCATCAGGTCGCCTTGGAACTGGGTGATGACACCTCCGTGGCGGTCGATGATTTCGGACGTCGCCGTGAAATACTCGTTTAAGAGGCTCGCCAGCTCCTGCGGGTTGAGTTTTTCGGATACGGTCGAGAACCCTTCAATGTCGGTAAAAACCACACTGCCGACCCGCGATTCGCCGTCTCCCGGCTCGACGGCCCGATCGGCCGTGGTGATCCGTTCGGCCACTTCCCGCGACACGAACCGGGACAGGTCGTCGGCCGCCGTGGCATCGAGGACGGCGCGGTTCATGACCCGTTGAGCACGCAGCACGGCGACGGTGAGAACACCGGTGACGACGGCGATCGACAGGATCTTGTCGACCTCGGCGCCGATGAGCACCGCGTTCGACGTCAGGTAATCGACGTAGTTTCGCGTGATCATCGGGTTCTCCGGATCGGCGATGATCACGTAGGCGACCATGGCGATCCATCCGATGACGGCGGCGAAGCCCGTGAACAAGATGTAGCGCGGCTCGAAACGTAGCGCGCGAAGGGCGATGAAGATGAAGACATACATCACCGTCGGCGCCTTCAAATAGAACGACGCCGGCTGCTCGTACTGGATATGGAAACTCCAGATCAGGAACATGAGGAGTCCCATGTCCATGATTACCGAGGAGACCAACAGCCATTGCGGCAGGAAAGCCCTGTGGGCGCTGATCAGACGCAGCACCGTGAACAGCAGATAGGCGCCGATGGCCCAGGGCACCGGCTGGAACATGGCGTGCGCTCCGGTTTTCGGCGCCAGGGCGTAAAGGGTCGCAAAGGTCAGGACGAGGCCGAGCTGAACCCAGCCGATCAGCATCTCGCTTTCGCATTGCTGGCGGGTGATGTCGTCGCGAACCCGTTCCGGCAGTTCGGCCGGCGGTTTGTCGCCAAATATGAAACGGAGCACCGTATCGATCATTGAGCGTGGTCCTTTCGTGGACCGGATTCTAGACCATCTACTGAGTGTTTAGGTTAACTTTGACGCGAGCGAGATGTCTCCGACGCTCAAGGGATTTTGATCGGATCGGCGCACAGCCGAACGCACCGCGGGCATGCGCAGGCAGCGATTGAGCGCATCCGATACCGACGAATAGGGCTCGGCCAGGCGATTAGATCAACGCGCCGAGGGGGGAATTCGAAAGGCGACTTCTTGGCGGCGTGATCCGGGGACGCGAAGCAGGCGGGCGACACCCCGGAGAAAGTGGATCGTATGTCTCATGGTCTTGGTGTTGTCGTGGCGTTGTTGACGTCAGGCGCTGTTATTGCACGGTGATTGTGACGCCACTGTGACGGCCGTCACCCAGCGACGGGAAATTACCGAATTATTCTGGCTCGCCGATATCCGTCTCGGCGCCGATCGCGGCCTTGACCGCTTCGATGGTGTTGGGGAGGTGATCGGCGAGAAGGCCCTCAAGCCCCTCCCCGTCACGCCCTTCGACCGCCCCCAGGATCGACTCGTGCTCAGCCATCGCCTGGTCCCAGCGTTGGTTGGTCAGGTTGGCGATGTATCGCGCCCGCCGGACACGGCCGGACAGGTTTCGGAAGACACTGGACAATGTGGGATTGGCTGCCGCCTCGACGATTTTCTCGTGAATGGCCTGGTTAAAGCGGAAATACTCCGAACGCTCGCGACGTGTATGGTGCAATGCCATCTGGTAGTGCAGGGCCCTGATCTCGGCGATCTCTTCGTCCGTAATGCGCTCGCAGGCCAACCGTCCGGCCAAGGCTTCGATGGCGGCGAGGACGGGAAAGGCCTCGTCGACGATCTCCGGCGTCAGCGGCGTCACCCGCGCGCCCCGGTTCGGCAACAGGGTGATCAATCCTTCGACGGCAACCACCTTGAGGGCTTCGCGCAAAGGGGTACGGGAAATGCCGAACCGTTCACAGAGGGTCTTCTCAGGGATCCGACTGCCGCCGGGCAAGTCGCCCCGGAATATCATCTCGCGCACGGCGTCGGCCGTTTCCTCGTGAAGAGACCGGCGGCGGCGTTGTTCCAGCTCGCCGTTATCGCCGCCTTGCTCCTTCACTGTTCCGTCATCCCGGACGGCGGCATTATCCATCATTTCGCCCGCTCCGTATCCCCTGAACTCCCGGCAAGCGCCGCTGCCAGAAGGCGGACCACGTGTTGTGCCCGACGCTCCGTGCCTTCGGCGATCTGGTGGCGGCAACTGGTGCCGTCGGCAACAACCCATGTATCTTCCGCCGCTTCACGTACGGCCGGCAGGAGATCCATTTCCGCCATGGTTTTCGAGATGTCGACGGTCTTGGCGTTGTAACCGAAAGCACCGGCCATGCCGCAGCAACTGCTCTCGACCGTTTCCACCTCGAGACCCGGGATCAACGACAGGGTCTTATCGACGGTATTCATGGTGGCGAACGCCTTCTGATGACAGTGGCCATGGAGCAGCGCCTTGGTGCCGCTCATGTCCTTGAGGTCGATGTCGAACTTTCCGTCGTCGGCCGCGCTGGCGACGAACTCCTCGAACAGGAACGCGCCCGCGGCAAGAGCCCGCGCGTCGTCGCCCGGTTGCAGAGCCAGGAACTCGTCGCGTAGCGTGAACAGGCAGGACGGTTCCAGTCCGACGATCGCGATACCGGCATCAACATAGGGCTTGAGGGCGGCGACCGTCCGCCTGGCTTCGGCCTTCGCCTCTTCGACCAATCCGGCGGCGAGAAAGGTACGACCGCAGCAGAGTGGCCGGCTGCCGTCCTCCGGTACGGGCAAGTGAAGGCGGTAACCGGCGGCCTGCAGCACGGTCGCGGCATCGCGCAGGTTTTGCGGCTCGAAATAGCGGTTGAAGGTATCGGTCATCAGCACCACCTCGCGGCCCTCGGTCCCGCCCGTCGGCCGCGGAAGCGCCCTGTCCAGGAACGGCTGGGCCGCCCATTCCGGCAGGTTTCGGTCCTTGGAGATGCCGGCCAGCTTTTCGCCGATAATGGCGAGAACTGAGGAGCGGTTGCGTAGATTGAGAAGCGGTCCCAGTTTCGAAGCCCAGGGCGCATAGCGGGGAAGATAGGCAACCAGGCGATCGAACAGTTTGATGCCGTGGTGCTTGTTGTGTTGGTACAGGAACTCGGTCTTCATGCGTGCCATGTCGACACCGGTCGGACATTCGCGCTTGCAGCCCTTGCAGCCGACGCAAAGCCCCATGGTTTCGGCCATCGCATCCGAGGTGAAGGCGTCCGTTCCCAACTGGCCGGATAGAGCCAGACGGAGCGAATTAGCGCGCCCGCGGGTTAGGTCCTTTTCGTTTCCGGTGGCCCGGTAGGACGGACACATGACGCCGGCCTCACGCTTACGGCAGGCGCCGTTGTTGTTGCACAATTCGACGGCGCCTGCGAATCCGCCCCATTCCGACCAGTCCAGCGCCGTGTCGAAAGCCTTTGTCGTGTATCCCGGTTTGAAGCGGAAAAGCTCCCGGTCGTCCATCTTCGGCGGATCGACGATCTTGCCCGGATTCATCAGCCGGTCCGGGTCGAAGGCCTGCTTCACGTCGCCGAACAATTCGATCGCCGCGTCGCCATACATGTCGCGGTGGAACTCCGATCGCACCAAACCGTCGCCATGCTCGCCGGAGTGCGACCCTTTGTATTCGCGGACCATTTCGAAGGCTTCCTCGGCGATGGCCCTCATCTGACTGGCACCGACCTCGGACTTGAGGTTGATCACCGGGCGCACGTGCAGGCAGCCGACGGAGGCATGGGCATACCATGTGCCCTCAGTGCCGTGTTTGTGGAAGACCTCGGTCAGCCGGGACGTGTACTCGGCGAGGTCCTCGAGGCGGACGGCGCAATCCTCGATAAAAGAGATCGGTTTGCCGTCGCCCTTCATGGACATCATGATGTTGAGGCCGGACTTGCGGACTTCCCAAACAGCCTTCTGGAATTCCGGATCCGTCGCCTCGATCACGGCGTCGGGGAAACCCAGATCGCCCATCAACTGAACCAGATCGGCCAGGCGTTTCCGCTGCTCCCCCGGATCGGGGCCGGCGAACTCGACCAATAGGATGGCGTCTGGCCGGCCTTTCACGAAACGTTCGACGGTCGGGCGAAACAGCGGGATATCGCGGGACAGCTCGATCATTGTGCGGTCGACCAGCTCGACCGCCACCGGCCCGAGCTTGACGATGTGTTGGGCGGAGTCCATGGCGTCAAAGAAGCTCGGGAAATGACAGACGCCCAAGACCTTGTTTTCAGGCAGCGGCTGCAGGTTCAGGTCGAGGGCCGTCGAAAAAGCCAATGTCCCCTCGGAACCGACCAGCAAATGCGCCAAGTTGGGGTGGGCCTGGGTGCGATGGACGGTGGCGTTGTCCCATGAGCCCCGCGGCGGGCCCTCCGGCATCAGGGCGTCGATGTTGTAACCGCCGACACGCCGCATCAGATCGGGGAAAGTGGCGCCAACGATGTCCTCGCCCTTGCGGCCCAGATCAAGCAGACGGTCAACCAGCGCGATCTGATCATCATCGAGTAACGCCAGACTCTCGTTCCCGGAGAGTTCGCCGAACTGCATGCTCGATCCGCTGAACAACACCGCTTCGATGCCCCGCACGTTGTCGCGCATGGTGCCATAGCGGATCGATCGCGCCCCGCAACTGTTGTTGCCGGCCATGCCGCCGATGGTGGCGCGGCTCGATGTGGAAACGTCGACCGGGAACCAGAGGCCATGGGGCTTCAGGTAGGCATTGAGCCGGTCAAGCACAATGCCCGGCTCGACACGGGCAACTTGGCCGGCGGCGTCGAAATCGAGGACTCGGTTCATGTGTTTGGATAAGTCGACGACGAGCGCCTCGCCGACCGTCTGGCCACACTGCGAGGTGCCGCCGCCGCGCGGCAGAACGGGCAGGCCCTCGTCGCGCGCAACGCCGATGATCCGCTCGATGTCGGCGGCGGATTTCGGGACGGTGACGCCGATCGGTTCGATCTGGTAGTGCGATGCGTCCGTCGAATAGCGGCCGCGGCTGAACGGATCGAACAAGACCTCGCCTTCGATTTCGCGGGTGAGGCGTGCTGCGAGCGCACTGTCGCCGATGCGGTGTCGGTGTCTGCCGCGGACGTGGTCGGGTGTAGCCATGAAGAGGATCCGTCTGTTTCTCATAAAACCATAACAAAATGAATTCAAAATGCAATTATGAGATTATGGCTCAGGACTTGTTCCGGAACTTTCGGCACATGAGTTTTGTTAATATATTGTTTTAATTGTATTTTAATAGAAAATCTCTGATGTCGCTTTGTCATTGCCCTGAGATTTAAATGAATTCATAATGCCGGAGCTGGGCGTTGCCTGACCATTTTCCGTTACGCCGGCCAGCGCGAGGGGAGGTTTCGACATGACCATCAAGAGTGGGCGCCATTTTCTACAGATTCCGGGGCCGCCCAACGTTCCCGATCGTATTCTGCGCGCCATTGACCGGCCGACCATGGATCATCGGGGCCCGGCGTTCGGCGAAATGACGTCGGCTGTGCTCGAAGACATCAAGAAAGTGTTCAAAACGTCTTCGCCGGTCATCATCTATCCGGCGTCGGGTACCGGCGCCTGGGAGGCGGCATTGGTCAATACGCTCTCTCCCGGTGACCGCGTGTTGATGTACGAGACCGGCCAGTTCGCTACATTGTGGCAAGAGCTCGCGACCAAGATCGGTATCGACCCGGAATTTGTTGGCGGGGATTGGCGCCACGGTGTCGACGCCGGTGCCGTCGAGGACCGGCTGCGCCAGGATACGGGCCATGATATCAAGGCCGTCTGTGTCGTGCACAACGAAACATCGACCGGCGTGACCTCCAATATCTCGGCGGTGCGTGCCGCTATTGATGCTGCTGGTCATCCGGCCCTGCTTCTGGTCGACACCATCTCGTCGCTCGGTTCCATCGATTACCGTCACGAGGAGTGGGGCGTCGACGTTACCGTCAACGGTTCGCAGAAAGGCCTAATGCTGCCGCCCGGCCTCAGCTTCAATGCAATCAGCGACAAGGCCCTGGAGGCGTCGAAGGCAAACGGCCTGAAGCGGTCCTATTGGGACTGGAGCGCCATGCTGGCCAACAACGCCAGCGGTTTTTTTCCTTATACGCCGGCGACCAACCTGCTCTACGGTCTGCGCGAAGCCCTCGACATGCTGCTGGAGGAAGGTCTCGATAACGTTTTCGCCCGCCACGACCGCTGGGCCGAGGCGACCCGCCGCGCCGTCGCCGGGTGGGGATTGGAGAACCTGTGCCTCAACGCAGATGAGTATTCGAGCGTGCTGACTGCGGTTATGGTGCCGGATGGTCACGACGCGGACCATGTCCGCAACGTCATCCTCGATAACTTCGACATGTCCCTTGGGACCGGTCTCGGCAAGGTCAAAGGCAAGGTCTTCCGGATCGGCCATCTCGGCGACTTCAACGACTTGACCCTGATGGGCACGCTGTCCGGTGTCGAGATGGGACTCGGGCTGGCCGGTGTTCCGCATCAACGGGGCGGTGTCGAACGAGCCATGACCTACCTGATGGAACAGGCAACAGCCTGAGGCCGTGGATATGGATCACACCATTCTCGTCGAAAGAAACGAGGGCTTCGTCACCGTCACCCTCAATCGCCCCGACAAGTTGAATGCCATGACCAAACTCATGTGGAGCCGTCTGGGCGACGTATTTCGTGAGCTCTACGCCGATGACGACGTCAGGGTCATCGTCATGCGCGGCGCCGGCGAGCGCTCGTTCAGCCCGGGCAACGATATCGCCGAGTTCGAGACCGACCGGTCGAACGCCGAACAGGCTGCGGCCTACGGTCAATTGATGCACGGCACCATCGCCGCCATCCGCGCCTGCCGCCACCCAACCGTGGCCATGATCCACGGAATTTGTGTCGGCGGTGGTTTGGAAATCGCCGGCCTAATGGACGTTCGGATTGCCGGACGCTCGAGTCGGTTCGGCGCGCCGATCGCGAAACTCGGCCTGGTCATGGCTTATCCCGAACTTTCCTGCCTGAACGACCTGGTCGGACCGACGGCGGCGCTCGAAATTCTCCTCGAAGGCCGCATCATCGACGCCGACGACGCCCTGCGGCTCGGCATCCTCAGCCGTGTCGTCGACGATGATGCGGTCGAGACCGAGGCCTTGGAAACGGCCGGCCGAATTGCCGCCGGCGCACCGCTCGTCCGCCGCTGGCACAAGAAATTCCTCAAACGTCTGCAAGACCCAACGCCATTGACGCCGGAGGAAGAGGCGGAAGGGTTCGCTTGTTACGACACGGAGGATTTCCAGTCCGGGTACAAGGCCTTCTTGGCCAAGCAAACACCGGTGTTCAAGGAACGCTGATGTGACGAAAAAAACCGGCCCGCTCAACGGCATGAAAGTCATCGAACTGGCCCACGTCATGGCCGGTCCCGTCTGCGGATTGATGCTTGCCGATATGGGGGCCGATGTCATCAAGGTCGAAAAGGTTCCCGGTGGCGACGACACGCGGCGCATGACCCCGCCGGAAATCGATGGCGAGTCGGCGGCCTTCCTGATGATGAACCGCAACAAGCGCGGCATGGCCATCGACCTGAAGACGGATGCGGGCAAAGCCCTTCTTGTGCGGATGCTGGAGACGGCCGACGTCGTTATCGAGAACTTTCGGGCCGGCACCATGGAACGGTTGGGCCTGGGATACGACGGCCTGAAAAAGGTCAACCCCGGCCTCATCTACTGCGCCATATCCGGTTTTGGCCGCACGGGCCCTTATGCCAGCCGCGGCGGTTTCGATCTGATCGCCCAGGGCATGTCCGGCCTCATGTCGATCACGGGGGAAGGCCCAGGCCGGCCGCCCTGCAAGGTCGGCGCGCCGGTCACCGACATCACCGCCGGTATTCTTGCCGCCATGGCTGTGTCGGCGGCTTATGCCCATAAACTGAAGACCGGCGAAGGGCAGATGGTTGACACGTCGCTGTTCGAGGCCGGCATCACCCATACTTATTGGCAGTCGGCGATTGCATTGGCGACGGGCCAAGCGCCGGTGCCGATGGGCTCGGCGCACCCGCTGAACGGCCCCTACCAGGCCTTCGAGACGATCGACGGTTGGATAACCGTCGGCGCCGCCAACCATGCCAACTGGATACGCCTCACGGAAGCTGTCGAACGTCCGGACCTAACTGAAGACGAGCGCTTCCTGGACAACGCCGGACGCATGGCGAACCTGGCGGCCCTCGGTGAAATCCTGTCCGAGATCTTTCGCACGCGCCGGCAATCGGAATGGTTGGATATTCTCGAGAAAGCAGGTGTCCCGGCTGGTCCGGTTCTCGACGTATGCGAGGTGCACCAGGACTCTCACACCTTGGCGCGCGAGATGGTGGTGGAAACGAGCCACAGCCGCCTGGGTCCGGTGAAAACCATCGGCAGCCCAGTCAAGTTTTCCGAAACACCGTCAGCCGTAGACAGCGGCGCACCGATCTACGGCGAACACACCCGGGCCATTCTCTCTGAATACGGTCTGGAAGAGGAAGACGTCGAAAACCTGATCACATCCGGCGCCGTCGTCGCTGCCGAAAAATAAACCGCGGTCCAGCACCGGGCCGCGGTTCATTGACCACCACGAAGGTGGACTCGAAATCGTTCGATCGCTGATCAGTTGGTCTTCTTGGCTGCGCACGGATTGCACGGGCTGCAGGCCTTCTTGGCGGCGCAGGGATTGCAAGCGCCACAGGCTTTTTTCTTCTTCTTTGCGGCGCACGGATTGCAGGGGTTACAGGTTTTCTTGGCCGCGCAGGGGCTACACGATGCCAGTTGGATGATCTCCTGGCTGCTCTTGGGGCTGGCGGCCTGGGCGTCGGGAAGCACGCTCATGGCACCGGCACCAGCGATGGCGGCGACACCGACGGCGGTCAGGGTCTTCTTGAATTTCATAACTCTCTCCTGTGTTCGATCATTGGAAACCCGATGGCGAACCTTAGCGCTCATTTATTGGTGCCGGGGGTCACGTCGTTTCAAATCCATGTGAAACCGGTGTGAGGAGAAAAAAGCGGCGGCCCTTTCGGACCGCCGCCTTCAGAGAGACGAGTGAGACCCGTGTTAGAAGCTTTTGCGGAACTCGTCCGGCAACAGCATGATGTGGTCCTGTTCTGGTGCCACGCTGGAATGACAGTCGGCGCAGAACTTCATGCTCATGCCCTTGGCGCCGGTACGTCCGGCGACCTGACCGTTCGGCATGATCATGGTATAGCGCCAGTTGCCGGTCGATTTGTTGAAGCCGCTACCCATCTTTTCCATGACGAACAACGGGCCGACCGCCACCTTGCCGTCAGGCCGGACGACAAAACTGTCCTTGGCGAGCACTGAGCCCAGCGGGAGCGTGCCGGCCTTTTCGTACATCTTGTAGCGATAGTCGCCGTGCGGGTCGGCGTAGTTGTTGACGTACCGCCCGCCGTGGGTGCCCGATTGGTAAGGCGATGTCGCCACGTTGACCCAACCTGTGAAACCGGCAACCTGAGCCAAACCCGCCTTTGCATAGGCGGCCGTCATCTCGGGCTTCAGGCAGTCGTATACTGCGACGGCTTCGGCCGGTGAGATCTCGGCGCTTTCCGAAGCGGCACCGCACGGGTTGCAGGGGTTGCAAGGATTACACGGGTTGCAGGGGTTCTTGGCGGCGCAGGGATTGCACGGGCTGCAAGCCTTCTTCGCTGCGCACGGATTACAGGGGTTGCAGGGGTTCTTGGCGGCGCAGGGATTGCAGGCGCCACAGGCCTTCTTGGCTGCGCAAGGATTACACGCTCCGCAGGGGTTCTTGGCGGCGCAGGGATTGCAGGCGCTGCAGGCCTTCTTGGCTGCGCAAGGATTGCAGGCCCCGCAAGGGTTCTTCGCTGCGCAGGGGTTGCAAGGATTGCAGGCCTTCTTCGCCGCGCAGGGGTTGCAGGGATTGCACGGACTTTTCGCCCAGGCCGCAGCCAGCCGCGGAACAACACATTTTTGCGAAACGGCGGCGCTCGCCCCACCACAGGGATTGCAGGGGTTACAGGGGTTGCACGGATTACAGGCCCCGCACGGGTTCTTCGCCGCGCAGGGATTGCAAGGATTGCAGGCTTTCTTAGCCGCACATGGGTTACACGCCCCGCAGGCCTTTTTCGCCGCGCAGGGATTGCAGGCCCCACAAGCCTTTTTGGCCGCACAGGGGTTACAGGCGCCGCAGGCCTTTTTCGCTGCGCAAGGATTGCACGGGTTGCAGGTTTTTTTGGCTGCGCACGGGTTGCATGCCGCCAGTTCGATGATTTCCGATCTTGGTTGGGCCTTGGGCAAGGCGGCGGGATTTTCCGCGGCCGGCCTGCCGGCTCGAGCACCACAGACGACAAAGGCCCCCCGACGATAGCGATGCCGGCGCCGAACACGGCCGGTATCACTGTCGTTGAAAGCAAACGGTCCCTGAATGATTTCACGCGCTGTCTCCTTCTTTGAGAGCTTGAGTATTGGACTAAAACGAAGGCGGTTCGATCGGAAGTAAACTCGCAGAAGCGTGAAAGCCGGGCCAATCAAGCGTATTCACATGTCTGTGAGACTTGGCTCTTTCCGGGCGGCCCAACCGTCAAGATGAACAAGACACAGGTTTGGAGAGACCGGCCGGAATGAAACAGCCTGCGATTCTTCTGATCCTTTTTTTGACGATCGCCGTCGTCGACACCTTGGCAAGAGCCGGAAGCGGAGATGTGCCGGAGACCATCACCATCCCGTCCGGCACCTTCTACGCCGGTTCGGACCGGGCCGAACGGGAAGCCGCCTATCGGCTCGACGAGCGGGCTTACGGGCACAGCCGGACGCGCGAGTGGAAGTGGTACGAGGATGAGGGCGAGCGCCGTCAGGTCGAAACCGCCGTCTTCCGGATAACCCGCACGCCCATCACCAATGACCAGTACCTGGCCTTTGTACGTGAGGCCGGTCACCGGGCACCCGACGTCGATCGGGCGACTTGGAAAGGGTACGGGCTCATCCATCCCTATGAGCGTACCCGGCGTCATGCGTGGAAAAACGGGAAGCCGCCGTCGGGTCGCGGCGATCATCCGGTCGTCATGGTGTCGCATGCCGATGCCCGCGCCTATGCAGCATGGCTCTCAAGGAAGACCGGCCGGGCGTGGCGCCTGCCCAGCGAGTCCGAATGGGAAAAGGCGGCCAGGGGAGCCGATGGCCGGCGCTTCCCTTGGGGCCGTGAATACGACGCGAGTTTACTGAACAGCCACGACCAGGGGCCCTTCGATACCATTAGTGTCGGCACCTATCCGGGCGGGGTCAGTCCCTATGGTCTCGTCGACGCCGCCGGTCAGGTCTTCGAATGGACGGCGACGCCGAAAGGCGCGGGACGCTACATCGTGAAAGGGGGTTCGTGGGACGACAAGGGATGTGGCGTCTGCCGCCCGGCGGCACGGCATTCCCGGCCGCAGGGCATCAAACACATTTTGATCGGCTTTCGTTTGGTTTCCGAGCCCTGACCGGGGCGCTTCCTATTCGGTCACCACCAGCCGGTAGTTGGGTGTCGTGTTGAGCGGGCAGGAGAAGAGGTATTCGCCGGGTTTCAGTTTCACCGAATAGTCCCGTGACTTTCCGGCCGTCAATCCGCCACCGGAAACGCTGATCTTGGTCGCTTTGTGGATCGGATTGGCCCAGTTGTAGTCCTTCTCGCGAATCCAAAACCCGAGCGGGTAGGGGACGTTCTTGTTGGTAACGCGGAAGACATAGTCTCCGGCCTTCAATTCCACCACCTCGGCACCGGCGAGCCGGCCCTCTTCCGTGTCGCCGTTGATCTTCTCGCAGTCGGTCTTTTTGGTCGTCTTGTATCCGTGGTCCTTGCGTTCCGGTTCGACGAACTGGCAACCCGTTTGAGTTAGTTCAACGACTTCGGCAGCGCTCGACGGGGCGGTGCCAGTAAGTACGAGGACGACCGCTGCCGAAACCGGACCGATCACGGAAAACCCGAAAAATCGCAACATCGAATGAACTCCCAACATCATCACAGGGGAACGAAAACCTCTAGAAATTAGAACCGTTCCAGGGCGCGGATGATGACGGCATACGCTGATCCGTACAAATCACCTTGGCGTGAAGAAATGTTCAATCAGCGAGACGGAAGAGCGGCCGCAATCGGATGGCCAGCGCGTTTCCGATCACCGCGCAGATGATCCACACCCAAGCATGGAGGCTGGTCGAGGCGATACCGCTGAAGAAGGCGCCGATGTTGCAGCCGTATGCCAAGCGGGCACCGTAGCCGAGCAGCAACCCACCGAGGATCGCCGCGAGCGCCGGGCGCAGCCCGACCTTGGCGACAGGTGCGATCTTACCGGCGAGCGCGGCGGCGAGGAAGGCGCCCAGCATGATGCCGAAGTTCATGACCGACGTGACGTCGGCGAGAAGTGGTCCGCGCAAAGCCCGTTCCTGAAAACCACCGGTCCAAAACGCGCTGGTGTGCGGATTCCAGCCGAAAGCCATGGCGGCCTTCGCCGTCCACAGGGCGAAGGCCCAAGTGATCGACCACGGATGCCCGGCGATGAGCAGGGTCAGCCAATTGAACAGAGCCAGCAGTCCGGCGCTCATCAGTAATGGCCAGGGCCCGCGAAGCAGCCGGCCCCAGGTGAATTCGCCTTGCCATCCGAGCGGTCTTCGGATCCGTCCGCCGAGGCGGCGCAATCCCCAATAGACAAAAGCAATTGCGGCGACCTGCAGGATGATGGCTTGCGGCCAACCGAACCGTTCGCCCAGGGAAACGGAACCGATGCCGGGGAGTGTCTGCCAGGCGGAGAGGTCGAGACTGCCCCAGAAACCGCCAACGCAGAAAAAAAGAAGCACCAGGACCATCCTGATGTTGCCGCCGCCGGCCGTATAGAGCGTGCCGGAACCACAACCACCGGCGAGCTGCATGCCGAGGCCGAATATGAAGGCGCCGAAGGCCATCGATACGCCGACCGGCGCAACGGCCCCGCCGACCCGGTGTCCGAAGGCCTCGCCTTCGGCGAGGACGGGGGCGAACAGGAGCATGGCAACGATCAGCATGACGAACTGAGCGACAACACCGGTCAGGTCCTTGTCGCGAATGGCCTGGCGGTAGGCCGTGGTGAAACCGAAAGCCGCGTGGTAGAGCGTCAAACCGATGCCGGTTCCGACGAAAAACAGGGCCAACGATTTTGATCCATGGCCGGAAACAAATGTAGCCACGATCGTAATGGCGATAAGGGCTCCGACAACGTACGGCGCCTGCATGCGAAAAGCGGTGACGGGATGGATCGATAACGGCATTCGGCGCCCGACCAATTCCTTTGTTTCCAACGGAAACCTATCGCCGCCGCTGGTGCGCGCCAAATAACGAGCGCGTGAATTAATCGAGGCTCACTCGGCGAGCGTGATTGTGATGACCCTGCCGGAGGTGCCATCGGCGACGTCGACCTCGAACGTTTCACCCGGCCGAAACATGTGAACCGCAGCGATGGCGTCGGTGGGTTTACGGATTTGCCGCCCGCCGATGCGGAGGATGCGCTCGCCCTTTTTCAGCCCCGCCTTTTCGGCCGATGAACCCGGCTCGACCCAGGCGACGACAGCACCTCCCGGCCCGGGCGTTCCCGGCGCCTTTGCCGGGAGTACGCCGAAACCCTGTTTGCCGCGGATGACACGTCCATGGTCGCGCAGGTCCTCGGCAACGCGGTGAATGAGGCTCACGGAGGCGGCAAAATTGATACCGATGTTGGCATCGCTGTTCTTGGTGAATATGGCCGAAACAACGCCGACCAGTTGGCCGTCGCCATTGACGAGGGCGCCGCCGGAACCGCCCGGATTGACGGCGGCATCGGTCTGGATGAAATCCTCGATCGGATTGAATCCGGTCCCCGATACACCGAGCGCCGACACGACGCCGCAGGTGACGGAGGGCCCCATCCCGAATTGGTTGCCGATGGCGCAGACCTTGCCGCCGAGCCCAGGCGCCGCAGCGGACGGCAGGACCGGCAGATCCTCGGGGATCCGCAGCAAGGCGAGATCGGTGGGCACGTCGCGGCCGACAATCTCCGCGTCGAGAACCGCGCCACCGGTCAAACGCACGCGGACGCGCTCGGCGGCACCGAGCACGTGGGCGTTGGTGACAACGTAGCCGCCCGGGAAAACCGCCGTCGCCGTTCCCTCCGGGTGCTCCGGCGCACCCGGCGCCTGGGATGTCCTCGGATAGCCCGGCCAATCGGGAATGACGGCGACCACGGAATCGAGGATGCCGGCCTCGAAGGCCTGGACCGGCCAGGCGAGCCCGAGGAACGTGCAGAGAAGCGCAATCCAAGACGTCTTATGAACGGCCGCCACTGTCCCCCCCCGACCCGTTTCTCGTTCCGGTCAGATCCGCTGTAGTTCCCAAGGCCTCGGCGGCGCATTTTCGACCTGCTCGGCTAGGCTGACCAGGGCGTTCTGGAAGGCCTCCTCGATGACCGGGTGATAATAGGGCATGGCGATCATATCGAACACGCTGAGGCCGCGTTCAAGGGCCCAAGCGAACTGATGGCCCAGATGCTCGGCACCGGCACCGAAGAACGTCGCGCCGAGCAAGCGGCCGTCACTCTTGTCTCCATAGACGCGCAGGAGCCCGCGGGTGTTGTCCATGATGATGGTGCGCCCGTTCATGCCCATGTCGAAGGAGCCAACCGCCGTTGTTTCCTCATCGAGCTCGGACCATGGGATACCGACGACGGCGACTTGCGGATCGCAGAAGGTGATCGCCAACGGCGTCTTGCGGCGGAACCGGGTGATCTCGTCGCGGGCGGCGTTGAAACCGGCGATGCGACCCTCGTCGGCGGCTTCATGCAGGACGGCGCGGTCGCCGGTGACATCGCCGGCAATGAACACGGGAAGGTCGGCAACCTGCATGGTCTCGGAATCGAACGGCGGCATGCCGTTGTCGTCGAGCGAGACGCCGAGCGATTCCAGGCCGATGTCAGCAAGGTTTGGTTTGCGTCCCATGGCGACGAGAACCTTGTCGACGGTCTTGCTCTCGCCACCGGCACGGACGACCAGGCCATCGCCGCGATCTTCGATCTCGGCCGGATGACCGAGCCACAGGGGAAACTCGCCGCCGAAAACCGCCACCGCCTTTTCGCGAACCGCCGGGTCACTGATGCCGGCCACCGTTTCCAGGATATCGACGCCGACGACATCGACGCCGAGACGCGCAAAGGCCTGCCCCAATTCGATCCCGATGGCGCCGAGGCCGATAACGGCGAGCGAAGCGGGGAGCACTTCCATCTCGAACACGTTGTCCGTGGTCAGTATGCGCTCGCCGAAATCCTTCCAGGGCGGGGGAACGACGGGGCTCGAACCGGTCGCAATGATTACCTTTTCAGCGCGGATCCGTTCCTCGCCGACGGCGAGCAGGGTCGGTTCGACGAAGCGGGCATGACCGTCGATGAACCGCTCGGGACCCATCTTGTCGATCGTCTTGCCGAGAACCCGTTTGACGAAGCCGTCGCGCAACTGGCGCACACGGTTCAGGGCCGCCGCACCGTCGATGTCGAGCCCGGCTCCGTTTTGGATACCCTCCTTGGGAAAGCGGTCCCGGGAAGCGAAATCGTCGGCGACATGGATCGCCGCTTTCGACGGCATGCAACCGACCCGAGCGCAGGTGGTGCCCGTGGGGCCGCTGTTGATGATGACGAAACTTTTACGTGCCGGGACGATCTGGCTCAGGGAGAAATTCCCGGCGGAACCGGCTCCGATTATGGCAACATCGACATTACGTTCCATTTGATGATCCCTCCATTATCTTCGGGTCCTTGAGATTCCCGAGGTTTCCAGCTTTTTCCGACTCCCATAGGCCTAAGACAAATCGTCGGACTTCGAAACCCCAGAAGCGTTGTTTTCCTATTGCGCGATCACATCACCCGGCCCTAGAGTCGGTATTGCTGATGACCCGGCCGCAGGGGGACTTCCTTTGCCGGAGGGTGTGGTTCCGGGGTCGGCCAAGACGCAACAAACGGAGTGCAAGGATGAGCGCCGCCGAAAAAGCCCCCTGCGATGATTATCTGATGAGATTGTCGATTTACGAGGCCGGCCATGCCCTGGTCGCCTGGTACCTGGGCCACAAGATCCACCACGTTCGCATGCTGCCGAGACCGTGCACGACAGTTACGGACAAGGCCTTTGTCGGTAACAACTGGGGGTCCTTCACCGAGGTTCTCGAGGCACGGGCCATGGAGCTTTTCGGCGGTCAGATCGCCGAGCAGATCGTCTGCAAAACGCCGACTTGCTGCGAAGGGGACATCCCGCGGATCGACGAGATCTGCCGGATCCTCGGAGGGATTCACGAGGCCGAGGATCATGACGACATCTTCTTCCGTATCGAAGACAGTGCGACCGAAATTTTCGAGGATGAGGCCTATCGCGAGGCGATCCTTCCGGTCGCGAAAATTCTCTATGACCATGAGACGGCGGGAGAGGCTGAAATCGCCGGTGAGGACATCGAGGCCGAAATCGAGAAATTCATCTCGCGCCCGGCGCCACCCAGCGCCAAAGACCGCCTGTTCGCCTGGCTTCGCGCCTCCTGAACAAGGGCCAACCCGGAATAGGCCGCTTCGATCCGTCTTAACGTCCCATGTTCCAGAAATAGGCCATGGGCGACGTGAACATGTGAGACGAGCGCCCGACGTCGTGTGACATACGCGCCATATTGGCGTTCATGTTCAGGCTGTTCTGCGTCATTCGGGTCATGTCGGTGGTCACGCGGGTCATTTTCTTGTCGATCTTGTCCATCGACACCTGCATGCCGTTAATATCGGCGCGCATATTGCGCTGGATATTGGTCATGGTGTGCACGTCGGCTCCCATCTGCACCATGATCTCGCTCATGGTGCGGATTTCCTTGGCGACACCCCACATGACCCAGGTGAACGTGCTCATCACCACGACCATGCCGGCAATTCCCAGAACGATGTAGCGGCTGTGGTTTATTCTTCGATACATGCTCCAACCCCCTCCGTTTCGAACGGGGCGCCCGACGCCCATACGCAAGGCTTCGCGCCCGTCCGAAATACGGACGTCTGATAAATACGACAATAGCGGGCGCGGCTCCTTCTTGCCGTGACTTCGTCACAGGCTTTACCTGGATCAATTATCAGGGGCGGAAACGGGTGGGTGGCGACCCCGGCAGGACTCGAACCTGCGACCCTCAGATTAGGAATCTGATGCTCTATCCTGCTGAGCTACGGGGCCTTGACGCGAATGCCATGCATGTAACGGAAAGGCGGTGCCAAGTAAACTGGCGTCTCCGGCTCGGCCGCGACGGAAAAACACCGGGAATCAGTTGAACAAGCCGGTGATCTTCTTCAGGGGAACCGAATAGTTGAGCATGAGGGATTCCGTTCCCGGGTTGTCGTCGCCCAGTCCGGCGTTTGAGTAGTGCGAGATCGACAACCCTAGTCTCGAGCGGTCGTCGAAGCGGTAGGCGACTTCCAGTTGCGACCGAAACTCGACGGCGTGACCGAGGTCGAGATCATCGGTTTCGCCACGCCACCAGGTCGGTGCGAAGCTGGGAGTAACGACAAACCGTCGGCCGAGGTAAACGTCGATCAGGACGCCGGCGCCGACGAAGGTCATGCCGTTGGAGGCACCGGAAACCACTCCGAAGGGTTTGAATATCCAAAACTTCTTGTCGGACCGGTACTCCAGGCGGAATTCGCCCCCTTCATCCTTTTGGCGGTTGAAATCGAACCAACCGGCGGAGACTGTCAGGAAGTCCGGATCGTCGGCTCTGGCATCGCCGAGAGGCGCCAGAAACAAGGCGACGATCACGAGCGGCAGTATCTTGTGGCAATATCCCATGTTTTCCCGACCCCTCTGGAGAATTCATCCAGAAATTCTTTGCGGGCATCATAGGTTAACCAGGGCAATTTGCAAGGTCGGGCCCGACGGCGAGCCGCGAAATGCCTGTCAGGCCAACAGCTTGAACCGTTCCGTCGCCGCGACCAGGGCCGATTTGATCCCCGGCTCCATGGCCGAATGGCCGGCATCGGGAACGATAACGATCTCCGAACGTTCCCAGGCCCGGTTCAGTTCCACGGCTGTCTTTGTCGGGCAGATCATATCGTAGCGGCCCTGCACGATGACGGCGGGGAGGTGGGTAATCCTGTCGAGAGCATGCAGGATCTGATCATCGGTCACGAACATGCCGTTCTCGAAGTAATGGGCTTCGATGCGGGCCAGCGCAAGGGCGCCGGGCCCCGACCCCTGAGGCGTGCTGCGAGTTGGGCCAAACAGGGTCGAGCAATCTGTCTCATACTGGTTCCAGGCGTCCGCCGCCGGTACGTGACACGCCGGGTCGGGGTCGGTCAAACGCCGATAATAAGACCCGAGCACATCCACTCTTTCATTTTCCGTCAGGAAACCGGAAAACGATTCCCATGCCTCGGGGTAGACCCGGCGCATGTCGTTCATGAACCAACTCAGTTCTTCGCTACGGCCTAGGAATACCCCCCGCAGAACGAAACCCCGGCAGCGTTCCGGATGCGATTCTCCGTATACCAAGGCCAGGGTCGACCCCCAGGATCCGCCGAAAAGGAACCAATCGTCGATTTCGAGATGCTGACGGAGTTTTTCGATGTCTCCCACCAAATGGTCGGTGGTGTTCTTGTTGAGGCTGGCGAAAGGTTTAGATTTTCCGGCGCCCCGCTGATCGAAAAGAACGATCCTGTAGTGTGCCGGATCAAAGAACCGCCGATGACCGGGCGTCGTGCCTGCGCCCGGGCCACCATGCAGGAAAAGAACCGGCACGCCGGACGGGTTTCCGGACTGTTCCCAGTAGATCGAATGGCCGTCGCCGACATCCAACAGACCGTGACCATAGGGCGCGATGGGGGGATAGAGTTCGTGTCGCGGTTCGTGTGCGTCCATGAAGGGGCCTCGGGATTAGAACGCTTCTACAAAGGCAACGCTACAATTTGCCTTCGATTGCGTAAACGAGAATTCGAACAACCTGTTCCGGCGTTTCGGCAACGGCCAGCGCCGCACCGGCGACTTCCTTGAGGGGATGGGTCAGCGAAGGGTCGTGCAAGGTGATCACCGGCTTCCCCTTCGCCGCTGCGTACCCGGCGTCGAACGCGGCGTTCCACTGCCGGTATTTTTCCCCGAAGCGGACGACGACGATGTCGGACTTTTCGATAAGCGTTTGGGTTCGGATCGCATTGACCCGGGCGCCCTTGTGGTCCTTCCAAAAACCCTCTTCCTCGGGGCCGAGGATATCGACACCGCAGTCGTCGCTGGACTGGTGGTCCGTCACCGGGGCGTAAGTCCTCACCGGCAGGCCGGCCTCGGCAATGCCGGCTTCGATTTGTTCCCGCCAGTCCGTATGGATTTCTCCCGACAGGTAGACGGACCATTCCTTCGTTGTCATCTGGTGTCTCCGTTATTTAGGGGGCGGCCCGGTCGACCGAAACTCCGCCGTGCAGCCCGTCCACGATTTCCGAATAGCCTCGGTGATCGGCGTCGATCAAGCCGCGCCTCACAAGGAAGTCGATGTTTACCAACGCCGCGTTGAACTTGAAACTGTCCGTTTCTTCAATCACCTGTGCCACGCGTTCAATAGGCCAGAGCTCGAAGCTCTCGACCTCGCCGTCCGTATTCTCGGGCCGAAAACTCTCCGGTAGAACCAGGTCGAAATTGAACAGCACGTCGTGGCGCAGGCCTTCCGGCCGTTCGGTCGTATAGGTCACCGTTCCGACGGGTCTGGCTTTCGCTGCAAAGATCTCAGGGATGTTCGCTTCCTCGGCGCATTCCTTGAGCACGTTGTCGGCGAGCGTCATCCTGGCGGGTTGCCCGCCGGCGACGATCTGGTCGAGCTTGCCGGGTGCGGTTTGCTTCGTCAGGCTGCGCCGGGCCACCCATAGATGGAGACCGTCCGCGTTTTCGACGTATCCGTTGATGTGAACGCCGTACCCGCGCACGCCGAACAGGGGAACGGCCGCCCTTTCCATTTCGAAAAACGCAGGCTCCGAGTAGGCGACCCCGACGGGATAGGCTTCATCGCGCCAACCGGAGACCAGGCCCCGGTTTCTCAGGTCGCGCAGCACGACATCGAACGCCGTGGTTCTTGCATCGTAGGTGCCGAGCGCCTCGTTCACGGAAACGGTCTCGCCCGAGACGGTCAAGACGTCCGGGTAAGGACGCAATTGCTCCACAAACCGGCGCGCGACGCGTCCGATGACCGTGGCACCGATCGTGAACGGAAGATAGCGCGCCGGATCAAAAACCTGGCATTCCCGGATGCGGTCGACAAAGCTCATGGCCGCATCCGGTGCCCGGACGGGCCTAAGCTGCCCGGCGCGCCGTTTTCTCCGACGTCAAAACCGTCGTCACTTCGACGATGCAACGCAGCAGGTTGGCAAGTTTTTCGGTCTCGCTTGTCGACATCCCCGGAAACTGCATGTCGATATGGAGTTCCTCGCCGCGATGTCCGGATACGGTCGAATGGCATTGACCGGGAACGCGACCGAGTTTGGCGAACACTTGCAAGACCCGCGGTAGAACCGACGGGTCGGTGTTGGCGACGACGGAAAAACAGGCAGTGGATTGGTTTTGGGGTAGGGCCAGTGACCCTGTCAGGGCAACCATGACGGCAAGCCTCCTTCATGCTGAACGAACAAAAACGACGGACGTCCCGGTCCTCTATCAAGAGGCCGGGTCGATAATTCGCCGAATGCCGGTCAGGTATGAAGGGCTCAAATCCAACATGATGGCGATGATGATAGCGCAGCCCGCCGTCCGGTCAAGTCCGCTATCTTGCCTTGAGATCCAGCCTGTGCCAGCCTTTATGCCAGGACCTTCGAATGGGTGTGCGACCGACGGAGATTGCCGATGGATATCACCGTAACCGATGAAGGCACGGGCCGTTATTCGATCCGCTTCGACGGCACCGAGGTGCAGCTTGACGGTCGTGACATCCGTGAGCTTCTGGTTCAGGTGACCGGTGTTCTCGCCCCCAGTTCGGACATCGCCCGACAGGCCGACGCTTACCGCCGCGAGTTCACCTCGCGATTGGTGACGGCCGATGACGTCGGTATCCAGGCGCTGCTCCACGCTGCCGATCATGACGACGTTGTCGTCTTATTGAAGATCGCGGAAAACGACGACGCCTTGCGCGAAAAGCTCGAGCAGAACATGAGCGAGAAATCGAAGAAGATGTGTTGGGAAGACCTCGATTTCCGCTTCAAGGAGCCACCGCCACCGTCCTTGATCAACGCAACGGTCGACCACCTCAAAAGGATCGTCGAAGAGTTGGAAGACGACGGGCGCCCGGTGTTCTAGATTACTGCCCTTGCGGCGCGGTCACCGGCTTTGGTCTGTTTCAACTCGGCCCCGGATTCCCGGCCGGGAAACTCGACCCGGCGAAAAGTGGCCCGGCACGGGAAAGAGGCACCGGTCATCCAGTGTTCGGCGGTACCATCCGGATGCAAACGCGAAACCATGGACGCGGTCGTTTCGAATGCGCCATGCATGCAGATCCCACTCTCATGGTCGCCGAGGATCGCCATCATGGTTTCGGGCGTGATCGATCCGTCATGACGACGGAGGAGCTCGGCCACACCGAGTTCGCGCGACCCCGGTTCCGGATCCGGTGCCGAAGCGCTGAACCGTTCGGCAAAATCGACGGTGGCGGCGACCTCAACCGAACGCCGATCATGGTTCTTTCGGATCGACAGCCGGTTGGAGATATTGCGGTGTCCGCCGTTGACCCGCTCGGCCACCCAGTTCCTTCCTGCTGTTTCGAGGACCCAGGCTTCACCGGCATCGACGATGAGAAAGGAATTGTCATAGGTGAACGACGGATCGTTTTCGGCGCAAGCACCGCCCTGGCCATGTTCTTCCAGAAGCTCGATGATCACGGCGGCCGCGTGTTGGGCCGTGTCACCGCGTTCCAGCCCGAGACGGACCAGGTCCATGCCGAGCAACGCCGCTGGCCCCGGTTGAACGCGGCTCCATACGGCCTCGTTGCCGATAACCACGCCTTCGGCGTTCGCGCCCATTTCGGCACCCCACATCCAGTCGATCTGGGACAGAATGACGGCATGTGTCCGGGGTGCTTGAGGAATGTCCAGATAGGTGCAACTGAGGGCCGTATCCGGCGCGTGGTCGGCGGCGGGATAGGTTCTGATGCTCTGACATTCACCGGCGGGCCGGTCGCTGTTCTTGGCGAACAGGACAGAACCGTCTGCCGTTGCCGTCGGCATCGCGACCAGGGTATCACACACGCCTTACGTCCTTTCGCACGCAAGCTTACAGGAGGGTGTGAACTCCGTATAGAGCGGTCCGGCAGGCCCGCAAATTCACAAAAAAAGCGCCGACCACTCACCGCTGGTCCGACGCCTTTTTCCGATAAGAGTGTGCGGTTTTACGCGGCCGCGGTCTTCCGTTCCTTCGACGGCTTCACATAGGCCCGCTCACAATGAGCCGCGCAATAGGGTTTCTCGGGAATTGTCGGTTCGCCGCAGAAGTGAAATTCCTCGGTGCCCGGTTCGCCCTCCGGCCAACAGCACATCCCCGGCCGGAGCGCGCCGAGACTGATGGCTTCCGCCGGTTTCGGTTTCTGCTTGATCGGCGATCCCCGTTTCGGAAGGCCGAGCCTGTGAACTTTTCCGACGACGGCGTTTTTGGTGACGCCGAGGCGGTTTCCGATCTCGCTTGTGGACAACCCCTCATTCCACAAGGCGATCAAGGCGCTGATGCGCGTTGGGGTCCATTCGATTGTCATTTTTGGTCTTTTTCGCTCTCTACAATCGGCGGTCCCAGGCCAGCCAATGCGTTTCGGGCGATGCCTCCTCCTGAACTGATGAAAATCGTGTCTGCGGCATCAGCAATACAATATTTGCCGATCAGCGGCAACCCTTCCACAAGATATTGTGGAAAATAACCGAATTTCCGTAAATCAGTTCACAGAAATACAGAACCGAGTTTTTTGTATACAAAAACCATAGAAAAAATATAAAAATCCGGTATGATGGAGAACTGACGGGGTAAGGGAGGAAGGCGTGCCGCGCGCCCGCAACGAAGACCTCAAACGCGACTTGGAAGAAGAGATCATATCCGGCGTACTGAAGCCGGGGGAACGTCTCGACGAAGTCACCCTTGCCGAACGGTTCAACGTGTCGCGGACGCCGGTCCGTGAGGCGTTGTTGCAGTTGGACTCCATGGGCCTGGTCGAAATCCGGCCACGTCGTGGTGCCGTCGTCGCGGCGATCGGATTGAAAGAGCTCCTCGACATGTTCGAGGCGATGGGTGAGCTGGAGGGTATGTGTGGACGCCTGGCCGCGCGCCGGGCGACGGATGACGAGTGCAGGCAACTGGAACGGATCCATGCGAAAAGCCTAGGCGCTGTGGAAGGCGTGGATTTCGAAGCCTACTACGCGTGCAACGTCGAGTTTCACGAAACGATTTACGACGCGAGCCGCAATACTTTCCTTGCGGCGCAGACCCTGGCGTTAAGGAACCGGTTGGCACCTTACAGGCGCTCACAACTGCATCAAAACGACCGCATCAAGCGATCGTTTGACGAGCATGCCGGTATTCTTGAAGCCATTCGACAGAAGGATGCGGAACGGACGGAAATCCTGATGCGGGGACACCTGACGGCTCAGGGCGGAACCTTGCAGGATTTCATAGCCGGAATTCCGAACGACATGTTGGCGGCGGCCAACGCTTGAGAATATGGAAAAGCGAGAGCGATCATGACCGAGACTAAACGACCGACCCTCGACGACTGGGCCCAATTGGCGGAAAAGGACCTGCGTGGCCGTCCCCTCGACGCGCTCGATTGGCAGACGCCGGAGGGCATCGAGGTCAAACCGCTGTACACGGCAGCCGACCTAGAAGGTTTGGAAACGGACACTTTGCCCGGATTCGCGCCTTTCGTCCGCGGTCCGAGAGCCACCATGTACACGAACCGGCCCTGGACCATCCGCCAATACGCCGGCTTTTCCACAGCCGAGGAATCCAACAAGTTCTACCGCGACAACCTGGCGGCCGGCCAAAAGGGCCTATCGGTCGCTTTCGACCTAGCCACTCACAGGGGGTATGATTCCGATCATCCGCGGGTCGTCGGCGACGTCGGTAAGGCCGGTGTCGCCATCGATTCGGTTGAGGATATGAAGATCCTGTTCGACGGCATACCGCTCGACGAGATGAGCGTGTCGATGACCATGAACGGTGCCGTCCTGCCTGTGCTTGCCGGTTATATCGTCGCCGCCGAGGAACAGGGCGTGCCCCTCGAGAAACTGTCGGGGACCATCCAGAACGACATCCTCAAGGAGTTCATGGTCCGCAACACCTATATCTACCCGCCCGAGCCGTCGATGCGCATCGTCGCTGACATCATTGAGTTTACGGCACAGAACATGCCGCGCTTCAACTCGATCTCGATCTCCGGTTACCACATGCAGGAAGCCGGCGCGACGGCGGTCCAAGAACTGGCTTTCACCCTGGCTGACGGCCTCGAGTATGTGCGCGCCGCCTCGTCGAAGGGGCTCGACGTCGACAAGTTCGCGCCGCGGCTCAGTTTTTTCTTTGCCATCGGTATGAACTTCTTCATGGAAGTCGCCAAGCTGAGGGCTGCCCGGCTGTTGTGGTCCGAACTGATGAGCCAGTTCGAGCCCAAGGACCCGCGGTCGTCGATGCTCAGGACCCATTGCCAGACTTCGGGCGTCAGCCTCACCGAGAAGGACCCCTACAACAACGTCATGCGCACCACCATCGAGGCGATGGCCGCCGTCCTCGGCGGCACCCAGTCTCTGCACACCAACGCGCTTGACGAGGCGATCGCCCTGCCGACGCCGTTCTCGGCTCGTATCGCGCGCAATACCCAGCTCGTCATCGCCGAGGAAACGGGTATCACCAACGTCGTCGATCCCTTGGGCGGAAGCTACTATGTGGAAAGCCTGACGGCGTCGCTGGCCGCCGAGGCGCGAAAGCTGATCGCCGAGGTTGAGGAACTGGGCGGTATGACCAAGGCGGTGCAGGCCGGTATGCCGAAACAAAGGATCGAGGAAGCGGCCGCTCGCAAGCAGGCGCGCATCGACCGCAGTGAAGAGGTCGTCGTCGGCGTCAACAAGTACGCCCAGGATCACGAGGAGGAGATCGACATCCTCGAGGTCGACAACACGGCGGTCCGCCAGTCACAGGTGGCGCGTCTCGACAATATCCGTGAGGCGCGCGACGAGGCCGCCTGCCAGGCGGCGCTCCAGGCGCTGACGTCGGCCGCCGAAAGCGGCGACGGCAACCTGCTGGCGCTATCCGTCGATGCCAGCCGGGCGCGGGCCACCGGCGGCGAGATCTCGGACGCCCTGGAGTCCGTCTACACCCGCTACCGGGCCGAGATCCGGTCCATCTCCGGGGTCTATGGATCCGTCTACGAAGGCGATGAAGGGTTCGAGAAGATCCGCGCCGACGTCGTCGATTTCGCCAACCAGGAGGGACGCCGGCCGCGCATGCTGGTCGTCAAGATGGGCCAGGACGGTCATGATCGGGGCGCCAAGGTCATCGCCACGGCGTTCGCCGATATCGGCTTCGACGTCGACGTCGGTCCCTTGTTCCAGACACCCGAGGAAGCGGCCCGCGAGGCAGTGGAAAACGACGTCCACGTCATCGGCGTGTCGTCCCAGGCAGCCGGTCACAAGACCCTGGTGCCGGCCTTGATCGAGGAACTGAAAGATCAGGGCGCCGATGACATCCTCGTCGTCTGCGGCGGCGTCATCCCGCATCAGGACTACGACTTCCTGTTCGAAAAAGGCGTCGCCGCCGTTTACGGACCGGGCACCAACATCCCGGCCGCCGCGGCGGAAGTCATGGATATCATCAAGGGGCGTAGATTGGCGGCGGAGTAGGCGACCGGAGGCGCGGCCGATTCAGCCGGCGCGTTAAAGCGCCAGATCGCCGGGCCTGACCGTCGAGAGCATTTCCCAGCTCTTTCCGGTCGCCACGACACAAGCCATGCCGGTTGGTGTCGTCAACATGATCGTCCAGGTGCCAACCCGGGAAGCGAAGACCTCGACAACGGCTCCGGATGACGCCAGACCGATCGCCACGGCTTTTTCGGCGTAGTTCTGTTCGAGCTGCCGCACTATCGCGGTTCGGGAACCGCAGAGGGAACCCGCCGGTTGGGCGTATACCGGCAAGCCCATCGCGGCGATAACGGCGCCACCTACCGAGGCCAGTATCACAGCGAGACGAAACATGGCGGCTCCTTTTTGAGTGAGCGGGAGGTCGGAACACCAAAAAAAATCGCCAGAATGCCGACCCGACACCTCGGGTTCTGGTTTCCGAAGTTTCGATACGGTTGCCGCATCGATTGGGCGGTGTTCCAGGTTATAAGACTTGGGTCCGAGCAGGGGCCAATTACCAAGTCCCAAGCCGCGAACTCATTCGATCGCATTCGAATACCGTTCGCAGCGTGTATGGCCGCTGCGAGAAAGCGAGCGCCGGGTCCTTCAAGCCGAATGGTGAACCAGCGGTGGTGATCGGTATTGTTGAAGGAGTTCTTGGCCGTGCTGTTTGACCTAAAGGCGACTTCGTGAAAACACCACGGGTAATTTTGTCCTTACGAATTTCCCGGTTAGTCTTACGTCGTGCTCGGTTCCGGGGATCGAGGCATAGCGAAGTCAAATCCCATAAACACCGGTGAAGTGGCAAAGGCGGCTAGCGTGCATTCTGAACAGGCAATCGATAAGGTTCGGGGATTATTCCAAAGCGCGGCCGTCCAGTTTTCCGACGGTGATTTGGTGAGTGCCGAAGTTAACTGTAGCAAGGTATTGGAGATCGACCCCGGGCACCCCTTAGCCCTTCATATGGCCGGCCTAATCGCAAGAGAAAAGGGCGACACCGCGCTCGCCCTGAACCACCTATCCAAAGCCGTCACAGTCGCCCCCAACAACGCAGATGCCCATTTGAGTCTCGGGGAAGTCTTGTATGCCCGCGGACTTCGGGGAAAGGCTGCCGAGCATTTCAGCCTCGCCCTCGCCCTTGATCAGGATATCGCCAACGGCCACCTTAATCTCGGCGTCACGCTTAAACAACTGGGCCGCCACGACGACGCGGTCCAGGTCCTCCAGGAAGGTTTGGAAAAGTACCCGGACGACGAATATATGGCGAATGTGCTTGCGACGATGACGGTAGGTGACGGAATCTACTTCACCAAGGTCCGCGTTGAGGCCACAAATGCCTGCAAATATAAATGCGACATGTGTCCGCGCGAGAAGATGTCGAGAAAAACCGGGATCATGCCGCCCGAGGATTACCGCTTCTTTCTCGAACGGTTCAAGGAATACGTAGAGGAGGCAAAGCTGCCACAACCCTACGGAGGCACCTTCTTCCTGCACGGTTTCGGTGAATCCCTCATGGATCCTCTGTTGGCCGAAAAGAGCGCCATGGTCGCCGAACAGTTTCCAGAGTCCTGCTCATTGATTATCTCGACCCTCGGTGTGCGCCGGCCAGAATCCTATCTCAGGGATCTCCTCGAGAAGGGAAAGCTGAAATCGGTCATCGTTAGCATGTACGGTTTCCAAGAGCGGACTTATCTCGACGTCCATCAGGAGGGGGATTTCAAGGCGGCGCGGGACAACATCACCCGCTTGGCCGAACTCAATGCTGCACTCGGCGGCCCCTGCGACATCGCCTTGCAGATTCTGTCGCCACACACGGAAGACGTGATGCGGGACGATCCGGCGGAGCAACGGGCCTTCGATGATCTGATGGCCATTCTTCGGCCGCTCGGAGTCACTCTCGACAAGCTGCACCTGCATAACTTCGGCGACGGCCGTGGTTATTTCGACCCCCAGGCCAACACAGCGGTCTGTTCGGTCGTCGATGGCCGACGGCGCGAACACCTCAACGTTACATGGGATCTGAAAGTTCTTCCGTGTTGTCTTGATTACAACGCCGAGATGATCCTTGGTGACCTTCACAAACAATCCATCGCTGAGATATACCGCAGCGAAACTTACAAGAAATTCATCGACGCCCACCGTAGCGGCAACCTTGACGACTACCCAACCTGCAAAGGCTGCAACGTGCGGTAATTTGGGCTTGGTTGATAAATTGAGTTTCCGCAGCGTGAAAAGCCTTAGCATTGTCTGAGTCCGCCCGAGATAAAGGAGAGTTTGGATCCGGACCCTAGTCGCCGGTTGCGATGATGAAGTGACAGAAAAGGGTTGGCCGCATGTTGTTGTGCCCGGCGTTGCTGCCCGCGCTGCCGGTACTCTTGCTGGTCGCTGTCTTGTCACCGTCGCCGTTGGACATCCAGTTGGCGCCGCCGCTGCCGAAACAGTTGGTATAACTGTGAGAGTGTGAGGGCATTTCGGCAATCGACAGCGTATGCGTTTCCGCCCCCGTCGCTTCCGCTTCATTGCGCGTCGAAAAGGAACCGTTGGCCCCGTTCGGCAATCCGGCGTTGTTGACACCGCCCGGTACCCGGCCCCGGAGGTCCGGTAGGTTGAAAGTGGTCGTACCGTTACCGACGCCGTAGGTGGTGCCGATCGCCGCGAACAGGGTTGCGTACGTGGTGCGGTTCACTTCCGAGCCGTCGCAAAGGAGATAGCCGTTCGGCGCCGTCGAACCGCCGTACATCTTTATGACGCCGGCCACTTCGCCAATGCCCAAGTTGTTCGGTTTTACCTTTTTGACGACGCTTCCGGATTGATCGAGGATTGGCACGAAGTCCCCGGACGCGTCCGTTTGCCCGGCCGTCGCCTCCGTCAACCCGTCGAGATCGAGCAAGGCAGGATTAATCATGGTCGGCATGGCTCAAACCCCCGTCGCGATGATGAAGTTCAGAAAGATGGTTGGTTGCATGTTGTTGTGCGCGGCATCTCCACCCGTGCTACCGGTTGTCCCGCTTGTAGTGGCCACAGCGGCCGAGTTGTTGGGATTGGAACCCTGGGTCGACGTGCTTCGGTAGGTGTATGAATGGCTGTGCGACGGCATTTCGGCGACCGTGAGCGTGTGCGTTTCCGCGCCTGTCGTGGCGGCTTCGTTGCGCGTTGAAAACGAGCCGTTTTCACCGTTCGGTAAGCCTGTATCGTTGGCGCCGCCGACGACGCGGCCGCGCATATCCGGAATATTGAAGGTCGTCGAGCCGTTGCCGGCGCCGAAGGTCGTTCCGATGACGGCGAAAAGACCAGCGTAGGTTGACCGCGAGATCTCCGAGCCATCACAGACCATGAAGCCCGTGGGCGCCGTTGCCGTCGGCCACATACGGACCTCGCCGACAATGATCGCGGACACGTCCTGCATAAGGTTGGTAACCGAGATCTTGCGTTTCGCATTGGCGCTGGCGTCATGCACCATGACGAAGTCGTTGTCGCCGTCGATTACTGTTTCGGTGGTCAGGTCGTTGACGACTGTGTCCGAGAGGTTAGCTCCGGTCACGGCGCCGGAGATGATCTTGGCTGTTGTCACCGAATTGTCCGCCGGCACGGCAATCGGCTGCGTATAGCCGCCGGTGACCTGCACTTCGGCCGTGTTAAACGGAATAGCAGACGTGAAGGTCAGCGTCGTACCGGAGAGGCTATAGGTGTTCCGGTGCTGGCCGTGCCCATCGAAAAGCACATCGACGTTGTCCTCGGCGCCGTAATCGTTTGCCAACGTTAGTTCGGCGGTCGTGCCGCTGGTGTAATGGGTGCCGTCCTCGAAGATCTCCGTCGTCCGGTTGCCGGCCGAGACACCGCCGCCGAACACGACCCAATTGTCCGTCGTGCCCTTTTCATCGGCGACGAAGTTCGCCATCTCACGTGCGTTGGCAATGACATAGGCGGTCGAACCGTTGAGCGTGTCGTTGCTGTCGCCGTTGACGGTGATGGTGTTGGAGCCGCCATCATCCTTGAGCACGCCGCAGCGGAACGCTTCGCCAACCGTGTCGATTTCCGGCATGTTGACGACGACGCTGCCGCCTGTGGTGTCGATGACGAACAAGGCTCCATTGTCGCTGGCGCCGGGTGAGATGGGGCTGTCGGCAATCGTCTTGTTCTCGATTGTCGAGTACATATTGGACGCCGCCGCGTTGGCCGCCTGCGTCGCCGAGGAAGCCGCCTGGTTCGCCGAAGAGGCTGCGTTGCTTGCTTGCGTTGCCGCCGTGCCAGCCGCCGTGCCGGCGTTCGTTTCGTGAGTCGCCGCCGTCGAGGCCGAGTTCGATGCGTCCGTCGCCGATGTTGCCGCCGCCGAGGCCGAGTCCGCTGCCGCCGCCACCGAGACATCGATTGCCGTCGTGGACGGGCCGTTGACCAATCCGTCGGCGCTCCCATTCCACGCGATCAGTCCGTTGGCCGTCGGTTCCGGCAGGGTCAGGTCAGCGGTGGACGAGGACGTCGCCGGGAAGGCGATGGCGCGGCCCAGGTCTTCGGCAACCTGTTGGAGCATGGTGATCTGTTTGTCGAGTTCGTCGTTCAAGACGTTGGCGCGAAATTCGCCGGATTCCTGAAAGTCGCTGGTCCGTTTGATGGGAACGTTGCGAAGAAGGGTGACCGTGGAATTCGCGGCCGGTGCGGCAATGAACGTTACCGTTCCACCTGCCGATTGACCGGCTCCTTGAACCGTATAATCGCTCGACAGCGCCTTGACGACGGCATCCTCGTAGACCTCGAGGTCGCCGTCCTCGAATATGGGAAAGGGATAGGTAAACACGGTTTGTGTCCCGTCTCCCGAGTATTGAATGCGAGGGCTTATGTCGCCAATTTGGATGTGTTCTGCCATTTCCGGCTCCTTGTCTTCATTCGATCCCGCTGTAGAACTGGTGGCGGCCGATTTCAGCCGAGAACATGCGCCCGCGGGCCCATGGCGGGAAAACACCCTTCGCGTGGTAGTGAGTGGCCCCGCCGGTCCGGTCGGCGAGGGCGCCGCGGACGGCCCGCCGGGCAATGCGGGCGCAGGATTGGTAATTCCGGTCCTGGGCTGTGACCGCTAGGAGCTTATTTCGGTTCGGGTCACTCGCGTTCCAACAGCTGAACTGCCAGGGTTTGGTGCAGACTGACTTGACGTCGTTGCCCCACCAGTAACCGGAGGATTTTTCCCGGGACCGTCTCACCCGATTCATGACAACGCAGGCGACGGCCTCCTTGCCGGCAACCGGTTCGCCCCGCGCCTCGCCGTAGAGCGTTCGGGCCAGAACTTCGATCTCGTCCATTTCATCGAGAACGGCTGGCCCGTCGATTTCACTCTGATCGGTCGCATTGCAACGCATCGATGTCGTATTCGGGCTGTTCATTTCGACCCACCCCGGCGATTCGCGCCGTCGAGCTTGTCCTCGATACGAATCAAGTGGTCCGTCAAGCGCCGCTCGACTTCCTTCAGGTAGGGGATCGACACGTATGACTTGGCGACCTCCAGCTTGAATGCGGAGATCTTCTCGCGGAGAAACGAAACACCCGATTCCCATTCGTGACGGGCGTCATCGAGTGCGGTTTCTCCGTCGCGCCGTGTTTGCCAACCGAACCAAAACAGGCCGGCGAGCGCCGGTAGTTCGACGGCCGTAATCCACCATCCCGGATCCAGCATCCAAGTGTCGTTCATCTCGTTCTCCTTGTTCCAAAAAAAGACGCCCGCCGGGCGTCTCATGCAGTCGAACCGGACTTCCGCGAGGTGCGACCGTTCGGGCGCGGTTGACTCGGGGTTCTTGATCCGGTCGGGAGTCCTTAGATTTCGAAGTCGGTTTTTGCCTGGAAGGCGCCCCCCGTCCCGCGCCAGCCGGGACTCGGTCGCCGATCCGTCACCTTCGACGGAACCCTTGGCAGCCGGACCGGTTCGTTGAGCAGACAGCCGGAAACCGCGTCCAATCCGTCATCCCGGCCGCGCGAATCGGGGCGCCACTCGCGCATTTCCATCAGGAACGGCGTGTCCCAAACATTCCGGTGCGCGTTCAGGCGGCCTGCCGACAAGACGGCGTCAAAGGCGTTGAGGATGCGTTTTGATTTCGGGTGGCGCGAGACCTCTTCGACAACGGAGCAATGCAAACCCTCCTTGGCGATCTCTCGCCTCAGAAGGCCGGGCAGGAATTTCCCAAGCCCGTTGGTCTCCACGCGGACGGCTGGAAGATGGTGGTTTCGAAGGAACGCTGCGACTTTCCGGCAAAGTTGCGTCGCTTCGTCGACTTCCGGCACCAAACCCGGATCGTGAACGAGGTATTCGATACCGTGCAACCAATAAGTACCCTGCGCGTCCGTAAAGACGGCTGCGATGACGCTGGCGTCGCCTAAACCGGGTGCGCCGTAAGCCGGGTCCCACCAACAGGATGCGGATACCAGCCTCCGACCCCTTAGAGTCAGGTGGGCCTCCCGATTGCTCTCCGTATAGACGAGGCCTTCGTCGTAGACTCGCAAGAGTTCCGGGTCGAGGCGCCCCTCGGCCACGTTAACGGCCTTCAGCATCATCTGGCTGTTGAAACGGTTCGGACCCGTTTTCAGCCGGAGTGCGTCTATCACCTCCCGGGAAAACCGTTCCGGCCATTGGCTCTTGCCGACGCCGTCAAGCAAAGGAATTTCCAACCGCTCGAATCCGGCGAGGAACGGCGCCGTTTCGTCGGTCTCCGATCGCACGGTATCGGCATAGATCGTGAAGTAGGTGTGTGGGGTGCCGATGAACAATTGGGTGCCGGCGGGTTCCAATACGAAATCGATATCGGAAAGCCGCTGTCTCAGGTCATCCCTTTTTCCGGCGGTATCGCATGTGTTGGGTACCTCGACGTCGTCACAGATGAGGAAGTCGGCGCGAGATCCTGTGATGTTCGCTCCGATGCTCTTGGCGAGAACGGAGGGGTCTCGCAACTCCCTTTCCCGCCTCACCGTAAACCGGTCGGATGCCCACTGGTCCGGTTTTGACGGCTTGAGCGCCTGGGTCATCGGGTGATGTTCGATGATCCGTTTGACGTTGCGGACCATCTTGCCGGCCAACGCATAATCGGCGGATAGCACGATGATCCGGAGCGCCGGATCACAATGGAGAAGCCAGGCGACAAATAGGCCTGCCAGCGCGGACTTACCCGAGTTTCGGAACGCCATTAACAGAAGTCTTCGTTCTCCGGCACGGAACTTGTCCTCGATCCACTCGGCAATGCGATAATGGTGCTGCGGCGTATCCAGGTTTTGGGTGTCGTTCCGGACGCCGAGGAAGACGCGAAAGGGGCAATTCGTCATGATACCGAACGTGGGTGGGCAGTTCGCCAAGGGTTGGGTGGCGGAACTCTGAGTCCTCTCCGAATGGTCTTGCGTTATCTCGGGTGAATATCGATTGCCCTAGATGGGAGCCTGTATTGGGCGGTCGACCGTTCGCGTTACCGGAGCAACGGCGGGCGATCGAGTATCTTGGTAAACTGCTGGAAGGCCCATCTTTGTACGGGTCTCGACGCGGCCAGGAGGTTTCGTCTTTTTGATATCTGCAGATCGCGATTAATGTGGTTGATCCTGTCCTCTGCTTCGGCCCGCGCATTGGCGATATCTTGATCCGCCTCGGATGCGAGTCCGCCGAGAACGGCGGACCTAGAGCCGTCACCACTTATTCCAGCAGCGCCGAAGCGCGCCCGTTGTTGAGCCAGAACACGGCGAAGTTTCTTGCGTCTTTCGTCGCTAGCGATCTTCTGCTGCCTCCTGATCCGGTCGGTTTCCGCGGCGGCTTGGGCGGCAGCGGCTCGATTGGCGGCTTTGGCTTGTTGCCGGTTTTGAACGAAACCTACGCCCATTTTCAGTGCGGCGATCGCTTCTGCCGGTCCAAATGTACCCATGGAATTGGGCCTCCTTTCTTCGGAAATCGTCGGGGGCTTCGGGAAGAGTGCAATATCAGCCGTTCACGCCGATCTCGGTCGCGACTGACAAAAGGGTGAATGGAAACGGCGTGTCCTGTTCAATGCGCCATAACGACAAGGTGCCGTCCCGTTTCCAGCCAAGGGCCCGGATGGTGCGGTCGCCCGAAAACGGCTCCGGTGGAGAATCCAAAACGCCGGTTCCAAATCCCTTGAACGGGATATCGACGGCGCCCCGCCCCGTGTCCAACCGAAGAGCGCGGGTTTCTTCAAGACGAAAGGTTATGGCGATGGGCCGCAACCGGCCACCTTGATTGCCGCCGATCGAAGATTGAACGGCCGGCGGTAAAGGTTCGACGATATGCGAGTAAGATAACCCGACCTCAATGGTCTTCGCCGGTTGATCGAGCGTGACCTGGCCGGAGGAGACGACTTTCATCGCCACCGGTGCTCCATCCGCAACAATTTGCACGGTTCGCCCCTCAAGGTGAGCGAGACCCGACCACACGGTCTTTTCCTGCGGGTCTGAACCGGTAAGACCCGCATCCACATTCAGGGTTTCATCGAACCTTTCGATGAAGATCGAACCGGACCGATCGGTAAGTGTATAAGTTTCGGCGCCGACAATGGCGACCGAACGGAACGCCCCATCGGTTTCCTGGCGCGTCCATGCCGTTACCTGTTCTGTTCGAAACATGGTTACGGTCGCCAAGTTCCCGTCTTCCATGACGACATGAAAGAGCCTATTCGGCGTGTCGTAGTCCTGATCCACGGGAACGGCCAGGATCTGCCCGGCGAGTGTGGCCAAATTGGTCGCCTGGTACGCCTGCTCGACGTCTGCAAACAGGAACTCTCGAAGTTCTTTGCCATTTCTCGCCACGAAAACGGTGGCGCCATCCACGTCTCGCGGCGGCAACCATCGCGACACCGGCGAGCCAATCCGGGTTTGGCGATTGAGCTGAATGTTGACCGGCGTCAACGGGTCGCCGGTGGCCATCCACTCGGCGCCTGAGGTGAAAATCTGTAGGTGACGCCCAGAGAAGACAGCGCGAACGGCGTTGACCTGATCCGATAGGATGGCGAACTCGATCGCCTCGTCGTCGAGGCCCTCACCCAGATCGAAATTGAAGAGATCCGCCGACTTCGACAACCACAACCGGTTCGGTAGGTCACGCGAGCCGCCGATGACCAGTCTGTCCTGGTGAAAACAGGCGGAAGTCGGCCATCCGCGAACGCTGGAATAAGCCTGTTCCTCCCAATCCTTGGTAGCACTCGTCGAGGTCAGGGTTTCCTTCACGGTCGCTGCCGCCTGTGTAGCCGAGGTGACGGCGGTGACGTCCAGCTCCTTATTTTGCATCCGGATCCGCGTTCCGACGTGACCCGATACGAAATGGTCGACCGAAGTTGTTAGGGTCACCGACCCCGTTGTCCCACTTGCGGACAGCGTCACCGGGTCGTCGGCGAATTTGTGGTGAGGTTGTTGAATACGGTCCCGGGCCGGCGTGCTTCCTTCCGCCGGTTTCTGTTCGTCGAGGAAAGCCCAATCCGCGACTTGCCAGTCCGTCTCTCCCTTGCGGATGATCTTCTTCGGGGGCACATCGGCGTGGGTGACGAGAAGCGTGCCGGCGCTCTGAACCCAGGAAATCAAGGGTATCTGGGTCTCTGACCAGGGTGCTGCGAAGTCCGTTACTTTGGCGCCGTCCCGGTATACGTCGACCCAGAAATCAGTGAAGACGAGAAGGTAGACCTGTTCCGTATTGAACTCGAAGGGGACCAGGCGACCCGGTCCGCGCGCCGTATCGACATAACGCAGCCCAGGCCGGCGCGACAATCCGCCCGTTGGATGGACGAAGACATTGCGAAGTCTTGCTGCACCGTTTTGATAGGCGCGCAAGTCAACGCGACCGAGCAGTCGCGGGGATATCTCGCCGGCCGTGAAACTGGTTTTCTGGATGTTCAGTCGGGCCATCAGTTACGTGCCTCGATCAAGGAGAAGTCCTGTAGGCGTCCGGGGTAATCCTGTTGCGAGTCGATCAGTTTGGCGCGCCTGAATTCGTTCTCGGCCAGCCTCAGCAGCGTCTCGGCGCGACTGGTGCTCTCCGTCAGCGGGATGCAGAACTCCGCGGACAACCTGGCGATCAGGACTTGATCGAAAAAGGGCGGAAAGGTTTTTTCGCTGGGCCGGAAGATGTACGTGAGGATCAGATCGTCGGCGTTGGCGAACAGGCGCCGTTCGACAATCCGGTATTCGGTGCCCTCGCCCTTTTGCTGGGTGCCGGCCGACAGGGCGCGGAGAAAATCGGCCGGTAATTGGAAGGCGGCGTCGAAATCGGCGACCGGTTCCGCCGTTAACTTCGCGAGACGCAGTTGCCCCGTGGCAAAACTCCATGGATGTGAAGACAAGAGCGCGTCGCGCACGGTGGGATAGAGGTTTGCTGCGACTTCCGCCTCCGCCGTGCCTTCATCGAAAGACGCTATCGTTTCCGCACCAAGCTTCAATAACGCGCGCGAGCACAGGGCGATGCTGCTGAGAGCCATAACGCTTTCCTTTCGAAATAACTGGTTCTGATCGGATCGTTGATGGGGTCGCCTGGCCTCGCCAATGGGACGAGCCGCTGGACTGTCGCCGACCCAATCTCGTCATGGAATGCCGTTGCCGATAGGTTCGGTAACCGCTGTCTTTATGAAGGCCTGGACACCCGGCGATATTTCGCCGACCTGGTTCGCCCCTTTCGCCGAGGCGTGCCCTGGGCCGCACCCACGGGCGACGGGTCCTTTCGGGTCATCTGTTCGGTTGAAAAGGAGCCGCCGCGGAATTTCTCCCGCGGCGGCATTTTCGGGACTACGCGGAAAGGATCTGGGGAGGGGGTCAATCCGTATCCGCGGCCCCGACGGCGGTCATGTCAGCGACGTCGACCGAACCTGCCGTGTTGGCGTTGATGAGATAGATGCCGGACGCCGGTGTACCGTCGGTGTCGACGTTGGCCAGGATCATGTCGCCAACACGGACCATGTGGGCGGCCGAATTGAAGTACCCGGCCGTATCGACGTCGGCCCCGGTGTCGGTGGTGGTGTAATGCCAGAGCGTGAAACCATTGGCATAGGCTAGGACGCTCAGGTCTTTCGATTGGTAGGACATCAGCTCCTCCTAGGTTTCGAGACAACGCATGGAGACGACACCGGAGGCGTCGATGAGTGCGGCGCCTTGACTCATCATGTGATTGACGAAATGCGCCGCCCGATCTCCGTGCCAAGTAATGTCCGACTTGACGTCCTTGCCGATGGCATGGCCGATGGCGGTCTTGTGGTACCAATAACAAAAGCGCGCGTTGGAACCGTCCTTGGTCAGACCCGAATGCGGCATCCAGAGGGTGCCCAGCCAGCGTTTTGCCTGCGTGCCACGCCACGGCAGTTCACCATCGCCCACGTAGTCGGCGTTGGCGAACTCCTGGATGTTCAGCAAGTCGGACCATTGTTTCCAGCCGATGACTGCGTATCGCTCACCATCGTCGGGAACGTCGGCTTCGCCCAGCAGTTCGAAGGCGGTCAACACCTTGATTTTGGTCAATCCGTCGGCGCCGCTGCCGGCATAATTGGTCGACGCATCGAGTTGCGTAATGATTAGTTCGTCGGTCTTACGGCCCAAAGCGTAGGCGCCGGCTCGGGAAACGACGGTCCTTTCGTTGATGTTGGTTTTGATCTCATCCAGGCTGTCCACCCAGTCGCCGGCGTAATAGTCGGCGAGCGAACATTCTACCGGTGTGTGATCGACGTTCATCACGGGAACTTTGCCGTGGCGGGCCTTGGTGCTCGCCGTCCCTTTGCCAACCTTCTGGAAGGTGGTTGAGGAACCAACGATGTTGTCCTTACTTCTAACCGTGTTGCGAAGCTTGGAGCCCATCTGCTGGTATTGCAGATGCACATCCGCCTGGAAGTGCTTGATGAACGACTGGTCGATGTCTGTCGACATGTGCCAATCTCCTTTGTGTGTTGAAAAGCGTTGAGACGCTGTTGGTTTGCGCGTTCGACGGTTGTGGCTCTGGGCGGAGTCGCGCCAGGTCGCCGACGGATGGCGCCGGTTGAACCGGGCCGCTTCCGGGCCCAAAAGGCGAGATGCCTTGCGGGTTGATCCGAGCGGTTATCCGAAAGTTCGTTTAGGGGCGTACGCCCAATGAACAGTTGCACCGGACGGTGAAAACCCGTAACCACAGTCTGGGTTGACTGGGATCGTTTTGCGGCCAAACATGGGGGCGCAAATAAATGGGGCGCTCGAGGAAAATAACTCCATGAAGACCCACGTACTGTTCTCGAGGGGTGATCACCGCTGGTTGGTGCTGGGGCGCGATCCCGAGCGCCCGACCAACGTTGCCGATACAAACCAAGTCGTAATCGTATTGGGCGACTCGGCCGCTCTCGTGGACCCCGGCGGTATTGAGGTTTTCCCTTCTTTTCTCGCGGCACTCACCGAATCGGTCTCGGTCGAGAAAGTCGACAACATTCTCGTCACCAGCCCCGATCCCGATACCGTGTCATCGCTGCCTTTGTGGCGGCAAGTCTGCAAGTCGGCGGTAAGAGTGCAGGCGCCGGCGCTGTGGTCCGACCTCGTCGCTCATCTCGACGCGGAATGTGAGATTTCAACAATCGGTGACGACGGCAACTCCGTTGAACTGGCGTCGGGACTTAGGCTCGATGTCGTGCCTTCGCCCTACCTGCATGCGCCCGGCGCTTTTGGTCTCTATGATCCGGAAGCCAAGGTGTTGTATTCCGGCAGTATCGGGTCGGCACCGAACACGGCAAACGCCACCGGAGAGTTCGTCGTCGACGACTTCGACTCTCATGTCGCTTTCCTGGAAACCTATCACGCACGCTGGTTTGCTTCCGAGCGGGCGCGGGACGCCTGGATCGATAAAGTCACGGATATGGATATTGATATCTTGGTCCCGCACCGTGGGCCGGCGATGCAAGGCGACGATGTCGAAAGGTTTATTGACTGGTTCTCTTCATTGCCGATCGGTGATGTGTTGCCGGCCGCCCCGGTGGTTCAGCCCAGCGCGCCGCCGCTGCCGGAGCCCGATCACGCGCCGGAACCCGCATCCCTAGACGATGGATTGCTCTCGGAATCGGCGGAAGACGCTTTGGCCGAACTGATGGGCATCGACACGTCGGCCGCGCCGACGGGAAAACCGGAGCCCGGAGGCGAGTTCCGATTGGTGACCCGCAGCGACTTTGACGGTCTCGTCTGTGCGGTTCTCCTCGAGGAACTGGAAATGATCGACGATATCCTGTTCGTCCACCCGAACGATATGCAGGAAGGTCGCGTTCCCATAACGGACAAGGATATCACAACAAACCTGCCTTACGTGCCGGGATGTCACTTGGCATTTGATCACCACCTCAGCGAGGTGGCGCGGGTCGGCAAGAAGCACGACAATCACATTATCAATCCGGACGCACCATCGGCGGCCCGCGTTGTCTATGAGTACTATGGCGGCCGGGTCGGTTTCCCTGATATCTCCGAGGAGATGATGGCGGCCGTCGATCAAGGGGACTCCGCTCAGTATTCGATGGATGACGTCCTCGAACCGAAGCGGTGGGCGCTTCTCAACTTCATCATGGATTCGCGAACCGGGCCTGGCCGGTTCCGCGGCTTTAGAATCCCCAACTACGAACTGATGATGTCGTTGATCGAGTATTGCCGGGAATACACGATCGACGAGATCCTGGAACTGCCCGACGTCAAGGAACGCGTCGATCTCTATCTCGAGCAGCAGTCGCTGTTCAAGGACCAGATCGAGCGATGCACGACCGTTCACGACAACCTCGTCGTGCTCAACCTCCTCGAAGAAGAAACGGTCTATGTCGGCAACCGGTTCATGATTTATGCGCTTTTTCCCCAATGCAATATTTCGATGCATGTCATGTGGGGCCGAGATAAGCAGAACGTCGTATTTGCCGTCGGTAAATCGATCTTCGATCGTGGTTCGAATACGAAGGTTGGTGACCTTATGCTTCAGTACGGCGGCGGAGGCCATAATGCCGCGGGAACCTGCCAATCCGATCCCCTGCTTTCCGATACCGTCAAACAGGCGTTGATCCAGAAGATCGTCGAAGATGGATAACGTCACCCGGGAAATAGCGCCTCATAACCCCGTTGGACCTTTCTGACGATCGACGGGTCCTGGTCCCGCCAATAACGCGGATCGCGCATAAGCTCTTTCAGCGATTCTTCGGTAACACCGGAAGCTCCTGGAGCATTGCCGATAAGGTCCGGCTCGTCCTTTTCCATCAACCGATGCATGGCGACAACACCGTCATATGTCGATGCCAGTGCTTCGAACACTTCGGGAGGGAAGTTCGAACGCCCCCAATCAGACAATTGCGCGGCGATCTCCTGCCATTGATCGGTGCCGCCGAACGTTTGCGTAAGCCTATCAACCTGACTTTGAGCATCGAGCTCGGATGCCAATTCACCGGCTAGAGGAAACAGATACTCACCGGCGAGGTCATAGACCATCTGGGCTTGCGCCTGCGAGAAACCGGCCTCGTGCAATCTCTCGTTCACAAGTGGATCGATGGATACGAAAGACCCATCCGTCGAGATCTCGTATTCCTCTGCCGAAGCAGGTGCCTTTTCGACATCTGGCTCACCGAACCGCTTTTCCAAGTGCAGGTAGGACTTTAGAAGCGAGTCGGTACGGATCGAGTCGGTACTGGCGTCCCAGAATTTTTCGGGCAGCCCATCTGGCCGGCACGTATCCAAGCCGTCCAACGTTGTGCCGGATTGATGTTGATCGGCCGGGGTTGGTTCTTTCAGTTCATTTTCCTCGTCGAAGTCTTCGGTCATCGTTGTGCTCCTGCTCGGTATTCTGAAAAGGCGATTTGGCTAATTCGAGCGCAACCCGCGTTGGATCAGTGTTTCCAGGTATGCGACGACGAAGCGCTGTCCCTCGAGATGGCGGAGAACCCGGTTCGAGCAATCGGCGGCGAGCAGTCTCTCACGGGTCATGTGCCTAAGATGCTTCATTAAGCGATTGCCCTCGGATCCCGATAGACAGCGAGCCGCGGCAACCGCCAGTTCTCTATTCTCTGCGCCCTTCCCATCGTCGTCTGGTTTGTCTGTCGTATTCTCTTCGAACCAATGCCATCCGGCCGGTTTATCCTTCATTTCCCCAACCTCCCGGCACGATGCCCGCCAGCGGTTCGTGAGTCAGTCGATCCGTATTCGGTGGATCGACCCTGGAAGGCGGCATGAGATCGGCAGGCACACCAAAGGCGCGACCGAGATGGTGGGCGACGGCCCTCGAGTCGATGGTGCCGAGTGCATCGCCTCCCAAGGCTTTGACGCTATCCAGCCAGCGAACGATGTTTTGCGCCTCATCCTGTGATTGGTTGCGGGCAAGCGGAGAACGGTATTCAAGATCGATGACACGTCCTTCGGCTTGAAGGTCCGGAATTTCGCCGCGGCGTGTCAGGATCGACATTCCTCGCCTGACCAGGGGCGTCAGCAATTCCGATTGCAGCCGGCCATAGGTGGCGCCAAGCAATCGGGCCATCTCCGCGGCACGCTCCAACACTTCCGTGGCAGTCATCGCCGGTGTGTCGGGCTGCCCCAAGCGATCGGCCAGGAGAGCTCGACGAATGCCCCGCCTGAGGTCCTCCAGAATCAGCTGCGACAGGTCGAATCGCCCGGGCGCGTCGAGGGGCGTCAATCCCGCCGACCCAACCGCTTTCGGGATAATGGTGCCGGGCCGAAGAGAGATATTCGCCGGGTTCAAAACGCCGTCATCATCCGCTTGCCAAATTCCCGTGACGGCGATGGAGGCGTTCTTGAGGACGAGTTCAACTGCCTTGTTGGCCGTTTTTATGTCGGGTAGCGCCTTCATGACGGGAGAGCGCCCGTAGACTTCGCCGGGAGCCTTGAGCCAGCGGAAGTTGATAAATGGCGAGTGCCGAAAACGACCTTTGGCGAGTATAGTGGGTTCCAGGACGCCGTTTCCCTTTGGTTCAAGGAGAGCAACGTATTCGTACTCTCCGGATGAAGGGTGAACCGCTTCAACGACGGTGTGCGTCTTTTCGGATTGATTGACACCGGCGTTGATGCCGAGCACCTCTCTGGCGACTTTGGGAAAACGTTGCTGAACTTGTGCGGCCGTCAATTCAGATCGACGAAAGGTCGTATCCAGGTCACCACTGGCACCTTCTTCAAAAGCCAACTGGAACAAAGGAACCGCCGTGAACCGAAACGCCGATTTTGAACCGGCGGCGCCCTCTTCGAACAGCAACGTTGCCGTTCCGGCGGTGATGAGGTCCAGGTAGCATTGGTGCATTTCGACGGCGAAGTTTGATCGGTCGAAGTTCGATTGCAGGGTGCGGGATGAGCGCTCTAGGCTGTCACCGAGCAACGACCTTTCATCGTCTGATATATCCGGGCCCTCGGCAATGCCGAACCACCGCGCCCATGGCGGCGTCAACTGCGACAGCAGACTCGCGGCCAGTTGTTCGACAGCATCTGGCGCCGTCCCGTCGAACAGACCATTGACCTTCCCGGATCCCTGGGAAGGACCGGCGGCAACGGATTCTCTTTGAGGAAAGGCGAACTCGTAGCACTCTCGCCAGTGAGATTCCCAGCCTTGGCGCTTTTCCATGGCGCGCCGGTATCGCGTGACAACCTCGTTCGGAGATGGTTCCGACATGGTTACTCTCCGAGCAAGGACTTACGGGTCACGAGAAACGGATTCTCCTGGAGGAGACCGCGTGGCGACGTGGCGATAAGGCCGAGACGGCCGCGCCGTTTCCGGGCGATTGCTTCGAGCCGGCGTTTGCGCTCGTCATCATCAGCCGTTGGTTCCGGTTCAGGTGGCGGAGGCGGCGGAGGCGGCGGTTTCGGTGCGGAAAAGATCCCACCCATATCTCGATTTCCTCTTTCCAAAAAAAATGCCACCCAATGGGCGGCTTGATCCGGACGCAGGTGTCCCTTTCGATGCCTAAGGTGTAGCCGAATTTTCTGCGGAAGTCAAGAATTTTTTACTATTTTTTCTAAAAATACCTTTTTCGTTGTTCTTATCGCAGGGTGCCGTGTGATAGGCGCCGATATAGCTGCCACGGGGTCAACACCCAGGGCGCCCGTATCCCCAGGATGCGCTTGACCGCTTCGACGCATGTGAAAAAAGCGAAGGGTTGTTTTCGTACAGGGCAGTTGAGCTGCCGTGTTCTGACGGTCCGACAGTTTCGCGACTGGAACCAACGGTCCAGTTCCGTCATCTCGAAGGCCCCTAGTACATCGACGTTCGTTCGGTGGGAAAGCGGGTCGTAGAGGACCCAATAAGGTGGGTCCGCGACGACAGCGAAACAGTGCCGGAAACCCGGTTTTAAAACCCGCAGCCAAGCGATGTCCGTTTCGTCGGAGAAAACGACCAGAACGGCATTCCGGTTGGTGTCGGCGGTCGTCGACTTTCCGGTCATTCGACGATTTCCTTCGCCTTCAAAATACTGGACAAGCGATCAAGGGCCTCGTCCCAGAGGACATATTGCCGTGCCTCCTCGCGGCATCTCGGGTCCGGTGCTCTTTCTTGGAATCCGAAGTGGTCCAGAACTTTGAGGTGATCTCGGCCGATAATCCGCCTCTGGACCAGCCCCTTGACCGCGCGATACAGGTCATCCGGATCGCAAGGACGGCAAAAAGGGCCGATACGGCTTTCAAAGCGGGCCCCATCGCGGCGCGCCTTCTGGCATCGGACATACCAAAACCAGGCCTCCTCAACCGTCAAACAGGGTTTCGCCATACGGGTATCCGATAAGGTCGGGGCGGAACGTCTAGTTTTCATCAGTCGTTCTAACTCCAGTTGTTCATGATTTGTTCCGTATATCGTCGGAAAAATATCCTTTGTCAATGCAAAAATATGTGTTATCTTCCTAATTATCGTAGCAATCTTAAGGTTGGCCATAGACCGATGTTGAAACATGCGGATGTTTGGAGGGCGGTTGACCGCCTTGCTCAGGAACATGGTTTGTCGGCTTCCGGCTTGGCACGACGGGCCGGACTCGATCCGACGACGTTCAACAAAAGCAAACGCACGACGCGGGAAGGCAAGTTGCGATGGCCGAGTACGGAAAGCGTCTCGAAGATCCTCGCGGCAACCGATGCAAGCATCAACGAGTTCGTTTCCTATATGGGTGAGATCGGCGGCGCCGGCGTCTACCGTAACATCCCCTTGATCGGGTTCGCTCAGGCCGGTTCCAGTGGCTATTTCGATGACGCCGGATACCCGGCCGGCGGCGGATGGGACGAGATCCCGTTTCCCGGTTTCGCTGATCCGCATGCCTATGCGCTCGAGATATCCGGCGACAGCATGGTTCCGGTATTCCGTGACGGAGACACAATCATCGTTTCTCCGGAGGCCAATATCCGGCGCGGAGACCGAGTCGTTGTCAAAACGCGGGACGGGGAAGTGCTGGTCAAAATCCTCCAGCGTCAATCGGCGAGGAAACTGGACCTGCAGTCCGTCAATTCCCAACATGACGATCGCAGCTTGGCCGTTGACGATATCGAATGGATGGCCCGGGTCATCTGGGCGAGCCAGTAACCGGTCGTAAACGGCGCCGGCGAATCACTTTCTTCTATTGACGCGAACGGGGTTCTGATGGACCTTGCCCGTAACCACGGAAGGACGGTTCATGGGCAAGACATACGCACACAAACAAGGACGTACGGTCACGTTTGCCGATGGCGAATGGACTGAGGGAGACCCGCGGCTGGTCCGAACACGGGAACACGGTTTTTGGCTTTCTTCGACCGTTTTCGACGGCGCTCGCGCCCTTGCCGGCAAAATGCCGGACCTTGATCTGCATTGCGCCCGTGTTATCGATTCAGCGCGGATCATGGGTCTCGATCCTACGATCACAACCGATGAGATCGTCGCCCTATCGCGTGAGGCCGTCGCCAAGTTCGATGACGATGCGGAACTCTACATCAGCCCGATGTTCTTCGCTGAGGAGGGATTTATTATTCCCGACCCGGCGAGCACACGGTTCGTCCTCAGTGTCTTCGAAGCGCCGCTGCCGGAGCCAAAAGGGTTTTCCGCCTGTTTAACCCGTTACCGGCGCCCGGCCCGCGACATGGCGCCGACCCAAGCCAAAGCATCGTGCCTCTACCCCAATGTGGCGCGCGGCGTGCGTGAGGTGAACGCCAAGGGGTTCGATACCGGTGTCGTGTTGGATCCCAACGGCAACGTTGCCGAGTTCTGCTACACGAACCTCTTTTTGGCCAAAGACGGTGTCGTTCATACGCCAGCCATAAACGGGACGTTTCTCAACGGGATCACGCGCCAACGCGTAATCCGCTTGTTACGCGAGTCCGGGGTCGAGGTTCACGAGCGCGCCATCGATTTCGAGGAGGTCATGGAAGCCGACGAACTGTTCGGTACCGGTAACTATGCCAAGGTTGTTCCCTGCACGCGCCTCGAAGACCGCCCGTTGCAGCCCGGTCCTTTGTATCGACAAGCCCGAGAGCTGTATTTTCAGTTTTCCGAAACGACGTAGCGATCCGTCAGGCGGCCAAATCCTCACCGGCGATGGCGCGGCCGAGAAGGGCCTTCGACTCCTCCAGCCCATAGAGCGCGAAGAAAGACCCCATACGCGGGCCTTGCGGCTGCCCGAGCAGGATCTCATAGAGCGCCTTGAACCAGGATTTGAGATCCTCGAACGGATGCCGTTTGCCAACCTCGTAGACTTCGGTCTGGATCGTTTCCGCATCGGCCTCGGTACCGAGCCCACCGAGCGTATCGAGCAGATCCTGAAGGGCTGTTTTCTCCATTTCCGTCGCGGGCCGGTATCGCTTGGCGGGTTTGACGAAATCCCTGTAGTAGGCGATGGCGTGCCCGACCAGATTGTCCAGGATGGGCGCGGAGTCCGGCGTCGCGTCAGGTCGATAGCGGGAAATGAAATGCCACAATACGTCCTTCTCCTCCGTGTGGCAGACACTGGCCAAGTTGAGAAGGAGGTTGTAACTGACCGGTGTTTCCGCGGCAGGCGGATCACCAGCGTGGATATGCCATACCGGATTGGCCATCCGCTTGTCGGTTTCCTGGCCGCCGAACGATGAGAGGTGGCTCAAGTAATCGTCGACGTTGCGTGGGATGACGTCAAAGTAAAGGCGTTTTGCGGCTTTCGGTTTTTGATACATGAAAAGCGCCAGGCTCTCCGGCGTCGCATAAGCCAGCCACTCTTCCACCGATAGGCCATTGCCCTTCGATTTCGAGATCTTCTCTCCATTCTCGTCGAGGAAGAGTTCATAGGTGAACCCTGCCGGCGGCGTACCGCCGATGATCCGGCAGATCTTTCCCGACTGCTTGACCGATTCGATGAGGTCCTTGCCGGACATTTCATAGTCGACCTGCAATGCGGTCCAGCGCATCGCCCAGTCAGGTTTCCATTGGAGCTTGCAGTGGCCGCCGGTGACCGGTGTCTCGACTTTGCTGCCGTCCTCGTCTTCATAGACGATGGTTCCCGCAACGGCATTGGTTTCGATAACGGGCACCAGGAGAACGCGCCCGGTCTTCGGGCAAACCGGCAGAAACGGGCTGTAGCTGACTCGGCGTTCCTCACCCAACGTCGGGATGATAACGTTTTTGACGGCTTCGTAGCGCTCGAGAACCTTCAGCAAGGTTTCGTCGAACAAACCGTTCTTGTAGCACTCGGCCGCACTACGGAACTCGTAGTCGAACCCGAAGGTGTCGAGAAACGTTTGTAGCCGAGCGTTATTGTGATGGCCGAAGCTCTCGTGGGTTCCGAACGGGTCTGGGATCGTCGTCAGTGGCTTGCCGAGGTGCTCCTCCATCATCTCGCGATTGGGGATATTGTCGGGAACCTTGCGCAACCCATCCATGTCATCGGAAAAGGCGAAGAGTTTGGTCGGAATATCCGACAATAGAGAAAAGGCGTGGCGGACCATAGATGTCCGTGCCACTTCTCCAAACGTTCCGATGTGCGGTAGTCCAGAGGGGCCATACCCGGTCTCGAAGAGGACGTAACCCTTTTCCGGTGTTTTGCCGCCCAGGCGTTTCAGTAGGTCCCTGGCCTCGGCAAAAGGCCAAGCATTACAGTTTCGCGCGATTTCACTGAGATTACTCATGACAGGCCGTCACCGGTTGTGGATAGCGGCAGGAACCTAGAGTCCATGCCGCCCAACGTCAACTCTGCCTTACCGCCACATCCGGCGACAGTCGCATTCCGGTGGTCAGTAGGCGTACTCCTGATAGATCGGATCAACTGATTGCTGCCAGCGACGACTGTAAGCACACAAGAGTTCGTCAGCTTGTGTAAATCCGGACTCGGCGATCTGAAACAACGTCCTCAAGTAGTGTGTTTCGTCAAGCCCGACAGTATCCAGCCTCCTCCGCCTTTTCAGGCCGCCGTGGGCGATTTCCAAGACTTCCAAAGCCACCTCACGGACCGTTTGGCCGCGGAAGGGCGTGTTCAGGGCTTTGCGGGGAACTTCGTCTCTTAAATACTCGCGTTCCACTTGAGTCCAATCGGCAATCAGGTCGCAGGCTTGAGACCGCGCCTCCTCGTCATAGAGGAGGCCGGCCCAAAAGGCCGGAAGGGCGCATAACCGGGCCCAGGAACCACCGTCGGCACCCCGCATCTCCAGGTACTGCTTGAGGCGGACTTCCGGGAACGCTGTCGTAAGGTGGTCTACCCAGTCGGAAAGAACCGGGTACTCGCCAGGCAATGCCGGTAGCTTGCCGTCTAGGAAGTTACGGAAGGACTGACCAGAAGCGTCAACATACTTTCCGTTCCGGTAGACGAAATACATCGGCACGTCGAGGATATAATCGACGTATCGCTCGAATCCAAAACCATCCTCAAAAACGAAAGGCAATGTTCCGCAACGGTCGGGATCGGTGTCGGTCCATATGTGGCTACGGTAGGAGAGATACCCCGTCGGCTTGCCTTCCTTGAAGGGTGAATTGGCCCATAACGCTGTCGCGATGGGTTGCAACGCCATACCAACGCGGAACATTTCGACCATTACCTCTTCCGTCGAGAAATCGAGGTTGACTTGAACCGTACAGGTCGACTTCATCATTTCCAGGCCGAGGTTGCCCTTCTTCGGCATGTACTCGCGCATGATCTTGTAGCGGCCTTTCGGCATCCAGGGTGCATCATCGTTGGCCCCGTTTGGACGGTACCCGAGCCCCAGGAATCCGATCTCCATCTCTCTTGCGATGGCCTTGACCTGCTGGAGGTGGGCGGCGACCTCGTCACAGGTCTGATGAATGTTCTCCAGCGGCGCGCCGGACAACTCCAACTGGCCAGCGGGTTCCAATGTTATGGCGCAACCATCGTCCTTCTTGAGTGCGACGATATTGTTGTTCTCCATGATCGGAACCCACCCAAAGCGTGTCATCCCGTCTAAGAGACGGCGAATTCCATTTTCCTCGTCGTAGGTCAAAGGTTTGAGGTTCGAGAGGTGATAGGGGAACTTCTCGTGTTCGGTGCCGATCCGCCAGTCGGGTTCGGGTGTGCATCCGGCCTGCAGGTACTCGATCAATGCCGTCTTTTCGGTAATCGGTTCGGCGGGTGATGTCGGGCCATGTGCCATCTTGGGATCCTTCCGTTTTTGGCGCCTCTCCCGAGACGCCGTACAGGTCTTCAGTTAGTCAGTTTGACGCGTCCGTCAACGCTCGGGCGCAGGAAAGGGCGGTCACCGCCGCGGTCTCGCTCCTAAGGATCAGCGGTCCGAGGTCGATCGGCTGGCAGTTCGGGGCCTCAGCAATAATCCGGCGTTCGGAATCATCGAACCCGCCCTCCGGGCCGATTAGAAAACCACAACCGGTCGGCGGGATATCGTTGGCAAAGGCAATGTCGCCCAGGACATCCGCAATCGGCCGGCCACCGCCGGTCTCGTCCGCGATAAGCAACGGTCGTTCGTCGGGCCATCGCTCCATCAGTTCTTTAAAGTCACAAGGCGGCGATACTTCAGGAACGGTCAGCCGCCCACATTGTTCGGCAGCTTCCCGGACATTGGCTTGGAAACGTTCCTGATTGACGCGATGGCTCGATGACAATGCTGTGAAAACGGGAATGAGTTTTTCGGCGCCGAGTTCGGTTGCCTTTTCAACGATAAAATCCGTACGCGCCTTCTTGACCGGGGCAAATGCCAGCCATGGACCCGGTTCAGAGCGTTGTTCCCTCAACTTCGTGTCGGCACAGACTGTGGCCGATTTTCTCCCCAGCATCTCGATACGGCACGACCACTCGCCATCACGGCCATTGAAAAGTGTTATCCGGTCTTCGGCACCGAGGCGGAGGACGTTGGCCAAGAAATGAGCATGGGCTGGCAACAGGGATACAGAACCGTTCCGTTCGAGATCGTTTTCAACATAGAGACGTGTTTTCGGTGAGTTCATTGCCGCCCAGGGTCCTTCCGGTTTCATCATAGGTGAGGGCGTCCGATCGGCAAGCGTTGGCGGGGCCGGACCGAACCTCTTATAGTGCGCTCATGAGCGAAATCACCCAAACGGATGCGGCCACCGACATGCCGGACCGGAGTTGGATCGACCGATTTGCGCCGGTGAGGTCCAGGCCCTACCTGCGCCTGGCGCGTCTCGATCGGCCGATCGGCACCTGGCTGTTGCTGCTTCCCTGCTGGTGGAGTGTCAGCCTGGCAGTGGCCGACTGGCCCGACCCATGGCTGTTCCTGTTGTTCGGTGTCGGCGCCGTCGTCATGCGCGGCGCCGGCTGCACCTTGAACGACATCGCCGACCGGGATTTCGACCGCAAGGTGGCGCGAACGGCAACGCGGCCGATCGCCAGCGGTTCGGTGAAGGTCCAGCAGGGATGGCTGTTCCTCGGATTCCAGCTGTTTCTGGGCCTGCTGGTTTTAATTCAATTCAACACCCCGACGGTCTATCTCGGGTTTGCCTCGCTGGCCCTCGTTGCGACCTACCCGTTCATGAAGCGGATCACCTATTGGCCGCAGGCCGTTCTCGGACTCGCCTTCAATTGGGGCGCGTTGATGGGGTGGTCGGCCGTCCACGGTGAGTTGGCTTGGCCGGCGGTAATCCTCTACGCGGGCGGTATCTTCTGGACGCTGGGATACGACACCATTTACGCCCATCAGGATAAAGAGGACGACGTCATCGTCGGTGTCAAATCGACGGCCTTGAAGTTCGGAGAAAACTCGAAAGTCTGGTTATCGGGCTTTTACTCGGTGACCCTGGTCCTGATTGCTGTTGCCGGTTATCTCGCGAGCCTCGCCTGGCCCTTCTATCTGGCCCTCGCCCTGGGAGTCCTGCATCTTTCGTGGCAAATCCGTACCCTCGATATCGACGACCCGAAGAATTGCCTCCGTCGTTTCAAGTCGAACCGGGACTTCGGCTTCGTCGTCCTCGTGGCGATCGTCGTCGGGAATCTGTTCGGATAAATCCGTCTCATTTCGCCAGGTGGCCGGCGTCTAGGTGATCTTTTGGCGCACTGTCGCCGATACCCATTCGCTGAAGACGACAACGGCGAAGATGGCGACCAACATGACAGCGACCTCATCCCAATTGAAGAGGTTGATAGATGCATAGAGCTGGATACCGATACCGCCGGCACCGACGAAGCCGAGGACGGTCGATTCACGGATGTTAATGTCCCATCGGTAGACGGTGGTGCCATAGACGACGGGCAGGACTTGCGGCAGGACTCCGATCAACAGGACCTGCAGGCGCGAGGCGCCGGTGGCTTCGATGGCCTCGACGGCGCCCGAATCGATCTCTTCGATGGCCTCGGCAATCAGTTTGCCCATAAAGCCGATGGACCGGAATGTGATCGCCCAGATGCCGGCGACCGGCCCGGGGCCGAAAATGGCAACGAAGATCAATGCCCAAACCACCGTATTGATGGACCGCGACGCGACTAATATGAACCGACCGATGAACCAGGTGACCGCGTTTGGCGTCGTATTGCGTGCCGCAAGAAAAGCCGTCGGCAGGGCAATACCGAATGTGACAATGGTGCCCAGGGTCGCGATATGGATGGTCTCGATGAGCGGCGTCCATACCGCCTGCGCCGTCTCCCAATAATAGTCGACGAAAACGATGGCCAAGACCTCGACGGGGGACTCGGCGAATTCCTCCCAGGTCGCCGGGAACATACGCGAAAAGAGGTCTCCCGCTTGCTCGTGCGCATCAAGGAAATAGAACCAGGGAATGTCGAGATTTTGAAGCGACCAGGCGGCGACGAAGACGATGCCGATGAACCAGGCGTAGCGGATCAACGTCTGTTGCGGTGTGAACTTCCGCCAGATGTCCGGATAGCGTTCTCCCACCAAGGCCGTCGTCATCGCAGCTTGCCCCGAACCCAGTTGGAGAAGATCTCACCCAGGAATACGAGGGCCATGATGGTTAGCAGAATGGCCATGGAGAAATCGTAGTCGTAGCGTTTGAAGGTCGCGGTCAGGGCCATGCCGATCCCACCGGCGCCGACGATACCCACCACCGTCGAGTGGCGGATGTTGGCGTCGAGCCGGTAGATGCAGACGCCCAGGTAACGCGGCAGGATTTGCGGTTGCACCGCATAGATCAGGAGCTTGGGAAAACTCGCGCCGGTGGCACGCACCGCCTCGACCTGGCCCATGTTCATGTTCTCGATGTCCTCGGCAATCATCTTGGAGATGAAACTGACCGAGGCGACGATCAGGGTCAGAAGGCCGGCCAATGGGCCGAAGCCGACGATCTTGACGAAAAAGATGGCGACGATCACTTCGTGGAAGGTTCGCGACAAAACGATGATTGCCCGTGCAACCAAATAGACCGGGCGCGGCGCCAGATTGGACGCGCCACAAAGACCAAGCGGTACGGCCAGGACCATGCCGATCAGGCTGGCCGCGAAGGCCATCTGCAGACTTTCGACGACACCGTCAACGAGCAACTGCCAGCGTTCGAAGCTCGGCGGAAACATGCGCGCGATCATGTCGCCGGCACGCGGGATTCCCTGGGCCGTCCGTCCCCAATCGATCTCCAGCGTGCCCATCGACCAAACGATGTAAATGCCGGCGATCAGCCAGAGCCCATAGCGGACAGCCGGGCTCTCGATCATGCTCGGCGGGCGCCACTTGTCGGGAGCCGTAGTCATCCGGTTAGGGCCTCGCGTTCGACGCCGTTGCGGTCGTTCTTTTCGGTGTCGCCGTTGCCGTCGTCATCATCGACCTTGCGGATGGTCGCCGACCAGTCCTCTTCGCCGTAGATCGCCGTCAGGCTTTCCTCGTTCAGGTCATCCGTAGTGCCGTCGAAGACCAGCAGCCCATCGCTCAAGCCGATGACGCGATCCGCCGTCGCCTGGGCCAGCCCGACGTCGTGGATGTTGACCAGGGCCGGCGTTCCCAACTCGTGAGCCAGTTCACAGATCAGGCGCATGATCTGACGCGATGTCTTGGGGTCCAGGGACGCCGTCGGTTCATCAACCAGCAACAGATCCGGTTTTTGCATTAAGGCGCGGGCGATGCCGACACGCTGCCGTTGGCCGCCGGAAAGGGCATCGGCTCGGGCATCGTGGCGGCCTTCGAGGCCGACCCGCGCGATCAGTTCGTAGGCTGCACGCACGTCCTCAGTCGGGTAGTTGCGGCGAAACGCCTGCCAGAAATTCACATACCCCAAACGCCCGGAAAGCACGTTCTCCATGACCGTCAGGCGCTCGACCAGATTGTATTCCTGGAAAATCATGCCCATGCGCCGGCGCGCATGGCGTAAATCCCTGCGGCCCAGCGTCGTCAGTTCCTCGCCGTTCAGTTTGATCGATCCCGATGACGGATCGATCAACCGGTTGATGCAGCGGATCAGGGTCGATTTTCCCGCACCCGATGAGCCGATGACTGCGACCACCTGCGGTTCGTCCACCGTGAGGCTAATGCCGTGAAGCGCCTTGAAGCCGTTGGGATATTGTTTAACGAGATCGTTGATTTCGAGCATGGCGGGAACCCGGCCGGGATGGGAAAAAGGGGATGATAAGCGAACCGCCGCCGCTCCGTCGAGAGCGGCGGCGGATTTCGCTATCCAAGGACGATCAGCCTTTCTTTTTCTTCTTCTTTTTCTTTTTGACCTTTAAGCCCTTCAGGGCCTCGTCCGTATAGGTCGTACCGTTGGTCTTCTGGATCGTGCGGATATCGGACCAATGATTTTCAAACGTGATCGGGATAAAACGGTCGGCCTGCTTTCCGAACTCCTTATGCAGCGCCGTGCCTGCCCAATCGAAAGTCAGGAAGGCGTGTTCCACCTGGGTCTGAAGGGCCGGGTGGAGGTTGTGGGCGTAACCGTAGGAGGTCGTCGGGAACAATTTCGACTGCCAGATGATGCGCAGGTCGTCGCGGTTGACGACGCCCTTGTCATGCATGCGGTCAAGCACGCTCGAGGCGATCGGAGCTGCGTCATAGTCCTTGTTGGCGACACCCATGATCGAGTTATCGTGTTTTCCTGAGTAGTTGACCTTGTAATCCTCGTCCGGCTTGACGCCCATGGCCGTGAACAGAGCGCGTGGCGCCTGGTTGCCGGAATTCGAAGACGGAGTCACGTGGGCGATCTTTCGCCCTTTCATGTCCGTGACCTTCTGAATGTTCGAGTCTTTGTGGGTGATCAACTGGAGCCGGTAACCAAAGCTGCCATCGGCCTTGCCCATGATGGCCACAGGAACGTACCCGGCCAGATTGACGCCGAAGACGGTCGGACCGGTCGAAATACCGGCGACATGCAAACGCCCCGAACGCATGGCTTCGACCTGGGCGGCATAGGAGTCAGCGCCATACCATTTCACCTTCTTGCCAGTGATCTTGGCCAGGTAGTCCATAAACTCGGTGAACACGTTCTCATAGACTGACGGATCTTCGACCGGCGTGTATGAGAAGATCAGAGTATCGGGATCGAGCCATTTGCCGCTGTCAGCGGGCGTATCGGCAACGAGATCGTTGTTCCAATCGCAGAACCGTTTGTCGAGATCACCGCGCGGGCAATCGGCGGCGCCGGCGGTGGTTGCTTGTAATGCCCAGGCCATACCGAAGGCGGCCAGGGCCGAAACGAGGCTTCTGGTTTTGATCATTTACTCCCTCCCGTGATGCGGACGCAATATCACTCCCGAGGCATCGGCCGATGTCCCGAAATGCGTCAATACGACTGTTTAATGCAACAAATGTTACACCCAGGTACGGTAGGGGTAAATGAATTTTCCAAACCGGATTCGTCAGAATCCACTGGGTACATAGCCGCTGAAGGAGAACTGCAGGGCGCCGTTAGCCATTATCTCGGACCGTTCCTGCCGCGTTTTACCATCCGTCACGGACTTACCGATAAACTCCTCGATCGGCTTGCCCGGCGCGATGTGATCGCGCACCAGGTTCTGGATTTCCGGTTGTGTTCTTGACGGCCAGTACCGATTGCGGGCCGGTACTTCTTCGAGCGCGATCGGTTCTCCTTCCGGCGCGAAGACACCTCGCCGGCTGTTATAAACGTAAAGATCGTCGACAGCCGGTCCGGTCTCCGGGAGCGGCTCGATGCCGGTCAAACAACCATACTCGTAGTTTTCGTTCGGCAGTTCCGTTTCGTGCATGCGGTTGAGTTGGCGGTCGTCGAGCCAGTTGACGAACAGGCTGACCGTAACGCCGGGTGCTTGGTGGAGCGTAGCGGCGACGGACCCATAAGCGGTGATATGCGCGGAATAGACGACGTCGAAGTCTTTTAGGTCTGTGCGGACAACCGGGATCATCCCCCAATCAGCGCCGGCAAACTTTCGCGACAACTGCTCCGGGGACTGGTTGGAGCCGACCGCCAGGACCGGCGTGCGGCCCCCAAAGTCGAGGCGCTCGACCGCCGTTGTCAGCGGCTCAATGCCGCCATCCTGATAGACGTATGAGTGGTCCGGGATTCGATAGGGGTAAGATGTGGCTCGCGCGAAGTCGACCTCGGTCTTGTCCATCGCCGATAACCGTCAATCCCCTTCGCTGGAGAGGTACTGGGATACGTCGACTTCATCGATCTGCGACGGGTCGAGAAAACGGTCCGCGTACTCCTGATAGATACCGGACTTCAAAAACAGTTCGAACAGATCGCCGTCGATATGCGCGTCCTTCTTCATGAAGGACATGATCTTGACGCAGGCGCTCAAAGGCTTGGCCGGTTTATAGGGCCGGTCGGCTGCCGTCAGAGCTTCGAAGATGTCGGCGATGGCCATGATCTTGGCCGGGATCGACATGTCTTCGTTTTTCAGTTTCCGGGGATATCCGGTGCCGTCCATCTTTTCATGATGACCGCCGGCGTATTCCGGTACCTTCTTCAAGTGCTTCGGAAACGGCAGTTGTTCGAGCATGATGATCGTTTGCACGATGTGGTCGTTGATCTTGAACCGTTCCTCATCTGTCAGCGTACCGCGACCAATAGCCAGATTGCGGACTTCACCCAAGTTGAACTTGTGCTCCGGGACATCGAGCTTGAAACCGAATGCGTTATCCTCCTCGGCGGCCGGCTCCGGCATCTCACGGTAGATAATGTGGTCTTCGCGGTCGGCGAGCAGATTCTCGACCACGGGCAGTTCGGGTTTGGGCGTCCTCTCCTTGCGCTTCGCCTCCTCGTGCGAGATGCCGATCCGGTCATCCAAAGTACGTGTCCACTGGATGGCGGCAATTTCGGTGAGGCGTTCAACGCGCTCCGGTGCCATAAATTCGCCGCCCAGGTTGCACTCGGCGATGAAGGCAAAGTCGTCGTCCAGTTTAGAAAGGCGTTCCTCGAGTTCGACCCGCAATGTCTCCGGGTCGCCCTTGTTGTCGATCACCGCCTTCAAGTAATCGATGACGGCGTCGCGTTTGACCACTTCGAACCGTGTACGGACTTCGTGAACGCGGTCGTAGATGGTCTCGAGCTTGGTTGCCTTGTCGACCACGTATTCCGGCGTCGTCACCTTGCCGCAATCGCGCAACCACGCTCCGATATGCAGTTCGTACATCTCGTCTTCGGTGAGATCGAAACCGGCGAAGGGCGGGTCCTCGGACTCGCACGCAGCCCGTGCCAGCATCTTGGTCAATTCAGGTACGCGCTGACAGTGGCCACCCGTGTAAGGCGATTTAGCGTCAATGGCCGATGCGATCAACTCGATGAATGAATCGAGAAGCTTCTTCTGGCCTTCCAATAGTTGCTGGTTGTCGAGCGCGACGGCCGCCTGCGAGGCTAGTGCCTCGATAAGAGGTTGGATTTCAGCCGAGAACGGGATGACGTCGTTCGAATCCGGCTCCTGAGCATTCAATAGCTGCAGGACACCAATGACTTCTTCTTGGCTGTTCTTCAGGGGAACCGTGAGGAATGACTTCGAGCGGTAGCCGGTCTGTTCGTCAAATTTTTTGGTGCCGGAAAAATCGAAGTCGTCGGCCTCATAGGCGTCGGGAATATTGACCGATGCTGCGGTCAACGCGGCGGCGCTGGCCACCTGTTTCATGTTCTTGTCGCCCGTTTCCGGGTCGAACATGTTGACCGGCGGAAAGGAGATATCCTTGCCCGTAGTTCCGCCCATGGCGATGTTGAGCGAATCGGTGCGCATGATCTCGAATTTCAGGCGCGTCCCCTCCGGTGTCGGTTCGAACACCGCCGAACCGGTCATCGGGTCGGTCTTCGTTTCGCCGCGAATGTAGAGGGTCCCGCCATCCGCATTGGTCAGCGCCTTTGCCTCGAGGAGAATCATCTCCATCAGGCGGTTTATATTTCGTTCCGCCGAAAGAGCGATCCCGATCTCGATGAGACGTTCGAAACTGGTGGCGCCGTTCCCGTCAGCCATTTCCCACCCCAAAAAAAGCCTTTGAACAAAAGGGTATCCATCTTTTCTTACGAACACAACCGCGCGAATAGTGCGGACTTGACGCTTGGGCCGGCGTTCTGTGCAATAGAGTCCCAATCCCGCCTGGAAAGCCACGATGGCCTATTCTTCACTTCGCGACTTCCTTTTTCAGCGTATGGAACCGTCCGGAAACCTTGTCCGGGTACGCGAAAAGGTGTCGACGCATCTGGAAATGACGGAAATCCAGACGCGTCTGCTGGCGGAGGGAGGCCCCGCCGTGCTTTTCGAGAACGTCGTGCGAGCCGACGGGCAGGCGAGCGATATGCCGGTTGTGGTCAACCTGTTCGGCACCGTTGAGCGTGTCGCCTGGGGTATGGACCGGGAACCCGGCCAGTTGAAAGAGGTCGGAGAAACGCTGGCGTTCCTGAGACAACCGGAACCGCCGGGGGGGTGGCGCGAAGCCCTCGAAATGTTGCCACTGGCCAAGTCAGTGATGTCCATGAAGCCGAAGACGGTTTCGAGCGGACCGTGCCAGGACATCATCTGGCAGGGTGAGGATATCGATTTCTCGCGACTACCGATCCAAACCTGCTGGCCCGGCGAGCCGGCGCCTTTGATTACCTGGCCGCTGATTGTCACCCAAGGCCCGAGCGCTCAGGCGCCGGATGGCGACAAACGCGACGACTTTAATCTCGGGATCTATCGCATGCAGGTGACCGGACGCAATACGACCTTGATGCGTTGGTTGAAACACCGCGGCGGCGCCCAGCATCATGCGCGCTGGAAGAAGGAGAAGACGGAACCACTGCCCGCCGCTGTCGTCATCGGCGCCGACCCGGCAACCATCCTCGCTGCGGTGACGCCGGTGCCGGATACGCTCTCCGAGTATCAGTTTTCCGGACTGCTGCGTGGCGGCAAACTGGAACTCGTACCTTGTAAGACGATCCCGTTGAAAGTGCCGGCGCAAGCGGAGATCGTCATCGAGGGCTACGTCTCCCTCGATGAGTATGGAGATGAGGGGCCCTACGGCGATCACACCGGATATTACAACGCCGTTGAACAGTTTCCGGTGTTCACTGCGAGCGCCGTCACCATGCGCAAGGACCCCATTTATCTCTCCACGTTTACCGGTCGACCGCCCGACGAGCCGTCGGTTCTGGGAGAGGCCCTGAACGACGTCTTCGTGCCGCTTTTTACCCAGCAATTCCCGGAGGCGGTTGATTTCTGGCTGCCGCCCGAGGCTTGCTCTTACCGCGTCGCCGTCGTTTCCATGAATAAGGCCTACGCCGGGCATGCGAAACGCGTGATGATGGGCGTCTGGTCTTATCTCCGCCAGTTCACTTACACCAAATTCGTCATCGTCGTTGACGACGATATCAATGCGCGCGATTGGAACGATGTCATTTGGGCGTTGTCGACAAACGTCGATCCGGCCCGCGACGTAACGTTGATCGAAGGAACGCCGATCGATTACCTGGATTTCGCGTCCCCCGAATCCGGTCTGGGATCGAAGATGGGAATTGACGCGACGACGAAGGTTCCGCCCGAGGTCCACCGTGAATGGGGCCGAAAAATCCGCATGACCGATAATATCATCGAAGACGTCACGCGAAAATGGGAGTCCTACGGTCTTCCAGGCTCCGGCAAGCCGATATGGAAATAGCACTCGGATTTGCTGCGAACAGCGCGACAGCATTAAATGAATTTATCAATTAAAATAGAAAAATAAATCAATTTTACTTTCCATATTGAAATTGCCATTTTCTCTCCAGCGCTGGTGCGCATCGAGACAACTTTCGTTTATGGAGAATAGAAATGGCTCAATCAGTTCCTTCCGTGGTCTTCAAGACCCGCGTCCGCAACGAGGCTCTCGGCGGGCCGAACCCTTTCGAATGGAAAGACCTCACCACCGATGAGATATTCAAGGGCAAGCGTGTCGTACTCTTCGCCCTTCCCGGGGCGTTCACGCCGACCTGTTCGTCGACCCACCTGCCGCGCTATGAGGAGCTTTACGATGAAATCTCGGCGCAAGGCGTCGATCAGGTGATCTGCCTCTCGGTCAACGACGCCTTCACCATGTTCCAGTGGGGCAAACAACTGGGCGCGGAAAACGTATTCCTTCTCCCCGACGGCGATGCCGAATTCACCCGGAAGATGGGCATGCTGGTCGATAAATCGAACCTCGGTTTCGGCATGCGAAGCTGGCGATATTCGATGGTCGTCGACAACGGCGCGATCGAGAAGGTCTTCGTCGAGCCGGACTTCGGCGACCTTTGCCCGACCGACCCCTTCGAGGTCTCGGATGCGGATACCATGCTTGCCTACCTGAAAGGCGTCGCGCAGGAGAAGCAGCAAGCCGCGTAAATCGCCTGAAGACGGCGAACGCGATCCAAACGGTAACCGGAACGGCGGTTCAGACCGCCGTTCCACCGACCGTGATGGTATCGATAAGCAGCGTCGGTTGACCGACGCCGACGGGCACACCCTGTCCGCCCTTGCCACAGGTGCCAATTCCCGGATCAAGCTTGAGATCGTTGCCGACCATACCGACTTTTGTCAGGACGTCCGGCCCGTTTCCGATAATGGTTGCGCCCTTCAACGGCTCACCCACCTTACCATCCCGGATTTTGTACGCCTCCGTGCAAGAAAACACGAACTTGCCCGACGTGATGTCGACCTGGCCGCCTCCGAAACTGACCGCGTATACGCCGTCTTTGACGGAGCCCAAAATCGCTTCAGGGTCATGCTCACCGTTCAACATATAGGTGTTGGTCATGCGCGGTATGGGCGCGTGGGCGAAACTTTGGCGGCGGCCGTTGCCCGTCGAGCGACTGCCCATCAATCGCGAGTTCATGCGGTCCTGCATGTAACCGGTCAGGATGCCGTCCTCGATGAGAACGGTATTTTCCGTCGGCGTTCCCTCGTCGTCTATGGTTAGGGACCCGCGCCGGTCGTCGATGACACCGTCGTCGACAACTGTGACGCCTTTAGAAGCGATCGCTTCGCCCATCAGGCCGGCGAAAGCCGACGTCCCCTTACGGTTAAAATCGCCCTCGAGGCCGTGACCGATAGCTTCATGCAACAAGATGCCCGGCCAACCGGGGCCGAGAACGACGGGCACTTCCCCGGCCGGCGCCGGCACCGATTCGAGGTTGACCAAGGCCTGGCGGAGCGCTTCGTCGACGGCGGATTGCCAGGCGCCCTGCTCGACATGAGGACCATAAGCGGTCCTTCCGCCAATACCATAGCTTCCCGACTCCATGCGGCCGTCCTTTTCGACGACAACCGACACGTTGAGCCGTACAAGCGGCCTGATATCGGCCACTCTCTGGCCGCCGGCTCTTACGATTTGGACAGCCTGCCATTCACCGGTGATCGACGCGGTGACCTGTTTGACCCGCTCGTCCTTTCCCCTGGCGTAGGCATCCATGCTTTCCAGCGGCGACACTTTGTCCTCGAACCCAAGAGAAGCGAGGGGGTTGTCATCGGCATACAGGCTGCGATTGGTGCCGACTGGCCCATCGCTCATCTCGCCTGTATGGCCGTGGGTCACCGCTTTCACGGTATTGGCCGCGCGTTTCAAGGCATCTTCCGACAGTTCTGAAGAATGGGAGTAGCCGGAGGCTTCACCGATGACCGACCTCAGTCCGAAGCCCTGAGTGGTGTCGAAGGCCGCGTTCTTAACCTTGCCGTCATCGAAGACGACACTTTCCGACTGGCGGAACTCGAGGAATAGTTCTCCATCATCAGCCTTCCCCAAAGCGTCATCGACGATGCCTTCCACGCGCACGGCGTCCAGTCCGGTTCTCTCGAAAAATAAGACGTCGGTACGCGCTAGATCGCTCATGTTCGGTTCTCCTCTATACCTCTGCCGTAACCGCCTTTATATAGGTTGAAAAGGCGCTGGGATCGACCACCAAAATCGAACCAAGCTCGGACTCACCAATTTGTCTGCCGAATTGCAGTTGCGTCTGTTCATTCGAACAAACAAAAACTTGCCCTTGTATTTTTAGGCGGTGTCGCTATTGTGCCGCCCATCGTGGTGATTTGGTCGACCGGCTTGCGGCCACGTAAAACAACAGCGCTAAAAGGTCGGAGCGAATTCAGCCCTGACCCGCGCGGTTGGGGTTTTTTTGTGGCCGAGGTCGAGAACAAGGAGGGCCTCATGGGCGGCACTGAATTCGATCCGGAAACATGGCGGAGCGCTACTCGTCTGGTACGTGGCGGCACCCAACGTTCGGCATTCGACGAAACCAGCGAGGGCATATTCATGACCTCGGGATACGTTTACGAATCCGCCGAGGAAGCGGAAGCGGCATTCAACGGCGAAAAGTCCCGCTTCGTTTACTCCCGTTATGCCAATCCCACCGTTCGTATGTTCGAGGAGCGTTTGGCCCTCCATGACGGCGCCCGGTTCTGCCGTGGAACCTCGTCCGGTATGGCCGCCATGTTCGCGTCGCTTGCCTCGATGTTGGAAGCCGGGAACCGTGTCGTTGCCTCTCGAGCGCTGTTCGGGTCCTGCGAGTACGTCATTGCCGAACAACTGCCGAAGTTCGGCGTCGAGACGGAACTCGTCGACGGCACGGACTACGATCAATGGGAGCGGGCTTTGAGCAGGCCGACGAAGGCCGTCTTCCTCGAGACACCGTCGAACCCGACCTTGGAGGTGATCGACATTTCACGAGTCGCCGAACTGGCCCACAACGCTGGTGCGCGGTTGGTCGTCGACAACGTTTTTGCGACCCCTGTCTTGCAACGGCCGCTGGACCTGGGGGCCGACGTCGTCATGTATTCCGCGACCAAGCATATAGACGGCCAGGGCCGGTCCATGGGCGGCGCCATTCTCAGCAACGACGCTGGTTACATCGAGGAATTGGTCGAACCGTTTTTAAAACACACCGGACCGGCGCTCAGCCCGTTTAATGCATGGACTCTTTTGAAGGGGCTGGAAACACTGGAACTCAGGGTACAACGCCATTGCCAAAATGCCGCGGCAATCGCCGGCGCATTCGCCGACCATTCCGGAGTCGCACAACTGCTCTATCCGGGGCACGCCAGCCATCCCCAACACGGCCTGGCAAAAAACCAGATGCAGGCCGGCGGTACCGTACTCGCCATCGATCTGGCAGGCGGGAAGGACGCCGCATTTCGGTTCCTCAATGCGCTACGAACCATCGATATCTCCAATAACCTTGGCGACGCCAAGAGCCTAGCCACGCACCCCGCGACGACGACCCATCAGCGCTTGAGCGATGACCAACGAGCCGAACTCGGCATTACAGCGGGCCTCATTCGTCTATCCGTTGGTTTGGAGGACTCTGACGACCTGATCGAAGATGTCGATCGGGCGTTGGCGGCGGCAATGTGAATTAAGCGGGCCCAGCGCCGCTCGATCAGCTCTGTCCCCAGGGCAAACCGGCGACCTTCCAGCCGTTGACTTTACCGCGATGTCCCGAGGGGTCGCGGTCGCCCTCGAATCCGCCGCTGACATTGTAACACCGGCTGAAACCAACTGCAGTGAGGGCCTGTGCCGCATGCTTCGAGCGAACACCCGACCGGCAGATGAACAGGAGCGGTCTATTCTTGTCGGAGATTTGACTTTCGATCGTCAGTACGAATTCCGGATTCGTCGACATGGAGGGAAACACTTTCCAGGGAAGCCAGATCAGCTGTTTACCTGTCGAAGAAATATCCGGTGCGCCGACGTAAGCCATTTCGGCGTCCGTCCGGACGTCGATCAACAATGCATCTTGCTCGGTCTCTAGAAGTTCCCAGCATTCCTCGGGAGTGATATCTCCCGCATAGGATCCGTCAAACATGTTCGCTCACCACCCAGCGCCGCAATTATCAACTCTCGACCGTCCAAGTATGCCCTTGGCGCAAGAGAGCATTCAAATCCTCCGTACCTCTGTCGGCTGAGGCTTGCTCGGTCAACCGTTCGACATCAGATTCGAAACTTGGATAGGGATTACAGTATAAAACGCCGAACGCGACAGGAAACTCCGGTCGTTCCATGCCGGCAAGAAGCTCGGCCAAAGAAAGGTTCGTCTCGTCATGGATGGCGATGTCGTCTTCCGTGATGCCGTCTTCCCCCAAGGCGACAACCTCCAATCTCAGCGTTTTCTGGTTCAGGCGGAGGCCTTTCCGGTTTTCCTTGCCGAACAGGAGCGGCTTGCCGTGTTCGACCAGGATCTGATGGTCGGCTCCGGTGTCGCGGTCCGTCACGTCGGCGAAGGCTCCATCGTTATAGACGATACAATTCTGGAAAATCTCGACGAAGGACGCACCTTCGAAGGCATGGGCTCGAGCCAGGATTTCCGGCAGGTGTTTTTGCATGCTGTCGACGGAACGGGCGACGAACCGTCCGCGGGCACCGAGCGCGAAACGGGTTCCCGACACCGGTCGTTCAAAGGATCCCATGGGGCTCGAAGGTGATCGGGTCCCGGCCCTTGACGTCGGCGAGTACTGGCCTTTCGTCAAGCCATAGATTTCGTTGTTGAACAGCAAGAACTGAATATCGACGTTGCGGCGAAGCACATGCAGCAAATGGTTGCCGCCGATCGACAGGGCATCACCGTCACCAGAGACCACCCACACATCGAGTTCCGGATTCGCCAACTTGACGCCGGTCGCCACGGCGGGTGCACGGCCATGTATCGTATGAAACCCGTAGGTCGATACGTAATAGGGAAATCGGGAGGCGCACCCGATCCCCGATATGAATACCGTGTTCTCCTTTCTCGCACCGACGTCGGCGAGTGTCTTCTGGACGGCTCTCAATATGGCGTAGTCGCCGCAACCGGGGCACCACCGGACTTCCTGGTCGGAGGCGAAGTCCTTGGGCGAAAGGCCGGCGCTGGCGGTAAGGGGGTCGATCTTCACAACTTCAACTCGGCTAAGATGGCTTCTTCCAGTTCCTGGATTTTGAATGGCTGGCCCGAGATCTTGGTCAGGCCTTTGGCGTCGACGAGCAACTGGCTCCTGAGAAGGGTCGCCAGTTGCCCCATGTTCATTTCGGGTACGACCACCTTGTCGAACCTTTTGAGCAGATCGCCGAGATTGCGCGGCAACGGCCACAGGTTGCGGAGATGAATATGGCTCACTCCATATTCGTCATCATGCATGTCTGCGACGGCCCTGCTGATCGGACCATAGGTCGACCCCCACCCGACGACGGCCAGCCGCCCACGGTCGGGCCCGGCTTCGATCCCTTGTTCCGGTATGTCGTCGGCGATGCCTGCGATTTTTGCGGCGCGGGTTTCGGTCATCCGTTGATGGTTGTCCGGGTCGTAGGAGATATGACCCGTGGAATAGTCCTTCTCGATGCCGCCGATCCGATGTTCGAGCCCAGACGTTCCCGGGATTGCCCAAGGACGGGACAACGTCTTCTCGTCGCGCTGATAGGGATGGAAGTCCACTGAGGGTATCGCGAATCCGGCTGGGATCTTCGGCATGGTATCGACATCCGGAATGAGCCAGGGCTCGGAAGCATTGCCGATGTAGCCGTCCGAGAGCAGGATCACCGGCGTCATGAATTTCAAGGCGATACGAACGGCCTCGATGGCCGTATCAAAACAATCCGAAGGCGAACGTGCCGCCAGAACAGCAACGGGGCTCTCACCATTGCGGCCGTAAACCGCTTGCAGGAGATCCGATTGTTCGGTCTTTGTCGGTAAGCCCGTCGAGGGACCGGCCCGTTGCGAATTAACAACGACCAACGGCAGTTCCGTGCTGACAGCCAGGCCGATCGCTTCCATCTTCAAGGCGACGCCCGGTCCCGAGCTCGATGTGACGCCCAGAGATCCCGCGTACGAGGCTCCGATCGCGCCACAGGCGGCAGCAATTTCGTCTTCCGCTTGGAACGTCGTGACGTTGTGGTTGGCCATGTTCGAAAGTGTATGGAGCACGGGCGAAGCGGGGGTGATCGGGTACGAACAGAACACCAGCTTCAACCCGGCAAGTTTGGCACCGGCGGCCAATCCCCAAGCCAGCGCTTGTCCGCCGGTGACCGTTCGATAGAGCCCGGTCTTGATCCCCTTAGCCTGCGGTACGGTATATCCGTGAAATCCCTCAGCCGTTTCAGAGGTCTCGGCAAAGGCATGCCCGGCATTCAGGGCCGCAATATTGGCATTGGCGATCTCGGGTTTCTTGGCGAATTTTTCGCGCAGCCAAAAGGTTGTTGATTGCCGGTCGTGTCCGAACATCCAGTAGACATATCCGAGAGCCCAGAAATTCTTGCACCGAAGCCCTTCCTTTTTGGTCAGGCTCAAATCGTGCACTGCGTCCAAGGTCAAGTGCGATATATCGATTTCCGTAACCCGGTAAGCATCCAGGCTGCCGTCCTCTAACGGATCGCCGTCGTATCCGGCTTTGCGAAGATTGCGTTCGGTAAATGCCCCCTTGTCGACGACGAGAATACCCCCCGGGCGCAATCCCTCGACTTCCATTTTGAGGGCCGCCGGGTTCATCGCGATCAAGACGTCGAAGGCGTCGCCAGAGGTCTTGATCGGTCGCGAACCAAAATTGATCTGATAGGACGATACGCCGTAAGTCGTTCCTGTCGGAGCGCGGATTTCCGCCGGGAAGTCGGGGAAGGTGGCTAGGTTGTTCCCGGCGAAAGCGACCGTTTCGGTAAACTGTCCACCGATGATCTGCATACCGTCGCCGGAATCGCCGCCGAACCTGACGACAGCGGAATCCAGGTATTCTCGTTTCGTCCCGCGCGGGGCGTCTCGTGTAATTGCCGCCGTCGCCACCATTGTGTTCCCGAGAAAATCATCGAAAATGCGCCGTCGGAGCAGCGGCCGAACATGAACTTTCATGATGGGCGATTGGAATATAGTGTCTTTTGCCGTCATTGAAATATTAAAGAAGGAATTTATTTATATTCGAATTTCTTAAATAAAGATTTGTGAACTCATAATATATTTATGGTTATTTATTTCTAATCGGCCGAAATTGCACTGTGCAAGGGACATGAGATGACCGCCAACCAGGAACCGCTCGAACTCGTTACAGATCTTGTCAAGCGTGCGACGCAAAAGGGCGCCGATGCCGCCGATGCGGTTTTTGTCGATGGTACGTCCCTGTCTGTCGCATGGCGAAACGGGGGGCAGGAAAAATTGGAAAGGTCAGAAGGCCGGGATCTGGGATTGCGCGCGATCATTGGCAAACGCCAAGCGATCGTTTCGTCCTCGGATTTCACTTCACCGGCGCTCGAAGAACTGGTTGACCGCGTCATCGCCATGGCGAAGGCGGTACCGGAAGATCCGTACTGCGGTCTAGCACCGGAGGAAAAACTGGCCCGTGAAGTGCCCGAACTCGACGGGTGCGACCCGGTCGAACCGTCGGCCGAAGCTCTGGAAACCCGGGCTGCGCAGGCCGAAAAGGCGGCCCTATCCGTCAATGGCGTAACCAACTCAGAAGGGGCTGAGGCCGGATGGAGCCGAAGCCGTGTTGCGATCGCAGCTTCCAACGGGTTCGCCCGGATGCGCGAGTCTTCGAGCCATGCGATCGCTGTATCCGTTTTGGCCGGTGAAGGGACGGCCATGGAACGGGATTATGATTATACGACGGCGGTCTACGGAGAAGACCTTCGTGACGCCGAAGAACTGGGAAGCGCGGCAGGTGAAAAAACCGTACGCCGTTTGAATCCGCGGAAGGTCGAAACGGCACAGGTGCCGGTCATCTACGATCCGCGGGTGGCCAATAGTTTGCTCAACCACCTGGCCGGTGCCGTCAACGGTTCGTCGGTGGCGCGCGGGACGAGCTTCCTAAAGGACAAGATGGGGGAAAGGATTTTCGCTGACGGAATCGTCGTGACCGATGATCCCCTCCGGCGTCGGGGTCTGCGTTCGAAACCGTTCGATGGGGAGGGTGTCGCGTGCAGCGCGCTCGACATCATCGATGATGGCGTTTTGCGCTCGTGGATACTCGATCTGCGCTCTTCCCGGCAATTGGGCCTTGAAACCACGGGCCATGCGGCCCGCGGTACGTCGTCACCGCCCTCCCCATCGACGACGAACCTGTACATGGCACCGGGCGAACAGACGAGAGACGCTCTCATTGCCTCGCTGTCGAAGGGTCTTTATGTCACAGAACTGATCGGGATGGGCGTCAACGGCGTCGCGGGTGATTACAGCCGCGGTGCCAGCGGGTTCTGGATCGAAGCTGGCGTCATCGGCGACCCTGTGAGCGAGGTGACGATCGCCGGTAATCTGAAGGACATGTTCCTTAACGTTACTCCAGCCAACGACCTGGAGTTTCGCTATGGCACCAACGCACCGACGTTGCGCATCGACGGAATGACCATCGCCGGAAAGTAACGGCAATCGCCGGTCCGTCGGCGTGATCGCGCGCATTGGTTCACGGGATCGCCCGTGGTATGGTGCGTCAGTTCAAGAACGGATCGTAACACATTGAGCCAACGACTTGAATCGTCCGCCGGCGCTCCGCAGTCAACGGCCCACCTCATGGGCCGATTGTGGCGCGACAGTATTCACCATTATCTCGGGTGGATATTACTCGCCATCTTGCTGATGGCGGTGATGGCGGCCGCAAATGCCTTTACCGCCTACCTGATGAAGCCGATCGTCGATGACGTGTTCTTCGCCAAAAACGAGGACATGCTTTGGCCAGTGGGATTCCTGGTCATCGGGACGTTTTTAGTCAAAGGCACCGCGAATTACGGCCAATCGATGGTGATGAATTTCGTAGGCCTAAAAATCATCGCCGACATGCAGAACCGGTTGTTCGCTCACTTGGCCAGAATGAACCTGCAGTTTTTCCACGATAATCCGACGGGAACCCTTATTTCACGGTTCACAATCGACATCCATCAAATGAAAGCCGCCGTATCCAACGGCCTAACTGGGATCGGCAAGGACCTATTGTCCCTCGTCGGTTTGGTCGCCGTCATGTTTTATCAAGATCCGAGATTGGCAGCCGTTTCCTTTTTCGTCTTTCCCGCCGCAATCTTCCCAATTGTACGAATTGGCCGGCGCATGCGGAAAGTCACGGCCAATACCCAGGAGGAATTGGGGGTATTCACGACGATCCTCACTCAGACCTTTCAGGGTATCCGAATCGTCAAAGCCTACGGAATGGAAACCTACGAAGGAAGTCGTATTGCAGACGTCGTTTCACGGGTGTTCAAGCTCAATCTGAAAGCTGCGCGGACAAGGGAAGTGTCGCGACCGATCATGGAGACACTCGGTGGCGTTGCGGTGTTTGTCGTGATCATATACGGCGGCGGCCGAGTGATCGAAGGAGCGACGACCGCAGGTGCCTTTTTCTCGTTTATTACGGCTCTGCTCATGGCTTACGAGCCCATGAAGCGTCTGGCCAACCTCAACTCCAGTATTCAGGAAGGTTTAGCAGGTGCCCAGCGGTTGTTCGGTGTTCTCGACAAGGAACCATCAATCAGGGACAAACCGGATGCCGTCGCGCTTGAAAACGTTGCCGGGCGGATCGAGTTCGAAGACGTGCATTTCTCATATACGGGCGAGAACTTGGCGCTTGATGGCGTGTCCTTCTCGGTGCCGGAGGGGCGAACCATCGCGCTTGTCGGCGCCTCTGGCGCCGGTAAATCAACGATACTCAATCTGATCCCGCGTTTCTATGACGTGGTATCGGGGCGCGTTTCCATCGATGGCATCGACGTTCGCGATGCGACCACGGCGTCCGTACACGCCAATATTGCGTTGGTGAGCCAGGAAATTACGCTGTTCGACGACACTGTTGCCGCGAATATCGCATATGGCAAAGGAGGTGCATCGCGCGAAGAGGTGGAAGATGCGGCCCGGCACGCGGCCGCTCATGACTTCATCTCCGAACTGCCCAACGGATATGACACTTTAGTCGGAGAACAAGGGGTGAAGTTGTCAGGCGGTCAACGTCAAAGACTGGCCATCGCCCGAGCGATGTTGAAGAACGCACCGATACTGCTACTGGACGAGGCAACCTCATCTCTCGATACGGAATCGGAACGCAAGGTCCAAACGGCGTTGCATGAACTGATGCGGGGACGAACGACGATCGTGATCGCCCACCGGTTGTCGACGGTCATCGACGCCGACGTCATATTCGTTGTCGATGCGGGTCGCATCGTTGAGAGTGGTACCCACGGTGAATTGCTGGCGCGCGGTGGCGCGTATAAGAGCCTTTATGAACTGCAATTCGCCGGAGATGAAGATGCCGCCATCGAGGTCCGTGCCCTGGAGGCCGGGTAGCGACGGGACCGCGGCCGGTGAAGGCGATCAAGGCAATTCTCAAGTCCGACAGTTTTCGCAAAGTCGTGTGCTGGATCGGTTCTTTATACATTCGGGTCGTTTACCTGACTGGCCGATGGCAGGTCGTCAGAGGCGAAGTGCCGGCCCAGTTCTGGAACTCGGGCGAGCCTTTTATCCTTTGTTTTTGGCACGGCCGCTTGTTGATGATGCCCTACTGTTGGGACCTGTCGAAGACGATCCATATGCTCATTTCGGAACACCGCGACGGGCAGTTGATTGCCAGGACAGTGGGCCATTTCGGGATCAAGACCGCTGCGGGCTCAAGCAGCCGCGGCGGGGCGAAGGCGCTTCGTACCATGGTCAAGGCTCTCGCCGCCGGCGAATACGTCGGCATCACGCCCGATGGCCCCCGCGGCCCGCGCATGCGGGCCAGTGACGGCATCGTCCATGTGGCCCGATTGTCGGGTGTACCTGTCGTGCCGGCGACTTATAGCTCGTCGCGCGGAAAGATTCTCGGGAGTTGGGATCGATTCCTGGTCGCGTGGCCTTTCGGGCGCGGTACCATCGTATGGGGAAAACCGATCACCGTGCCGCGTGATGCCGATGAAGCGGCTATCGAATCCTATCGCTTGGGCATCGAGAAGGAACTGAACGCCATAACCCATGAAGCCGATGAGCTTGTCGGACGCTCGCCGGTTGAACCGGCTCAGATCGCTGATCCGCCGCTGGCGGGTGAACCGGAGGAGGGCTTATGATCCTCTCTCTTTACCGGCTGGCTGGCACGCTCGGGGCGCCTGTTGTCCGACGGATCCTGACCCGGCGCCGTGATCGGGGAAAGGAGGATGCAGAGCGGTTCGAGGAACGCTCCGGCGTCCCCGGAAAGGCGCGTCCAGCAGGCCCGCTGATCTGGATTCATGCGGCAAGCGTCGGTGAGTCTCTTTCCCTGCTTCCCCTGGTTGATCGGATGACCGATGAACGCTGCGACATCCAGGTTCTGTTGACGACAGGAACGGTAACATCGGCCCGGATTATGGCCGAACGCCTCCCGAACCGCGTTATTCACCAATTTATCCCCATTGATCGGCTCGCCTGGGTTCGGCGGTTTCTCGACCATTGGCAACCCGGTCTTGTGCTATGGGCAGAATCCGAATTTTGGCCGAACCTGCTCCTGGAAACGGCGTCCCGTCGGACTCCGATCATCCTCGTGAACGGCCGCATCTCGCCGAAGTCCTACGCCAAATGGCGCCGTTTCAAAGGGGTGGCGGGAAAGTTGTTATCGGCGTTTTCTTTGTGTCTGGGACAGACCCCGATCGATGTGCAACGTCTTACCGCTCTGGGAGCAAAAAACGCGAAATATGTCGGGAACCTGAAGTTTGCCGCACCGCCGCTTCCCGCTGATCGTCAAGACGTCGACCACCTTGAGGCGGCAATCGGGAAACGACCGCTTTGGCTGGCGGCGAGCACCCACGCTGGTGAAGAATTGGTCGCCCGTTGGGTTCACGAAGACGTTGCGAAGGTTTTTCCGGGGCTGTTGACGATCATCGTGCCGAGGCACGCCGATCGCGGAGAGGCCATAGCAGCCGAGCTGCGGGCTTCCGGCGCCCGCTTGGCAATCCGCTCGCACCGCGAGCCGATAACCGAGGATGTTCAAATCTATCTTGCCGATACGATGGGGGAACTCGGCCTTTTTTATCGTCTTTCTGGCATCGCATTTATGGGGAAGTCACTGGTCAATCTGGGCGGACAAAACTTGATCGAAGCGGCTCTACTCGAATGCGCCATTCTCCATGGCCCGCATATGTGGAATTTTGAGGACGCGGTCAATCGCATGACAGAGGCGGACGCGATCCGGTGCGTCAAAGATGGTGATGCCCTGGTCGAGGCCCTCGTTCGGCTCTTCTCCGACGAGGACGAGCGCGTGCGCCTCGCGGCTGCTGCCCGTCGGTTCGCGGAATCGGAAGCCGGGGCCCTGGAGCATGTGATGGACGAACTCGAACCCTATCTCGACAAGCTGACGGCCGAGAGGCAGACCCGTGAGAGCGCCTGACTTCTGGAAACGGGATAACGCCGGCCTGGTGCCGACCCTTCTCGCGCCGGCAGGTTGGGTCTATGGCTTGGCGGGGTGGTGCCGGACGAAATTGACGACGGCCTGGAAGGCGCCGATACCCGTCATATGTATCGGAAATCTAGTCGCCGGCGGTGCCGGTAAAACACCAGTCGCGCTCGACATCGGATCACGCCTCAAAGACATGGGGCACAATCCCCACTTCCTCAGCCGAGGTTACGGCGGACGGGAAATGGGACCGCATCGGGTTAATCCGAGGGAAGATTCCGCTGAGCTTGTGGGAGACGAACCCCTGCTCCTCGCCCGAAAGGCGCCGACCTGGGTATCTCGAAACCGAGTGGACGGTGCTCGTGCCGCCCTTGAAGAAGGCGCCGGCGTCATTGTTATGGATGACGGGTTTCAAAATCCCGGTCTCGCCAAGGACCTTTCCATCATCGTCGTCGACGGCGGCTATGGTTTCGGAAACGGACGCCTCATACCGGCGGGCCCGCTTCGCGAATTTGCCGGCCCGGCGTTGGCGCGGGCCGGTGCCTTGGTGATTCTCGGATCGGATGTGGCAGGCGTTGAAACGGAATTGGGCCGATGGTCTGCCGAACGGCCGGTTCTGAGGGCACATGTCCGCCCCGTGAACGAGTCGGCGGAAACGAAAGAAAGGCGCGCGATCGCCTTTTCCGGTATTGGAATGCCGGAGAAGTTTGCGTACACACTGCAAGAGTCGGGATGGGACGTTTTCCGGACGCACGAGTTCGCGGATCACCATGTCTATTCGCTGGAAGAGGTTACGCGGCTTAAGAACGAGGCGACGCGGGAGAATGCAGTTTTGGTGACGACGGAAAAAGATATCGTCCGCTTGCCGCCGGACCGCCGGGATGGCATCGAAGTCGTCACGATCGGCTTACGTTGGGAAAACGAAACTGATCTTGACGCCATGCTCAAGAAGTTCGTCGGTTAACTGCCACATGGCTCCTGTCCCATCTCCCTTGAACCGATTTCTATTTCACCCTTTGCAGGCTCTGGCAGCGCTCCTGGTTTTTTCCTCCTTTCGCCTGCTTCCCTTCGAAGTGGCATCCGCGGTCGGAGGTTGGATCGCGCGGACCATAGGGCCCCGCCTGACCGTTTCGCATCGAGCCGTGCGCAATCTAGAGCGTGCCTTCCCCGAAAAGGACTCGTCGGAAATCGCCGCCATCGTCTCCGGCATGTGGGATAATCTCGGCCGATTGGCCGGTGAATACCCCCATCTTTCGCGGGTCGACGTATATGCGGCGGACGGCCCAGTCGAGATCGTCGGCGCCGAGTTCGTCGACCAGTTGCGCGACGACGGAAAACCGGGAATCTTCTTCTCCGCGCACATAGCGAATTGGGAGATCGTATCGCTCGGTGCGACGCAAAGAGGTTTACCTTTGGACAGGGTGTATCGGGCGGCCAACAACCCTCTCGTCGAATGGCTGTTTCAGCAAGGGCGGTCGGCCGTCGACGGCGCGCTCATCCCGAAGGGTTCCAAGGGCGCGAGACAATTGTTGAAGTCCATCAAGGATGGCAACCACCTGGGATTGTTGGTTGATCAGAAGATGAACGATGGCATTCCCGTGCCATTCTTCGGACGTGACGCAATGACGGCACCGGCGCTCGCCGAATTGGCGTTACGGTTCGACTGTCCGGTCGTACCGGCTCGGGTCGAACGCCTGAAAGGCCCGCGATTTCGCTTGGTTGTCGAAGAGCCTTTAAAGGTCGTGAAAAGCGGAAATCGGCAAGATGATGTCCTAGCCTTGATGACGGCTGTCAATGCGCGGATCGAAAAGTGGGTCAGGGCGAACCCGAGCCAATGGCTCTGGGTGCACAACCGTTGGCCCGACTGACCCGTTGGCGGTGACGGCCGCCTTAATTTCCGTCGACCAACAACGCCGGATCGAGATGGGTGGACGACAGTGTCACGCCCCAATGCAGATGCGGACCCGTCGCGCGACCGCTCATGCCAATAGCGCCAATTTGGTCGCCCCGAGTTACGCGTTCGCCGATGGAGACGGCGATATCGCTCATATGGATGTAGACTGACGTCAACCCGAGGCCATGATCGATCATCACGGTCTGGCCGGTAAGAAACATGTCGGGGTCGACCAAAGCCACCGTGCCATCGGCAGCGGCATAAACAGGTGTTCCTTTTGGCGCCGCTATGTCGAGGCCATAGTGCGGGCGCCGGGGTTTACCGTTGAGGATTCGTTGACTGCCGAATACGCCCGAAATCCGTCCCTCCGCCGGCAGCAAAAAACCGCCGAGGAACCCCGTGCCGGATCCGATCCGTTTGCGAACGGCAGCGATTTTCGCGTTGTCGTCGCGGATGCGGCGAAGGTCTTCCGGATTGGGTGTCACTTTGCGTTGCGGAAGCCCATCGATCCGACTGACCTTGTAATCCTGTTGGGCGATATCGAGGTGGCGCTCAATCGACCGGCCGGAAGACAATTGAACGCTTAAGACTGAACGCGGTTTGGCGTCGCGCCCGAAACCGACCAGAAAATACCCTTCGGGAGATACGGGAAGAGAATTGCCGTCAATGGTTACGGTGGCGCCCGGCAAGGTCTCTCCGACGAGAAGCCCGCCTTGCGATTTGTCTCCCGAGAGGATCAGGGGCTCTGCGGACGCGACCGGCTTCCAAAGGGCGGAAACGACGAGACCGGCGAGCGTGGCAAGGACAACCGTTTTCAAAGCAGGCTTCCTTGGCGGTCGTCCGGTGACTTCGGTTTGGTCGGTTTCTTGACCGGCCGTTTCGCTGGGCGACCGCCGCCGCCGACGGTCATTGGATGAGTACCATCATGAAAGCGGACTTCGACCTGGTTACCAGCCTGGATCTGCTTGGCCGACGTTACGGAGCCCCCGTCTGAGTCGCTGACCAAGGCAAAACCTCTTTCCAGGATCCGTTCGTAGGAAAAACTCTCCAGCAAAGATCCGGCTTGCGACCGGCGCGACCGGCGCTCTTTGATTGCGGCTTCGATCGCCCGCCTTAATGCCCGGGCTTCGACGGCGATCCTGTCCTGGCCCGACTCGATCCGATGTTTCGGTGGGCGCAGGGCGCCGGTCGCCGTGGCCAAGTCCTGGCGCCGCGCCGCCAGCCCGCGTCCAAGGCTGTTGCCAAGCCGTTCCGACCAGTCGTCGAGACGCTGGAACCCATCCTCGAGGATGCGTTTTGGATCCGGTAGCCCGCGCGAAAGACCGTCAATCGTAGAGCGTCTCTCACGTAGGTGGCGGTTGACCGCGGCAATCAGGCGAACGCCATCTTCCATGACCTGGGCCGTGAGCTCGTGGCGGACCGGAACCGCTATTTCTGCCGCCGCCGTCGGCGTTGGAGCACGGACGTCGGCCGCGTAGTCGATCAGTGTCCAATCGGTTTCATGGCCGACGGCAGCGATCAACGGGATTTCTGACTCGGCGGCGGCTCGAACGACGGTTTCCTCGTTGAACGCCCAGAGGTCCTCGAGGCTGCCACCGCCACGGGCTATGATCAAAAGATCGGGTCTGGTTGGCGGACTGGCACTCGTCAATTCATTAAAGCCCCGGATCGCGCTCGCGATTTCGTCTGCGGCCCCGTCACCCTGGACGCGGACCGGCCAGACGAGGACGTTCCTCGGAAACCGGTCAGAGAGGCGATGCAGGATGTCCCGGATTACGGCGCCGGTCGGTGACGTGACGATGCCTATTCTGTCGGGCAGGAACGGCAAAGGCTGCTTACGGTCCTCGTCGAATAGGCCTTCGGCAGCCAGTTTCTTGCGCCGGTCCTCGAGCAGTTTGAGCAATGCCCCTTCGCCGGCCAGTTCCATGCGCTCGACGACGATCTGATACTTCGACCGCGCGCCATAGGTTGTTAACCGCCCTGTCGCGATGACCTCCATACCGTCTTCCGGCTCAAGGCCGAGCCGGCCCGCGGATCCCCGCCAGCAGACGCCGTCGAGCACAGCCTCGCTGTCCTTGAGGGCGAAATAGAGGTGACCGGATGCCGCCTTCTTGAACCCGGAAACTTCGCCGCGTACGCGAACGTGGCCGAAGGTCTCCTCGACGGTCAACTTCAACGCCGTCGAAATCTCTCCGACGCTGAATACGGGTTGGCTGTGCGTGGCGATTGGGCTAGATGTATCGTCGGTCATCATCGACGTATGTATGATACATTTCGCGATGACAAAACAAGGTCCGAATAAAGGGCGGGAGAATTGGCTATGAAGGTCTTGGTGGTCGGGTCCGGCGGCAGGGAACATGCGCTCTGTTGGGCGATCGCCAAATCTCCGAAGTGCAAGCGCCTGCTTTGCGCTCCGGGAAATGCGGGAATCGCCTCCGTCGCCGAATGTGTTTCGGTAGGGGCGGAGGATGTTCAAGGCATCGTCGATCTCGCCAAGCGGGAAAAGATCGACTTTGTCGTTATCGGTCCCGAAGCCCCCTTGGTGGCGGGGTTGGCCGATCGCCTGCGTGGAGACGGTATCAAGGCGTTCGGGCCGAGCGCGGCGGCCGCTGAGATCGAGGGTTCCAAGGGGATGATGAAGGATCTCTGTGCCAAATACGGTATCCCCACCGCCGATTACGCGCGATTCGACGAACCCGATGCGGCGAAGGAATATATCCGGGTCAAAGGCGCCCCCATTGTCGTCAAGGCCGACGGGCTGGCTGCCGGTAAGGGCGTGATCCTGTGCCGCAACGAAAACGAAGCCTATGCGGCGATCGATCACATGATGATCGAAGACATGTTCGGCGACGCCGGTGGCGAGGTCGTAATCGAGGAGTTCATGGTCGGTGAGGAGGCGAGTTTTTTCGCCCTTGTCGATGGTGAGAATGCACTTCCCCTCGTCGCCGCGCAGGATCACAAGGCGGTTTTCGATGGTGACGAAGGCCCCAATACGGGCGGAATGGGAGCCTATACGCCGGCCCCTGTCGTCGATGACGCGATGGCCCAACGGATCATGGACGAGATCATCATGCCGACGATCCACGGTATGGCTGCTGAAGGCAAACCCTACCAGGGCGTTCTCTACGCCGGTCTGATGATAGAAGAAAGCGGGCCCCGATTGATCGAGTACAACTGCCGTTTCGGCGATCCGGAGTGCCAGCCGCTGATGATGCGGCTGCGCTCGGATGCCTTGGATATGTTATTGGCATCGGCCGAGGGTAAGCTCGATACAATCGAGCTCGAATGGACCAACGAAGCCGCCTTGACCGTCGTCATGGCAGCCGAGGGGTATCCGGGTTCTTACGAGAAAGGTTCGGAAATCGGCGGGATCGACGACGCGGAATCGATTGACGGTGTTGTCGTCTTTCATGCGGGAACCAAAGCGGACGGAGACCGCATCACCGCTAATGGCGGCCGCGTTCTCGGCGTCACCGCACTGGGTAAAACCGTCAAGAAAGCACAGAAGGTCGCTTATGAAGCGGTCGACAAGATCGATTGGCCGCAGGGGTTCTGCCGACGCGACATCGGATGGCGGGCCATCGATCGATAGGTTGAAACGGGACATCCCGCGTTTGATTTCTTTCGGCGAGAACCCATATTAAGCGGGCGATAAACACAACACGCAGTGAGGGTTTCATGGACGACAAGACGCGCGTGGAGTTGGAAGCAGCCGCATTCCGCGGATTGGTCGACCATCTTCGCAAACGGACCGATGTTCAGAACATCGACCTGATGAATCTCGCCGGGTTTTGCAGGAACTGTCTATCCAAATGGTATATGGCGGCGGCCAAGGAGCGTGGCGTCGACATGGATTATGATCTGGCGCGCGAGATCGTTTACGGCATGACCTACGGCGAATGGAAGGATAAATACCAGGCGCCGGCTACCGAGGAACAAAAACGTCTTTTTGAGGACACTAAGCCCCTGCACGCGGAGATCAGCGGGCACAACTGATCAGTCTACTGCGGAAGAATACTCGCCAGGTCTTCCATGTTGTGTCCCTCGCGCCTGAGCGCGTCGACAAAAGGCCGCATGCTGAGGTCGCTCTGAAGTATGTGATCGACCAGCCATTCCCGGAGCAAGACGGCCGTGTCGCGGGCGATCTTCTCATGTGATTCGTCGCTCGAATATTTGACCTCGCTAATGATTTTGGCGAGCGTTTCAAGAAGCCCCTGATGTTCCTTTTTGTGGGCATCGCGAAACGGGAACTCGATCATCATCTGAAGCTGCTCTTCTCTTTGGAAGTGCGTGGTGGCGTAGAACTTAAGCGCGTAGAGGATTTCCAACGCCTCATCCAGGGACAGACCGTCCTTCGCCGTGTTTTCGAACTGGTTAATGATGTCGATCAGGTGTTTGTGGTCCTGGTCGATGATGCCGTCGTCAACGGACATCTTGTCTCGCCAGCTTATCGACATGCCGCCTCCGTTCTTCCTGAGGCCAACTATACTATTCCGATGGTGGCAAAAAACCTGCAATTCGTGGATAGCGGTTGACGCGACTACCGCCTTTCCTGAAAAAACCTACGCATCAATTCCGCCGCATCCGCTTCCCTGATGCCGCCGATCACTTCGGGGCGGTGGTGGCATGTGGGTTGGTCGAAAACGCGGGCACCGTGATCGACGCCGCCGCTTTTTGGGTCGTATGCGCCGAAGAAAACCCGCCTTACCCGCGCAAAGGAAATAGCTGCCGCGCACATGGCACAGGGTTCGAGCGTCACGAAGATGTCGCAGCCCTCGAGGCGGCCGTCGCCGAGCATACGAGCCGCGTCACGGATCACCAGCATCTCGGCATGAGCCGTCGGATCGTGCCGTTCAATGCAGCGGTTGCCGTCAGACGCGAGGACCTGTCCGTCCGATGTTACGATCAACGCGCCAACAGGGACTTCGCCTCTTTCACCGGCGGCCTTGGCCTCATCGAAGGCAAGACCCATGAATTTCCTAGACGGTATCTTCATTCCCGGAACCTGCCGACAGGACGCCGACGGGTCAAGGGTCGTGCTTGCCCGGTACCGGGTCGCCTCCTAGATTGCATGACATGGCTGAAGAAAAGGGAGAACGGATCGCCAAGGTTCTGGCCCGCGCCGGACTGTGTTCGAGGCGGGAGGCGGAGCGTTGGATCGCCGATGGCCGTATTGCCGTTGATGATGTGGTCCTGGAGAGTCCGGCATTCAACGTCACGGCGTCGAGCCGCGTCACGGTAGATGGTAAACCCCTGCCGGCACCGGACGAGACACGTCTTTGGCGCTATCACAAACCGCCCGGACTCGTTACGACGCATCGCGATCCGCAAGGTAGAGCCACGGTATTCGACAAGCTCCCTGTCGACCTGCCCCGGGTCGTCTCGGTTGGGCGGCTCGATCTGAATTCCGAAGGTCTCTTGCTGCTAACCAACGATGGCGGCTTGGCGCGGCGCCTCGAATTGCCGGAAAACCAATGGCTGCGGCGGTACCGGGTTCGCGTGTTGGGAGCCGTCGATGAAAAGAAACTCGAGCCCCTGAAAAAGGGCGTCACCGTCGACGGCGTCCGCTACGGAGCCGTCGAGGCCACCATCGATCAGAGGCGCGGCGCCAACGTCTGGTTGACCGTCTCCCTGCGCGAGGGAAAGAACAGGGAAATCCGCCGCCTCATGGATCACATCGGCCTCAAGTTGAACAGATTGATCCGCACCTCCTACGGGCCGTTTCAGCTAGGTAAGCTCCCGCGCGGCGCCATCGCCGAGATCCCGCCCAAGGCGTTGCGGGAAAACCTTGGCATCAAGCCCAACCGGCTCAAGCTTCGAAAGGGCAGGTGATGCGCATTGTCGGCGGGCGAAATAAAGGGCGGGCACTGAAGGCCCCAGCGGGGCGCGACGTGCGGCCAACCTCCGATCGGGTCCGGGAATCGGTCTTCAACATTTTGCTTCATGGTATCGACGGTTTCGACATCGATGGTGTGACCGCCGTTGATGTGTTCGCCGGTACCGGTGCCCTGGGATTGGAAGCGTTGTCGCGGGGCGCGGCCCATGTGACGTTCATTGATCATGATCGCAAGGCCCTGGCGGTGGCCAAGGAGAACGCCGCACATCTCAAGGAATGGCGGAACGTCACACTTCTCAACCTCGATGCCACGCGCATGGCGCCGCCGCCCTTGGCGGCGAAGGCGCCCTGCGGTCTCGTTTTCATGGATGCCCCCTATGGTGAGGGCTTGACCGGACCGGCACTCCTGGGGCTTGCGAACAAGGGGTGGGTGGGACCTGGTAGCGTCGTCGTTTGCGAGCTTGCTGCGGACGAACCGCTCGATATCCCCCGGGTCTTTCAGTTGATTGATGAACGTACCTATGGCGCCGCACGAATCGAATTCTTGCGCGCCGTCGCCTAGGTCGTATTCCGGCAAATGCGTGTGACAGGGGCATTGGCGAGATCCGGAATCCCCAATATCCGCAAACGGGCATCGAAGTTACGATTGATTTCCGGGCGCGGCGCCATGTCCCACCACCACTCCTGTCCTTCGTAGAAAAGCGGTGCACCAAACAAAGGATCGATCTTTTCGATTGCCTTTTCGCCGTCCGAGACCAAGCGCATGGTTTCGGTAATCAAGCAGACTGTAGCCGATTGAGCCTGGAGCATGGCGAGGTGATGGTCGATGACGGTTCGCGCAAATTGATCCCGTTCCTCCTTCGACAGATCGGGAGCCGTCGCTTCCAGATGGTCGAGGGGAACCAGCGGCAGTTGGGAGAGCAGGTTGGCGGATATGATCAGGTCCGCCGCCGACCAAAGAGTCGTGACCGGCGCCGGTTCCGGTAAGGGCGCCTCGTCGCGTTGGCGACGTTGTCCCAATGTTTCGGCAACTCCGCTCACGTCGGCTTCCACGAACTCGACGTTGGCCAACCGCGCCGCCTTTCGCCGTGTCGCGCGCAAATGGCAGACGTCAATCAGTGTGACCTTGCGGAAGCGGCCGGCCAATTCGGCAAGGGGAATGTCAAGCAGCAGCCCGGAACCGAGAACGACAACCCGTTCCCGACCGGGGCACCCTTCTATGACCTCCAGGACCATGGCGCGGCAGGCCGTCAAATGGATCCGCCAAGCCTTGCGGCAGCGCCGGTGCCGTTCACGGATGGCGATGAGCTCTCGCAGATATCCCATCCGACGGAAAGGTTCGCGGCACGGTGTCGTCAGATGGGTGAGCCATTCACCGATCATCAGGCCTGCCTTCCGACTCTAACGGCGGCCGAACAGTTTTTCGATGTCGGCCAGTTTCATCTCGACGTAGGTCGGGCGGCCGTGGCTGCATTGACCGGAATGGGGCGTCGCCTCCATTTCGCGCAGTAGGGCGTTCATTTCATCGGCGTTGAGCTGGCGCCCGGCACGCACGCTGCCGTGGCAAGCCATCGTCGCGCAGACATCGCCGATCCGGTCTTTGAGCGCAATGGTATCGTCAAGTTCCGCCAATCCGTCGGCCAGATCGTTGACCAGGCGGGAGACGTCAACCTCGCCCAACAGGGCCGGCGTTTCCCGGACGACGACTGCACCCGGACCAAAGGGTTCGAGGACCAGACCCATATCCGCAAGTTCGCTTCCCCTTTCCGTCAATCGGCGGCAGGCATCCTCATCGAGTTCGACGACCTCGGGGATGAGCAGGCCCTGACTGGCGACACCACCGTTCTCGAGGCCTCGCTTGATCCGCTCTTCGACCAATCTTTCATGGGCCGCGTGTTGGTCGACGATGACGATCCCGTCTGCGGTCTGGGCGACAACGTAGGTTTTGTGCAACTGAGCCCGGGCGACGCCAAGCGGGAAGTCCTCTGCTGCCGATTGCGGGTCGTCAAACGCGGTCGGATCGCTTAGCCGCGCCACCGGGTCCGGTGTCAATCCCGGAAGCGGCGCATGAAAGGCATCGGCCGTCTCGGCCAGGCCGCGCGGTACATGAGCCGGCCCGGTCGGATAAATGGGGCCGCCGCGGCCCGGTAAGGAGGCGCCCGATTTCGCCTGAAAGGCCCCAAGGGCCGCCTCCGATACGGTGGTCGAAGCGCGGTGCCCGGCACCGGAAAGCGCATCCCGAATGGCGCCGACGATCAAACCGCGCACGACGGCCTGATCGCGAAAGCGCACTTCGGTTTTTGCCGGGTGGACGTTGACGTCGACGAGCTCGCAGGGAAGATCGAGAAAGAGGGCGACCAGAGGATATCGGTCGGAAGCCAGGAAATCGCGATAGGCGCCCCGCAAGGCACCGAACAGCATGCGATCGGTAACGGGGCGCCCGTTGACGAAGAGGAACTGCATGGCCGCGTTGCCACGATTGAGCGTCGGCAGGCCGGCAAACCCGGTGAGGCGGATGCCTTCCCGTTCGGCATCGATCGCAACGGCGTTGTCGGAAAAATCACGGCCCATGATGGCGCCGAGTCGTTCGAGGCGCGCGTCAAACAGGGTTCCGTTGGAGGCCGGATAGTCGAAAAGGCGGCGCGCGCCGTCGGCAAGCCTAAATGCGATGGCGGGGTGAGCCATCGCCAACCGTTTGACGGTCTCCACCACGCGTCCCTGTTCGGTGCGGGTCGATTTCAGGAACTTGAGCCGGGCCGGCGTTGCAAAAAAAGATCGCGGACTTCGATCCGGGTACCCGGCGGATGACTGGCCGGCGCCGGTGCAGCCTTCTTACCGCCTTCGATGCGAAGCACCCAAGCCTCGTCGGCTTCCTGCGACCGTCTGGTGATCTCCATCCGGCTGACGGCGGCGATCGACGGCAGAGCCTCGCCGCGAAAACCCAGGTGGCGGATGTTGAGAAGATCGTTGTCGGGCAGTTTCGACGTAGCGTGGCGTTCAACGGCGAGATCGAGCTCATCGACGGCCATGCCGCGGCCGTCGTCAGCGACGGCGATCAGTTTGCGGCCGCCGTCTTCGACGGTGACATCGATGTGCGTCGCTGCGGCGTCGATGGCGTTCTCGACGAGTTCCTTGACGGCCGACGCCGGTCGCTCGACGACTTCACCGGCCGCGATACGATTGACCAGGGTTTCGGGAAGCAGCCTGAGGGCCATAACTCAGCTCCGCCAGGACCGGAGCGTCTCCATGAGACCGGCCGTCGAGGAATCCTTGTCCTTGGCGCCGCGCTCTCCGGTCATTTCACCGAGCAGATGCCCAGCCAGTTCCTTGCCCAGTTCGACACCCCATTGATCGAACGAATTGATACCCCAAATCGCGCCCTGAACAAAAACCTTGTGTTCATAAAGGGCGATCACCTTGCCCACGGAGCGGGGATCGAGGCGTTTGAGAATGATCGCGTTGCTGGGACGGTTTCCGGGGAAGACCCGGTGCGGGTTGCCGCCCGCTTCCTCGAGAGTCCGGCCGTTCATCAAGGCTTGCGACTGGGCCAGTGCGTGGGCCAGCAATTTGTCCTGGTGACCACCCAGTTGGTGAGAAGGCTCGGCGACGACGATAAAATCGGCGGGGATCACCTCGGTCCCTTGATGCAACAGCTGGTGAAACGAATGTTGTCCGTTGGTGCCGGCTTCGCCGAAGACAACCGGGGCCGTCGCACAATCCACAAACTCGCCGTCGATCCTCACCCGTTTGCCGTTGCTCTCCATGTCCAGCTGTTGGAGCATCGCCGGCAACCGCCTCAGGCGCTGGTCGTAGGGCAGGACGGCGAGGTTTTTCATGCCGAGAAAATTAATGTTCCAGATGCCGACGAGGGCCAATAGAACCGGCAGGTTTTCCTCAAGCGGCGCCTGCCGGAAATGCTCGTCCATCTCGTGGGCGCCGGCCAGCATTTCACTGAAACGCTCCCAGCCGACGGCAAGAGCGACGGAAAGGCCGATCGCCGACCACAAAGAGAAACGCCCACCGACCCAATCCCAGAACTCGAAAATGTTGTCCGGGTCGATCCCGAAAGAGACGACGGCTTCCGTGTTCGTCGACAAGGCCGCGAAATGCTTGGCGACGGCGTCGTCGCCCAGTTTGTCGGCAATCCAGGAGCGTGCCGAGGCGGCGTTGGTCATGGTCTCTTGTGTGGTGAAGGTCTTTGAGGCGATGAGAAAGACGGTTTCTTCCGGGTTCACCGCGGCAAGTATTCCCTCCAGATCGTGACCGTCGACATTGGAGGCGAAACGAACATCGATGTCGGGCTCTCCGTAAGGTGCCAACGCCGTTGCCGCGGCTTGCGGGCCGAGATGCGAACCGCCGATGCCGATGTTGACGATCGTACGAATTCGCTTGCCCGTGGCGCCAGTCCAGGCGCCCGAGTGAATGGCTTCGACGAAGGAAGCCATACGATCGTTGACGGACCGAATGCCTGGGGACACGTCTTCACCAGCGACAAGATAAGCGCCGGATGGGTCGCGAAGCGCAACGTGCAGGACGGCTCTTCCTTCGGTGCTATTGACGGCCTCGCCGGAGAACATTCGGTCCCGTAGTCCCTCTACGTCGCGAACCCGGGCGAGTTCAAGCAATGAGCCGAGCACCTCGTCGTCAATTCGGTTCTTCGAGAAGTCGAGGAGCATCCCGTCGATATTCCGCGAATACCGCTGGAAACGAGCCGGGTCGGTGGCAAACCAATCGCGCATATGGCCGTCTCGCAGCCTTGCGCAATGATCGGTTAATGCCTGCCAAGCCGGAGATTGGGTGGGTGAAGAGAATGCCATGGCGCGCCGCAAAACTGGTGGGGTTCACGGGAACAGTAACAAAGTAGCGGGCCGCCAACCAGCGGCAGACCGAGGAAAATCAGTTGGAAGCGGAAACACCGTCCGGTTTTCCAACGATCACGGTAACCAAGTTCTTTTTCCGCAACAATTTCTGAGCGACGCGCTTGATGTCTTCCAGGGTTATGGCTTCGATGTAACCGTTTCTCTTATCCAGGTAGTCGATCCCAAGATCAGATACTTGCATGCCGACGAGAATCCCGGCGATCCTGCGGCTCGACGTGAAACGAAGCGGAAAGGAACCGGTGAGGAAAGCCTTGGCATCGGCCAGCTCCTCTTCGGTGACACCCGTCGAGGCCATGCGCTCCCATTCGGTGGCGAAAACGGACAGGGTCTCACCGACGCGTTCGTTCGCCGTACCGGCGCTGGCGAAGAATAAGGCCGTATGATCGTAAGGATAGAGCGCGGTATCGACCGAATAAACGAGCCCCCGTTTTTCCCGGACTTCTTGGTAGAGGCGCGAGGTGAAGCTGCCGCCGCCAAGTATGTGGTTCATTACGTAGGCGGCATAATAGTCGGGGTGTTTTCGTTTCAGCCCTTCGTCGGCGAAAAGGATGGTGCTTTGCGGGATCCCTTTTTCGATGACGACGGTCTGGCCGCGGGCCGCGGGCTTCACCTCCGGCAGTTCCCATGATGCGGCCTTTTCAGGCAGGGCGCCGAACGTGCGGTCGAGTAAGGTCTTCAGCCGTTCCGCCGTGACGTCGCCGACGACACCGATCATCAGATTGTCCTTGGCCAGCCTGCTGGACGCGAAGGCTTTCAAATCCGTCACAGTGATTCGCTTGACGCTTTCGAGCGTCCCGTCGGACGGGCGCCCATAGGGGTGGCCGGGAAACAGGAGTTCGAACAGTTTCAGGCTGGCGATGGTGTCCGGGTCTTCAAGGTCCCGTTTCAATCCAACCAGGATTTGATCGCGAATTCGCTCGACCGGCTCGGTGTCAAACCTCGGAGCCGTCAGGGCCAGGCGCAAGAGGCGGAAGGCCGTGTCCTGGTTTTTTACCAGGGTTTGCAGCCGGCCGCGGAATGTGTCTTTTCCGGTGGTGAAGCGCATGCGGATGGCCAGATCCTCGAGCGTACGCTGAACGGCCTGGCTGTCCATGTCGCCGGCGCCTTCGTCGAGGGTCGATGCGACCATGTTGGCGAGGCCTTCCTTTCCTGCCGGATCGAGCCCGGCTCCGCCGCGGAACGCGAAATTGACGGTAACGATGGGATTGGAGTGGTCGCGGACCAGCCAGGCCTCGATGCCACCCGGGCTGACGACGCGTTCCACATCGATGGCTTCGGCCGTCCGCGGCGCGGCGAGCGCGCTCGCCACCCCGATGATCACGGCCAAGATCAAACAAGATAGGCGGTTTCTCATCGTGGTCGAACTCATGTCCTACCGCCCGGCAGCAACGTTGCTGTTACCGATCGTGAATTGTTGAGGACTTCGATGGCGGCGTCCTTGATACCGGCGGTCGAGACCGCTTCGATTCTCTCGGGCCAGGCTTCGACCTCTTCGACGCTCAATCCGGAGGCGAGAGCCGCGCCCAACACGCGGGCACCGCGGGATAAGGAATCACGGGCGTAAATGGCCGCGGCCTGCATTCTGTCCTTGGCCCGGCGAACTTCGTCTTCCGAAACGCCTTCGGCGACCACCTTATGCAATTCGGCTTCCACGGCTTGCGCCAGGGTTTCGGCATCGACACCCGGCCGGGGACTGGCGTAGACTCCGAAGCGCCCAGGGCCACGATTGTCGCCGGAATAGTAGGTGCCCGCCGACACGGCAAGTTTCTTCTCGATGACCAGGGTCCGGTACAACCGGCTCGAGGCCCCGCCGCCGAGAATGTCAGAGAGAACCTCGAGCGGATAGGAATGGCGCTTGTCTCCCCAATTCAGACCCGGCGCAATGAAAACCCGCCGCCAGAACGGTTGCCGAACCCGCGCGTCCTTCATGGTAACCGACCGCGCCGCTTTTTGCGGCGGCTCGGCGGCGCGGGCGCGGACCGTCGGCGGTTGCGCCGGGATGGTGCCGTAGTGTTTTTCGGCCAGCGGTTTCAGTTGTGCCGCCGTGATGTCGCCGGCGACAACGAGGATGGCGTTGTTGGGCGCATACCAGCGTTTGTAGAAGTCGAGGATCCGTCTGATGTCGAGGGCCTCGATGTCGTGCTGCCAACCAATAACCGGATTGCGGTACGGGTGGCTGAGGAAAAGCGTGGCGTTGATGTGTTCTCCGAGAATGCTGGCCGGGTCGTTATCAACCCGCGACCGCCGCTCTTCGAGAACCACCTGGCGTTCCGGTTCCACTTCGGCATCGGTGATGACCAGATTGGTCATGCGGTCGGCTTCCAACTCCATGACCGTTTCCAGGTGTTCGACGGCGACGGTCTGGTAGTAGCCCGTGTAGTCGGTCGACGTGAAGGCGTTCTCTCTACCGCCAACTCTTGAGACAATGTCGGAAAACTCACCCGGCGCCCGGGTGTTCGTTCCCTTGAACATCAAGTGTTCGAGAAAATGGGCGATCCCCGATTCGTTCGGCATTTCGTCGGCCGATCCGACACGGTACCAGACCATATGGGTGACGACCGGTATCCGATGATTGGAGACAACGACCACCTCCATGCCGTTGGAAAGGGTGAATGTCTCCGGATTGAAAACGCCCGCGTTAACCGCCCTGGGCAGCATTGCAAAAGCGGTTACCAAACACAAAACAGCCGAGAAGAGCATTCCGCGATTTGTTCTCAAGCTCCGGCTCCTTTCTTTTCACGACCACACCGGCAGACGCGATTATGAAACGTGATCATGCGCCGATGCACCTGACATTCACGTGACAGTTTGAAAACTAGATATGGATTGTGGCGCCCTCTGGGCAAGGTCGTTAGAAGTCGAGAAGACCTTTTTTGCCGGGTTTGCGTTTGACGTGAACCGTTTCGCCCTCGGTTATGGGTTTGCCCAAGGCCTGGGCTTCGCGAATGCGTTTCTGTTCCTCCTCCGGATTGAGGACTGTCCCCGGGTTCGGTTTGTCGTCCACCCAGAAGATCAGTTTGTCGACGAAACGTTGATCCTCCTCGGACAGGATCGAGGTTTCCAGATCGATGGTGTCACGGATGGCCGGGTCGGCCGTCAGACCCCCGGTGTCACGCAATAGAGCATTTAGTCCGGCGCTGCCTTGGGTCTGTTTCGCTCTCGATCGAGTGGGATCGTTCTGTCCGGTAACGGCAGCGCGGGCCACGTCTGTCGGCGAAACGCGCTGCGGGCGCGTGGCGCCGGGTTCCGGCGGGCGTAGGCCGTATTCGGGCGGAAGGCTGAGGGGCGGGCGCTTGTAAACGACGAATTCATCGGGCGGCGTTTTCTTGTTGCCAAACGCTTTGCGCGCTGATTCGCAGCCCGAGACCATGACGAGGGCGGCAAGGAGGCTTAACGCGAAACCGGTCTTTTTCATAGCGGCCATCTTATCCGGAGAACTTCAAATTTACGTCAATTCCTTTGGTTTTTCAACAAGCTATGCATCATCTTTCGGTTGAAAAAACGACTCCAGGATGAGAATTGCGGCGCCGATCACAATCCCGGTGTCGGCAACATTGAAGGCCGGCCAGTGATATCCGAAGGCATGGAAATCGAGAAAATCGACGACGGCGCCGACGGCAAACCGATCGATGACGTTCCCCAGCGCGCCGCCGATGATCAGTCCAAGCGCGACTACGACCGTGATATGCACTGCCCGAGCGAGCCATACGCCGAGGCCAATCGAAACGGCGATCGCGATGCCGGCGAGAAGCCATTGACCCGCCCCAGACCCTGTATCGAACAATCCAAAACTGACGCCCTGATTAAAAGCCAGGACCAGGTTGAAAAACGGCAGGACCTCGATAACCCGAGGCGGGTTCATGACGCTGGTGATGATCCACCATTTCGAAATCTGGTCAAAGACGATGACCAGTACGGCCAGACCGAGACCCTTCTTCAGGTTCGACACCGTTCCGGGAAGCCCCATATCAAACGCCGCGATCACGCTGCCTCGGAAGTATGGTTCCGTACGGCGTCGGCGCAGCGTCCGCAAATCTCGGGGTGTTCTTCGTCATCACCCACCTCGTCCAGGAACTGATAGCAACGGACGCATTTCGCGCCGGTGGAAAGCCGAGGATCAACAGCGACATCGGCCACATCGTCGAGGCGGAAGGCACCGGGGGGAGCCGGGTCGGTCGAAAACTCGGCGCCGGACGTAATAAACAGTTCGCCTGCGTCGAGACCGTCGAAGAGCGCTTGGTAGTCCTCCGTCGTATGGACGACCGGATTGGCCTGCAGGCTTGATCCGACCCGTTTTTCCGCCCTTTCGATCTCGAGGGCGCCGGTGACGACCCGGCGCAAATTCCGGATGCGTTTCCATTTGGCAGCCAAATCGTTGTCACGCCAGGTTTCGGGAATGTCGGGAAAGGTGCGCAGATGAACGCTCCCTTTATCCTGCTCCGGGTCGCGCGCCAGCCATGCTTCCTCGGCCGTGAAACAAATGAAGGGTGCGAACCAGGCCGTGAGGCAGTGGAACAGCTCGTCAAGAACGGTCCGCGCCGCCCGGCGGCGGGTCGAATCGAGGCGGTCGCAATAGAGGCTGTCCTTGCGGACATCGAGATAGAACGCCGACAGGTCGATTGCGCAGAAATTGTGGAGTTCCGTGAACAGCGTATGGAACTGATAGCCGTTGCAGGAATCCCGCAGGAACCGATCCATCTCCCAAATGCGGTGGAGCACCCATTTTTCCAGTTCCGGCATCTCGTCATAGGGGAGCCGCTCGGATTCACTGAAACCGTTCAAATTACCCAGCACGAATCTGAGCGTATTGCGCAGCCGTCGATAGACGTCGGCATGTTGCTTGAGGATCTCTGGACCGATGCGCAGATCTTCCGAATAGTCCGATCCGACGACCCAAAGGCGCAGGATATCGGCGCCGTATTGGTCGATGACGTTTTGCGGCGATACGATGTTGCCCAGCGACTTGGACATCTTTTGCCCGTCCTCGGCCATAACGAAGCCGTGTGTGAGAACGGCCTCGTAGGGTGCCGCACCACGCGTGCCGCAGGCTTCCAGTAGGGACGAATGGAACCAACCGCGATGCTGGTCGGACCCTTCCAGGTAAAGCGAGGCCGGCCACTTGAAATCCCAATGTCCCTCGAGAACGAAGGAATGAGTCGATCCCGAATCAAACCAGACGTCCAAAATGTCCGTGACCTGCTCGAAGTCGGCGGCAGTATAATCGTTGCCGAGGAACCGTTGCGGCGGTGAAGCGAACCAGGCGTCCGCCCCTTCCTCCCGAAAGATCTCGACGATTCGGTCCATGACCACCTGATCGCGCAACGGCTCTCCGGTCTCTTTGTTGACGAAAACCGTGATCGGCACGCCCCAGGCGCGTTGGCGCGATACGCACCAGTCTGGCCGTTCCTCGATCATTCCGTAGAGCCGTTTCTGTCCCGACGCCGGGTAGAAGCGGGTCTCGCCGATGGCGTCGAGCGCCTTCTTGCGGAGCCCGGTCTTTTCCATGGAGATGAACCATTGGGAGGTGTTGCGGAAGATCAACGGTTTCTTGGAGCGCCAGCTATGCGGGTAGCGGTGCACCAATTTGCCCTGTCCCAGCAGCCCGCCGGCTTCGCGGATGGTGTCGGCGACCTCGCCGTTACACTTGTAGACGTGTTTTCCGGCAAAGAGCGGAACGTGCTCGTAGAAACAGCCGTCCTCGCCGACGGTCTGCGGGATGTCGATCGCGTTTTTGACACCCAACTCCCAGTCGTCGGCACCATGTCCCGGCGCGATATGAACGATGCCGGCGCCTTCCTCCGTGGTTGCGAAATCGGCGTCCAATGCCGGCACGTCGAAGTCGTACCCCTGGCCGTTTAGCGGGTGGCTGCAGATGGTGCCTTGCAGGTCCGCCCCCTTGAACCGGGCAAGGACTTCGTGGCCTTCGATACCGCATTCCTTGGATGTGTTGCCTAGGCGGGCCTCGGCCAGCACCAGTTTTTCGCCGACCTGGGCGAGGCTGCCTTCCGCCGCCGCAGTCACCTCGATCAGGACATAATCAATATGCCGCCCATAAGCGACGGCGCGGTTGCCGGGCATGGTCCAGGGTGTCGTCGTCCAGATGACGATGGCGGCACCTTCGATGTCTGCGATCGATGTGGCCTTGACCGGGAAGCGGACGAAGATCGTCGTCGAGGTGTGATCGTGATACTCGACCTCCGCCTCGGCGAGCGCGGTTTTCTCGACCGGCGACCAGAGCACCGGTTTGGCACCCCTGTAGAGCGACCCGTCCATGAGGAAGCGGCCCAGCTCCTCGGCAATCTTGGCTTCCGCTTCGTAGGTCATGGTCGTATAGGGATCGCTCCAGTCGCCCATGACGCCCAGCCGCTTGAATTCTTCCCGCTGAATATCGATCCAGTGTTCGGCGAACTCACGGCATTCACGGCGGAACTCGACGATCGGGACCTCGTCCTTGTCCTTTTTCTGCTCCCGGTATTTCTCCTCGATCTTCCATTCGATCGGCAAACCGTGACAGTCCCAGCCGGGCACGTAATAGGCATCCTTGCCGAGCATCTCCTGCGAGCGGTTAATGACGTCCTTGAGGATCTTGTTGAGCGCATGGCCGATGTGAAGGTGTCCGTTGGCGTAAGGCGGGCCGTCGTGGAGAACGAATTTCTCGCGGCCGGCCGCTGCCTTGCGCATGGCGCCCTCGAGGTCAGTATCTTCCCAACGTTTGAGAACGTCCGGTTCGCGCTTCGGCAAACCGGCCTTCATCGGAAAATCCGTCTTCGGCAAGAAGACGGTCGATTTATAGTCCACAGTCATTTTTCCGCTTTCATCCGCTAAGAACTTCTTTCGCCTTACCCGTATCTTCGGCGATTTGTCTTTTCAATTCGTCAAGGCCGTCGAACTTCCGTTCGGGCCTTATGAAATCGATAAGGCCGACGCTCACAATCTTCCCGTAGAGATCACCTTCGAAACCGAACAGGAATACCTCGAGGAGATCGGCCGTCCCGTCAACCGTCGGACGGACGCCGATGTTGGCGACACCGTCGACCGTCGCCGAGTATGTGCCGTCCAGGATCTCGACCCGAACGGCGTAGACGCCCCGCGCCGGCCGCAACCATTGCCCGAGGTGAATGTTTGCCGTCGGGAAGCCGATGGTTCGTCCCCGTTTGTCACCGTGGGCGACGCGGCCCTCGATGGCATGGGGCCGGCCCAGAATTGCAGCGGCTCCCTTGGGGTCGCCGGCTTCGAGCCGTTCGCGCACGGCCGTCGACGAGTAGACAACCCCGTCGGGGCTTTCGACGGCGCTGACGGCCGTAAAACCGAACCCGTGTTCCTTGCCCATCGCCAGAAGCAACTCGCAGGTGCCCCGGCGCCCGTGGCCAAAGACAAAATCGTACCCGGCGACGACGTGCCGGGCGCCGAAGCCCTTGACCAGGACATCGGTGACGAAATCCTCCGCGGGCCGTTCGGAGAAAGCCCGGTTGAAGCGCTGGACGATCATGGCGTCGACCCCCAGCTTCTCCAGTTCCCGCGCCTTGGTTCGAAACGACGTCAGCCGATAGGGTTCTGATCCGGGCCTGAATACGCTCCTCGGATGCGGCTCGAAGGTGAGCACCGCCCACGGCATGCCGGCATCACGGGCAATCAGCCCGGCCTCATTGATAACCGCCTGATGACCCTTGTGTACACCGTCGAAGTTGCCGATGGCGATGGTCGCGCCCCGGGCCTCTTCAGGCAGCGTTTCGTAGTGGCGAAAAATCCGCATGGCGGGGAAAAGTGTCAGCGCCCCGGCGATGGGTCAAGGGAGAATTCCTGACGCCGGGAAAGCTATGTTTCCGCTGTGTTCGGGAGCGTCGAGCCGAACCCGGTGGTATGGGGTTAGGCGCCGCTCTTGAGACGCGACGGAACCATCACCAAAGCATCTCCATCGACGACAACCTTGTCAGCCACCGAGCACACGGTCTTCAGTTGGACGAACCGTTTATCGGGCACCGTAGCGACCACGGTAACCGTCGCCAGAACCGTGTCGCCGGATTTTACCGGCGCCTTGAAACGGAGGTTCTGATTGACGTAAATGCAGCCCGGACCCGGCATCTTGGTGCCGATCACCGTCGAAATGAAACTCGCGGTCAGCATGCCATGCGCGATACGGCCCTCGAACATGGTTTCGCTGGCGAACTCATGGTTCAGATGGACCGGGTTGGTGTCGCCCGATATGCCGGCGAAGGTGATAATGTCGGCGTCGGTGATGGTTTTGGCGAAGACGTCGTTCATGCCCTCTTCCATATCCTCGAAATAATAGCCGTGGAGCTTATCGAGAGGGTTGGTCATCTTATCCATTCGCCTTTATCCTCTGTGTCGAGTTCGAAACTCTTGATAGCGGCACCCTTACGCCGTCTTGTGCGGTGCAATATTATAGCACGGTTTGATCGCATACAAGTGTTGCTTTTTGATGATTTTTCAACGTAGTAGATTTTATCTCAAGGCTACGGTTTTGTCGTTTGTTGTTTTCGCGGCTGCGATATCGGCGATCGGCAACGTTGCTCTTTCGCGAGCCGATGACGCGGTGCCGTCGCTCGGTCTGCCGATCAAATGCCGCCTTGCCGAGAATTGCTGGGTCGTCAATCTCGTCGATCTCGATCAAGGTCCCGGCGTTCTCGACTATAAATGCAGTTCTCATAGCTATAACCGCCACAAGGGCACGGACTTTGCCATCCGCGACGCGCGTACGATGCGGGGCGGTGTGCAGGTTGTCGCGTCGGCCGCGGGTACGGTGAAGGCCATCCGCGACGGAATGCGGGACGTCGATGTCAGTGTTATTGGCGGCCATCGTGTCAAGAATGTCGAATGCGGAAACGGTGTCGTGCTCGACCACGGCGGGGGTTGGGAAACGCAGTATTGCCATCTTCGAAAAGGCAGCATATCCGTCAAAAAAGGCCAAAAAGTCGAACAAGGTGCTCGGCTCGGACTTGTCGGAATGTCAGGCATGGCCGAATTCCCTCACGTCCACCTGTCGGTCCGCTATCGCAGCCGGGTCGTCGACCCCTTCCTCGGACCCAGTCCCGTCGACGGAACGACCGAGTGCGGATCACCAAAACGCCCATTGTGGAAAGCGGGATTGCCGGAAGCGCTCTACGGGTCCGAAAGTGCACTCTATGCCATCGGTTTCGCGGCAAAGCCGCCGGCAGCGCGTGCCGCTCGCGCCGGGCGTCATGCCGACCGCGCGTTGCCGCGAAATGCACCGGTCCTCGCCCTCTGGGTCGACGCGTTCTGGGTTTATCAGGGGGATAGACTGACTCTAACGATCACCGGCCCTGACGGCGAGCGGTTCCACCGCTATTCAAACGAAATCAAAAAGAACCGGGCACGCCAGTTTTTGTTTTCCGGTCTCAAGAAAAAAGCTCTTTTTTGGCCGGCCGGCGATTATGAGGGCGAGGCGGTATTGATTCGGAAATTGGCGAACGGAAAAACCCAGAGATTTGTCGCCCGTCAGACCGTGACGCTCAAGTAGACCGTCACCGTTCGAGCCGCCGGCGCGATACCAGTTTCGGCTCCGAGTGCAGCGAAAACCCGGCCGGATCGCGTTTCGTGTTTTTCTTTTCTTTTTTACGGGCGGGGGCTTCAGGCTGCTCGGGGGAGCAGTCCTCCTCGAACAGCTCGGCGCCCTGGGCCCGGACCTCGGATCGTTTTTCGATGATGGCCAGCGTCCGCGAGACCAGGTCGGCGCGGTCCGGGCGGCTGCGGGCGCGCTCGGAGTGGGCCTTGCCGACGTCCGTTACGGTCTTGCGGATATCTTCCGGTTTGCAACGGTTTTCCCGGGAAAGGGCGTAAGCGGCCAGCGTCCACGGATGGCTGGGAACGGCCTGCAAGCCACGGTCCTCGCACCACGACACAAAAGTGTCCCACTCCTTATCCGTTGACCGATTCCGTGTCGGGGCCATTGTCCGCTCGCCTTGGCCGCACCTGCACCAAAGGGCTAAGGATACCAGCCGTCGGGAATGCGTCCAAGGGTAGTGACGAAACAGGTCCTTGTCATGGAAACCGATCGGCCCCAAATTCCGGTCAAAGGAAAATACGAAAAGAGAGGGACATGAGCGGTATGACGTCTTGGGAGGGTTTGCGCCAGTTCCGTGTCGACCGGAAAACGCCGGAAAGCGATACGATCACGTCTTTTTATCTGGTGCCGGTGGATGGCGGTTCCATTCCGACATATCTGCCCGGCCAGTTTTTGGGATTCAAGCTTGCCGTACCGGGACAATCCGAACCGGTGCGGCGAACCTACACGATCTCCGAAGAACCGGGCGCCGATACCTATTATCGCCTCAGCATCAAGCGAGAACCGGCGCCGGCCGGCCGGCCGGACCTGCCGCCCGGCGTGTCATCCAACTATTTTCACGACGATGTCGTCGAAGGCAGCGTCATCGACGTCCGCGCACCGCGCGGCGACTTCCACCTGGACGTGGAAAGCCGCCGGCCGGTGGTTCTGCTGAGTGGCGGCGTTGGCCTGACGCCGATGATCAGCATGCTGGGTCACATCTGTGAAGAAGAGAGTCCGCGCGGCGTTTGGTTCATACATGGCACCCGCAACGGCCGAGAGCACGCCTTCGGTGATCGTGTGCGCGGTTTGGCTGCCCGTCATTCGAACATCAACGTTCGGATCCTCTACAGCCAGCCTGAGGGTGCGGACCGGCCCGGCGCCGATTTCGACCGGGCCGGCCGGGTCACCATCGATTATGTTAAGGAGAACCTGCCGGGACGCGATTTCGACTTCTACCTGTGCGGCCCGACGGCCTTTATGAAGGATCTCTATGACGGTCTTCGGACCTGGGGCGTGCCGGAGTCCGACATCCATTATGAGTTCTTCGGGCCGGCCCAATCCCTCGCCGAGTTGGACAACGGAGCCGAACGGGAGGTGGCCGTCGAAGGGGAATCCGCTGAGGCTTTCGATGTCACGTTCTCGCGCTCCGGTGTCTCGGCGGCGTGGAACGGCTCCAGCGACAACATCCTCGAACTGGCCGAAGGCGCCGGGCTCAATCCGGACAGTTCGTGCCGCTCGGGGAACTGCCATACCTGTCTGTGTACCGTCAAAAGCGGCACCTTCGAATATATCCACGACGATATCTTCGAACCCGACGGTGAAGACGAAATCCTAATTTGCTCGGCGCGTCCGACGTCGGACCTGGAGATCGACCTCTAATCACGCCAACCTGACGGCAACGTGATTTTGCGATCCGAGGGAAACGCCTTAAGTCGCAATCGATGATGATTGCGAAACGTAAAGCTCTGGCCGTCTGCACGGCAATTCTCCTGGTATCGCCAGGTCCTGCGTTTGCGGAACCTGGTCCGCCGTACCGTTGGAAGACCTTGGAAATTCCCGGCAAGGCGCCGAACACCTACACGGTCCGGCGCGACGGCGTGATCGAGGTCGAATCTCGGAGCGCCGTATCGATCCTCTATAGAGAGCTCGGCACCGAGGACCGCCGGGGCCAAAGGCTGACCTGGCGCTGGCGCGTCGAACAATCGGTGCCGGCGACGGACCTTACGAAACCCGGCGCTGATGACCGCGATCTCGCCGTTCATGTCTGGTTCTCCGACGGCGGCGACACCGGTGGATGGTCACGCCGGATATACACCTGGACCTTGGGCGTCATCGGTTTCCCGCCGATCGGCAAAACTCTGACCTATGTCTGGGGGGTGACGCCCGGCGCGGTGAGCGCCTGGCCAACCCGCATCCGGAAACGGAGGGCGCCATCATCGTCCTCAGACCGTCGGGGACGGCGGAGAACCGGTGGTTCTCGGAAACCGTCGATGTCCTCTCCGATTACCGGCGCGCCTTCGGTGAACCTGCGGGGGAGCTCAAGTTCATCGCGGTTTCCTCCGATTCCGACGATACCGGGTCAGTCAGCCGCGGGCGCATCGCCGATCTCAAGTTGACGGCCACGAGCGACCGACCTCAGGCCCTGTCCGATGCGCACTGATCTGCCCGAGCAAACCCGTCGCCGCCTGGAGGCGCTTGCCGTCAAGGGCGAACGCGGCCAATGGTCGATCGACGATATCGATTGGTCGCGCGAACCCCAGGTTCCGCGTTGGCTGCCCAAGCGGCTTTACCGCTCGATCATCAGCCAGTTCCAGTACGGTGAACACATGACCGTCGAACTGTGCCGGCGTCTGGCAAATGAGCTCGCCGATCCGGTGCTAATACGCTGTGTCGAGCTGCAGGCCGTAGACGAGGTCCGCCATGCCGGTGTTTACGCGCGCTACCTTCAATCCATCGGCGGGACCCTCGATCCGGACCCGGCGTTGCGCGATGCGCTTGGCGCGGCACTCCATCATCCGGGTCCGCCGGCCCTGCCCATGCTCGCCTATCACGTGATCCTCGAGGGTGAGGCCATGCGCACGCTGGAAGACCTGCGCGGGAGCTTTCCCTGCCCCTTGTTCGCAGAGATCAGCAAGCGTACGGCGCGTGACGAGGCCCGCCACATCGCCTTCGGCCGGCTCTATCTGAAGGCCCTCATGCCAACCCTGACGGCCGCCCAAAAGGCGGAATTGGCGCGTGATCTGCGGGGGTTCTGGGAGGCCTGCGCCGATGGCATCCTTACAGGCTTCCGGGTTCCCGGCTTTTTCAGCCGGCCGCTGCGGCGGCGCTGGGCGGCCGACGGCTGGCGGCAGCATGCGGCGGCTTTGGCCGATGTCGGCCTGCAGGAGGCGGTAAGCCGATGACCCCGCCCGTGATATCGGTCATCATCCCGACCCTCAACGAGGCGGCGAACCTGGGCACCCTCCTCGACCGGTTGGCTGAGGAACGGGTGCCGCACGAGATCATCGTCGTCGACGGTGGCAGTGAGGACGGCACCGTCGATATCGCCACTGCCGCCGAAGCCTTGGTCCTGTCGGCGCCGCGTGGCCGCGGCCAACAGGTGGTGGCGGGCGCCGATGCGGCGACCGGCGAAATCCTGCTGTTCCTTCACGCCGACAGCCAATTCCCGAAAGGCGGCCTCGCCGCCGTGACACAGGCGCTGGCGACTACACGGGACGCCGTCGGCGGCAATTTCCGTCTGCTCTTCGATGGCGGCGACGATTTCAGCCGTTGGCTCGATGGCTTTTACGCCCGGATCCGCTCACGCGGTGTCTACTACGGCGATTCGGCCATCTTCGTCCGCCGCGCCGTCTACGAACGCCTCGGCGGCATCCGGCCGATCGCCCTGATGGAGGATTACGATTTCGTCCGTCGCCTGGAGGGGGCCGGTGAGACGCTGTGTATCCTAGAACCGGCGATGATCACGTCGTCGCGCCGATTCCGGGGACGGCGCAAGTGGGCGATCATCTGGGGTTGGATCAAGATCCACCTGCTTTATTACCTGGGCGTCCGGCCTGAGGCCCTGGCCCGTCTCTACGATTCGGAACGGCGGACATCTATGGCGAACCAACCGGAACCGCAATCCGATCAGCGCGAGGCGGCTTCGTTGAGGCCCCAGTCGTAGTCATAGCCGTCGATGGCATCGAAACCGCCCAGAACCTTCTTGAGGTCCGGATCGGCATAGCGTTTCAAGTGTTCAATGACGGCCGCCTCGTTACCGCCAAAGTCGTCGGCGAACCAGGTATAGATCTTGGAGGCAATCAATTGGTTGCCGTTGATCGCGACGCCGCGGGGGTGATTGACGTAAGCCTTGGCGGCGGCGTCGAGCTGCGCCTCGATGGCCGCGCCCCGATAGGGTTCAGCCGCCAGGTTCGGGCAGCCGATGGAGGCGCAGTTGACCGCATAATGGATGCGCGGGTCCTTCCAGATCGGTCTCAGGATGCGATGCTCGATGTCATTGAGACTAACCGGTTCGCCGGCCACTTCCAGCAGCTTCCGTTCCCAGGGCCCGTCGCTGAACAAACCCGACGACAGATCGATGTCGCGGATGCTGTCGACCGGTCCCTTCTGCCTGATCTGGTCGACGACCACCTTGACGGTGATGGCGTTGTAGAAGTTGATCCAATAGGCCAGTTGTTCCGGGCGGTCGAGTTGCCCGACCGGCACCCGCCGCAGGCGATTGAGATAAGCGTGCAAGGCCCTGGCGTCGGCCGCCGATACTCCCGCGTAGTCGATCCGGTTGACACCGTCCGTACCGGGTTTCAGGTAGCGTTGCAGGAAAATCCGCCAGGCGCCGTGATCGACGGTTTCGGTCGAACCGGGCGTGTGGGCCTGCCATTTCGGCCAAAGCTCGGCCTTGGGTGCGAACAACGCTTCGAGCGACGTGAAACCGGAAAGCGTGAAGATGATCAAACCGGCGGTAACGGTGCGCAACAAGGGAAGGGGCATATCGGCCCTCATGGTCCTATTCGGACCGACATAGGACGTACCGGCGGCGCCGTAAATGGCCGGCCGATCACCTTCGCGTCAGAGGTTCGTGAATAGGGGCGATCAGTCCTGATCGAGCCAATCGGTGGAATCGTGGATTGCCGTCAGGTCGGCCAGACGGTTCTCCCAGATCTCCAGATCGTCCGGGTCGCCGTCTTCGTCGCCGGCCTCGATCAGGCCCTTGTGCAACGCCACCTGGGCCTTGACCGCCTCAATCAGTTCGCGGAAATGGTTTTCGGCGATGGCGTTGATCGAAACCTTGCCGTCGAACAGCATGTCGGCGCGATCCATGGGCCCCAGTTTTTCGAGCCGCTCGTCGAGCGCCTTCCTTTGCATGTACCACTCATCGTAAAGGCCGTCGCCGGTCGGCGCGGCACCGCCGCGCGCCTCATCGAGGGCCCCCATGACGGCCATGAACTCATGAACGGTGAGTTCAATCTTGTGCATTCGGATCGTTCCCTTTTTCTTTCGTCTTGCCAGCGCCGCGACCATAGGCGAAGGCGCGGGTGGGTGCAATCATTGCAATGGTCCGGCGGCGGGCCGATGTTAAGGGGTGGATTGAGCCACGCCCTTTTTATTGGGAGACGACGTCATGGTCCGCGACCGGAGCCTGCTCGACCTGTTGGGCATCGACCTGCCGATTATCCAGGCCCCCATGGCCGGCGCCAACGGATCGGCCATGGTCATCGCCGTCAGCGAGGCGGGCGGCCTCGGTTCGCTGCCCTGCGCCATGCTGTCGGGTGACAAGGCCCGGGCCGAGATCGGCGTCATCCGCCAGCAGACGGCGAAGCCCTACAACGTCAACTTCTTCTGCCACACCCCGGCCGCTCCCGACCCGGCCCGTGCCGCCGCCTGGAAACAGCGCCTCGCGGACTACTACCGGGAGTTCGGTCTCGACCCGGAGGCCGAGGCCCCGTCGGTCAACCGGGCGCCTTTCGACGAGGCCATGTGCGACATGGTCGAGGATCTGAAGCCGCCGGTGGTTAGCTTCCATTTCGGGCTGCCCGAGGAGAGCCTGCTCGATCGTGTCAAGGCGACGGGCGCCGTGATCCTCAGTTCAGCGACGACCGCAGCAGAGGCGCGCTGGCTCGCCGAACAAGGTTGCGACGCCATTATCGCGCAAGGTGCTGAGGCCGGCGGGCACCGCGGCATGTTCCTGGGCGAGGACATCTCGACGCAAGCCGGTACTTTCGCTCTCCTCCCGCAAGTGGTCGACGCCGTCGACGTGCCGGTGATCGCGGCCGGCGGCATCGCCGACGGACGCGGCATCGCGGCGGCCTTCGCCTTGGGTGCGTCGGCCGTTCAGATCGGCACCGCCTATCTGTTTACGCCGGAAGCGACGATCTCCGACCTGCACCGCCAAGCGTTATCGCAAGCCACCGATGACGGCACGGCGCTGACCAACCTGTTCTCCGGCCGTCCGGCCCGTGGCCTCATGAACCGGGTCATGCGCGAGGTCGGTCCCATGTCGGACAAGGCCTCGGCTTTCCCGACGGCCGGCGGCGCCCTGGCGCCCTTGAAGGCGGAAGCGGAGAAAGGCGGGGCGGCCGATTTCTCGTCCCTGTGGTCGGGGCAGGCGGCCGGGCTTTGCCAAGAGATGGGGGCCGGTGAGTTGACGCGGCGGTTGGCGGAAGATGCGCGAACGCGGCTCTCCGCGTTGACCTCGGAAACGTGAAACCGTCCCGTCGAATGGCGGCCGTCTCGTGCCCTGCTTAACACGTCTTAACAAGCAGGCCCTCTGGTCTCGGTTGATAGTCTTTCTTGAGTTCCCCACCTCTTTCCGTGGGAACGAGCAATCATACATTCGGCATAGAACCGAGACGGATTCACTGGAAGACCGGAGTCAAGCTCATGTCCTTAAGGCAAGTCGTCTATATGTCGGAAGCGCAGGGAAACCTGGCCAAGGATGATATCGAGAAGATCCTCGCCATCAGCCGTGAGGATAACGCCCGGAACGACGTCACCGGGCTGCTGATCTATTTCGACGGTGTTTTCATGCAGGCCCTCGAGGGCGATTCGGATTTCCTGGACGGTCTGTTGATGCGGATTTCCGAGGACATTCGGCACCATGATTTCGGTATCGTCAGCGACCGCGCTATCACCGAGCGGGTATTTCCGGAATGGAAGATGGCCTTCATTGAGACCGATACTGGCGACCTTTGCGCCAGCGGGGGTGTCGACGGTACGATGGACCGGGACGACGTCCTCGCTCGTTTGAGTGCGGACGAGAATTTCATCACCAAGATCCTGTGGTCCTTCGCCAGCCGCTTGAAGTGACGGTCGGTGCGAGCAGTCTTTGTGCAAGGGAGGTTCGGTTTTCCGTTGGGAAGATGGTGCGGGTGGTGAGACTCGAACTCACACTCTGTCGCCAGAACTGGATTTTGAGTCCAGCGCGTCTACCAATTCCGCCACACCCGCAAGCGTTCGGAAGGCGGCCATCATAGCCGCGCTTGTCCCCGGGTCAACCGGCATCGCGGTGCCCCGGCTTGATTGATTGCCAGAGCCGCCCGGCCCTGCTAAACGACCGCTCAACCACCGCCAAACCACCGCCACATGTAACCATCGAAGGACCCCGGCGTGCTCCGCAGACTCTACGATTGGACCATGGGCCTGGCCGCCCACCGCCATGCCCTGTGGGCGCTGGCCGCCGTTTCCTTCATCGAAAGTTCGGTGTTCCCGATTCCGCCAGACGTGCTGTTGATTCCCATGGTGCTGGCGGCCCGCGAGAAGGCCTGGCGCATCGCGCTGGTCTGTACCGTGGCCTCCGTTCTCGGCGGAGTCCTGGGGTACGGCATCGGGTATCTCTTGTTCGAGGAGGTCGGCAAGCCGATCCTCGAGTTCTACAGCTACGCCCCCAAGTTCGACGAGTTCCAGGCCAAATACAACGAATGGGGCGCCTGGGCCGTGTTCATCGCCGGCGTGACGCCGTTCCCCTACAAGGTCATCACCATCCTCAGCGGCGTCACCAGCCTCGATATCATGGTCTTCACGGTCGCCTCCGTGCTGGCGCGGGGGTTGCGGTTCTTCCTGGTCGCCGCGTTGCTGTGGAAATTCGGCGAGCCGATCCGCGAGTTTATCGAACGCCGTTTGGGGCTGCTGTTTACGCTGTTCTGCATCCTGTTGGTCGGCGGTTTCGTTCTCTTAAAGTTAATCCACTAGGAACCCTCCGGCGCTGGCGAAACCGAGACCACTGGGCTATATCCCTGTCATGGTTGCCCTACCCCTCGAGGATGCCTGGCTGAAACGGTTGCCGCTGGCGCTGCTCGCCGTCGGTATCGGCTCGCTCGCCTTCGCCTTCCATGCCCAATACGTGCAGGGCCTGGAGCCCTGTATCCTCTGTCTCGTCCAGCGGGTCCCGTTTTACGCGGCAATCGTCCTCGGACTCGCCGCACTCATCAAACCGGATTGGACGGTCGCCGTCGGCTGGCTTGCGGGCGGGATCTTTCTGCTGGGCGGCGCCGTCGCTTTTTACCACGTCGGGGTCGAGCAGCATTGGTGGACAGCGGTTACCGCCTGTGGCGGCGAGGTGCCGCAGCAGATGTCGATCGCCGATTTCCAGAGCGCGCTTCAGTCAAAACCCGAGAAAGCTTGCGACGAAGTCGATTGGACCTTGTTCGGCATTTCCATGGCCACCTACAATGTGGCCTATTCGGCGGGCCTCGGGGCCGTCACCCTGTGGGCCACAGACCAAATGAGGAAACGGGCATGAACGACAGGCCCAAGGTCGATCCAAGACGCGTCGCCAAACGGTTTCCCGGCGACCCCGGCCGCGAGGAAATGGTCGAGCGCATGCTCCGGGTCAACCACGCCGGCGAATACGGGGCCGTGCGCATCTACAAGGGACAACTGGCCGTTCTCGGTGAGAAGAAGGGGGCCGGTCCGGTGATCCGCCACATGCTGGAGCAGGAAAAAGAGCACCTGGAGACCTTCGACAAACTGGTCGCCGACCGCCGCGTGCGCCCGACCGCTATGCTGCCTTTCTGGCATCTGGCCGGTTTTGCATTGGGTGCCGGCACGGCGCTCTTGGGCGAAAAGGCCGCCATGGCCTGCACCGTCGCCGTCGAGGAGGTCATCGACGAGCATTACGCCGGCCAGGTCGAACACCTGGAAGGCGAGGGCGAGGATAATCTCCGCAACACATTCGAGAAGTTCCGCGAGGACGAGGTCGCGCACCGCGACACAGGCCTCGATCACGGCGCCGAGGGGGCGCCCGGCTACGAGCTCTTGACCGGCGCCATCAAGGCCGGATCACGGATCGCCATCTGGTTGTCGACACGAGTCTGAACCCGCCCATCAATCGTCCGGCTTTGTGCGCTCCCGCGTCAAAGACGCGACAACACCCCGTAAGGTGCGAACCTCCTGTTCTGTCAAACCTGCGCGTTCGAACAGGTTGCGCAGGTTACGGACCATGACCGGGCGTTTCTCGGTGACCCGCAGGAAGCCGCTGGCGTCGAGTTGGCTCTCGAGATGTTCGAAGAAACCGATCAGCTCGTCCTTATTGGCGGGGCGGGTAGACTTCGGGATGGCGAGTTCGCTATCGGGAGTCTCTTCCTCCAGCAATCGCCATTCATAAGCCAGGCAGAAAACAGCCTGGGCCAAGTTGAGCGAGCTGAACGCCGGGTTGAGGGGCGCCGTGACGATGGCGTCGGCGAGAACGATGTCGTCGTTCTTGAGGCCCTTCGATTCGCGGCCGAACAGGATTCCCACGTCGGCGCCAGTGGTCTTCATATCCGCCAACTCGCGAACGGCGTACCGGGGGGTCAGAACGCGGACCGTCATGTCGCGGGGCCGCGCCGTCGTCGCCAGCACGAACCCGAGGTCGGCGATGGCGTCTTGCGTGCTGTCGAAAACCTCGACGGTGTCGATCACTGCATGGGCGTCGGCGGAGGCGGCGACGGCGCTGTCACTGGGCCAGCCGTCGCGCGGCCGGACCAGGCGCAGGCGGTCGAGGCCGCAGTTGAGCATGGCCCGGGCCGCCATGCCGATGTTCTCGCCCAGTTGCGGTTCGACCAAGATGAAAACGGGGCCGCCGGAAACCATTCTGGGGCGGGTCTTGTCGGTTCCCGCCACGGTGCTCAGGCGGCCTTTTCCGTGGCGCCGTCGCGGTAGAGTTTGTAGACGAGGCTGTCCCTGAGCGCGTTGTAGGAGGCGTCGATGATGTTGGTCGAGACGCCGACCGTCGACCAGTGCTCGCCGTCGCCGTCGGCCGATTCGATCATGACCCGCGTTACCGCTCGAGTGCCGTCGCCGGGTGTCAGAATCCGGACCTTATAGTCGACCAGACGGAGGTCCTCGAGGTGCGGATAGATCGGCGTCAGCACCTTGCGCATGGCGGCATCGAGGGCGTTTACCGGGCCGTTGCCTTCGGCCACGGTCATGTGCGGGATGCCGCCGACGTCGAGCTTGACCGTGGCTTCCGATAGCGTCACCAGATCACCGCGCACGTTCCACCGGCGTTCGTCGATAACCCGGAAACTGGTACAACGGAAGTACTCGGGCACGGTGCCCAGCGTGCGCCGCGCCAGCAGTTCGAAACCGGCCTCGGCGCCGTCGTAGGCATAACCGTCGAACTCGTGTTCCTTCACGATCTCGACAAGGCGCGTCACCTTCGGGTCTTTTGGGTCGATCTGCAGGCCGATTTCCCGGAAGCGGGCCAGGATGTTGGAACGGCCCGACTGGTCCGACACGACGATATGGCGGTGGTTGCCGACCATCTCCGGATCGATGTGCTCATAGGACGTCGGGTCCTTCTCGACCGCCGAGACATGGAGCCCGCCCTTGTGCGCGAAGGCCGATTCGCCGACATAGGGGGCACCCCGGTCGGGCTGCCGGTTCAGCCGCTCATCGATCTCGCGCGACAGATGGGTCAGTTTGACCATGTCGTCCGGTCCCAATGCCGTTTCGTAACCCATCTTCAGGACCAGGCTGGGCACGATGGCGATCAGGTTGGCGTTTCCGCAGCGCTCGCCGAGACCGTTCATGGTGCCCTGCACCTGCCGGGCCCCGGCGCGGACGGCGGCCAGCGAATTGGCGATGGCGTTGCCGGTGTCGTCATGGGCGTGGATGCCGATATGCGAGCCCGGGATGTGCTTGCAGACCTCGGCGACGATCTCCTCGATTTCATGAGGCAGCGTGCCGCCGTTGGTATCGCACAGGATGATCCAACGGGCGCCGGCGTCATAGGCGGCCTTCACGCACTCGAGAGCGAACTCCGGGTTGGCCTTGTAGCCGTCGAAGAAGTGTTCGGCGTCGAACATCACCTCCTCGACCTTGCCGAGCGACGCACTGACGCTGTCCGTGATCATGGCGACGTTTTCGTCGCGTTCGATCTCGAGCGCCACATCGACATGGAAATCCCAGGTCTTGCCGACCATGCAGGTGGCGTTGACGCCGGTGTTGAGGAGCGCGTTGAGCCCGGGGTCGTTTTCGGCGCTGCGCCCGGGGCGCCGGGTCATGCCGAAGGCAACGAGTTTCGAGCGCTTCAGTTTCGGCGGATTGGCGAAGAAGGCGTCGTCCGTCGGGTTGGCGCCGGGCCAGCCGCCCTCGATGTAATCGATACCGACGCTGTCCAGCTCACGGGCGATGAACTCCTTGTCGACCGGATTGAAGTCGATCCCCTGGGTCTGAGCGCCGTCGCGCAGCGTCGTGTCGAAAAGGTAGATGCGGTTGTCAGTCATGGCTTAAAGAAGTCCCTTCAATACACTCGAATCACGCAATAACCCCCGGTCCTCTATCGAGAGGCCGGGACCGTAATTCGGGTCGCGCCATGGGCGCCTTGGGAACTCCACGTGTTCATGACCGGCCGATGATAGACATCACCGGGCCGCCGTCAAGCGGCATCGGCGGCATCGCCGGCTCACCTAGAAGGCGGAAACACCCTGACGGGCGAACATGGCGAATTTGTCGGCGGTCAAGGGTTTGGAGAAGAAGTAACCCTGGCCGACGTGGGCGCCCAGTGAATGCAGGAAGCCGACCTGGCTTTCAGTCTCGATGCCCTCGGCGACGATGTGCAGGCCGAGGCTCTGCGCCATGCTGATGATCGAGCTGGCGATGGCGACGGCGTCCTTGTCGTCCGGCAGGTTCATGACGAAGGCGCGGTCGACCTTCAGCGAGTCGAGCGGGAACCGGGTCAGGTAGCTCAGCGACGAGTACCCGGTTCCGAAGTCATCCATGGAAATCGTGATGCCGCGGCTCTTCAACTCATTCAAAGTACTGATCGTCTCGTCCGGGTTTTCCACCAACATGCTTTCCGTCAATTCGAGGTCGAGCAGTTCCGGTTTGAGCCCGGATATCTTCAGGCTCTCGTCCGTCCATCCGGTTAGGTCACCCTGGACGAACTGCAGGGCCGAGAGATTGACCCCGACCTGGATGTCCTGGTCGGTCAAGGTTTGCCAGGCGGCGGCCTCGCGGCACGCGGCGCGCATAACCCATCCACCGATGGGGACGATCAGGCCGGCCTCTTCCGCCACGGGAACGAATTCCTCCGGCGAAACGAAGCCGAGTGCCGGCGAGTCCCAACGCAACAGGGCTTCGGCGCCGGTCACGGCCCGGCTTTCGAGGTCCACCTTGGCTTGGTAAACGAGGTGGAACTCGTCGTTCTCGAGGGCATGGCGCAGTCCGTTCTCGATCTCCATGCGCCGTTGCACGTCGGCGCTCAGTTTCTCGGAGTAGACCTGGCAGTTGTTGCGGCCGAGGCGTTTCGCGTGATGGGTCGCCGTGTCGGCGTTTTTCAGAATCTCGCTGATGTTGCCGGCGGTTCCCGGATAGGAGACCACGCCGATGCTGCCCGATGTGTAGATTTCCTTGCCATCGACCCGGAACGGTGAAGCAAGGGCGACGCGCATTTTCTCGGCGATCCCGCGCGCCTCGAGATCACTGGAGATACCGTCGAGGATAATGCTGAATTCATCGCCGCCAAAATGCGCTACGAGGCCCTGCGGCCGGACGCATTCGCCGAGCCGCTTGCCGGCCGCCTGATTGAGACGGTCACCGGTCACGTGCCCGAGCGCGTCATTGACGTTCTTGAAGTTGTCGAGGTCGATGAAAATGATGCCGATCTTGCCGCCCGAATAGTCGACGGCACGCACGGCGCCTTCCAGGCGTTCGTTGAACAATGCCCGGTTGGGCATCTTCGTCAACGGGTCGCTGGTCGCCATCTCCCGCAGTTTCGCCTCGTTGCGGATGCGCTCCGTAATGTCGCGTACGGCGCCGATGAATACATGCCGGCCACCGACCCGAAGCGCGCTGAGCGCCAGTTCGATCGGCACCCGCGATCCGTCCCGGCGAAGGGCTTCGAGTTCGCGGCGCCGGCCGAGTGCGATGGCGTCGCCGCCTGCCAGGAAATTATCGATTGAGGTCTGGTAGCGGTTGGCCTGTTCATCGTCGAACAACACGGTGACTTTTTGTCCGACCAATCCGCCCGGGCTGTAGTCAAAGATCTTGTCAGCTGCCGGATTGGCCGTTTCGATGAGGCCGCTTTGATCGATCGTCAGAATGCCGTCGATAACGGTGTCCATGATCTTGCGAAGATGCTCCTCGCGGGCAGCGACCTGGCGGATCGCCCGGTTGCGCTCGCTGACGTCGCGCGCCATGAGCATGACCGAGGAATCATCGTGTTTCGCGTCTTCGTCTTGGTAGGGCAGGGCGGCGATCTCGACGTCGAGTTCGACGCCGTCCGGGCGTTTCAGCTTGACCGGTACGCGCAGTTGCTCGTTGACCAGCGCCTCCAGCCCTTCATCGAGCATGCCGATATAGTCGGGGTGCACGAACTCGTCGAAGCGCCGGCCGATCAGCGTGTCGACAGGCCACATGCCGAGCATGTTGGCGCCGGCCGGGTTGATCATGGCGATACAGCCTTCGCGACAGACACCAATCAGGTCCGGCGCCAGTTCAATGATATGGCGGAAATCCTTCTCCGATTTTTCCAGGTTTTCGAACCGTTTCATCTCGAGGACGTCATTGAGCATCTCGAGCATGTTGCGTCCGGCCTTGACGATGTCCTCGGCGTAACTGCGGTACTGCGGGTTGTCCATGGGACCAAGCAGTTCCTGGTCCATCATGTCGGCGAAACCGATGATCGTATTGAGAGGCGTGCGCAGGTCGTGGCTCAAAGTCTCCAACAAAGCCTGATTGGCGTTGTTGGCGGCTTCGAGAGCCGTCTCCGCTTCACGGAGCATTTCCTCCAAAGGAGGTTCGTGCGGCATCAGTTCTTCCATCCCGATCGAACCCTATCCCTGGTGTGCCTCTCGATCAATGCGATGGGACACAACGAAACGTATTGAAACAAATGGAAATTTAACTCGCCCGACCGGGGAATGCAGAAATCCCGCGCGCCTAGGCCAAGACGTCCAGGCTGTCGGCGCGTAAATCGACAAAACGAGTGATACGCCGGAAACGGCCGCTGTCGGTTTCGACCGTGCCCTGCGCTCCGATTGTGCTGGTTGTACCACCCGTCAGAATTCCGTTCAACAACCCTAAGATGCCGAGACGATAACCCTCGGTTGTTCCTGTCGCCTGGATGGTGGCATGTCCGGCCAGCCGTTCGTTGCAGGGAACGCGCAGATTCATGAGATGGACGATCGCCTCCGGATCGCGCTCCAATGCCTCGTTCAAGATCTTGACCGCCTGTTCGACCGCGTCCGTCATAACGTCTTCGCTCTCCCACACGTTTTCGTCGCACGTATGCGCCTGTTGCCAAGGCGCCCGCCCATGATAGCGTGATGCCATGCCGAGCGAAATCGTACTCCTGAGTGGCGAAGCGGAAGCCGAACACCTGCCGGCGGTGCTTACCGGACACAACCCTGATCTCACCGTCGTTTGCACCGAAACCAAGGCCGATCTCGAGGCGGTCTGTCTGGAGGCCGGACCACCGCCCGACGGCGGGCGCCGACTGATCGCGTTTTGCACGGGCATCATCGTGCCGGCGGCCGTTCTGGATGCACTCGACGGACCGGCCTACAATTTCCACCCCGGCCCGCCGACCTATCCCGGCGCCCATGCCGCCAGTTTCGCCATCTACGACGGTGCCGAGCACTTCGGGGTGACCGCTCACGTCATGGAGAAAACCGTCGATTCGGGGGCGATCGTCGGGGTGCGATGGTTCGATGTTCCCGACAAGGCGCGCTTTGTCGATCTCGAGTTGGCGGCCTACCGGGAGCTTTTTCAGTTGTTCCTCGAACTGGCGTCGCACCTGGCCAGCGATGACCGGCCGCTGGCCCGGCTTGACGAGATATGGGGCACGCGCAAGACCACGAAAAGGGAATTCGAGGCTATGAAACAGATCACGCCGGAGATGGACGAGGACGAGATCAAACGTCGTTGGCGGGCTTTCGGGTGAGCATATCGAATGTAAGGGCCGCCAGGCCCCGTCACCGAGGTCATCAAAAGGCGCCGATGACCAGAACGAAATGACGACTTTCGACGACTTCCGTAGGCCTATACACAAAATCCGGGTCGGCATTGCGTTGACCAAGCGTTAAACACTGCCCGCCGCGCCACCGAAGGAAACGCGAGTAAAAACGACGGAACGAACCCATTTGGCCGGTCACCCGCCGCCAACGATCGCGGTCGGAAAATCCATGGTCGGAAAGCCCCAATCGGACAAATAAAGAGAGGAGCTTATTAGCATAAAATAGGAAAAAAGTCAATTATTGAGATTAGGCCGCTGTTTCGTCCGCCTCCTCCAGAGGGGCGTCGTCTGCCGCTATCGGCAACGTGAAACGAAACCGCGCACCTTCATCAGGCGCGCTATCAACCCAGATCTGCCCGCCGTTCCGTTCGACCATTTCGCGGCAAAGCGGGAGGCCCAGTCCCGTTCCGGACTCGCCCGCCGTTCCGGTCGTCGTGGTTTTCTGATCGAGAGCGAAAACGGCCGCAACCTGTTCCTCCGTCATGCCGACACCGTCGTCGGAGACCGTCACCTCGACCACGGTTTCCGAATTCCGAGATGATAGGACGACCGTTCCCCCGGGTTGCGAGAATTTCAGGGCGTTGGCGACCAGGTTTCGGATGACCGTGCGGGCCATGTCGCCGTCGGCCCAGGCGGTCTCCCCGGCGATCTCATTGGTCAAGGCGATGTCCTTTTCGGCGGCGATCGGCCTCAGGATATCGACGCTGTCCTCGGCAAGAGTCCGCAACTCCAGGGTTTCCGGTTCTATGTCCTCTCCCTGCATTTGCAGGCGCGACCATTCGAGAAGGTTCTGCAGGAGTTCGAACACGCGCTCCGCCGCCGCGTTGACGCTGCCGGAATACTCGACGAGGTTGTCCTTATCGAAGCGATCGCCCAACTGCGACATCACCTGGGTCATGCCCAGCAGCGTTGTGAAGGGGCTCTTCAGGTCGTGGGCGATGATCGAAAAGAAGCGGTCCTTGACGTCGGATTCATATTTCAGTTCCTTGTTGAGGATCGACTCCCGCTCGGCCAATTCGGCAAGTTGAACCGCCTGTTCTTCCAGGTAGTCCTTCGACGCGTTCAACTCGGTTACCATCGCCTCGAGCTCGTCCTTGCTCTGCTGCAAGGCGTGTTCCGCCTCCTTGCGCTCGGTGATGTCCTGCACCGTGCCTTCGGAACGAATGACGTTGCCCTGGTTGTCGCGCTGGTGTTTGCACCGTTCGTGCACCCAGCGGACCTCACCATCGCTGCGTCGGACGATCCGATGCTCGATGTCGTAATCGCTCCTCCCCGAGACGGAGTTGGCGTACTCTGTTTCCACGTAGTGTTTGTCGTCGGGATGAATGCACTCGAGGAAGAACTCGAAATCGGCACCGAATTGGTCCGGATCGATGCCAAAAACCCGGAAAATCTCGTCCGACCAGTAAAGCTGATTCGTGGCGAGGTCGGGGTTCCAACTGCCGATGTGGGCAAGCCGCTGCGCCTCAGCCAATCCGTCGTTGAGTTCTTCGACCTTCAGGTAGGCGCGTTCCCTCTGCAGGCGGGCGCGGACGATCAACCAAAGTGCGCCGGCCCAGAACAGCAGGATGCCGCAGATGATGATCGCCGCCCGGCGATAGGTGCCGGCTTCCTGGGCTTCCAGAAACCCGGCCTCCGGCAGAACCTTAACAACCCAGCGCGAATTCTTGACGGGCATCGTAAAGGAGACGCGGGCCAGTTCCTCGGGTGACAGCCGGATATCGCGGTCCAGTTCGTCCCGGGTCCCCAGGGCCGATGCCTCGATGAGGTTTCTGGCGTCGTCGCGGACCAGGTATATGTCGTGACCGGGCAGTTCGAAACCGGCCAGAATTTGAGCCAATTCAACCGGATGGAAACTGACGAACAGTACCGCATCCTCGCCTTCCGTGGTTTTCCATGCGGCCATGGTGTCGAAATGGTAATTGCCCGGTTGCGGATGAATGAAGGGCCGATAATCACGGCCGCCACCAAAGTCATGCCGTTCCTGCATCGCCCGAAAGCCGGCGATATCCGCACGGCATACAGCGCCGACGAACTCTTCCAGGTCGTCCGGGATCAGCGCGCCGCGGGCGTTCTGCAAGGTAAAGGCGAAATAGGTTGGGAAATAGCTTTCGATCCTTTTATTCAACACCTCGTACAAGTCAGGATCGTCATCGGACTCCATGTACTCTGTGAGCAGATCGCGGTTCTGATCGGCGAACACGCCTATCATCCGCAATCGTTCGCTGACGAAGCGACCGATCTGAATGGCGACGGACCGCCCTTCGTTGGCCATCAATGAAGCTTGGTAGTTCCGGAAGACAGCGGTCGTTTGGCCCGTCGTCCAAACAACGAGGATCACGGCAAAAACGGCCGCGACGGTGATCGCCACGGGAGGCGCTTCCAACAGGTGCCGCACCACTGTCCGGCTTCGACGTTCGGCTACTGCCATGGATCGTCGGCCCTCCGGCATGCCACCGTCACTTCCCGCTCGCACTCCCTACTCGCACTCCCCACCAGATCCTTCAACACAGCGCCACTCTGCGCCTAACGCAACGCGTTTATAGAATCAAATAATGAACTACCTTTAAGATCTTAAACCAATATCTTAAGACAGAAAAAACCCTTTAAAAATAAGCGTATGTTGCTTCGACTCTTTCGAGTCGAAATTCCAGACGTAATGACGACATAGGCCAAAATCTAATCGCGCCATGATTTAACGCCGCGAACTTCCAGCAAGCGGCGTGTCGCGAGCCGAACGGAATCTTGATCCGTTTTCCCTACCCATTGTCAGTCGGCAGCGCCGCCTTCAGGCGGCCGGCCAGCTTGACGACCGGAAGGCTCTGCAGCCACACCCGGCCCGGTCCCTTGAGGTGGGCCAGGAAAAGGCCTTCGCCGCCGAACAGCATGGTCCTGACGCCGCCGGCGGGGCTGATGTCGAAGCCGACCTGATCCGTGAAGCCGACGACGGCGCCGGTCTCCACGTCAAGGGTTTCGCCCGGTGCGAGATCGCGTTCGACGATGGTGCCTCCGGCGTGGACGAAAACCCACCCGTCACCTTCAAGGGACTGCATGATGAACCCTTCGCCGCCGAAGAACCCGGCCGACAGTTTGCGTTGCAGGTGGACGCCGATGCTGACGCCTTTTGCAGCGGCCAGGAAACAGTCCTTCTGGCATATCACCTTGCCACCGTAGTGATCGAGCTTCAGCGGTACGATGGTGCCCGGGTACGGAGCGGCGAAGGCGACGCGTGCCTTTCTTTTTTCGTCGTTGTTGGTGAACAGCGTCAGGAACAGGTTCTCGCCGGTCAGCACCCGTTTGCCGGCGGCGCCGATCTTGCTCAGCAGTCCGGCTTGCGGCGCCGCACCGTCGCCGAGGATCACCTCCATGCGCACGAGGGTGTCCTTGTACATCAGCGCGCCGGCCTCACCGATGGCGCATTCGCCGGGATCGAGCTCGAACTCGACGAACTGGGTCTCGTCTCCGAAGATGTTGAAGTCGATCTCCTCGTCCGAGCGTTCCTTGCCGGTGTAACGGAAGACCGGTTGGTCGGCGATGTCGAGTTCCGGTACCTGGGAGATGGGAACCCAGGTCTCATAGCCGGCCCGCCAGCAACGGGCCTGCGGGTTGAGCCTGGCGAAACGGCTGGCCAGCAACAGGTGCATGGGACCTTCGCGCCGGCCGTCGACGGCGAAGTACCACTCGTTCATGGAGTTGGCCGGTTTGTCGACGGCGTCACCGGCGAGACCGGCATTGGCGAAGCGCGTGTGCAGATCGGCCACCGTTTCGGCGTCGAGTTCCAGGAGATCGGCGAGATCCGCAAGGTAACGTTCCTCCTCCTCGGTATCGATGTCGATGGCCAGCAACGTCGCGATATAGAGCTCGGTGCCAATTCCCTCGGTATTGGCCTCGGCTGCCAGCGTCTGGATGTCGAGCGGTTTTTTCAGCTCCTCCTTGACGAAGGTGACGTCGTCGGCGTCGAGGTCGTGGAACCGGTCGAGGATGGCGGCCCGTTCGAAATCGTCGAGAACCCCGTCGGCCTTGGCGGCGGCGATCATGCCGCGGACCATGAGCCGCGCCTGGGCATCGTTGGGAAGCGCGAAACCGCCCTCTGCGGCCTCACTGGCGCCGTCCGCCCCGACCTTGAAACCGGCCACCGCATCGGCGAAACGCTCGGCCTCCAACTTGGCCGCAGCCTGCCGGGTCGCCGCCTCGGCGGCTTCCGCTTCGGCCTCGGCAACGCCCTTTCGTCCGAACGAACGGGCCGGGCGCACGCCCTGGTGCAGGAAGGTGTCCAGCATCTTCTGGGAATCGCTCACGGTGCGGTCTCCGTCGTCGTCTGTGGAACCCGCCTAAACTATAAACGGATCGGCACGGACGGGCCATGGGAGGCGCTTCAAGCACGCTCCCAGACGGCCAGAGAGACAACGTGATCGACGGTTTCGCCATGATTGCTGAGCGGCAATCGGATCAGGGTCTGGTGGAATGGTGGCTTACCGACGGAGTCGAGAAGGTTGACGATGTCGCGTGATGCAAAGGGTTCCTTGTTGTCGACGACCCAGCGGTATTCCGCAAACGAAGTTGGGCCACGGACCGTTGGTATCCCGGCGATCGATGTGCCGGTCTTGTCGAAGCCCTTGCGTTGGACGTGCCCTGTTCCCCAGAAGCGGACGACGACATCGAAGGGATCGCGTTGAACGTCGACAACGACCACACGGGGGATCGACTTAGGGTTCAGGGCCGCCAAGTCGAACTGCTCCCAGGATGGCGCAAAGGCGCCGTCTCTGAGCGAGTTCCAATAGTCCATGAAGGCTTCGAACTCGGGCGTTAGGATATCTGAGATCGCAACCTGTGTCGGCAGTGTCTCGATCCTGTCCTGCAAAATGCAATCGCCTCCCAACGGTGAACGGGTGTCGTCCAGTTTACCGCCGACGACGGATCACCGACACAAGCCTTGCCCGTGTTACCCCCGCCGCCAGGTCGTCCCCTCGGGGCCGTCCTCGAGGAGGATCCCCTGTTCGGCCAAGTCGTCGCGGATGCGGTCCGAGGTGGCGAAGTCCTTGGACTTGCGGGCCTGCGTGCGGTCTTCGATCAGGGCCTCGATGGCCGCTTCGTCGAGCCCGCCCGAGGTTCCAGCGGCCTTCGGCGGCTGCCATTTGAACCAGTCTTCCGGGTCCTGATAGAGGAGGCCGAGATACTGGGCACCGGCGAGCAGTTCTGCCTTACGGGCCGCGGCGTCGCCGCCGGCTTTGTTGAGCGCGCTCAAGGCCTCGTGGAGCCTGGCCAGGGCCTGCGGCGTGTTGAGATCGTCCTTCAGTGCGATCTCCACCGGCCCGTATTCCTCGACCTCGGCGGCGGTCACGTGCTCGACCTGGCGTAGCGCCTGGTAGAAACGGTCAAGCTCGGCCTTCGCCTCAACAAGGCCGTCGCGGGTGAAGTCCAGCGGCTGGCGGTAATGGGTCTTGAGCAAAAGCAGACGGATCGCCTCGCCGGGGTATTCGTCGAGGAGGTCGTGCACCGTGTAGAAGTTGCCGAGCGACTTCGACATCTTCTCGCCCTCGCTCATCAGGTAGCCGTTGTGCATCCAGTACTTGGCGAAGGCGTCGTCTCCGAGCGAGCACTTGGACTGGGCGATCTCGTTTTCATGGTGCGGGAAGATCAGGTCCTGGCCGCCGCCGTGGATGTCGAACTGGCGGCCGAGCAGTTTGCCGCTCATGGCCGAACATTCGATGTGCCAGCCGGGCCGTCCCCGTCCCCAGGGGCTGTCCCAGCCGGGCAGTTTCGGCGACGACGGTTTCCACAGGACGAAGTCCTGGGCATCGCGCTTGTAGGGCGCCACGTCGACCCGGGCCCCGGCGACGATCTCGCGCTTGTCGAGCTTGGAAAGCTCGCCGTAGGTTGCCATGGACGGCACGTCGAACAACATGTGGCCCTCGGCCTCGTAAGCGTGACCCTTGTCGATCAGCGCCTCGATCATCTCGATCATGTCGGGGATATGCCCGGTGGCGCGGGGTTCCTCGTCCGGCGGCAGGGTGCCGAGCGCCGCCATGTCCGAGTGGAAGGCTGCCGTCGTCTCGGCGGTGATGTCGCCGATGGGCCGGCCGGTCTCCAGGGCGCGCGTGTTGATCTTGTCGTCGATGTCGGTGATGTTCCTGGCGTATGTGACCTTCGGATAGAGGTGCCTCAAGAGTCTGGCCAGGACGTCGAAGACGACGACGGGGCGCGCGTTGCCGATGTGCGCGAAATCGTAGACGGTCGGTCCGCAGACATAGAGACGCACGTGTTCCGGGTCGATCGGCTCGAAGTCGACCTTGTTGCGGCTCAGGGTATCGTGAATGCGTAGGGTCATCGGTCGCCTGCTCGTCTCATTTACGCAAACCGGTTTTTAGAGCGCCTCACGGGTCCCATAAAGAAAAAACGCGGAATACGGGAAAGCGCCGTCAGATGTGGCCGCGGAAGCGGTTGGTGGTCGGGTAGCGGCGGTCGCGGCCGAAGGCGCGGCGTGTCGTCTTGACCCCGGGCGGCGCCTGGCGGCGTTTGTACTCGGCGAGGTCGAGCATGCGCCAGATGCGGCGTACGGTCTCGGCCTCGAAACCGTGTTCGGCGGCGGCGTCGACCGACATCTCGTCCTCGACCAGGCATTTGAGGATGCCGTCCAGGACATCGTAGGGCGGCAGGCTGTCCTCGTCCTTCTGGTCGGGCTTGAGTTCGGCCGACGGCGGCTTGGTGATGATGCGCTCAGGGATGACCCGGCCCTCGGGCCCATGGACGTCGGCCGGGCGGTTCTGGTTGCGCCAGTGCGAGAGCTTGAAGACGTCGGTCTTGTAGATGTCCTTGAGGACCGAATAGCCGCCGCACATGTCGCCGTAGAGGGTTGCATAGCCGACCGACATCTCGGACTTGTTGCCGGTGGTCAGCAGCATGTGACCCATCTTGTTGGAGATGGCCATAAGCAGATTGCCCCGCGCCCGGGACTGGATGTTCTCCTCGGTGACGTCTGCGGCCATGCCCTCGAACAGCGGCGCCAGCATCTGATCGAAGGCCTGCATGGCCGGCTCGATGGAGACCTCGTCCAGCTGCACGCCGAGCAGGCCGGCGCACTGGACGGCGTCCTCGAGGCTTTCTTCCGACGTATAGGGAGACGGCATCATCACGGAATGGACATTGGCCGCCCCGAGCGCGTCGACGGCGACGGCCATGGAAAGGGCGCTGTCGATGCCGCCCGAGAGGCCGAGGACGACGCCGGGAAAACCGTTCTTGTGGACGTAGTCGCGCAAGCCCACGACCATCGCCCGGTAGACGGCCTCGGTGAGATCGGAAGCCGGCGCCACGGCTCCCGGCTGGCAGGACCAGACACCGTTCGCCTTGGACCATTGGGTGGTGATCAGGTCGCGTTCCCAGGCCGGGGCGCGAACAACTGCCTCGCCATTGGCGCCCAGCACGAACGACGCGCCGTCGAAAACCAGTTCGTCCTGGCCGCCAATCAGGTTGACGTAAACAAGCGAAAGACCGGTCTCGGCGACCCGGGCATTGGCGTAGTCCAAGCGTTCGTCGAGCTTGTCGGTTTCGAAGGGTGAGCCGTTGAGCACGATCAGCATCTCGGCGCCGGCGCGGGTCAGTGCCGCCGCCGGGTGCGGGAACCACATGTCCTCGCAGACCAGGACGCCGAGGGTATGTCCGCGGCAGACCAACGGTTGCGGCAGAGGGCCCGCTTCGAACACCCGCTTCTCGTCGAAGACGCCATAGTTGGGCAAGCAGTGTTTGTAGGTAATGCCGGCGATGGCACCGCCGTCGAGGAGCAGGGCGGCATTGTGGAGATGCGTGCCATCGCGCCAGGGGGCACCGACCAGCAGCGCCGGGCCGTCGACCGTATCCCGGGCCAAGGCGTCGACAGCCGATTCCACCGCTTCCTGGAAGGCGCTTTTCAGCACCAGGTCCTCCGGCGGGTAACCGCTGACCGCCAGTTCGCCGGTAACCACCAGATCGGCGTCGGCGGCCTGGTTCCGGGCCTCGCGGATCAGTTTGGCGTTGCCGGCAATGTCGCCGACGGTCGGATTGATCTGCGCCAGCGCGATGGTCAACCGGCCGGTGGCGGCGGATGTCTCAGTGTCCGGGTTCATGCAACGGATGTAGACGGGGCCTCCGGCCCTGTCAACGGCGCCCCGTCGCTGGCCAGAATACTGCCGTGGCGGCCGGCGGAACCGCCATTGTGGCTCTGGCCAGGACAACGCGGAACGCTTATGTTTGACATGCCATGGCTAGACGCTCACGCAAGACTTCGGAAGTCCTGATTACAGGCGATAAAGTCGACCCGCGTTATCGCGGCAAGATCGCCAGGGACGAATCCGCCCAGCCGGCGGCCGAGAACATGGCACGGCGGCCCCGCAAGATCCCCAAGGTCATCGACGTCACCGGCCAGAACCGGGGTAGCGCCGTGTCATCAGCGGAATCGGAATTGGCGGCGCTGGAGATGGAGTTCGGCATGCGCCCGACGGCGCCGCTGCCGAAACCGGAGGAAGCCGCCGGGCCGGCGCCGATGATGGAGCCGATGCAATCCGAAAAACCGGACAAAAAGGCGCTCAACTGGACCGAAATCGAGCACGACGGCATGCAGGCCGACGGCCGCCTCGTCGTCGACGAACCGGTATCCCGCGACAAGGGTGAACCGGACATGGTCTACGACCAGAAGACCAAGGTAAGCGATTCCGATCTGATCTACGATGAGCGCACGGGGCCCCTGAGCCCGGACATGGTCCCCGGCGAGGCGCCGGCGAAACCGGTTGCGGACATCGCTCCGCCGCCCGCGAAACCGGAAGCGCCATCCGAACCGAAAGCACCAGCCGAGGCAAAGGCGGCACCGGCACCAGCGCCGAAACCGCCGGCAAAGCCAAAGCCCAAGCCCAAGCCGAAGGCACGGGCACGGAAGAAGAACCTGCCCAACCCCGCGCTGCAAAGCCGCGCCCTGGCGGAAACCGTGGTCACGTCCATGGTCGGGCGCATGAAGGCGGAAGCGACCAAGAAGGGCGGGATGTTGACGATCGCCGATATCAATGCCTTGGACACCGAGTTCAAATCCGAGACCCAGGCCCTGAGTCTGGCCTTCGAGAAATCCTTCGAAGCCTATGTCCGCGCCCGGGAACGAGCGGTTTCCGGAGAGAAACGCGACTTCCCGTTCGACCGCCTGATTGTCAGGAAATTCTCGCACCTTTTCGACGAGGACAAGGAAGGGCATTTCGACACTGTATCCAGGCGCATGCTGCCGGGCTTCTTCATGGCGCTCAACATGATGCTGGGTGCGGAAGTGGTCGAGGAATACCAGGAAAAGTGCCGGCGCATGGTCGAGGTCAGCCGTGAAGACGGCAAGGATGACGTCAACTGGAACGCCATCTACGATTCCGATGAGGGGCCGCTGGCCGGGCTCGATGCCCTGGTCACCATCGCCGCTCATTTCGACGATTTCGAACGCCGCCGCGAATGGTTCATCACGCTCATCAACGGCCACCTGACACCGGTCTCAGACGCCAACAAGGACGAGGCGGGTTGGGAACTGACGGAGGCCGGATTCCACCGCTTCCTGACGGCGCTCCTTGCCGACCTGAACGCCCTTGTCGACACGGATGACGGCAAGACGCAGATCCGCAAGCGCTACGGCGGCGACGTCAGCAATTCCGTGGTGCGCCTGCTCAGACGCCTGGCATCCATAGGGGAATAGGGGCGCGGTTCATCATTGCCGCCGATGCGGATGGCCGACGGGACCGACGAACGCGCGGCGGATGACGGGGATCAGCCTTTCCCACTCAGCAGCGTATTGAATTTGAGAGGATCGGCATCGGGGCGGCCGAAATAGTAGCCCTGGCCTAGATGGATGCCGCATTCCATGAGGAAGTTGGCCAGCGGCTCGTCCTCGACCATCTCGGCGATGGTTTCGACGCCCGTGTTGTTGCACAACGTCGCCATGGAGGCGAGGAAGGCCTTGCCTTTTTCCGTGGCGTAGGCGCGTTTGACCACCGGTCCGTCGAACTTGACCGTGTCGACGTCGAAAGAGTTCAGATAGTCGAAGCTGGCGGCACCGGCACCGAAGTCGTCGAGGGCGAAATGGAATCCGCGGGTCCGGAACTCCTGGATCGTCGCATTGACGGCGTCGAGGTCGCGGATCTCGGACGACTCGGTGATCTCGAACATGATACCCTTGTTGATGTTCTGCGCCTGGCGCAAGAGCTCGTGCAGATCCTTGATGAAGTCCGCATTTTGGATCGAATGGCCGGAGACGTTGACGGCCAGCGGCTTGAGGTCGCCCCGGACGGCATGCTGGACGACGACCTGCACGGCTTTCTGGGTTACGGCCAGGTCGAAATCGGCGATGACGCCGATCTCCTCGGCGAGGGTGATCAATTGGAAGGGTGAGCTGTCGCTCTTGTTGCCGCGGAACCGGGTCAGCGCCTCGAAGTGATGCAGCTTACGGGTCTTCAGTTCGCAGATCGGCATGTAGACGAGATCGAAGTTGCGGGTCGCGCAGATTTTCTTGAAGGCGCCGACCTGTTTCATGGTCTCGGCCATCATTTCCTGGAACATGCCGCCCAGATTGGCCGGCGTGGCGACGCCCTTGCCGCTCGAGAAGTTCTGCATGGTATAGGCGATGGCCTTGGCCACCTGTTCCTCCGACAAACCCTTGGCGTTAGCGTCGACGGTCGTCGTGTCGCTCGACAGCTTGGCGGCGCTCGGGTCAGCCTCGGTGGCGGCCCGCTGGATCTTCTGACCAACCTCGGAAACGTCCGTGTTCTTGTCGTGGATGATCGAGAAGTGTTCCTCGTCGATGCGACCGGCCGTATCGCCGCCCAGCGACTGCGCGTTCAGCACGTCGCCGATGGCGCTCATCAGCTTTTGCTGGTCGCTGCCCGACAGGCCGCCCTTGACCTCTTCCAGGTTGTCGATCTTGACCAGGGTCATCTGGGCTTCGCCGCCGGCGTTCTCGAAGTTCTTCACCCGTTCGGCGGCGACCGTCTGGAAGGCGTCCTTGTTGAGAACCTTGGCTTCGGTGTCACGATCGGCCTCGCGGCGGTGCGGCTGGGTGCGGCGCCTGGGCGCGATCTTGATGGCGAGAAAGAAATGGTTGTTGAAATCCGGCACCCGGTAACCGGCAAAAGCGGCATCGGCAGCCGGGTCTTTCTGGGTGACGAGGCGCACCGCAACATCGTCGAAGCGCCCGTCGACGCCCGTTGTCGACAACAGTTGCGAGACCATCTCCTTGTCTTTGTCGTAAACGAGGTCGAGGAAGCTGACGCCGATCAGTTCGTTGGTGTTCTTGCCGAACAGCGGCGGCGTGGCGCCGGCGGAAAAGCGGATCACGAAATCGTCGTCGAGTTCGAACAGGAGATCGGCCCGGCAGAAAGCCAGCGCGACGAAACGGCGGGCGAGAACGGCGCTTTCTTGAAGAGCCGTCGCCTCCGTTGGCGTTCCGGGCGCGGTCGAGTTCGGCATCGAGGTTCGGTTCTATTCCGTACGGTTGGTCACGAACATTCTTAGCGGTTTCGGACGGTGGCCGCAATTAAACTAGGGCTATCGTGTTTTTTTGGTGTTGTGAACACTAGTGATAAATCACTGCCAACGGTTGTTCCGTCGGAATGTCTCCCTTTCCTCAACCGCCATCCTCGTTGACTTGCCGGTGAGCGTCATCCGAAAAGACGGATCGAACATAAAGTGAACATGCGAGTTGGTCATTAATGGATAGTTGACGTTATCGCCCAATCCACAAGAGCGTGCGATCGTCATCGGCAGGAACCGGGATATGGGCAAAAAACCGCTGCAAAAGCTCTTCCAGCGGCGCCTCGTTTCCCGGATCGACGGTCATCTGTGCGATCAAGTCACACAGTCCCTCGACACCGAGGAGTTGGCCCGCCGAGTCCCTGGATTCGGTGACCGCGTCGCTGGTCAATACAAGGAACGAGCCTGCCGGGAAATCCAGCTGCCGGTTTTCATAGACGGCGCCCGCATCAATGCTGAGGGGCAGGCCGCTGCCGTCACCGAGGGCGAGTTGCGGCGGATTGCCTCTACCGACGATGGGATGGGGGGCGCCGGCAGCCGAATAGGATATGACGCCGGCATCGACATCGACGATGGCGAACAGCGCCGTCGCGAACTCGCTGACACTGAGGATTTCGGCAAGGCCTTTGTTGATTTCCGATAGGAAAGCGCCTGGTGCCCGGTCTGTCGAACCGACACCGCGGAGGATTGTGGACAACCGGAATGTGTTGATCGCCGCGCTGATGCCGTGGCCCGAAAAGTCGATCATCAACACCCCAAATCGCTGATCGTCCATGGGCCACAGATCGAAGTAGTCTCCGCCGAGTTCCGAGGACGGTTGGAAATGGCGGTTCACGACGAGGCCATAGCGCGAGCGGATTTCTTCGACGCGGGCGTCGGCCGGCGGCAGTTGCAGTTGCATTTTCTGGGCTGACGCCAGTTCCTTGGCGACACGCTGTCGATAGGTCTTGAGGCTCTTGACCATCAATCCGTGTTCCAAGTGGATACGCACACGCGCCGCCAGGAGATCGTGGTTGATCGGCTTGACGATGACGTTGGTGGCCCCGAGTTCCAGGAGGTCGTCGCGCTTGTCCGTGTCGTCGATGGCCGTAGAGACGATGACATCGAGAGCCGCGTATTTCGGCTTGGCGCGGACCAAGCGCAGGAACTCGATTCCGTCCATCACCGGCATATCGACGTCGAGGATGACCAAGTCGGGCCGGAAGGAATCGATCTTCAGGAGTCCCTCCCGTCCGTTTTCGGCAACTTCGATGTTTTCGATCCCTTCCATTTCGAGACGTGTACGCACAAGCTTCTGGATCAGCCGATCGTCGTCGACGACGAGGATGCGGCAATTCGTGATCGGCGGGACACCGTCTTCGTTGGACCAATCCATGATGCCGCCGGGAACGGTCATCGCTTGAACCTCATGATGATTGTCCGCCCTCCGTTTGCCACCGTGACGTTTTCGGCAAAGCGCCGGATGATCTCGAGGCCCCTACCACTGCGCCGGCGATCCTTTCCGGACACCGGCCTCCCATCGTCTTTGTGTTTCCGCCTTTCAGCGGTTTCATAGCCGTTGCCTTGATCGCCGACGGCAATGGAAAGATGATCGTCGTCCCACCATCCGATGACGTCGATGTGTTTGCGCGCGACGGGATCGGTCGCCAACCGGTCACGGATCATTTCGTGATAACGTGTGAGGTCGTCCGCCGTTTCCTTGTAGGCGGAGCCAAGACCGAGATTGCCGTGGACGACGGCATTGATGATGGCTTCCTGCAGCGAAAGCTCGATAGTTATCAGATTGATACCGGAAACATCGGTATGGGCGCGGATGCCTTCGCAGAATTTGCGGGCCATGCCCGATTCCATGATGACATGACCCGGGAGAGAGACGACAACCGAATTCAGTTTAACCGCGAAAACGATCCGGTCGATGGCGGCTTGCATGTCTTCGCCGACGGACAGGCATCCGGTGCGGGGCCGGCGAAGGAAGACATCGAGCGCCAAGGGCGGCGCACACTCGGCATCAAGGACGGTAATCGAACCGGCGGGCGGCATTCCGTCTCGCTTCGCGGGATGCAGGGGTTGGGGAATTCCGAGGTCGGGGATTTCACCGCTGCCCAATGCGGCCGCGCTGTCTGCAATGACCTGGGTTCGGCCATGGGCGTCGCCGGCATGATCGTAGTTCAAAATGCTGGTGATGACTTCTTCCGCCATGGGGATTCAATCTACACCGAATGGCGAAAAGGTCACCCCCCGAAGAAACCCTTGTTTCCCGGCGCCGGCAGGTTTCATAATCGGGTTTGGGAACTTTATTGTATCGTTCGCGACCTTGAGCGGTCGCACAGCCGTTGACCGACAACTTAATCGAGGGACCGATGGAGCTCGCAAGCTATAAAGACCAGGGTATACAAGTATTCGCTCTCAAGGGCCGGCTGGAATTCGGCGATTTTCCCGATTCCCGTGACATTACCGGGGCTATCGAAAGCGGCGAAGAGAGCAAGGTCGTCCTCGATCTATCGGAATTGGAATTCATCGATTCAGCCGGCATCGGCATGCTGCTCGGTATGAACGAGACGGCGGCGGAAAAAGGCGTGACGATGGCTATCCGCGGTGCTCACGGCTATGTCGAGGACCTGTTCAACGTGTTCCAACTCAATACGAAATTCGCCATGGAGTGACCGGCGCTTGCGCCGTCACCGCTAACGCCAAGTTATTCCGGTTAATGATGGGAATGACCCCGTCCATGCGGCGGGTGCTGGCGTTTTCCCGTTTCTCGCGGTTCCGGTCGCAGGGAACGCCCGGTGGGGCCGAAGACGGCCCCCCACCCTCGACGCCGACCGGGCGTGGTTGACCCTGCGAGCGCAGGATGGGCGAGAGCCGTCACCCTTGAAATTGCAAAGCAGTAGGTCTCAGGAAAATAGAGTCGTTGACGAGTTGCAACTCGGCTGAGACGACAGGAGCTCCCGGCCGGTTTAACCGTTCGCAACGTCATCGAGCCCCTCGCGCAAGCCGGCGGCGAACGGCGCCACGCCGGACGACCGATCAGTCGGATCTATCCGGCAAACTCGGCTCAGTTCCAGGCGGGAACGAGCCGAGCCGCCAAAAAGACGGTCGACGACGAGAGGGTGGGCCGAATCAACGGCGTATTAATACGGCTCGGTTATTTTTCGTCGTGATCCGGCAGCTTTTCGCGCATGGTCACGAATTCCTCGGCGGCAGTCGGATGGATGCCGACGGTGGCATCGAACTGGGCCTTGGTGGCTCCGCACTTGAGTGCGATGCCGAGGCCCTGGACGATCTCCGGGGCGTCGACGCCGATCATGTGACAGCCCAAAACACGGTCCGTCTCGCGATCGACGATCAGTTTCATGACCGAGTATTCGTCGCGACCCGAAAGCGTGAACTTCATGGGACGGAAGTGGGACATGTAGATATCGACGGGACCGCGGGCCCGGGCCTGCTCCTCGGTCAGTCCGACCGTTCCGATCGGCGGCTGGCTGAACACGGCCGACGGGATATTGTCATAATCCATGGCCGTCGGCTGACCGCCGTAGACCGTCTTGACGAAGGCCATGCCTTCCTCAATGGCGACCGGTGTCAGGTTGACGCGGTTGGTGACATCGCCGACGGCGTAGATGTTCTCGATGTTCGTCCGCGAGTAGGCATCGACCTTGACGGCGCCCTTGTCGTCGAGCTCGACACCGACGTCCTCGAGACCGATGCCGCGGGTGTTGGGCGCCCGGCCGGTGGCGTACATGACGAGGTCCGCCTTGATGATCTCGTCGCTATCGAGGCGCAGCGCGAAACCGGAACCGTCCTTGTCGATGGCCTCGACCCGGGTTTCAGCGTGGATGTGGATGCCCTTCTTGGTCAGTTCGTCGCGGAGCGCGTTTCGAACGGTGTCATCGAAGCCGCGTAGGATGTTGTCGGCCCGGATGATTTCGTGGACCTCGACGCCCAACGCATTGAAAATGCCGGCGAACTCGACGGCGATGTAGCCGCCACCGACAATCACCATCTTGCGCGGCAGTTCGTCGAGTTCGAGGGCTTCGTTGGATGTAATGACGTGTTCGATTCCCGGAATGTTCGGCATGCTGGGCCAGCCGCCGGTGGCAATGAGGATGGTCTCGGCGCTGAAGGTGCGGCCGTCGACGTCGACCGTATGGGCGCCGGTGATACGGCCGGTTCCATCGATCTCGGTGACGCCGGCGTTCTTAAGGATGTTGTGATACACACCCTCGAGCCGGTCCAGTTCACGATCCTTGTTTTCGATCAGTTTCCGCCATTCGAAAGCGGGACGTCCGAGCGACCAGCCGTATCCCGTGGCGTCCTCGAAGTCGTCGGCGAAATGGGCGCCGTAGACCAGGAGCTTTTTCGGCACGCATCCGCGCATGACGCAGGTGCCGCCGGTGCGCAGGTTTTCAATGATGGCGACGCGCGCCTCCGTTTGCGCCGCCATTCGCGACGCCCGGACGCCGCCGGAACCGGCTCCAATGGTGATCAGATCGTAGTCGTATTGGGGCATGTCGGTATCCCTTAAATATGGCCTATTCACGCTGGCGGGGCCGCGATCATTCGATCAGATGATTCCGCCCATGCACAGATATTTCATCTCGGAGGCTTCGTCGATGCCGTATTTCGATTCCACGCAGCGCGAGTGGCCGACCTCGACCTCGCTGTCTCCATCTCTAACATAACAGTTCATATGGTCGGTGCGCTGGTAGTTCCGGCTTCGGTCCTGGTCCCCCACACGCCTTCTCGGCACCGGCTTAAGAATCTTGACGACGGTCCCCGGTATGCGTCGGCGCGTATTATCCGGCAAACGGAACTGGACGATCGGGCCGGTGTCGTCGAACGGCGCGATGCGGCCTTGCGGGTGTTGCCGGATCGCAACGATAGGGGCGGATACCCTTGAAATCACCCCTTTTGGCCTTCGTTAGCGGATGTGTTGCAAAAAAAACACGGCCTCGCTCAAAAACAATCGCGCCCCATCGTTTTTCCTTTGATTGAACGGCGAAAAACCTAGAATGGCCGTGATCGAAGGGCGGAACGCATGCCGTGTTCTATTACGTGGACGTTTCCAAACTTCAAAACCTTTAACGAGGTTGCCCAACCAAAGTTTGGTGAAGGAGAGACCAAAGTGAATATCAAAACTACTCTTAAAACGTCGGTAGCGGCCGCGGCTCTGTTTGCCGTCGCTCCGGCGATTTCGTCCAGCCCGGCCCAAGCCGGCAACTGGGAAGGCGGCAACGACAATGGCGTCGTTATGAGCGGCCAGATCGTGCGTTCGCTTATGTACGTTGACAACGGTCAAGACGAACAGCTGTTCCACGTTGACGGTGCGACGTCCAGCACGCGTATCCGCTGGGTCGTCAGCGGCCAGGTCACCGAAGCCCTCGCGGTCGGTGGTCTTATCGAAGCGGACTTCAACAACTCCAACAACGATGGCGGTGCGTCGTTCGAAACTTCCGGCGCGGTCGACGAAACTAACGTGGACCAAGCCTGGGGCATTCGTAAATCCGTGATCAGCTTCAAGCACAAATCCATGGGCACCCTGTCCATCGGTCAGGACAGCGTCGCCTCTGACGGCGGTTCGACCCAGACCTTTGTCGGCAAGGGCTTCACGGACTTCAGCGGCGGTGTGTTGGATATCGCGTTCACCAACAGCGCCACCGGTGCGCCGACGACCGTCTCGATCGGTGAAGTGACTGCGTCCTATGACTCCGGCCGTGATGACCGTGTCCGTTACGACACCCCGAAATTCCAAGGGTTCGGCGGTAGCGTGTCCTTCATCGATGACGGCACCTGGGACGGCCAGATCAACTACGGTGGTAAGTTCAGCGGCATCGAAGTCAAGGCTGCCGCCATGTACCACAACCTCGCGGCCAACTCGACAACCGTCGACTCCCAGTGGGGCGCATCGATCACCGCGCAGCACGACAGCGGTCTGTCTGCCGGTTTCGAGTATGCACAAGAAGATTCCAACGCAACGCAGTCTTGGGACGGTGAGCGTTGGGGCGTCAACGTTGGTTACAAGGCTTCCTTGACCGACCTTGGTGCCACGTCGTTCTGGATCGGCTACCACAAGAACGAGGACACGCTCACCCAAGGTGACGAGACCACGATCTTCTCGGGCGGTATCCACCAGGCGCTGCCGGCTGGTGTTGATGTCACGATCGCGTACCATAACTACGAGTACGATGACACGACCGCGGTGAACTACGACGATATCTCCATGTTCATGGCTGGTACTCGCCTGCAGTTCTAGTCGAACTCGCACCTACATGAGAGGACGGGCTGCTAGAGGTTCCGTCCTTTCAACAAGAAATGAAACCGGGGTCCTTTCGACCCCGGTTTCTTTATTTCAAGCCTAACAAGAATATTTGCTGAGTTTTTGCGATCATGGTGGGGCGAGACAACGTGGGCCGGGGTGAACGGATTGCGACGGGACGCGCAACTCGAAAAACCAAAGCGTCTACGCGCCACATGGCAGACGCGGTAGCGGCCTATCGAAGCGGTCGCTTGGATGCGGCGTTGAAATCGGGCAAAAAGGCACTCAAGACAGAACCACGGCACATCGAAGCCCTCAATCTGGTCGGTATGCTGGAAACGCGGAGCGGCGACACCGAAGCGGCGATCAGGAAATTGAAGAAGGCCAGGAAACTGGCGCCGGGAGTTCCGGAAATCGCCGAAAACCTGGCTCAGGCTTATTGTGCTCTGGGAGACTTAGCCAGCGCCCTCAGCGTTTACGAAACGGTCGTCGAGCAGTGGCCGGAGCGCGTCGGCGCGTGGTGCAACTTCGGCAACGTCGCCCGCGAATTCGGAAACCCCGACCTGGCCCGCCGGGCCTACAATGAGGCCCTGGCGCGCGAACCGCGAGCTCTACCGGCACTCGTCAACCTCGCTGTCCTTGAAGGACAAACCGGCAATCGAAACAAGGCCGTCGATCTTTATCGTCGTTGCCTCGAACTGGAACCGGATGACGGTGAACTCTATCACGGCCTTTCGGCTTTGAAGCGGTTTACCCCGGACGATCCGGACATCGATGAAATGGAGCGTAGGCGTTCACGAGGCCCCGCCGAGGGCGCGGACCGTATGTTCCTCGATTTCGCCCTTGCCAAGGCCTGCGAGGACAGTGGCGAGTACAACCGGGCATTCGCCAGATTGGCCGAGGCGAACCGGATCAAGCGGCAAAGCGTTCGTTTCGACAGCGACGCGGCGGAACGCTGGATGGAGGAAATTGCGAGGTCCTTTCCTTCGGAATCTGCCTCGCAATTAGACTATGGTTGCGACTCGGAACAGCCCGTATTCGTTTTCGGGATGCCGCGGTCCGGAACTTCGCTGGTCGAACAGATCCTTTCCAATCACTCCGCCGTGGAGGGTGCCGGGGAACTCAGCCTAATGCGGGACGTGACCATGGGCCGGGCCGGGATGTTCGGGGGAGTAGCCGAGTTTTCGTCAACAGGCGAGGGATTCCCCCAGGGCGCGGCGCGACTCGAACCTGAAGCCCTAACGGCGCTCGGCCGCCAGTATGTGAACAACTTGCCGCACGATTTACGCGCGATGCACCGGGTCGTCGATAAGATGCCAAGGAATTTCCTGTTCGCGGGCCTCATACGACGCGTTCTTCCCAAGGCCCGGATGATCCATTGTGTGCGTTCACCGTTGGACACTTGCTTTTCCTGTTTCGCCCTTCACTTTCCTTACGGGCAGGAGTTCTCATACGATTTGACCGAACTCGGGCGATACTATCGCGCCTACCATCGGCTTTGCGAACACTGGAGGAACGTTCTCGGGACTGCGATCCTCGAAGTCCACTACGAAGACATGATTACTGACCCGCGGACGCAAACGGCAAAGATACTCGAATATTGCGGTCTTCAGTGGGAAGATGCTTGTCTCGAATTCCATCGTTCCAAGCGGCTTGTGAAGACAGCGAGCGCCCAGCAGGTCCAACAACCCATTTACGATACCTCGATCGGCCGTTGGCGACGGTTCCAATCCGATCTCGAACCATTAATCGATGCTCTAGGCGACTTGGCGGATAAGACCTAAAGGCTGTTTCTTCGTGTCATGAACCGAAAGACAAGGCGATCACAAAAAACCAACCGCCGAGGCGGTGGCAACAAGTCTCAACATTCTCCGCAAGCGCGTTTCGAGAAAGCCGTCGAGTATTTCCAGGCCGGCCGGTTTCGCGAGGCCCGAAAACTCGCCGAACGCTTGACCGACGAATATCCGAAGACTCCTGATCTCTATCTATTGCGAGGCACGATCGCGTTGCACGAAGGTCAGTACGGTCAAGCCGAGGACGTGCTCCGCCGAGGGTTGTTTCATTCACCTGACAACGCGGCCCTGGCCGACCTTCTCGGCACGGCGCTGGTGTATCAGCGAAAATTCGAGGAAGCGATTACGGCCTGCCGGCGAGCTGTCGCCAATGCGCCCAACGACGGCAGTGTCGTGGCGAACCTCGGCAATGCGCTGATGCTCGCCGGCGACTTCCCTTCGGCCGTCGAAACTTTCAGGGAAAGTTTGCGCATCAGGCCAGGTGACGCCAAGACCGAAGGCAACCTAGGCGGGGCCCTGAAAAAGCTGGACAGACTGGAGGAGGCGGAAATCGCCCATCGCCGTTCGATCGAAATCGATCCAACGGAGTTGGAAACCTATATCGATCTGGGCGATCTTCTGGTCAAGAAGCAAGACTGGCCGGCGGTTATCGTTTGCCTTGATGAAGCGATCCGCAAGGGCACGGAAAACCCCGACGCATTCGTCTTTAAATCGAAAGCGCTGGCAACTCTCGGTCGTTTGGACGAAGCGGAAGAAACGATCGAAAAAGCACTGGAGATCAATCCTAACCACGCCTACGCGCGAATGACGGCGAGCCTTTATTATCTGTACGCGGAACGATGGCTGGATTCATGGCGCGCCTTCGAAGCGAGATGGGAAATGCCGGCCACGCCGCCTCGCCCATTTCCTCAACCGCTTTGGTGCGGTCAGGAATGTGCTGGAAAAACCGTTCTCGCCTGGGGAGAACAGGGACTCGGCGACGAGGTCATGTATGCGTCGATGCTACCGGACCTTCTCGGCGTCGCCGGAAAAGTGGTGTTGGAGACCGATCCGCGCCTGGTTCCACTATTCCGGCGATCGTTTCCGGAAATCCAATGTTTGCCGCGTCGGACCCCGCCTGTTCCGGAGACGCAGCGTCCAGACATCGACTATCAGGTTCCCCTGGGGAACCTTGGCACCCAGTTCAGGAAAACCGAGGAGGAATTCCCCGGAGGAAAGCCTTACTTGGAGGCCGATTCGGCTCGCGTCGAGATGATGCGGGAACGCTACGCTTCGGAAGGAACGCTCTTGATCGGTATCGCCTGGTCCAGCAAGAGAGCCGATGCGGCGAGCCAGAAATCCATGTCGCTGAATCAGCTTTCGCCCTTGTTCGAGTTACCGGGAATTCGGTTCGTCGACCTTCAATACGGTGATACGCAGTCCGAACGGGATGAATTCGAAGCCGAAACCGGTTTTTCACTGGTTCACGACGCTGAAATCGATCAGATGGTCGACGTCGATGCTTTCGCCGCGCAAGTTGCCGCCATGGACCTGATCATATCCATTTCCAATACCACCGTTCACATGGCCGGCGCCCTCGGTGTACCGACCTGGCTGATGATCCACGCGGTTCCGGGGCGGCGCTGGATGCTCCGGCGCACCGATAGCCCATGGTATGACTGCATCAGGATTTTTCGGCAAACCGAGCTGGGCGCATGGGGTCCGGTCGTCGCCGATGTTCGGCGTGACTTGGCCGCCTTCGCGGCAGCCCGCTCCGGACAACAGCCAACGTAAGCGGGAAAGCGCCGCCCTGCGCCGCGTCTAATCGACAGGTTCTTACGGATTTCGCCAACCCGGGGAGAGGCCGGTGAATCAAAGGCCGGACACCTCGGCGATCAGTGGGCCCAAGTGCTTTTCGTAAGCCTTCCATTTGTTAATGGAGGAGGCGTATATGGGTTGACGGACCTGGACCAGGCTTGCCGTCTTGACGGCCCTGGTGTTCAGGAAAAACTCCTCGCAGCCGTCTTCCCAGGGAATGCCCAAGAAATCCAAAATCCTCTGGATCTCGGAGTTCGTCTGACTTGCCAGGTCCTCGTACCGAACATCCAATATGTCGCCGCGACCGGCGGTTTCCCATTTCGCCATGAATGCACGATAAGACCGGTAGTAGCGCCCGAGTTCCTCCTGGTCGTAGGCGAACTTTTGTTTGCCTTCGAACAATTGCTTGAAACAGGAAAAACAAGTGTCCATCGGATTGCGAAGGCAATGAACCACCCTCGCTTCGGGGAAACACCGAGAAATCATGTCGACATAGACGAAATTACTCGGTGCCTTGTCGACGACCCAATAGCCTTTGGGTGCCCCCAATCGGGTGAGATAGTCAAAATATGCGGCCCTGACATTCTCGAGTGGTTCGATCTTGTAGGGGGCCGAAATCCAGGCCGGAAATTCCCGTTCGATGGCCGTTCGCATGAATTTCAGCTCTCCGAGGCCGACGACCTGTGAGTGGCTAGACAGGATTTGCTCGACCAAGCTGGTCCCCGATCGGGGCATTCCCACCACGAAAATCGGTCGGAAATCATCCTGGGCCGGGTTTACGAGCCTTTGATCGAGAGCGTCGCCGAATTTTTCGGCTATCGTCTGTAGCAGTTGATCGTGACGCGGCAGCGAGAACTCGAACTGCGCTCGCTTCAGCCGGTTGGCTTCTTCCAAATAGCCGAATGCCTCGTCGAAGGCGCCGATATCATCGAAGGCCTTGGCCAGTGCGAACAGAAGGTAGACGCGTTTTTCATCGGTCAACCGGCCGCTCCCGGCAAGGGATTCCATGGACTCGATATCCGGGTCGCCTTCGCGAAATTTCTTGCCGAACGACAATAAATGCCAGAGATCCGCTTCCGTCGGGTCGATCGACAAGCCATCGCGGAACCGCTTTTCGGATTCGACCTTGTTACCGAGCGATTGATGCAAGAAGCCGCTAGCCCTGAGGGCGCCGATAAACCGGGAGTCCAGGGAATAAGCCGTTTCGTAGAACTCAATCGCGGTCTCCAGGTCATTCACTTCCTCGAGGGTTCGCCCCATCTGAAACGCGGCGTCGGGGTCCTTGGGGTCGAGTGAAATCGCCTTCGAGAGCTCCTTCCGCGCGCCTTCGAAATCCGAGACCTCCCTCAGCGAAGCACCGAGATAGGTCAAGGCGCGAACGTTTCTTGGATCGCGTTCCAGGACCGAACGGTAGGCAACAATGGCCTCGTCAAACCGACCGGCGGTTCTCAGCGCATGCCCGATGTTCAGAAATCCCGACGGCTGAGCGGGATCGATCTCCGTCGCCCGCTTAAAGGAGTCGACAGCGAGATCGGTTCGGCCGAGTTCCTGAAGGGCGATGCCTTTCTCGAGACGGACGATGAAGACATCTGGTTTAAGGCCGATGATCGTATCGAAACCGTTCAACGCCGATTCGAATCGACCGCCGACCAAATCCATGTGCGCCAATTGAAAGAGCGCGTCGAGGTTGGCCGGTTCCGTATCCAGAACCGATTCGAAACGGGCGCGTGCATCGTCGAGCCTGCCCATATGAAAAGAACAGGTGCCGAGCATCAGCTTGGCAGCCGTAAATCCGGGCGCCTCTCTCAGCGCCTGTTCGAAATATCGGGTCGCCTCCTCGAGATTTCCTTGATCGGCGACGGCGATTCCTCGCTGGAAATAGGATTTCGCGGTTGCCGGTACGGGCCCGTTCATTTTCGGATATCGGGGTCGATTTGGTTCGGCAGCCGGCTGACCAGGAGGGATCGGTTATCGGATTTGGTCACACCGCAGCATGGCTTGCTTTTCGTCGAACCATTCGCTGGCGTAGTCCGTGTCCTCGTATTCGTCGAAATAGGGCCCTCCGATGGTATAGTGCACATTGCTGACTTCTTCCGCCGGTACCGGGGCGTCATAGCCGACCAATAGGTTCCAGTTGTGCGGAATCTCTCCAATCAGATCTTCACTGTCGAGCCAGTTGAACCGGTGCAGATCAAGGCCGCTTGCCGAATTCACGTAGTCCGGGGTCAAGGCCGTGCATTTGGCGCAATTGAACAGCATGACACTGGACCAGTTCTTCTTCTCGTATTTCGTCTGGGGGGCACCCAGGAACTTGGTCGTTTCCTCCGGTTGGTGGTCATGTTTCACAACCTGAACAGCGAAACGGTCGTCGCGCAGCGCCCACAGGCTGGCGATGTCGTCGAGCACCAGCATGTCGCAATCCATGAATACGGCCCAACCTTCGAAAACACAGAGATGGGGAACGAGGAACCGGGAAAACGAAAAGTCCGTCGACTGCAGCTGATTCCGCTCCCGCCACATGAGACCGTCGAGTTGCGACAGCATCAATGGGGCGATTGATACGGGTTTCGACGATCGCGCGTGGATGCTGTGGGATAGGACGTGATAGGCAACGGTTTCGCGAGGATCGAATCCAATGAATATCCTGATCATGAATTGGGTTCAAACTTGTTTGAGAGTTGGGGCCGTTTGAGATCGCGGAACGGGCGGGGATATATGGCTGCGATGTCGAATAGCCTGTATCGCGTCATTGAATCGAAGAATGTCCACCGTTCCGACCTCCGGGGGAATATACACGAATTGGCGTCGCAGCCAATCTGATTTCAGGGCTGGCCGCCCTATCAAACATGAAGAAGTTTCGAGAGCCGCCGGCGGGATTCACAGCCGCCACAACATTATTGTCCCCAACAGGCCGGATGGTGCCTTGCGGCTGTGGATACCCACCTGTTCCAGTAGGTTCACGCTTCTTCGAACCGCATTGTCACGACATACTTTTGAATTGCGGAACCTATGCCACGATCCAGGAAGCGCAGCAAAAAAAGTAAAACGCCGGTTGCGCCGGGGAATCGCAGGCGCGTCGACTCCCCAACCTCGCGATCGAGCGCGATCGGGCCGGAAAAGATCGAACAGATCGTGTCTCTTGCCATGCAACAACATGCCTCGGGACACTTGGACAATGCGGAGGGTCTTTATGAACGGGTCCTCGGCACCGACCCAAATCATGCCGTGGCCACGCATCTGCTGGGTGTCATCGCCCATCAACGCGGGGACCACGGGCTCGCCGCTGATCTCATCGGGCGAGCCCTGGCTATCGAACCGGGATACGCGCAAGCCCACAACAATCTCGGCCTGGTACGCCATGCCATGAATCTCCTCGGTGAGGCTCATGCCTGCTATCTGAAGGCACTCGCGATCAACCCGGATTACGCGGAGGCATACAACAACCTGGGAAACGTCCTCAAGGACATGGACGAGCTTGAGGAAGCGCTGGCTAATTACGACCAAGCGATCAATCGAATTCCGCACTATGCTGAGGCCCTCTGTAACCGCGGACTCGTGCTCCAAGCCCTCGACCGTTTCGAGGAGTCCGTCGCTGCTTGCCAGCAGGCCGTCGACATCGCACCGGATTTTCCGGAAGCCTATGCCAATCTCGGGAGTTCGCTCAAGGATCCGGGGCGATTGGAGGAGGCTGCGGCGAGTTACGAAAAAGCGCTGTCCCTCAGACCGGATTACGTCGAGGCCTATAATAATCTCGGCTTGATTTTCCATGATCTCCGACGCCTTGAAGATGCGGCGAGCGTCTATCGGCAGGGGATTGCTATCGCGCCCGGGGTAGCCCCGCTATACGTCGGTATGGGCAAAGTTCTTCGCGACCTGGGAGTCTTAGCCGAAGCCGAACGCAGTTTTCGCCAGGCGTTAGAGATCGAACCGGAACTGGTTCCCGCCTTCTATGGCTTGGCTAAGACTCTGGGTGATTTGGGCCGCGCCGACGAAGCCGCCTCCGCCTACCGAGGCGCTCTGGCCATCGACCCGAATTTCGCCGAAGCCCATAACGCCCTCGGAATTCTGTTCCAGTATCAAGGCCGTCTCGTTGACGCGGCGACCTGCTACAGAAACGCCTTTGCCGCGACGCCGACCTACGCCCAAGCCTACCGGCATATGGCGAACGTAAAGAAGTTCGAGGTCTACGACGATGACATCAAAGCCATGGAGGACTTTTTCGGAGATCCAACCGTAACGGACGAACAGAAAATGCACCTCGCGTTCGGCCTTGGAAAAGCCTTCGAAGACTTAAAGGACTTCGATAGTGCTTTCTCTTATTTCGTCATCGGCAACGACATTAAAAGGAGATCGTTGGCGTTCGACATCGAACAGGAAAGAACGCAAATCGAGCGCCTGGCTGACGTCTTTACGGCCGACTACTTTTCGGTGCGCGAAGCCGTGGGCTCACAGGACGCGACGCCGATATTCGTCTTGGGTATGCCGCGCTCAGGAACCACCCTAGTGGAACAGATATTGGCCAGTCACCCGGAGGTGCATGGCGCCGGCGAGCTGACTTATGTAAGGCAAATCGTCGAGGCCGAATTCGGGAAGCCCAGTACATTGGAATTCCCGGCCGAGGTCGGCAAAGCCGGTCCGGAACGATTTTCGACCACCGGTGAAAAATATATTACCAAGATTCGGAAACACGCCAGCCATGCGCGTTTTATCACCGACAAAATGCCCTATAACTTCAAGCACATTGGCTTCATAAAACTCATGCTGCCCAATGCGAAAGTAATCCATTGTCGCCGCCAACCGATGGACACCTGCCTTTCCCTTTTTAAGAACTGCTTTTCCGCCGCCGGCAACGATTATGCCTATGACCTTTCTGAACTCGGCACCTATTACGGCTTCTACGACAGCTTGATACAGCATTGGCACGCCGTGTTGCCCGGGTTCCTCTATGACATCCAATACGAAGATCTCGTTGCCGACCCTGAAGGACAGGCCCGTGCCCTGGTTTCCCACTGCAAACTGACTTGGGACGACGCGTGCCTGGACTTTCACAAGACCGAAAGACCCGTGACCACAGCCAGCGCAGCGCAGGTCAGAAGACCGATCTACAAGGACTCTGTGCAGTCTTGGAGACGCTACGAGGATAAGCTTTCGCCGCTCCTCGAGGCGTTGAGTGGATAAGGGCAGCACCGACTGTGCGGTTCATCGGCGGGAACCAACGCCCCTGGGAAGAACAAGCTCGAACCCGGCTGGCGCGCCGCGCCGGTGCTTACGAAGGAGTCCCGTCGGTCTTGCCAAGGGCTTCGGCCAGGGGCATCAGATGGCGTTCGTATCGTCGCCATTTTTCGACCGACGTCCTGTAGATACCGCTCCTTACCTGCGCCAAACTTGCCGTGGGAACGGACCGATCGGTCTTGTGGAAGTCCAGACAGGCGGCCTCCCAGTCAAGGCCGCAGAAATCTAACAGGCGCCGGGTCCCGCCTTCATGATCGTCGATGACGTCTTCGTAGCGAACGCGAAGAATTCGGTCGGGCAACACGCTCTCCCAATGCCTCATCAGGTCGCTATAGCCGTTGTGATATTTGCCGAGATCGGCGAGGTCCCATGAAAAGCCGATATCGTCCGTGAATTCCATTTGATAGCAGGAGACGCAGGTATCCATGGCGTTACGCGAACAATGGATAAACCTGGCATTGGGAAGCGCGAGATGGATGAGGCCGATATAGAGGAAATTAAAAGGGTTCTTGTCGGTGATCTGTTTGGCCGCCGTTGAGCGTGACACGAGGTCGGCGATAAACCCGTCTCCAAGGTCGGATGCCAATGCTGACAAATCCGCCCCGGAAACATCCGATACCCATTCCGGGTAACGGCTGTTGCGGTTGCCGGATATGCGGAGGCCTTGAATCCTCGATGGGAAGTACGGGTTCTCCCCTCCGCCGTGAACCTGTGAGTGGCTCGCCAGAATCTGCTCGACCAACGTCGTTCCCGATCGGGGCATGCCCAGGATAAACGTCGGGATTGGGCTACGGTTTCCACTTCCTTCCATGGATCCGAAGAGGCGCGGTGAAAATACGGATCGGACCTTCTTCATGATCGCCAAGTCGACCTCGACGTCGTACTCAAGCTCTTCGCGTTTCAGGTCGTTCCCCTGGCGCCAGGCTTCGAAGGCGCGGTCATGGTCACCGATGTCCTGATAGGCTTTCGCCACGCCAAAAAGAAGAGTCCGACGCGCATCGGGATTCAGCCCGGGAGTGTTCAGGCGGGCTTCCATAAGTGCCAAATCCGGATCGCCCGGATGAAAGGTCTTCATTCCGGAGATATCGTTGAGCGGCCGCGGATTGTCCGGCGCGATCTCGAGCAGTCGCCGATAGTCGGTTTCGGCTTCTTTGAATCGCCCCAGGGCTTTGAAGAGGTTGGCGCGCGCAAAAAGAGCGGCCGAGTGGTCCGGGTCTTCGGACAAAACGGGCTCGACATCTCGCAGGGCTTCCAAATGCCGTTCACGCCTGGCCAGAAACCGAACCAAAGCCAGCGTCCACTCGGCCCGGTTCGGCTGCAAATCGATCGCGTGTCTCAGTCGCGATTCGGCCTCGACCGGCTGCGAGTCCGTGATCAAGGTTCCGATCCGTTCGTGAAACCGGGGGTTTTTCGGATCCAGTCGAGAGAGTTCCGCGAAATTCTCGAGAGCCGATTCCCGGGCCCCCGTCTCGGTAAGGGTATCAGCCAGGTTTTCTCTGGCGAGGAGGTTTCGTTCATCGGCATTGAGCGCTTGCTCGTAATGACGGATAGCGGTTTCCAGGTCTCCGATTTTTCGGAGTTCGTTGCCCAGGTTGTTCCAGGCCCGCGACGATTGCGGATCCAAATCCACCGCCCTTTCAAAGGCCGCTCGTGCCGCCTTCGGGTTTCCGGATTGGGATTCGACCATTCCAAGGAGATTGAAGACGTCGCCGTCGCCGCCGCAACGCGTGATGTTCCGTTTCAGGTACTTACGCGATTCACTCAGGTTCCCGATCTCGAAACAGGCAAGCCCCAGGTAGGCGAGCGCGGCCCGGTCCTTAGGGGATGATTTCAAGTGCCGTTTATAGATGGCGATGGCCTGCTTTTGCTTGCCGGCTTGGTGAAGGGCCATGGCGGTCTTCAGATCGTTCATCGCGACGCCGAGGTCACTGGGAAACATCGGATTTGCGGCCGGGTCATGGACGCCGGGAATCTATGTGGTGCGGGACCCGTTAAGGGATTTCCGAGTTCGACGTGGTCAAGGATAGGCACGGCCCGATTCGCTCGGCTCGACAACCTCACCGTCCCTTGTGCTTGCCCGAGACGAACGAAATGATGTGCTTTTTACCGCTGCTATCACGCGGATCGGGATGAGAAAACTCGGCGTAGTACCGGAGCCCTGGGTGTTGGGCGACAGCGTCGTCCATCAGGCCTTTCCACCATTCGACAGGTTCGACCGTGCAATGGGCATTCTCTCCGTTTGGCAGGGTTTTGACGGCCGGATAGCAAGCGACATTCATGAAAACGAACTCTCGTGCGTAGGAGAACATCTCGTTGATGATCCACGGAATGTCCTCTTTTGGACAATGCTCGAGTACGTCGGTTGATACGACGCCATCGAATTTTCCCTCGGGCAGATCGCTGAACGGTTCAAATCCCGGGTCGTAACAGGTGACCGATTTGACTCGCCAAAAGTCCTGTACGCTGGAAAACGTCTTGCCGTCCCGCGTCGCGATTTCGACGGGACCGTATTGCATTCCTTTGCCCGATCCGTAATCGAGTATCGTTTCCGACCCCAAGATCTCAATGATCATGCCGATCCGGACGACATGGTTCTTCAAGCTGAGTCCCGGAAAGGTCCTTTCCGGCGGAAGGTTGACGCTCTCGGCACCTTTGTCGTGCATTTGTTTGTATAGTCCGAGCAATTCTCGATATCGGGGGCTCGGATTGACGCGGCTGTATTCATTCATGGGGTCGTAGATTCCATCGACGGGCGCGTGACGCTGGAAAATAAGCGCTCTCTGTCACCCTGTATAAAGTGCTGTAGTCTTCGGCCCTCTCTCCGGGACTTGGTTTTGGCTCGCCACGATGCCGCGCCCCAATCGAACTACCGAGGCAACACCGTGGCGTCTTGGCCTCCACCTCAAGCTACGCAGTGGTTTTATCCAAGCTGGGCTCGCATCGCAAGCCGCCTCTGCGGCGGAACAGGCAGGGAGACAGGCGCCGCCCTAACCTGCGTTCCACCGGGAACGATAGGCCGAAAGTTCTCCGGCGACTCGGTCGATCACATGAGCCCAGTCGCCGCGCCTTTCCTGTCGGAAGAGTTTCACGGAGGAGTAGAGAGCGCTACTCTCGCCTTCCAGCCCCCAAACCCAGAGCGGCACCGTGTTGACCAGGACCCACGTCGGCACGCCCAGTGCGCCCGCCAGGTGGACAGTCGAGTTTGACACGGAAATGACCAGATCAACCGCCGCAATCTGTGCGGCGAAACCGTCCAGGTCGGTCATCTGGTCAATCCGGTGGTCGGTCACGATTTCCCCAACCGCCTTCGTTTCGACCATCCGCCTATCGGATTCCGTGTCGCCGTATTGGAGGTTGATGAAGCGGACTCCCGGTATTCGTAAGATCGGTTCCCATTGCGCCAACGACGTCGACTTTTTCGGACCCCAGTTGAGATTGGCGCTGTGCCATGCGATGCCGACGAGCATTTGCTTGTCCTTACCGCCACCGTAGCGTTGCCTCAGCGTAAGGGTCAGATTCGCGTCGGCTGTCAGATAAGGCGCTCTTCTTTCGTCCTCGTCCCGCCGCGGCCAATAGCGTGCCGCCAGATCCCCGGACATGATCTGGAAGTCGATACCCATCTCGTTCAGGACCGGATCAGGTGGTCTGGTCCGCGCAACACAATCGATGCCGCCGAACGACCTTTCGAAGAGCGGTATAAATCGACGGTCGCATTCGATGATCGGTCTTGCGCCCAGGTCCCGGAGCTCGTTGATGAAGCCGGCGAAACAGACCTCGTCGCCGACGCCCTGCTCGCCGCGAACCAGGACCGTCTTTTTCTCCAGTGACTCTCCCCGCCATTCCCGGTGCGGCAGTCGGCGGATCCGCGTTTCGGGATCGAGGTGTCGAACACGGAAATTGTCCCAACCGGCTTCGAATTCCTCCGCGAAGAACTGCAGGAAAGCCAGGCACTTGCGTGCACCGATATGGTTCGGATCCCGCTCGAGGATTCGTTCGGCGATGGTTCGCGACTCGTCCAGCCGTCCCTGGTCGCGGAGGACGCCGGCCATCCTCAGTTTGAGGTCGTTGTCACCGGGACGGGCCGCGATCCGCCTTTTCAGGATCTCTTCGATCTCGTCCAGCCGGTTCAATGACCAAAGGGCATTTACCAGGTTTTCCATAAGCGACGGATCGGCGGGATCGAGCTCCTGTGCGCGCCGATAGCAGACCACCGCCTCATCGAACGCCTCGGCGCTCTCCAATACCAGTCCGAGGCCGTTGTTGGCGGTCGCGGAGTTCGGCGCCAGTTCAACGGCGCGACGGCTTGCCGCCAAAGCTTCATCGACCAATCCTCTTTCCTTGAGGACAAGGCCCAGTTCCGTCAGCGTCACCGGGTTGTCCGGAGCCAGCGCGTCGGAACGCCGATAGGCCGTTTCCGCGTCTTCGTATCGACCCAGTTCGAAATGAAGTGCCCCCAGTTCGGCAAACGTGCCCGGATCGTCGGTCAGCACCTGTGTCAACCTGGTCAGGTATTCGACGGCCTGGTCCGCCTCGTTCGACGCATGCGCCGCCATCGCCATAAGACGGAGTGCGTCGGCGTTCGTGGGATCGGATTTAAGGATGCGCGAGCAGTTTTTTTTCGTTTCTTCGTGCCGCCCGCTTTGCAAGGACTTCAGTGCGAGGTGCAACCGGTCCTGGATCGTCGACGCCTTGCCCTGTTTGGGCCGGTCGCGGCGTCGATCTTTCCTGGACCTCGTTCTGCGCGCGCGACGGTTCATCTCAGTCGGGGGCCCTCGTGGTGGCAAAGGGGCAAATTGAACGTCTCCATCGATCGTCGCCTTCCGATGCAAGCGCGGGTCTCGACGCCCAAGGCTCCGTGACCGGCGGCCCCGTCAAATACTGTTGTCCTTGGTTTTTTCCTGCGGGTCCGGCGCCGGTTTCTTGTCGCCGTACTTTTCGATCAGATCGTCGAAGAAGCGTTTGGTCTTCTTGGCCTGATCCTCGAGCCACGGCTTGGCCTGGTCATAGGCGACGCCGGCGTCGCAGGCCGCGTACTTGCCGGAGCACGCGGCAACGCAAGGGGCGCGCTTGGCGGCGTCGCCCTTGTGATCCGTCTGACACTGGAGGATGCATTGATCGAACGTCTCGGCGCATTGGGCGGTGGTTTTTTCATTTTCCCCTCTTGCCGTATTGGCGCTGAGGAGGACAGCAGCGATGGTTGCGACGACAACGGTTTTCGAAATGGTCATGCCTTACTCCACGGTGACGCTTTTCGCCAGGTTGCGCGGCTGGTCGACGTCCGTGCCCTTGATGACGGCCACGTGATAGGCCAGCAGTTGAACCGGGATCGCATACAATATGGGCGAAACGAAGGCATCGACCCGCGGCAGGGTCACCGTCTCCGCGTGGGGGTCATTGACCCGGGCCGTGCCGGCCTGATCGGCCAGCAGAACAAGCCGGCCGCCGCGCGCTACCACCTGTTCGACGTTGGATATGGTCTTGTCGAGAAGATCGTCGGAGGGCGCGATGACGATCACCGGCACGTCCTCGTCGATGAGGGCAATGGGGCCGTGTTTCATCTCGCCGGCCGCATATCCTTCGGCGTGGATGTAGGATATCTCCTTCAGTTTCAGGGCGCCCTCGAGGGCGATCGGGAAGCTGGTGCCGCGCCCCAGGTAGAGAACGTCGCGGGCCTCGGCGACGCGGTGGGCGATCTCTTCCAAACGTTCGTCATGGTTGAGGATTTCGGCGGCGCGAGCCGGCACTTCGGTCAGGGCGCCGACCATGTGGCCTTGTTCGTCCGCCGTGATTTCACCGCGGGCCCGGGCCGTCGCGATGACCAGGCAGGCAAGTACGGTCAGCTGCGTGGTGAACGCCTTGGTCGAGGCGACGCCGATCTCGGGACCGGCGTTGGTCTGCAGGACGGCTTCCGACTCACGGGCGATGGCGCTCTCCGGTACGTTAACGATGGAGAGGATCCGTTGGCCCTGCTCACGGGCATATCGGAGCGCCGCCAACGTATCGATGGTCTCGCCCGACTGTGAGATGAAAAGGGCGACGCCGCCTTCCGGCATTCGGGGCCGGCGGTAGCGGAACTCTGAGGCGATGTCGACTTCAACGGCGACCCCGGCCAGCCGTTCGAGCCAGTACTTGGCGACGAGACAGGCGTAATAAGAGGTGCCGCAGGCGATCAGGGTGAACTTGGTGACCTGGGTCAGATCGAAGCCGATATCCGGCAGGGTCACCGTGCGGTCGGCTGGGTTGATGAAGGAATGCAGCGTATCGCCGATGACCTGCGGCTGCTCGTAGATCTCCTTCAGCATGAAGTGCCGGTAGCCGCCCTTGCCAATGCTGGCGCCCGACAATTCGCTGAGCTTTTCCTCCCGTTCGATGCGGTTGTCTTCGGCGTCGAAGACCTCGACGGAGTCTCCACTCAGCACGGCCCAATCGCCGTCCTCGAGGTAGATGATCCGTTGCGACAGGGGGGCCAATGCGATGGCGTCGGAGCCCAGGTACATCTCGCCGTCGCCGAGGCCGATGGCCAGCGGGCTCCCCTGACGGGCACCGATCATCAGGTCGGAATGGCCGGCGAAGACGACTCCCAAGGCGAATGCCCCCTCGAGGCGCTTCAGCGCCTTCGACGTCGCCTCGACCGGGTCGTCGCCGTCCTGCAGGTTGCGGTCGATGAGATGGACCAGCACCTCGGTGTCCGTATCGGAGGCCAGGTTGCAGCCGGCCGCGACCAGTTCATCGCGAATCTCCTGGAAATTTTCGATGATCCCGTTGTGCACGAGGGCCACACGTTCCGTCGCGTGGGGATGGGCGTTCTCCTCGTTAGGCACCCCGTGCGTCGCCCAGCGCGTGTGGCCGATGCCGGTGGTGCCGGCGAGCGGCGCATCGTCGAGGCGCGTCTCGAGATTGCGGATCTTGCCCTTGGCGCGCCGCCGGTCGATGGAACCGTTGACAACGGTGGCGATACCGGCCGAATCGTAACCGCGGTATTCGAGGCGCTTAAGGCCGTCGATCAGGTGCCCGGCGACGGGTTCCTTGCCGATGATGCCGATGATGCCGCACATAGGATCAGCCTTTCTTTTTCCTTGCCGCCAGTATGCGGAATTTCGCCGCCCAGCCGGCGCGTTGGTCCTGCGGGGCCCGGGTCACGGCCAGGGCGTCGGCCTCGACGTCCTTGGCGATGGTGCTGCCGGCGCCGACGATGGCGCCGTCACCGATGCTCACGGGCGCGACGAGGGCTGTGTTGGAGCCGATGAAGGCGCCGGCGCCGATTTCGGTACGCGACTTATTGAAGCCGTCGTAGTTACACGTGATGGTGCCGGCGCCGATGTTGGCCTTGGCGCCAATCGTCGAATCCCCCAGGTAGGTCAGGTGATTGGCTTTCGCCCCTTCGCCCAGGGTCAAGTTCTTGGTCTCGACGAAATTGCCGACCCGGGCATTGGTTTCGATCCGGGTGCCCGGTCGGAGCCGCGCGAAGGGACCGATGACGGCGCCGTCGGCAATGTCGGCGCCCTCGATATGGGAGAAGGCGTTGATCTCCACGCCGTCGCCGACCCGGACACCGGGCCCGAAAAAGACCTGCGGTCCGACGACGGTGTCGCGCCCGAGGCGCGTATCGAAACTCAGGTAAACGGTGTCGGGATCGATCAGGGTGGTGCCGCCCGCCAGGGCTTCGGCGCGCAAGCGGTTTTGCAGGGCCGCCTCGGCACGGGCCAGGTCGGCGCGGTCGTCGACGCCGATCAATTCCTCGGCGTCGCCCTCGATGAAGGCGCAGATGTCGCCGTCCGTGACCGCCAGCGCGATGATGTCGGTCAGGTAAAACTCGGCCTTGGCGTTGTCGTTGCCGATGCGCCCGATCAGGCCGCCCAAACGTTTGCCGTCGATGGCCATGATGCCGGAGTTGCAGAGCCCGATCCGCAGTTGTTCGGGTGTCGCGTCCTTGGCCTCGACGATGGCCGTTAGCCGGCCGTCCGCATCGGTCACCAAACGCCCGTAGGCGGCCGGGTCATTGGGTCGGAACCCGAGCACGACGACGGCCGGGTCGTCTTCGGCGCGACGCCGCTCAATCATGCGGGTGATGGTTTCGGGACGGACCAGTGGGTCGGCGCCGAACAGCACCAGCACTTCGCCGTCGAAACCGTCAAGCGCCGGCAGGGCGGCCTTGACCGCGTCGCCGGTGCCGAGCTGGTTTTTTTGGACCACCGCTTCATGGGGGACCACCGCTTCCGCCACGCCGTTCGCATCGGGACTGACGACGACGATGGTCCGCTCAAACCCGGCCGCCTCCAGCGACGCCAGCAAATGCTGGATCATCGGTCTTCCGGCGACCGGGTGCATGACCTTCGGCAAGGCGGATTTCATCCGGGTTCCGAGACCGGCGGCGAGAACGATGGCGGCGGATTTTTCCGATTTTTTCTTGGTCATCGGCGGTCGAACGACTAAATAGGCCGGAACGGCCTCGGCACGGACATTGCCATAGGCCCCGAATCCCGCCAAGTCAAAGATTGTTTCCATTTCTTGCAATGACAAAAAAACCACTCACCCTCCCCCGCGCCGTCGTCTTCGATCTCGACGGCACCCTCGTTCACAGTGCCCCCGACCTGCACGCGGCGCTGAACCGCCTGATGGCCGATGAAGGCCGCCGGGCGCTCGATCTCCAGGAAGTCGTTCTGATGATCGGCGACGGTGTCCCGAAACTGGTCGAACGCGGCTTCAAGGCGACCGGCGATCTGCCCGACGAAGATTATCTCGCCGGCGCCGTCGGGCGCTTCCTGGCCGACTACGAGATCCACGCCACGGTGTTGACCAAGCTGTTCCCCGCCGTTGCCGAGACCCTGACGGCGCTCAAGGACGAGGGCTGCCGCCTCGGTGTCTGCACCAACAAACCGGAAGCGGCGACCCTCGAGATCCTCACGGAACTCGGTATCAAAGAGAAGATCGACGCCGTCGTCGGCGGCGACACGCTCGACGGCATCCGCAAGCCGGACCCGCGCCACCTGCAGGCCGTGCTCGAACGTTTAGGGACAGCGCCCGACGACGCCATCATGGTCGGTGACAACCCCAACGACGTCGCCTCGGCGCGGAACGCCGGCGTCCGTGTCATCGCGGTCACCTTCGGCTACAGCCGGGTGGCGCCGACTGAGCTCGGTGCCGACCGCCTGATCGACGCCTACGGCGAACTCTTGGATGCCCTCAGCGCCCTGACCGACCGACCGGCCGCTTGAGATCCCAGACGTCCCGGGCATTGACAGGAGCCCGCGCGCGGCTTAGATGAAGCCGCCTGACCGCTCGCACCATACCGGGCGGCACCTACAGGGCGCGTAGCTCAGCGGGAGAGCGCTGTCTTCACACGGCAGGGGTCGCTGGTTCAATCCCAGCCGCGCCCACCATTTCCTACTAACGACTTCCTGCCGTACCAGGCGCTCGAGGCTTGGTGCCCGAGTTCTGGCCAAACTGCTCGGCACGGCGCCTCCTTTCAGGCGGCCCGTCGATGTGTGGCCCGGCGTGCTTCATGGGCATTCGCCGTCCACGTGTCGGCCGTACTGGCGAGCCGGCGCATCTGGCCGCGGAGGCGTTTGCTGCCGGTCTGGATTCTGCCGAGCGAGCGTTGGTAGGTGGCCAAATTCGATCTTATCCGACCAACCACCTCGTCCAGCTTGGCCATGTTCTCCCGGAAGCTGGCGACGGCGATCTTCTGTTCCTCGAGGCTCGAGTTGATATCGGTAACCGCACTACGCAATCGTGCCCACCGGTCCTCGTCCCGCCTTTCCGTCTTGGTCTTTTCACCAGGCGCACTCATGACAATCTCCTTTTGCTTTTCGGTTTTCGCTTCGATAATTCACCGCCCGACGAACGAAAGGTGGAGCGGATCGTCGTCCACGATCAGGATGTCGGCCAATTCTGTTTCCCTTCAAAACCTCGGTTTACGAACCAGTATCGACATCAAAGGTAACGGCTCGCGCCCACCCATGTCTTTCGCGCCGAGGTCTTAGTCGCTTGTTATTCCGTACAGGTATGGTTCCGGTCGTATTAGACCGACTAATACCAAAGGATGGTGATGTGTCCCGTCTCGGGCCGGGTACCGGCGCCCCCTCGAACGATCCGGACCGGCCGTTCAAGTTCCCGTCTTCGACTTACCCTTTCTGCGCCGCGGCTTCGCCGTGGCGTCGTGGTAGTAGCCAAGCGCGATGATCAGGGTTTGCGCCAGGGCCATGGTTGCCGCCAGGGGCCGGAAGCGATGCACGTCGGCGTCGTCGACCGGGAAACAGAGTGTCGAGTTCTTGGCCAGCGGGCTGGTCAGGCGGTCGGTAATGGCCAGGATCGGGATCCCGCGGATGTGGGTGTCCTTGACGACCTCGACGACGGGTTGCGCGTACTCGGCGAAGCTGACGGCGATCAAGAGGTCGTCCGGTGTCATCGTCGCCGCCTGCTGCGGCACCATGCCGCCGACCGCATCGAGCAACTGACAGCGGGTCTCGAGGCGGATCAGGCCATAGGAGATGTAGGCGGCGACCGGAAAAGCGCGGCGTTGACCGATGACGAAGATGTTGCTTGCCTTGTCCATCATCTCGATCGCCGCCTTCAGCTTGTCGCCGTCGACGGTTTCGCGCAGGTTCTCCAGTTCCAGGATCGAGGCTTCGGTGAACTCCTGAAGGATGGCGAGCGGATTATCGTGAGCAGCTTTCTCCAGTTTTCCGGCCTGCGCTTCGGCTTTGTTCCGGAACGCCGGCGCCCCTTCGATCAGCCGCAATCGGAAGACCTTCTGTAGGTCCGAGAAACCGGCATAACCGAACGTCTTGGCGAAACGGACCAGGGTCGACGGTTGCACCTCGTTGCGCTCAGCTAGGGCGACGACGGTCTCCAACGCAAAGGTATTGGGGTCCTCCAAAGCGAACCGGGCGATCCGCTGAAGATGCGGGCTCAGCCCATCGTAGCGCTCGTGGATGACGTTGCGCAGGTTGTCGAATGATTCCGGTTTCGTGTTCATGTCCACGCCTTTCCTTGGTTCGACGTCGCCAAGCAGATTTTCTTGATTTTGAAAAATTTTTCAATTTTTATCAATTGAAAGAATTTTCTTTCTTGACTTCAGAAGAAAAATTCGTTCAAATGCAAAAAATGAAAAATTCGTTCAATTCGAATCATGGGACGAACAGGGAAAGCGGAAATCATGTCGAAGAGAATCGGTTTCATCGGTGTCGGTTTGATGGGCCATGGGATGGCCGCCAACTTGCTGACCAAGGGGTATCCGGTGATGGCGATGGCCCACAGGAACCGGGCCCGCATCGACGACCTCATTGCCAAGGGCGCGACGGAAGGTGAAAACCCGGCCGCCATCGCTGCCGCCTCCGACATCGTCATTCTTTGTGTCACCGGCGCCCCGCAGGTAGAGACCGTGGCCTTCGGAAAGAGCGGTCTGGTCGAGGGCGCCGGCGAGGGTTTGATCGTCATCGACTGTTCAACCAGTGAGCCGGCGACCACCGAGCGTCTGGTCGAGGCCCTTGACGCCAAGGGCGCCGTTCTCGCCGACGCACCCCTGGCGCGGACGCCGAAGGAGGCCGAAGAGGGTCGTTTGAACACCATGGTCGGCGCCTCGGAGGATCTGTTCCATGAGATCAAGCCGGTCCTCGAAACCTTCTGCGAGAACATCTTCCACGTCGGCGACGTCGGCGCCGGGCACAAGACCAAGCTGATCTACAACTTCATCACCATGGGCCACGCCTCGATCATCGCCGAGGCGCTCTGCGCCTGCGCGGCAACCGGTGTCGATGCCGAGAAGTTCTCGGATGTGGTCGCCGCCGGCGGCGCCAACAGCGGCATCTACCAGTTGATCGTGCCCAAGGCCATCGGTGACGGCGATACCAGCGGGCTGCAGTTCAGCCTGACCAACGCGGCAAAGGACTTGCACTATTACACGCGCATGACGGAAGCGGCGCGCCTCACCGGCAACGTCGGCAACGCCGTTCACCATGCGCTGGTTCAGGGCATGAACCTCGGTTTCGAAGAGAGTTACGTCGGCGATCTCATACCAACCCAAGAAAAACTGAACGGGGTCGCCATTCTCAAGCGCTAAGCGTCCTGACAGGGAAGCTCGGCAAACGCGTCACACGAACGTCTGAACATAGGAGGAGTAGGATTATGTCGACGCAAAAGATCACCAGAAGGAAACTGTTGAAGGGAGCCGGTCTGGCAACGGCCGGCGCCGGTGCGGCCTTCATGGGGCCGTGGAAGCACAACCACGTCTATGCCGCCGGCACCGACAAGCCAATCAAGATCGGTTTGACGTCGGACGCCAGCGGTCAGTACGCCAACTCGGGCGCGTCAGACCGTCGCGGCATGCACATGGCGATCGACGAGTTCAACGCCAAGGGCGGTGTCCTCGGCCGCAAGATCGAGACTATCCACATCGATACGGAAACGACGCCGGCGACAGGGTCGCGGGCCGCTGAACGCCTGATCACGCGCGAGGAGTGTTCGTTCCTCATCGGCGCCGTCAGCTCCGGTGTCGCCAACGCCATCTCGCAGGTGGCTCAGAAATACGGTTGCGTCTATCTCAACACCAACTCGTCGTCACCTACCGAATCGGGCAAGAACGCGCATCGCGTCAAGTTCGTCTGGGACGGCAACGGCAACAACTTCGCCCAGGCCGCCGTCAACAACGCCATGAAGGCGTACGGCAACAACTGGTTGCTGCTGACCAACGATTACGTCTGGGGTCACAACACCTCCGCCGGCACGCGCAAATTGGTCGAGAAGTTTGGCGGCAAGATCTCTGACGAGATCCTGGTGCCGCAGGGTACGCGCGACTTCAGCTCTATACTCCTGAAAGTCCAGCAGGCGAAACCGCAGGTCGTCGCGGCGGCTGTCGGCGGTGACGATCAGAAGGCCATGCGCCAGCAGGTCGCGCAGCTCGGTCTCGGCGGTTCCATGGCCTGGATCAACAACCAACAGGACTGGCCGGATGTCTGCGGCCTGCCACTGAAGAACCTGTTCGGCGTCTTCGGTACCACCTGGTATTACAACCTCGACCTGCCCGGTGTGAAGGAATTCGTCGGGCGCTACCAGGCGGCCTATCCGGACACCAAGATGAAAGTGCCGGGCAACGTCTTCTACAACGGCTACATGGCGACCCGCGAATTGCTCGGCGCCGTCGAGCGCAATGGCTCGACCAACAACATTGGCGTCATCAAGCAGCTCGAACAGTTGAAGGTGTCGGCCAAGGACCGCATGCAGCATCACGACGCGTGGATGAACCCGAAGACCCACCAGATGCAGCAGACGGTTTATCTGGCCACCGCCAACAGCGGAACGGCGGACAAGGACGACATGTTCAAGATCCTGAGCAATTCGTCACCGGCAGAGGCTGAAGACCACGGTGCCAACGCGTCGGCCAAGCTCGAGTCCTACGCGGACACGCCGACTTACGAGACCTAACTCCCTCCACTCGCGGCTCCCGCGCTCCGACGCGGGGGCCGTCTCTCTTTAAACCGAGTGGTTCGTATTGACTGTATTTATGAGTTTCTGAATAGGCTGATCGACCAATGGATGCGCTCCTCAATCTTCTGCCCCATATCGTCAACGGGCTGAGCCTGGGGTTGCTGTTCGCCCTGATGGCGCTGGGCTTCATGCTCATCGTTGGGGTCATGGAGCTGATCAATCTGGCGCACGGGTCGCTGTTCGCGCTCGGCGCCTATGTGGCCATGGTCGTCATCAACCCGGACCCGGCCTGGTTCGGTCCGGCGGGCGAATGGTATGCGGGTCTGCCGTTGGCCATGCGATACGTTTTCGGCCTGGCGATGGCGCCGGCCGTCGTCTTCGTCATCGGTATGGGGCTCGAGGTGTGCATGCGCCGCACCTATGGCAAGAAGGCCGAATACGGCCTGCTATTGACCTTCGGAGCCGCCCTCGTCCTCGAAGAGACGATCCGTATCGTCTGGGGCTCGACGGAACAGATCATGCCGACCCCCGACGCCATCAACGGCGCTTTCCTGTTCGGCGGGCTGATCTATTCGAAATACCGCTTCTTCGCCGCCGGCTTCGGTATCCTGGTTATCTTCATGGTGTGGCTTTTCCTGGAGAAGACGCCCTATGGCGCCATCATCAAGGCCGGCGCCCACGACAGCGAGATGGTCCGTGCTCTCGGCATCAACCTGACGCGGCTTAGGCTCTACGTATTCGGTCTCGGCGCTTCTTTGGCCGCCATCGCCGGCATCGTTATGACGCCGATCTGGGGTCTCCGGCCGCATGTCGGTGTCGATGCCGTCATCCCCGCCTTCCTGATCATCGTCTTGGGCGGTGTCGGCAGCTTCTGGGGTGCCGTCGTCGCCGGCGTGCTGGTCGGGTTGACGGTCGGCCTGACCGGGGCCTACGCCTCCGAGTGGTCGCTGTTGTCCATGTACCTGTTGCTGATCGCTGTCGTCACCTTCCGGGTGCGCGGGCTGTTCGGCAAGAAAAGCGCACTGGAGGCCTGACCCATGCGTGAATTGCTGAACATCAAGGCGACCATGCCCGCTACAGCCGTTAGCAACGGCGGTCTCGGCAACTGGGTGACGCGGCCGATGCTGATTACCTTCGCGATCCTGGTCACGGTGCCGTTGTGGATCCACGAAGTCGGCCTCTACCAGTATCTCGGTGTCGAGATCCTGATCTGGATGATCTACGCACTCGGCTTCAATCTGCTCCTGGGCTACACCGGATTGCCGTCCTTCGGCCACGGCGCCTATTTCGGTATCGGCGCCTACGCCTTCGGGCTGTTCCAGGTCCACATGATGGAAAGCCTGTGGCTCGGTCTGCTGGCCGCCATTGCCGTCGCATCGGTCGCCGGTGGCTTGGTGGCGTGCTTCATTTCGCACCGCCGCGGCATCTATTTTGCGCTGATGACGATCTCCTTCGGTCAGGTGTTCTGGTTCATTTCCATGAAGTGGCACAGGCTCACCGGCGGCGAGGACGGGCTTCTCAATATCCCGCGCCCTGACCTGTCCCTGGGGTCGCTGAGTGCGGATTTGAAGGGCAACGTCGCGCTCTACTACTTCGTCTTCGCCGTTTTCGTCGCCGCCGTGATCGGGCTCTGGCGCCTCACCCATTCGCCCTTCGGCAAGGTCATCCAGGCGATCCGCCAGAACGAAATGCGCGCCGCCTTCATCGGCTACAACGTGTGGCTTTTCAAATGGGCCGTGTTCACCATTTCGACCGCCGTCGCCGGTCTCGCCGGCGGGCTCTTCTCCATGGCCCAACAAAGCGCCTACCCGGACGTCATGGGCCTGCACGCATCCGGTTTCGTCGTCATGATGACCCTGGTCGGCGGCGGTTTCGTCAGCTTCTGGGGGCCGGTCCTGGGCGCCCTCGTGTTCTTCCTGGCCTGCGACCTTTTGGGGGCGGCCACCGAGACCTGGCTTCTGTGGTACGGCCTGATGTTCATGGCCATGGCGCTGTTCAAGCCGGAAGGTATCGCCGGCATCTGGCAGCAATGGATGGCCAAGCGCCGCCGCGCCGCTGCCGAGAACGCGGACACGGCACCGAGCCAGGCGGTGGTTTGAGGAGGCGAGCGATGGCCCTGTTCGAAGCCCAAAACCTGCGTAAACGCTTCGGCGACCAGATCGTTCTGGAGAACATCTCGCTCGCCTTCAAGGAAGGCAAGATGTCCGGAATCATGGGACCGAACGGGGCCGGAAAGACGACGTGTTTCAACGTGCTGACGGGCCGCTACAAGCCGAACCGCGGCCGCGTCATCTTCGACGGCAGGGACATCACCGGCCTGGCGCCCCGCGCCGTCGCGCAGTTGGGCATCTCCCGGTCGTTCCAGATCATCAACCTGTTTGACGAATACACGGCCCTCGAGAATATCCTGATCGCCCTGCCGTCGGTCCGTGAGCGCAGTTTCAACGTGCTGCACGACGTCGTCGCCGATTCCGCCGTTCAGGACCAGGCGGCCGAAGTCCTCGGCTTGGTCGGATTGGGCGGCAAGGAGTCCGAGCCGACGACCAGCCTGCCCTACGGCGAACACCGTGAACTCGAGATCGGAGTCGCCCTGGCGACACAGCCGCGGATCCTGTTTCTCGACGAACCGACATCGGGGCTCGGAACGGAAGCGACGGCGCGATTGGCCGACCTCGTCACCCGGCTCAGGGAACGCTACACCATCGTCGCCATCGAGCACGACATGAACTTCCTGTTCGGCCTCGCCGACACTATTTCGGTCATTCACTGGGGTCAGGTCATCGCGCAGGGGACACCGGACGAATTGCGCGCCAACAAATGGGTTCAAGCGTCCAACCTGGGGAAACTGCAATGATTCTCGAGGTCAACAATATCGACACCTTCTACGGCGAAACCCAGGCGCTGTTCGGCGTCTCGTTGAACGTCGGTGCCGGCGAGGTGGTCAGCCTGTTGGGACCCAACGGCGCCGGCAAGACGACGACGATCCGTTCGATCCTCGGCCTGACCCCGGCCACAACCGGTGCCGTCGCCTTCGACGGTCAGGACATCACCCAAAGATCGACCCATGAGATCGCTCAGGCCGGAGTCGGCTGGGCGCCTGACGACCGACGCATCTTCCCGACGCTGACGGTCGCCCGCAACCTGTCGATCGCCCGCAAGAAGACCCGTTTCCGGTCCTGGGAACTGAAGGAGATGTTCGAGATCTTCACGGCGCTGGAATACCTGATGGAGCGGGAAAGCGAGAACCTGTCGGGCGGCGAGATGCAGATGGTCGCAATTTCCCGCGCGCTTTTGGGGTCGCCGGGGTTGGTCCTGTTCGACGAGCCGTCGCAGGGTTTGGCGCCGAAGGTGGTCCAGGACGTCATGAAGACGATCACCAAACTCAAGTCCGAAGGCATCTCGGTTCTCGTTGTCGAGCAGAACGCAGCCAGCGCCTTGGCCGTATCCGATCGCGTCTACGTCATGGACCTGGGACGCATCGTGCACGAAGGTCCGGCGCGAGAGCTTCTCGACGACGATGCAAAACGCGTCCAGCTGTTGGGGATGTGACCCATGACCGAACCGCTCCTCAAGGTCGACAATCTGACCAAGGTCTATACCCGAGGGATCTTCGCCAAGCGCGAGACCTTCCGCCTAGAGGCCGATTTCGAGGTCGCCGAACCGGCGATCATCGGTGTCATGGGACCGAACGGATCGGGGAAGACAACACTATTCGAACTGGTGACCGGCTCCAACGAACCGACGTCGGGCGCCGTCAACTGCCTCGGCCGGGATATCCACAAGATCAAGTACCGCGAGCGTGACCGCCTTGCCATTCATTATCATCAGTCCTATCAGGTCCGGCACTTCTCGAAGACGGTGCCGAGTTTCATGCTGGAACCGGCGAACAGCGATTACCCGTTGATCCATCTGTTCGACGAACCGCAGTTCAATACCCAGGACGGCTACATCGGGTTCATGCTCGATTTTTTCCAGAAACTGCGGGCCGATGGGCGGCTGGTGTTCGTCTGCGTGCATCCCAATGAACCTTTCCATCTGGAGATCATGCGGGAAATCTGCGAACGCTATATCTTCATATCTTCGTTCAAAACGGTGCGTTGACCGAGGCGCCGGACTTCGAATCCCTGATCGCCTACGACCCCGTACAGACCTATCTCGGCCGCCTGGTTCCCGACAATTGAGGTCGCCGACGCCATGAATGAACAGGCAGCAACAATCGCGCTTGTCACCGGAGCGGCCGGTGTTACCGGCCTCGCCGTTGCCAAGGCGTTTGCCGAAGACGGCCTTTGCGTCGTTATGGCCGACATCGATGAGGACGGGCTTTCGTCGGCTGCCGAGGAAGTCAACGGTAGCGCTTACCCGGTCGTTCTCGATGTCAGCAATCCGACGGCCGTTCGCCAGGCCGGCGACTGGGTTCGCGGCGAACTCGGCGACGTCGACATTCTGTTTAACAACGCCGGAATCCTCTCCAACAACAAATGTGCCGAGACCGATGATGATGAGTGGCGGCGTCTTATGAACATCAACGTCGACGGCTCCTTCTTTCTCGCCCGCGAGTTCCTCCCGGCGATGAAGCAAAAGGGCTGGGGGCGGGTCATCAATATGTGCTCGTTGGCCATGAAGACGGGCGGGCTGACGGCGGGGACCGCCTATACCACATCGAAGGGGGCCATGGCGGCCCTGACCTTCTCTCTGGCTCGCGAAAGCGCGGCCCAAGGTGTGACGGTCAACGGCATCGCGCCGGCCTACATCAAGACGCCGATGGTGACCGACCAGCTGACCGAGCCGCAACGCCAAAACCTGTTGGCCGAGATACCGGTCGGTCGGTTTTGCGAGGCCGAGGAGATCGCCCACGTGGTAAGATTCTTGACCTCTCCTTTGGCCGGCTTCATTACCGGTGAGATTATCGACATCAATGGCGGACTCCATTTGGATTGAGGTGCACGATGGAAGGAAGAACTCTCGATCAGATCACACCCGTGATCGATTTCAGCACCGAACTGACCGGCCTGTTCGATCTGACGGGAAAAGTCGCCTACGTTCCGGGTGGCTATGGTGGTATCGGCGAGGCCATCGCCTGGGGTTTGGCGACCAACGGGGCCAAGGTCGTGGTGTCGGGCCGCCGCGGAGACAAGGCCGAAGCGCTTGCCGCCGCGCTTGTTGAGAACGGATGTGACGCTGCCGGTGTCGCCTGCGACGTCACCTCGGTCGCAGAGATCAATGATGCCGTCGATTTCGTCGTCGAACGGTTCGGCCAGATCGATATCCTCGCCAACTGTGTCGGCACCCAAATCGAACAACCCCTGCTGGAAGTCACCGAGGAAGCCTACGACGAGGTTTACCGTGTCAATTTGAAGTCGGCCATGTTCATCGGCCAGGCCGCCGCCAAGCACCAGGTCAAGCAGGGGCGTGGCGGTAAACAGGTTCACCTGTTGTCCGTGCGTTCGCAGCTGGGCATCCAGAACCGGGGCTATTCCGCCTACTGTTCGACCAAGGGCGGCATGGTCATGCTGGTCAAGCAGCATGCCATGGAACTGGCGCCCCATGGAATCAACGTCAACGGCGTCGCGCCCACCTTCGTTTATACGGAGATGATCCGTCACGTCATGGAGAACGACGAATTCAGGAACTACCTTCTGAACCGGATTCCGCTCGGGCGTATCGCCGACCCCAAGGACGTCACCGGACCGGCCTTGTTCTTCTGCTCCCCGGCAGCCGCTTTCGTCACCGGCCAAATCATGTATGTCGACGGCGGAATCACCTCAAGCCAGTGATCACGCGCGTCGAACTCTATCTCGCATTACCGGCCGGCCGCCGCCGATTGAGCGACCTGGGGAGGTGCATTCTAGAGATTTCTGATTGTGCCTATTTTCTCAACCCTTGATCTCCTATGCCCAACAAATCTAATATTCTTCAAGGAACCGTAGGAGGGCCGGCTCTAAAGGGGGGAGTTTCCTTTCGGGCGCTGCAGCCTTTCGGTCCTGGCCGACATGTAGAAATGCGGCCACTGAATTGGTCATCAGGGACGGAATAAGGATGCCCGCCAATGAAACACTTTAGATTTCTGTCGATTGCCGGAGCCGTTCTTCTGCTTCTTTCGGGCTGCGCCGCCAATGTCGAAACCGCTTCTGTTGAGGGGATGAAGGCCGAGGGCAGTGCCTTCCAGAACGCCCTTCACAAGGAATACGTCGAACTCGCTCTCATGGAAAAGGACGAGGGCGACGATGAAGACACTGTTTATTTCATCGATAAAGCCAAGAAAGCCGGCATGGGTGAAGACGTCGGTCCCCAGCCGCTGACCGAACGTGAAATCCCGGCCGATGGCAAGCAGGACCTGACCAACGCCCGCGTCAACCTGGTCAATAAGCTGTGGCAAGGCGCGTCCGACATTACGCCGGGTGCCGCTGCCCGGGCCCAGGCCATGTTCGACTGCTGGATGCAGGAGAAGGAAGAGAACTTCCAGCCGAAACATATCGCCCGCTGCCGGTCGGAGTTCGACAAGGCTTATGCCCAGTTGGCGATCCCGGTAGCCAAGAAGCCGGAACCCAAGATGGAAAAGAAAATGCCGCCGCCGCCGCCGCTTCCCGGCCCCTATACGGTCTACTTCGATACCGATAGCGCCGACGTCGACGACGCCGGAATGCTCGTCATCAAGCAGGCTTATGCGGACTATCGCCTGCACAAGCCGGGCAAAGTCTGGATCGCCGGCCATACCGATACGCGCGGCAGCAAGGCGTATAACATGGGGCTGTCTCGCTACCGCTCGAACGAGGTTGGCAACCGCCTTATGGAGCTCGGTGTCTCACGCAAGGTCGTCGAAAAAGCGCGGCACGGCGAAGACGCACCCGCGGTCAACACCGGCGACAACAAAGATGAACGCATGAATCGCCGGGTCAGCATCGTCTTCATGCGCTGATCAAATAGGTGTACCGAAATAAGCCGGGAGCGGAAATGCTCCCGGCTTTTTTTGTGACCGTTCGGGTTGGAACTGATGTAACGCTTAGCGGATCCAGTTGGCGAGGAATTGGCGCACGTTGCGAACCATTTCCTTGTCGAAATCCTTGATCAGGTTTTCCGTCGCGTCCAGCCAGCGTTTTTCCACTTCGTTTAGGGACAGGTCTTCGCGCACCGTCAGAGTGCGGGTCGCATTGGCCGAAGAATCGCCCTGTTTCCGGCCGTTCCGACCGATGATTTCGATGGTGCCCCGCAAAGCCATATCATAGCGATGCGATTGCTGTTTGGTGAAAACACCCTTGAAACTGGAGTCCTTTTTTAGCGGCGTTTCGCGAACAGAGGCATCGGTGATAACCAGCTTTAGGGTACCGTCGGCGGCGGTGCCGACGGGTTTCAAGCGGTCCATTGCCCACCGTTCGAGGGCCCGGGCGGGAGGCGTCGGAAACCGCGATTCGACGTAGGTGCCTGTCGTCGGTTGTTGATAGCGGTTGTCGACCACCACCGAACCAACGGCCAGATTGATTGGCGCCATATGGGAGAACGTCAATTCGGGCAATGAGTGATGCGGCGCCGTTACTTCGCAACCGGTAACGGCGAGGCTGGCGGCGACAAGCAAGGTCGACAGTCGAAACGGGGAGTGTTTCATCGGCTTCGGGCTCATCTTCTATGGTTGGTCGTTTTGGCACCGGTGATGCGGACCGCCACGATACTGACCTCAAGGAGCGACCGGCTCAACCCCCTGGTGGTTGCCAAACAGGTGATCGAACTCGGACAGGGGAAACGGAAACCGCGTTCCGCAAAACTCGCAGGTGACGACGACGGCGCCGTTTTCGGCCATGTCCTCGATTTCCTCCCGCGGAAAGGACACCAGGGTTGTCACCACTTTCTGGCGTGAGCACCGGCAGGCATGGCGTAACGGTTTCGGTTTGAATACGCGCACCCCGTCCTCGTGGTAAAGACGGAACAGAAGCTCCGTGACAGCGAGCCGGTTATCGAGCATTTCACTCGCCGTGACGCTGCTCAGGAGAGCGACGGCGCGCCGCCAGTTGTCGTCGTCAGCTTCCCGATCGGCCGCGGTCTCCGACTTTCCGGGAAGGCGATGAATCATGATCGCCGCGGCTCGCGGCGGGCCGTCGGCGGGCTCCGGTTCGGAGGCCACGACAATAGCCGTTTCCAGCTGCTCCGATTGGCGGAAGTAGGTTTGAACGCATTCGGATAGGCTCGACCCCTGCAACTCGACAATACCCTGGTAGCGATCCATGTCGTTGCCGGGGTCGACGGTCAGCGCCATATGCCCGGCACCCATCAATTTCGGCAGGAGGCTCCCCGGTTTTCTGAGGGCCGCTTCGATCCGATCGGTTTGGCAGCGGGCATAGGCCCGTATACCACCGTTCGCCGTGACATCCGAGATCATCAGGCCGACCGGGCCGTCACCCTGAACCTGCAGAGTAAAGACACCCTCGAATTTCAGGGACTTTGACAATCCTGCCGTGAGCACCATGGTCTCACTCAGCATGCCTTTCAATTGAGCCGGATAGTCGTGTTTGCGGAAGGCGTGATCGAGGGTTTCGCTGAGGCGGACGGTCCGGCCGTTGACCCCAAGTGCCTCGACTTGGAAGCGCCGGACGAAATCTCCAAACCCCACAGCCAATTTGATTTCTGTCTCGGCCGTACTATCGGCCATTTCAATCTCCCGGTGTTTTCGAGCGATACCGGTAGCCGTACCGCGTCACGAATCCCGACCTTTCGTAAAACCGCCGTGCGTCGGGATTGTCGCGTTCGACCTGCAGATACAACCGCTGGGCGCCATTGTTCTCGCTCCATTGGGCAAGGGCGCCGAGCACGGCACGTCCGTGTCCGCTTCGCCGTCTCTCTTCCAAGGTATGCATGCAGAAGGCTCCCGTCCACCCGTCGTCGAGAACGCCGAGCCCGACGGACACGGTCCTTCCCTGCGCTTGCAGGCAAACCAGTGCCCGGCGACGAGAGATCCTGTTGATCAATTTCTTTTTGTCGGCGATAGCCCGCGGGTCCGTCTCCCCTTCCATGTAGACGGACATCCATTCATCTGAGGGAGATTCCAGGATCGTCAATTTGGTGCTGACATCTGCGGCCGACCCTATTTCGCCGGCTTCCGCCCATTGCACGTCCGTCGGCGCCTCGATCCGATAACCTCGGTCCGCGAGGCGCTGGTCGAGGTCGCCCGGATCGGCGGCGGGTGAGATCATGAAACGGGATGGCAGAGACCGCTCGGCGTAGAACGTTTCGACGACATCGATGGCGGCATCGATGTCGTCCGGCGGTACGCCACCGTTGGGAAGGACGGAGTTGGCCCGCCTGTTGGCAACCCCTGGCGAGTGCCGTAGGCGCCAGCCACGGTAGTCGCGAATAAACGTCGCCGGCCAAGCCCGCGCGGCGCGTTGTTCGACCGCGCGAACCTGTTCCAGGGGAATTTCGAGATCGCCCGCCGTGACCGGCCCCGGAGCGGTCACTCCAGGCACCAAGTCAGGATTCCTTTTTGGATATGAAGACGGTTTTCCGCCTCATCCCAGATGACGGAGTGCGGGCCGTCGAGGACTTCATCAGTGACTTCCTCACCGCGATGGGCCGGAAGACAGTGCATGAAAAGGGCATCCGTATTGGCCTTTTCCATCAGGGCGGCGTTGACCTGGAAGGGAAACAAGATCTGACGGCGCATGTCGGCGTCTTGGTCGCCCATTGACACCCAGGTGTCGGCGACGACGAGATCGGCGCCTTCGACCGCCTCTTCCGCCGTGTCGACGATGGTCACATCGCCGTTGACCCCGGCGGCCCAGGACATGGCATCTGCCGACGGTTGCAGGCTGTCTGGACAGGCGACCTTAAGCGTAAAGCCGAACTGTCCGGCGGCGTGAATCCAGCTGTTGGCGACATTGTTTCCATCGCCGCTCCAGGCCACGGTTTTCCCCTCGATGGGACCGCGATGCTCCTCGAAGGCCATCACGTCGGCCATGATCTGACAGGGGTGCGACATGTCGGTAAGGCCGTTGATTACCGGCACCGAGGCGTAGGTCGCCAGTTCATCCAGTTTTGCCGGATCGTCCGTGCGGATCATGATCACATCGGCGTAGCGCGAAAGCACGCGGGCCGTGTCGGCAATGGTTTCGCCACGCCCCATCTGTGATTCCCGGTCGCTCATGACGACGACCATGCCGCCCAGCTGCTGCATTCCAACCTGGAAGGAAACACGGGTTCGCGTCGAAGGCTTGTCGAAGATCATCACCAAGGTCCTACCGGCCAACGGTTGGTTGGCCTCGCCGGCTTTGAGCGCGGCCTTCATCTCGCGCGAGCGCTCAATCAGGTGACGCAGGGTCTCCGCATCATGGTCGTGGACGTCGAGAAAATGACGCGTCGCGGTCATTGCTCGCGAGCCTCGGACTCGACCTCCCGGCAGGCTTTTTCGATAACACCGATAGCCTGACCGATGTGCGTCTCTTCGATGACGAGCGGCGGAATGAGCCGCACCACGTTGTCGCCGGCAGGCACCGTCAGAAGGCCGTTTTCCATCAGCTTGCCGACCAGGACCCCGTTGGACCCGGCTTCGCCGGCACACTGGATTCCCAGCATCAGTCCCTTGCCTCTGATCGCCGCAATCACGCTGGGGTGCCGATCCTTGAGGTCCTCGAGCTGGTCGCGGAAGAGGCCGGAGATCCGTCTCACTTCGGTCAGAAATCCGTCGGCCAAGATGACGTCGAGGACGGCGTTGCCGACGGCCATGGCCAGAGGATTGCCGCCGAAGGTCGAGCCGTGGCTGCCGGCCGTCATCGGGGCGGCGATGTCTTCGCTGGCGACGCAAGCGCCGATCGGAAAACCGCCCCCCAGGCCCTTGGCGAGTGCCATCACATCCGGCTCGACCTCGGACCATTCATGGGCGAACAGCTTGCCGGTGCGGGCAATACCGCACTGCACTTCGTCATATGCCAGAACCAAGCCGAATTCGTCGGCGATCGATCGCAGACCGCGCAGATAGTCGGCGTCCATGGGCCGAATGCCACCCTCTCCTTGTACCGGTTCGACCAGAATTCCAGCGGTTTCCGGCGTGATGGCGGCGCGCATTTCATTGAGATTGCCGAAGGCGACCTGATCGAAGCCGTCGACCAATGGGCCGAAACCGCTGGTGTGCTTCTCTTGGCGGCCAGCCGAAATCATGGCCAGCGACCGGCCGTGAAAGGCGCCCTCGACGCTGATCACCCGGAACCGTTCCGGACGCCCGGCGGCCGAATGGTATTTGCGGATCATCTTGACCGCCAGTTCGACGGCCTCACCGCCCGAGTTGTTGAAAAACACGGCGTCGCCGAAGCTGTTGGCGACCAAACGCTCGGCCAGTTTTTGCTGACCTGGAATGTCGTAGAGGTTGGAACAATGCCAAAGGGTTTCGGCCTGGGCCTTCAGGGTCTCGACCAGGTGGGGATGGCAATGCCCCAGTGACGCCACTGCGATCCCGGCACCGAAATCGAGCAGCTTCCGTCCATCCGTCGTATAGAGATAGACACCTTCGCCGCGGTCAATCGCCTCGTCGTAGCGGGCATATGTCGGCATTACGGCTGGTATCACGGTGGCTCTCCTCATCGTCGTGCGAAAACGCCCAATAAGGCGGTTTCAGGTCGGGAAAGCGGCGAAGTATGTTGTGCCAATCGGCCAATGTCAACGGCGCCTGGCTGGCCGGCCGGGGCTCGGTTCAACCGGTTCGCCGGCGGCGGGCAACGGCGGAGGGAACGCCCGTGTTCTTTAAAATCGCCTGCCCGACGTGTTCGGCCAGGAATTCGGACAAGGACTTGACGGTCAGGGAGACCGTGGCACCGGCCGTATAAAGGGATAGCTCCGTTGGCGGCAGGTCGGGAAATCCTTCGTCAGGACCGAGAACACGCTGCCCTTCGCTGACAGCGCCGGCGGGCAAGACGGATACGCCGAGACCGGAATTCAGCGCGACACGGACGGCAGCGACGCTGGTCGACGTGAACACCTCCTCCCATGCGCGTCCGGTCGCGGCGAGCGCATCGGCGGCGACTTGGCGGTAGGGGCAGGGCGGAACGAAGAGAACAAGCGAAACAGGGTCCACCGGATCAGGAACGTAGTGACTGGTCGTGACCCAGTAGAGCGGCTCCCGCCAGATTCGCGGCGGCGGATCCGCGTCCGGATCGCGGATCGCCAAGGCCAGGTCGAGTTGGCCTTCACTCAGCATAGCCCGCAGGGTCGCGCTGTCGCCGACATGCATGGCCATCTTGACCCTAGGATGGGACAGCTTGAAACGGCACAACATTGCCTGCAATGCATCAGTGGCAAACCACTCGGGAATTCCGACACGTACGATACCGGTCAGCTCCGGCATGCTCAGAGTTTGTTGCGCCTCCGCCGATAGATCGAGTATGCGCCGGGCATAGGCGAGGAGAATCTTGCCGTCCTCGGTGAGTTCGGCTTGACGAGGCCCGCGGACCACCAGTGTCTTGTCGAGTTTATCCTCGAGCCTGGAAATCTGCATGGATATGTTGGGTAGGGTTCGGTTCAGAATTTCGGCGGCGCGGGTGTAGTTCCCCGTGTCGGCGAGCGCCACGAATGATTCCAGTTGCTTGAAGTCGAGACGATTGCGCAAGATTGTTCCCGGCTTTTAGAATTATCTTTAAGGTTGTCTCAGTATAAAGAAATTTGATGGCCGATCACAACTCTAGATTTTGCACGGTGTGATTCGGCGGCTACCGTGGAGCGGTGTTCCCCTCGATTTTGATTCGGAGACAGAATTCACCATGCAAACTCACCGCCATCCGCCGGCTGCCGTTGAGGAGGAAATCCCCCTTGGCGGCCGGATCCGCCGGGCCCTGACCCACCATATCGGATTCGCCGGTTCCGACATCGACATTCAGGAGAACAAGGTCAAATATTTTAACCCGGCCAATCCCTTGTCCCCTGATTCGAACCTGGAAGAAGTGTTTGGTCTCATGCGCGGCCTCAACCGGGCGGCGCTCGCTGATCCGCACCTGTGTCGAAACGGGGACGGGGGATACAGCTTTTCCGAGGCCTTATCCGATGCAGCGGAGGCGGCGGCGATACGGTTTGCAGGCCGCGAGATACACTATGTGGAACTCGGACCCGAACCAACCAAGACCACGTTCATTCTGCGGCGCCTCATCGAACGGGGTGTCGGCATCGCTTCTTATGTCGGTGTCGACATCAATCCGGCTTCGGTTGCGGCTATGCGGGAGGATCTCTGCGCGATCCTCGATCCGGAAAAAATCCGTCACCGTGTAACGCCGTTCGAACGGTTCCGTGTCGATGAGATTCGCGCAGGCGAAACCCCCGCTTTGGTCACAATGCTCGGCTTCCAGGAGGGGAACGAGGACCCGTTGACGGCATCCGCCTGGTTGCAACGGATCGCCGGGCCCGGTGATATCGTCCTCGCCGAAATGCAGGTCATGCCGGATACGGGAAGTGAAGCCGTCATGAACTTCTACCGCCATCCCCTGATGACTCGTTTTTCTCGGCTTGCTTTCGAGCGGGTCCAGGGATTGACGCCGTCGTTGGGCCGCGTTTTTGTATTGCCCGTTACGGTATCTGACGGTCAGACGATCGAAGCCGCAATCATGTGCGAAGAGTACACCGCCGGTGATAAACGCCGCCTGTTCGTCAGCAATTTCTGTCTCAAATACCGCATTGAACAGTACCGGCGTCACCGTGAAAGAGAAGGTCGGTTCGGAGTATGCCATGAAGCCCTCACGGATGACCGTTCGGTCCTCTTTCAGTTGGCGCGCCGCGCCTGAGAACGCTTCGCGGGAACTGGCTCCGGCCGGTATTGCGATCGTCGCCGCCACCTATGGGTTGGCACGATATGCCTATGGCTTGTTCTTGCCCGATATTCAGGCCGATCTGGCCTTGGCGACGGCGACCATGGGGCTTATTGCCGCGTCTTCCTATGGCGGTTACTTGGTCGCGACCCTGATTGCCAGTTGGATCTCGGCGCTCACCGGACCCCGATTGCCGGTCGTCTTCGGCGGACTTGCCGCCGCCGCGGGAATGGCGGTTATTGCAGCCGCCCATGGACCATGGATGTTGGCGGCGGGAGTCTTCCTTGCTGGTATGAGTCCGGGCCTCGCCTACCCGCCGCTTTCCGACGCCGTCGTCCGGTTGGTGCCCAATCACCGCCAGGAGCGCGTTTACACCTGGATCAACTCCGGCACCGGTTTCGGCGTACTGATGGCCGGACCCCTGGCCGTCCTCGCCGGTGCCGATTGGCGGTACGCCTGGGCCCTGTTTGCCGCCTTCGCTGTCGCTGCAACGCTTTGGAATGCGCGCCTGATGCCGTCCGGGCCTTTTGCGCCGGCGAATGCTGCCGTACCGCCCTTGCGTTGGCGTTGGTTCGCCCGACCGGGCGCCGGGGCGCTTTTTGTAGGCGCCGCGATTTTTGGCATATCGACATCCGTTTATTGGACTTTCGCCGTCGACCTTTTGGTGACAACCGGCTCCCTGGATCAGGGTCAGGCCGCGATGTTCTGGGCTTCGATTGGCGCTGCCGGTATTCTCGGGGCGGCAGCCGGCCACCTCGTTCACCGATTCGGCCTTCGCGTGGTCTTTCTTGTCGGCGTGTCGGTGACTGCCGCAGCGATCGCCACCGTCGCCTTGTTCCCGCAACACCTTTCCGTTTCCATCGCCTCGGGCGCCGCGTTCGGAACCACATTCATTGTCGTCACGGCGTTGTTCGGTATATGGAGCATTCGTCTTTATTACGACCGGCCGTCGGCCGGGTTTGGCGCGACGTTCTTTTTGATTTCTCTCGGTCAAATGGCAGGGCCGGCGCTCGCCGGGTATTTGATCGGTACCATCTCAATGGCGGCCGTGTTTTTCCTCGCTGCCATGTTAACGGCCGTCCTGCTCCTGATCGCGCCGCCGGGAAACGAGCGCTCGACGGTCCTGGTATGAATACCATTACGATTATTTATTATTTCATATCTCGTTTTAACAGAAATGAATTGGACGGCGTATCGTGACCCCGGCATAGTCCCTTACACCAGTAACGATAGAGAAGGAACACGCGGCATGTCGGCCAGTCGGGATACCAGAAGCATGCGCGGCACCACGAAGATCGATCAGGAAATCGGAACCCGGTTACGTCAGGCGCGGCTCGCGAAACGGTTGACACAGGATGGGTTGGGAAAACTGATCGGGATAAGCTTCCAACAAATACAAAAATATGAAAACGGTTCGAACAGGATAGCGGCGTCGAGGTTGTATCTACTGGCGGAGGTCCTGGGAATCCCGGTCACCTATTTTTTCGACGAATTGGGAAGGGTTCCTGCCACGGCCCTGCAAACGGGAACGAAGGCGGACGGCGCGGGCGGCTTGCCGGATAGGGTCATTCGCGTCGCCCGCGACCTAAACGAAATGCCGGAGGGACCGCAACGCGACGCGCTCTTTGGCTTGATCAAGACGATGGGCAGAAAAGGCACCATGCGTCGGCGTCAGGCCGTCACGCCTTGAGCTTGTAACCCCTGGCGAACAAGCTGGTACATACCGCCCACAGAAATATGTTCGTCGCCGCCATGACCGCCACACCGCCCGCGACCGACCCGTCGGCCTGGCCGATAAAGCCGTAACGGAAGCCGTCGATCATATAGAAGAAGGGGTTGAAATGTGCGGCGATCTGCGCCGCTTCCGGCAGGCGCTGGATCGAATAGAATGTCCCGGAAAGGAAAGACAAGGGCGTGATCACGAAGTTCGTAACCGCCGCGATATGGTCGAACTTCTCCGACCATATGCCGCCGATGGTTCCCAGGAGCGACAACATCAAAGATGCCATGAACGCGTGATAAATGATGAACGCGGGGTGCGAGATTTTCATGTCGACGAACAGGCTCATGGCGAGGGCCACGAAAAAACCCACGAACACGCCTCTCGTGGTGCCGCCCAGAGCGATTCCGAGCGTCAATTCCCGCGCCGTGAAGGGCGGCATCAGGGTGTCGATGATGTTGCCCTGGACCTTCGAAATGATGATCGACGACGAGGTATTGGCAAACGCGTTCTGGGCCATCGCCATCATGATCAGGCCCGGCGCCAGGAACTCGGTGAAAGGCACCCCGTTGACGACGCGCGTCGCGCCGCCGAGGGCCAGGGAGAATACGGCAAGAAACAACAACGTTGTAATGATCGGGGCGACGACGGTCTGCGTGTAGACTTTCACGAAACGGCGAACCTCGCGCATGTAGAGCGTCCACAATCCGATCCAATTGGAATCGCCTCGAACCATTGCCGCCTCCGTTGCCGTTGTGATCGCGCCTATATAAGCGTCTCCGGCTTGGCTGACCAGCGCCACCGTGGGAAACTCCTATGATGAACGAGCAAGGACCGGACACCGGCACCGGTGTCCGACGGAAACCCCGGAAGGCAACACCGAAACGACTCGAGAACGCGGCCCTGCACTATCTTGCCCGTTATTCCAGTTCGGCCGAGAACCTGCGTCGCGTCCTCATGCGCCGGGTCAACCGCTCAGCGCGTTACCACGGCACCGACGCGGAAGAGGGGGCGGTCGCCGTCGATGAACTGGTTAAGCGTTTTTCCCGGGCCGGATTGCTCGACGATACACGCTATGCCGAGGGCCGTGCCCGTTCGCTTTTGGAACGGGGTGTCGCGCCGAGAGCGGTCCGGCTGCGCTTGCGGGAAAAGGGCGTCGCCAACGAGACAATCGATGCCGTACTCTCGGACCTGGCGGAAGACCAAGGCGACGTCGAACGGGCGGCGGCGGTGGCGTTGGCAAAACGCAGAAGGATCGGACCCTTTCGAAAGTCCGAACGGGAATCGACCCGCGAAAAAGATCTCGCGGCACTTGCCCGGGCCGGATTTTCCTATGATGTGGCGCTCCGGGTCATCGATGCGGAAAACGAAGCCGAGCTCGAGGAAGCACCGCTACCGGATTGACCGGCGGAATCAATTTGATTGTCGCGGCGGATCACCGCGCCGCTGATACCCCCGAGGCCTCCTGTTCTCGTGCCCGGCTTTCGAGGACCGAACGGACCTCGGCGTCAAACACGCGGTAGCGATCGTAGACCCGTTCCGAAACGCCGGCCTTTTGCGCTGGTGTCGGTTCCGGAGGCTCGACGGTAGCCGCCGCCGGTCGCTCGGGCGACGAGAGTGAGGAAGCCGGGGCCACGATCGGTTTATTGACCGCTGCCCCGGGCTCCTCTGTTCCCGAACCCACCGGGACGACGAGAACCGCTTTTTCTTCCGAAGGGGACGGATTGGTCATCGGACGTGCGGTTGATCCCGTCGCGGGAGGGCGCGACGTCGCCCCGATGGGGGCCGCCGGCGCCTCTGTCGGGCGTCGGTTCTGGCGCTGGGTGCTGCCGGCGGCGGGATTGTCGAAATCGATCTCACTGGCACCGTTGATGTCCTTGAGCAGGCGCCGGTCGAGTTTTCCGGTAAGATTGAGCAGTTCGAAGGCGGCGATAATAACATCCGCTTCGGCCGAGATGGCATCGCTCTGGGCGTTGATCAGGGTGGCCTCGCCCGACAACACATCGATCAACGACCGGTTGCCCAGTTTTCGTTCTTCGCGGGCCAGCTCGAGGAACGCTGCCGAAATATCCGCCTGGGTCTGCAGAGAACGCGCCGTCTTCTGTGCCGTGTGCAATTCCTGCCAGGCATTGCGGACTTCCTCTTCGATGCGGCGGATGGTATCGGCGACGGTTCGGGTCTGAACGACGACGTCGTACTCGGCGGCCCTGAGCGTATTGATGGCCGTGAAGCCGAGATTGAACGGAAGGTTCAGCTCGACCTTGGCGACCGTCTCGGTCTTCAGGTCGACGGTGCCACTGACGTTGTTCTTCCACTTTCGTTCGACCGTTCCCTCCAGTTTGGGAAAGAAGTTCTCGCCGTAGGCGGTCTTCACCTCGGTCCGGGAAACGGCTTCGTTGACTTTTTCGATGGCAATCTCACGGTTGTTGCGTAGCGCGGTCTCGATGGCGTCTTCCAAGGTCGCCGGGAGAGCTTCCAGGGGTAGTGGCACCGGCGACAGTTCCTCGACGTCGGGCAGGGTGCCGAAAACCGCCTTGAAACGGTTCTGGGCGGAGATCAGGGTGCCTTCCGACCCGATGGTCCGCGCGTCGGCCCCGGCGAGTTGTTGTTTCGCCTGCAGGACGTCCGTCGACAGACCGGATCCGGTCTCGACGCGGGCTTCCTCGAGCCCCGTTTGCTGGCGGACGTTGTCCTGCGACTGGCGGGAGAAATTCAGAACCTGGTTGGCCCGGATCAGGTCGACATAGGCGTTCGTCGCCTCGACGAAGATATCATCGCGCACCTTGGCCAGGTTGAGCTGACTTTCAGCCAGCTCGAGGCGCGCCTTCTCGACGGTGCCGTTGGTGGCGCCAAAATCCCACAGCAATTGGGTTAGCGAGACATCGACCTGGGAGAACGCCAAGCCCGTATCCGAGTCATGCGGATTGGTGATCTTTTCGTGGCCTTGGGTGGCCGTCGTCTCCAATTCCGGGAACCAATCACCGAGGGCTTCGCGCGCACATTCTTTCGCCGCCGACACTTCAGCGTCGGCGCCCAAGACCTGGTCGTGCTTGGCCAGGACCTCCAGCAGGAGGTCCTCCAGGCTCAAGGCCCATGCCGGCCCGGCTCCCGTTATCATCAGGAGTCCAGCCGCCAACGCGCAAGCACGGGTGAAGAGAGAACTCCTCATCCGGCTGTTTCCAATTATCCGTCCCTGGGCCGCAACGTTCTCGCTGCGATTTCCCACTTCTTTCCTGCCAGATTATGTCCCTTGCCGCCATAGATTTTTTCGCCAAGACGCGCCCGCGTCACTGGCTCCAAGGATTACGGCGACAAACGGTGACGATACGGTGCCGTCAACCCGTCAGCTTGGCCGAGGGGCCAAACCCGGACCGATCAGGCCTTGTGGCGGTGAAGGGTGCCGTCCTGTTCGACGGCGGAATCCAATTCGTCGAGTTCCTGTCCGACCCGCCGGCGGAGCTCGAAATAACGGCGTTTTTCGTTTTCGGACAGTCTGATGCCGCTCTCGCTGTGTTCTGCCGTCGCCTCACAAACGAAGGCCAGCAGTTCGCCGACTGCGACCGGGATGTCGAGGGCCTCGTCACGAACCTCGCGATCTTGATCGTCGCTGGTCGCTGTTTCCGACAGGCGTTTCAACTCATCGGACAGATAGGTCATCCCTGCGGCCCGCTCCAAGGTCAGGATGACGTCGACCGGCATGAAAGTCGTGTGTTCGAAACTCTGGTATTGCGACAGGTTGGTCGGTTTGACACGGCACAGTTCAGCCGCCGCTTTAAGGCTGCCGAAATGGTCGAGGAGTTTCCGCGTCGCCAGTTTCAGCAAACGGAACTCCATGTCTCCCAATGTTTCGTTCATTTTACGTTCCGCAGCCCGCTTTCGCATGACGGCCGCGCTCCCCTTGTTATAGGTTGAGCCTAGGAAATGGCGGTCGGGGGCGCAAGTTCCGGTTCTTCATAAGTGCATTCGGGGTGTGCGTAATAGTGGAAATACCCCCTCCGATTTAGTAACTTGGGAAAAATGGCCGTGAATTCGACCACAATCGGCCCGTCGGCGGAAGATCGGGAAGCTGGCACTGGCGGAGATCCGGTTGTTCTTGAGGGTACGGGAACGGACGTATTCGTTCCCGATTGGATTTCCAGGGCGGAAGCCTTTCAACGCTCGGGCGACGATCTCCTGATCGTCGGACCGGACGGCCAGAAAGCCATCATATCCGGTTTCTTTTCCTCCGGTGCGATGCCGCGTCTTGTCTCCTTCACCGGCGAGGAATTGTCGGTGGAGGACGTGCTCGCGCGCGTCGAGGCCGGCGAGCCGGTGCAGGTGGCCCAGGCACCGGGAGTGGTCACCGATGTGCCGCAAGACCCGGCGGCACCGGAAACAACACCGGAGACGGTGACGGAAACCGGCGATCCAACCGGTGAAGCGCCGCTGACTTCCCTCGAAACGCTTTTGGTATCGCTTTCCAACGGCGCCGAACTTGATGCCTCGCTGCTTACCGTGTTCCAGCAGGCCTTGGCCGAAGCGGTGGCCGGCGGCGCCCTCCCCGAACAGGCCGCCGCCGCTCAGCAGGCGTTTATCGAAACCCTGATCACCCAGGTCGCCCAGGGCGCCGACCCGCAGTCCGCCCTCGAAAGCGCCAACGCCGTCTTCCAGGCCGTGGCCCAGGCCACCGGCGAGGTTGACGGGCCGGCAGGCGACGGCGGGCTGATGCAGGCCCTGGCCAGCGGTGAAAACGTCGACGACGCTGTCGGACAACTCGTCCAACAGGGCGGTGAGTTGTCACCGGATCAGGTGGCCGCCGCGACCGACGCCTTCATCGACGGCCTGCAACAAGGTTTGGCCGACGGTATCCTGCCCGGTGACGCCCTGGCCCAGGCAACGGAGGCCTCGCAAGGGGCGGCGGAAGCTGAACTCGTCGGCGAGCTTACCGGCGCCGACGCCCTCCTGGCGGCCCTGGCCAGCGGCGACAATGCCGATCAGGTATTGAACGATCTCGGCGTGCCGGCGGACGGCGTCGCCGGTGCGGCCTTCGCCGACAACCTGGCCAACGCCCTGCAATCCGGCCAGGCCCTCGATGCAGCGCTGACGGAAGCCGCCGACACGCAGAACCTTTTGGCCCAGGCGATCGCCAATTCCGACGACCCGGCCGGTGCCGACCCGATCCTGGCGGCCCTGGCATCGGGGGACAACGTCGAGGGCGTCATCGGCGATTCGGCGGCATTCCAGGAGTCGCTGGCCCAGGCCCTTCAATCCGGCACCGATCCGGGTGCGGCGGCGCAGCAGGCGGCCAACACGGTGGCAACCCTCAATGCAGCGCAAGCCCAGTCCAACGACCCCGGCGCTGCCGACCCGATTCTGGCGGCCCTGGCGTCCGGCAATAATGTCGAGGGCGCCGTCGGAGATTCCCAGGCCTTCGCCGAGAACTTGGCCAATGCGCTCGAAAGCGGCGGCAGCTTCTCCGATGCGGTGCAATCGGCCAACGACCAGACGCAATCCGTCGAGCAGGCGGTCGCCCAGCAATCGGTGCCCGGCGGTGGCGACCCGGTGCTGGCGGCGCTCGCTTCAGGTGACAATGTCGAGCAAACTCTGGGCGACGTGGCCGGCAGCGCTTCGGCCGCCGAGGCCCTGGTCGCAGCCCTGGACAGCGGTGCTTCCGCATCGGAAGCGGTTGCCGAGGCCGAGACTCAAACCCAAGCCGAGACTGCGGCTGTCGCCGAGACGACGACGACCGCCGAGGTGACCGAGACGGGCGAGGCGGTGTCGGCGGAAACGACGGATACGACGACAACGGATACGACGACGGCGGCGACGACCACCGATGCGTCGCCGGAACCGGCAGCGGCACCGGCGCCCGCTCCGGCTCCCGCTCCAGCCCCCGCTCCGGCCCCGGCACCCGCTCCGGCTCCGGCACCCGCTCCGGCGCCCGCAGCACCGCCGCCCGCCGCACCGTCTCCACCGGCCCCGGCTCCCGTAGCCGCGCCGCCACCAGCTCCTGTTCCCGTCGCCGCTCCCGCGCCTGCTCCGGCACCACCGCCAGTCGCCGCACCGCCACCGCCACCGCCACCGCCGGCACCCGCTCCGGCTCCGGCGCCCATACCTGTGCCGGCACCGGTCCAGCCGGCGCCGCGACCGGCGCCACCGCCGCCTCCGCCTCCGCCGCCATCTCCGGATCCGGCACCGGAACCGGAACCGGAACCTGATCCCGAACCGCCACCACCACCACCACCGCCGCCGCCGGTTCCGCCGAGAGTGGAAGCGGTCACCATCGCCGGCTCGGAGGACACCACCTACACGTTCACGGCGACGGTTTTCCAAGACGCCTATCAGCAGAACGACGGGCCGCCGTTGGGCCAGGTGCGGATCGATACCCTGCCCGGCAACGGCACGCTCAAGCTGAGCGGCGCCAACGTATCGGCCGGACAGACAGTCCCGATCGCCAACATCGGCAACCTGACCTTCGAGCCGGACGCCAACGCCAACAGCGACGCCAGCATCTTCTCGTTCCAATGGACGGGCGGCGGCCCCGGCAATTTCGCGACGCCCAACGCGTCGGCCAGTTTCACCATCGCCGCTGTCAACGATGCCCCTGAACTGACGGCAACGGCGGGCAGCGTTACGGCGGCGGCGGGTGGATCCGCTTCCACGGTCGACAGCGCCTTCACCGTCGCCGACATTGATTCGAGCAATCTCGACGGCGGCCAGTTCACCGTCCAGGTGACGACCAACAACACGGCGGACGACCGGTTGACGACCGCCAACCAGGGCACCGGGTCCGGCCAGATCGGCTTCAACGGCACAACCGTGACCTACGAGGGAACGACCATCGGGACGGTCGACGGGGCGAACAACGGGACCGGTACTGCGGCCCTGAGGATCGACCTCAATGCGAGCGCGACGCCGACCGCCGTGCAGGCCCTGGCCCGTGCCGTCACCTACCAGAACGTCAACGCCGGCGCATCGGTTAGTCCGGTCGTATCGTTCACCTTGACCGACGGCGACGGCGGTACGTCGACGGCGGCGACGCGTACCATCAGTTTCTCGGCCGCACCAAAGCTAACGGCGACCAGTGGTCTGACCGGCTTCCTGCCCGGCGACGGCGCCGTCACCATTGACCCATCGATCACGGTTTTCGACTCCGCGGGTTCCTACAACCTTGGTTACCTGCGCGCCACCATCAGCGCCAACGGCGAAGCATCGGACCGGCTGACCGTCGAGAACAAGGGCACCGGTAGCGGCGAGATCAGCTTCAACAGCAGCACCAACAAGGTCTTCTATGAAGGCACCGAGATCGGTACCGCGTCCGGCGGCACCGGCACGACGGCGCTGACCATCTCGCTCAACGCTAGCGCCAACAACACGTCGGTCCAGGCCCTGGCCCAGGCCACCCAGTTCAACTCGGCCGCCGCGACCCCCGGCACCGGTAACCGCACCATCGCCTTCGATTCCAGCGACGGCTCCAATACGGCAACCTCGGTGACCCGGACGGTCACCATCGATCAGGTGCTGGACACCTTCTCGTCGACGACGCCGACGCAAAACGTGCTCAGCTTCGACGGTGGCGATCATCTGTCGCTCGGCAACTCGTCGGCCTATATCCACGGCGGCGCGGCGACCTGGGAGGCCTGGATCAACACCTCGACGACGACCGGCACCCAGACCATCTTCGGGGCCGGCGACCTGGGTTCGGAAACGATCTTCTCATCGACCTTCGCCTCGACGCCGGCGGGCGTGTCTCTGACGGATAATGCCTCCGTCTCCAACGGCGTCTTGGAATTCACCCATGGTTCGGACAGCCAACGGGGCAGCATCCTGATCAATCCTTCCGGAAACGCCGAGCAGACTAAGAACTTCTCGGCGAGCTTCGACCTGCTGATGGGGACGCGGAGTGGCACCGAGGCTGATGGTATCAGCTTCAACTATGGCGCCGCCGGTTATATCTCAGGCGTTGAGGAGGAAGGTGTCAGCACCGGCCTCGCCATTACCTTCGATACCTACAACAACCTCGGCGGCGATGTCTTCAACCAGGTGCAGGTGCTGGTCAATGGTTCAGTCATCGGCACCGCCAATGCGCCGGGCGGCACGCTGACGACGACCGATTCGACGGTGCTCAGCCTCGACGGCGACAACGACTACGTCAACGCCGGCGGCGGCACCGGCGGCGAGCTTCGGATCACCGGAACCATGACCGCCGAGGCCTGGTTCAAGGCCGATACGATGTCCGAGTCGACCAAGATCGTCTCCATCGGCGGCGTTTCCGGGGACGGCGACAGCGCCGAAAACTATCTCTTTCAGGCGACGCTGACGACCGGTGGCGACATCACCGTGTTCCATGAATATGCCGACGGTTCAGGCGGCAACCAGGAATCGCTCACCTTCGATACCAACTTCACGACCGGCACATGGAATCACATCGCGGTTGTGCGCGACGCTTCGGCTAACACCTATACGCTTTACGTCAATGGTTCGGCCTTTCAGACACAGAACTACACGACCGACGCGTCGGGTGGCACTTCGGCTGTCCTGACCATCGGCGCCGAGATCGAAAGTGGTGGCAGCGGCAACCATTTCGATGGCCAGATCGAGGACGTGCGCATCTGGAAGACGGCGCGGACCGCCTCCGAGATCGTCGACAACTACCGGAAAACGCTGACCGGCGACTCGGGCGGCGACCTCGTGTCCCACTACACACTCGATGGCGGCAATGCCAACGACTCGGCCGGCAGCAACAACGGCACTCTGACCAACGGCGCGACAACATCATCGATCACCTCGGCACCGCCCCGTTTCGAGCCGGTGTCCATCACCCACGACGCCAACGGCCTCGACGTCACTTACAAGGGAACGGCGCTGTTCACCAACTTGGATCTCGGGTCCAACTACAACCCGCAGACGAGCCACCAGTTCATCATCGGCGGCCGCGTCGGCGCCGCCAATTCGGTCCACGCCATCGACAACCTGACGATCACGTCGACCGACGCCGGCACCGTCAACGCGCTGGTCGTCGACAGCGGCGAGCTCGCCTTCAAGACCACGGACTCGACCGGAACCTCCACCGTGTCGTCCAACGTCTCGGTCGCCGACGGCAACTGGCACCACGTGGCCATGAGCCACGACGGCAACAACACGCTGAAGCTCTACGTCGACGGCGTCCTGGTCAAAACCCAGACCGGCGTCAGCAAGGAGATGATCGGCGGCGACGCGGCCATCGGCCAGGCCCCCGACGCCAACTCGGATCATTTCACCGGCCAGATCGGCGAGGTGCGCGTCTGGAATGCGGTGATGTCCGACAGTCAGATCGACAGCAACTTCGGGCCGAACCTGTCGAACCCGTCGTCGACCGCCAACTTGGTCGGCTACTGGAACATGAAGGACGTCTCGGGACAGACGGTCACCGATTCGTCGAGCAATTCCAACACCGCGACATTGGGCGCTTCCGGGTCGGGCGGCGGCGACGATCCGACGACCCAGTCGGCGACCTACCCGCAGCTCAGCTCGAGCCACTGGACCATCGTCGAGGGTGCCGGCGCCCAGAACGGCGACACCATCCTGGTCCAGGACGGCAATGTCGAGATCAACAACCGCGAACTCTTACGCTCGAGCACCGAGTACGACCCGACGGCGTCGAATCCGCTCTACATCACAGGGCGTTTCGCCTTCGAAGATGCCAACGACATTTTCACCGTCGTCACGCGGTCCAGCGGCGTCGCCGATTCGAGCTTCTTCGGCTATCCGACGGCCGGTGTCCGCTTCGAGGCGGTTAATCAGAACAACGCCAACTCCCTGGCGATCCGGGTCAATCCGGCGGCCGGCGGCGGCGCCAATGATCAGGCCCCGACGCTCAGCGGCGACAGTTCCATCAATCTAAAGCCCGGCGCCGAATACGAGTTCGAGGTCTTCGACGACGGCACGAACCTGAAGTTCAACGTCACCGAGGTTGGCGATCCGGGTAACGCGGCGTCGGTGACGGCAACCAGCACCTTCAACTCGTCTACAAACTACGTCGTCGTCACCAACCGCGAACAGCTGAGCGACGGCACCGACCTCAAGATGACGATCGACGACCTGCGCATCGACCACAGTTTCGTCACGACGGAGGGCTCCGCCGTCTCCGGCACCCTCAACGCGCCGACGGTCACCGGCGGCACCTTCTCGGTGGTTTCCGGCGGCGGCGCGTCGAACGGCACCTTCACCATCACCGACAGTTCAACCGGCGCCTTCACCTATACGCCCAATGCCGGCTTCTTCGGCGAGGAGACGGTACGCTACCAGGTGTCCGGCAGCCTGGACGTCCAGACGGTGCGCATCAACGTCAACGCCGACCTCGGCGTCGGCATCCAGAGCCAGGCGCTCGAATTCGACGGCAGCAATGATTACGTGGAAGTGTCCCACGCCTCGGCCCTCAACCCGTCGCACTGGACCATCGAGGCCTGGTTCCAGACGACAGGCCACTCGGGCACGACCAGCAACGATGTCGGCCGGATCATCGCCAAAGGTGTCGATAACGTCACCAACGGTTATTCCCTCGGCGTTTTGGGCGGCCAGGTCCGAGTGGACACCAACGGTCTCAGCACTAACGCCGTCGTCTCGACCGAAACCTACAACGACGGCCAATGGCACCATGCAGCGGGTGTCTACGACGGCAACACGCTGGCGCTTTATATCGACGGTCAACTGGTGTCGTCGGCCGCCGTCACCGGCACGCCGACTCTCAACACCAACAACCTCAACATCGGCCGTTACCAGGAAGGGTCCAACGCGGCGTTGCAGCATTTCGACGGCAAGATCGACGAGGTGCGCATATGGAACACGGGGCGTTCGGCCGACGACGTTCGCCTGAGTTACGACCAGCAGATGAGCGGTTCCGAGAGCGGGCTCGTCGCCTACTACCGCTTCGACCGCATCACCGACGGCACCGTCGAGGATCTCAGCAGCAACAATCACACCGGCCAAATGGGTGATTCGGCGACCCTCGGCGATACGGCGGAACCGACGGCCGTGGTCAATACCGGCAAGGTCGCCAGCTTCGACGGATCGGGCGACTACATTACGGTCCCCAACGCCTCGGCGCTGAACTTCGGGGCATCGGGCTCGTTCACTCTGGAAGGCTGGGTCAATACGACACAGTCGATCAACTACGCGCGGGTCATGATCAAACCGGTCGGCAGCGGCCAGTCCTACAGCCTGGCCATCCACAACGGCAAGGCCCATGTGCGCTTCGACCAATCGGGCGGTGGCGCCCATTTCGCCGAGAGCGTCGACACCGTCAACGACGGCCAATGGCACCACGTCGCCGGCGTTTTCGACAACGCCAACGACACGCTCAAGGTCTACATCGACGGACAATTGGCGGGGACGACGACCGGCGTCACGGCGCAGCCGGTCCAGGCGTCGGAGGCCCTGTTAATCGGCGGCATCAGCCCGCACAGCCAGTGGTTCGACGGCCAGATGGACGATCTCCGCATCTGGAACACGGCCCGCACCGCCGACGAGATCGCCCAGAACTACCAGCAGGCCCTGACCGGCAACCAGTCGGGCGCGCTGGTCGCGCACTACACCTTCGACAGCTCCAACGCCAACGATTCGGCCGGTTCCAACAACGGCACCACGTCGGGCAACACGTCCTTCACCAACGGCGTTCCCGACGGCAAGACGACGCCAATCTACGGCAACGCCGTATCCGTCAACGAGGGCTCGACGCTGGCCGGCCACATGACCTATGACGAGGTTTTGTCGGGAAGCGTCAGTTATCACGTCATGAACGGCACGACGGAGCAGACCTCCTTCACCACCACAAACGGCGGCGTCGTCACCATCGATAGCACGACGGGCTATTGGACCTACACGCCGGCCTCCGCCCAGTCGGGCACCGACACCTTCACGCTCAGGGCCAAGGGCGCCACGTCAGGGACCGACGATGAGGTCGTGACCGTCACCGTCAACAAGGACGTGGACAGCTCCGTCAACGTTTCGGACGGAATCATGAAATTCGACGGCTCCAACGACAAAGTGGTTTCCGACGGCACGATTAGTTTGACCAGCCACTCCATGGAGCTCTGGGTCAACACGACGACGACGGTGCCCGACGAAGGCTACCTGGTGACCGACCAGAGCGGTGGCGCCGTCGCCCAGATCCTGACCAACGGAAACGGCACCTGGCGGGTCGAGGTCAGCAACGACCTGACGAACTTCAAGACCTACAGTTCCAGCGTCACCGTCAACGACGGCCAGTGGCATCATCTGGCCTATACCTTCGACGCCACCGGCAACGGTGAACTCAAGCTCTATGTGGACGGCGTAGAGGACACCAGTGTCACCAAGACCCTGGATGCCAACCTGCCGTCGTTCAGCCTGACCGACGAGCTGCAGATGGGCGTCGAGCGGGGCGGCAACAATTTCGTCGACGCGCTTATCGATGAAGTCCGTGTGTGGTCGGACGTCCGCACGTCCCAGGAGATTCAGGCCAACTACCAGAACCAGATCACCGGCACCATCCCGACGGAACTGAAGGCCTATTACCGCTTCGACGACGAACAGACGACCGGCAAAGTGCAGAACCTGGGCTCCGACGGCAACACGCTCGATGCGACGATCACCGAGGCGCAGGTGATCAACACCCTCGACCGGGCCATCGATTTCGACGGCAACGACAAGATTACCGTTGGAACCGGTACCGGCGACGTTTTCGCCATCACCGGCGACGTGACGGTGGAGACCTGGGTCGAGTTCGATTCGACCGGCAACCAGGCAATCATCGCCTTTACCGCCCAAGATAGCGGCGGCGAGTCGAGCACCGAAAACGTTCTTTACTCCATGCGCATGCTCAGCGGCGGCGGCATCCGCTTCAAACACGAGACCGGAAGCGGCACCGACACGCACCTCGATTTCACCACCAACCTGACGACCGGTCAGTGGTATCACCTGGCGGCGGTGCGGGACACGGCCGCCAAGACGGTCTCCATCTACATCGATGGCGAACTGTTCGACACCCAGACCTACACCAACGCCCCGACGGGCGGTGACAACGGCCGCCTGTTGTTCGGGTTCCAGGACAATGGCACCGACCTGTTCCTCGACGGGCGCATGAACGACGTGCGCGTCTGGAATACGGCGCGCACGGCCCGTGAGGTCGCCGACAACTTCAACCAGGAACTGAGCGGCGGCGAGAACGGCCTCGTCGGCTACTACAAGCTCGATGGAACCGGCCAGACGGTGGTCAATTCGGCCGGCACCGGTGACGGCGTCCTCGGCATAACGACGACGGTTGGTAGCGCTGACCCGACCCGCGTCGACCTGGCGCCGACGATCTACGGCACCGAGGTGACCATCGAGGAAAACCAGGCGGCGTCCGGGTCGATGACCAACAACGACGTCGCCGGCACCGCCACCTATTCCGTGCAGACGGCGGCGTCCAAGGGCACGGTGACGGTCGATTCGGCGACCGGCCAATGGACCTACGTGCCCGACGTCAATTACCGCGGCACCGATACCTTTACCTTGCGTGCTGCCGGCGCCACGCGCGGCACCGACGACGAGACCATCACCGTCACTGTCAATGCGGTCAACAACGACTCGATCAACGTGCATGACGGCATGGTCCAGTTCGACGGGTCCAACGACGCCATGCGGGCCGGCCTCGGCACCAATACCATCACCAACCAGATCACCATGGAGCTCTGGGTCAACTTCCTGGATCTCAGCAACCACCAGAACCCCATGCGGGTCGGCGATACGGCGACGAGCCCCAGCCGCTTCGTCATCGAGAAGAAGACCGACAACAAGCTGTCCTTCTTCGTCGGTGACAGCACCGCCGTGTCGAGCGGATTTACCGTCGCCGCCGACACCTGGTACCACGTCGCCGCCACCTACGACGGCACGACGGCCAAGATGTATGTCGACGGCAATCTGATCGGTTCCGCGGCCGTCTCCGGGAAGACGCTCGCCAACACCATCCAGGAACTGACCGTTGGTGCCGACGATTTCGGCTTCTTCTCCAAGGTCCTGGTCGACGACGTCAGGGTCTGGAACACGGCGCGCACGGCTACCGAGATTCGCGACAACTACGACCAACAGCTGACCGGATCGGAGACGGGCCTGCAGGGCTACTGGCGCCTCGACGATGATTCGTCCGGCACCACCCTCGACGATAAGACCTCCAACAACCGCGACGGCCACCTGATCGAGAGCCGCTATGTGCTCGATATCGCCAACCCGGGTTCCGATGGGGTCGCCACCGGTATGGGCGTCGCCAGCGTCAATAATTTCCCGACCGAGAAAATCACGGTCGAGATGTGGATCAACCCGGACGCCTTGAACGCGGCGCTGTTCTCCTACGCCACGGCGAATACCGCCAACAACGACAACCATTTTATATTCGAGGTCAGTTCAGGCGGCGATCTGGTAGTCACCCGCGAATCGGCTTCGGTGAGCGTCACCGGCGTCGACATCCAGGCCGGCGCTTGGACGCACCTGTCGGTGGTTTGGGATGCGGCGGCGGATACGGTGACCGTCTACCAGAACGGCAGCCTCGCCGGGTCAGGCGCTTTGAGCGGCGACAATATGGACACCGGCGGCACCATCTGGCTCGGCAACGACCAGGACACCGTCGGCGGGGGCTTCCAGCAGAACGCCGCCTACGACGGCCAGATGAGCGAAGTCCGTGTCTGGAACGAGGCACGGTCTGCCACCGACATCGCCGCCGATTACAACAAGCAGCTGACCGGCCAGGAGGAAAATCTAGTCGCCTACTGGCGCCTCGACGAGAGTTCCGGCACGACGGCGACCGACCAGACTGGCAACAACAACGGCACCTACCAGTCGAACAACACGGGCCACTTCGTACATACGCCGCCGATCGTGGCGCCGGACGGGCCGAAACTGATCAACAATCTGGGCAAGGCGCTGCAGTTCGACGGCACCGACGACGTCCTCGAGATCATCGACACGGACACCTTCGACACGGCGAGCTACACCCTCGAGACCTGGGTCAAGCTCGACGCGGTCACCAACATGACGATCCTCGGGCGTACCAACAACCTTGGGCTCGGCAGCCAGTTCAGCCATGTGCTGCACACGGACGGCAGCGGCAAGTTCTACCACTACACCTATGACAACGTCGCGGCGTCCGGGAAGACCGCGGTTGGATCTGTCACTGCGGTAGCCGGGCAGTGGTACCACCTGGCCGGTACCTACGACGCCGACACCGATACCATGAAGCTCTATGTCGACGGCCAGTTGCAGGCGACGACCACCGGTGTCGGTACCCCCTGGCCGTCTGGCGATCGCTACCAGATCGGACCGAACGTTGCGAGCGCCAACGATTTCGACGGCCAGATGGCCGAGTTCCGGGTGTGGAGTTCGGCCCGCACCGACGCCGAGATCGCCGAGAGCTACAACCAAGCCCTCAACCCCGCGGCCCATTCGGACCTGATCGGCTACTACACCTTCGAGGGAGCGACGGGTTCGGCGGTCACCGACCTGGCCGGTTCCGTCAACGGCACGGTTTCCGGTGCCAAGGTGGTCGACACTGCACCGAGCATTTTCGGCACGGCGCTGACCGTCGAGGAGAACGAGAGCGTATCCGGCGTCATCACCGGCAACGACATCGTCGCCCCGGTCCTCGACCTCAGCAAGCCGGGGTCCGACGGCATCGCCACCGGCATGAAGTTCGAAAACTTCACCGATTTCCCGACGACGGCGATCAGCGTCGAGCTCTGGGTCAATCCGGACCAGGTGCCGGGCGACCTGGTGTCCTATGCGGTGACCGGTTCGAGCAACGAATTCCTGATCGGTATCAATTCGAGCAAGACGGTCTATGTGTACGTCAACGATACGGCCTACACCTTGACCGGTCTCACCGTCGAGCCGGGCCAGTGGGACCACCTGATGGTCACCTGGAACGGCACGGACACGCTGACCGCCTACAAGAACGGTACCCAGGCCGCGACAGCGACGACAACGGTCAATGACGCAATGGATACCGGCGGCACCTTCTACCTGGGCACCGACCAGGACACGGTCGGCGGTGGGTTCGGCACCACGGATTCCTTCGACGGCCAGATGGCCGAGGTGCGCATCTGGAACGACGTCCGCACGTCCGGCGAGGTCAGTTCCAACTACAACAAGGAACTGGCCGGCAACGACGCCAACCTGGTCGCCTACTGGCAGCTCAACGAGGGCAGCGGCACTTCGGCCATCGACAAGACGGCCGGGCAGTCGAACGCCGGCACCTCCAACGTCACTCATACCGGCACATACGAGTCCTTCGGGACCAGCTTCGCCACCGCCGGGGAAGACGTTCCCGCGCTGCCACTGACCAACGACGGCACGGTCTTTTCCGTCACCGGCGCCGGCACGGCGGACTCCGACGGCCGGGTGACGGCGACGACGTCGAACGGCGGCACCGTCATCGTCAACCAGACCACCGGCGAATACACCTACACCCCGGCCCTCAACTTCTACGGCACCGACACCTTCACCCTGACGGCGACCGGTGACGGCGACACGGCGATCACCGATTCCGAGACCGTCAGCGTCACCGTCAACCGGGTCGACCAGAAGTCGGTCAACGTGCATGCCAACGCGTTGAAACTGGACGGTACCGACGACTACGTGTTGATCCCCGATTCCGCTTCCCTCGACCTGACCACCAACTGGACCATCGAGGCCTGGGTCATGGCGGAATCAGGCGGCACCCTGATCAGCAAGGACGGCGGCGGCGACACCACCGGCGCCTACAACATCGCCATCTATTCGGACGGCCGCGTCGCCTACGAGACCAACAACCAGGGTTCGACCCTCGCGCCGGCGGGGTCGCTGACCATCGGCGAATGGCAGCACGTCGCCGTCTCCTTCGACGCCAGCACCACGCCCAAGGTCAGCATCTACGTCAACGGCGAACTGGCCGGCTCGGGCAGCTCGCCTTCGACGCCCTCGGTCCTGTCGACGGACCTGTTGATCGGCCGGCGCGGCGTCGCCGATGACTTTATCAAGGGCATGGTCGACGAGGTGCGCATCTGGGACGACACCCGCACCGCCGATGAGATCCGCGCCAACTACGACCAGCAGATGACCGGCAGCGAGCAGAACCTGCAGGCCTACTACCGCTTCGAGGACAACCCGGGCCGCACCACGGTCACCGACCTCACCGGCAACAACAACGACGGCACCCTGACCAGCGGCGCCGAACTGACCAGCACGCCGGGCCGGTCGATGACCTTCGATGGTTCCGACGACTTCATAGACCTCGGTACGCCGGGAAATCTCTACACCGGCACCGGCGCCTTCACCTACGAGGCCTGGATTAAGACGACACAGTCGTCGAACGGATACATCGTCGCCGTCGGCGACAACTCCAACAACGGCGCCAGTTCGCTCTTTTTCGTCACCGGCGGCAAGGTCGCCCTGCACAACCCGGCCTCCCAGGGGCCGTCCAGCTCGACCTCGGTCAACGACGGCCAGTGGCACCACGTCGCTGCCACCTATAGCGGCGGCTCTGTCCGGCTCTACGTTGACGGCAAGCTCGACGCCACCGGTACCATGGCGACAACGCTCAACCTGACGTCGGGGGCGGCGACCATCGGCAAGAGCGTCTTCGGGCAATTCTTCAATGGCGAGATCGCCGACGTGCGCATCTGGACCGACGTGCGCACCGACGCCGAGATCCGCGACAACTACCAGAAAGTCCTGACCGGCGGCGAAGAGAACCTGGAAGCCTACTACTCCTTCGACAACGCCATCGCCTCGGCGGTCACCGACCTCGCCGGCAGCCACAACGGTACTGTCACCGGCGCCGCCGTCACCGACTCTACGGCACCGATCGAAGGACCGACCGTCCGCGGCACGGCCATCGAGACGCTTGACGGCGACGCCGTCACCGGCGTCATGACCGCCGACGACCTGGCCGGCAACCCGACCTACTCGGTCCCTTCGGGGCCGGCCAACGGAACGGTGACCATCCGGGCCAACGGTGAATGGACCTACACGCCGACGGCCGGCTTCGTCGGCACCAACACCTTCACGCTGCGCGCCACCGACGGCACCCGCACCGACGACGAGGTGATCACCGTCACCGTGCGCTCCGACGACCTCGGCAACGTCCACGACGGCGCCCTGCAACTGGACGGCAGCAACGATCACGTCAACCTGGGCACCCTTTCCGGGATCAGCGGCGCCTATACCATCGAGGCCTGGGTCAACTTGGCGATCCACAACGCCACCGCCCAGGGTTGGGCACGCATCGTCGATCTCGGCCAGGGTGAGGGAGACGACAACATCCTCCTTACTCTCTCGGGTACGACGGGAAAGATCGCGCTGCACAACTATGTCGGATCGACAGCAACCAACCTCACCACCACGGCGCAAATTTCATTGAACGAGTGGGTACATGTGGCCGCCGTCAACAACGGCGACGGCACCGGCGCCATCTATTTCAACGGCATCGAGCAGACGGTGACCGGCAACACCACCGACCTCTCCGGCGCGTCGAACGTATCGCGCGGATCGAGCTTCATCGGGCGCAGCAACTGGGCGGCCGATGAATTACTGAAGGGGCAGGTCGACGATGTCCGCATCTGGACGACGGCGCGCACGGCGTCCGAGATCAAGGACAACTACGACCAGCAGCTGCTCGGCTCGGAAAGCGGCCTGCTTGCTTATTACAAGTTCGACGACGACCACACGGGAACGACGGCGGCCGATTCGGCCGGCACGGCGCAGAACGGCACCCTGTCCAACGGTGCCGAGATCATCAACATATTTGGCCAATCGCTCGATTTCGACGGCACTTCGACCTTCATCAATGCCGGACGTGGCACCGGCAACAACCTGGCCATCAGCGGCGACATGACGGTCGAGACCTGGGTCAAGTTCGACGCCATCTCGGGAACCCAAGGCATCGTCGACTTTGCGCTTAATGACACCAGCTCCGAGACGTTGAACGGCAACGTCCTCTATCAGTTCGCACTGACCTCCGGCGGCGATCTCGAATACGCGCACGAGTATGGTTCCGGCAGCAACTCGGATTCCATGGTCATCAACACCAACCTGATCGCCGAGCAGTGGTACCACGTGGCCTTCGTTCGCGACGTCGACACCAATCGGGTCAAGGTCTACGTCGACGGCCAACTCGCCGGATCGGCCAGTTACGGGGCAAACGATCCGGCCGGCGGCGCCAACTCGACCCTGATCATCGGCGGTACCGGTGCCGGCACCAACCTGGGCGACAACAAACTCAACGGCCAGATGAGCGATCTCCGCATCTGGAACGTGGCGCGCACGGACCAGCAGATCCTCGACAACTTCAATCAAACTCTGAACCCGTCCGGCCAGACCGGCCTCGTCTCGAACTGGAAGTTCAACGAGACCTCGGGCTCGACTGCCAATGACGCCACCGGCTCCAATAACGTAACGGTCTCCGGCACGGCGACCTGGGTCGACACGGCGCCCGGCGTCTACGGCGTCGCCGTCACCATCCAGGAGAACGAGACGGCATCGGGCCGCTTCGAAGCGGACTCGACGTCCTATTCCGTGTCGTCGTCGCCCTCCAACGGGTCCGTGATCATCGAGGCGACGACCGGCAACTGGACCTACACCCCGACGGCCAACTTCAACGGCACCGACAGCTTCACGGTCAACGCCTCGGGCGCCGGCACGGAAACGGTGACGGTCACCGTCAATTCGGAAACGACCAATTCCGTCAACGTCGCCGACGGCGCTTTGCAGTTCACCGGCGGCACCTATGACCGCATGACCGCCGAGCTCGGTACGGGCACACTGACCAATACGCTGACGCTGGAAATGAAGGTGCGCTTCAACGACGTCTCCGGCCAGCAGAACCTGGCAGCACTCTTCGGTGAGACGACGGACCACGGGCTCATACCCTACATGAGCAGCGGGACCTTCAAGACTCTCGTTGCCGACATGGCCGACTCGAGCCCGACCCTGACCCTGGACAGCGGTGCAACGGCGGCCGTCGATACCTGGTATCACCTGGCCGTCACCTATGACGGCACCACCGCCAATCTTTACGTCGACGGCGACCTCAAGGCGACGGGATCGATCAGCGGCCTGACACTGGCCAGCCAGGCGCAGAAACTGGTCGTCGGCGGCAACCCGATCGCCGATCCGCGCTACAACCAGGGCGTCGACGTCAAGGGCCTGATCGACGAGGTGCGGGTGTGGTCGGACGTGAGGACGGCCGCCGAGATCCGCGCCAACAAGGACCAGCAGCTGGCCGGCAGCGAGGGTAATCTCGAGGCCTATTACCGCTTCGACGACGACGCCACCGGGACGACCATCGAGGACATCACCAGCAACAACCGCCACGGCACCACCGCCAACGGCCAGGTGCTGACCTTGGATGGGACTGGGGATTTCGTTCAGATCAGCCACGCCAGTGCGCTCAACACCAGCAACTGGACCCTCGAGGCCTGGTTCCAGACGACTGCCCATGCCGGGTCCGCCGACGCCGACATCGGGCGCATCGTCTCGAAGGCCCAGGACACCGGCGGCAATCAGTACGGGCTCTACATTCGGTCGGGCAAGATCAACTTCGTCACCAACAGCCTCGACACCAATACCATCACCACGACCGATACCTATAACGACGGTGAATGGCACCACGCCGCAGGTGTCTACGACGGCAGCACGCTGAAGCTCTATATCGACGGACAGGAAGTGGTCTCCGCCAATGCCACGGGCACGGCGCCGGTGCTTGACACCAAGGACCTGTTGATCGGCGCCTATGAAGACGGCGCCGTCGGTGGCGCCGAGCAGTACTTCAACGGCAGCATCGACGACGTGCGGATCTGGTCGGACGCCCGTACCAAAGCCGAGATCCAGGAGCATATGCACAAGACCCTGACGGGCTCAGAGAGCGGTCTCCTCGCCAACTACACCTTCGATGACGACGACCCCGGCACCGGCCAGACCATCCAGGACTCGACCGGCAACCACAACGGTACTGCGCAGGACGGCGCCTGGACGGCGGCGGCGCCCAACACCCAGGTGCTGACCCTCGACGGCACCGGCGATTACGTCGATATCCCCGACGCCGTCCTCAACAACCGCAGCTCCGGCACCATCGAGGCCTGGGTGTTTCTCGATACCAACACCAATGAGATCATCGCCGGCAAGCAGAACGACGGTGTGAACACGACCGGCGTCTTCTCCATCGGAACGGCCATCAATAGCGGCGGCGGCTCGGTGACGGGTGATGCCGGGCGTCTCTATTTCCACGGTCAGAACGCCTCGTCCAACAGTGTCGGCGGGGTGGCCTATGCGCAAAGCAGCGCAACCGTTGCAACGGGGGCCTGGCACCACGTGGCGGTGACGTTCACCAGCACCGAGGTCCGGTTCTACATAAACGGCGTGCACGATTCCACATCGACCGGCACGAACTTCAATATCCCCGACCATGCCGGCGGCAGGACCAGCGTTGGCGGGCTGGCCTCAGACCAAAACAGCACGGTTTATAATGCGACGGACGGACGCATGGACGACGTGCGCATCTGGAACACGGTGCGCACGGCCGAGGAGATCGCAGACAATTACAAGAAGGCCCTGGCCGGCGACGAGGGCGGTGCCCTGGTCGCGCATTACACCTTCGACGGGGACACCACTGGCACCGGGCAGACCATCACCGATTCGGCCGGCTCCAACAACGGCACCGGCCAGAATGACGCCCAGGTAACGGCGAAGCTCTCAAGTGACGCCACAGTGACCCAGCCCGTCGACACGCCTGTGCAATCGAACGCCAAGATCGTCAATCTTCCGAACAAGGCCCTCGACTTTGACGGCAGCAACGACAGTGTCGCCGTTGCCGATCCCGGCACGGCGTTCACCAACATGACCATCGAGGCCTGGGTCCATCTCGATACCCTGCTCTCCGACGAAACCCACAACATGCTGATCGGCAACAACGCCTGGACAACGGCCGGCGACCTGCATCTGCAGTGGATCACCGACAGCGGCGCCAAAAAGTTGAGCTGGGGCGAGAACGGCAACGTCAACCACTTCGCTCACGACTTCACCAACGACCTCAACAAGTGGCAGCACATCGCCATTGCCCGCGACACCGACGCCAAGGAATTGCGGCTCTATCTCGACGGTGATCTGGTCGACAGCATCACCTTCACCACGTCGGCAACTGTCAGGCTCGACGACTCGACGACGATCGGCGCCGCTGCGTCCGGCAGCCGTTTCGTCGACGGCCAGATGAGCGACTTCCGCATCTGGCAGACGGCGCGCACCGGCGACGAAATCAAAGCCAACTACGCCCAGACCCTGACCGGCAACGAGAATGGTGAGCTGATCATCAACTACCCCATGGACGAAGTCAGCGGCTCGACCCTCGCCGATACCGCCGGCACCGCCAACAATGGTACCGTCACCGGCGCCACCATCGTCGATGTCGGTAACACGGTTCTCGGCACCGCCATCACCATCACCGAAGGCGAAACGGCGACGGGCACCATGACGTCGAACGACGTCATCGGCACCGTCACCTACGACATCGCGGGTAATCCAACGCTGGGTTCGGTGGTCATCGATTCGACCTCCGGCCAATGGACCTACACACCGCCGGAGAACTACGCGGGATCGCAGACCTTCTCGGTCCGAGCGTCGGGCGGCGACTTGACGGATACGGAAACGGTCACGGTCACCATCTCCGCCGATGCCGAAAGTGCTGTCCACGCAGGCGCCCTGCAGTTCGATGGCGTCAACGATTACGTCGACATCTCAGGCGCGACCAGCGTCTACACGGGAACGTCGCACTTCACCTGGGAGGCCTGGATCAACACGTCGGCCTCGGGGTCCCGCCAGGACATCATCTCGATCGGCAACCACGCCCAGAACGAGTCGGCCTTCTTCTTCGTCAATTCGAGCGGCAAGCTGCAGGTCGACCTGCCCTACCAGGGTGGTGCGGTCAGCGCGACCAGCGTCAATGACGGCAACTGGCACCACGTGGCGATCACCATGAACGCGTCGAGCAAGTTCGCCACGCTTTACGTCGACGGCACCGCCGAAGCGACCAAGACCTTCACCGGCAACGCCCTCAACATCGTCCAGGGCGACGGCGCCTTCATCGGCGGCGTTGTCAGTTACGACGGCAACTACTTCAAAGGCATGATCGACGAGGTGCGCATCTGGAACACCCTGCGCACGGCCCAGCAGATTTCCGACAACAAGGACGAGCAGATCGACTCGACCCAGGCCAACCTGGTCGGCCATTACACCATGGACGACGTCAAGGGCGGCATCGTCCACGACGCCACGGCCAATGCTGGGCATGGGGCGCTCAATGGCCCGGGTCCGTCGCCGGGCGTTCTGACGCTGGACGGCAGCGACGATTATATTGATGTTCCGGATGCGGTGCTCAACAACCTCAGCGCCGGCACCATTGAGGCCTGGGTGTTCCTCGACACCAATACCTCCGAGACCATCACGTCGAAACAACACGACGGGGTCAACACCACGGCAGTGTTCAGCGTCGGTGACAGTTTCGGCGGCACCGCCGGCAAGCTGCATTTCCGCCCCTACAACGGCCAATCGGCGGTCGGTTCGGCGACGGTCGCGACTGGCGAATGGGTCCATGTCGCGGTCACCTTCAATTCGTCGGAAGCCCGGTTCTACGTCAACGGTACCCTCGATGCGACGGCGTCGGGGAATTTCTCGATCCCCAACATCGCCAACGCGACGGCAACCACAATCGGCAACCTGGTTACCGGAGCCGGCACCTATATCGGTACCGGCAGCGTGAATTCCAGCCTCGACGGGAAGATGGACGAGGTGCGCATCTGGAGCGACGTCCGCACGGCCGCCGAGATCCGCGACAACATGAACGCCGCCATCGAAGGGCCCGACGGCAACCTGGTTGCCGCCTACTCCTTCGACCGCGACGCCCCGGGCTCGACCGGATCGGTCATCAACGAGCAGGGCACGACGGCGCTCAACGGCACGCGCAACAACGGTGCCACCGTCGAGAAGAGCGAAACGGCGCCGGTCTCCGACATGCCGAAACCGCTCGGCGGCGTCACCGGCAACGTACTCGTACTCGACGGCAGCGACGACTACGTCGACGTCACCAACCTCGGCACCGGCGCCATCACCGGCGCCTTCACCATGGAAGCCTGGGTCAATCCGGACAAGTTCGACGCGTATGCCGTTGTCATCGATCTTTTTGGCGGCACGGCGGGGGAAACGGGTCTGCAGATTTCCGACAAGGGCGTCTTCAATGCCTGGTTCACCGGCTCCAACACCAACGTGCCGTCCACCTACACGCTTTCCATCGGCGAGTGGTCGCACCTGGCCGTCACCTTTGACGGCACCAACACGGCGAAGCTCTATGCCAACGGCGAACTGGTGGCGACCAACACGTCGATCACCATGACGACGCTGTCAGGCAATATCAACATGCACATCGGCATGAACGACGGCGCCGGCGAGAACCATTTCGACGGTCAGATCGACGATGCGCGGGTGTGGAACGTGGAGCGCACGGAAGCGCAGATCCGCGAAGGCATGAGCGGTGCCCTGGACTACGACACCACGGGTCTTCTGGCGCAATACACCTTCGACGATGTCTCCGGGACAACGGTGCGCGACAACACGGTGACGTCGACCAACGGGACACTCACCGGCGGCGCTACCGTCACTGACTCCGGTTCCGGCGATCCCGTCTTCGTCAACCACCTCGGCAATGCCCTGACCTTCGACGGCAGCGACGACAAGGTGACTTTCTCGAGCACGATCGGCCCCACGGGGGACGCCGCCAGGACCATCATGCTGTGGGCCAAGACCAGCTCGAACGCCGATCAGACACTCGTCAGTTACGGCACGACCACGCTATATGGCGGGTTCAGCCTGGGGCTGAACAGCTGGGATGCGGGCAGTGGCGGCCACGGCGTGTCCGTCGACATCTGGGGTGCTGCCATCACCTTCCAACCCCTCACGGCCACGGATGACGGTCAATGGCACCACTATGCCGTCGTCGTGCCGGCCAGCGCCGCCGACGGCACCATCAGCCTCAAGGATCTCGAGGTTTACCAGGACGGGGTAAGACTGGACACGGTGATCGCGCTTGGCAGCGATGACGACCGGGCGATCAACACCGTCAGCGGCAACCTGAGCCTGGGACAATGGGTCGACAACAGCGACTTATTCAACGGCCAGATGGCCGAGGTCAGTGTCTGGTCGACGGCGCTTTCGACGGCCCAGATCAGAGACTACATGACGCACGAACTTGCCGGTACGGAGAGCGGGCTCTCCGCCTACTGGAAACTGGATGAGGGAACGGGTACCAGCGTCGCCGATTCGTCGAACAATGCGAATACCGGCACCATCGCCGGATCGGCGGCCTGGGCCTCGACCGCGCCGGACATCCAGGGCAGCCTGATCGAGATCGCCGAGGACACCAGCGCTTCGGGCAAGATGACCAGCACGGACGTTACGGGTGCGGCCACCTACACCATCGTCGGCAGTCCGCAGAACGGCAGCGTCGACCTCGACAGCTCGACCGGCCACTGGACCTATACGCCGACGGCGGATTATCAGGGCACGGACAGCTTCACGCTCCGCGCCACCGGCGCCACGTCCGGTATCGACGACGAGGCGGTGTCGGTGAGCGTCGGCAAGGCACCGGCGCTGGTCGACAACTTCGCCATGTCCTTCGACGGCACCGGCGATTTCATCGATCTCGGCACCGACACGGCCTTCGCCACCGGGTCCTCCAATTTCACCATCGAGGCCTGGATCAAGACCTCTTACACGGCGGCGCGCCAGGAGATCTTCAGCTTCGGTGCCGGCAGCGTCGCCAACGACGCCGGGTATTTCTACATCGATGCGACCACCGGCAACCTCCGATACGGCCAGTCTTTCGTATTTGGGCCGACAGGTGGTGCCGTTGCCGACGGGAATTGGCATCACGTCGCCGTCACCAATACCTCCGGTACCATGCAGCTTTATGTCGACGGCGTTGCCTCCGGAGCCAGCCAGGCCATGTCGCCCGCCATCGCCACCGGACACGCGGCGATCGGCACGGCCGTTGCCGGCAAGAACAGCCTCTTCTTCAACGGCGAGATGGATGAGGTGCGGTTTTGGAATAAAGCGCGGACCCAATCCGAGATCCAAGCCGACATGGATCGCCAGTTGAACGGCGACGAAGCCAATCTGACCGGCTACTGGAATTTCAATGAAGGCGCCGGCCTCGCCGCCAACGACGCCAGCGGCAACAGTCTGGACGGTTCGCTGCAGGGCGACGCCACGTTCAAGAACCTGACCACCATCCCGGTCAGCTCCGGCGCCACCTACAAGGGCATGATCCTGGGCGAGGATGCGGACGCCGACGGCCTCACCTATACCCTGGCCTCGGCACCGCAGGACCACAACGGCACCTTCACGCTCGACGGCAACAAGTACACCTATACCAATGACGGCGACGAGGGCGACGATTCGTTTACCGTCACCATCACCGACGAACACGGCGAGACGACGACGGAGACCATTACTTTCAACGTCTCTTAAACGTCGTATCTTAAGTTGACGAAATCGCGCGAATTTCTGCTACACTCCCCCTAATCAACTATAAATCGAGGGACGGGACTTCGTGTCGGACATATTCCACCGATTCACAAAACGTCAGGTGTTCATGGGCATCATTGCCCTGATCATCGTATTGGGCGTAATCGTTTCGCTGATCACCAAGGTGACCTGGATCACCCGCGACGAGGACGATTTCCTGCGCCTTGCCGTGGTCGGCCCGAGGACCAGCGATTCAGCGGTCATCGAACGCTCCATTCGCCAGGGCGTCGAGCTCTATGCCGATGTGGTCAACGAACAAGGCGGCGTCGACGACACCAACCTGGCCGTCGACGTCTATGACGACAAGAACGACCCGGCGGAGGCCAGGATCCTGGCCGAGGAGATCGCCGCCAGCAATGCGCAGGCCGTCATCGGTCACTGGACCAGTGAAACGGCCGCATCGGCGGGGAAAATCTACAAGGAACACGGCGTCCAGCTGATCTCGCCGGCGTCTCTCGACCCCAAGACCCTGGCCGATAACGATTGGGTGTTCAGCGCGCTGTTCCACGACGCCCGCCAGGCCCGGTTCCTGGCCAACTATGCGCGCAACGTCATGGGCCACAAGCTGGTCTCCATGATCGTCGACAAGACCCATTACGGTGAGACCTTCGGCGAGAACTTCCGCAAGACCTACCGCCGCTTCGGCACCAAGATCCGCTACACCTGGGAGTTCGATACCGCAAAGCCAGTGGTGCCGCAGATGCTGCGCATCGTCGATGAGTTGAAGGACAAGAAGGACGCCGGCCTCCTGTTCATCGGCATGGGCGAGATCGACGGCGCTCGCATGATCAAGCTGATCCGGGATGCGGGTATCCGCAACATGGTCGTCGGAACCAACCATTTGGCGACAGCCGCGTTCCGCGATGCGGTCGAGCGCCTGCCTGGCAAGAGTCCGGAGCCGGGTGTCTATTCGAACCGTATGCTGGTCACGGCGCCCTTGCTGTTCGGCACCGCCAACGAACGGGCCCAAAACTTCAAGAACCGGTACCTGAAGAGGTACGGCGAGGAGCCGGACTGGGTGGCAGCCTATGCCTACGACTCGGCGCATCTGGTCGTCGAGGCCCTGCGCGAGGCCCGCAAGGACGAGGAAGCATCGGCCAACATCTCATCGACCCGGCAGACCATTCGCGACGATCTGGCCGGGCGCCTGCGCCGCGACGAGGGGCTTGAGGACGTTACCGGCCGAACCTTCTTCGGCGAAGACGGCGAGGCCCGCAAGCCGGTCCTGATCGGTGTCTATAGCGGCACCGACATCGTTTCCGCGCTGACCCAGTTGCAGCCGATCAAGCCCGGCGGTAACCGCAACTATATCGCCGAGTTGAAGCAGGGTCGGGTTCTCTACGTCAACGACCGCTTCATGTACAAGACCAACGTCGTCTACACGGGCCTGCAGGTGAAGGAGATCTCCGAAATCAACACGGAGGAAAACACCTTCACGCTCGATTTCCTGATCTGGTTCCGCTACCGCGGCAAGTTCGAACCCCAGGACATCAAGCTTCTCAACGCGGTCGATCCGATCGAGTTGGAAAAGCCCGTCGACGAACGGCAAATCGGCGACATGACCTACCGGCTCTACCGGGTCAAGGGCAAATTCCGCTTCAACTTTACCGAGACGAAACGGGCCTACGGGGATTACCTGGCCGGCGTCGCTTTCTCCCATAACCGGCTCAACAAGGACAATCTGCAATATGTGGTCGACGTATTGGGTGTCGGACTCAATACGGGCGAGACCATGCAGGACAAGCTGGAGGCCGACCGCGCACTGGCCCAGTCGACGGGCTGGGTCATCGAACGGGCCTGGATCTCTCAGGACATCGTTCCCGAAGGGACGCTCGGCAACCCGTCCTATGTCGGTTTCGCCTCCGATGACCCGGATTTCTCGCAGATCGACTTTGGCGTCATCACCAAGAAGGGACAGATCGAGGCGCGCGACTTCATCCCGAGCGAGTTCTTCATCTACATCGGCATCTTCTCCCTGATCGGCACCATTTTCGCCGTCGCCATGGACCGCAAGGAGCGCGGCCGTTTCTGGGCCGCCCAGTCGTGGATACTTCGCCTCGCCTGCTGGCCGTTCCTGCTGTTGTCGGCCGGCAATCTGGGTCTCGACCTGTCCGTCCAGAACCTGCCCGACCATTACACGGACATTTTTATTCTCGTTTATGATTCGCTGTGGTGGCTGGTTCCGGCCCGCCTCCTCGGCATCGCCATGGAGCGGTTCCTGTGGATTCCGCTAGAAGACCACACGGAACGCAACATCCCCAACGTCATCCGCGTATTCGGGTCGGTCACCATCTACTCGTTTGCGGCCTGCGGCATCGTCGCCTTCGTTTTGGGCGAGGCCCTGACCAGTATCCTCGCTTCGACCGGTCTTCTGGCCATGATCATCGGCCTCGCCGTGCAGGCCAATATCTCGAACATTTTTTCCGGCATCGTCATCAACATGGAGCGTCCCTTCAATGTCGGTGATTGGGTGCAGATCGGCGACGTGGACGAGGGCCGGGTGGTCGACATCACCTGGCGGACGACCCGGGTCAAGGTGCGTAACGGCTATGTCGTCAGCATTCCCAACGGCCAGGTTTCGGAAGCCCAGATTCACAACTTCAATTCCTTCGACGCGGTGCGTATGGAAGTGCCGCTCTTCCTCGACGCAAAATATCCAATGATGGAGGCGGCGCAGATCATGGAGGAAGCCGTTGCCCAGGCGCCCGACATCCTCGATACGCCGGAACGGGAAGTCCGCTTCAAGGGTGTGAACTGGGAATTCGGGTGGGTCGCCGAATACGAGATTCAGTTCTGGATCGATCATTACGCACGCAAGGAAGAGATCGTCGAGGGCGCATTATCCGTCATCTGGACGGCCCTCGCCGAACACGGAATCAAACCTTGCGAGGAGGCGCCGGACGTGGTCAATGAAGTAGCGGGTGCCGTCGAGTTGAGCCCGGCGGGGGAATAGGGGACACCAGCCATCCGGTAGGAAGGAACGTGGCACAATACCGCCGTTCGGGTCCGGAGTTTCGAGCGCGGTGACACCTTCAGGGGAGCGATGAGACGATGTTCATGAGCCGGCTGAACGACGCCCAGCGGCGGTCCTTTTTGGCGCTCACCACGAAGATGGCCTTGGCCGACGGCAAGGTTAAGCCAGAGGAAGTCGCCCTCCTGGAAGAACTGGCCCACGCTTTTGGTCAGGACACGCCCGTTCCCGCCGATGAAATCTACGGCATGACCAACGTCGAGCCCTTTGACACGCGGGAATCACGCGTGATTACGATCGTCGGCATGCTCGTCGTCGCTTTTGCCGACGATCATTTTCATGTCGATGAATCGGCCGTCGTTTCGGAAACGGCTAGGGCGTTCGGGATCGAAGACGAGGAACTCAACGCCATGAAAGTATGGGCCGCCCGCCAGGCCGAACTCCTCCACGACCTGCATAAAATCTTCGCCATATCGTAATCCCCGTTCCCCAGGCGGCGTCGGGGCAGGGCGCTCTGGCGGTCAGGGAACGGATAACGGTCGATGGTCCAGGACCGATCGTCAAGCCGCCTCGGTTCCCTCGGAGTGATCGGCGACCCTCTGGTCGGCGCCGAGGAAGGCGCCGAGTTTCTTGTCAGACGTGTTGATGTGCGAGGTCCACCAACTGCCGAGCAGGCTCATCAGGTCAATGCCCGACTGCTGCCCACCGTTCCGGTAATCGTCGAACAGCTCCTCAAGCCTTTCAATGAAGGCATCGTGCTGGCGCTTGTGCTGATCGTAGTCCGGATAGGCGGACGAGACCATCAGGTCCTGTTCGTGTGTGAAGTGATAATCCGTATATTCCATCAGCTCACGGTAGGCCGTCTCGATGGCGGCGAAGTCCTTACCTTTCTTGACCGCCAGATAGAGCGAGTTGATGACGGCGATTAGCTTGCGGTGCTCGTCATCGATGGTTTGGTTGCCGACACTAATCGCCGGCGTCCACTCGATGAGTTCCTCGTTGGTATCGTTCTCGCGGTTGCCGACCTGATGCAGGAAGGACGTGACGCGGTCCTTAAGGGTTGCCGTTTGGGTGCTGAGATCGTCCGACGCCTTGCGGATGTGATCGGCGTCTTCGCTCGCCCGTTCCGCGGATCCCTGAACCTGTGAAATGGAGGCGGTCACCTGGGTCGTTCCGCTCGCCGCCTCCTCGACGTTGCGCGCGATTTCGCGGGTCGCCGCACCCTGTTGTTCGACCGCCGCCGAAATCGACGACGATATCTCGTTGATTTGATTAATCACCTCGGTGACCTGGGCGATAGCGGCAACGGAATCACGTGTCGACAACTGGACGCTTTCGATCTGCCTGCTGATCTCTTCCGTGGCCTTCGCCGTTTGGCTAGCCAGGTTCTTGACTTCGGAAGCGACGACGGCGAATCCCTTGCCTGCCTCGCCGGCCCGCGCCGCTTCAATGGCGGCATTCAGCGCCAACAGATTGGTTTGCTCCGCGATGTCGGTGATCAGGCCGATGACGTTGCTGATCCCGTCGGCCGTCGTTTCGAGGACGCCGATCTTCTCGGTGATGGCATTCACCACATCGACGCCTCTGTTCGCCGTATTCGTCGCATTGGTTACCTGCTGCCCGATCTCACGGATGGACACTGAGAGCTGTTCGGCCGCGCTGGCGACGGTTTGCACGTTCTCCGATGCATCGGTGGAGGCGGAGGCGACGGAGCGGGCCTGATTGAGTGTGTCGTCGGCGCCTTCCGTCATTTGGGCGGCTGTCTGGCGCATGGTCGCATCCGCTTGAGATAGGCTTTCGAGGATACTCATCACGGTCAGTTCGAACTGCCGAATGTACTCGTTGACCTCTTTCTGGCGGATTTCCTTGACGATCCGTTCTTCCTTCTGCTCGCGTTCGAGGCGATCGGCGTCCACTCGGTTTTGCCGGAATACCTGCACAGCATTGGCCATGGAGCCGATCTCGTCACCGCGTTCCGTCCCGGACACATCGACCGACGTGTCTCCAGAAGCGAGAGAGGCCATGACGTCCGTCATCGAGCCGAGCGGGCCGGTGATGCCCCGGATGATGACGGTGACCATGACGCCGGTCAGAACAAGGAGCAGGGCGATAACGGCCGCCATGCCCATGAAGGTGGAATAGGCGGAATTTTCGATCTCCGTCGCCTGTTGCCGGAGGTCGCTGGCGATCTTGTCTTCGACCGTTTTCAGGAGATTGATCTTTCTCGTGATTGTGTCGAGCCAGTAGGGGCCTTCGGTGCCTTCGGTCGTTCCCGTCACCGGATTCTCGATGGCGATCCTGCGCATGCGGTCGACTTCATCGACGGCTTTCCCGGTAACCGTTTCCGCAAGGAATGCCTTTTGCTCTTCCGTCGCGAATATGGCGAACCGGGAAAGGAATGTGTCCTGCATGGCGATGAGTTGAAGAAACCGCCGGTAAATGACCGGTTTGAACTGGCCGGCACTAAACCCGCCGGAACCCATTGCCCGCTCGATACCTGCTCTTTCCTTCCCCTGCAGGAAAGCCGTGTAAGCCGTGATCGACTGGCTGATGCTGACGTCGGAACTCAGGAGCGCCATTTCTTCGATAATGGAGAGGAGTTTGCCGATGGTCGACGTGTAGTAGCCGGCCATTTTCGGGATCGAGATTTCCAGGTCCGACACCTGTGCACGGACGCCTGCGAGCTCCGTCAAGGCTCCCGTGGCGGCGGATATCTTGCCGGCCAGCGTGGAGGTGAACCGGGATCTGTCGAATTGAGAAAACGCGGTTTCTAGGGCCTTGTGCTTACCGTCGGTGACAAGGCGTTGGTCGGGTAGTTTTTTTGTGAACTTGCCGCCCTTGCTGCCGATGAACCCTGCCGAGGCCCCGCGCTCTTTTTGCATTTCATGGACGAGTGCGCTGATCGTCGGTGCCAGATCGGCCAGGGACAGAACGCGGTCCATCTCACGAGCGGTCTGGAATTTATCGACCGCGGTGTAGCCGGAGAAGAAGAGGAGGCCCAGAACCGGTAACGCCAGGGCCAATGAGATCTTCGCGCCGATCTTGGTGTTTTCGAGAATCTTCATCATCGCAGAAAGTCCTTTCTCTACCGCCTGCGGGTTGATTCCAAAAATGGCGACTCGACCCGCAACTATTCTAGTTAACAGAGAAGAAAAAAATTAACGACGCTCTTTATTAGAAAACCCTTACCTGAATCCTCACAAATACTGTTTGTATTATACGCGACAACTTAATGAACTCGTTGATGTAAATCAATCGTAAGGCGTGTAGACTTATCCCTGTACTACTCTACGGTTCATAAGCCGATCGTCGCGATCTCCTCGTAGGAACGCGACGTCCAAAGAAAAACGGCGCCGCCAACCTGGCGACGCCGTCTTTCGAGTTCGGAAATTGACCGTTATTTGGTTTTGGTTTCCGCCTGCGGAACCTGCGGGGCAACCACACCGTAAGGCACGAACGGAGCACCATACGGGACGCCGTAGCCGCCGTAGGGATAGCCGTAGCCACCATAGGGATAGCCGTAGCCACCATAGGGATAGCCGTAGCCGTAGTAGGGATGGCCATAGCCGCGGCCGCTGCCGCGTCCGGAGAAGTTCATGTTGAAAGCGCCGTCGCCCCAACCGTTACCCCAACCGTTGCCCGGTCCCCAGCCCCACCAGGCTTTCGCATCGGTGGCGGCCAAAGCAGCGGTTCCGAGAACACCGACAACCGCCAGGGTCTTGATAAGTTTACTCATGATAGGTCCTCCTAAAGGTGTTCCCTCTAACCATTGTCGACACTGAAGGGAGGGAAGCCTCCGGCGTCTCTCAGGCACGAAGCCCTAACTCGAACTGTCCTTTCCGTTTGCGGCCTTGTCGCCGCAATAGGTGTCGTAAAGAAACTCAACCAGCCCTTTAACGTCCGGGCGACTGACGGAGTAGTAGACTGTTTGCGCCACCTTGCGGGTGCTCACGACGCGGTCCTTTCTCAACAAAGCCAGCTGCTGGGAAACCGCCGCTGGCCGCATGTCGAGAAGATCCGCCAGTTCGCCGACCGATTTCTCTCCGTTGATCAGCTGACAGATCAGCATCAGCCGGTTTTCGCTGGAGAGGACCTTCAGCATGTCGCTGACTTCCCGCGCGTTCGATTGCATCTCGTCTACGTTCATATTCATGACATCGTATATACGGATATATGAAGATACTGTCAACAAAAAAGTTCGCTTCCCTGTTACGAAATGTCGCTGGGCGTCGTTAAACGGATTTGGGCACCGTAGTATAAGAAACTCGAATGGGGGGAATCTCATGGACGTACTGGACGCAGAAGACGTTCACCGGTTGCTCGACTATCAGTCGCTGATCGCGGCCCTGGCCACGGCTCATCGCCAATCAGCGCCGGTGACTTCCCGCGTGTTCTTGGAAGCGACCGGCGACGACAGACCGGCCGGAGAGGGGTTCCTCGTCCTGCCCGCCTGGTCGAACGGACGCGATTTCGGCACCAAGCTTGTGACGCTGTTGCCGGACAATGCGGTCAAGGAAGACGGCTATCCCACCGTCCAGGCCATCTATCCCTATTTCGACGGCGAGACCGGAGCGCCGAAGGCGGTGATTGATGGCACGGCCTTGACGCTCCGCAAGACAGCTGCGGATTCCGCTCTCGGTTCGTCGATGTTGTCGCAATCCGATGCCAACACATTGCTCATGGTCGGTGCCGGCGCCTTGGCTCCCCATTTGATTGCGGCCCATCGGGCGGCCCGTCCCTCCCTCGAAAAGGTGGTGGTCTGGAACCGTACGCCCGAGAGGCGCGATACGCTCGTCGCCGCGCTGCAGGATGATCTCGTCATCGAAGCGGCGACGGATCTGGAAGGCGCAGTGCGTCAGGCCGACGTCATCTCCGCGGCGACCATGGCGACGGAGCCGCTGATCCGCGGGTCTTGGTTGAAGCCCGGCAGCCATGTCGATCTGGTCGGCGGTTTCACGCCGGAGATGCGCGAATCCGATGACGAGGCCATTGTCCGCGCATCGGTCTTCGTCGACAGTTTCGAGACCACGGTCGGTGTCGCGGGAGACATCGTCCAGCCGATGCAGGCCGGCGTTTTGGCCGAAGGCGATATCCGGTCCGACCTTTATGGCCTTTGCCGCGGCGACCATCCGGGACGAAGCGCGGCCGAGGAAATCACACTCTACAAGAACGGCGGCGGCGCCCATCTCGACCTGTTCACGGCCCGCCACCTGGTTAAGTGTTTCGATGCCGAACGGGCGTAACTCGAGAGGAAATACCGCCGTGTCGACCCTCTTCCCTCATTTGTTCCAGCCCCTCGATCTACGCCACAAGACCCTGAAGAACCGGTTGGTCTTCGGTGCCCACACGGCCAACATGGCGGACGGGGGACTGCCCGGCGAACGCCACCTCGGCTACTACGAGGAGCGGGCCATCGGCGGTGCCGCCATGATCGTTGTCGAGCCGGTTCCCGTCCACGAAAGCGCCGTATTGACACGCGGCAATTTCCGCCCCGGCGACGACGCCGTCATCCCGCATTTCAGGCGCATCACCGATGCCTGCCATGCGCATGGTACGGTGATGATCCACCAGCTCTATCACGTCGGGCAGCACGGCGATTTCGACAATTCCTATCACCCCAACTGGTCGCCGTCAGGCCTGCCGTCCTATCACGATTCGGACGGCAGCCACGCGATGACGGAAACGGAGATCGAGGAGATCATCGAGGCCTTCGCCGAGGCGGCCCGGCGTGCCATGGAATCGGGGTTCGACGGCATCGAGCTTTTCGCCGCCTATCACGCCTTGATCGACCAGTTCTGGACACCCTGGTCGAACCGCCGCGACGACCGGTGGGGCGGATCGCTGGAGAACCGAACCCGTTTTTCACGCTCCATCACCGAGCGAATCCGGAGCAAGGTCGGTGACGACTTCATCATCGGCATGGCGATCAACATGCACCCCGGCATCGATGTCTCGCTTTCCGTCGAGGCCATGCAGGAGATCGTCGCCTATCATGACGAACGCGGTCTCATCGACTACGTCACTTGCGGTACCGGCAGCTACTTCGATTTCTATCCCCTGATGCCGACCGTGCTCTACGAGGACAAACTGGGCGCGCCGTTCGCCGAGGCCCTGAAGCAGGTCGTCAAAACCGCCCGGGTTCAATGTGAGAGCCATATTCGCACGCCGGAGAACGCCAATACCGTAATCGGCGCTGGCCAGGCTGACATGGTCAGCATCGTCCGCGGCCAGATCGCCGATCCCCACATGGGCCGCAAGGCCGAAGCCGGCCGGCCGGAAACGATCCGGCCCTGCCTGTCATGCAACCAGATGTGCTGGGGGCGGCGTTACCGGGATTACTGGATCTCGTGTCTGGTCAATCCGTCGGCCGGCCGCGAATTCGAGTGGGGTGGTGACCGTTTCGAAGAGACCGACACACCGAAACACGTCCTCGTCGTCGGCGCCGGCCCGGCCGGTCTGGAGGCGGCCCGCGTCGCCGCCGAACGCGGTCACAAAGTCACCCTCGCCGAAGCCGCCCCCGAGATCGGCGGTCGCTTCCGCCTGGCCGGTGAGCAGCCGCGTCGCGCCCAGATCCTCGATCTGATCCAGTGGTACGGATCGGAACTGGACCGCCTCGGCGTCGACGTTCATCTCAATCGCCTGGTCGAACCCGACGACATAGCCGGTTTTGGCGCCGACAGCATCGTCGTCGCCACCGGATCCCTGCCCGACGATCGCGGGTTTCAACGGGCCCTGCCCCAGTTCGACCGCCTGCCGGGCTACGATAACGGCAATGTCTGGCCGGTCGAGGACATCATGGGCCGCGCCGCCCGCCCGAGCGGGCATGTCATCGTGCTCGACGACATCGGCCATTGGCACGGCGCCGGGACCGCATGGCATTTGGCCGAACAGGGTTGCACGGTGACCATCGTCACCCGCTTTCCCATGGTTGCCTGGGAACTGGTGCGAACGGCGACCGATTGGCCGCTGCGCCAAAAGCTCGAGCAACTGGGCGTCGAGGTGATCACAGACGCTGCGATCACCCAGTGGCACGGCAATGGTGCCGAGGTTGTCGACTTGCGCACCGGATCGACACGCCGGTTGGAGGCGGGCGGATTGGTGCTGGCGACGGTCAACGAATCCCAAACCTGGTTGGCTGAGGGCCTCGCTGAAACGGACGTCGATATTCATGTCGTCGGCGACTGTGTCGCGCCCCGCTTGGCCGTCATGGCCATATACGAAGGACGGAAGATCGGCCGCGAATTGTAATCGGACGAGGCGAGCCGTCGCAGAGATCTGCGGAAGATACGGGCCAGTCGGCCGGAAAACCGCTGTCTTCAGCCGAAAATCTACAATTCGGTAACAAAATGCGCATTTATTGCTTCCCCCTTTGGAGGAAAGCCATTATTTAAACTCGGGTTGTTCGGCTTCGGCCGGCATGAAAAGTCTAACGTGTAACGGCCGTATCTTCGGTGGGTACTGGGCGGAAACACGATCAGGGAGACCAAAACGTCATGAAATCAACATTTCGTCTGAAAAAGGTTGTCGCGCTTGCCGCCGCAGCCGCCATGGGGCTGACCATCGGTGTCGCCCAGGCCGCCGATCCCATCAAGGTCGGCACCTTCCTTTCGGTTACCGGCCCGGCGTCGTTCCTCGGCGATCCGGAGCTGAAGACCATGCAGATGTTCATCGAGGACATCAACAAGAAGGGCGGCGTCATCGGGCGCCAGTTGGAACTCGTTCACTACGACGATCAGACCAACGCCAAGAATGCCGCCACCTTCGTCAAGCGCCTGATCGCTCAGGACAACGTCGACGTCATCGTCGGCGGTTCGACGACGGGTAATACGATGGCCGTCATCAAACAGGTCGAGAAGGCCGGTGTGCCGTTTATTTCCTTGGCCGGCGCCGGCATCATCGTCAATCCGGTCAAGAAATGGGTGTTCAAGACGCCGCATACGGACGGCGTCGCGGTCGGTCGTATCTTTGCCGACATGAAGGCGCGCGGCCTGAGCAAGGTCGGTCTGTTCTCGGGTGCAGGCGGTTTCGACAAGTCATGCCGCGGCAATGCCCAGAAACTGGCCGGCAACTACGGGATCACGCTGGTTGCCGACGAGGTGCACGGCAAAGGCGATACCGACATGACTGCCCAGCTCACCAAGATCAAGAACGCCTCGGGGATCCAGGCGTTCCTTTATTGCGGTTTTGGTGCGCCGACCAGTATCGTCGCCAAGAACTACGCACAGCTCGGTATCAGCGTCCCGCACTATCAAACCCATGGTTCCGCTTCGGCCCGGTTCATCAAGGGCGCCGAAGGTGCGGCAGAGGGCGTCCGGTTGCCGGCCGCGGCACTTTTGGTCGTCGATCAACTGCCGGACAGCCATCCGCAAAAGAGCATCGGCAGCGCTTACAAGGCCGCCTACGAGGCCAAGTTTAAGGACAACATCTCGACCTTTGGCGGCCACGCCTATGACGGTCTGCTGATTGCCACCCAGGCCATTGAGCGGGCCGGATCGACAGATAAGGAGAAGGTCCGAGCCGAGATCGAGAAGACCAACAATCTGGTTGGCGTTGACGGCATCTTCACCATGTCGCCGACCGATCACCTGGGTCTCGACAACAATTCCATGGTAATGGTCGAAGCCAAAGGCGGTGCTTTTTCTCTGTTGAAATAGGCCGTTAAATATCATCAAAGATCGCCCCTCCGCCGGATAGGGTGGAGGGGCGATTTTGACGTCTGATTAGAGGTTTCCCCGTTGAGCGCCGAGTTTCTCCAGTTCCTGTTGTCGGGTATCACCGTCGGCGCGATCTACGGGCTCGTCGGCCTCGGTTTTTCGATCATCTTCAACGCCAGTCAGGTCATCAACTTCGCGCAAGGGGAATTCGTCATGATCGGCGGCATGGCGACGGTGTCGCTGGTCGCAGCCGGCTTGCCACTGCCCGTGGCCATGATCGCCGCGATCATCCTCGCCACCCTGATCGGCCTGGCCCTTGAGAAATTCGCCATCGAACCATCCTCGGATGCTTCCGTGGTGACGCTCATCATCATCACCATCGGCGCCTCGATCTTCCTGCGCGGCGCCGCGCAGGTCGTCTGGGACCGAAATTTCCACAGCCTGCCCGGCTTCAGCGGCAACGATCCGATCCACATCGGCGGGGCCACCATGCTGCCACAGACGCTATGGATCGTCGGTTTCCTGATCGTCATCGTGGTCGGCCTCTGGTTGTTCTTCAATCGCACCCTGCCCGGCAAGGCGATGCTGGCGGCGTCCCACAACCGGCTGGCGGCGCGGCTGGTCGGCATCAATGTGCGCCTCGTCCTGTTGATGAGCTTCGCGCTGGCCGCCGCATTGGGGTCGTTCGCCGGCATTCTCATCGCGCCGATCTCGCTGACTTACGCCGGTGTCGGCGTCATGCTCGGCCTCAAGGGCTTCAGCGCCGCCATCGTCGGCGGGCTCGGCAATCCCATGGGCGCCATCGTCGGCGGCCTCGTCGTCGGTATCGCCGAGGCAATGACCGCCGGTTATATCTCGTCGGCCTACAAGGATGCGGTCGCTTTCATGATCATCCTGCTGGTCCTTTTCGTCAGACCCAGCGGGCTTTTCGGCAAACACGTGGTCGAGAAAGTCTGATGAACTGGAAACAGCCCCGCACCGGCGGCCTGGCCGCGCTGGCGATCGTTATCGTCCTGCTGCCGCTGGCTCTGGCCAACAGCTTTCATTACGAGGTCGCCATTCTCATTGGCCTCAACGCCACCGTCTGCGTCGGCCTCAACCTGCTCATCGGTTACGCCGGCCAGATCAGCCTCGGTCACGCCGGGTTCTTCGCCTTGGGCGCCTACGGCTCGACCATCCTGACCTCCGAGCACGGTTGGCCGCCGGTCCTGGCCCTCGTCATCTCCGCCGCTGCCGTGGCGCTTCTGGCCTTCATCGTCGCCCGGCCTATCCTCAAGCTGAAGGGACACTATCTGGCCATGGGCACGCTCGGTATGGGCATCATCATTTCCATCGCCCTCGAGCAGGAAGTGGCCCTGACCGGCGGTCCCGACGGCATGCCGGTCGATGCCTTTACGCTCTTCGGCTGGGAGCCGGCCAACGAACAGACCTGGTATTGGATGGTCGGCGTGTTGTTGCTGGGCACCGTGTGGCTGGCGCTCAATCTCATCGACTCGCCGGTCGGCCGAGCGCTCCGGGCCGTCCACGGCTCCGAGATCGCGGCCGAGACCATGGGCGTCGATACGACGCATTACAAGGTCATGATCTTCGTTGTTTCGGCCGGTCTGGCCAGTATCGCCGGCAGTTTCTTCGCCCATTACTCCGGTTTCATCACACCGACGGAAGGCAGTTTCTTCCACTCCATCGAACTCGTCACCATGGTCGTTCTCGGCGGCATGGCCTCGACCTTCGGCGCCGTCGTCGGCGCCGCCATTCTGACCCTGATCCCGCAAGTGCTGGCCGCCTTTCATGATTACGAGATGATGATCTTCGGCGGGGTCCTGATGGGCATGATGATCTTCATGCGGAAGGGCCTGGTGCCGAGTCTGGCCGAATTCATAAGGCGGCGTCATGGCGCTCCTTGAGGTCCGCAGGCTGAGCAAGGTGTTCGGCGGCATCTCGGCCGTCGACGGCCTCGACTTCACGGTCGACGGCGGCGGCATCCTGTCGATCATCGGTCCCAATGGCGCCGGCAAGACGACGTTGTTCAATGTTCTCACCGGCGTCTACACGCCGACCGAGGGCCATGTCTTTTTGGAAGGCGAGGACGTCACCCACTTGACGCCCTTCGAGCGGGCCGCCAAGGGCATGTCCCGGACCTTCCAGAACGTCCAGGCCTTCCTCAACATGTCGGCTGTCGAGAACGTCATGGTCGGTTATCACCTGCATTCGCACCGGCGTTTCTTTTCGTCTTTGCTGCGCACGCCGAAGGCGCTGGCCGCGAACAAAATGGCCCGCGACAAGGCCGCCGACCTGATGGAATACGTGGGCCTCGGCGAGTACGTGGGCATGGCCGCGGATTCCCTGCCCTACGGAGCACTGAAGCGCCTGGAGATCGCCCGCGCCTTGGCGACCGAGCCCAAGATCCTGATGCTCGACGAGCCGGCGGCCGGCCTCAACCCGACCGAGACCCAGGCCCTCGACGACCTGATCCAGGAGATCGCCGCGAACGGCGTCACCATCCTCCTGGTCGAACACGACATGCGCCTCGTCATGGGCATCAGCGATCATATCATCGTCCTCGATCACGGCCGCTGGCTGGCCGAGGGCAATGCCCAGGAGATCCGCGCCAACCCCGAAGTCACCGCCGCCTATCTCGGCGAGGAGGGGAGGGGCCATTGACCGAGCTCGTGATCACCGGGCTGGCCGCCCACTACGGCCCCATCCAGGCGCTCAAGGGCGTCGATGTGACCGTTGCCGCCGGCGAACTGGTGGCCCTGGTCGGTGCCAACGGGGCCGGCAAGACGACGCTGATGCGCACGCTCTCGGGCGTGCTGCCGGCGAGTGCCGGCGAGGTCACCTACGACGGTCAGCAGATCACCGGCCTGTCGCCCGACGCCCGGGTGCGGCTCGGCATCTCACAGGTGCCGGAGGGCCGCCAGGTGTTCGGTCCCATGTCCGTCGAGGACAACCTCATGCTCGGCGCCTACACACGGCCCCGGCGCGAGATCGCCGACAGCCTGGCCCGGGTCTACGACATGTTCCCGCGCCTCGAACAGCGCCACCAGCAGGCGGCCGGCACCCTGTCGGGCGGCGAACAGCAGATGCTGGCCCTGTCCCGCGCCCTCATGGCCAAGCCCAAACTGCTGCTCCTCGACGAGCCGAGCATGGGGCTGTCGCCGATCCTGGTCGATGAGACCTTCGACGCCATCGTCAAACTCCGAGACGCCGGCACCACGGTCTTCGTCGTCGAGCAGAACGCCTTCAAGGCCCTGGCCATCGCTGATCGCGGCTACGTCATGGAGACCGGGCGCACGGTCCTCACCGACGATGCCTCGGCCCTCCTCGAGGACGAGCGGGTCAAGGAAGCCTATCTCGGTATCTGACCCGCCGTTCCCGTTTCTAGCTCATATCCCGCATGTCGATGATGCGCTTGGCCTTGCCGAGCGAGCGTTCGACCTCATTGACGCCGACGATGCGCGCGGTGGCGGAAACGCCGACGATCGACTTGATGTGATGAATCAACTCGCGGCCCGCCTCTTGCGCGATGGCATCGAGATCGCCGGCATGCTCCGGCTTGACCTCGACGACCACTTCCAGCGTATCCAGTTGTCCCTCGCGCCGGATCTCGAGGACATAGTGCGGCGACAGCCGGTCGTCCTTGAGGATCTGCTCCTCGATCTGGGTCGGGAAGACGTTGACGCCGCGGATGATCAGCATGTCGTCGGAGCGCCCGGCGACCTTCTCCATGCGCCGCATGGTCCGGGCCGTGCCCGGTAAAAGCCGGGTCAGGTCGCGGGTGCGGTAGCGGATGATCGGAAACGCCTCCTTGGTCAGCGAGGTGAACACGAGCTCGCCCTTCTCGCCGTCGGGCAGGACCTCGCCGGTCGCCGGGTCGATGACCTCCGGATAGAAGTGATCCTCCCAGATATGCAGCCCGTCCTTGCTTTCGACGCATTCGCAGGAGGCGCCGGGTCCGATCACCTCGGAGAGCCCGTAAAGGTCGATGGCGTCCATGTCGAAGCGCCGCTCGATCTCGGCCCGCATCGACTGGGTCCAGGGTTCGGCGCCATGCAGCCCGATGCGCAGCGAGGTCTCCCGCGTATCGATGCCCTGGCGCTCGAACTCGTCGGCCAACGCCAGCATGTAGGACGGCGTCACCATGATGATGTCCGGCTTGAAGTCCATGATCAGTTCGACCTGGCGCTCCGACTGGCCGCCGGACATGGGGATCACCGTGCAGCCCAACCGCTCGGCCCCGTAGTGGGCACCAAGACCGCCGGTGAACAGCCCGTAGCCGTAGGCGACGTGGACGATGTCGCCGGGCCGCCCGCCGGCGGCGCGGGTCGAGCGCGCCATCAGGTCGGCCCACATGTCGACGTCGTTGTGGGTGTAGCCGACGACGGTGGGCTTTCCCGTCGTGCCGGAAGACGCATGGATACGCACCGCCTTCTCGCGCGGCACGGCAAACAGTCCGAACGGATAGTTCTGCCTGAGGTCGTCCTTGACCGTGAACGGGAACTTGGCGAGGTCGGAAAGCTCGCGCAGGTCACCCGGATGGACGCCGGCATCGTCGAAGGCCTTCCTGTAGTGGGGCACGTTCTCGTAGGCGTGGTTGAGCGACCAGGTCAGGCGCTTCAGTTGCAGGTCGGCGATCTCGTCGCGGCTGGCGATTTCGATCGGATCGAGGATGTCCGGCGGCGGTGCTTTCGAATTCATGATCTCTTCTCCCTGTCGCTCCCCAAGCGGCCCATCGGGGTGTTTCCGATTGGCCTTTTGATCATTGTGGATAAAGGATTCCCGTATAATTTCAAGCCTCTGATCGGCCGCCGTTGCCGCCCCCGTCGCTTCCCGGGTCACGGCCCAACCGGACGTTCAGGCCGGGCACCGACTCTCCCTGGATTTGCCGGGACATGCCGCGGAACTCGGCGACGCTCCGGCCGTCCTCGCCGGTCACCGAAATATCATAGATGCCGGTCTTGCCGTCGCGCACGCGCTCCGTGGCCTCGGCCCTGAGAACCTCGCCAAGGCGGCCCGGCGCCAGGAAGTCGATGGTGCAGGACATGGCGACGTTGGAACGGTTCTCGGCGTTGCAGGCATAGGCGAAGGCGGTGTCGGCCAGCGCGAAGATCATGCCGCCGTGGCACAGCCCATGACTGTTGATCATGGTGCCGCGCACGGCCATCTGCGCCGTCGCCCGGCCCGGTCCGATCTGCTCGATTGTGATGCCGAGGCTGCGCGCCGCGGCGTCGGCGGCATACATGCCCTCGGCCACGTCCTGGGCCAGCATGAAGGCTCCGTCATCGGCCATGGGTGTCCTCCCCATTCGTTTTGTCGGCGCCGTTTTTGTCGCGGCGGTCCGTTCCGTTATCCCTTGATAGCATGGAGAAACCGTCTTTTCATTTCACCAAAGTCAAGCCGCCCAACGGCGCCCTGTGCCAGCTTGTCGGACACGGCCGCGAGGTCGTTGATATCGATCGAGGAGGAACCCCAGACATGTATCCTAGCCCCCGCCCCGGCGTTCTCGACATCGCGCCCTATGTGCCCGGCGAACACGACGCCGAGGGCGCGGCCGAAATCCATGTGATGAGCGCCAACGAAGGGGCGCTCGGCGCCAGCCCCGAAGCCATTGCCGCCTACGAGGCCGTCGGCAAGCACCTGCACCGCTACCCGGAGGGCGGTGCCACGGATCTGCGTGCCGCCATCGCCCGGCACCACGGCCTCGAGGCCGGACGCGTTGTCTGCGGATCCGGCTCGGACGAGCTGATCCGGCTCCTCACCGGCGCCTATGCCGGGCCCGGCGACGAGGTCCTGTTCTCGCGCCACGGCTTCGCCATGTACCCGATCTCGGCCCTGGCCTCCGGCGCCAAACCCGTCGCCGCGCCGGAAACGGATCTCCGGGCCGACGTCGATGCGCTCCTGGACGCGGTCACTGAGAAGACCAAGATCCTGTTCCTGGCCAACCCCAACAACCCGACCGGCTCGCACCTGAGCCCGGCCGAGGTGGCGCGCCTGCACGCCGGGTTGCCGGAAACCGTGCTCCTGGTCATCGATGCCGCCTATGCGGAATACATCGAGCGGCCCGATTACGAGCCCGGCCTCGACCTCGCCCGCAGTGCCGCCAACGTGGTCATGCTGCGCACCTTCTCCAAGATCCACGGCTTGGCCGCGCTCCGCGTCGGCTGGGCCTATGGCCCCGATCACGTGGCCGACGTCCTGGGCCGGGTGCGCGGCCCCTTCAACGTCAACGCCGCCGCCCAGGCGGCCGCCGCGGCGGCGCTCGCCGATGCCGATCACGTCGCCAAAGCCAAGGTCCACAACGACCGCTGGCTGCCGTGGCTGGCCGATGAACTGACGGCCTTGGGCCTGACCGCGCATCCGAGCGCCGGCAACTTCATCCTCGTCGGTTTCCCGGAAACGGACGGCAAGACGGCGGAAGCGGCGGACGCCTTTCTCGTCTCGCGCGGCGTCATCACGCGCCGCATGGCCGGTTACGGCCTGCCCCAGTGCCTGAGGATCACGGTGGCCGAGGAACCGGCGCTCAAGGCCTGCGTCGCCGCCCTCGGTGAATTCATGGCGGGCTGACAACGCGAGCCGTTTAAGGGAATATCGGCCCGAAAGACGGCGGGAGCGGTCCGATCCGGCGCCGAAATGTCGACTTTTCTCCGTTCTTCCCCTGATCAGACCGGAAAATGTCCACCTGTTGGGCCCGAAATGTCGACTTTTCGAGGCCGAAATGTCGACTTTTGCTGATAAATGATCATGAATGCCCACTTTTTCGGGAATTCCGGGTCGTCGTCGGTTGATGGTAAAGCATGACGGGCGTAACAACGGCTTGCGATGGACCACCTGTTCGAGCCTCACGACGGAATCCCAGCTAAATCAAATAATAGGAAAAATTACCTTAATTTCTCGAGAAAGTCAAGAACAAAAAAAGAACACATGAGATCAAAGAGAGCTGGAGCCGCTATCCCCCCGTTTCGGACAGGGCAGTTAGCTTCGCCCGACTTCAGCTCGCCATGGCCGGGCTTGTCCCGGCCATCCACGCCTTTGTCGCAGGTCGTTGCCGATCCGGGTATGGTCGATCCATGAAAGGCGGCTGGGTTTACATCATGACAAACAGGCCGAACGGAACCCTATACGTCGGGGTCACGGCGGACCTCCCTCGGCGATTTTGGGAGCATCGCCAAGGAGCGGCAGATGGTTTCACCAAGAAATACGACCTCAAACGCCTCGTCTACGCGGAACCGCATGACACGATCGAAGCGGCTATTCAGCGGGAAAAGAACATCAAGCACTGGCCTCGCAAGTGGAAGGTCCGCCTGATTCTGGATACGAACCCGGATTGCGATGACCTTTACGATCAACTGGCTTGAAGGCGTGGATGGCCGTGTCAAGCACGGCCATGACGATGAAGTTTGAGTTGCTGCAACGGGAATCCTCGCCGACATGGAATTGTCCGCATCTGGGATATTCCCGAGCTCTAGACCATCGGGGCGCACGCCGGCGCGGTGGTCGTCTGCTCTCATGTATTGGCCGGACGGGATTCGAAAGGTCCGGTTTCTGGCGGCCTACCCCCCTTTCCGCCATTCGATCGCGTTCCGGGACAAGTCCGGTTTCGGATCGGATTTCCGATTTATAAGGCGACAGTGTAAGACGGTCGGAGTCTAGCCACTATCGGTCGGATCAGGGCGTTCTACCCGTTTCGTTACGGAGGTATCGCTGCGATCCAAGGCATCGTGCTGCTTATAGTACTCGCGGCGGAATTCACCGATCGACCCGTTTATCTCATCTTCCAAAGTGTCGACTCTCATCAATGCGACACGCGCAAGTTCGATTCCAGCCTCCAGCGTTTCCGATATGACCGCGTCCGCGCCCAGGGCCTTGAGTTTCTCGCAAAGTACCCTGTTGTGCCCGCGAGCGATTACGCAAAGTGCCGGGAAATTCTCACGCAGGGATACGACAAGCTGTTCCGAAACCGCTAAGTCGTTCACCGCGATAATGACGATGCGTGCGCTCTCGGCCCCCATGGCTTTCAATACGGTAGCCCTTTGAGCGTCACCATAGAACACTGGCCGCCCTTTGGCGTGTTCTTGAGCAACGGTGTTCGGATCGATGTCAATCGCCGAATACGGGACGTCAGCCAGTTCGAGGATGCGACCGATCTTATGTCCCACGCGACCGAAACCGAGGATCAGGACAGGTATGGGGGTAGTGCTCTCCTCGACTGCATGAACCGTCGCGGCAACTTGTCCTTTGTCACCTAATCCTTTGATCTCCCTTCCCAAGCGGGCCATAAGGGGCGTGACCAACATGCTGAGGATGACCACCAAAAGAAGCTGCTGGAACATGGCCTCGTCCAGGAGGCCTTTCCCGAGGGCCACCGTAAAGACGACGAGCGCGAACTCCCCGCTTTGCGCGAGCAATAACCCCGCCGCGAGAGCGTTCTTCCAGTTGAGCCCGAACATCCGAGCCAAGGGCCATATCACGATCGTTTTCAGGATCAACAAAGTCGCGACGAGACCGACAAATAAAAACGGTTGTTGCAATAACTGGTTGAGATTCAGGGACATGCCCATCGACATGAAGAAGATCCCAAGCAATAGCCCGCGAAAAGGCTGCGTTTCGGCGATGATTTGATGACGAAAGGAAGAATCCGCGATCAACAACCCGGCAAGAAAGGCCCCCATCGCCATAGACAACCCGACATGCTCCATCAGTACGGCAGCGCCCAAAACAAGCAGCACGGCGGACGCCGTAAAGACCTCCGGGTTTTTTGACGTCGCTACTTGGTGAAGGACAGGCTGAAGAAAATAACGGCCGAAGAAAATCACGACGCCAATGATCAGCGCCGCCTCCACCAGAGCCAGTCCGATATCCTCGGCCAGGCTCAGTGTCGGCAAGGTCAATAACGAAGTCAGGGCAAGCAATGGGACGACCGCCAAATCCTGCAGCAAAAGGATAGCGACGGATGCGCGTCCCTGTTCGGAGGTCAGCATCTTGGATTCGGTCAGCAATTGGAGAACAAAAGCCGTTGACGATAGAGCCAAGGCCGGGCCGATCAGAATGGCGGTCCTCAGAGGAACGGCGAAGGCGTAATGGGCAACGGCAACGAGGGCCACGCTGGTGCAGAGGAATTGAAGGGTGCCCAGCCCAAACAATAACCTCCGCATCATCCAAAGGCGTGCGGGTTTCAGTTCGATGCCGATGATAAACAGGAGCAGAACGACGCCAAGCTCCGCCAATTGGCCGACTTCTTCGACGTTTCCAATGAGTTCCAGGCCAAAAGGGCCGACGATCATGCCGGCAATGACAAATCCCGGCACGGCCCCCATGCGCATGGTTTGGAAAAGGGGAACCGCAATGACGGCAGCCACGAGCAGGATCGCGATATCTGTGAGGTAATTGATCGTGCTCATCAGGGCTTTGGTTCACTGCCGAATCGTTCATTCCCCAAAGGGTTCGTTTAACATTACTGTCAGTACTTTGGCCTAGCACCCAAAAAAATGACCCGGCACATCGGAGAAGTACTTGAGATGTTCCGACTTCAGTGTGTCGTCTCTGGCCCACCGACCTGTCTCGCCATCAAGACGTTAACCGGGGTCGACGGGATCGATCGGTGTCGGCAACCGGGTGGCCGTTTCGATGGCTTCCGCCGCGGTGAAGCAAGCATCCTCGTCGAACCGCCGGCCGATGATCTGTACGCCCTGAGGCAGACCGTCCGTGACCGAGACCGGCAAAGCCACACTCGGCAGACCGAGCAGATTGCAGAGTTCGGTCAGCCGGAACGATCGGATCAGCCGACCCATCGCCTCGCGGCCGTCGACATCAAACCCGACCGCGAACGCCTCCATCGTCGAGACCGGTCCCAGTATCAGCGGAAACCGCACCATCAGACGGCTCCAGGTCGCGGCGATCCTGTGGCGCATGGCGATGGCATCCCGGTACCTTCCGGCGTCCGGTTTTGCGTCACCGACGACGGCCCCGAGGATCCTGCCGGCGTCGTCGGAGATCAACGGCAGGATGGCATCGAGGTACCTGGCGACCTCGGTCTCGAATAGGCACCGGATGGTATCGTCGGCCTCCTCGATCAGGGGCGCCTCGATTTCCTCGACCTTGTAGCCGGCTTCCTGAAGAACGGTCGAAGCCACGTCGAGTGCCACTGCAACGCTCGGTGCGATACCGTCGCCGGAGGGATCCCTGACCAGTGCCACCCGAAATTCACCGGCCGCCGGGGCGGGCGGGACATTGGCCGGTGTCCATATGGGGTCGTCCGGATCGGGCTGCGCCATGACCGCGAGCGCCAATCGAAGGTCTCCCACGTGCCGCGCCATCGGGCCGTTCACGCATGCGATCTGCTCGTAGAACATTGGCGGGTAGTCAAATATCGCCGACATCGTACGCGACACCCGGCCCCGGCTCGGGCGCAACCCTGTGATGCCGCAGTTGACGGCGGGCTGCCGGGTCGAGCCGCCCATGTCGTTGCCGATACCGAGCGGCGACAAGCCGGTCGCGATCGCCGCCGCTTCGCCGCCGCTGGAACCTCCTGGCGTACGGGTCGGATTCCACGGGTTCAAAGTCGGGCCATTGAGGTCGTTGTCCGTATGCCAACGCAAACCGAAATCCGGCATGTTGGTGCGCCCGATCACGATCGCACCCGCGTTCTTCAAGTGACGGACGACGGGTGCATCCTCTTCCGGGAATGAGTCCTCGAGAGACACGACTCCCTGGGTCGTCGCCGATCCGCTGACGTCGATGTTCGCCTTCACGGTGATCGGTACGCCGTGGAGGGGACCAATGGCATCCCCCGCCGCAACCGACGCGTCGGCCGAATCAGCTGCCGCCAGCGCGTCGTCCGCAAGCACCGCCGTGATCGCATTGACCGTATCGTTGACGGCATCAATTCTCTGCAAATGGGCTTCGATGACCTCTCGGCTCGACACCGTTTTGTCTCGGATGGCTTTCGCCAGCTTGCTCGCGCTCCACCGCCACAGGTCGTCCGACATATCGTTTTCCATTTCCGTCGAGAATTACGAGTTCGTTGAGTTCTAAACTGAATCCGATCGCTCCGGCATCTGATTCGTATTGCTCGGTCTTAGGAACCCGGGTCCGACGACGGCCGGGCGCCGGTCATTTCCGGTCAGGTGCTCGGCTGTTGCTGGGTGGCGCAGTGAATGCCGCCGCCCGTTTCGCCGATTGGATCCACATTCAAGGTTACGATTTCCCGTTCCGGGTAAAGGCTTTGCAACGTGGCCCGCGCCTCTGCGTCGGTTTCACGATCGCCGAACTGGGCCGCGATGATGGCGCCGTTGCAGGCGTAGTAGTTGACGTAGGAGGCGACGAAGTCGCTCGACGTTACGCGTGTGTGATAGGGTTCCGGCACCTCGACGATGTCGAAGGATCGTCCCTTTGCATCGGTCGCGTCACCAAGCACCTCGAGGGTCTGAAAAGCCGAGACCGACCAGGGATCGCGGTCGTCGGGCTTTTCCGGCAGCTGAATGATGACCTGGCCGGGCCGGGTGAAGTGGGCCAGGGCGTCGATGTGGTAGTCGGTGATATCGGCGCCCTTTATGCCTGGCGCCCAGATCATCTTTTCGGCGCCGAGTGCCTGGAGAAGCCGCCGCTCGATGGTGTCCCGCGGTTCCCGGTTGCGGTTGTCGTTGACCCAACTGCTCTCGTGGGCGATCAGGGTTCCCTCGCCATCGGCTTCGATGCCGCCCGCCTCTCCGACGACGCCGGCGTCGATCACGGGAATGCCCAGGCGTTCGGCGACGCGTTCGGCGACGCGGCCGTCGTTGATGTGGGTCTGCTTGTTTCCCCAGCCGTTGAAGCGGATGCGGGCGACGGCGATCTCGCGGTTGTCGTTGATGACGAACAAGGGGCCCGAATCGCGGCACCAGAGATCATCGGTAGGGATATCCCAGATCTCGACACGGCCAGCGAGCCAACGTTCTGCCGATGACCGGTAGCGGCCATCCATCAGCATGACGACGGGTTCGAACTCGGCAATCGTGTTGGCGACGTCGGCGATGGTCCGCTGCAGGGCGTCCAGGAAAACCGGATCGGGATGAACGTCGCGACTGACCGGCCATTGCATGAACGTTCTGTCATGCGGCCCGGATTCCTCCGGCAACCAATAGCGCGTCGACGTCTCACTTGCGGTTGCGCCCATAGCAAACACCGACGAACCCACTGCCGCTAGGGAATGTGCCAGAAAACGCCTGCGTCGCATGCCGAGACCCGCCAGCCCGCCTTTGAGGCCGACAGGGTATCAGACCGGCGTCGGCGGGTCTTCGGTCGTGACGAACCGGGATGCACCGGGCTCGGCAGCGATGGCGGCCCGCTGTTACCGCCGTTCATACCGGTTCCGCAGGGAATACACATACAATGCGGGTATATTGTATCTTGTCGGCTGTCCGCAATATACGTCGGCCCGGTGTGGCCTTTCGCCGTGCCATCCTCCGAATGTCGAGCAAGGCGGAAGCGCGGGGTTTGTTCCCGCGCCAGGCTGTCTGCGGACCGGAAACCGGTTGTGCCCTCATCGGGCCACTGACAAAAGGAGTTCGATAATGGCGGGTGCGATCCCACTGACAGGCCGTGAACGCACGTTCAACGAGGACGATATCATCGTATCCAAGACCGACCTCAAGGGCCGGCTCATCTATGCCAACGATATTTTCCTCGACATCGCCGGCTACAGCGAGGCGGAAACGATCGGCCAGCCGCACAGCTTCATCCGTCATCCGGAGATGCCGCGCTGCATCTTCAAGCTGCTGTGGGACACGATCCAGGACAAGCGCGAGATCTTCGCCTATGTCGTCAACCGCTGCAAAAACGGCGATCACTACTGGGTATTGGCCCACGTCACGCCGACCATCGAGCCCGACGGCTCGGTCAGCGGTTATCATTCGAACCGCCGCGTTCCCCGGAAGGAGAGCCTGAACGTCATCCAGCCGCTGTACAGCCAGCTGCTGGCCGAGGAGGGGCGCCACGCCAACAAGAAGGACGGCCTCGCCGCTTCGGAAGCGATGCTGCAGGGCATGCTCCGCGACAAGGGCACGCGCTATGACAAATTCATCCTGTCGATCTGACGCCCTTCGCAACACATTTCAATTGATGGATAACGATCATGTCTAACAGCTCTTTCACCAGCTTGAATGTCCAGGCCCGGGGCGCCGCCATCGTCTTCGCGGTGAACATCCTGATCATTGGCGCCGTATCGCTTTGGAACGTTCTCGACTCGAAAAGCACGATGACACACATCGGTGCCGAGTACTTCGATCAGGCCCACGATGTGATTCCGCTCCTGCAGGCCACCAACGACATCCGCATGGACGTCGTCCAGGTCCAGCAATGGCTGACCGACATTTCGGCGACGCGGGGACTGGACGGCCTCAACGACGGTTTCGATGAAGCGGCCGCCTTCGCCGAGAAATTCAACAAGGATATCGCACGGGCCGAGGAACTGGCGGGCCACCTGAAACAGCACGCCATTCTGGCCAAGCTCGCCGCCGCCAAGGCGGCGTTCCCGGGTTACTACGAGAACGGCAAACAGATGGCCCAGGCCTATGTCGACCAGGGACCGGCCGGCGGCAACCCGATGATGGGCGCCTTCGACGGCCATGCCGCCAAGATCAACGAGGAGGTCGAAGCGATCAGCAAGCTGGTCGACGACCTGGTCACCGCCAACACGACGCAGGTGGAAACCGACATCAACGCCGCCATCGACCGCGGTACGACGGCGCTGATCGTCAACGCCATCGTCTGTGTCGTCGGTCTCGCCATCGCCATATTCATCGGCTACAAACTGAGCGTCGTCGCCTCGACCATATCGCGATCGATCGAGGCCATGGGCGCCGCATCGGAAGGGAACCTGAATACCCGCATCGTGCCCATCCAGGGCAGCGGCGAGGTCGCCGACTTGCAGCATCGCGTCAACCGCCTGCTCGACCGAACGGAGGCCTTCGCCCGCGAGGCCGGCGCCGCCTTCGAATACGCGACGCATGGCGAGTATTTCCGCAAGATCCAACTGACCGGCATGGTCGGCGAATTCAGGGTCCGCTCGGCGATCATCAACGAGGCCCTCGAGGCCATGGGCAACAAGACCGACACCTTCTCGACGGAAGCCAATTCCATGGGTGCCAACCTGACTGAGGTGGTACAGACCCTGTCGAGCACGGCGGCCGAACTGCAGGCCTCGGCCGACAGCCTGGAGGGCATCGCCAACGATACCAGCCAGCAGTCGGGCACCGTGTCCGCCTCGGCGACCGATGCGTCGAACAACGTGCAGAGCGTCGCCGCCGCGACCGAGGAGTTCTCCACCTCGATCCGCGAGATCGCCCAACAGGTCGGCCGTTCTGCCGAAATGGGCAAGGATGCCGTGCAGCGGGTCGGCCGCGCCAAAGAGACCATCCGCACCCTGTCGGATGCCGCCGACAAGATCGGCGAGGTCGTCGGCCTGATCAACGACATCGCCGAACAGACCAACCTCTTGGCGCTCAACGCGACCATCGAGGCGGCCCGAGCCGGGGACGCCGGAAAGGGGTTTGCCGTCGTCGCCTCCGAGGTCAAGAACCTGGCCAACCAGACGGCCAAGGCGACCGACGAGATCGTCGGCCAGATCAACGGCATGCAGACGGTCACCCGCGATGCCGTTGACGCCATCCAGAGCATCGGCGAGTCCATCGACAAGATCGACGAGACCGGGACTACGATCTCGGCGACGGTCAACGAGCAACAGTCCGTGGTCAACGAGATCAGCGCCAACATCCAGCAGGCCGTCGATCAGGTCAAAGTCGTCGCCGATACCATCTCCGCCGTCTCCGGCGGCGCCGAATCGACGGCTTCAGCCGTCGCCCAGATCAAATCGGCGTCGCAGGGATTGGCACAGAACTCGGCGACCCTGAACGACGACGTGCAGGCCTTCGTCGCCAAGGTGACAGCGGCTTGACCCTGACGGCGCCGTGGCCGGGGCCGGCGTCAGTCGAAATCCGGCAGGTTCTGTAGATGGGCGAGAATATCGGCCAGTGTCGGTGTGCCGATCTCCCTCAGGGCCGGCATGCTTTCGTCCGGATGACCGTTGGCCAGAAGATGAAGCGTCGCCCAGGGATTGCGCCGGGAAAACGGGCCGAGGGCGAGTGACGTCGGGATGCCGATGCCGTCGATCCCATGGCAGCGCGCACAGAGCGTTTCATAGAGCCCGACTTGAGCTTTGGCGTCGCCGCGGCTGCGGCCGCTCGCCGCATCGATGTATCGGTCCATGTCCATCTGGCCTGCGGTAACAAAATGCGCGAGGTCCCGACGGTCCCGGTAATCCAGCTTATCGCCGTAAGGGTGTTGGTCGTCACCAAGAACGGCCAGGACGTCCTCCACCGCGACGCCGGCCGAGCCGCGCACGCCGGTGATGCCGGTCCGGTGGCGGCCCTCGCCGTACTGGCCGTGCTTTCCTTTGTAGTCCCAACCGTGACACTCCTTGCAGCGCCAGTTGGCTTGCGGGCGGGCGGCGAACCGGGCATCGCGCGGATAGGCCGGTTGCGACCACGTCGGTTCTTGGCGTCCGGTTTCCTTCATCCAGTTGTCGTAGAGCCGGCCGCCGCGGGCGATCGAAGCGGCCCGGTTCGCCTCCGGTAGACTTTGCGCCACGGCGAGCAGCACGCCGGCGGTTTCCAATCCCAGCGCCCGGAGGGCCGGCATGCGTTCCCTGGGATGGCCGTTGAGGATCTTGTGCAGGGTCTCCCACGGGTCGCTGCGCGCGAGGCCGCCGAGCGGCGCCATCGACGAAATGCGCATGCCGTCCGGCCCGTGGCAATTGGCGCAGACCGTCTGGTAGAGGTCGACAAAGGGTCCGCCGTCGACCCGCGCCCGCCCGGTTTCGGCACTGATGGCGAGGTCCATATCGATTTGGCCGGCCGATACGAAGGCCGCCAGGTCCCGCAATTCCCTCTCGCCCAGGACTCCTTGATATCCGTGAACAGCGTCGACCAGGATTTCGCGAACGGCTGCCGGCTCGGCTCCGGCCAGACGGTCGATGCCGATGAGATTGCCGTCCCTCGCGCGGACCGGGGCTCGACCGCGGTAGTCCCAGCCGTGGCAGGCGACGCAGCGCCAGCTTTTGGCGGTCGACGTGGCGGCCCGCGCCGCCTCGGGATAGGCGGGGTGATGGCGCGCCGGTGACGGCGAGCGGGTTTCCTTGATCCAGTTGTCGTAGAGGCGTCCGCCGCGCACCGTCGTTGCCGAGACCTCGTCGGCGCTTCCGCTATCGGGTAGGCCGGTGACCAGACCGACGGCGATGGCGATGACAGCCGACGTCAGTCGTCGTCGTCGGTGATCGGACGCTTGTGTGCAACTCCTTTGTGGCATTCGATACAGGTCTCACCCTTTTCCATGGCGGGTCTCATCTTCTCGCGCGAGCGCCGCCGCTGTTGTTCGAAATCCATGCTGTGGTAGGAATGGCAGTTCCGGCATTCCCGGGAATCGTTTTCCATCATTTCGGCCCACACCCGTTCGGCCATGGCCAGGCGCTGGGCCTCGAATTTCTCCGGGGTGTCGATGGTGCCGACGATCTTGTGGTAGAGCTCGTTGGTGGCCTTGATCTTGCGCACCAGCTTGGCTTTCCAGTCCCGGGGGACATGGCAGTCGGCGCAGGTCGCGGCGACGCCGGAGGCATTCTTGAAATGGATGGACTTCTGATACTCGACGTAGACGGTATCGCGCATCTCATGACACGAGATGCAGAAACCCATTGTGTTGGTGTATTCCATGAAGGTGTTGAAGGCGCCCCAGAAGATGACCCCGGCGACGCCGCCGACGACAAAGATCACCCCCCAGCCGTAACGCCGGCTCGGTGTGACGAACCACGCCGCCAATCGTTTAATCATTTCCGTGGCCTACCGTCGGACAAATGAAAAAGAGACCCTTCGCCGGCGTTGCCGGCGAAGGGGGGAAGGCGATCGGGGAGTTTATTTCGGCAGGGTCTGCAAATAGGCGACGATGTCGGTGGTGAAGGACATCGGGAAAGACCTCAGCCCGGGCATGCCTTCGCCCGGCTGGCCGTTGAGAACCTTGTGCAGGGTCTCCCACGGGTTCTTATGGGACAACCCGCCCAAGGCCGGCATGTCCTTCGGCAACTTGCCGTCGGCGCCGTGGCAATTGAGGCAAACGGTGTCGTAGTAGGCCTTGCCCTTGGCCGTATCACCGCTGACCAGTTTCGTTTTGCGGTCGATGATCTTGTCCATGTCGAGCTGGCCCTCGGTGACAAACGCGGCCAGCGCCGCGAAGTCGCCGGCGTCCATTTTGCCTTCGTAACCGTGGGCGTCGTCTTTCATGATGGCGATCACCTTGGCCGGGTCGCCGCCGGCGTATTTGCGGACGCCGGGAATGCCGGTCAGATAGGAGCCGGACGCATAGGCGCCGTCCTTGCCCATGTAATCCCATCCGTGACAGGACTTGCAGCGGTGCGTGGCATTGCCCTTCTTCTTGGTGTTCGACGCCGGCCACGACTTATGAGTTTTCTTCGGCGTCGGCGCCATGGCCACCTTGAACCACTTGTCATAGAGTTTGCCGCCGCGCGCCAGGGTGCCTTCGTCGGCGGCTTGGGCGGGCGCGGCCGTCAAGGCGCCGGATACCAGCAACACGGCGGCTGCGGCACCGATCACGGGCCATCCAACTAAATTCCTATAAATCCCCATATCGTCCTCCTGTTGGTCCAATGACTATTCGTCTGAACGTCGCAGGAAACGGAGATGGTTATTAACGTGGACACCCCGTGTGCGGCATTTGCCGAAGACTGATTGTTTCCTAAATCGGAAATCTCTTTGTCCCGGGAAACCAAACGCCCATTCTTGCACTGAATACGACTATACTAGGCGGCGATGAAGCGGGCTATTGAACCAAGTGGGGAAACCGGCCTGATAAACTAAAGTTATAAGGGCGTGCCGGCGGAAATCGGAAGATCAGGGGTCCGGTCGCGTGACGGCGACCGGAATGGGAAATACGCACGGAGTTTAGGCCTCTCATGGAGGATATGTCTTCATTGAGATCGAGGAGCCGATGGCAAGTCAGGCTGGCTGGCGGCGCCTTCGTCGTCCTGGCGATATGCGAGGTCATGCTACTGATCGACGTCGTTTCCGAGTCGCTCGAAGAGGAGATCGCCTTCTTTTCGCGCTATCACATAATGTTGGAGTGGCTTGCCTTCATCGCGCTCGGTTTCACACTCGTTTTCGTTGGCATCAACTTTCGCCGGGTGCTTCGCGAAAACCGGGATTTCCGAACTCTTTCGAGGGTGGCGACCGGCGAATTCCTGCAAATTCTGGAACGCCAGATGGATGACTGGGCCTTGTCCGCCTCGGAACGGGAGATCGCGCTGATGTTGATCAAGGGACTTTCGATCCAGGATATTGCCGACATCCGCAACACCAAACCGGGCACCATTAAAAGTCAATGCAACGCCGTCTACCGGAAGGCCGGGGTGAATGGGCGCAACGAACTGGCGGCCTACTTCATCGAGGATTTGCTGAGCGGCCTCGACCTGACGGCGGTCGACGGTGCCGAGTACAAAGCGAATTGATCGATTGCCCATAGCTCACCGGCGGCGGCCGCGGGTAACGGTTCGGTAGCGTACTGAAACCGATTGAAACACACAGGGTGAGTAATACCACCGAAAATACCTTAGAGCGAAGCTACTACTGGTTTCGCAAGACCGCTCACGCCGTTACGACGGTGCGACATGTTCGGATGGGCGATCGTTGGCGGGTGCGGCCCGCCACCATGGAAACGCCGGTGTAATCACTATGCAGGCCGATCACCTTCACGAAAGTTTTCCGTCCTGGGGAGCGATGGTCCTGACGGACCTGTTTCTGTTCGTCCTGGCCGTTACCGGAACCGTTGTCGTCGCTGCCAAATGGCGGACTCTGAGGGAGGCCGATGCGGTTACCGGCATCGCCCTGATCCTGACCGGGCTTTGGACCGTGACCATCCTTCACATGGTCGACCTTGTCACCATGACGGTATTCCCCTTGTGGGTCGGCGAAGAACGCGCCATGGCCGCCATGAGGGCGCTTCACCAGGGCCACAGCTGGTATGCTATCTCCCTGTCGGCGGCTCTCGTTCTCATGGGTCTGGTGATGACCGTGCTGCAGGGGGTGCGCCAGTTCGATGCCGTTCGCGCCCATGCCCGGGCGTCGGAAGACAGCGAAGCCCGGTTCCGCCATTTCGCCACCGTCGCCTCGGACTGGTTCTGGGAGATGGACGCGGACCTCCGCTTCTCCTACTTCTCGGAACGCAACCGGGAAATCACCGGTTTCGATCCGTCCATCTACCTCGGCAAGACGCGCCGCGAGATCACGCCCGAGAACACCATGACCGAGAAGTGGCGCCGCCACCTCGACGATCTCGACAACCACCGGCCGTTTCGCGCTTTCCAATACGAACTGACCCGCGCCGACGGCAGCCCCTTGGCCATCAGTATCAACGGCGACCCGGTCTTCGACGGTGACGGCCAGTTCCTCGGGTACCGCGGCACCGGTTCGGATGTCACCGAGCAGCGCAGGGCGGAGGAGACCCGCGACGCGGCGCTCCGCCTCGCCGAGGAAGCGAACCAGGCGAAGTCGGAATTCCTGGCGACCATGAGCCACGATCTGAGGACGCCCTTGAACGCCATCGTCGGTTTTTCCAGCATCCTCAACGAGGGACTGTTCGGCCCGATCGATGATCGATACCGGGAATATGCGCGCGATATCCGCGACAGCGGCGATCATCTGCTGTCGCTGGTCAACGACATTCTCGACCTGTCGGCAATCGAGGCCGGCAAGATCGTGATCGAAAGACACCTGCTCGATGCCAGTGACATCGTGTCGGAATGCGAAACCGTGATCCAGCCGCGGGCGAAATCGGTCGGCGTCGAGGTGGTTGTCGAACTGCCGGACGGCGGCGCCACGGCCTATGCCGACCGCCAGGCCTTGAAGCAGATCCTGCTCAACCTGCTCGCCAACGCCGTCGAGTTCACGCCACCGGGCGGGCGCGTCACCATGAGCGTCGACACCCGGGACGGCAACGCCGCCTTCGTCGTCGCCGATACCGGTCCGGGCATCCCCGAGGAGAGGCGGCACAAGCTGATGGAACCGTTCGTCCGCGGCGAGAAGCATCCTTATCACGCCGGCGAGGGCTGGGGTCTTGGCCTGGCCATCGTCAAATCCCTGGTCGATCGCCTCGACGGCACGCTGGAGATCGAAAGCCAGGTCGGCAAGGGAACGACGGTGACCGTATTGATGCCCGCTTCGGCGGAGGTCGAGCAGGTCGAAGGGCGGGCGCGGCGCGTCCGAAGCAAAACGTGATTCGACTCGCTCAACGGCGCCGGTCACACTCGTTAACCATAACAAACAAGAGAGGCCGTAAAGAGAGGCGCTGACGATCGGTGCTCCGGGGAGGGGGCATTGCTGGCAGTCGGTCCGGTGACGGCCGAGGGGCATCTCGAGATCGTCCCTTTGCCGGTCTATTCGCCGCCGGCCCAAAAGGCGGTCGCGTTGGCGCGCGACTCCGACCACGTTCCGCTCAAGGACAAGACAGCCGCATCCAAGGTCCCGGCGGTGCCGTCGTCCGGCTTCGACCGCCTGCAGCTGTCGTTGCGGTCGTTCTTGGTTCTCAGGGGTCTGACGCCGCTCGAGGAGGACGACGAAAGCCGGGCCGCCCGCGAAAGGGCGGCCGAGGAACGCCAGGCCGAGGACGCCCTTCTCGCTGCCGAACAGGACCGGGCCCGGGCGCAAGCAGCCTTGCGTCGCAACCAAGCCGGAACCCTGGTCACCCTGATCCAGGTCGCCGAGGGGCTCTACGTGGCGCCGCCGAACGTCGACATCGTCGTTTGAGTTCGAGAAGACCCGACGACCGGCAGCGAACTCGGCTAGCCCTCAGGCGGCCTCCGCCGCCAGTGCCGCCTGAACGGCCGGACGCTCCCCCATCATGGTGCGGTGGGCCGCGATCTCGGGGAACCGATTCGGGTCGACGCCGTCCGCTTCCATCCATTGGGCCAGGGTGAAGAGGTAGGGATCGCAGATGGTATGGGCCTCGCCCACGACGAAGGGCCCCCGGAAGACGTGCCCCTCGATATAGGCGTAACAATCGGCGACCGCCTCCGGGACCTTGCGCTGCATGGCGGTAATGGCCTCCGTATCGCCGGCGTCGACCCAGCGGTGGCCGCGCATGCGGTGGGCATGGGCGACGTGCAGGGTCGAGCACAGGTAACTGTTGAAGGCCTGAACCTGGGCGAAGGCGAATGCGTCGGCTACCGGCGCCAGACGCGCCACGGGGTAGGCTTGGGCGACAAAGGCGAGCATCGCCGGCGTTTCGGTGAGGATGCCGCTCTCGGTGACCAGAGCCGGGACGCGGCCTTTCGGATTGACCGCCAGGAAGTCGGCGCTTTGTTGTTCGTTCTTGGCGAAATCGATGCGATGCAGGCGGTAGCGGATGCCGGCCTCCTCAAGCGCGATGTGGGTCGCCAACGCGCAGGTGTCGGGCGCGTAATAGAGTTCCAGCATTTCCGTCGCTCCCCCCGGGTCTTAGGCTTACTTCTACAACTGGTGTTCCGGCTCCGGCGCGGCAACCACTGACCCGGCTAGTCGAGCGGTTTCTCCATTTCGGTGAACAGGGCCTTGAAGCCGGCCCCGTCGTATAGATGGACGGCATCGTTGTCGCTGATCACGGTGAGTCGGAGCCAGCGGGCACCGGCTTGGCGTGCTTTTTCCTCGCAACAGGCCAGCAGGGCCCGGCCGACGCCGCGCCGCCGGCGCTCTTCGTCGACGGCGAGATCCTTGACCTTGGCATAGGTGTAGTCGATCTCCTCGACCTCGTCGGTCGAGGTGAGATGGGTTAGGAGCGTCGCATAGCCGACCAGCTATTCCCCCACCTCGGCGACGAATAGGGTCCCCTTCGCCTTCCTGCAGGCGTCGAGCAGGAAGTCCAGGTACCATCCGTCGATGGTCTCAGGCGGTTTCATGCGATCGTAGAGCGACGCCTCCTTGGCCTGAAGCTGGCGGGCCAGGGCGATCACGCCGGCGCGGTCGGCGGGTGCGTATTCACGGATGACGAGATCGTTCATGGACCGGGGGATGACACAGCCGGCGGGGCCGTGTCAATGGATGGCCCGGGGGAAGGCGCCGGTTCGGCGGCGCCGAACCGGTCGACGTTACAAAAAGCGAACCTTCAGGACTCCGTAGCCATCGCCTTGCGGGCCAGGGGATAGAGTTGTTCGCTTTCCGCCTGGATGCGGTCGTGGACCAGCTGGAACATTTTCTCTGTTTCGCGGCAGAACTGGCCGTGGTCGTCGATTTGCAGGCCGCGTTTGCACCACCTGTTGGCGTAAATGTGGAACACGCGTTTGATCTCGCGTTCGCCTTCCATGAAGCGGTTGGCGGTGGTGCCGCCCTCGTGACCGCCGCCGGAATAGAGCGCCGAGTAGATCTCGCGGTTATGGTCCATGTGGTCTTCGAATTTCTCGCGGTAGCGTTCGAAAAGCTCACAGGCGAGCTCCGTGTCGCACATCTCGCGGTCCTCGAACAGGTAGTTGAGGACTTTCGCCAGTTCGGCGATCTGGTGGTTTTGCGTATGCAGGTCGTCGAAGGAGACCATCGCTAATCCCTCCGTGTCCGGGTTCTGTTTTGTCTACGGGCGGTAGTCTGCCGTTCCCTGCGCCGATGGCCTCCTCCCAGAGGCCTGTGTTCGTCCGAAACGCCAATCCGTTTCCGGGCGAACGCCCACCCATCTCTTCTCATTGCAAAATTAAAAAGGAAATGGCGGATTTCCTCAACCGGGAACATGGCAAATCATACATTATTATTCGCGTCCGGTCCCTGACCCCGGCCTTACGGCCAATTCGGCGGGTCCAGTGGCTGGCACCCTCCACCCGTGTAAACACTTGTAAACAGACCGTAAATTGGCGATTGCACGAACCCCTGGGTAGAATAAGATGCGACAATCAATCCGATCAGGGTGAACAGGAACGACAGACGCCGGACAGTTGGGAAACAACGTCTGCCGGCGTGTGGAGAAACGAAAAACGGGCTCCCACACGTGACCACAGCCGCGCCGCTAGGCAAAAAATTCGACTTGATCCGCTACTTTTCCGTGACCAGTGCCGTCATTATCGGCCTGGCCGTGCTGGGGCTCGGCTATTTCCAATACGAGAGGGAGTCCGCCTTTCTGATCCGCGGTGCCGAGCAACGCAACGTCGATCTCGCCAAATCCCTGTCGCATTCGATCTGGCCCCGGTTTTCCGTCTATATGTCGGGTGTGTCGAACAAAGGTGCGCCAGCGGAGGGCAGGCCTGCGGCCGTTCGCGAAATGGACGCGATGATCAGGGATCGGACCCGGTCGTTTCCCGTGGTCAAGGTCAAGGTATTCACGCCCGATGGCATCACCGCCTATTCGACCGATGTCGCCGATATTGGCGTCGACAAGAGCCGGGGGCAGGGTTTCCGCTCTGCCCGGGACGGCTTGACGCCGGTCGGCAAACTGACGTTCCGCGATACCTTCAACGCTTTCGAGGGGCGCATCGAGGACCGAAACATCGTCGAAAGCTACGTCCCGATCCAATCGGCAGACGGCCACGTCCAAGGAGTCCTCGAGCTCTATTCCGACGTGACGGCACTGGTCGAGGAAATCGATGGCCGAACTTTCGATATCGTCGCCATCGTCTTTGTTCTTTTCACCTTTCTCTATGCTTCGCTGTTCCTGATCGTCAATCGGGCCGAGCAGCATTTGCACCGTGTCACGGCCGATTGGAAAAAGGCCGAGGCCGAACTGCCGCAGATGCAGAAACTCGAATCCCTGGGCAGCCTGACTGGCGGAATCGCCCACAACTTGAACAATCTCCTGCAGCCGATCGTGTCTCTGAGCTGGCAGATGAAGAACGATAGCCTGAACGGCAACGGCAATGGCGACGCCAAGAACGCCGAAATCGTCCATCTGGCCAGCCAAAGGGCGACTGACCTGGTCAGGCGGCTGCTGTTGTTCAGCCACAAGGAAGAGCCGAAAAAGACGACCGTCGATATCCATGGGCTCGTTCTCGAAGCCTTGTCCTTGCTGCAGGCGACCTTGCCGTCGCAGGTGACGATCGACACCGAACTGGACGACGATGCGGGAACCGTGCTGGCTGATGAATCGGAGCTCCAGTCCGTTCTCCTCAACATTCTGTCCAATGCCATCGATTCCTTCGAGGGCGGGGCCGGGAAGATCACCGTTCGTCTCGCCGGCGGGCCGTCAACGACGACGATCACCGTCGCGGACAACGGAAGCGGCATGGACGAGGAGACGACGACCCGCATATTCGACCCGTTCTTCACGACCAAGCCGCAGGGAAAGGGCACGGGCCTGGGCCTGTCGACGGCCTTTGGCATCGTCCGCGCCCACGGCGGCGAGATCCATTGCGCAAGCCAGCCGGGGGAGGGGACCGTGTTTACCGTCGAATTGCCGGCCAACGGGGCGGGCCCCCCATCCGGCTGAACACGTTGGGCGTTTTGCTCCAGGCAAGACCCGGTCGCCCGCTGGCTGAAAACGGAAAAGCGGTTTTCCATTGCCGGTGTTTTCGCCCAAAATATCGACCGGAACCGGAGCGTCCCCGGGAGGGAAGGTCATGCGGAATTCGATCACCGGTTTGCGGTATGGCCGCCGTTTGTTGATCGTTTCGGCCCTGGCGATCGTCATGGCCATTGTCCTGGCCCCGGCCGGTCAGGCCGCCGATGCCTGGCACCCGTTGTCGATCGACGTTTGGGAGCCGCCGTTCAATGGCGAGTTGAAGCGCCGCACCGACTCCTACGTGCCGCTCGAGAAGGCAGAGAAACCGTGGCGTATCTGCACGTCGATCCCGCATCTGAAGGACCCCTACTGGGCCGCCGTCAACTACGGCCTGATCGATGAGGCCAAGCGCCTCGGCGTCGGGCTCAGGCTGTTCGAGGCCGGCGGCTACGGGCATCTTGAAGTTCAGCGCAAGCAGATCGTCGAGTGCATGGCGAGCGGTGCCGATGCCCTCATCGTCAGCGCCATCAGCGCCGACGGCGTCAACGCGCTGGTCGACAGTTACGTCAAGGAGGGCAAGGTCGTCATCGACATGATCAACGGCATGTCCTCGACCGACATCACGGCGCGCTGCGGTGTCGACTTCTGGGACACGGGTTATCTCACCGGCCAGTACATCCGCAAGCTCGAGGAAAAGGCGATAGGGCCGGTTCGTGTCGCCTGGTTTCCAGGGCCTCATGGCGCCGCCTGGGTCAACCAGGGCGACAAGGGCTTTCGCGAGGCGGTCAAGTACAGCGCCATCGAGATCGTCACTTCGGCCCGCGGCGACACCGGACGGGCGACGCAGGGCAAGCTGGTCGAGGCAGCCCTCGAGCAACATCCGGATCTCGACTACATTGTCGGCACCACGGTGACGGCCAACGCGGCCATCGAGCTGATGCGCCGCAAGGGGCTCAAGGGCAAGATCAAGGTCCTCGCCTATTACTACGGTCCCGGCGTCCATCGCGGCATCCGCCGCGGCAGTATTGTCGCGGCACCGACCGACCTGCAGGCCCTGCAGGCACGCATATCCGTCGACCTGGCGGTCCGGGCGCTGGAAGGCAAACCCTATCTCAAACACGTGGCGCCGAAGGTTGTCGTCGTCGACCGCAAGACCGTGCGCGCCTTCGATACGTCGACGTCGCTGCCGCCGCGCGGGTTCCGGCCGATTTTCAGCGTCAACGATTGGTAGACCGACCTTGTTCCCGACGGTCAAAAAGAACCGGTGAGCAGAGCGATGCTCGGAATCCGCGGTCTGATCGCTGTCGCCATCGCCGTCATCGGAGTTGCAGCCACTTTTTTCGCCAGTGAGGCGCTCCGCGACGAGGCTCGACAGAGCTGGCAACTGGAAGCGACAAAGACGGCCGGCTCCTTGAGCGGTACTCTGCTCAACTGGCTCGAGGAGAGTTATGCGCCGATTTCGGGCCTCGCTGCCCTGGTCGAGAATTCCGACAACGTTACCGAGAGCGAGTTCCTGAACGGCTTCGACAGCCTGGAGGCGCGGGCCACCGCTTTTTTCCTCGAGGCGGCGGCCTTGGCGGAACCGGCCGTCGAGAAGGAGGGCGACTGGTCTATTCGCTACTCGACGGATTTCGAGGGCGCCCTGTCGCCGGAGACACCGCTGGCCGATCACCCGGAAGTCCTGGAGGCGATCCGGGCCGCCAAGGACCGGTTCGGCGAGATCATCCTTGCCCGGCCCATCAAGAGCAGCCGGACCGGAGCCACCGTATCGCCGGTGGCGCTCGGCACATTCAGCAAGACGGAGGAATTGGCCCTCGTCGGGCTCGTCGATTATCGGGAACTGGTCCAGGGTCTCTACGACCTCAGGGCGCCGGAGGGCGCGGCCGTCAGGATCTCCGGGCGGTTTCCGGAGCAGGGCGGGCCGGGACCGGAACGCGACATCATCGCCGGGCGCATCGACCGCCCCCTGTTCTCGGTACCGACGCGAACAGTGTCGGCCGGTGCCGAGTTGAAGATCACCTGGGACTTCGATGAGCGATTTTCCAACGGACCCGACCAGGAACTGGCCAATCTAACCATGATCTCCGGCCTGATCGGCAGCGCGGTGTTGTCGTTGTTCCTGGCCTTCCTGTTGCATCAGAACAAGACGATCATGATGCGCGTCGACGCGGCGACGCGGGAACTGAGCCAGAAAGAAGCCCAGTTGCGCCTAACGCTGGACTACATGCCGGGCGGCATGGGCGTCACGGATACGGATCTCAATCTAAAGCTCATGAACACCGGCTTTGCGGAATTCATGGGTTATCCGGAGGACATGACCAAACCCGGTGTTCCCCATGAGGCGATCATCCGTTACATGGCGGAGAACGGGTATTTCGGGGAGGACGCGGACATCGAGGAGGAAGTCGAAAATCGGATGGAGTCTGTACGAAACCCGACCGGCCAGCCGATCTCCTACGACACGCCCGACGGACGCTCGATCGAACTTCGACGGCGCAAGGCGCCAAGCGGCGACGTCATCACGTTCGCGACTGACGTCACAGAGCGCAAAGCGGCGGAACGCGAGTTGGCGGCCAAGGAAGCGCAGTTGCGCCTGGCCCTGGAGCACATGCCGGGCGCCATGTGGGTGGTCGACAAGGACCTAAACCTGGTCTTCGCCAACGATCAGTACAAGGCCTTCTACGGTGATTCCGGCGGCATAGTCAGGCCGGGCACGCCCATGGAAGAGATCATCAGACAAGAGGCCAAGTCGGGGCTATTGACCGGCGGTGAGGTCGATGCCGTCATCGAGGAACGCATGACGTCCTACCGGTCGAGCGAGCCGTCGTCCTTCGAGGACCGCACCCAGGTCGGCGGACACATCCAGTTGTCCCGCAGACCGGCCACCGACGGCAACGTCGTATCGGTCGCCATGGACATCACCGAGCTCAAGGAATCGGAGCGACAGATCGAGGCCCAGCGGGCGCAGCTCGACGAGATCATGCGTAACACCCATCAGGGGATCGTGCTGTTCGACAAGGACCAGCGGTTGGCCGCCTGGAACGACCGGTACTGCGATGTCCTCAACATCGACGCGGCGTTCTTCCAACCGGGCATGCCGCTATACGACATCGCGCGTTTCGTCGCCGCGCGCGGCGATTACGGACCCGGCGATCCCGATCAGATGGCGCGCGAGAGAGTCGAGAAAATCTGGGTAGGCGAGAGCCGCACGGACCTGTCCTTCGGCGACGGCCGCGTTTTCGATGCCCACAGTGTGCGCACGCCGGACGGCGGGCTGATCGTCACTTATACGGACATCACCGAACGCCGGCAGTGGGAAGACGCGCTCAAGGAGAGCGAGAAACAGGTCCGCCGGGTCCTCGAAGAAAGCCCCATCGCCGTCGCCATTTCCGTCGACGACGAGTCGGACGACGACGGCATCATCCAGTTCTCCAACCGCCGGTTTGTCGAAATGCTGGGATTTGATCCGGACGATATCGGCAAAGCCCGGACAGAAGAATTCATGCCCCACGGCAAGGATCGAGAGGACCACGAGCAACGGCTCGACCGTGGCGAAGCGCTCATGGATATGGAGGTCGAAATCAACCGGCGCGGCGGTGAGAAGTTGTGGACCCTGATGTCGATCAGCCCGATCCGCTTCAACCACCGCCAATCGGCCCTGATCTGGCTCTACGACATTTCGGAGCGCAAGGAAGCCGAACGTCAGATCGAGGCGCAACGGGCCCAGCTCGACAACATCCTCCGCAACATTCAGCAGGGTGTTGTGCTCTGCGATGACGAACGCAGGATCATCGCCTGGAATCCACGCTTCCCCGAGTTCCTAAACATCGACGAAAACCTGTTGAAAGGCGGTCCGCAGGCCGAAGCCATCACGCGCCATCTTGCCGAGCGCGGCATCTACGGCGAAGGCGATCTCGACGATTTGGCCCGCCAGCGCACCGAGAGACTGTGGCAGGGCGATACCCGGGCCGACCTGTCTTTCGGCGACGAGCGCAGCTTCGAGGTGCATAGCACCCCGCTGCCGGACGGCGGTCTGATCGCCACCTACATGGACATCACCGAGCGCAAGAATGCCGAGCGCATCATCGCCGATGCCATGAAGCTGATCAACGAGAGCATCCAGTACGCCAGCCGCATCCAGCGATCCGTATTGCCGAGCGAGGAGGAACTGAAGGCCGTCTTTGCCGATCATCTGGTCGTCTGGGAGCCCAAGGACGTGGTCGGCGGCGACATCTACCTGATCAGGAAGTGCCTGGGCGGGACGCTGCTCTTCGTCGCCGACTGCACCGGTCATGGCGTGCCCGGTGCCTTCATGACCATGATCGCCACCGGTTCGTTCGACCAGGCGCTCATCGAAAACCCGGGCGGCGATCCGGCCGAACTGCTGAAACGAACCAACCAGCTGGTCAAGGCGACCCTGGGTCAGCAGGAGGGATCTGCCGGCGAATCGGACGACGGCCTCGAGTGCGGCCTCTGCCTGATCGACCATTGGCAGGAAAAGCTGACCTTCGCCGGCGCCCGGTTCGAGTTGTGGGTAATCGAAGACGGCACCATGGACTTGGTCAAGGGCGACCGCAGCGGGATCGGCTACCGACACGTCCCGGGTGATCGAGGCTTTTCGAACCGGACCGTCGTTCTCGGTGAGGACACGGCGCTCTATATGTTCAGCGACGGCATCACCGACCAGATCGGCGGGCCGAAACGCCGTAGCTTCGGAAAACGGCGCATGAAGTCGGTTCTCATGGATTACCACAAGATGCCGATGAACAAGCAGGTCGCCCACTTGATGCGGGAACTCGAGGACTATCAGCACGACGAGGAACGCCGCGACGACATGACCTTGTTGGGTTTCGTGCCGATGATCGTTCCCTGACTCCCGGTCAGGTTTTCCAGCGCAGGCCGAAGGTTTCCTCGATGTCGCCGATCCGCTGGCACATGGCTTCGGTGATGACCGTGTCTTTTGTCAGAAGCAGTTGCCCGGCCTGGGTCAGGAGGTCGGCCGGCAGTTTCTTGCCGGGGACCAGTTTATCAGCTGCGGCGCGCAAGCCGTCGTCGAAGTATTGCGCCGCCGGCGCCCCATCCGTTGACGACATCACATCCACCGCTACGAGATCGACCGTCGCATAAGCGTCGGCGGAACCCAGGTCGATCGGTTCTTCGACAGCCCGGCGCAGCCGTTCCTCGAGCGCCTGGAAACCTTCGCCCTTGGATACGAACGCGTTGGCATCGAGCTTGAGCGCCGTCGACAGGATCTCGTCGCCGCCCAAGCTGGTCAGAATGATCACCGGCAGGTCGCGTTCCGCCGCCGTCTCGCCGGCGCGGACGGCGCGCAGCAGGTGCAAGCCGGTTTCACCGGGCATATTGATGTCGAGGATCACCACGTCCGGCTGAAATCGCTCGAGGCCCATACGGGCCGTCGCCGCGTCGGCGGCTTCCGCCGTCAGCAGGATGCCGATCCGGTTGACGACCCGTTTGATCAGGTTTCGCACGAACACCTCGTCGTCAACCACACACTGGACCCTGCCTTCAAATCCGTCGTTCGCCGTCGGCGTAGACCTGGGTCCAGCGGAGAATCCTGACGGTTTTGCGCAGGCCGGTCGGCCACAAGGGGTCGGTCTCGACGAGGCGGCCGACGGCCTTCGTGTCCTCGGCCTCGACCAGCCAGAGACCGCCGGCGGGCGTCTCGTCGGCCGTATCCTCGAGCGGTCCGGCCGAACGGATGGTATCGGCATGGGTTTCCAGGAAGGTCAGGTGGTCGGGCATGTGTTTGCTGCGCATATGGGCGAGATCGGTATTGTCCTCGAATAAGACGGCATAGAGCATAGCGGGCGGTTCCCCATTCGGTTATTGACGGTGTTCAGCCTATCACTGCAAAATCGCTGTATTTGCCGGATAAAATGGGAAATAGATCTGCAAAAATGCAGGATCTTAATTGGAACGACCTGCGTTTCGTGCTTGCGGTCGCCCGCGAGCAGAGCCTGGCTGCCGCCGCGCGGCGCCTGGGCGTCAACGAAAGCACGGTCGGGCGGCGCATCGCCGCCGCCGAGGACAGGCTCGGTGCACGCCTGTTCGAGCGCACCGGCGGGACCCTGTGGCCGAGCGCCGCCGGAGAGGCCGTCCTGGCCGCAGCCGAACGTGTCGAAAGGGAGGTTCAGGCCGTGCACGAAGAGGTGTCCGGCAGCGACGCCGCGGCCGCCGGAACCGTTCGCCTGACCGCCGTGCCGATCCTGGTCAACCGGGTTCTGGTGCCGGCCCTGCCGCGGTTGTTCGAAGACCACCCGGCGCTTTGCGTGGAGTTGATCGCCGAGCCCCGTGATCTCAGCCTGACGCGGCGCGAAGCGGACATTGCCCTTCGCCTGGCACGGCCGCGCCGCGAGATGGCGGTGGTCGCCAAGAGAATCGGCCGTCTCGACTACGCCGTTTACGGACCCGCCGACCCGGTTTCCGCGGGTAATGGTTCCGATGAACTCGTGTCCCCGCCCTTGCCCTGGATTACCTATGAGGACCGCATGGCCGGCCTGCCGCAATGGCGGTGGATGGCCGAACACCCCGCACCCGGCGCCACGCCGCCGCTGTTGGTCAATGACGCGGAAGCCATCCTCGAAGCGGTCAAGGCCGGACTCGGACGGTCCCTGCTGCCGGTCGCCGTCGCCGGCCGGGAACCGGCCCTGGCTGCCGCCGGTGAGGGTTCCGTGGTGTTGTCGCGGGAGCTGTGGATGTTGGTGCATCCGGAACTCCGCAACATGGCGCGCGTCCGCGCCGTCATCGACTGGCTGGAAATGGTGATCGGCGGATTGGAACAGGCCGTGCCGTGACGCTGCGGTGACGCCGTTGCCGGCCTGTCATTCATGGGGATCGGTGCCGTCGTAGTAATTGTCGAGGGCGCCGATCAACGGGTCGACGCGCTCGCAAAAGCAGTCCGAATTGAGCCGGTGGTCAAAATCAAGGGTCTTGCCGCGGCGGCGCGGGTCGTCGCAGGGACGGCAAAAGGCATCGCGGATGAGTCCGACCAGCTTTTCCTTTTCGCCGACATCTTGGTTCATGTGCGACCCTTCGAGGCCATACGCTCGATAACGGTTTCCTGCGCCGGTTCGGTATTGCTGCAATTGCAGGGAGAAACAAATACAAACGAGCCCTGTCAAATATGGAAAAACAGGAGCACCTGTACACGTAGACTTCCGGGGGGTAAGTCGACAGCTCCTTCAACATCGCTTTGAGACCCGCCGCATCACCTCTCCCTTGAGCGTGGTGGTACCGGCCAAAGTTCGGTAGAATTTCCGGGGGTGATCACATAATCGGACGGAGAGTGACGGTGAAGACGGTACTCATCATCGAAGACGATTCCGCCATCCGGCAGGTGCTGACGGCGCTTTTTTCCTCACACGGCTTCGGGATCTCGGAAGCCGGTGATGGCGATGCCGGGATCGGGCGGGCGCGGACCGTGGCGCCCGACCTGATCGTCCTCGATATGAGCCTGCCCGGTATGACCGGCTGGGAGGTTCTTCCGGTACTGCGTTCTCACCCGAAAACCCGCAAGACACCGGTCATCGCCCTGACCGCCTACGATACGCCGGAAAGCCGCGATGACGCCCACAACGCCGGCTGCGACCGGTTCGTCGCCAAGCCGATCGACACGGACCTGTTGATGGCGGCGGTGAAGGAATTGGTCGGGACAGCCGGCTAATCTGGGAGGAGATTTGCAGGGGGTGGCCGCCCCGACCGCATTTTAAATAACAGTGCGGTCTTGTTTTTTCTGTGACACAGTCACGTATGCGGCCAAAAAAAGGACTGTCAGGCGGCGCCGGCCAGGCTGCCGTCGCTGATCAGGGCCAGACCTCTCTCGATCGCATCCAGATTGAGATCCCGGAAACGGGCCGGTACGTTGGCGCTGACGGCGTCCTTCAGGGTCTCCGGTTTGCAGATGCCGCCGATGCCGATCAGCGCGCCCAAGGTGACGATGTTGGTCACCCGCTCGTTGCCGAGGGTGAGCGCCGTCTGACTGAGGTCCAGGTTGTGGACCGTGAAGTGCCCCTCCGGCGGCTCCGGGACGCGCCGCTTGTCGACAATGACGTGGCCGTCGGCCTTCATCAGCGGCAGCGACAGTTGCGCCGCCGACTGATCGAGGACGATCAGATAATCGAGCGCCGTGACCAGGGGGTAGCCGACCTCGCCGGAACTGACGACCAGGTCCGAGCGGCTGATGCCGCCCCTGGACGTCGGTTCGTAGGCCTGCGAAAAGGCGACCTTGCGGCCTTCCCGGTTGAGCGCCGCGGAGATGATCTTGGCGCTCAGTTGCAGGCCCTGGCCGCCGGTACCGCTGAAGCGGATTTCGTAGGTCTCCATCGCCGTCACTTCCCCTTGTTCTCGAACTTCGCTTGCACCCGGGCCGCGTGCCGGCGGTAGGTGGCGCCGTATTCGGGGCGGTCGGTCTTGGCGATGACGCCGGTATCGAGGGCGTTCGGCCGGAACGGCTGGTCGATCACATTGCCGTAGGTGTCCGGTTTCATGGAGATCTTCTGGGCCAGGATCATCTCGGCGGATTCACCGAGCTCGTTCTTGCGCCCGTAGATCTCCGTGCAATCCGAGATGATCTCGACGAACGAGAAACCCGGATGGTCGAGGGCTTCCTTGATGAGATTCTTGAGGCCGGGCACCTGCAGGGTCACCTCGCGGCCGACGAAGCCCGCACCCGCCGCCTTGGCGAGTTCGCAGGAATCGAACACCGGTTCGATGTTGCCTTCGGGTGTCGTCGTCGTGAAGCGGCTCTCCGATGTGGTCGGCGACACCTGGCCGCCGGTCATGCCGTAGACCTCGTTGTTGAGCAGCAGGCAGGTCAGGTCGAGGTTACGCCGGCAGGCATGGATCAGGTGATTGCCGCCGATGGCCAGCGCATCGCCGTCGCCGGTGATGACCACGACCTTGAGGTCGGGCCGGGCCAGGGCCAGGCCGGCGGCAAAGGCCAAAGGCCTGCCATGGGTGACGTGGAAGGTGCTGGCGTCGATATAGGCACCCATGCGCCCGGAGCATCCGATGCCCGACACGATGGCGAGCTGGTCCTTGTCGATGCCGTTCTCATGCACCGCCCATAGGAAGGCCCGCGTGGCGATGCCGTGGCCGCAGCCCGGGCACAGGAAATGCGGGAACAGGTCGAGGCGGAGATAGTCGCGGATGTTGAAGGTCTCGAAGTTCGGATCGGCGCCGTTACCCTTCTTGACCGTCTTGTTTTTCGTTTTTGCCGCCGAGGCCTTATTCGCCGGAACCTTCTTGGCGGTCCGTGTTTTCGTCTGGGTCGCCGTCATTTCGCCACCTCCCGGATCGCCGTTTCGATCTGACCAGGGTTCATCGGTTCGCCGTCGATGCGGGTCACGCTCTTGACCGGTATCCGTCCGCCGACAAGCCGTTCGATCTCGAGCACCAATTGACCGGCGTTCATCTCGGGTACGACGATCGCCTTGGCCTTCTTGGCCGCCTTGGCGAAAGCCGCCTCGGGGAACGGCCACAGTGTGATCGGGCGAAAGAGGCCGGCCTTGATGCCGTCGGTGCGGGCCGTTTCGATGGCGCTCTTGGCGGCCCGGGCCGAAACCCCGATGCTGACGACCAGCACCTCGGCGTCGGAACTTTTCACCGCCTCGAAGCTTTCGATGGAGGCGGCGTGGTGATCGAGCTTGCCGAGGATGCGCCTCGACATCTGATCGACGCGGGCCGGCTCCTGGGTCGGGAAACCGTCCTCCCAGTGGGTCAACCCGGTGGTATGCACCCGGTGCCCGTCGCCCGGCCTCGACATGGCCGGCACCATGTCCTTGCCGGTGGCATAGGGCTTGTAGCTCTTGTCGCCCTTCTTGGCCCATTTGCGGGTCGCGCATTTGACCGACTTGGGGCCGGGCAATTCGACGGTCTCGACCAGGTGTCCGATGACTTCGTCGATAATGACGACGACAGGCACGCGCAAGCGCTCGGACAGGTCGAAGGCGCGGATGGTCTCGTCGTAGGCTTCCTTGACCGAGGCCGGCGCCAGGACGATGGCCGCGTGATCGCCGTGCGTGCCCCAGCGCGCCTGCATGATGTCGCCCTGGGCCGGGCGCGTCGGCATGCCGGTCGACGGACCGCCGCGCATGACGTTGATGATGACGCAAGGGATCTCGGCGCCGGCGCCGTAGCCGAGGTTCTCCTGCTTCAGGGAAAAGCCGGGACCGCTGGTCGCCGTCATCGCCTTGACGCCGCCCATGGAGGCTCCCAATACGGCGCCCATGGAAGCGATCTCGTCCTCCATCTGGATGAAGGTGCCGCCGACCTTGGGCAGTTCCTCGGACATCTTCTCGGCGACCTCTGAGGACGGCGTGATCGGATAGCCGGCGAAGAAGCGGCAGCCGGCGGCGATGGCGCCTAAGGCACAGGCGTGGTTGCCTTGCAGGTTGATGGACTGATTTGCGGTGCTGGACCGGGGCAACGGGGTGTCTCCTAACAAAAACTCAGGCCGCGGTGTCGCGCAGCACGTCGATGGCGAAGTCCGGGCACAGGATCTCGCAGACCCGGCATCCGGTGCAGGCCTCCTCGTCGATCAGCTCGACGACCTGATCCGCGTTCAGCGCCAGGCAGCGCTCCGGGCACATCTTGACGCAGATGTCGCAGCCCTTGCACCACTCGGGCGTGATGCGGAGCTCGAACTCGTCGTCGAGCGCGGTCGGCAGGACCGGTGTCTCGCCCGAGGGGACAAAATCGTCGATCTCCGGGTTCTCGCGGACACGGGCGACCCAGTCGCGGCCCCACTGAAAAGCCTTGAGATTGACGTCGACGGTCTTCGGCGGCACGGATTTCGAGATCACGTCCAGCCACAGTTCCTCGGGGAAATCGAGGATCGCCGAGAGCGTTCCCAGAAGCACCGTATTGGCGGCCCGCGGATTGCCGAGCTCGGTCGCCGTCTGGGTGGCGTCGACGGCGTAGCCGGCGGACACCATATTGATGATCTCGGCCGGCGTTTCGCGGGAATAGACGCGCTCGGCGCCGCGCCTCCGGTTCTGGCAGGCGAACGGAGGTACGATGTGCTGGGTGTCGGCGATCAGCGTGCCGGTTTCCTTGTCGAGGCAATTGAGCCAGCGCATGCCCTCGGCCCATTCCATGGCGAGCAACACGTCGGCCTTGCCGCGCGGGATCGTCGGCGACCAGATCTGCTCACCGAAGCGGACATGCGAGAACACGGAACCGCCGCGCTTGGCCATACCGTGCACTTCGCTTTGTTTGACCTTGTGGCCTTCCATCTGGCAGATCGTCGCCAGGACCTTGGAGACCATGATGACGCCCTGGCCGCCGACGCCAACGATCAGCACGTTGGTCGCCTTGGCCTTGCTGCGGGCGGAAGAGGCTTCGTCTTTCGGGCTCATTAAACCACCTGATTTCGCGAGGCGAGCCGGTCAGGCGACCGTCGGCTGGATGCTGTCGGCCGTGCACAGCTGCGCACAGAGCGTGCAGCCGATGCAGGATTCCTGATCGATCTTCACCTTGTGGTGTCCGTCGTACAGCTCGTCGCTCCAGGTGAGAGCCGGGCAGCCGAGGTTCATGCAGGCCTGACAGGCCATGCACTTCTCGGCGACGACTTCCATGGGCGGACCCTTGATCTTGACCGGGTCGAGGACGCAGGGCCGGTCCGAGATGACCACGGAGACGCCCTTGTGCTCGGTCGCCTCGCGGAAGGTCTGGTACATGGTGCCGAGTTCATAGGAATCGATGCGCTTGACCCACTCGACGCCGCAGGCCTTGACCATGTCCTCGAAATCGATGCGATGGGTCTCGTCGCCCCGCAGCGACTTGCCGGTGCCCGCGTGGTCCTGGCCGCCGGTCATGGCGGTGATGTGGTTGTCGAGGATGATGACGGTGATGTCGACCTTGTTGTAGACGGCGTCGATCAGGGGCGGGATGCCGGAATGGAGGAACGTCGAATCGCCGATGGTCGCAATGATCGGCTTGTCCTCGGTGCCGGCCTTGGCCATGCCGACGGCGTTGGCAATGCTGGACCCCATGGAGACGCAGGTGTCGATGGCCTTCAAGGGCTGCACGGCGGCCAGCGTGTAGCAACCGATGTCGCCGGCGACGCGGGCATCGACGGCTTGCACCGCCATGTAACACGTCGTGTGCGGGCAGCCGGCGCAAAGCACCGGCGGGCGCGGCGTCGCCGAAACGTCCCATTCGGCCGGATCCTGGCTGGCGTCGACGACGCCGGCGGCGGCGAAGGCGTCGCGCACGACCTCGGGCGAAAACTCGCCGACCCGCGGGAAGAACTCCTTGCCTTCGATCTCGATGCCCATGGCCCGGATCTCGGTTTCGATGACCGGTTCCAGTTCCTCGACGATGAACAGCCTATCGACGGAGGCGGCGAACTTGCGGATGGTCTCCTTGGGCAGCGGGTAGGAGCAACCCAGTTTGAGAACGCTGGCGTCGGGCAGGGTCTCCTTGACGTAGGTATAAGGCGTGGCCAGCGTGATGACGCCGACCTCGGTGCCTTCCTCCTCCCAGCGGATCAGGTCCGAGTCCTCGAGGTAGGCTTCGAAATTGGCCTCGCGTTCCAGCAGTTTCGGGTGCTGGATACGGGCATGGGTCGGGATCATGACGTTCTTCTGCGGATCCTTGTGGAAACCGCGCGGTTCGACCTCCTTGCGTTCGCCGACCTGAACCAGGCTGCGGGTATGCGACAGCCGCGTCGTGCCGCGGACCATGACCGGCGTTTCGAACTGCTCGGAGAGATCGAAGGCCAGCTTGGTCATCTCCAACGCTTCCTGAGCGTCGCTGGGTTCCAGCGTCGGCAGGTTGGCGAGGCGGCTGTATATGCGCGAATCCTGTTCGTTCTGCGAGCTGTGGATGCCCGGGTCGTCGCAGACGATCAAAACGAGGCCGCCGTTGACGCCGATGTAAGTCTGGCTCATCAGGGCGTCGGAGGCGACGTTGAGGCCGACGTGCTTCATCGAGGTCATGGCCCGCACACCGGCGAACGACGCACCGATGGCGACGTCCATGGCGACCTTCTCGTTGGTCGCCCACTGGGCCTCCAGATCCTCGGCCGGGAACTTGGCCAGGTTCTCCATGATTTCCGTCGACGGCGTGCCCGGATAGGCGGAGCCGACCTTGACGCCGGCTTCCCAGGCGCCGCGGGCCAGGGCCTCGTTGCCGATCATCGGGATCAGCGACTGGCCGGCCGGTTTCGTCTCTGTGCGTTCTTTCGATTCCAAGTTCACGGTCAGCCCCTTTTTCCGCCCTGAATCCACCCGCGAAAACGGCAACAAAGCACCGCCACCGCCGGTGCTTTGTTCGGGGCCCAAACTATCCGTTTCAAGCTCCCGAAACAAGCAAAGACCTTAACACGATAGTGGTTATCAATCGCAATTATAGGCGCTTTTGAACGCTTTGGTTAGTGCGGGTTTTGACATTTGGTGGGGATCTTCTCGGACACGTGAGAAACACCAGGGTGGACATCGCCTTGGGCTCGTCGGATGGTTCGCGTTATTCCAATTTGGGATATCAACGGCGTCTTTCGGGACGCCCGACAACAGGTTCGTATTCCAATGTCGTTCCGGCTCTATTTTCTGCAACGTCGACTTCGCAAATCACTGCCGCGACAGGCCTCAATTTCAGAGCCAGACTTTCTAGTCTCTAGGCACCGTTCATCGCGACGTGTCGTGTGTCAAAGCGCATTCCCGTCAGAAAAATCCTTAGCTGGCGTCATGATCTTCTTCTTTTTCGCGATGTCGTAGGTCGATACTCGATCGCCGTTCCGGTAAACCGCCCAGTTGCAGTAATATTCTTCCTTGTACCATTTGCGTAGCTTCAGGCACAAAACACCGTCCTCTGAAATCTTCCACTTCCCTTCCAGGGTTCCGCCAACACCGAAATACTTGACCAGCATGGTTCCGTTCGGAGCGTAATAGCTGGCGCCCTTACCGTTTGCCCAATTGATGGTCTTGTCAGCAAATCCAGCATGGGCCTCTTGTTGCCCCAGTCTCGTCGATTTGTTCTGAGGCTCGTCAGCGAGGACAAAACCCGGGATGCTGATGCCGATAAGAGCCGCAAGGAAAACACCAGAGAACCGCATGTCCACACCCCCTATGCTTTCAAACGATAAGGGAAGTATAGGGTATTCGATGATTGCGAGCTATCCGACGCCTTTGCATGCGGTATATAGCTAGAAGTCGCGGCAAAACCACCCTGGAAATACCTGAAAACCGGTCGCAAGGCGGAAACCATCGCCCGCCATTGTCGTATGAGGCTCTGCCACCCATGTAATGGCAGTGGTGTCGAAATGCATGACGCCGCGACGCATCGGTGACGGGAGTTCCCTGGCGAATGTGTGATCTCAGACCACTGCACACCGTATTGTTGCGGTTCTCGAGTTGCGTCCCGGCGTTCGGCAAATACCGGGCGCGATTGACCGTGGTTCTGATCGCCACCCTGTTCTCGATGGGTGCCGAGCGGGTTGCCGCGCAGAGCCCCGCCGAGACCGCGCAAGCTTTCATTGAGACCTTGTCGAACCAGGAGGCGCGGGCCGCCATCAAGGCCTTCGATGATTCGGATCGAAAGGAGGTCCGCTTCACGCCGGGCCGGCGCGGCGGGCTGACGTTGAAGGCGATGGACGCGCAAACCCGGAGCGCGGCGGAGCGGTTCTTAGGCGCGACACTCAGCGCCGAGGGCCTGGAGATGGTTGCCCGCATCCGTCAGCGCGAGGAGATCCTGGGCCGCATCACTGGAAACCCCGGCTATCGCGATCCCGACCTCTACTACCTGGCGATGTTCGGCGATCCGGGCAAGGGCCGTTGGGGGTATCGCTTCGAAGGGCACCATTTGTCGGTCAACATGACTTATCGGGATGACCGGCTGGTGTCGGGCGTGCCGGTCATGTTGGCGTCAAACCCCGAGAAAACGGACGCGCCGGGCGCGCCGCCTGAACTGCTCGCTCCTCTCGTCAACGACGCGCGGGTCGCGGCTACCGACGCGGACGCCAGAAGGCGCGTGATCGATGCATTGACGGCGCATATCCCGGGCGAGGTCCGTGACGCCTATCGGAAAGATCTCTCCGCCCGGCCCGCCTTCCGTGAATTCGACGAGACCTGGACCGGCTTCGAACTGCTGGGCGGCGATACCGAGTTGGAAATCGAGACCAACCAAACCAACCACATCCACATCACGTTCCGGGACAAAACCTGGGATTTCGGTGCCGGGAAGTGAACACGCCAGCGCCGGTCTCGGCAACTCGGGATCTGACCAAGCCGATCGGTATCAGGTTCTTCGAGATCCGATAGCTAGATGCGCGTGACCGCCTCGGCGAAGCGGTCCAGGGCGGCGTCGAGCTTCGCCCGTGGACAGCCGATATTGAGCCGGGCGAATCCGATACCCTCCTCGCCGAATGCCGGCCCCCGCGTGACCGCCCATTTGGCCTTCTTTCTAAGGAACGCGGTCAGCTCATCGGGCTCCCGGTTGAGCCCGCGGAGGTCCAGCCACAGGAGAAACGTCCCTTCCGGTTCGGTCAGGCCGACGCCGGCAAGCCCCTCGAGCCGCGAGCGGACCAGATCGACATTGCCCTGGAGATAGGCGAGGACACTTTCGAGCCAGGGCTCACCCTCGCGAAACGCAGCCTCCATGGCAACGTTGGCGAAGGCGTTGTTCTTGTTGACCGTGAGACGGCTGTTCTCGACCTGGAAGGCTTTGCGTTTGTCGTCGTCGGCGATGTCGGTGAAGGCCGAGCAGCAGGACGCGATGTTGAAGGTCTTGGCCGGCGACAGGGAGATGATGCTGTTCGCCGCATGATCGTCGCCGAGGGACGCGAAGGGGACGAAAGCGTGGCCCGGAAAGGCGAGGTCGCCGTGCATCTCGTCGGAGACGACGGTGACGCCGTGGCGGAGGCAGATGTCGCCGAGCCTCCGCAGTTCGTCCGCGGTCCACACGCGACCCACCGGATTGTGCGGGTTGCAGAGGTAGATCATCTTGGTCCTGGGGTCGGCGGCTTTCGCCTCGAGGTCCTCGAAATCCATTTCGTAGCGCCCGCCTTCGAGGCGCAGGGGATTGTTGACGATGCGGCGGTGGTTCTCGCGGAGGATATCGAAAAAATCGAAGAACACCGGCGGCTGCACGATCACCCCGTCGCCTTCTTCGGTGAATATCGAGGCGGCGATGGCCAGCGCGTTGAGGATGTTCGGCGCGCGGAGGATATGGTCCTTGGCGATCGGCCAGCCGTGGCGCCGGTCCATCCATTCGATTAGGGCCGGATAGAGACCGTCGGGGACCGCCTCGTAACCGAAGACGCCGTGTTCGAGTCGTTTTCGCATGGCCGCGAGTACGGCCGGCGGCGCCTCGAAATCCATATCGGCGACGCCGGCGGCGAACAGGCCCTCGCCGTCGCGTCCAAGCACCATCGGGTGCACCTTGGGGGCGGGCACCTGGCGGCGGTCGATGTCCCTGTCGAGCGGGTTCGGGTTCTCGTTGCCGGATGTCACATCGTTCTCCTTCGCGCCGACCGTTCGTACCCCGGTATTAGGGCACGGTGTCCGCTTCCGACACAAGAAGACCGCCCGCCAAATTCGAGCGGCGGGCGGCCGTCGAAGGGGCCGTCAAAGGGTCAGCAGAAAGATGTTGGCGATGCCGTAGACCAGCAGGAACAGGCCCAACAGGATCATCGCATAACCGAACCCGAAGTAGAGGATGCGCAGCGGAACCGGCGGTTCCGGCATGGTCACCTCGTCCAAGCGGCCTTCGCGTTCCAGCCGTTCGAGCCAGGCCGGGTGTTCCTCGCGCATGTGTTCGATGGACAGGCCGCCGTCGAACATGGTCGGGCTGAACGGGAACACGTTGGGCCGCCAGTGCTCGATGAAGAAGTGCACCGTGAAGATGTGGCCCATAGCCAGCAGCGCCTCGATGCGGTGCACCCAGAGCGCGACGTTGAACAGCCAGCCCGGCATGTATTCGGCGCTGAGCAGCGGGTCGTAGAGCATCAGGCCGGTGATGCCGACGATGATCAGGCCCCACCAGACGGCCCAGTAGTCGAGCTTCTCCCACCAGCCCCAGCGCTCGAACTTCGGTGCCTTGCAAAGGCCGAAGATCCAGCCGATGTGGCGGAAAAAATCGCTGACGTCGCTGGGCAGGAAGGTCAGGGAATCGGGACCGAAAAGCGATTCCTTGAGGTTGCTCCAGTCGATCTTGGCGATCAGGTAGACGATGTGCAGAACGAAGCCGGCGAGCATGACGAGGCCGGCGATCTTGTGCACCCAAAGGGTCGTCTGGTAGCCGCCGAAGATCGCGGCGAGCCCCTTGCCCCACTCGGTCTCGATGTACATCCAGGCCATGCCGGTCACGGACAGCAGCATGAACAGGATGATGACGCCCAGATGGAACAGGCGTTGGATGCCGTCGAAACGGCGGACCTTGATACTAGGCTCCGCCATGGCTCTTGCCTCCCAAGGCTTTGCCGATCAGCTCACGGATTCCCCACAGCGTTACGTAGGGGATGAAGAAGGCGAAAACGCCGCCGGCCAGGAAGATCATGATCCAAAACGCGTAGTAGAAGGCCGGGAACTCTTCAGCCGTTTCCGATGCCCAGGGCAGCGGTTCGTGGACCACGTAGGTCGAGAAGTTAGCCGTCGCCCCTGGTGACATTTGGCGCAGACATAGGCGTGGCGCCGGATCGGATTGAGGGGCGAATAGTAGTGATGGATACCGGCGATCGGTTGGCTGCGGTGGCATTGCCGGCAGGTCACCGTGGTCCGCGCCGTGTGGATGTTCCTGGCCGAATCCTCATGGCAGTCGGTGCAGGAGCGTTGCGGATAATAGTCGCGGACGCCGGCGTGCGCGTCCTTGGCGAAACTCGATTTCTTGACCGGTCCGCCGCCCGGCCCCCAGCCCCAGAAGCCGCCGCGGACGCGCGGCTCCTGAAGGTAGAGGCGATAGGCGCCGGGTAGTGTCTCTTCTTCACGGAAAAGGCCGGTGCTGGCCGCGTCCTCCGAATAACGATCCATGGTGGTGACGCGGCTCGATTGCGCCGCCGCCGGGGGCCCAGCGGCGAGCAACAGCAGGGCGAGGGCCAGTCCGATCAGGATTTTGGGTCTCATGGCAAGATCCCCCCTTACGGATTGGTCCGAACGCCTATTGTCCCATCATTCCCGCCGTATCGCGTTTGGTCAGGGCGTCATAGCGCTTCTGCAGGTCGGCCAGGTCCTCGTCCTTGTGCTTGTGGCAGGTCTGGCACGAGTTCGGGATCTTCGGATTCTCGAGCGTGTCCTTGGGTAGCAGCACCTTGAAGACATGGCTGTGGATGTCGCCCGATTCGGCGCTCTTGGCGATCCTCGGCATGTGGCAGCCGACGCAGTTGGCGAAGGAATGGACCTTGTGGGCGCCGACCTTGTTGACCGCCTCGTGGCACGTCAGGCACTGCTTGGAACCCGGTTCCGTGGTCTGGCCGCGGGCGACCAGCGGGTTGCCCAACTGGTGCACGGAGTGGCACGACACGCAGGTGACGCCGGCGCGTGCGTGGTCCGACAGGCTCCAGTCGATGTACTGCTGGTGGCGGCCCTTGGCAAACTCGTTGGCGTAGACTTTCTTGACGTTGCCGCCAGCGTAGGAGACCGACTTGTAATAGGTCTGGAGGGCCTTGCCGGGCAGGTAGCCGACGGGCCAGCCGGAGCCCTTGACCTTCGTCGATTTGCCGCGGTTGTGGCACGAGCCGCAGACCTGGACGGCGATGCCGCGGGTCAACTTGGCCGGGTTGATGATGGTGGCCCGTTTCTCGAAGACGGCGGCACGGGGAAGCGCCGCGTGGTGCGAGCCCGGGCCGTGGCAGGCCTCGCAGGCGACGCCGGCTCCTTGAAGGTCTTCTTCTCGAGATCGACGCCGGTGGCGTGGCAGCCGCCGCATTTCTTCAGCCACGGCCGTTTCAGCCAGTCGTGTTCGTGATAATTGACCCAGACACCGGACTCGGAATTGTACTGGATCGGCGTGATGTAATATTCGCCATCGCGTTTGATCAGGAAGCGCTGCTTCCACTGGCTGCCGATGGTGTATTCGATCTCTTCCAATTTCGGCACGTAGATCTCGGCCGACGGTACCTTGAGTTTCGCCTCTTTCTTGGCAAGGTCGGCGCGGATCGTCTTTTCGTCAATCTCGGTGATGATGGCATCCGCGTTGGCCTTGGCGTCCTGCAGCATGCGGCTGTGCATGGTCATCTTCCAGGCGTCGTAATGCTCCAGATGACAGGTCTTGCAGATCTCGGAGCCGACGTAGGCCTTCGGCTGCGACAATGCCTTCTTGGGATCGAATTCGGATTGCGCCAAAGCGCCCGCGATCGGATAAACGATCAACGCGATGACGGCGACGACGAAAAGACGGAAAGCGCCCATGGAAGCCTCCTCTTGCTGATATATTGACCGCGTACGGGAACGCGGCGTTTTCCCCGACGTATAACGTCGCGCCATATTCACATTAAATGTAAGGTTAAATAATGATCCAAATCATTTTCCGAGATTATTGAAACATAATTTCAAGCCAGGTTTGATGACCATCAAAAACACGGGCTAGAATTGTTTTATATCAAATAGCCAGCCCTTTGATTGACGACGGCCAAAGTGTAGACCGGTGTTCGATGACTTCCTTCAATGCGACACGTTTCCGGTATTTGCGGTTTTGTTCACGCGCCGCCGTGATCGCGGTGCTGCTGATATATGGGCTGACGGTGCCGGTCCGGGCCGATCCGGTCAAAATGCCGCCGACGACCTCGGTCCGCCACGACCATTCGATGACCCAGGGCATTCCCGCCGAATACCGCTACCGGCGCAACCCGCTCCGCCCATCGGTACCGACCCTCACGCAGGGTCGAGAGTTTTACGGTGAACATTGTCTGATGTGCCACGGGCCGTTTGGCCTCGGCGACGGCGAGATGGTCGCCGACCTTGAGATGCGACCGCCGAGCCTGCTTTACCTGCAGGCCCGCGGCGTGACCGCGGACGATTACGCTTATTGGGCCATCGCCGAGGGCGGCGAGGCCCTGGGTACGCCGATGCCGGCCTTCAAGGAGGCTCTCGACGAGGCCGCCATCTGGAGCTTGATTACGTATCTCAAGGCTGGTTTGCCGGATTCCTGAAATAGGCTGCGATCAGGTAAACGCCCGGATGACGATGTAGGCGCCGACGATCAGGAGGCCGGAAAAGAAGACACGGCGGAAGCGGTCCTCCGACAGGCGCTTGCGGATCTTCTGACCGGCGACCATGCCGACCAGCGCCGGCGCCACGGCGAGGAACGACAGGATGCTTCTGTCGCCGGTCATCAGGCCGTTGCCGCCGAGCGCGATGCCCAGCGCCGCCGTCGAGAGCAAAAACAATATGCCCATGGCCTGGATCAGCATGTCGCGCGGCAGGCCCAGGGCCTGCAGGTACATGACGCCGGGGACGACGAAGGACCCGGCCATGCCGGTGAGCACACCGTTCGTCGTGCCCAGGAGCGGCCCGAGCCAGGGTTCCTGGCGGGGCGTCACGGTGAAATGCGGGCGCGTCAGGCTGAGGCCGGCGTAGACGACGATGAGGCCGCCGAGGAGCGCCGACAGCACGGCCAGGTCGACCCGGGTCAGGGCCAGGGCGCCGATCCAGATGGTTAATCCGGCCGTCGCCAGGAACGGCCACAGGCGTTTGAGGATGACCCGGCCATGGCCGCCGACCACGGCTTGCCAGACGTTGGTGACCAGCGACGGCGCGATCAAGAGCGCCATGGCGTCGGTCAGTCCCACGGTGGCGGTCAACAGGGCCAGGCTGACCGTCGGCAGGCCGAGGCCGATGACCCCCTTGACCGTGCCGGCGAGCAGGAAGGTGGCGGCGGTGACCAGAACCGTGAAAGGATCGAACATGGAGCGGATGCCGTAAAGTCTTAGAGGGCGCGCAGGTGGTCCGGACGCAGCGCCGCCCGGTTGTCCCGGGCCCAGGCGATCTGGTCCAGAAGTTTGCCACGGTCCTTGGGCAGGTTGCCGGCGAGCGCCAGGCAGTTCGACGCGTGGTTGGAACGGAAGATGACGGGCCTGGGCGGATCGATCAGCGAGATCAGGCGTTCCTGTTCGGCGAGGATGGCGTCGTCGTCCTGGAAGCGGAACGGGCCTTTCTGGGCTTCCATGAATTCGTCATAGGCCTCCGGCTCCACATGCAACTGCAGGGTCGAGAGATAGGTTGGCGGTTCGGCATTGACCAGCGCCGCCGTCTCCGCGGCGTGTTCCTCCCAGTGGTCGACGCCGCCGAGACCGAGGATCACCGTCGCCGAGACCTTGAGGCCGGCTTCGCGGGCATTGGCAAGGGCCCGGACGAAGGTCTTCTGGGTGGCGCCCTTGATGATGCGTTTGAGAACCGCATTGGAGCCCGACTCGATGCCGAGATAGACCAGCGACAGTTTTTTCGCCTTTAGCATCGCCAGGTCCTCGACCGACTTGCCGGTCAGGTTCTTCGGCGTCGCGTAGGCCGATACCCGGCCCAAGGCCGGAAAGGTCTCGGCCAGCTTGTCGAGGATGGCGATCAGGCTCTCCATGGGCAGGGCCAGGGCATCGCCGTCGGCCAGGAACACCCGGTGCGCTTGCGGCCAGTCCCGGGCCGCCGTCTCGATGTCGGCGAATACGGCCTCCAATGGCCGCTCCACGTAGTCCTTGCTCTTGTACATGGAACAAAACGTGCAGTGGTTGAACGAGCAGCCGAGCGTCGCCTGGATGATCAGGTTGTTGCCTTCGCTCGGCGGCCGGTAGAGCGGCATGTCGTAGTAGAGTGGCACGGCAGGTCCCCGCAGACAGGCAGTTCGTGAATTCCGGCGCTGATCTTAGCAGGGAACGGCGCCAACGGATATGACGGTGCCGTGCATCCAGGCGGTGGTGCCGTAAGGCCCGATCCGGCGCCTTGCCCTTGAGAAATTTCTCCGTCGGCGGCATAACAGGGCCGGCGGGGAGAAACAGGGCTCACGACGGCAGGATCGCGGGCGTCAACCGCTGTCCGAGGGTCAAAATCAATGAGTAGGAAATTCAAGAAAATCCTCGTCGCCAACCGCGGCGAAATCGCCATCCGCGTCCTGCGGGCCGCCAACGAGCTCGGCATCCGCACCGTCGCCATCTATGCCGAAGAGGACAAGCTGGCCCTGCACCGGTTCAAGGCCGACGAGAGCTACCGCGTCGGCAAGGGCCTGGGCCCGGTCAAGGCCTATCTGTCCGTCGACGACATCCTGCGCATCGCCCGCGCGGCCGGGGTCGACGCCATCCACCCGGGCTACGGTTTCCTCTCCGAGAACCCGGAATTCGTCGACGCCTGTGTCGAGGCCGGCATCACCTTCATCGGCCCGCCGCCCGACGTCATGCGCAAGCTCGGCAATAAGGTCGCCGCCCGCGAAGCCGCCGAGGCGGCCGGCGTGCCGGTGATGCCGGCGACCGGGCCGCTGCCCGAAGACATGGGCGAGGTCAAACGCCTCGCCGCCGAGGTCGGTTATCCGGTCATGCTGAAGGCCTCATGGGGCGGCGGCGGCCGCGGCATGCGGGTCATCGAGGACGAGGCGGCCTTGGAGACGGAGGTCGCCGCCGGGCGAAGCGAGGCGGAAGCCGCCTTCGGCAACGGCGAAGTCTACCTGGAGAAGCTGGTCACCCGGGCGCGGCACGTCGAGGTGCAGCTCCTGGGCGACAGCCACGGTACCGTGGTGCATCTCTGGGAACGCGACTGCTCGGTACAGCGGCGCAACCAGAAGGTCGTCGAACGGGCGCCGGCGCCTTATCTCTCCGACGCCGAGCGGCGGGGGCTCTGCGAGTCGGCTCTCGATCTCGCCCGCGCCGCCGGCTACGTCAACGCCGGCACCGCCGAATTCCTGATGGATGCCGATACGGATGCCTTCTACTTCATCGAGGTCAACCCGAGGATCCAGGTCGAGCATACGGTCACCGAGGAGGTCACCGGCATCGATCTGGTCAAGGCGCAGATCCGCATCGCCCAGGGCGCCCGCATCGGCGCCGTCGAGGAGAGCGGCGTACCGGCGCAAGCCGACATCGGTCTTCGCGGCAACGCGCTGCAATGCCGGGTCACCACCGAGGACCCGGAACAGAACTTCATCCCCGATTACGGGCGCATCACGGCCTATCGCGGCGCCACCGGTTTCGGCATCCGGCTCGACGGCGGCACCGCCTATTCGGGCGCCGTCATCACGCGCTTCTACGACAGTCTCCTGGAGAAGGTCACCGCCTGGGGCTCGACGCCCGAGGAGGCCATCGCACGCATGGACAGGGCGCTCAGGGAGTTCCGTATCCGCGGCGTGGCGACGAATTTGGTTTTTGTCGAGAACCTGATCAACCACCCCAAGTTCAAGGCCGCCGATTACACGACGCGGTTCATCGACGAGACGCCGGAGCTGTTCCAGTTCGGCAAGCGCCGGGACCGGGCGACGCGGCTGCTCAAGTTCATCGCCGACGTCACCGTCAACGGCAACCCGGAGGTCGCCGGCCGCCCGGTGGCGCCGGAGACCCATGCGCCGCAGGTGCCGGCTGTCGGACCTGACGCCCTCAAGCCGGGCGCCCGGACGCTTCTCGACGAGCAGGGGCCGAAGGCGCTGGCCGACTGGATGCTGGCGCAGAAGAAGGTGCTGATCACCGACACCACCATGCGCGATGCCCACCAGTCGCTGCTGGCGACCCGCATGCGCACCTTCGACATGGTCGAGGTGGCGGATGCCTACGCCGCCAACCTGCCTGAGCTGTTCAGCCTCGAATGCTGGGGCGGCGCCACCTTCGACGTCGCCATGCGCTTCCTGAACGAATGCCCCTGGCATCGCCTGGAAGTGCTGCGCGAACGCATCCCCAACGTGCTCTTCCAGATGCTGCTCCGGGCCTCGAACGGCGTCGGCTACACCAACTATCCCGACAACGTGGTCCGCACCTTCGTCGACCAGGCGGCGCGCTCCGGTGTCGACGTGTTCCGCACCTTCGACAGTCTCAACTGGGTCGACAACATGCGGGTCGCCATGGACGCCGTGCTCGAGAGCGGCAAGGTGCTCGAAGCCGTAGTCTGTTATACGGGCGACATCCACGATCCGGCGCGGTCCAAGTACGACCTCGACTACTACGTCAAGATGGCCCGCGAGCTCGCTGATGCCGGCGCCCACATCCTCGGCATCAAGGACATGGCCGGTTTGGTCAAACCGGAAGCGGCCAGGACCCTGGTCAAGGCGCTGAAGGACGAGACCGGCTTGCCGATCCATTTCCACACCCACGACACCAGCGGCATCTCGGCGGCCAGTGTATTGGCCGCCGTCGAGGCCGGCGTCGACGCGGTCGATGCGGCCATGGACAGCTTCTCCGGCCTGACCTCGCAGCCCAACCTGGGCTCCATCGTCGAGGCGCTGCGCGGCACCGAGCGCGACAGCGGCATCGATCCGGCCACCATCCGCCAGTTTTCCGATTACTGGGAGGCGGTGCGGACCCAGTACCGGGCCTTCGAGAGCGATCTCCGCTGCGGCGCTTCCGAGGTCTATCTCCACGAGATGCCGGGCGGCCAGTTCACCAACCTGAAGGAACAGGCGCGGTCGTTGGGGCTGGCAGAGCGCTGGCACGAGGTGGCCCGGGCCTATGCCGACGTCAATGCCATGTTCGGCGACATCGTCAAGGTGACGCCGTCGTCCAAGGTCGTCGGCGACATGGCCTTGGCCATGGTTTCGGCCGGCTTGTCCCGTGAAGAGGTCGAGGATCCGGAGCGTGACGTGGCCTTTCCGGAATCGGTGGTCTCGCTCTTCCGCGGCGACGTCGGCCAGCCGCCGGGCGGTTTCCCGAAGGCGCTCCAGAAGAAGGTGCTGAAGGGCGAGGCGCCGATCACGGTCCGGCCCGGCTCGGTGATGGACGACGCCGACCTCGAGGCGCTGAGGACCGAGGTCGAGAACAAGGTGCACCGCCATGTCAGCGACGAGGAGTTCAATTCCTACCTGATGTATCCGAAGGTGTTCACGGATTATGCGGCGCACCGCCGCGAGTTCGGTCCGGTCGACGTGCTGCCGACGCCGATCTTCTTTTACGGCATGAAACCGGGCCAGGAAGCCGCGATCGATCTCGAACGGGGCAAGACCCTGATCATCCGCTGCCAGGCCATCGGCGAGCCGGATGACGAGGGCATGGTCAGGGTCTTCTTCGAGCTCAACGGCCAACCGCGGATGGCCAAGGTTGCCGACCGCCACCTGGCGCATACGGCGGAAAAGCACCCGAAGGCCGACGAGGGCAATCCCAACCATGTCGCCGCGCCCATGCCCGGCGCCATCGCATCCGTCGCCGTCACTGCCGGTCAGGAGGTCAACGCCGGCGATTTGCTCTTCACCATCGAGGCCATGAAGATGGAAACGGCCATCCACGCCGAGCGCGACGGCACCGTCGCCCGCGTCGTGGCGCCGGCCGGCAGCCAGGTCGACGCCAAGGATTTGCTGCTCGAATTCGCGGGGTGAAACGACGGGTTGAAAACGACGGGTTGAAAACGACGGGCGGACCGGGCCGCTGGCACCGCCGCCGACCTTTCAGTAGGCTCCGGATAGGCAGGGGAGGGCGCCATGCGCTCGGACAAAGTCATCCACGCGGTCAGCTGCCATGCGGCCGGCGAGGTCGGCGACGTCATCGTCGGCGGCGTGGCGCCGCCGCCCGGCGATACGATCTGGCAGCAATCGCGCTGGATCGCCGATGACGAAAGGCTCCGCAACTTTCTGCTCAACGAACCGCGCGGCGGCGTCTTCCGCCATGTGAACCTGCTGGTGCCGGCGAAGGACCCGAGCGCCGATACGGGCTGGATCATCATGGAGCCGGTGCACACGCCGCCCATGTCCGGCTCCAATTCCATGTGCGTGGCGACCGTGCTCCTGGAAACCAACATCGTCCCGATGACGGAACCGGAGACGAAGCTCGTTCTCGAGGCGCCGGGCGGTCTGGTCAATGCAAGCGTCGCCTGCCGCGACGGCCGGGCGGAACGCGTGACCATCGAGAACGTGCCGTCGTTCGCCGGCAAACTGGAGCAGCCGTTGGAAGTCGAGGGGTTCGGCACGATCACCGCCGATACCGCCTACGGCGGTGACAGCTTCGTCATCGTCGATGCAGAAGCGTTGGGTTTCGCCATCCGTCCCGACGAAGCCCGCGATCTCGCCGTTACCGGCGCGCGGATCACCCGGGCGGCCAACGAACAACTCGGTTTCGCGCATCCGGAGAACCCGGACTGGGCCCATATCTCCTTTTGCCAGTTTGCCGGACCGTTGACCGAGGAAGCCGGCGTCATGACCGGCCGCAACACCGTCGCCATCGATCCCGGCAAGCTCGACCGCTCGCCCTGCGGCACCGGCTGTTCGGCGCGCATGGCCGTGCTGCACGCGAAAGGCCTGCTGAAGACCGGCGAGGGCTTTCTCGGTCGCTCGATCATCAATTCCGAATTCACCTGCCGCATCGAGCGGGAGACGTCGGTTGGCGGCAGGCCCGCCATCGTGCCGTCGATTACCGGCAGTGCCTGGATCACCGGCACCCACCAGCACAGTCTCGACCCGGCCGACCCGTGGCCGGAAGGCTACCGGCTGTCGGATACCTGGCCGATGGGTAAGGGGTCCGGTTGAAACCGGAGGCCGCATTCACGCTTCGTCCAGGTGGCTTTCATGGTTCGACGGATTGACGGGGAGGACGACGGTGACGGCGGTTCCTTGCCCCAGTTGGCTTTTGACGTCGAAGGTCCCGTCGTGTAGGGCGACGAGGGAGCGGACGATGGACAGCCCGAGGCCCCAGCCGTCCTTTGTCAGGTAGGGGTCGATCTGGCCGCGGACGAACGGTTCCGTCAACTTGGTCACGTCTTCCGGCGCAATGCCGCAGCCGGTGTCGGCGATCTCAAAGATCACACCGCCGATGGCATCAGCGGCCGATACGGTCACTCGGCCGCCGGGCGGCGTGAACTTGAGGGCATTGGATATGAGATTGAGGAGGATTTGCGTGACCGCCCGGCGGTCGGAGCTGAAGAGTAGGGGGGCCTCCGGCATCTCCATTTTCAGGTCGATGCCGCCGGCCTCGGCCCTGCCGGTTACCGTGTTCTCGCAGTCGGAGACGATGTCGCGGGCATCCAGTTCCTCCAGATTGAGGGCTTTCTTGCCGGCCTCGATGGCCGACAGGTCGAGAATCTCGTCGACCAGCGACAACAGGTGTGCGCCGCTTGCCCGGATGTCGTCGGCGTAGCCCCGGTATCGGTCGTCGATCGCGCCAAACAGCTGCTGGGAGATCATCTCGGCGAAACCCAGAATGGCGTTGAGCGGCGTGCGCAGGTCATGGCTCATGGCGGCCAGGACCTCTGACTTGGCGCGGTTGGCCTGTTCCGCTTCCTGCCGCGCCTCGACCATCGCCTGCTCGGCCTTTTTCTGTTCGGTGATGTCGTTGAGCTGGCCGACGAAGTATTGCGGCCGGCCCTCGGCGTCGCGGATCAACGATACGGCCACGTTTGCCCATACCGTGCGCCCGTCTTTGTGGATGTAGCGTTTTTCGATGACGGAACTGCCGCCGGCGACAAGTACGTTGTCGTCGTTCTCCCGGGTCGGGTCGACGTCGAGGGGGTGCGTCACGTCCCGCCAAGTCAGCCGACGCAGTTCCTCTTCGCCGTAACCGAGGATATCCCGATAGGCCTGATTGACCCGAACGTAGCGGCCGTCGAGCGTGTGTACGGCGATACCGGCCGGCGCCGCCTCGAATATGGCGCGGAGACTTTCCTCGCTTTCCCTGAGCGCCTTGTTGGCGCGCACCTGTTCGGTCAGGTCGACGCTGACCGACCCGACTTTCGTGATGTTGCCTTGTTGATCGTAAATCGGGAATTTGGTGACGCTGATCGTGTGGACCAGGCCGTCGGAAAACGGCCGTTCGATCTGTCGGGTCCGGGTTTGCCCGGTCTTGACGACCTCGGCTTCTTGAGCGTTCATGAAGGCCGCGTCATCGGAAGGCTGGAAGCCCTCGACCTGGTCGGAGCGGCGGCCGACGATCATCTTTGCGTCGAGCCCGTACCAGTCCATATAGGTTCTGTTGGGGCGTTCGACGATATGCTCGGCGTCCTTGATCAGGAGGCCCACGGGGACGTTCTCGAAAATGGAGTTGAGCAGGTCTTCCCGCTCCTGGACCGCCTGTTCCGCCCTTTTGCGGCCGGTGATTTCATTATCCGTACCGACCAACTTGATGGCCTTGCCATCGGCGTCGAGGATCGGATGGGCACGGGCCTCGAACCACCGGGGCGGCCCGTCCAACAGGGTGACGGAGTATTCGATGACCGACTCGCCGCTGAGTTTACCGTCCCGATAATCCTCGGCCTCCTGGAGCATGGCCTGCCCCGACGACTCGTCGACCCGTGCCACCCAATCGTCGATGTGGCGAATATGCTCGCCTTCCCGACACCCCAGCATCGCCTCGAGTATGGGCGCGAAATAGACCTCGTTGGTCTCTAGGTCCCACTCCCAGACACCGACCCGGCCGGCTGTCGTCGCCCTCTCATAACGTTCCGTCTGAACGTTGAACTCGCTCTCCGTATGCCAGCGGTTGTATTCGGCGCCGATGCGCTGGGTGATGAGACGGAAAGCGGGGCGCGCGTCATCGTCATCGTCCGCCGGCTGGTCGTGCATGATGAAAACGTGGCCGGCCGGGCATCCGTGATCGTCGAAAAACATTTCACCTCGGTAGGCGTCGAAACCGCGCTCTCTTAGAACCGCGTCTTCGGGAAAACGCTCGGCGAGGCCGCTGCCGACGAACCAGTGAGCGTTGTCGGTTGTTCTGTTGTAGACGTCGCAGCAGGGTGTTCCGGCCAGCTCGTAGGTCCACGGCGGAAGAACATCCCCGTTTTCGATGGCGGCGAGGGTCTGAATACGAGTGCCGTCATCCGTCAGGTGGCCGATGGCCGTAAAACGCCAACCGGTGATATCGGCCAACACGGTGACCGCCAATTCGAAGAACTCGGGGCCGCGTACGTTGCGGCCAACCAGTTTTGCCAGGGCCGCGTCAAATCGAGAGACCAAATCTTTGCTCCCGCCTAAACAGTGGCCGAACCGGAAAGCCGGGAGGCTCCGGCCCGGCAAACGATACCCGTCGAGATGCTCCTACCTAGACATCGGCCCTACCCTGGAAACATTCTACCTTAATAACGAAAAAAGTATTCAGCAAATAGACCAGAATGCCCGCTAAACGAACCTCGCCATTTTTCAAGCATCTTAAAGATGTAAATCCGGCTTCATATCCCAGTATTCAGGAACAAACCCGTGACAAAGGCGCTTTCGATTACACCCACTCAGTCGGAAAAACTGGGCATGAAACGCCGGCGCCCGTCGTCGCTTTCAGCGTCGCGAATGGCCCGCCAGACCGTTTCCGGGGTCAGCGGAATGTCGATGTGTTTGACACCGAAATCCTTCAAGGCGTCCAAAACGGCGTTGACAATAGCTGGCGGCGCGCCGCAACAGCCGGCCTCGCCCGATCCCTTGACGCCAAGCGGGTTCTTGGCCGTCGGCGCGCCCTCGTAATAGTCGATGACCATGTTCGGCACGTCGGCGGCGCGCGGCAGCGCATAGTCGGTGAGCGACCCTGTCAACAGTTGGCCGCTCTCCTTCTCGTAGACGATGGTCTCCATCAAAGCCTGGCCCAGTCCCTGAGCGGTGCCGCCCATGACCTGGCCGTCGGTCAGCATGGGATTGATGATGGGGCCGAAGTCGTCGACGATCCAATAGCCGTCGATCTTAACCGTTCCCGTTTCCGGGTCGACCTCGACTTCAGCCGCATGACAGCCGTTGGGAATGGAGATGACGCCGCGCTCGAAGATGGTCGCGGTGTTCAGGCAGCCGGGTTCCATGTCGTCCGGTAACTGGTCCGGATCGAAAGAGGCGGCGATCAGGTCGGGAATGGAAATGGTGTGATTGGTGCCTTCCTGGAAGAAGCGCCCGTCGTCGAATTCGATGGCACCGGTTTGCGTCCCGAACAGATGGGCGGCGAGCGCCTTGCCCTTTTCGATGATCTCGCCGCTCGCCTGTTTGACCGCACTGCCGCCAACCTCGAGGCTGCGCGAGCCGCCATGGCCGCCGCCCATGGGTGTCGCGTCGGTGTCGCCCTGATGGTAGGTGACGGCCTCGAAATCGAGGCCGAGCTCGGCAGCCAGGATCTGCGCCATTGACGTCTCGTGTCCCATGCCCGTCGACTGGCTGCCGACGGCCAGTGTTGCCCGGCCGTCTTCCGAAAAGCCGACGCCGGCAAACTCCTTCGGCCCGCCGCCCGTGCATTCCAGGTAGGGCGCGATGGCGAACCCGCGGAGCACGCCCCTGGCGCGGCTTGCCTCTTGACGCGCTGCGTAGCCCGGGCGGTCCGAAAGCGACAGTGATTTCTCGAACACGGTCGGGAAATCACCGGAATCGATGTCCAGGTTCATCGGCGTCTTCAGCGGAAGACTATCCCGGGCCATCAGGTTCCTGCGCCGGATCTCCACCGGATCCATGCCGAGTTCGCGGGCCGCCAACTCCACGATGCGTTCCGTCTGCAGGGATGCCTCCGGCCGCCCGGCACCGCGGTAGGGGTCCATCGGCATGGTGTTGGTGAACACCGCCCGGCCCCGGTAATACATGTGAGGGATGGCGTAGGCGCCGCCCTGGGTGCGCGCCGAACCGCCCGTCGGCGTGAACGGCCCGACGGTGGCGCAATAGGCACCAATGTCGCCGACCGTCTCGGTCTTCAGGGCCCGGAAGGTGCCGTCGGTGTCGAGCCCCAGTTGCACGCGGCTCACCTGGTTGCGGCCGTGGGTGTCGGACAGGAAACTCTCCGAGCGGTCGTTGATCCATTTGACCGGGCGGCCGGTCTTATGGGCCGCGTAAAGGACCAGGGGCGGTTCCGGATAGGCGCCGTTCTTGGCGCCAAAACCGCCGCCGACGTCGGGTGCCATCTGGTGGACCTGTTCCTTTTTGAGTTTGAGCACGTCCTCGGCGTAGGTGTTGCGGTTGGCGTGGACGTTCTGGGTGGCGTTCCAGATCTCATAGGTATCGGTTTCGCTGTCGTAGCGGGCGACGGCACCGCGCGGTTCGATGGGCACGGCGGTGACCCGGTTGTTGACCAGCTCCAGCGTGACCACGTGATCGGCCGCTTCGAGCGCCGCCTCCGTTTCCTCGCGCTCACCCAGGTCAAAGTCGATCGCCGTGTTGGCCGCAATGTCGTCCCAGACCAACGGCGCCCCGGGTTCGATCGCGTCCAGCATGTCGGTGACGTGCTCGAGGGGCTCGAAGTCGACCTCGATCAGTTCCGCCGCCTCCTTCGCCGCCTCGTAGGTCTCGGCAACGACGAAGGCGACCGGTTCGCCGACATAGCGCGCCCGGTCGAGCGCCAGGCAATGGCGCGGCGGTTCGGCGAGGGGGATGTCACCCCGGCCCTTGCGCACGGCCGTGCGGGTCGGCATGGGCCCGAACCCTTCGCGCTTCCAGTCGTCACCGGTGACGACGAGCAGTACGCCTGGCCCGGCCAGGGCGTCTGCCGTGTCGATGGAAACGATGCGGGCGTGGGCGTAGGGCGAGCGCAGGACGTAGCCGTGGACCTGGCTGTCAAGGACGATGTCGTCGACATAGTTGCCTTCGCCGCGGAGAAAGCGCTCATCCTCGTGCCGGCGGACCGAGTCTCCGATACGGACCTTGCTCATCGCGCTCTCCTCCTCAGCCCGCCGCCTGGACGGCGCGCTTGGCGAGGACGGCGATCAGATGCGCCCTGTATTCGGCCGACGCGTGGATGTCTGAGTTGAGGCCGTCGGCCGGCTGGACGTTGCCGTCGAGAGCGGCCGGCGAGAAATCCGAAGACAGGGCCTCTTCAAAGGCCTCGGCCCGGAAGACGCAGGGCCCTGCCCCGGTCACGGCGACGCGCACGGCACCGTCCTCACTTCCATTTGGCCAGCGGCTGACGAAAACACCGGCCAGGGCATAGCGCGAGGCCGGGTTGGGGAACTTCACATAGGCCGCCTTTTGCGGCACCCGGAAATCGACCCGGGTGACGATCTCGCCCTCGTCCAGCGCCGTCTCGAACAGGTCGACGAAGAATTCGTCGGCGGCGATGGTCCGCGCCGAGGTGACGACATCGGCCTTGAGTCCGACGACGGCGGCCGGATAGTCGGCGGCCGGGTCGTTGTTGGCGACGGAGCCGCCGATGGTGCCGCGGTTGCGCACGTGCGGGTCGCCGATTTCACCGGCGAGCACGGCCAGGGCCGGGATCGTGTTTTGCACATCACCGGAAGCGGCGACGGCGGCATGGGTGGTCATGGCGCCGATCGATAAAATGCCGTTCGCCGCCGAAATCCCCCTCAGGGCGTCGATGGCGCCAAGGTCGATGATGTCCTCCGGCGCCGCCAGCCCCTGCTTCATGACGGGGATCAGTGTCTGGCCGCCGGCCATGAAGGTGCCGTCGCCCGATCCCTCGAGAAGCGCGGCGGCCTGTTGCAAGCTGTCGGGCCGATGGAAAGTGAAATCGCGCATGGCTCAGCCCCGCATGGCCTTGGCCCCGGCGAGAACGGCGGCGACGATGTTCTGGTAACCGGTGCAGCGGCAGAGATTACCGTCCAAGCCGTCGCGTACGGCCTGTTCGTCGAGGTCCGGTTTGGTTTCGGCCAGCGATACGGCGGTCAGCACCATGCCCGGCGTGCAGAAACCGCATTGCAGGCCGTGGTGTTCGCGAAAGGCCTCCTGCATGGGGTGCAACCCGTCTTCCGATGCCAGGCCCTCGATGGTGGTAATCTCTGCGCCTTCCGCCTGCACCGCGAAGACGGCGCAGCTCTTGACGGTCTCGCCGTCCATGCTGACGACACAGGCGCCGCACTGGCTGGTGTCGCAGCCGACATGGGTGCCGGTCAGGCCGAGATGCTCGCGCAGGAACCGGGCGAGCAGGGTCCGGTTCTCGACCTCTCCGGTCACCGGCCTTCCGTTTACCGTCAGCGACAGGCTGGGCATGTTGGTCTTCCCTGATTTGAGGACCGCGGCTTTCAATCTCCCGGTCAAAACCATATATCACCCGGGCGCGGGAGGAAAATGCCTGGCCGCCGTGGAACCGCGACCGGCCGGGGAAAGTGATGTTCCCTGAGGTCAACGATGTTGCGTTAAACTGGCGAACGACGAACAAACGATCCTAGGGCATTCATGAAGATCACCGACACCGTTCACATATCCCTGCCGCGCGAGGAAGTGTTCGCCGCGCTCAACGACGCCGACGTGCTGCGCCGGGCGATCCCCGGCTGCGAAGCCCTGGAGCGGGTTTCCGAGACCGAATTCGAAGCGACCGTCGCCGCCAAGATCGGACCGGTGAAAGCCAAGTTCAAGGGACGCGTCGAGCTGAGCGATCTCGATCCGCCCGAGAGCTACACCATCAGCGGCGAGGGCAAGGGCGGAGCGGCCGGCTTCGCCAAGGGCGGTGCCCGGGTCACCCTGACCGAAGAGGATGGCGGCACGCGGCTCGACTACGATGTCGACGCCCAGGTCGGCGGCAAGCTGGCCCAGGTCGGCGCGCGGCTCATCGACAGCGCGGCGAAAAAGCTGGCCGGTGAATTCTTCACCGCCTTCGAGACCGTGGCCGGCGTTACCGTGCCCGACATGGCGTCCGATACGGCACCTGACGAGGCGCCCGCCGCGCCGGTGACAACGGCGCTGCTCGATCACGACGTGCCGGTCGTGTTGGCCACTGCCGCCGCCGTCCTGGCGGGGTTCTTGCTGTCTCTTTGACGATTTAGGCCCGGTGGGGCTTGCCCGCCCGAGCGCCAGGGTTTATGCGTGCGATTGGGCCGGCGCGCGGTATGCGGCCCCGGGGGATGGCATGATGAGCAAGACTGCAAGCACCGAACCGTTTTCGTTGAGGCCCGTGCCGGAAGTGCACTTCGGTGCCGGGCGTGTCGCCGCCATCGCCGAGGATGCGGCGGCCCTCAATCCCGGCGGCGACCCGATCGTTTTGGTCGCCGACGCCGCGCTCAAAGAGTTGGGCATCACCGACAAGGTCAACGGGCCGCTGCGCGAAGCGGGAGCCGCCGTCGAAGTGTTCATCGCATCCGCCCGCGAACCGAAGGAAGAAGACGTCGAGGCGGCGACGGACTTCGTAAGATCCCGTCGCGCCGGCCTGGTCATCGCCTTCGGCGGCGGCTCGGCCATGGATATCGGCAAGATGGCGGCGGCGGTGGCGCGAACCGACAAATCGGCCGCCGCCTTCGCCATGGAGGGCGACCCGCTGCCGGCCGACCGGGTACCGAAGATCTGTATCCCGACCACTGCCGGCACCGGTTCGGAATTGTCGTCGACCAACATCTTCACCGCCGCCAACGGCAAGAAGGTGTGGATCTGGGGATCGGAAACCAAACCCGAACGGGTCATTCTCGACCCTCGGTTGACGATCACACTGCCGCCGCACCTGACCGCCTGGACCGGCCTCGATGCCTTCGTTCACGCCCTCGAATCCTGCACCAACGTACACCGCCACGCGGCCAACGACCTTTACGCCCACCACGCGCTCGGCCTCATCACCGGCGCCCTGGAAACGGCAGTCGCCGAACCGGGTAACATCGAGGCGCGCGGCGCCATGCTGCTGGGTTCGGCCTACGCCGGCATGGCCATCGACAACTGCTCGGCCGGCATGGCCCACAACATCTCCCATTCCCTGGCCGCACTTGCCCCCATCAACCATGGCCTGGCCACGGCCTTGGGTTTGGAGGCCGTTCTCGGCTGGCAGGCGGAGCGCGACGACGGACCTTTTGCCGCCGCCGCCGCATGTGGTCTGTCAAGCGCGGACGAACTGGCCCCGTGGTATTCCGGCTTTCTCGACCGCCTCGGCATCGAACGCCGCCTGCCCGGCTCTTTCGCCGGGCTCGGTACCGCCGACCTGGCCCGCGAAATGTTCGCCGACGAGACCAGCTACATGCGCCTGTCGAGCCGACGCACCGTCGCCGACAGCGATCTCGAAGGCTTCGCCGCCCGGGTTATGGAAATGGCACCGCCGGCAGAGGGGGGTACGCCATGAAGATCACCGGCCTCAAGACCTTCGTCGTTGGCAACCCGCCGCCCGGTTTCGGCGGGCGCTATTTCATCTTTCTCAAGTTGATCACCGACGACGGCATCGAGGGCGTCGGCGAGGTCTATGCCGCTACCTTCGGACCGCACACCATTGTCCGCATGATCGAGGACGTCTTCGCTGGCCATGTGGAGGGCATGGATCCGTTCCGCATCGAACACCTGTGGCGGTCCGTCTACGGCCGCGGCTACACGCTCCGGCCCGACGTGTCGCTGATGGGCGTGTTGTCCGGCATCGAGATGGCCTGCTGGGACATCGCCGGCAAGAGCGTCGGCAAGCCGGTCTACGAGATTCTGGGCGGGCGCGTCCACGAGCGGCTCCGGAGCTATACCTATCTCTATCCGACCGCCGAGGAAGCCGACGACGTCCATGCCGATGCCGCCGTCTACAGCGATCCGGATGCGGCGGCCGAGCGGGCCGCCGAGTACGTCGCTCAGGGGTTCACGGCGGTCAAGTTCGATCCGGCCGGACCCTACACGGTCTACGACGGGCGCCAGCCGGACCTGGAATCCCTCGACCGTTCGGAGGCGTTCTGCCGGAGGATACGCGAGGCCGTCGGCAACAAGGCGGATCTTTTGTTCGGCACCCATGGCCAGTTCACGGCATCGGGCGCCATCCGTTTGGCCAAGCGCATCGAGGCTTATGATCCGCTCTGGTTCGAGGAACCGACGCCGCCGGAGACGCCGGAAGAGATGGCCCGCGTCGCGCGCCAGACATCGGTTCCCATCGCCACCGGCGAACGCCTGACCACCAAATACGAGTTCGCCCGGGTGCTGGACTTGCAGGCCGCCTCGATCCTGCAGCCGGCCCTGGGCCGCGTCGGCGGTATTCTCGAGGCCAAGAAGATCGCCGCCATGGCCGAACCCAAATACGCGTTGATGGCGCCGCACCTCTACTGCGGACCCATCGAGGGCGCCGCCAACATCCAGCTCGCCGCCTGTACGCCCAATTTCCTGATCCTGGAGAGCATCCAGACCTGGGGCGGGTTCCACGCCGAGCTCCTGAAAACGCCGATCCGCTGGGAGGAGGGCTACGTCATCCCGCCGACCGATCCGGGCCTCGGTGTCGAGCTCGACGAAGACGTCGCAGCGGCCCATCCCTACGACGGCGAGGCGCTGCATTTGGAGATGGGCGAAGAGCCTTTGTAAGGGAGCGGAAACGGGGCGCTATCTCTTTTTTGAGACCTGCCCGATAAAGGCCGCAATGGTTGTCCAGTAGCTGTCCGCATACCGCGTCGACAGGTCGTTGTGGCCGGCGCCTTCGATTTCACGAAAAGATTTCCGACCGACCGCAGCATCAAAGACCTTCCGTCCCAGGCCGATGGGGACGGTTTGGTCCCGCGTTCCGTGAATGACGAGAAGCGGTGCTTTCAAATGTTTGATCTTTGCGCCGTTTTCAAAAGCTTCTCCGGCCAGGGGCGAGGCAAACCCCAATCCCATCGCCGTTGCCTGGTCGCGGGCGTTGCTTAATGGCGAAACAAGAATAAGGCCGGCGATATCCTTGTCCTGGGCCAGGTCGGTGGCGACGGTCGAACCGATGGACCGCCCAAGAATGAAAACCCGGGAAGGCGGAATCCCCATCTTCTTCGTCACATGGTCGAATGCGGCTCTCCCATCCCGATAGATTCCCGCCTCATGGGGCCAGCCCCGGCTTTTCGCATATCCCCGGTAACTGACCGCGAACACGCTGGTGCCCAATCGGCGTAAGTGCTGGTAGTCATCAAGGCGGTGATAGATGTTGCCGGCATTGCCGTGGAAATAGACTGTAATGGTGTCGGATGACGGCTCTCGAAGGTGCAAGGCTTGGATCCGGACGCCGTCTTCCGTTTCGAGGAAGACCTCCTCAGTACCCGGCGGCAGTGCTTCGGACGGCAGTATGTAGGAGTCGTCCGGATGAAAGGCGAGTAGATCGGTCAGCGAACCGCAGGCCGGAAGCAACAAACAGGCAAACAGGAGAAAACGCGATAAATGTCGCATGGGTTTGATGCCGATGTCGGGTTCGCGGTCTCAACGGCCAAACAGATGTCGGACCGGCATCACTCCAGCAATTCAATCGCCGGCCCGAAATACCAGGCTGGTCATCAATCTGTCGATCCGCTTCTTCGCCACTTCCGGGTCATTATAGAGGAACAACGTGTAGATATCGGCCCTGTTGTTCTTGTGGGCGGCGACCAGGAAGCCGAGGCGGTAGTCGGGGACGATGTCCGGATCGACGTCGAAGGTGGTGGCGCTGGCCCAATCGGCGTTGAACCGTTTCCTGGCGGCCGAGGCCGAGAACTGGCGCGACGGCGCCCGGCCGCCGGCCGAGAAGACGCCGGTCAGCGATTCGAAGACCAGCGGAAAGATGTGATTGGGATTGGGCGCCGAGCTGTGCGGGTCGTTGTATTCGATCTCCAGGCGGGAAAGGGGGCGCACCGCGTAGAGCACTTGCATGGTGCCGTTCGGCGAGCGCATCGCCTTGTCGAAGGGGAGCCGCTCGACCAACGGCACGTCTACCTCGTCGTACGCCGGCGGCGGCGTGAAGGCGACACCGCCTTCGGCGAGCAGGGTCTGAAAGGTCGGTTGGGCCGCCGCGGTGTTATCCGCAATCCCGGCGATCGAGACCACAAGCAAGAGACAAAGGACGATCAGGTTACGCAACGGCTGGCCCCTATTCCTTGGATTCGGCCGGCTTGCTGCCGTCGCTCGTAAGTTCGGTCAACTTCTTCTCGGCGAGATCGCGCCAATCTTCCGATTGGGCAAGTTCCAGGAAACGCTTGAGGTCGGCGATGGCTCCGTCCTTGTCGCCCAGTTGTTCGCGGGTCATGGCGAGGTTGAAGTAGGGCGGCGGTGCATGCGGATCGACGGCGATACAGCGTTCGAAATCGACGAGCGCCAAATCGAAACGCGATGCATTGAAGTGCATGGAGCCGCGGTTGAAGCGCGCTGCCACGGAGTCGGGGTCGAGATCGACGGCCTTGTCGAGATCGGCCAGCGCTTTCGTTTTGTTGCCGAAGCGCCGGTAGGCCTGGGCCCGGTTGATGTAGATCGACGGGTTGTCCGGCGCGCCCTTGGCTGCCTGTTCCAGGTCGCCCAGCGCATCGGCCGTGCGACCCTGCTGCAACAGCAGGCTGCCGCGGATGGTCAGCAGGTCGGGCTGATCGGGAAAGCGGACCAGGCCGTCCGTCAAGGTGTCAATCGCATGCTGCGCGCGGCCTTCGTCCATGTGCTGCAGGGCGACCTGGATGAGACGCTCCGGATCGAGGGCGGCATGGGGATCCTGCGGTTTGTGGGCCCCCATCTTTTTCGGCTGCCCGCCGGTCAGGGCCTCCAGCGCCTTCTTGATCTTTTCCTTCTCCTGCGGGTCGGAGAAGGGTGACGGTTTTTCCTGTGCCGTGGCGGTCATCGTCACGCTTGGAAGCGGCAGCAGGACCGAGAGAAAGAGGAGAGCTGAAATCAATCGGAACATAGTCGAATTCTCACCTGAAAACCGGTCGACAGCAATGAGACCCGGATCGGTGTCGGTCAAAAAAATCCGCTTCCGGTTGGGGCACGGAAACGGAAGATCGGAAAGGGCGCCCGGTCTCCCGGACGCCCCAAATCCCTATCCTACTTCTTGGTCTTGGCGTAGGGTTGGATCATCTTGTTCATGAGCTCGATGTGCTGAGCATCGCTCAAGACACCGGGTTCGGAGACCTTGGCCCACAGTTCGGCATTGGTCATCTCGCGGTGACAACCCATGCAGAGGCCGGTGCGATCCATGCCGTCACGCATCTCCTTGGTCAGCGAGCGCGACAGCGGCCAGTGGGTGCCCACGGTTTGGGTTTGCTGGCCGGTCTTGTCGATGATCGTCGACCAGTCGAAGTCCATGCCTTCGATCTTGGGGATCTGGATGACATGGCGGGCCGGAATGACCCGGCCGGTCTTCTGGTCGATCAAGTCCTCGACGATGTCTTCCGTGTAACGGGTCTGGAAGACGCCGCCGGAGATGCCGTAACCCTGAGCCTTTGGGTTGTTGTGGCAGCTCTCGCAGGTGCGCGCTTTACGCTGGGCCGAGTGCGGCTGTACCGGCGCCATGTCGATACCGAGCGGCACCCGGTCCTGACCCAGTTGACGGGCTTCGTCCGTCGAACGGCCGGTCTGATTCAAGGCGATGGTCTTGCCCTTGCGGTCGATGACCGTATAGACGACCTGACAACCGGGCATCAGCGGGGTCACGCGGCCCTCGCCGTTGATGCCGAGCACCGGCTCTTCCCAACGCAGGTAGGACCGAGTCTCGGAGACCTTGCCCGGGCTCTTGATGCCGTGCGTGCCGAGCGGCGATTCGGCGGTCTGACCATCAGGCGTACGCTTCGAGCCGCCGGCGATCCAGTCGGTGTCCATCAAGGGCTTGCCGTCCTTGCCCGGCCCGTAGTCGACCTTGACGTGACAGCCGTAGCACTGCGGCACCCAGGAGGCATGGCAGGCATAGCACTCGAGGCTTTCGCCGTGCTTCTCGACACGGCTCATGGCGACCATGGCATCGGCGCTCTTCCAGGTGTCGTCCAGGCGGATCTGCTTGAGGGTCGGCACCTCGAAGTCGTTGCCGGTGGCCGAATGCAGGATCACCTTCTTGCCGTCCTTGACGACGTTGCCGAAGGGATTGCCCCGCGTCGTCAGCAGATAGCCGTCGCGCGGTTCATAGACGGTGGCGAAGGTGTCCGTCTCGTCGGAAAGCTCCTTCGACAGGCCGCGGGCGTCCTGCGGCAGGTCCCTGGCGAATTCCTCGGAGTAGCCGATCGGCAGTTCCCACGGGAATTTTTCAGTGGTGCCGTGGCAGTCCTGGCACTCGATTTCGACCTGAGCCAGGGTCGTGCCGAAGATGTTGCCGTCACCGTGCATGTCAATCGAGGTGTGGCAGTCCTGGCACAGCATGCCGCCCTTCGGGTTGCCCGGACGGCTCTGGATCTGATGATGCAGGTCGTCCGAGATGAAGAGGTAACGTTTGGTGTGCAGCTTCGGCTGTTTCTGGCCTTTGGCGTTGTAGGGGCTGCCGTAGGGGAACTCCATCAGGCCCTGGTAGGTGACTCCGATGCGCTTGCCGCGGTTGTGGCAAGAGTTGCAGGTCTCGACCGGGATGCCGCCGCCGGCCTTGCGCGTGCCGTGGATGCGGTGGCGCAGCATGTGGCCCTTCTCGTTCTTGTCGATGGTCGGGTCGGAGCCTTCGTAGTAGCCCTCGTTGCCATAGAGGATGTGACACGACGAGCAACCCATTCCGCGATAATCACCGCGCTTCTCGCGGCCCTTGATCGCCGTATGGCAGCGCTGGCACTGCTGGCGCTGGTAGGTGAAACCGGACAGCTTCGGATCCTTCTCGATCTCTTCGACGGAAGGCTGGGGAACCTGCTTCAACGATTTCGGGAACTGATTGGGAAAGTTGCCAATCATCTCCGTCATGTACTTCTTGTAGGTGTCGGTGCCGACGATCGGTTCCGTACCGTCCTCGTCGACGACATCGTAGTTGCCCCAAGGGACGCGATGATTGAACACCGCCGGAATGCCGAAGGTGTGCAGGTTGCCCTGGATCTTCCCGGCTTCCGTATTCATCAGGGCCCGCTCCAGGCGGTAGGAATATTCGGCGTGGCACTGGCCGCATGTGCGGTCCGCGATCCAGATGCTGCCCGGATCCGGGTAGAACGTCTGCGGCCCATTGCCTTCGGCGAGATCGGCGGGCGCCCCTTTGTGGGCGTCCTCAGCCGTCAATCCTTGCGGATTGCCGCCGTGGCAGGCGACGCAACCGCCTGGATCGCCGTTGTCTGCGGAGATCTGTTGGACCTGGCTGAGCATTTCGCTGCCTTCCTCGCGGATATCCTCGATACCCTCGTGGCAGGAAATACAGCCCTTCTCCTTGGCGGCGGCGGCAGAGACCTTCTCCGGAACCGCGGCCTCGGCTTGCAAGCCTGACCACAGAACCAGCGCCAATGCCGTAACAATTACCCGCATCATGACGAAACCCCCCCTGATCTAGAGAAACGTTGAGCCACCATTTAATAAGCAAGGGGCATGCCAGAATCGCGGAGAACCCGGCGACGCCAATTCCATGAAAAAAGTGTGGAAATTCACGGTGTTGGCCTTAGCGCCGAACGCTATTCGTGCTGGCGGCACGGTGGCGAGTGAATGATTCGTTGAAATGGGGAAGTGCAAATTGAACGAATTGTTCAATCCGGTGTAAGCTCGAATTCCTGAATGTGGCGTTGCAGCTTGGGTCTGGATATGCCGAGGATTTCGCAGGCTTGGCCCTTGTGCCAGTCGGTATGGTTCAGGACATGCAGGATATGACGGCGTTCGATTTCTTTGAGTGAAGGGATCTCGCCCTCCTCGTCGTTGTCCAGGTCCGGCGGTCCTGAAAACTCGCGGATATCTTCGGGCAGGGACGGGGCCGAAATCATGGCGCCCCGCTCGAGGACCGCGGCTTTCATGAGCACGTTTTCCAGCTCGCGAACGTTGCCCGGCCACGGATAGGCCAGCAGGCAGTCCATGGCGTCCGAAGTGACCCCCCTGATCCGCCGCTGCAGGTCTCGGTTGATACGCAACAACAGGTGATTGGTCAGCGGCGGCACGCAGATTCGTCGGGCTCGCAAGGGCGGCGTGCGGATGAGCATGACCTTTAACCGGTAATACAGGTCTTCCCTGAACCGTCCCTCGGCGACGCGCTCGGTCAGATCGGCATTGGTCGCAGCGATGAGGCGGGCGTGGCTTCTTTTGATTTCCGTGCTGCCGACCGGTGAATATTCGCGTCCTTCCAGGACCCGCAGCAGTTTTCCTTGCATGGCCGGAGAAAGCTCAGCGACTTCGTCGAGAAACAGCGTCCCCGAGCCGACCATCTCGATCTTTCCCTTGTGCGTCGAAACGGCCCCGGTGAAGGCGCCGCGGATGTGCCCGAACATCTCGCTTTCCAGTAGGTCCTCAACCAGAGCGGCGCAGTTCACGGCCATGAACGGCGATGAACTGTTGGCGGCGGCCTGGTGGATGGCGCGGGCGACCAGTTCCTTACCGGTTCCAGACTCACCTTCGATGAGGACGGTCGCCCGGCTCTGCGAGACGAGGGCGATCTGCTTGAAGACGTTCTGCATGGCCGGCGAATGACCGACAATGACGGTCGATCCGTCTTCCGGTTTCAGGATCAGGGTGTTGTCGCTGTCGTTGTCGGTTGAGCACCCATCCTGGCGGTTGAGGGCCTGCTCGAGTGCGGTGTCCATCTCCGCAACGTTGATCGGCTTTGGCACGTAGTCGACGGCTCCGCCCTGCATGGCCGAAACGGTCGTTTCCAGGTCGTGATAGGCGGTCATGATGATGACGGGCACTTCCGGGTGGGAACCGCGTATTCGCTTCAACAGCGAAAGCCCGTCTTCGCCCGGCATGCGAATGTCGGAGATCACAACGTTCGGTGGGTCGGCGTCGACGACGGCAAAGGCTTCCGTGGCGTTGGCTGCCGTAATGATTTCGTGGCCCAAAGCCCGGTAATGCAATTCCAGCGATCGACGTATGGCGTCGTCGTCGGTGATTAGAATGCGTGCCATGCGAATTGAGACCCCGATCGCGTTGCGACGACTAGCGTCGAGCCGGTGCTATACTGCATTGTGCCGCTGCTCCCCAGGCGGTGCAACAATTGGCGGGGCGGAACCGAGGTCCTGAAGATGATACTGTCCCATAAGATCTTCGCTTTCACCTTCGTCATCGCGGTCGCTACGCTCGCCGCCGTCGCCGTCCACACGGTCGATCAGACGACCCGGCTGTTGACCGAACAATCCATCGATTCCGCCAAGCGCCAAGCGGATCGCGAGGCGTCGATACTGACCGAGCACGTGGACGCGGCGAAGTCCGACGCCTTGCTACTCGCCAATGTCGATGCTGCGCGGCGCCTCTCAGAGGCGATGTCCGAGGGCGATAAGGCGATGTACGGAGCGGAACTCGAGCGAGTCTTCCAGACGGTGATGGCGGAGAAACCCTACTATACCCAGGTCCGATTGATCGGCATCGCCGACCAGGGGCGGGAACTGGTCCGGGTCAATCAAGACAAGAACGGAATTCGCCCGGTGCCGGTCGACCGGCTGCAGAGCAAGGCGGATCGCTACTATTACCGCGAGACCGTGAGCCTCGGTGAGAACCAGACCTACGTATCGAAACTCGATTTAAACCGGGAACACGGAAGTATCGTCGAGCCGCACCAGCCGGTGTTGCGGATATCGACAACCGTCTTCAGCTCGCAGGGCGATTTGGTCGCGATCATCGTTATCAATATCGATATGAACGTTCTCCTCGGGGATATCGTCGTCGCGGGTCCCGGCGGATTCCCCGTGTTGACCGACTGCGCCGGAGAATTCCTCTATCACCCCGATACCTCGCGGACCTATGCCTTCGAATTCGGGCGCCAAGACAGAATCCAGGACGAGTACGCCATCGAAAAGGAATGGGTGGAGTGGATGCGCGATCCAGGCAACCCTTCCGTTTTCTCTTTCGCATCCAGCACCGATATCGTTTCGGTCGCCCGGGTTGACTTCCCCGGTGCCTGGGACGAGGAGGACGGGTTTCGAACGTTCGTGATCGGCAACGTGTTGCCGCAGACCCTGATCCGGAAATCGGGCGACGACCTGCGCGACCACCTATACGTCACCCTGCTTGGAATTTGCGCCTTCCTCGGTGTGTCCATCGGCGGTGCGACCGCGTTTCTGACACGCCCGGTCACCCTGTTGACCCGGACCGCCGACAAGATCGCGGTCGGCGCCGAGGGGGTCGAAGTATTGGTGAAATCGAACGACGAGATCGGGACGCTGGCGAAAGCGTTGAAGCGGATGATCCAGTCACTCGAGGAGGCGGCACGTACGAAGGAACTGGCAATCGTCGGTCGCATGGCGGCGATGGTCGCTCACGACCTGCGCAACGCCCTTTCTTCGGTCAAGGTCAACCTGCATACGCTCGAAAGCAGTTGCCGTCACCCAGGCCACCAAAGGGAGCAGCAATGGGGCCTCGCCAACGACCAGATCGGATACATGGAAGCGGTATTGTCGGACATGCTGACCTTTGCCCGGCCCGAGGAACCGAACTTCGACTGGCAGGACATGAGCAGCATATTGAATGCCGCGTCGATTTCGGTGGCGTTGAAAGCCGCGGACAAGAACGTCGAGATCGGACCCGTCGCCCTGCCGCCCTTGCCTGCGGTTTGGGGAGATCGCACGCAGTTGATTCGCTTGTTTCGCAATCTGATCGAAAACGCTGTTCAGGTGATTGAGCCGGGCGGTTCGATCCAATTCACAGCACGGGTTGCCGCCTCCGATCAAGGAACCGAGGTTGTGATCGAAGTGGCCGATGACGGTGAAGGTATACCGACGGAAAAACGGGAGCTGTTGTTCGAACCGTTCTTTACGACGAGAACCACCGGAACGGGCCTGGGGCTCGCCATCGTGAAGCGTATCGTTGATCAACATTGCGGCCGCGTCGATTTCCACACACGGCTTGGAGAGGGCACGGTGTTCCTCGTCGCCTTACCGACCGAACCGGTGTATCCGGTTTGATCCGGGATCGGTGAGCCGAAAACGATGATTCTCAGACCGTTGACACTGCTTGACGGTTGTCGATTAAACCGAATCATCCGAGATTGGGCTTTCGGGTTTCCGGCACCATGGGAGTCGTTCGGAAATGCGCCGCACCGGTCGCGCCAACCGCTCCTCGCGGGAAGGTTGCAAACGGCGTCTTGGGCGTTTCCTCCTTAACTGGGTCGTCATTAGGCGCTGAGCGCTTGCGTCTTTGACATTGCCAGAGCCAATAAACACCAGAACCACGATATTGAAATTGGTGAGAGGGGTGCGGTATTTTGCACCGCACAATAATTTATGACCCAGGTCAATTACTGGCCGCTCGCCGTTTGTTAGAATCGTTATGGTGTTGGATTGGCTCCAAGGAGTATGGGCCATGCGGTATCCGACGATCTCAAACGGCGAAAACCACCCCCTGACAGGTTCCTGCATACCCTGCCGCGTTCTCGACTGCGCCGTCTTCAATGGCCTGGCGCCGAGGACCGTTAGCGGCATGGGAGACGTGGTCATCCAGCGGGAGTTCCGCGCCGGAAGCCAATTGGAGCTCAACGGGGCCTTGGCTGACCGTGTCGCCGTCGTTGCGGTCGGGTCCGTCCGCATTCAATGGGCTCTCGATGACGGCCGGCGCTATGTTCTTGGCTTCTGTTTCAAGGGCGACGTGCTGCAATTGCCGAGCCGTGATCCGGGGGTCAAGGCCATCGCCATCACCAATGGAATACTCTATCTGGTCGAGCGCAGTTTCTTCGGCCGTTGCCGTGAGAAGAACAGGGGCGTCGACCAATGGGAACTGGCCGTGGCCCGTGAAAACCTGGAAGGCATGGCAGCGCAGTCACTGCTGCTCGGGCGGTTGAGTGCCGAGGAACGGATGTGCCTGTTCCTGCTCGACCTTGCCGACCGCATCGGCACCACGACGGAATTTGGTGTTGCGTTAACGCTCCCCATGAACCGCGAAGACATCGCCGATCATCTGGGCCTGAAGTCGGAAACCGTGAGCCGGCAATTCAGCCGCATGAAGACGACCGGACTGGTGCGCTTGCCGAAGCCCGGCAAGGTGATCATCCCCGACACCCAGGAATTGATCGACCGGGTTCCCTACGGCCTGTCCAGCGGAGAACCGAGCGCGTTCATGGTGAAAAGGGACCGGTCCGTCGCCTGAGTGCGACACCTAAAGTTTTTTTCTCAATACCAGTTGCTGGGCCGGCTGGAAGCCGCTCTCCTCGAGAAAGCCGAGGAGCTGAAAGTCGTTCCATCGGGCCCGGGTGCGCGTGCTTTCGACGTGCAGGGCGGCGAGGTTGGTGAACAACTGCGACAGCAGCGCCGATCCGATGCCGTGGTGCGTGAAGGCCGGGTTGACGCCGAGGGTATCGATGACGGCGGCTGGTTCGGCGCGGCCGAAATCACCGTAGTCGACACGGGCCATGACGAAGCCGACGACGTCGCCGTCGAGTTCGGCGACAAGCGAAATACGCACGCCGGTCTCACCCATCACCTCGCGCATCTTCGCCTCGAAGTAATCGCGCCGGTCACGACCGGTGATCTTGCTGTCGATGCGCAAGATGGCGTCGAGGTCATTAGGAACAGCCGAGCGCAAGGGCACGCGGTCGCGCGATAGAGATTCGAAATCGTCGCCGCCGGGGTCGCTGTAATCGGGCATGTCGGCGTCCATGCGCGGGCCGCCGAATTCGGGTTCCGTTGGATGGGTCATGGACTGTTCCTTCGTCGAAATGCCGGTTACAGGGCCGATTAAAGCGTGCGCGTCGTCGGGCGTTCGAATACCCGGTCATGGGCCAGCGAAAAGCCGGCGCTCGAAAAGAAGGACAGGAGATCGCGGTCCGCCCAATCGACCTGCGTGCGAATTTCGCCGATGTCCCTTTTGCGGGCATAATCGGCGATCCCACCGAGGAGCATGCGGCCGATGCCGAGGTTGTGCCGGGCCGGGTCGACGCCGATGACGTCGACGACGGCGACGCCTCCCTCGACACCGAATTCTCCCGACTGCAGGCGCGCGATGGCGAAACCGGCGAAGGTGCCATCGGTTCCTTCGACGGCGACGGAGATGAATCCCTTTTCATCACTGAGCGCCGCCTCCAGGCGTTTTTCGAAGAACATACGGCGCGACCGTCCGGTGATGCGGGCATCAATGTCGACGGCCCTCTCCAGGTCGTCGGGCTTCAGGCCGCGAAGCGTGTAATCGATCTCGGCGGGCATGGTGTCCTCCCCTGGCCGTCGGCGCCGTGCAAAAGAGCCGCTGGATTAAATAAATAATTCGGTACTATAATGCGTAATTAAGCCCGGGTCAATGCCAGGGTCACTGTGGGGTTATTGAAATTGGCCGAGAATTTCCATTTGGGGCGGTCCATCTGCGGGCAGCAGACCGTCCCCTTGGCATTTCCGGGCGGGCCCTTATATTTCGGCCAACGAACACCGCCGTTGGCCGGTCGATCGTGAGAGAAAATCGGGGAGTGCGAACAATGGATCAGCAGGAGTTTCAGGCCCTAATGATGCCGGTGATGGAGACCATCGCCGCAGGCGCCGTCGATCAGAAATTGGCCGCTGTCCTGAACGACACCTATCCGCCGGACAGCGATGTATTCAAGGGCATCGAACAGGCCTGCCATGCGGCCATCGAGGCTGGGTGGATGTGCAATCAAGGCCCGGACGGCCTGAAGTTCGGCCGCGTCATCGAGCCCGGTCCCGAGACCCACAACCTGAGTGTCGACGTCGTTCAGCTGCGTGATGTCGTCGGCCCCCATCACTCCCATCCGATGGGCGAGGTCTGCATGACCATGCCGATGACACCCGACGCCAAGTTCGACGGCCAGGGCGCCGGCTGGTGCGTCAACGACCCGGGCTCGGCCCATTCTCCGACCGTCACCGACGGCGAGGCCCTGGTCCTCTATCTGCTGCCGGAAGGCAAGATCGTTTTTACCAGGTAGTCTTTTCCGACGATCCCCCCCTCCCTAACCCTCCCCCACGAGGGGGGAGGGAAGTGTATTGTTCTTGTATTTTGGCCGATTCAACACGTTAAAATAGAAATACGCATCTAATGCCCGCTCGGGTCCCCTCCCCCCTTGTGGGGGAGGGTTAGGGAGGGGGGACCAACAAGAAAACGGTGCACGTTGTCCGAAACCACTGCCCAACGGTCAAGAAAGAACCCGACCGACGCGGAGCGAGAACTTTGGCGCTTGCTTCGCCGCGAGCAGATCGAAGGATGTAAGTTCCGCCGTCAGGCCCCCATCGGGTGCTACGTCTGCGACTTCCTCTGCCATTCGGCAAAGTTGGTCGTCGAGGTCGATGGTGGTCAACATTCGGATCGACAGGAATATGACGCGGCGAGGACGCGATGGCTGGAATCGCAAGGCTATCGCGTAATCCGTTTCTGGAACAACGAGGTCATGACTAACCTTGACGGCGTGGTCGAGCGAAGCCGAGTGGCTCTACGGGAAGCCGACCAATCGAAAAAGGGTAGCGGGAGCAGAGATTAACGCTTCGGTGTATTTGCGGGTCCCCCCACCCTAACCCTCCCCCACAAGGGGGAGGGGATAGGATCGAGACCGCCGTGCCGATTCCTCCCTCGCCCTCGATGGGGGAGGACCGGGGTGGGGGTGATGGTGAATGGACTCGTTCGGTTACGTATGGGACCGCACACCGGCCGTCGCCGGCAGGCCCTCAAATCCCCAGGTGCTGGACGTGGATCTCCGGGTTGTCGCGGAGTTCCTGGGCGCTGCCGCTGAAGACGACTCGCCCCTTGGCCAGGATCAGGCAGTCGTCGCAGACCGACAACAACGCCTCGACATCCTTGTCGACGATCAGGGTGGCGATGCCGGCCTTTTTGATTTCGCGGACGACGGCCCAAATCTCCTTGCGGATCAGCGGCGCCAGGCCTTCCGTTGCCTCGTCGAGGATCAGCAGGTCCGGGTTGGTCATCAAGGCGCGGCCGATGGACAGTATCTGTTGTTCGCCGCCCGAAAGCTGGTTGCCCATGCTGGTCAGGCGTTCGGCGAGCCTGGGGAAGGTGTCCAGCACCCGCTCGTAAGTCCAGTCGAGACGGCCGTCCTTGCCCGTACGCGCCGCCATCACCAGGTTCTCGCGGACGCTGAGATTGGGGAAGACGCCTCGGCCTTCGGGAACCAGGGCGCAGCCCTTCTGGGCGATCGCCTCGGGGGCCAGGCCGGTACAGTCCTCGCCGGCGATGCGCACGGCGCCACGGGCCGGCGGCGTCAGGCCGAAGATCGAGCGGATCGTCGTCGTTTTTCCCATGCCGTTGCGGCCCATCAGGCTGACCGAGCGGTTGCGCCCGATCGTCAGATCGACGCCGTGCAGGATATGGCTGGCCCCGTAATAGGTATGCAGGCCGTCAGCCTGGAGGATCGGCGCCTCGGCGTTCATGCCTTTTCTCCGCCGGCGTCCTCGCCGGTTCCCAAATAGGCCTCCTGGACGCTCTCGTTGTTGCGGATCTCCTCCGGCGTGCCGGTCGCCAGCACCGTGCCGTTGACCATCACGGTCAGTGTTTCGGCAATGGCGAAAACCGCATCCATATCGTGTTCGATGAGGATCAGGGTGTGGTCCTTTGCCAGGGCCCGCAGCAGTTCGATGACGTCGCCCGACTCCTCGGTGCCCATGCCGGCCAGCGGCTCGTCGAGCAACAGCAGCTCCGGTTCCGTCGCCAGCATCATGCCGATCTCGAGCTGGCGCTGTTCGCCGTGGCTGATCTCGGCCGGCGGTGTGTCGCGGCGGTGGGTAAGGCCGCAAAGCTCGATGGCCCGTTCGGCCCGTTCATGGACCTCCGTGTAGGTTCGGGCCCGGCGGATGAACCGCATCGAGGCGGGCAGCCGCGACTGGGCGCCGAGCCAGCAGTTCTCGAAACACGTAAAGCGCGGGAAGATGTTGGTCTTCTGATAACTGCGCCCGATACCGATTTGCGACACCTGGTCCGGCGGCATTTTGGTGATGTCGCGGCCCTTGAAGGTGATTTCGCCTTCGCTCGGCGGCAGGTCGCCGGACAACAGATTGATCAACGTCGTCTTGCCCGCACCGTTGGGGCCGATGATGGCGTGCACCCGGCCCGGTTCGAAATCGATGGTCGCGTTGTTGACGGCGGCCAGGGCGCCGAACAGCTTGCTCAAACCGCGGGTGGCGAGGATCGGATCGCTCATGACGACCGCTCCCGCTGAGCCGCTTCGTCTGACACCGCATCGTCCTCATCGTCGTCCACCGGTTGCGGTTCCTTGGCGGCCCGCCCGGCGAGGCGTGCAACCAGTCCGGCGATGCCGTGCGGCAGGAACAACACAACGAGAATAACGAAGACACCCTGCACCAGATGCCAGTATTCCGTGATGTCCTGGACTTGGTCGTGCAGGAGACCGAGGACGAAGGCACCCAGCGCCGGCCCGTAAAGGGTGCCCATGCCACCCAGGATGACCAGCATCATGACCAGGCCCGAGTGGTGCCAGTTGAGATGGGCCGGGCTGACGATGCCGGTCGAGACCGCTTCCAAGTAACCGGCGAAACCGGCCATGGTGCCGGCGATGACGAAAGCGACGAGCTTGTAGCGCCGGGTGTTGAAACCAAGCGCCCGGGCCCGGTGTTCGTTGGCGCGCACCGCCTGGATGACCTGTCCGAAAGGCGACTGCAGGAGAACGCGGAGCAGAAGGTAACAAACGACCAGACTGGCCAGCACGAAGTAGTAGACGGTCTCGGGATTGGCCAGATCGATGAGGTCGAAACCGGCGATGGAAACGGAGGGCTTGGTGAAAATGAAGATGCCGTCGGACCCGCCCAAGGCCGTGTTCTCATTGAAGTAGTAGAACATCATTTGGGCAAAGGCGAGGGTGATCATGATGAAGTAGATGCCGCTGGTACGCACCGAGAACCAGCCGATGACCAGCGCCGCCAGCGCCGCGCCGGCGAGGCAGATGGGCAATGAGAACCACAGGCTGACCGCTTCCGATTCCGGCGTCACGATGGCCAGGATATAACCGGTGAAGCCGAAGAAGGCGGCATGGCCGAAACTGACCAGGCCGGTGTATCCGATCAGCAGGTCAAGGCTCATGGCGAAGATGCCCATCACCATCAGGTGCGTGAACAGCTCCGTGTAGAACTCATCGCCGTAAAAGGGAAACATCCCGAGACCGAGGACGCCGGCCAGCAGGACGATGAGCACGGGGCGGGTGAGCGGCGCTTCCATGCTCTCAAGCTCTCCCGAACAGGCCCTGCGGCCGCCATAACAGGACCAGCGCCATGACCGCGTAGACGACCATGGAGGCGAGATCCGGGATCAGGACCTGACCGAAGGTATCGGCGAAGCCGATGATCATGGCGCCGACGAAGGCTCCCTTCACCGAACCGATACCGCCGATGACGACGACGACGAAGGATATGATCAGGATCTGATCGCCCATGCCCGGAAAGACGGAACTGATCGGCGAACCGACCATGCCCGAAAAAGCCGCCAGCGCCGCGCCCAGACTGAAGACGATGGCGAAAACGCGGCCGATATTTATCCCTAAGGCCTGGGTCATTTCGCGGTTCGAGGCGCCGGCCCGGATCATCATGCCGAGTTTAGTGCGGCCGATCAGGAAATACATGCCGGCGGCGATGATCATGCAGACCAGGGAAATGAACAGGCGGTAGACCGGATAGACCTGGGTCTCGGTCAGGCGGATCGAACCACTGAGCATGTCCGGCACCGGCACGCTGTAGAAGTCCGAGCCCCACAGGATCTTCTGTAACTCATTGAGGATCAGGATCAGGCCGTAGGTCAGCAGGACCTGATAGAGATGATCGCGGTCGTAGAGAAAGGAAATGGCCAGCCGTTCGATGGCGTAGCCGACGACCAGCATGATCGGTAACCCCAGGAGGATGGCGAAGAGCAGGTTGCCGGTATAGCCGATCAGCCAATAGGTGATGTAGGCGCCGAGCATGTAGAAGGCGCCGTGGGCCAGGTTGATGATGCCCATGATCCCGAAGATCAGGGTCAGGCCGCTGGCCACCAGGAACAGAAGAAAACCGTACTGGACGCCGTTGAGCGCTTGAATGAGGAACGAGGTGAAATCCATGGTCGGGTGAGGAATGAAGGTGCGGCCAGGTCTCGGCGCGGTGTTCGCTGTCGGGCCGCGCGTCCTTCAAAAACCGCCCGGCGCCTCCTTCGTGCCGGAAGCGCCGGGCGTTTTTGGTTTATGCCGATACCGGTCAGGCCATCTTGCAGTCTGTGCCGGGGTCTTCGAGGGCTTCGGCGGCAACGCCGAGGACCAGGTTTTGACCACCCTTGACCTGACGCAGGTAGATGTCCTGGATCGGGTTGTGGTTCTTCGACATCCGCCAGGCGCCGCGTGGACTGTCGATGATCTCCGCCGTCTCCATGAAGGAGATCAGCTCCTTGGTCGCTCCCGTATCACCCTTGACCAGTGCCATGGCCTGGCTCAAGAGCGTACCGGTGTCGTAGCCCTGGACCGAGAACACGTTGGCGTCGCCGCCAAACGCATCCTTATAGTCGGCGCGGAAGCGCTTGTTGACCGGGTTATCGAGGTCGGCCGCGTAGTGCAGCGTCGTCTTGATGCCTTCGGCCGCCGCCCCTTGCGCCTTTGATACGCCTTCCGTCAGGAAGCCCGGACCGTAAAGCGGGATGTTGTCCTTGAGACCGGCCGCCGCGTAATCCTTGACGAACTTCACGGCGCCGCCGCCCGAGAAGAAGGCGAACACGCAATCCGGCTTGATCGACGCGATTTCGGAGAGCGCCGCCTGGAATTCCACCTTCGGGAACGGAACCGGAATATCCTTGACGACCTTGCCGCCGTTCTTTTCGAAGTTGTCCTTACCGGCCGCCATCATTTGAGCGCCGGCCGCGTATTTCCAGGCGATGGTGACGCAGGTCTTGTGGCCGTCGTCGGCCATGACCTTGCCGCCCGGGTAGGCCGGCTGCCAGTTCGAGAACGAGGTCCGGAAAATGTTCGGCGCGCAGAGGCCGCCGGTGATCGCGTTGTTGCCGGCGTTGGGCACGATCATGATCGGCGCCTCTCTCGGGCCGATGATCTTGGCCATGGCCGCCGCGATGCCCGAGTGCACGGGACCGACGACGAAGTCGACCTTTTCCTTCTTGACCAGCTTGTTGGTGTTGGTCGGCGCCTTTGGAACCGACATCTCGCTGTCCAGCGCCACGTATTCGACGTTACGGCCGCCGAGCTTGCCGCCGGCCTGCTCGATGCGCATCTTGAAGGCATTGGTGATCGAGTTGCCGAGCATGGCGTAGGTGCCCGAATAGGGCAGAAGGATGCCAACCCTGACCGGCGCCGTGGCGCCGATGGCGAAGCGGGTCGGAACGAAACTCGACGCGGCCGCCAAGCCTGCCGTTGCCGCCGCACCCGAAATGAAGCGACGGCGTGAAGTGTTGTTATCGTGGGTCATGAAACGTCTCCCTTGTTGATCTCCCCTGAGGGTCCGATGGTTTCGCCGTTTATTCGACGAGCGAGCCCCGTTAAAACATGACAAAATCCTAAGCGAAACCTGGGCCTGCTGTCACCTATTGTATTGAAATTCATCGCCAAAATCCGTCCCGGTCGATGGTATGAAGGGCGTCGATCTCGGCCTTGCTGGGCGGCGGCGTCTCTTCGACATCGCCTAAAACCTTCAAATTCCATCCCGTGTGTTCCTTGACTTCGTCGACGGTGTGGCCGGGATGAAAGGAGGCGAGATGGAGTTCATTGTCGTCGCCATGGGGCCTGAGGACGGCGCGGTCGGTGATCACCGCCGAAGGCCCGCCGCCCAATCCAAGCCGCTTGCGCGTCTCGCCGCCGTCGAGATAGCCGGGTGACGTCACGTAGTCGACGCGCTCGACGAGGCGCCGTTTCTCGTGGTTCATGATGGCGAGTAAGCGCTTCGACATGGCGGCGATGTCGGCGGCACCGCCGGAGCCGGGCAGCTTGACCTGAGGCTTGGCGTAATCACCGATGTAGGATGTGTTGATGTTGCCGTATTTGTCGATCTCGGCGCCGCCGATAAAACCGGCGTCGACACGGCCCCGCTGTAGCAAGCTCATCACCTGCACCAGGCCGGTCGTCCACGCCGCGCCCAGCTGGTTCGGCGGATCGCCCATGGTGTAGAGCATGCCGTCGGCCGGCGCGTAACGGACAACGCCGCATTCGAAAAGGCCGACCGCATTGGGCGCGTGGGTCAACCGGGCGACGCCGTAGGCGGTGATCGGCAACCGCATGCCGACGAAGACGACCTCGCCGTCGCGGATCTCGCGGGCGGCGGCGACGATCATCAGTTCTTGGATCGAGTATTCGCTCATGGTCCTAGGCCGCTGCGAAGTTTGCGGGCGCGGAAGGCACCTCGCCGTTGATCCGGAACTGTTCGAACCGCTCACCCAGTTTGTTCCGGTATTCCGCGTGATCGGCGACGCCGAGGACCCATTCGTCGATCCATTCGAGGAACCCGTCCCGCGTCCGCGAACGCTTGTGGTAGTCGTTGAAAAAGTCGTTGTCGCGACGCCAGCGGCCGGTCTGCGGCGACGGATGCACGCCGCCCGGCACGTGGCAGACGGCGGTGACCAGAAAGCCGGGGATCATCACGCGGCTCGGATCGGACTGGATGACCTCCTCGTCGACGATCTCGTCGGCCAGCAGGATCACCTTCTCGGCGGCGAAGGCCGCTTCCTTGGCGACGCCGCTGGAGCCCCAGTGGTGGCAGTTGCCCTGCCTGTCGGACCGTTGCACGGGCAGCACGGCGACGTCCGGCTTCAAGGGCGGGACCAGAACCACCTTCTCGTGCTCGTCGAAAGGATTGACCTCGACGCGGAAGGCCGGGTTCGAGGCCAGGATGTCGGAACCCAAGATCGACCGCATGGCGGCAAAAGGCATGCCGTAGGCACCGGCCATCAGCGCCATGCCGAGCGAGAAATTGGAATGGTCATTGACGGTGATGGCGTGCGGTTCGGCCTTTTCGAAGGCGCGCCGGTAGTTGTGCCCGAGGCCGCCCGAGACGTTGCCGACCCAGGCACCGGTGACCTGGGTGCAGCACCCCATGCCGATCAGCATGTCGGTCGACGCGTCCGAGATGGGGGCGATGACGTTCAGGCCTTCGACGTCCTGGCGGATGATCTCGTGGGTGACGGCGAAGGGCACGTCCGGTTCCAGGCACGCACCAAGGACGATGCTGGAGCCCGGCAGGACGTGTTTGGTTACGGCGTCACGGACAGCGGTCAGTTTGTCGCTCATGTCCGGGTCCCCACGATTCCTCGTCCCTCCGCCCGTTCAACGCAGCTTGAAGCGTTGGATCTTGCCGGTCGCCGTCTTCGGCAGTTCCTCGACGAAATTGAACCAGCGCGGATACTTGTATTTGGCGAGCCCCGTCTTGCAGTGCTGCAACAGTTCGTCGGCCGTCCCGTCGCCGGCATCCGAGGTGTCGTTGAGAACGACGAAGGCTTCCGGTTTGACCAGGTCATCGTCGTCGGCTCGCCCGACCACCGCGGCTTCGAGGACCTTCGGGTGCTCGATCAGCTTGGCTTCGATCTCGAAGGGCGAACACCAGATTCCGCCGACCTTCATCATGTCGTCGTTGCGCCCGCAGTAATGGTAGTAGCCGTCCTCGTCCTGGATGTAGGTATCACCCGTGTCGAGCCAGCCGTCGACCATGGTGCTGGCCGTCTTCTCCGGGTTGTTCCAGTAGTACTTGGCGGTCGAGTCGCCCTTGATCATCAGCCGGCCGCTGTCGCCGGCGGCGACGTCGGCGCCGGTCTCGTCGATGATGCGGGCCTCATAGCCGGGCACGATGCGCCCGCTGGTGCCCGGGTTGGTGTCGTCGAGCGTGTTGGAGATGAAGATGTGCAGCGCCTCCGTCGAACCGATGCCGTCGAGGATCTGGGTGCCGGTCTTGTCCTTCCAGCGGCGGTAGATATCGGCGGGAAGGGCCTCGCCGGCCGAGACGCAAGCGCGCAGCGAACCGAGACCGCGCTCTTCCGTTTCCAGCGCCTTCAACTGCGCCGCATAAAGGGTCGGCACCCCGAAGAAGACGGTCGGTTTCTCGGTCTCGATGGTGGCAAACGTACTGTCCGGTGTCGGCGGTCCCGGCAGCAGCACGGCGGATGCCCCGACCCACAAGGGGAAGGTCATGCCGTTGCCGAGGCCGTAGGCGAAAAACAACTTGGCTGCCGAGAAACAGACGTCGTCCTCGCGCAAGCCCAGGGTCGCCGCACCGTAGTGCTCGCTGGTCACCACCATATCTCTGTGCAGGTGGACGGCGCCCTTCGGCGTGCCGGTGGTGCCCGATGAATAGAGCCAGAAACAGTCGTCGTCCGATTTGGCGGACGCTGCCTCGAGTGCCTGACCGGCGGCGGCCATCAGCGAGTCCAGGGTCTGACCGTCGCCTTCCGTGCGAAACGCATGATCCGGTTTGCGCGACGCCGCTTCGAGGGCTGGTTCGACCTCGGCCGCGAACTCGGGCGAATAGATGCACCCGGCGCAGCCCGAATCCTCGATCATGAACTGGTAGTCCTTGGCGCGCAGCAGGGTGTTGATCGGCACCGGCACGACACCGGCCTTGATGGCGCCCCAGAACAGGTAATAGAAGGCCGGACTGTCCTTGACCATCATCAGGACACGGTCGCCCTGACCGATGCCCAGGCCCTTGAGCGCGTTGCCGGCGCGGTTGACGTTTTCGGCCAGCTCGCCGTAGGTGACGGCATCGCCGCCGACGGACCGGATGACTTCCTTTCCGGCGCGCCCTTCCTCCAGGTGCCGGTCGATGAACGAAACGGCGACGTTGAAATTCGGCGCGAAGGTTAGCGTCGCCGGCGTCGTCGACCGGTCGACGGTGACGGTATGGTCGCGCATGGTGTCTCTCCTGGCTCCCTGCTCGGCGGCGGACGCCCTCGTGGGTCTTATCCGCCGTTATTCATTAGTCCCTTCAGGCTATCTTCCTTCTCTCCAGCACCGGCGTCCAGTCGTTATCCCGAACAGCGGGACGCCCTTTAATTGAACCTGACGTATTCGAACTCGCGCGGTTGTCCATTGATCCCTTTGGCCGGCGGCGCGATCCAGCCGGCAACCTTGCCCGGTTCCGTCACCGCTTCCATGAGCGACGACACGTAGGCGCGGTCCTCTTCCGTCGGCAGCCAGTCGCCGTGACGGTGATCCCAATCGGCCTCGGTAATGACCGTGCCGTCGGGCATCGCTTTGATTTCTGAGAAGGCGCCGATGCCGCGGTGGAAGGCGCGGTGCGGAATCTTCAGTTCGAAATCGATGCCGGCGTCGCGGATGACCCGGTTCCATTTGTCGACGCCGCGCTGGCAGTCGCGGATGTAGTCGTCGCGCAGACGCTCGTTGATGGCGGTCAGCGCGTTTTGATCACCGAAGACCACCTCGTCGCCACGGATCTCGGCGACCGAGTAGGTGCTGTCACCCAACAGATGATCGTCGTCGATCTTGCTTTCCTGGAAACGGCCCTTGAGGCCCATGGTGTAGTAGTTGGCGGCGTTGGTCGACAACTCCTGGCCGAACAGGTCGACCGACACCGAGAAGTGGAAGTTGAGATATCTCTGGATGGTCGGCAGGTCGATGCCGCCGTGCTTGCGCACGTCCTCGGTCTTTTGCTCGTTCATGATCTCGCAGGCCCGCTGCACGACCCGGCCGACGCCGGTCTCGCCGACGAACATGTGATGCGCTTCCTCGGTCAGCATGAACCGGCAGGTCCGCGACAGGGGATCGAAGCCGGACTCGGCCAGGGACGCCAATTGGTACTTGCCGTCGCGGTCGGTGAAGAAGGTGAACATGAAGAACGACAGCCAGTCCGGGGTCGGCTCGTTGAAGGCCTGCAGGATGCGCGGCTTGTCGGCGTCGCCCGAATGGCGCTCGAGCATGGCTTCCGCTTCCTCGCGTCCGTCGCGGCCGAAATGCGCGTGCAGCAGGTAGACCATGGCCCAAAGGTGCCGGCCTTCCTCGACGTTGACTTGAAAGAGGTTCCTGAGGTCGTAGAGCGACGGGCAGGTCAGCCCTAGGTGCCGCTGCTGTTCGACGGATGCCGGTTCGGTGTCGCCCTGGGTGACGATCAGGCGGCGAAGCTCGGCCCGGTATTCGCCCGGCACTTCCTGCCAAGCGGGATCGCCCTTGTGCGCGCCGAAGTTGACGAGCCGCCCTTCCTCGGCCGGCGACAGGAAGATGCCCCAGCGGTATTCCGGCATTTTCACGTAGCCGTAGTTGGCCCAGCCGCCGGGATCGACGCTGATCGCGGTTCTGAGATAGACGCCCATCTGGGCGCTCTCCTCGGGGCCCAGTTCGGCCCACCATTGCTGGTAGCCGGGCTGCCACTTCTCGAGCGCGCGCTGCAGGCGCCGGTCCTCGGAGAGGTCGACGTTGTTTGGAATTTTTTCTTGATAATCGATGCTCATGATCCGAATCCAGCTCCGTTTGTTAGGCCCGCTTGACGTCGTAGGACGTCTTCAACCCGGTGCCGAAGCGCTTGAGCGCGCCTTCTTCGCCGACCGCGTTGGGGCGTTGGAATATCCAGTTCTGCCAGGCGCTGAGGCGCCCGAATATTTTCGTCTCCAAGGTTTCCGGCCCGGCGAAGCGCAGGCTGGCTTCCATGCCGGTCAGTGAATCCGGCGAGAAACTGCTGCGCTCCTCGATGGCGATGCGCACCTCGTCGTCCCAGTCGATGTCGTCGGGGATGAAGGTGACGAGACCCAGCTCCTCGGCCGCCTCGGCATCGAGATCGTTGCCGAGCTCGGCCCGCACGTCCTCGACCCGTTCGGCGTCGTCCAGGAACCGTGTCTCCAGTCGGGTGAGATCGTTGCACATGGGGTAGGGACCGAAATTCATGGCCGTCAGGCGCAGCGTCGCCGGCGGCCGGTTGTCGCCTTCGAAGGTGCCGTCCAGCATGTAACTGCGGTCGGAGGCCAAGGCCAGTTCGAGGAGCGTTCCCGTGAAGCAGCTGCCCGGTTCGATCAGCGCGACGATGCTCCTGGACGTCACGTCGACGCGTTTGAAGACGCGTTTCAGGTAGAGTGTCACCTCGCGGACCAACCAGTTCTCGGCATTGGCGGCGAGGGCCGCGTCGGCGGCAGCAACCAGGTCGGGGTCGCCGGACGTGGTCAGGACCCAGGTGCCGATCTCCGTTTCGTTGGCGCGGAGATGGAGGATGGCGTCGTCCAGCTCGCGGGCCACGGCCAGCGGCCAGAAGGCGGCGCCTTGCGAAAGGATGCCGGCGATGTCCGCCGGCGGCGCCTCCGCGGGTGCCGAGACGTTGATCCTGGCGACCCGCGAGTTGCGGTCGAGGCTGACGGCGACATGATCGTAGGTCACCGTATCGTCGGTGATGGCGCGAGTGAGCGGGGTCAGTTCGACGCCCTCGGCATCGTCCGGGCGGTCCGACTTTCCGGCGAACTCGGCGGCACGGGCGGCCACGGTCTCGTCGAGCTTGGAACGCGGCACCGTCTCGTCGACGAGCCGCCAGTCGACGGCCCGTTTTCCACGAATACCCTCGGTCAAGGTGCAGAAGAAATCGGCGTGATCACGGCGCACGCGGCGCTTGTCGACGACCCGGGTCAGGCCGCCGGTACCGGGCAGCACGGCGAGCAACGGCACTTCTGGCAGCGACACGGCGCTCGAGCCGTCATCGATCAGCATGATGTGCTCGGCGGCGAGCGCCAGTTCGTAACCGCCGCCGGCGGCGGTGCCGTTGATGGCGCAGATGTAGGTCTGGCCGGAGTGGCGCGACGCGTCCTCGATGCCGTTGCGGGTCTCGTTGGTGAACTTGCAGAAATTCACCTTATGGGCATGGCTCGATTGGCCGAGCATGGTGATGTTGGCGCCCGAGCAGAAAACCCGGTCCTTGGCCGACGTGATGACCACCGTCTTCACTTCCGGGTGCTCGAAACGCAGGCGCTGCACGGCGTCGTAAAGCTCGATATCGACGCCGAGATCGTAGGAATTGAGCTTCAGGACGTATCCCGGCACGAGGCCGCCGTCCTCCTGGACGTCCATGGCGAGGGTCGCGACGGGACCGTCAATGTCCAGCTTCCAGTGGCGGTACTGCTCGGGGTGGGTGGCGAAGTCGATCATGTCGGTGACGGCATTTCCCTGGGGTTTCCGGCATTTCCGAGCCGGTTCGGTATGCGGGTTTCCGCTTAAAACTTAAATAGGTACCAAAATACCTATTTACATTTAGATGATGGGGCGACATTCTGTCAAGGGCGATCAGGGTTGAGGGATCGCAAACCAAAAACAAAGGTGAAAATCGCCATGCCTGAAACGGGGGGCATAGACGAATTTGGGGGCGATCTGACCATCCGTGCGGCGACGGCCGGCGATATCGCCGCCGTCAGTTCCCTCGACACGCGCATCACCGGCATGACCAAGGCGGCCTATTGGGAGGACATGTTCGAGCGTTACGGCAAGCGCGCGAACCGGTTTTTCCTGATCGCCGAGGACGGCCAAGGCAGTGTCGCCGGTTTTATCATCGGCGAGGTGCGGGCCTGGGAATTCGGCTCGCCGCCGAGCGGCTGGATCTTCGCGCTGGGCGTCGATCCGGATACGCGCCTCAACAAGGTCGGCACGCGGCTGTTCGACGCCATGTGCCGGGCGCTCGCCGAAACCGGCGTCGATACGGTACGCACCATGCTGGCCCGCGACGACGAGTTGAACATGGCCTTTTTTCGCTCCCAGGGCATGATGGGCGGGCCTTTTATCCAACTGGAGATGCCGCTCGACGGGACCTCCCTGGATTTGGCGGGAGGCGACTGAGATGAGGCTGCAGAAGGCGACCCGCTGCGCGCTTTTCGCCGTCCTCGAGTTGGCGCAGGACCCGGAGCGCCAGGTATCGGCCGCCGACATCGCCGAAAAATACGGCCTCTCGGCCAACCATCTGGCGAAGGTGCTGCGCGATCTGGCCCGGGCCGGTCTCGTCGAATCCATGCGCGGCGCCGGCGGCGGCTACCGTTTTTCCGGCAACGCCAAGCGGATCACGCTCTTTGAGATCGTCGACATGTTCGAAGACGTCAGCGGCGGCGGCCGCCCAGAGGCGGGCGATGCATCCGACATCGGCCGGGCGCTCGGCCGGGTGACCACCGAGATCGACCAGATCGCCGTGTCGACCTTGAAGTCGATCACCCTGACCACGCTTCTCAAACTGATGCACCGGGACGCGGCCCGCCAGGCGGCGAGCGATCCGGCATTGACGGTTTCCGCTTAGGCCCGCTCAGCCATCCCAGGTTCCCCGATCGGCGGCTTCCTTGAGCACCGCCGGCGGCGACCACCAGCGCGGCCCGAAGCGCTCGGCAAACCCTTCGATCTTCGCCAGCACTTGGGCGAGCCCCGTCTGCTCGGCATGGAACATGGGTCCGCCGCGGTAGCGGGGAAAGCCGTAGCCATTGGCGTAGACGACGTCGATATCGGCGGCCCGGTAGGCGATGCCTTCCTCGAAGAGCCGCGCCCCTTCATTGACCATGGCCAGGATGCAACGCTCGACGATCTCATCGTCGCCGACGTCGCGCGTATCAAACCCTTCTTCGGCGGCGATGTTGCCGATCAGGTCGGCGGTGATCTCGTCTTCGACGGGTGTCCGCGAGCCTTCCTCATAGCGGTAGAAACCGGCACCCGTCTTCTGGCCGAGGCGGCCCATGTCGACGAGGCGTTCGTGAACGCGAAACGCGCGCACCTCGTATTGCTCGGGCGCCAGCGAACGGCGCATGCGCACGCCGCTGTCGATGCCGGTGAGGTCGGCCAGCGCGAAGGGCCCCATGGGCATGCCGAAGTCGTAGAGCGCCTTGTCGATGCGCGTCGGTTCGACCCCCTCCAACAGCAACAATCCGGCCTCGCGCTGATAGCACTGGTACATGCGGTTGCCGATGAAGCCCAAACAGACGCCGGCGACGACACCGGTCTTGCCCAAACGTTTCGAGAGTTTCATGGCGGTGGCGAGAACGTCGGGCGCCGTATCGGCGCCGCGGACCACTTCCAGCAGCTTCATGACATGGGCCGGGCTGAAGAAGTGGAGCCCGACCACGTCTTCTGGCCGCCCGGTCACGCCGGCGATGGCGTCGACGTCGAGGTAGGACGTATTGGTCGCCAGGATGGCGCCGGGCTTGCAGACCGCGTCCAGCTTTTTGAAAACCTCGGTCTTGACGGTGAAATCCTCGAACACCGCCTCGATGACGACGTCGGCCCCGGCGATATCCGCATACTCCGTGCTCCTCGAAATGAGCGCCAGCCGTTGATCCATGGCCTCGGCGCTGAGGCGCCCTTTCTTGACGGTCGCCTCGTAGTTCTTGCGGATCGTCGCCAAGCCCTTGTCGAGCGCTTCCTGTGAGACCTCCAACAGCATCACCGGGAAGCCGGCGTTGGCCAGCGCCATGGCGATGCCGCCGCCCATGGTGCCGGCACCGATGACGGCGGCGCTGTTGATCTCTCTCGTCGGCGTTTCCTTGCCGATGCCGGGGATTCGCCCGGCCTCGCGTTCGGCGAAAAAGAGATGGCGCATGGCGCCCGACTGCTCCGACTGGCGGCGCTCGAGGAAGAGCGCCCGTTCCCGATGGATGCCCTCGGTGAAGGGCAGGGCGACCGCCGCGGCGACCGCGTTGACCGCCGCCGGCTGTGCCTCGAAGCCGCGATGGCGTCTTTCCATGTCGCCCCGCCAGGCGTTGAAATCGACGTTGTCACCATCGATGGCGGTGTGGCAGGCGAGGCGCCGCTCGGCCGGATTGGAGCCGGCGACGCCTTCGGCGAAAGCCAGCGCGCCGTCCGACAGGTCGATCGGGATAATCGCATCGAGGATGCCGAGGGCCTTGGCCTTTTCGGCGCCGACCGGTTTGCCGGACGTGATCATCTTGAGCGCTTCCCCGGTATCGATCAGGCGCGGCAGGCGCTGGGTGCCGCCGGCACCGGGGATCAAACCCAGATTGACTTCCGGCAGGCCGACCTTGGCCTCCGCGACGGCGACCCGGTAATGGCAGCCGAGCGCGATCTCGAAACCGCCGCCCAGGGCCTGGCCGTGGATGGCGGCGACGACCGGTTTGCCGAATTCCCGGACGTCGGCGCCGGCCATGAAGGTGCGCCCGGCGCAGATGAGGACGACGGCCTCGACGGTATCGTCGGCACCGGCCTGTTCCACCGCATCAACCAGGCCCTGGCGGACGGCCGCCGAGATGGCGTTGACTGGCGGGTTGTCGACGGTGACGGCGGCGATGGTCCCCCGCACCTCGTAGCTGACGACGTTCATGGCACGATCATCCGTTCTCTTCAGCGGCGGCCAGAACACCGCGGGCGATGACCAGTTGCTGGATCTGCGACGTGCCCTCGTAAAGCCTGAGCAGGCGGACATCCCGGTAGAAACGCTCGACCGCATAATCCGTGATGTAGCCCGACCCGCCGTGGATCTGCACGGCCCGGTCGGCGATGCGGCCGACCGCCTCCGTGGTGAAGAGCTTGCAGCACGACGCGTCGGTCGATACCCGCTCACCGGCATCGAAGCGCGCCGCCGTCGCCTCGACCAGGGCCTTGCCGGCGAGGTATTCCGTCTGGCTGTCGGCGATCATCGCCTGGATCAGCTGGAAGTCGGCGATGGCCTGGCCGAACTGCTTGCGCTCCCGCGCATAGCCGACGGACTCATCGATCAGCCTTTTCGCCATGCCGGTGGCCACCGACGACATGTGGAGCCGCCCACGATCGAGCACCTTCATCGCCGTCTTGAAACCCTGGCCCTCGCGGCCGCCGATGATCTGGCTTTCGGGGACCCGCGCATCATTGAAGATGACGTCGCAACAGTGCGCCCCCTTGAGGCCCATTTTCTTTTCCGGCGGGCCCAGCTCGATGCCCGGCGTGTCGGCCTCGACCAGGAAGGCGGTGACGCCGCGGCCCCTGTCCTCGACGCTGCCGGTCCGCGCCATCAGGGTGAAGAGGCCGGCCGAGGGCGCGTTGGTGATGAAGCGCTTGGTGCCGTTGACGACGAACTCATCACCGTCCCGCTCGGCCCGGCACTGGACCGAGGCGGCGTCGGAGCCGACGTCGGGTTCGGTCAACGCGAACGAGCCGATGATCTCGCCCGTCGCCAGTTTCGGCAGGTAGCGCTGCTTCTGCTCCTCGGTGCCGTCGATGAGAATGCCCTGGGAGCCGATGCCGACGTTGGTGCCGAAGGTGGTGCGAAAGGCCGGCGAGGTGTAGCCCAGTTCCTGTGCGACCTTGACCTCTTCCGACATCGTCAGGCCGAGACCGCCGTAGGCTTCCGGGATCGACAGGCCGAAAAGACCGAGCTCCCGCATCTCGTCGATGACTTCGGCCGGCATGTGGTCGGTCTCGTCGACCTGGCGCTCGAGCGGAACCAGGCGTTCGCGGACGAACCGCCTGACCGTGCCGATCAAAGACCCAAAGGTTTCCGCGTCCAGCGCCATCGTTTCACCCTTTGCCGTTATTCTAGGCCGCGATACCGGCGTCCGGATCATTGCGCGCCTGGTCGAGCAGGCGGTCGATCTCGCGGCTCAGGCCTTCCGCATCTTCTTTAAGGCGGTGCTCCCAGCCCTCAAGAGTATTTTCGAGCCGGTCGAGGCCCCGTTCGCGCACGCCGCCGTAGCCGCGGGCCAGCACCGCCAGTTCGGCGGTCCGCTTGGCGATGCCGGGGTCTGTCTCGAGGGCGGCGGAAACGGCGGCGAGCCATACCTCGATCGCCGCCTGCTCGCGGGCGTAGCGGTAGGTCTTTGGCCGCCAGGGTCTGAGCCGGGCGAGGAGCCTGAGCATGCCGTAGGCGAAGGGCTGCGACGTCGCCAGGCGCAGCTTGATGCCGCCGGGGCCGCCTTTCGATGGGATCTTCATCAGCAGACCGCCGAGGCCCGGCGGCAGCAGGCTGGCCACCTCCTCGCGGCCGGGCTTGAGGAAATCGATCAGCCGGAAGCGGTCGTCTTCGTTGAGGCCCAGGTTGCCGCGGACGGTAGCGAGGCGGCCGGGGCGTGTTTTCAACTGGGCGACGCGGATGACGTCCTCGTAGCTCATCCAGGCGGCGAGCCGTTTGGCGGCTTCACCGAACGCCTCGACCTGGTCGCCGTCCATGCCGTCCGGGTCCAAACCGGGCAGAGCGGCAAGGCGCTTCCCGTAGAGGCGGGCATAGGCGCTGTCCTGGTAATCGGCGAGTCGGGCGAACCCATGGCCGACGATCGGGCGCAGGGCTTTCGGGAATTGCTGCAGGTCGGCTTCCAGGGCCTCCGGCGCTTCGTCATAGGCGAGCCCGTCGAGCGCTTCCGCCTCGCGGGCGCCGCCGCCACGGGATGCCATGAGACCGGCCTCGAAATCGGCCAGGTTGGTCGGCACGGCAACGCCCTTGGCACGGATCGCCTGGCGGCAGTCATCGTCGGTGAACGGCAGCACACCGCTCGCCTGAATGGCGCCCAACAAGGCCGCGTTGCCCTGGCCGCCGGTGCGGCCGACGACGGCTTCCATGTTCAGCGCCACCACGTCCCTGGCGGCGCGCCTGAGGGGCTCGATCAGGGCATCGGACCGGACGGCGCCGTCGCCGGCGACGCTTTTTTCGGCCGTCGAATAGATACGCTTGTCGGCGGTGATCACTGTGGTGCGTTCACTGATCAGGCCGAGATTGAGCGCCCGGGCCGCCTCCATCGGCTCCAGGGCCGCCATCAGGTCGAGGCCGTCCTCGTCGGGGAACAGGCAGAACACCGGTTTGCCGTCCGGCTCCTTGTCGGGAAACACTTCCACATAATAGGTGGTGGCGCCGGTGCGCTGGGCGACGCCGGGGATCGAGGTGACCTGGGCCGGGTAGCCGGCGATGTCGGCGGCATCGGCCAGCCACTCGGCCAGCACGCCGCCGCCCTGGCCGCCCAAGGCGGCGATCTGTACGCAGATGGGCTCGAGCGTGCTCACGACGCCCCCATCAGGTCCATGAGGCGCCGGTTGACCTTCTCGATCCAGCGGTCCCAGAGGCTCGCGTTGGAGATGCCGGAAGCCTTGTAGAAGGACGGGCAGAGCTGCGCCACCTGCGCCACTTCGCCGCACAGGTTGCAGGCCGCGCAGTCATCGGCGACATGCGCCGTCGGACCGTCCTTCAGGGGGTCGGTGGCCGGTTTCAGGGTCAGCGACGGGCAGCCGCTGAGACGAATGCAGGAGTGATCCCCGGTGCAGACCTCGGCGTCGACGCCGTAGCGCGAGATCTTGACCGGCTGGCCGTTCTCGCGGGCCCGGACCTTGTGGCGGTTGCCGCGCCGCTTCTTGGCCAGCATGCATTCGTTGTCGGAGATGATGACGCGGAGTTCCTTGCCGCGCGCGTCGAGAGCGTCGCGAAGGGCCATCAGGGTCTCGTCCATGTCATAGGAATCGACGCGGCGGATCCATTTGACGCCGATGCCGCGCAACGATTTCTCGATGGAGGCCTGGACCGGACGGCCGACCCGCGTCGAACCGGTCGACGGCACGTGGTGCTGGCCGGTGGCCGAGGCATAACCGTTCTCCAGGATCACCAGCACCGCGTCCATGCCCTGCCACTGGGCGTTGATGGCGCCGGTGGTCAGTCCGTTGTGCCAGAAGCCGCCGTCGCCCATGACGGCGACCGTCGGCTGGCCCAGGTTGTCGGCGATGGCGCCGCCGCTGGCGAGGCTGAGACCGTAACCCAATACCGTGTTGCCGATGTTGAAGGGCGGCAGGGTGGCGAAGGTCGAACATCCGATGTCGGCGGAAATGTGCAAGGGCCCGCGCTCGCGCATGATCATCTTCAAGGCCGTGAAGATCGGCCGCTCCGGGCAGCCGGTGCAGAAGCCGGGCGGGCGCGGCGCCACCGGCGGCGCGCCGGCCGCCTCGCGGGCCGCCGTAACGCGCTTCTTAATGGCGTTGTTGCGGCGCGTGGCGCGGCCCTTGAGCGTCTTCGGGGCGGCGGCGCCGAGGTAGGCGGCGACGCCTTCCCGGACCATCGGCGTGATGTATTCGCCGGTCGTCGGCATCATGTCCTTGCCGTGTATCCGGCAGGCGACCTCGGCGTCATGGGCGATGGCGCGGACCTGGTCTTCGATGAAGGCCGGGTGGCCCTCTTCGACGACGAGCACGCTTTCCTTGTCCTTGATAAACGCGACGATCTCGTCCGGCACCAGCGGGTGGATGACGTTGAGCACGAGGAGCGGGATTTCAGAATTGCCGAAGGCGTCGGCCGCACCCAATCGGGCCAGCGAGCGGGCGACGACCCCGTGGGTGCCACCCTGCAGGATGATGCCGATATTGCCGCCGGTGCCGGGCATATGCTCGTTGAGGCCGTGCGCGCGGATGAAGTTTCTCGCCGCCGGCAAGCGGCCCTCGATCTTCTCTTTTTCCTGATTGTAGGTCGACGGCGGCAGCACGATCTTGGAGTAGTCGAACTCGGCCTCGAGCGGTGCGTTGCGGCGGTTCTCTTGCGGAGACCGGTTGTCCTTGCAGACGAAGCTGCCGGTCATGTGACAGGCCCGGATCCTGAGCGACATGATGACCGGCAGGTTCGAGGCTTCCGACATGTCGAAGGCCTTTTCCGTGAGGTCGACGATCTTCGGCATGTCGTAACGCGGGTCGATCAAGGGGATCGACGATTTCAGGGCCGTCGCATGGGTGCGTTCCTGGATGACGCTGGCACCCTCGCCGTAATCCTCGCCGACGACGATCAAGGCGCCGCCCTTGACCCCGGCAGACGCCAGGCTGGAAAGGGCGTCGGAGGCGACATTGGTGCCGACGATGGATTTCCAGGTAACGGCCCCCCTGAGCGGGTAGTTGATCGAGGCGCCGAGGAGGGCGGCGGCACCGGCCTCCGAGGCCGATTGTTCGAAATAGATACCCATCGGTTCGAGGACCGAAGCCCGCGCATCGGCCAGTACGTCGATCAGGTGCGAAACCGGGGCACCGGGATAACCGGCGACGTAGGAGACGCCCGACTGCAGCAGCGCCTTGGTGACGGCAAGGATGGCCTCGCCGTGGAAAACCTCGCCCTCACCCAATGTCAGCTTGGAGGCTTCGCGGGTAAAGGACCGTTCGCGGCTGGCGGCTTTGACGGTGACGTTCAAGACTGGCGCCACCCGGGTTTGGCGCCCGGGCCGGCCCCAGCGGGGCCGCGGTCCGGTGCGTGGTCGATGGCGAAACCCTGATTATAGGCGGCCCGGGTGACAATGGCGAATTTCAAAAACCAGCCGCCCAAAGCCGTGGCCGCACCGGCCAGCGCCAACAGCGGGTCGCCGAGGGTCGGCTGGAAATAGGCGACGGCGATCAGGGCGAGGGGCACCACGTGGCCGAGCAGGAGCACGACCGGGTCGGCCCTTCTCAATGCCTTCAAGGCACCGGCCGGGGCCTGGTCCTTGAGTCCCTTGCGGTACTGTCCGTAGGTCCAGAAACGGACGGCGACGAGGAGCGCCAGAACGATCGACGATGCGTCGGCGAGTCCGCGGAAGCCGGATGCATAACCGGCGGCGATACCGATGGCGACGGCGAGACCGAGGCCTTCCGCCAGGCCGGTCGCGAAGATCAGCGGCACGATCCGGGGATGGCGCCAGGCCGGTATGCCCTTGGCGGCGTGCAGGATGCGGCCCTGGCAGAAGAGAAAACCGAGGCCGATCAGGGAGGCGAAGGCGATCATCCACGGCGAGCCGACCCAAAGGGCGAGCAACATGGCCGGCAGCAAAAGGATGGCGACCATGGCCTCGCGGGTCATCCACGAGGTTTCCGGATGGAAGAAGACGTTCAGCGGCGCGCGCAGGGGCCGCCCGGTTTCGAGCCAGACCAGGAAAAGCCCGAGGGCGACGCCGAAGACACCAGCGATACCAAATGGCCAGGCCGGCATTCCGCCGAAGGCGGCGACGGCGGTCGCCGCCAACAAACCCGCACCGCTGCCGCCGCCGATGAAGTTGCCGGCGGCCCGCCAGTCCCAGTGGAACTGCAGCCACGGGTCGGCACCGCCGATGGAGCCGGTGCCACGCGACACGGAAGCCAGCGCCGCCTCGACCTGGTCGGCCTTGGCGTCTTCATCAGGGCCCTTGCCGGACCACACGTAGTGGAAACCGGAATCGGTGCCCAGTTCCTCGTGCATGCGGAAACTGCGGTTCTCTCTCACTAGCGTCGACACGTTGCTGTCGGGATCGGCCAGATCGCCGAAATGCAGCGCGTCGGCGATGCAGGAATTTACGCAGGCCGGCGTCGCTTCAGGATCGATGCCCGGCTTGAGGCCGTGGGCGAGGCCATAATCGATGCGATCCGAACAGAAGGTGCATTTCTGGGCGACGCCGAGCCGCGCCGGGTCCTCGCGGGCCGCCTCGCTTCGCATACGTCGGTTGCCGCCGTAGGCGAACCGCGGTTTGTCGACCTTGTAGCGGGCCTGATAGGGGCAGGCGACGGCGCAGTAAGCGCAGCCGATGCAGAGGTCGTAATCGATGGTGACGATGCCGTCGTCGCGCTGGCCCGTCGCCGTCGACGGGCAGACGTGCATGCAGGGCGGGTCGGCGCAGTGCATGCAGCCGACCGGCACGAAGGCGCGGCTGACGTTGGGGTATTCGCCGATTTCGAGATCGAGGACGCGGCGCCATTGGACTGACGGCGGCGTCGCGTTGGTGTGCTTGCAGGCGGCCGTGCAGGTCTGGCAGCCGACGCAGCGCCTGAGATCGGCGACCATGCCCCAACGGGTCATCGACGCTTCTCCAGGAGCGTGACACGGGCCTTGACCAGGTCGGAACCGGAGCCGGTCGAGTCGGTGAGGTCGAGCAGCATCGGAGTCAGCTTGTTCATGCTCGGTACGTCGAAGGTCTTGGCCAAGGGCGTCACCGTGTGGTCGAACTGGCCGATCATGACCAGCGTGTCCGGGCGGACGCCCTGGCGCAGGATGGCGAAGCCTTTCGTCGAACTCAGCGGCGAGGCGATCTCGACGCGATCACCGTCGTCGATGCCCATTTCGCGGGCGCGACCGGTGTTGATGATGACACCGCCGTGCCCGGCGATGTTGCCGGCCACCTCCTTGATCATTTGGATGTCGGCGTTGCCGCCCCAGGCGTATTGCATGGATCTGGACGTGACCAGCCAGAAGGGGAAGTCCGAAATATCGACGTCGAAATTGGATTCGAGGGCGCGTTCCCAAAGGCCGGGATAGTCCTTCCATTCGGGCAGCGGGTCGTATTCCTCCAACTGCTGGTCCCACCAGGAGATGCCGGCCTGGCGCAGTCGGTTGGCGAGCTGGCGGCCGACCCGGTGCAGACGTTCCTGGTAGGGCAGTTCGAAACGCAAACCCTGGTCGACCATCTCCGGATAGAGGTACCAGTTGATGCGATCATAGGGGACGACGCGGAAGCCGTGTTCCCGGTAGTAATCGAGACCCTCGGTCTCACGGCCGTCGCTCATCTCGGCCGACGCCGCCCGGCAGGACGCATCCCAGATCTCTTCCAGCGAATGGGCCTGGTCCTCGGCCAGGCTGAAATCGTAGTTCTCGCCGTGCAGGCGGACGCCGGCAGCCCCCTTGTTGATGGCCTTGTTGTAGCCCTCCAAGAGCCCGGTGCGCTCGGCCAGTTCGGTGGCCACCCAGGTGAAGTCGCGGGCCTCGCCGACTCCCTCGACGGCCGGCTGTCGAAGCGCGAAACCCTGGTAGTCCCAATACTGCTCGAAATACTTGGTGCCGCCGATGCGGATCAGTTGCAGGCTCTCGAGATCCGTGCAGTCGGGCAGCAGCACGTCGGCCATGTCGTTGGTCTCGTCAGGCGTATAGGTGAAGCAGACGGTGAACGGGAAGCGGGCGATGGTGTCGGCGATCTGTTCGGTGTCCCAGAACGAGATCACCGGATTGGTGCGGTAGACGAACCAGACGTCGGGCACGGTCGGCTGCGGCCAGTGGCCCGGGTTCTGGTTCTGCAGCATCCAGGCGAGATGGGTCGGCCCCAGGGCCTGGCTCCACGGTGAGTTGGCGACGAGCGGGATCAGCGTGCGGTTGGCGTTGCGCACGTCCGGTTTGGCGAGCCAGTTCTCTTTGTCGGTCGGGTTCATGGGATAGTCCATGAAGCCGTCGTTGGTCGGCGTGATCGAGGCCTGGCGTGAGGTCGCCGGGCGGTTCAGGCGCACCGTCGTGCCCAGCGTGCCGCCCGGCACTTCGAGGCCGCCGACCAGACAGGCCAGGAGTGTCCGCGCCCAGCAGCAGTCGAAGCCGCCCCAGCCGTTGTTGACGGTCTTGCCCAAGACCACGGCCACCGGCCGGTACGGGAGCGCGCGTCCGTCGATCTCGATGGTCTCGCCGATGCGCGCATGCTCCAGGTATTCCAACGCGATACGGCGGATGGTCTTGACGCCGACGTCGCAGACCTCGGAAGTCCACAGGGGCGAGTAGGGCTCCATGTGCTCGACCAGTTTTTCCCAGGCGGTCTGGCAACGCTCGTTGACGTGTTCCCAGACCTTGCCGTCGGCCCCTTCCTCGACGCCGCGCTCGACGGTGATCGCTGCCTCCAGGGCCGGTACTGCGCCCGGCGTGTCGAAGGGAACGGCGCGTTCCGAAATCTGGTCCCAGATCAGGGGTTTCCGGGTTTCCGGGTCGCGCATGTAGTAGCCGAAGCGGCCCAGGAGATAGGGTGCCGAGGTATGGTCGCGCAGGAAGTCGACGTCGAGGTTTTCGCGCGGCTGTTCGTGCAGAAGCACGTGGATCATGGCGAACAGGAACGCCGCATCCGTCTTCGGCTTGATCGGCACCCACTCGGCGGAACACGCCCCGGTCACCGACAGGTGCGGCTCGACCTGGACCCGTTTCATGCCGCGGACGCGCGCAACCGCATGGCGTTTGACGCCGCAGACCCCGCCCGAGGCTTCGACGTTGGAGCCGAAGGAAACCACGTATTCGCAGAGCGGCGTGTCGGGGGCCACGGTGAAGGCCCGGTGCCACAGTTCGCCGTAGAGGTGTTCCGAGTGGTAGCACTTGACGCCCTGGCCCGAGCCAAAACCGAAATCGACGCTGCCCCAGGCGCTGAGGAAAGCCGGGAAGGTGCCCATGTATGCGGTCGGCGTGCCGCCGCCGCCGAAACTGGCGGCGACCCGCGGGTAACCGGCCTCGTCGCTGAGGCCCTTGGCCCGGGCCTCGTTCAGTTTGCCGGCGATGAGATCGAGGGCCTCGTCCCAGGAGATCGGCACGAACTTGGGATCGACACCCTTGCCCTTTTCCGGGTTGGTCCGCTTCATCGGCGTCGTGATGCGGTTCGGATTGTAGGTCTTCTGGATCAGCCCGTAGGCCTTGACGCAGACGCGGCCGGCCGCCGGATGGACGCCGGCGGAGGCGAAGTTGGGCTGCACCTCGGTCGCCGTGCCGTCCTCGACGCGCACGGTCAGGAAGTCCGGACCGGCCACACACTGGTAGCAATAGGTCGGGACGTCCCTGTCCTGGGGAGCGGAGTCCCCGGCGGGTCCGTTATGAGTGTCTTGTTTGGACGACATGCATTCCGCCGCCGTTCGAATTGTTTTATCCGTTCGCCTTGTCGGCCTTGGCCTTGAGGCGCTCTCCCAATTTGCCCTTGTGGACGATGAAACGGCTGTGTTTGGCCGTCGCCACCGGCTCCAAGTCATCCGATGCCGTAACGTCGAAAGAAACGGCCCGGCCCTCGACGGCCGCGATCGTTGCCGAGATGGTAACGTTCATGCCCAGAAGCGTCGCTCCCGTATGGTCGATCTCAACCCGGGTGCCGACCGAATCCTCTTCGTCGTCCAGGTGCTCGAGGAGCATTTCCCGGCAGGTCACCTCGATGTCGCGCACCAGTTCCGGCGTCGCATAAACTCTCAGTTCCTCGCCCATGAAATCGATGGTCCTCGGCTTGTCGACCTCGAGCGTGCGCGTCGTCGCGAGATCGGCGGAAAGACTGTCTTTCATATGGGTTCCTCCCGTTTCTTTTCCAGAACCTGCCCTGTCGGATCGTTGACGCGCCGGACCGTTCCCAACCGACGCGTCTGGCCAATTTAAGTATTCGCGTACCAAAATACAAAATATTTCTTTTTGACGGTGGATTTGTCATGGGTATTTGGACCAAAAAGGTGTTCAAGGCCCGTCCTATTGGTGTCAGGGAATGTGTCAATCCGTCTGAAAAGACTGGCCGCTTGAGGAGCGACGAGGGGCAATGCTGGAGATTGGTGAAACAATGAGGCTGACGCGCAGCCTTTTCGCGTTGTTCGCGGACGCGGACGTCCCGGGGGCTTCCGAAATCGCCGACGCCTGGCCTTCGGAACCCTACAGGGTTCGGGCCAACACGCCGTCGGCGCTGCCCGTCCTGACCCAATTGCCGGCGGCGCTGGCCGGCGTTCCGGCGGTCTATGGCGACCTCGCTCGGCTACTCAGTGCGACGGCCGACCGGTTGACCTGGCGGCAAACCTATACGGCGGAGGACCTGGGTGAGGATTTCTTGAACGCCTACGGCTGGACCATCGTCGTCGGCCCCGGTGGCGTCGTCGACAGCGACGACCTGATCGCGGCCTTCCTGTTGCTCGGGCCGGGGGTCGAATACCCAACGCACAGACACTCGCCTGAAGAGATCTACCGTGTGGTTTCGGGCCGGGCGTCGTGGAGGGTCGGCGATGGCGGCTGGAAACCGCTCGGTCCGGGAGCCGTCGTCCACAATCCCCCGTGGCAACCGCACGGCATGCGGACCGACCTCGGCGAACCCCTGCTCGCCGCCTGCCTGTGGCGGACGGGGGCGCTGGAGAAATCGCGGTTTCCCTAGCCCCAACCCGGGCGTCCGGCCGCGGCCTTTCCATTTGCCGATAAACCATCGATGATCGCGGGCTACCGGGAATTCCGAGCCATGCCGGGGAGTGCCCATGAACTACGAAGCTCTGTATGCCCGTGCGGCTCAACATCGGCCAAGGGGTCGAAATAGTCTGCTTTGGAACAAACAGAAATTAGCGGTATTCAAGATGCATGGATTTGTGAACGAGAGCGCCTGATGGAATAGGGTGGCCAATCAATGCGAAAATTATTCCGAACGATATTGAACTCAGGTTTTTCCGCCTTCGAACCAATCGGCCTTCAAGGGCGCATCAGATATTCTGTTCTGCTGTTCATACAGTGCGGCCTGGTTCTTTTTGTCGTCTCGGGTTGTAGCGTCGGCCGCCAACTTCCAACGCCAGAAGATGAGATCCGTCTCGTCGACCCCTCTCTTTCTTCCGATGGAAAGCAGTTGCTTTTCTCCCTGTCTTATCAAGGCCGGGTCCACCGGCTCGGTCGGCTTGATCTGGAAGCGGACGAACTGGAGATGTTCTTTGATCTTCCCATCAACCGGTCCTGGCGCAGTCCGTTATATTTGCCGGACGGCAAAACGATTTTAGCGACGAGCTCGTGTCCCGATGGAGATTGTGCCGGCGAGGCAGAGGGAAGGCACCTTACACTTATCGATATGGCTACCCGCCGGTTCAAATTGATTACGTCCGGCCGTGCGAGCAACGATTCACCGTCAATCTCATATTACAACCGGAGAGTAATATTTTCCTCGAAATCGGCCGATAAGAACCTGAACACGAGTGGGTACGCTTTCATAGAAAGTATAAATCTGAATACAGGAAGAATTAGATCGGTTTTTCCTTCGCCAACACTCAAAACACAATTCTTATACGCTAGTCAGGTATTCGAGATCGGAAGAAACGAGTTCGTTTTTTCAGCAATCGCACCAAATAAAAACGAATATTTGAAGACTTACACAAAGAAACTGGACAAAGAATATGAAGATGCGGCGTATCGGCTAAATCCCGATCAGGGCATTACCCCATTTGAGGAAAACCAGAACTTTGTCATGGCGCAGTTGCGATCCTCCCGATATGGCAAGAGGATGGTTTTTATCGATCGCTCCCGGACGAAACCCTCGGACGACCAGGGATACTACAATTACGACCTTTATCTGATCGAATCCGGCCGGGTCAAACAGATCACGGATCTGCAAACACTGATGCACGACCCTTATGTGTCACGCGATGGCAGCCGGGTTACCTTTCTGGCCGATGAAACGAAAAAACTGGCTTGGGATGTGTGGGTCATGGATCTGCCCGACGGAACGCCCAGAAAAACCGGTTTGAGAGAACGGATCAGGCGCGAGATCGAAAAAGAAAATGCTCCCGATGGTGGGGTGTCCTAGCAAATAGAAGAGTTGGGGGCCCACTATCAAATCGCGCGTACCCGCAACCCGAACCACCGATGTTCGTTTGTTGCCTGAAGACCATGAATATGCTGGACCGACTGGGGGGCGACCATGAACTACGAAGCTCTATTCTCCAGCGCCGGGGATAAGGTCGTCCGCGTCGGGCTCGTCGGCGTCGGCGACTTCGGCGCCAGTTTGCTGGCGCAGTCGAGAACCATCCCGAACCTGGAGATTTGCGTCGTCTGCGACCGGGATGCCGGGCGCATGGAGGCGGTCGTTGCCAGCGGCCTGGGTACCGGCGACATCGTAATGACCGGGGACATTACGGAGGACGGTCTGCCCGATTTCGACGTCCTGGTCGAGGCGACGGGCCATCCGCAGGCGGCAGCGGCGGTTGCCGAGTGGGCCATCGAGCGGGGCCGCCACGTGGTCATGGCGTCGAAAGAGGCGGCCATCGTCGCCGGGCCGATCCTGCACGAGATGGCGCGACAAAAAGGCGTGGTCTACACGGAGGTCGAGGGTGACCAGCCGAGCCTGCTCATCGGGCTGATCAGCTGGGCGAAAACCCTGGGCCTGACCGTCATCGCCGCCGGCAAGTCGAGCGAGTACGACTTCGTGCTCGACGATGACGATAGTGTCGATTGGTGCGGCCAAAAGCGAACCGGATCGGGGCTACGGAGCCTCTGGCAGGAAAGCGGGCAGGGCTGGAGTGATCTCTGCGCCAACCGCCAGGCGGCCCTGGCGGCGGCCGGACTGCCGACGCGGACGGTGCCGGACTTCTGCGAAATGGGCGTCGTCGCCAATGCCACCGGTCTCGTGGCCGACCGCCCCGATTTCCACGCGCCCCTGTTGCGCGCGGGCGAAGTCGCCGACGCCTTTCGCCCGAAAGCTGAAGGCGGCCTCATGGAAGGTGCCGGGCGCATCGACGTATTCAATTGTTTCCGGCGCCTGGACGAAGCCAGCTTCGCCGGCGGCGTTTTCGTCGTCGTCCCGTGCGACGACGAGAAGACCTGGGCCCTGCTCAAGGACAAAGGCCACATGGTCTCGGGCGACGGCCGCACGGCCATGCTCTACAACCCGCAACACCTGTTGGGCGTCGAGGCGCCGATCTCGATCCTCTCGGCCGGCCTCTTGGGCCTGCCGACGGGGGCGACGGCACCGAGGCCGGTCGTCGACCTGGCGGCGCGGACGAAGCGTGATTTCAAAAAGGGCGAGGTGCTGGCGATCACCGATGCCCATCATCACGAGGTCGACGGGTTGTCGCCGGAACTGGTCGCGGCCCGGCCGCTGGCCGACGCCAATCCCTGTCCCTACTACCTGGCCGTCGACCGGACGCTGACGGAAGACGTTTCGGCGGGCGCCTTGATCACCGCCAGTATGCTCGACCTGGACCCGGAGCAACCGCTTTCCCGCCTGCGCCGCCGGCAGGACCGGGCCTTCCTGGCATAAACCCGGGTATTACCGGCCGCCGGCGCGGACGCTGAACACCGCGTCCACGTGCTTCTGAAGCAACGGATAGGTATCCAGGTCCAAGGTCTCGGAAAGATCGATGTTCCGGCCTTCCACGGCGAGCGGCTGGTCGAAGGCGTGGCGAATGCGGTCGGTCAGCGGATCACCGCCGTCGCCGCCGTTTCCGTCAGCCGCATTCTTGGCGATGACGCCGAAGGAGAATTCCTCGAGGCGGGCCAGGGAATCGGCGCGGCGCAAACAGCCTTTGAGACGGTCGGCCACCTCCTTGAGGACGACGACCTTGGCCTCGTTGTCGAGCGACGACTTGAGCGCGTCTGTTTCCCCGAACTTCAAGAGGATCAGATTCGATTTCTTGCCTTCCCGTGCGTCCGTGTCGACGGCGTGGTTGACGCGGTCCATGAACAGGTGGCGCGACGGCAGGCCGGTGATCTCGTCATACAAGGGAAGGCTGCGCGCCACGTATCCGCGGACCATTTTTTCCAGGCGTCCGGCGATGATCCGGGACAGGCTGCTGCCGACCTCGGCGTTGTCCTTGATCAGTTGCAGGAACACGTCCTTGGAGATCCTGAGCACGGCAGCCGGGCTGGTCGCCTGGACGGTGGCGGTCCGCGGTGCATCGCAGAGCAGTGCCAGTTCGCCGACGACGGCGCCCGCACCGGCCTCGGCCACCTTCAGCGGGCCATCGGCGCCGGCAACGAGGATATCGAACTGCCCCTCGACGACGACATAGGCCTTTTCACCGGGTTCGTCCTGGCGGAACAGGACCTCACCCGCGGCTACCGTCTTCCTGTCGCTGGCGAAGGCCAGGAGCTTGCGTTGCGAGCGGTCGAGGCCGCCGAAGATGGGGACGCCGCCGAGCAGTTCGACGTTCTGGCCGAGCTCGGTCTCTCCGTCCGCGGCCACGGGCTCCGGTTCCGCCTCCGCCGCTGCGGGTTCGGGGCTCTCGTGGTCGGCCGGCCGGACCTTGCCGCCTTCGGCGACCAATACACGATCGAAGGCGGCGCCCGTATCCGCATCATCGGTCACCCAGAACAGCCCCCGGTCCCGGCGCTCGGCGCGGATCCGCTCGAGAAGCGCCGCTTGATCGCCCGCCGGCAGCATGGCGACGGCGTTGTTGATGATCATCATGTGCGAGTTCTTGATGAGGGCCCGGGCCAAACCCAGTTTCTGGCGCTGGTCCTGCGACAGGCGCCGGCCGCCGATGCCGACGTCGTATTCGAGGCCCATCTCGATGATGGCCGGCCGCGTGTCGTGGTCTTCGATGATCGAGGTGACGAACTCGACGACCCGCTCGCGCGAGTCCGGCTTGTCGCTGGCGACCTTGCCAAACAACGCATTATCGAGAAGGCTGCCGGTCGCGTTGTAGGCATGGATGTCGTAGAAATCGATGGTCTGGCGGACGTCGTCCGGCAGGCTGTCGGCGAGGATGTGCCGCGCTTCCAAGAGTTTTTCCTGGATCTCCGGCGTGATCAGGCCGAGGCGGTGGCGCGCCACGGTGAGCTTGAACGGCAGGTCGCGGAGACGGTCCCGCTCCTCGTCGCTAAGCGCCTCCAGGCCCCGGTTGCCGGCGATGTTGATCATGCGCTGGAAATCCGGCAGGGCGTCGGCCTCGATGAAGCTGAAACGCTCGAAGAACTCGTGGCCCATGGGCAGGTCCGAGAACAGCTCGACCATCAGGGACGCCACGTTGAGACCCATGTCGAGGAAGGATTCGCGCAGGCCGACCTTCTCCAGGGCGTCGAGCACGTGGGCGTTGCTGCCCAGGTTATCGACCGCGAAATCCTCGCTGGTCGATGATCCGTGCAGGATGTTCTCGGCGACGCTGGCATTGGTGTTATAGGCGTCGCGGTCATAGACCTGCACCAGGCCGGCGATGGCCGGATCCTCAAGGTTGCCGTGGATGGCGGCCCGCACCTCGAGGATGCCGTCGGCGATCTCCGGATGGGCCGCCGGGTCGATGGTGCGGCGCAGGCCCAGTTCGAAGGCGTCTTCTTCCAGGCCGACGATCCCGAGCACGTCGAGCGCTCTCGCCTTCAAGCCCTCCGGTCCGTCGAGACCGAGGGCCGGATAGTCGACCCAATCGGCGTCCAAGCCGAAGAGCGAGTTCCCGGACAGCTTCGATTCGTCGGCGAGCCGCCGCGCCTCGGCGTCGGGTTCCGGCTGTTGGCGGGGATAGTTCTTGAGGCCGTAGAACAAATTGTCGCGGAGCGTGCCGGCGCTGACGTAGACGTCGGCATCGACATAGCTCAGTTGCCGCCCGGTCACGGCGCTCGGCATGTCGGCCAGATTGTGGCCGCCGATGGTCAGGGTGCCGGCCGTCGGGAACAGTTGGCGGGCGAGCAGCCGGGCGATGTCGCCGGCGCCGCTGCCCGGGTTCCTGATCAACGCCACGTGGTCGGTCGAGCGGAAGGTGAAACTGGCCCCCGATACGAGTTTGTTGCCCTCCTCGTCCTCGACGGTCAGGTTGTTGGCGACGACGTCACCGGCGAGCTCCGCGTCGACCGTGTCGCGCGCCTCGAGCAAGGCCTCGTCGAACATCTTCGGCGGCTCGAAGCGTTCGACCAGCTGTTTGTACTTGATCCGTGAATCTTCCATCTTCTGGTAGTAGGTGAGCAGCTCCTTCCACGGTGCCGACAGGTCCTTGTAGGCGGCCAGCGTCGCCACCAGGGCGCCGAAGGAAAGGTCGCCCTGGATCACGTAGTAACCGCCGATGGAGAAGAAGAAGAACGGCGTCAGTTGGGCCAGGAAGTTGTTGAGGAACTTGATGAAGAACTTCTTGCGGTAGATCTCGACGCGGATGCCGAAGATGGTCCCGAGCCGCCCGCCGAAGTCGGCGAGCTCGTACTGACCGGTGTCGTTGGCGTGCATCTCGTGGATGCCGCTTACCAGTTCGCTCAAGCGCTCGGAGAGTTTACGCGCTTCCTTGACGCGGCGTTTGCCGAGTTCGTTGACGCGCCGCTGCAATTTCGGGATCAGCACCATCTGCACCGGATAAAGGGCGATGGCGGCGACCCCGAGCGCCCAGTCCTGGACGAACATGAAGACCAGGAGGGTGAGCAGCGTGCCGCCCTGGAAGGCGGGCAGGGACAGGGCCTCGCCCATGAACCCGCCCAGGGGTTCCGTCTCCGTTGTGACGATCGACACCACCTCGCCCTGGGAGATGTTGCGGAAGTGCGGCAGCGGGAAGCGCTGCACGTTGGCGATCAGCTGGTAGCGCATGCGTCGCAGCAACCGCTCGCCCATGCTGCCCCGGTGGACGTTGATGTAAAGTTTGAAGAGCCCGTTGATCAGGACCAGGCCCAGGAACAGGAAACAGAGGACGAGAAGATAGGGCACCTGCTCGAATTCCGGCCCGACGCCGAAGACGGCGGACGGAAAATGACTGCCGCCGATGGCCTCGTTGATGATGATCTTGGGCAAGTCGAGCGACAGGTAGAGGAACGGGAAGGAAACGGCCGTGATGACCAGCAGCAGGATCTGTTGGTTGCGGCTGTACTTCAGAATGAAACGGTAGATCCCCGTCTCCATCTTTCCCCCTCGACCACCTGTCTTCGACTTCACGCTTTTCGCGTTTTATTGAACTGATGGAGAGTCGCAAACGTTATTCTAACCCATATCGATGTTCAATCGTAGGTGTCCATAAAATCGTCATAGGGCGCCTTGCGGGCTGCGACCTTGGCCGGGACAAGCGTCGCCCTTATCATGGTCAAGACCAGTTGGACTTAAGTGGAGTTGACTGTGGCGAAATCGCCGATCGAGTTCTGGTTCGACTTCAGCTCGGGCTATGCCTATTTCGCGGCGGCCTCCATCGATCAGCTGGCCGCCCGGCATGACCGTGATGTGCTGTGGCGCCCCTATATGCTCGGTGTCGCCTTCAAGCACACCGGTGTCCGGGGCTTGAGTTCGACCCCGATGAAGGGCGACTACGCGCGCCACGACTGGGCCCGCCTGTCCCGGCAGACCGGGCTCCCGTTCAGCCCGCCCGACAATCACCCGATCACCGCCCTTCCGGCCAGCCGCGCCTATTACTGGGTCGAGGAACACGTTCCGAACAAGGCCCACGACTTCGCCCGCGCCGCCTTTAACGCCTATTTCGCGGAGGCCAAAGACATGACCGAGCCGGCCAACGTCGCCGCCGTCGGCGCCACCATCGGGCTCCCTCAAGGCGAACTCGAGGCCGGGATCACCAGTGAGGTCATGAAGGCGAAGGTCAAGGCGGTTTCCAACGAAGCCATCGATAAGGGCATATTCGGCTCACCCTTCTTCATCGTCGACGGCGAGCCCTTCTGGGGCTGGGATCGGATGGAGATGCTGGATCAGTGGCTGGAGACGGGCGGCTGGTGAGAGGGCGGTTGTCGTGCCGGCCGAGGAACACCTTCCCGTACTGACGTTCGCTGCCAAGGGCTTTCGCGCCTGCCCGATCATATCTTGTTTTTTGTTGCCCCTGCCCCGGTGATCGCCGGTTTCCGCCCCCGGATGTCGGCGGCATTTCGGCCCGTTCCCCCGGACAAGGGTGTTTTCGCGATTTTGCGGTTGGAGTATGATGAGGGAATCCCTGTCTCGTCCAAGAAAACATGGCATTGTCAAATGGCTGATGAAGATTCCAGGGCCGAAGGTCCGAAAAGCGCCCCTGCGCCGAAGGCCGAGCCGAGCCCGAAAAAAGATGCCCCGAACGCGGAGGCGAAAACGCCCGCGAAAGGGCCCGCGAAAGAGAAGGTGAAGAGCGAATCCGGAGCGGCGGACCGCGCACCGGCCAAGGGGCCGTCCGAACCGTCGCCGAAACCGGCCGGGCCGCAAGCGGAGGCCGGCTGGTTGGCCAGCCGATGGCTGGGCTGGTCCGTCGCCGTCGTCATCGGCCTCGCCGCCGTGATCGTCTTTCAAAGGGTCACCGATGACAAGGACGCGGAAATCGCCGGCCTGAGGGCGGAACTGGAGACGGCCAGCCGGGCCGTCGGCCAATACCCGGACGCCGTCGCGGCGTTGAAAGCCGTCGAAGGGGACCGCGCCGCGGCCGAGGCGGCCCTTCAAAAGGCCAAGACGGAAACCGAGGGCCTGGAAAGCCGCCAGCAGGACCGGGCGTCGGAACTGGCGGGCGTCGAGGAACGGATTGCCGGACGGACGGCGGCGCTCAAGGCCGTCGAAGCGGAACTGGCCGCGGCCGGGGCGGCGCTTGAAAAGGCCCGGGCGGAAACCGCGGAACTCGACAGCCGCCAAAAGGATAGAGCGGCGGAATTGGCGGCCGTCGAAAAACGGTTTTCCGAACAAACGGCGGCCCTCTCCCAGTCGCAAAAGAACCTGGAAACGGAGCTCGCCGGTCTTCGGACCGCGAAGGACGAACTCACCGACGACGCCCTCAGTCTCAGGAAGAACCTGCAGGCCGCCATGGAGTTGCTCGAGGCGGTAAGCGGAAAGGCGAAACCGGCGAACTAGCGGCGGCGCTTGCCGTCCATGGGGCGAGGCAGCGGCTGCGCCGGCGCGAACGTGGTTTGGCCGCGCGACTCACGCTGGCGGTATGCCTGGATTCGGAACCGTCGGGCGTCGGGATGGGCGCCCGGTAGCACCTTGGAAGTCAAGTTAGTTTCGACCAGATTTCCCCTTGAGCTCTGAACTGGCCGGGCGTTCGACGACCGGGCCTACTTCTGCTCACCCCCCGTTCCGGACTCCGGGTAACGGCGAAGGTGAGATTATAGCAATAAGAGGTCACGCACTAATAACGGACACCGGACATCGCTTTCGAGTTTGGCGGATTTCGGTTTTTGATCATTAGCCTGATATCAAATGAACGTGGGCATAACCATAGCAGTTTCCGTCGGATCGGGTTTCAAGGCGTAGGGTGCTTTATCAGAACCGTAAGATTGAGTGGACCCAACGGTAGTTTTGGGTGGTGTTGCGGCTGTATTCGGGCAGTTGTATACACCGATTGGCTGTGGAATGACGGTGGTAACAACGAAACGGAGGCTAAGGAATGACGATGAGGCGATATAGTGTTCTCTTTCTTGTAGGCTATTTGTGTGTGTCGCTAACAGCATGCGTCAGTACTTCTGGCAAGCGCGGGGGAACTCAGAGTCCAGAGACACCCGAGGTGGCAAAATCGACAACGATCGAACAGCTCGTAGCTGAAAAAAAGGCCGTCGTGATTGGAGAGATTTCCGGGACCAGGGTCGATCAAGGTGGACTGTTCGGTGACAGAAAAAGGAAATTAAACGTTTTTTTGACTTTCCAGAACACTAGCAACCGTGGACGGGATTTCCGTCTTCAGAAATTAGTTCCGCAAAAAATCTTTGCGGGCCTATATGAGTTTTCGAAAGGTAGGACCGTTGACTTCAGGCCTGGGGACGTTGTTTACGTCGGTTCATACGAAGTAACGAAGTTGACTGAGCGTTCGTTGATCAAGCTTGCCCGCAACAGCGTCACCCAGGTTGAGCGGCATGACATCGAGAAAGCTGGGAAGCATCTGGCGTCGGTCTATCCAAATCTAAGTCAACACCTTAAATCCAACTACCTGTTTTCCCAGGCCAATAAACCAAATTGAGACTGGTAGAACGCCAGAATCAAAACCGAAGAAAGGCCACTTTTGTCCTTATTAGGTCCGTGGTCTGCGCCATCTTGAGACAAATGACCGGTCGTATACCCAAGTTGCATCCCCCCTGGTGGCGGGTGTCACTGGCGGCCCCTCCCGCTATCACCAGAATTCTTGCCACGCTTGTTGTGATTAGCCTTGCTTCTTGTAGTGCGGATTCAAATAAGAGTGGACAGTCGTCAACATATGATTCACCAACCTATCTTTCTCGACCGGAACCATGGCGGATCGGAGTGGTTTCTCTGCTCGGAGACCGATTCCGCCTGGGCGGTACCATCGTCAGCGAAGAGGTGCCGGCCGTGTTCTCCAACGGCAAGACTTGGGGAATCGACCGTATCGTGACCGAGGTCGCTAAAGAAGCGATCAATGAGCGCGAAACCTTGAAATTCGTAGGACTAGAAGGCCCTTCGACGTCTTTAGAGAAGTTGTACGACTTCAAGATTCCCGGGCGTTCTCTCTATAGATGGTTCCTGTTGGAGGGGAGGCGTTTCAATGTCCCCACGTTCTTCAAAGTCCGAACTATCGAGCGCGAACTGATTGAACTGGGTGACCGACACCGTCTTGATATCTTGCTAGTGGTTGCCGCAGTAGTCCAAGAAGGAAAACGTGGTATCGGGATGGAGAACCCGTGGGCTTGGGTCGGCGGAAAGCCTCACATGTTCGCGTCCTTTCGGGTTTTCGTGATCGACCTGTTTGGGAGGAAGATCATTGCCGCACATTCCTTTCTAGGGACCAAGGAGATCGACCGTGAATATTGGGATACCAATCTCGTCACCATGACTGACAAACGCTTGTACGAGTTGACGGTAGCTCTGCGGAATATCTTGGAAAAGAAGATAGAGGCGGTCGTCCAGCATTCACGTTTCCGGCCCGTGCCCAAGAAGATCAAGGAACTATTGAAAGGCTCTGCCAAAGATGTCCCGTAAAATCCGCACCCTCGTGATACCGAAGTGAGGTGGAGCGATTACGGCTAAAACCCTAACAATAAAGCGCTTTTAACATAATTGGTGTATAACTCCTGGGGTCGGTCGCCCCCCCTTGACGTCCGTTTCGATTCATAAAACGGCGGTCCGAGCGATCGACTAGCGACCAACGCCGCTATGTCACGTTTTGGGATGAAGCAGACCTCCCTCCTCACCAACTAACACCTCATGCCCGGACTTGATCCGGGCATCCACGTGTTTCGATTGGCACCTTACGTGTGGGTAAGCGCGGATGGCCGGGTCAAGCCCGGCCATGAGGAAATTGGAGGATAACGATTTGGCAGGAAATGGGATAAAGCGGTCGAGATGGCAGCCAAAGGGCCGTGACGGCTTTGCCGGATCGGCAGCATGAATGGCTATTTCTTCTTGACAAATATGTCCTATTCATAGTATATTTTCCTATTCTGTTTAAGCCGGCGACGGACGTTTTCGTAACCACCGTGACCCAGCCCATTCTTGCCACGCCGGAACAAACGAGACAGCGGAGCGGAAAATTTTCATGGACGTTTATGGACAAATATGGACATCACCACCCCGAGGACGGGTTCCATTGATGACCAAGGGGACCGAAACCGAAGAGCCCGGGACACGGGGCGCCCGGCGTGGTATGGAGCGTCGCGTTGGCGCCGGCCGGGACGTGTCGGGGCCGACGGAAGCCGCCAGGGGCCGATAAAGGGGGGAAGAGCCGATGAAGATCACCAGCGTCAAGACCTACGTCCTGCGCCACACCCTGGACCAGCCGTTCCAGTCGTCGTTTTCCACCTTCACCGACCGCTGGGCCTGCCTGGTCGAGATCATCTGCGACGACGGCACCGTCGGCTGGGGCGAGTGCCTGGGGCCGGCCGGGCCCAACGCCGCCCTCGTCGAGGCCATGGCGCCGCTGATCATCGGCTGCGATCCCCTCGACATCGAGCCGATCTGGGCCAACGTCTACAACCAGTTCCGCGACCAGGGCCAGCGCGGCGCCACCATGACCGCGCAGAGCGGCATCGACATCGCGCTCTGGGACATCGCCGGCAAGCACTTCGGCGTGCCGGTGCACCGGCTCTTGGGCGGCGCCTTCCGCCTCGAAGTGCCGGCCTATGCCACCGGCGCCTTCCGCCCGGTCGGCCAGGATCACCATCAATGGGTGGCCGACGAGACGGCCGGTTACGTGGCCGCCGGATTCAAGGCGCTGAAGATCAAGATCGGCTACGACTGGCGGGACGATGCCGAACTGATCGCTGCCGTCCGCGAGGCCATCGGCCCTGATACGGCGTTCATGATCGACGCCAACCACGGCTACGACGTCATCGAGGCGGCGGCGCTCGGCAATGCGGTGGCCGATCTCGACATCGGCTGGTTCGAGGAGCCGATCGTTCCCGAAAACCTGGACGCCTATATCGACGTCCGCCAGAGCCAGCCCGTGCCGGTCGCCGCCGGCGAGACCTGGCACGGGCGCGGCGCCTTCAAGGAGGCGGCCGACCGGCGCTCAGTCGACATCTTCCAGCCCGACGTCTGCGGCTGCGGCGGCATCACCGAGATGAAGAAGATCGCGGCTCTGGCCGAGACCGCCGGCATCCGCATGCAACCGCACGTCTGGGGCACGGCGGTGGCCATCGCCGCCTCCCTACACGTGCTGGCGACCCTGCCGGCGACGCCCATGCGGCACAGGAACCGGGACATCTGGCTCGAGTTCGACCAGACCGACCATCCCTACCGCCAGGCCATCGTCACCGAGCCCTTCGTGCAGACCGACGGCATCGTCGCCATACCCAATGGGCCCGGATTGGGCATCGAGATCGATCGCGATGTCCTGGCTCAGTACACGGTCGGCGGCGGCACGGTGTGAGCCGCGGCCGGCTCACCAATTGAGATAGATGCCGATGTCGCCGATGTTGCCGTTCGGATAATCGAGGACGCGGGCGGTCAGCCGGTAGCCGAGCGGCTTGGCGATATCGACGTAGGCTTCGTAGCCGCTCGCGGCAAAGCCCTTCAGCGACTTCGGCCAGTCCCTGTCGCCGTTGTTGATGGCCCGGCCCTTGTCATCCAGGTAACGGGCCGGAAAGCGCAGGATCTCGACCTCGAACTTGCCGGCATGGACGGCGGCGCGGGTCAGGTCGCGGATGCGCAGGCGATCGGCCTCGGTGAACTCGCGGTTGAGGAACTCGAAGTAGGCGTGATAGGCCTCGTCTTCCTTGCGCCGCTCCTCCTCCTGGCGCCGCCGCTCTTGTTCGCGGCGCTTCTCGGCCACGTGCTGATGCAGCGAGACGGCGTCGACGCGTTCCGATTCCGGAGGGGAATTGTAGGGCTTGTCGTTTTCCATGGCGGCCACCCCCAGGGCCTGTGCGACCCTTCGATAATGATACGCCCGCGGCTCGCGGTTTCAACTCCCGGATGCGGCGGCCGACGCCCGTCCGGGCCTAGGCGGGCACGGAAACCGGGCGGTCTTCGGCGGCCGAGGCCAGGAGCGCGTCGATCAGCCGGTGCACCTTCAGCGCCTCCTCGCCGGTGACGGCCGGGTCGCGGCCCTCGTCGACGGCGTCGAGGAAGTCGGTGATCAGGGCCAGGTGCTGGTCGTGCGGGAAGTCCATCGGGTCGGCGCCGGTGCCGCCGACGTCCGGGTCCGGTTCGATGCCTTCCGAGGTGCCGTCGTGGAACTGCACGTCGAGACCGGCGCCGGTGATCGTCGCCGTGGCATCGGCGAAGGTCAGGCGGATGACCTCGGGAAAGCCGGGGTACGCCGTGGTCGTCGCTTCGAGGGTGCCGATGGCGCCGTTCACGAATTTGAGTGTGGCGGCGACGATGTCCTCGGTCTCCATGTCGTGCACCGGACTGGTGTCGGCGTAGGCGAAGACGGTGTCGGGCTGGCCGGTCAGCGACAGGAAGAGGTCGAGCGTATGGATGCCCTGTGTCAAGAGCACGCCACCGCCGTCGCGGGCGAGCGTCCCGCGCCCGGGTTCGTCGTAGTAGGCCTGGGGGCGCCAGTTGAGCACCGAGACGGCGGCCCCGACCAGCGGCCCGAAGCGCCCTTCGGCGATCATGTCCTTGAGCCGCATACCCGGCGGCCGGAAGCGGTGCTGGAGGACGACGCCCAGTCGCACGCCGGCATCGCGGCAGGCGGTCACCAGGTGTTCGGCCCGCTCCGTCGACACCTCGAGCGGTTTTTCGAACAGCACATGCTTGCCGGCCCGGGCACAGGCGGCGGCAATGTCGAAATGCGTGTTGGGCGGGGTCAGCACGCTGACCGCGGCGACGCTCGCATCATCGAGGATGGTGTCGAGGCTGTCGCAAAGGGGATAGTCGAACTTGTCGGCGAACGACCGGCGGCGTTCCTCGCTGGGGCTGAAGGCATAGGCGACCTCGGCCCGGTCGGCGAGGTCGAGATAGCTCTTGGCATGCGGCGTCACGGCCATGCCCAATCCAACAATGGCGACGCGGGTCTTGGCCATGATGGGTCTCCTCTTTGTGCGCCGCTCAGCCTTCGGCCAGGCGTTTGAGGCGGCTGGCGTGTTCGGCGTTGACGGCGTTGTGCAGTCGCCGGCCGCGGACGATCTCGCGGACCTGTTCGACGGTCTCCAGGGCCTGCGCCTCGATCGCCGTCGGCGTCAGGCCGCCGATATGCGGTGTCGCAAGTATATTGCTCAGGCGCGCCAGGTGCGGCGACGGCATCTGATCGGCGGCGCGGCCGACGTCCATGGCGGCACCGGCGATGCGCTCGCTCCACAAGGCGTCCTCGAGGGCCGCCTCGTCGACCAGGTTGCCGCGTGACGCGTTGATGAAAAACGCCGTCTCCTTCATGCGGCCGAAGGCTTCGGCACCGATCAGGTTCTCGGTCTCCTCGTTGGCGACGGCCAGGCAGACGACGAAATCAGAGGCGGCCAGGAGGCGGTTCATATCCACCTGCTCGATACCGTCGTCGGTGATGCTCTTGAAGGGGTCGTGGACCAGCACCGTCATGCCCAGCGCCTTGCCGACCTCGGCCATGCGGGTGCCGATGGCGCCATAGCCGATGATGCCGATGACGGCGCCGGAAAGCTGGCGGCCCATGCGCGCTTCCGGGATGCGGCCTTCCCGATAGGCATGGCTATAGTGGCTGACGTGCCGGCCTAGATCGACCATGAAGCCGAGGATCAATTCGACCACGGCGTCGACGAAACCGGGGCTGGCATTGGTCACCAGAATGCCGTGTTCGGAGGCCGCTTCAACGTCGACGGTGCGGATATCAACGGCGCAGCGCACGAAGGCGACCAGATCATCGGCCTGCTTGAACAATTCTGCTTCGCCGGGGGTCTGGCGGTCGGAGACGATGATCTGGCACCCGGCCGACGCCGCGATCAGGTCGCTCGTCGAGAGCGGCCGGGAGTCTTCGTGGAAAACCACCTCGCCCAGCGCCTTCAAGCCGGCAACGGCCCTGTCGCCGTAGTAGTTGCGGAGCATCTCGGGCGTGTGGGTCAGGAAGATGCGGGCCATGTCGTCACCGGAACCTCAAGGAGCTGTGGGCGGCGGCGATCCGCCGCCTTCTTCCGAAGATACGAAACCGCCGCCCTGGTGGGCGTCGGCGAGCGGGTCCCCGGTGTCGGCCGAGTGTTCCTTGAGAACATCTTCGGCGAAGTCCGCGGAACGGTCCTCGGGCGCATAACCCAGCCGCAAGGCGCTGGAATTGTCCCACCAGGCCCGTGCGTTGTCGGACATGCCGTAAACGATCTCGTATTTCAGGTCCGGATGTTCCAGGCCGATGGCCACCAACTGCGCCAGATCGCGGGGGCTGATCCAAATGGCAAGCCGCCGGACGTCGATCGGCCTGGCATCGACGAAACCGATGCGAATGGCCATGACGCCGAGACCGTACTTGTCGGCGTAGAGCGCCCCCATGGCCTCGCCGAACACCTTGCTGACACCGTAGCGGCTGTCCGGCCGGGCGGTCACGTTGTCATCAATCTTCTGGTCGCGGCGGTAGAACCCCATGGCGTGGTTGGAACTGGCGAAGACGACCCGCTTGGCATCCGCCAGTCGCGCCGCCTCGTAGACGTTGCGGCAACCGATGATGTTGGCGTCCAGGATCTGCTCCCACGTGCCTTCGAAGGAATAGCCGCCCAGGTGAATGATGCCGTCGACGCCTTGCGCCGCCTCGAGCACGGCGTCCGGGTCGGTCAGATCAGCGGCCACGTAGCTCTCGTTTTCGTGGAGTTGTTCGATCGGTTTGATGTCGGAAAGACGCAAGGCGTAGCGGTCCCTGAATTGGTCGCGCAGGAAGCCGCCGACGATACCAGCGGCGCCCGTCAACAGGATCGTCTTCATGGCGTTTTCCTACCTCCTATTGGTCGAAACCGTATAGTTCGGCCGGGTTATCGACGAGAATTCGCCGGCGCGTCCCGTCGTCTCCCATCCAGCCGAGGATTGTCGCCATCAGCGCCTTGTCGTCGGGCAGGTTGTCCTGTGCCGAAGGGTGCGGCCAGTTGCTGGCCCACACCATACGTTCGGGCGCCGCCGCAATCAAAGCGCGCGCCAAGGTGCCGACATCGGAATAGTCCGGCGCCCCGGACCTGGAGGTCTCATACGGCGCCGACAGCTTGACCCAGACGCGCCCGGTGTCGACCAGGCGCAGCAGCGTCCGGAACCCCGGATGATCGGCCGCCACCGGTTCGAGGAATTTACCCGTGTGGTCGATGACCAGCGTCCCGGGCAAACGGAACAACATCTCTTCGCGCTCCGGCAGGTCGCGTCCATCCATTTGCAGCTGTACGTGCCAGCCGAAGCCATGAACCCGTGCCGCCATCTCTTCCAAGATTTCCCAAGGCAGAACGCCGCCCGGCAGCATGTGGAAGCGGACACCGCGCGCGCCGCCGTCGGTCATCCGTTGCAGGTCTTCGTCCGCTGTATCGGTGTCGACGACGACGACAGCTCTCGCCGACGCCCCGAGTTCGGCGACGGCGTCGAGCGTGCAGCTGTTGTCCTTGCCGTAAGCCGAGGGTTGGACGACAACGGCGCGGTCGATACCGAGGCCTTCCATCATCGTCAGCCTGAAGGCTGGCGCCGGCGCGTCGGGGACGGGAAACGGCGTCGTCGATACGCTCGGGTATCGATCCGGCGGGCCGTAAATATGAATGTGCGTGTCGCAGGTACCTTCCGGGACGGCTATTCCCGGAGCGATCATTCTGCCGGCCATTGGCTTCGCCTCCATTGTCTTCTCGCCGTATCCAAGCCTTTCGGCGGGGTTTAGCCGGTTTTGCCCTTGAAGGCGCTGGCCAGGGCCTCGCTGCCCCGCGCCAGCAGGGATACGTCGCTTCCGACGGCGACGAACGTGAATCCCATGTCGAGAAACCTCTGGGCTTCGGTCTGGATCGGCGCCAGAATTCCCGCCGCCTTGCCGACACGGGTGGCGATCTCGAGAGCCCTCTCGATAGCCGCTTGCACGTCCGGATGCGCCGTGTCCGTCAGATGGCCCATGCTGGCGGCGAGATCCGACGGTCCGATAAACACGCCATCGATCCCTTCAATCGACGCGATTTCCTCCAGGTTGCCGAGCGCGCGTTCGCTCTCGATCTGTACCAGAAGACAGATTTCCTCACCCGCGTGATGGTGGTAGTTGCCGATACGCCCGTATCGGTTTGCCCTGTGAGACAGGGCGACACCACGAACACCGCCCGGAGGGTAGTGCGAGTAGGATACGACCTGGCGGGCCTCTTCAGCCGTCTCGATGAACGGGACGAGCAACGTCTGGGCGCCGATATCAAGATACTGTTTGAACAGAATCATGTCGTTCCAGGCGATACGCACGACGGGCATGGCATCACCCACGGCAAGGACCTGCAGTTGAAGCAACACCGAGCGCGTGTCGTTGGGGGCGTGTTCGGTGTCGACGACAAGCCAATCAAACCCGGAGTAGGCCAAGACCTCGGCTGAAATGTTACTGGCCAGTTGAGTCCACAAACCGATCTGCTTCTGACCCGAAGCCAAGGCTCGTTTGAATTCGTTTCTCGGCAGTTTCATGGTCTTATACCTCCCTAAGCATCATATCTGCGGCCAACTAAGAGAGTTCGCCGAAAGCAGGCGCGCGCATTGCTTTCGAGCGGACCGGATCACAATGATTGCTGCGATCCGATCGCAACAACGTATGTTCCTGGAACTTGTATGTTATGTCACTTGTATGTTATGTCACTTGTATGATGAATTTATGTGAGTTACAATAACACTTACGAAATGCGAGGTCAAACCGTTGCGGAGGTCTGAACGAGGGGTGAGGGAGCTGGATCGGACACTATCCGAGTGTGCACTCGTGAAGCTGCCACCGGGAGATTTCGTACGAAAGTGACGCATCTTCTCGATGCGAGGTGAGTACTGACCAGTCTTTATGGAAGCCGAAGGGAGGCGAGATATGACTGTAACACTATCCAAGTTCAACATTCTGCGGAGCGGCCGTTTCCTGGCGATGCCCGTCCTTGTGGCCGGCCTCATGTTGGGATCGGCGGTTAGCACCAAAGCGCTGGAGATCAAATCCAGCGATGTCCATCCGATGGGTTATCCGACAACGGACGCCATTGCCTACATGAGCGAACTGCTCGAGAGCTGGACGAGCGGTCGCATGAAGATCAAGATCTTCCACTCCATGCAGTTGGGCGGCGAAAAGGAAGCCCTGGAACAGGTCCAATTGGGCGCCCTCGAAATGACGCGGGTCAGCGTCGGTGTCGTCGGCCCGATCGTTGAAGAATTCAACGCCTTCAACCTGCCCTATTTCTTCAAGAGCACCGACCACATGCACAAGGTCGTGGACGGCGAAATCGGCACTTCGTTGCTGAACAAGCTGGAAGCCGGCGGCCTGATCGGGCTCGGCTACATGGATGCCGGTTCTCGCTCTTTCTACAACAAGGTCCGTCCGATCACGAAGGTCAGCGACCTCAAGGGCCTGAAACTGCGTGTCATGCAGAACCCGATTTTCGTCGAGATGGTCAACTCCATGGGCGGCAACGGTCTGCCGATCGCCTATAACGAGCTCTACACGGCCATGCAGACGGGTGTCGTCGACGGCGCCGAAAACAACCCGCCGTCCTACGAATCGGGCAAGCACTACGAAGTTGCCGGCAACTACAGCCTGACCGAGCATCTGATGGTCCCCGAGATCTTCGTCTTCTCGAAGAAGGTCTGGGACGGACTGTCGGCGTTGGATCAGCAACTGATCCGCAAAGCCGCAGCGATGACCGTTACCAAGGAACGCGAACTTTGGGCGGCCCGTGAGCAGCGGTCCCTGGATATCCTCCGCTCGAAGGTCATCAACGTCATCACCGAAATCGACAAGGGTCCCTTCATCAAAGCCACCGAGCCGGTGCGCATGAAGTTCGGCGGGAAATTCGCCGATCTCATCAAAAAGGCTTCGATGGTCAAGTAAACAGCGGTTACTCTCCCTAGACCGCAAAATCCGTGGTGGCCGGCAAACCGTCGGCCACCACGGTGCAGTTCTGGGCAACTACGGCGGTGCCAAGAGGGTAGGGGAACGATGGCAACAGGGATGGCAACAGGATCGACGCCGCTCTACGTCCGGGCCATGGGCAAGGCGTCCCTGTTGTGCATGGCCATCTGCGTGATCTCCATCGTCTGCATGACCGGTCTGATCTTCACCGGGGTGGTGATGCGCTACTTCTTCGAGATGGGCGCGCGTTATGCCGAGCCGATGTCGATCTTTTTCACCGTACAGCTGACGATGTATGGCTCTGCCATTTGTTATCGCGCCCAGGCGCACCTGCGCATTCAGCTTTTCGTAAACATGGCTCCCGAGCTTTACGGGCGCATCGCCCATTATGCGGTCGACGCCCTGATGTTCGTGATTGCCTTGTTGATGATCTATTACGGTTTTAGCCTGGCCGAAACCACTTGGTTCCAATCCTATCCTGAGTTCGACGATATCCGCGTCGGTGTCGTCTATTCGGCCATTCCCGGCGGCGGCGCCGTTTTGCTGCTTTTTGTCGTCGAACAGGTGTTGTTCCGCGACGTGTTGGTCGAACTCGAAGACGACGAAATGCACCACGCCTTGGAACTGGCCGAGAAGGAAACCGAAAAACGGGACCTCCACACGTGAAAAAGGGGAGTTAGGCATGGGCGGAGCGATAGGACCGCTGATATTGATGGGCAGCTTGTTCGGGCTGTTGATCATCGGCATGCCGATCGCCTATGCGCTGGGTATTTCGGCCTTTCTCACGGCCTTCTACGTCGGTCTGCCGCTCGAGGCCATTCTGCTCAAGCTGTCCGACGGGGTCGATAATTTCTCCTTGCTGGCCATCCCCTTCTTCGTCCTCGCAGGCGCGCTGATGGCGGAAGGCGGCATGGCCTGGCGGCTGGTCGCCTTCGCCAACATATTCGTCGGTTTCATGCGCGGCGGCCTGGCCATGGTCAACGTGCTCGCTTCAATGTTCTTCGGCGGCATATCGGGTTCGGCGGTGGCCGACACCTCGTCCATCGGGTCGATCATGATTCCGATGATGAAAAAGCAGGGTTACGACGACCATTTCAGCGTCAACATCACCATCTCGTCGGCGACCCAGGGCATCATCATCCCGCCCAGCCACAACGCCATCATCTACACCTACGCTGCCGGCGGCACGATCTCCATCGCCCAGTTGTTCCTGGCCGGTGTGATTCCGGGCATCATGGTCGGGTTGGCGCTGATGGTATTGGCCTATATGATTTCGCGCAAACGCGGCTATCCCAAGGGCGAGCCGGTGAAACTCCGCGACGCACTCCGGATTTCCTGGGAGGCCGTGGCCGGCCTGATGACCGTGGTGATCATCGTCGGCGGCGTCATCGGCGGTGTCTTCACGCCGACGGAATCGGCTGCCGTGGCCTGCGTGTGGGCCTTCTTCGTCACCATGTTCCTATACCGCGACCTGAAGTGGCGCGACTTGCCGAACACGCTGGTCGGTGTGGTCAGAACCGTGTCGATGGTGATGATCGTTATCGGTTTCGCGGCCAGCTTCGCCTATCTCACGACCCTCATGCAGGTGCCGGCAAAGGCGACATCGTTTCTGCTCTCTTTGTCGGACAATAAGATCGTCATCCTGATTCTCATCAACATCATGCTGCTGATCCTCGGCACCTTCATGGATATGGCACCGCTGATCCTGATCTGCACACCGATCCTGCTGCCGGTTATCAAGGTGCTCGGCGTCGACCCCGTTCACTTCGGCGTCGTCATGATGCTGAACCTCGGTATCGGGCTGGTGACACCGCCGGTCGGTACCGTGCTATTCGTCGGCTGCGCTGTCGGCAAGGTGGCGATCGAACGAGCGGCACGTCACCTCTGGCCTTTCTGGATCGCCATGCTTGTGGTCCTGCTGCTGGTCACCTACATCCCCAGCCTGGCAATGTGGATTCCCAATGCGATGTACGGGCGATGATGGAAGAAAAAACCGTTTTTAGACCGTTGGTTCCACCCCGGAACCTCAAGGATGAGCTGATCGACCGATTAACCGGCGAAATCATCAACGGCAGCCTGAAGCCCAACGACAAACTGCCGACCGAGCAGGAAATGATCCAGGCGTTCGGTGTCAGCCGCACGGTGGTACGCGAGGCCCTGGCGGCGTTGCGCGCCGACGGCTTGATCCAAACCCGCCAGGGTGCCGGTGCCTTCGTTTCCGACGACCTTCGCCGTCGTCCGTTCCGCATCGATCCCGACGGCACCCATTCTTATTCCGGGGTGCTCGATGTTATGGAATTGCGCATGAGCGTCGAAATCGAAGCGGCGGGGCTCGCCGCCGAACGCCGTACGGACACGCAGTTGAAAGGCATTGCCGTGGCGCTGAAGCACTTCAAAGCCGCTCTCGATCGCGGCGAAGCCGCGGTCGAAGCTGACTTCGAGTTCCATTGCTCGGTCGCAGAAGCGACCGGCAACCAGTACTTCCGTTCCTTCCTGAGTTTTCTCGGGTCGTTCATCATACCGCGCCAGAGCATCCGCCCTGAGGTCACCGATCCCGAACAATACCGGCGGTACCTGGAGAAAGTTAACGGCGAGCACGAAGCAATCCACAAAGCGATTGCCGAAAAGGACCCGTCGGCGGCGCGGCGCGCCATGCGAAAACACTTGGTCAACGGGCGGGATCGTTACCGCAAACTGGCCGAGCAATCTTCCGACGGGAAATAGAGGACGCCGGGCCGGCGCGGCATTCCGCCACCTCATTCGGCGTAAGCGAGGCGAGAGTAGCGATAATCGCCTGACTTCACCTATACTCGGCCAATCGGAAACTGAGGATCGAAGACATGGGTGCGGGAGTCATTCCCTTCTGTGTGAGAACCGGGAAAGTCCAATTTCTGTTCCACAAGACGTTCAGCGGCCGCCGGGAAGGGTTTCTCGTGGATTTCGGCGGCGGCGGCTACGATGGAGAGACCTACAAGCAGACCGCCATCCGCGAATTCGTCGAGGAAACGGATACCATGTATCTGGCCTCGGATATCAGCCAGGCCCGCCGGACGCCGGAACGGATCGATACCCAAATTAAGGTCATGGAAGGCCTGTTCGACCGGACCCTGGCCGCGTTCCCCGACTGGTGGTGCCAACGGGAACCCGGACACAAGGTCCCTCCGAAGGACTGGCGCACGTTTTTCGTCGAGGTCGAGGACCGCAACGTCGAAGAGATCAACCGCGAATGGCTGAGCGACGACGGGACCCGATTCAAAAAACCGCGCCAACTCCTGTGGGTCGGTGCGGAAGAGCTGACCGCGATCTACGCGAACGAACCCTAACGCCTATGGAAACGGGTTCGCCAACTGATCGGCGCGACCGAGGTCATCGGTGCCATCGTCGCGGCCAAGGAAGTGCTGGTATCAGGTCAGTGAGAGCAAAGCCGATACCAGAAGATCCGGATCGTAATAGGGAGCGCTTGTCTTGCTGACGAGCCGGGTTTCAACAACCTGGATACCGAGATCCTTCAAAAGCGTTTCCGGCAACTCCGACATCGGTGTTTTAGCCCGTTTGTCGATGAGGACGAAGTTGAGATAGCGCTCGCTCGGATTGCTTCCCCGGTCATCGGCCTGCAGGTACCCAAGCAGTGTGTTCAGCGCCGTCTTGCCGTCGAGACCCACCTGTTCCGGATCCTCACCGAGGTTGGGAATGTAGACCTTCGGACAATCGTTGCCGGCGATCGCCGTGCCGACACCCTTCGGCAACAGGTTGGCGATCAGGCTGGTGTAGAAGCTCCCCGGCGGGTAGCAGATGATGTCGGCCTGGCCAATCAGCTTGCGGTTCTTCTTTCGCAGGCTGGCTTCCGCCGGGACGAACGCCTCCGCGGTCTCCGACAGGAACAAACGTTCGATGGGACTCTCCAGCGGCTCCGTCTCTTTTCCGGTTAGGCGGTGCTGTCCGATGATCTGACGGCCGTCCCGCAGATCAGCGCCGATGTGAAGCGTCGTGTTGACGACGGCCCGCACGGTGCCTAGCACGTGAACCAGCTTGGAGAACAGGAAGATGATCGGCTCCAGGTGCTGGTGATTGCCATGAAACCCGCCGGCGATGATGAGGTTCCCGATGCTGGCGCCGCGCAAGTCGAAGTCATTGGGCATGGCGTCATGGAAATGTTCGAGCTGACTGCGGATCAGGCGCCGCATGGGGTTAGAAATGTCCTCGATCAACGGGTCCTTGCCGGAAATGATTCCCTTGAGTTGGTCGGCCAGTTCCGCGGCGGAGGCATCTTTCGGCAGGCGGTAGCTGAACAACCGATAGATTTCCGGATGTCCGGTGACCGTCTCGTCGGCGAGCGCCATCAAGCGTGAGCGCAGATCGCCAATCGACGGCATGTCGAAGGATTGCCGCAGTTTTGCCGAACTCCCCCCGGAGTCGAACGGCGTCACCAAATGTATCGAATTATGTGTGTAGTATTTGAGCGCGCGGCTGATTTCGGTCAGTGCCGTGCCGCCGCTGAAAAAAAGCACCCGTGGCCCGAATTCGGGCGCATGCCGGTAGCGCCCGATTCGCAGCGGATCGGGCATTTCCACGGCGCGGCGTACGGTAAGGTCGGACATGGGGCAGATTTTGACCGCCAAAAGCCGCCAAACAACCCTTTTTCGAAAATTGGCTGTGTTTTGTTACAAATAAATGACAAAAAAATGACTAAGAGCAAAGCGAAGCCAAAGGTAGACGCTAAACTGTGACGCCAGAACGATGCAAAACTTGACGCCTGTTATCCGAAACGCGGTTCGCGCCGTAATCCTCCGCGACGAGAAGATTTTGCTCCTCAAAAAAGCCGGGGGTGAGCGTGGCGAACGCTATGCGCTTCCCGGCGGTGCCCAGGGCCTGGGCGAAACGCTTCAGCAGGCTCTCGACCGGGAATGCCTCGAGGAGATCGGGACGCGGGTCGAGATCGTCGACCTGCTGCATGTCGGCGATTTCTTCAAACCGCGCGAGACGGTACCGCCGAGTACACGCCACCTCGTCGAGTTCCTGTTCCACTGCACGGTGCCCGGAGACTATGTCGCGCAAAACGGCGTCAAACCGGACAAGAGCCAAGTTGACGTCGTCTGGGTCGATGTGTCCGATCTGCCGAACGTGAACATGTTTCCGCCGTTGCTTCGCGAATGGCTGCCGGCCGGCGCCGACGGGAAGTCGGTCTACCTCGGAACCATCGAATGAAGGAAATCCCGAAGGGCATTCGCGAGAACTTGCGGTTCCTGATCGTCGAGGTGGAATCCCAGGTTTCCAACTTGAGGACGTTCCTGGCCACCGGCTCGGCCGGCGTCGGCCGCCGGGTCGTCGACCGCAGCGGCTATGCGTATAACCTGAAAATGCGAATCCATGGGAGCTGCTTCGCACATTTGGGCGCAATCAGGAAAAACGGCGACCCGCTTCCCGTGCGCGCAATGGAATCCATCGCCACCGACCTCGAGCGGATCGCCGAATTATGCCGAGAGTGCGTGCACGGCGTCGAAAGCATAAAAAGCCGGCGCAGTTTATCGGCGAACACCTACCGGCCGCTTCTCAACCACGTGTCACGCGGGATTCGCATGATCGAGATCGCCATCGAAAACCACGACACTCAGCGGGCTTTGAAGATCGGTGCTTGCAAGGGCCGCATGGGCAGCGGCGTGAAACAACTGACGGCACGTTATACGGAGGTTCTCAAGAAGCGGAAGAACACTGAAGACCTAATCCGCGCCATGTTCGTTCTCCACGCCGTCGATCAGATGGGCGATGCGCTCCTCAACATTAGTGAAGCGGTGATTTCCGCCAACCTCGGTCAGCCCGTGAACATCGAGCGCTATCATTCGCTCAAGGATTCGGTAGCGCGGCTCGACCTCGACGACGTGACCATCGAACCGGTCGCCGAAACACGGTCGGGAAGCGGTATCTCCGGTATCAGCACGGAAGGCGACGACGGCTATGTGGCCATCTTCAAGGACGGCGAAAAACGCAAGGTCAAGGAAGAGCGCGAGGGTGTCGAGGCATGGCACGACATCTTCCCCGGCCTGGCGCCAAAGATTCTGTCCTATCGCAAGACCGGGCAGTCGGCGTCGCTCCTTATCGAGCATCTGGCGGGGCTTACCTACGAACAGATTCTGCTCAACGAGTCGCGTTCGGTTCTCGACGGCGCCTTCAAACAGCTGACGCAAACCTTGAAATCCGTGTGGAAGGAAACGCGTACGAAGAAGGCCGTGCCGGCTAGGCACATGGCCCAGCTGACCAAGCGACTGGGAGAGGTCTACGCCATTCACCCAGCATTCCGGACCGACGACATGACGGTATGCGGATACAGTATCCCCTCGTTCGAGCGGTTGTTGAAGAAGGCGAAGGCCGCCGAGGCGAAGGTCAAACCGCCGTTCTCCGTCTATATTCACGGCGATTTCAATGTCGACAACATCATCTACGACCCCCTGGAGAAACGGATCAATTTCATCGATCTCCACCGTTCGCAATATATGGACTACGTTCAGGATGTTTCGGTGTTCATGGTCTCGAACTACCGGCTCCAAATCCTCGACGCCCGTGTTCGCGATCGAATTCTGGCCGCGACCCGGCGGTTTCACCGTTTCGCCGCCGATTTCGCCAAGGATGCCGGCGACGACACCTTCGAGTTTCGTCTGGCGCTGGGTCTGGCCCGGTCGTTCGCCACGTCGACCCGGTTCATTCTGGATGAAACGCTGGCCAGCGCCATGTTCCTGCGCTCGCGCTACCTCATTGAACGAGTGCTGGCGACCGACCCGACAGATGCCGCCGGTTTCCACCTTCCCGTAGAGGAGATTTTCGTTGACTGATCCAAAGATCGGTGTTGTCGGCATACCTGGAAAATGGTCGACCGAGGTCCTTGCCGACGCCGTCGAGGCGCGCACCGGATACCGTCTCGTCATCGATATGGGAAGCGTACACCTCGACCTCGCGCGCGGCCGCCTGATGGCTGGAGACACCGACCTATGCCGTTTCGACGGATTGATCGTCAAGAAGATCAGCGCCGAATACAGTCCGGCGACGCTCGACCGCCTCGAGATGCTACGGGTCGCCGAGGCGGCTGGTGTGCGGGTGTTCAGCCGGGCCGTCAACATCCTGCGCCTGATCGACCGATTGAGCTGCACGGTGACGCTCAGGAACGCCGGGATCCCGATGCCGGAGACCCGGGTCACCGAGGATGAGGGTGCCGCCGCCGCCGCCGTCGCCGAATTCGGCAGTGCCGTCTTCAAGCCGCTCTACTCGACCAAGGCGCGCGGCATGTGCGTGATCGATCACGCCGACGGCGCGGCGGCCGTTCGAGATCGGATTACGGCGTTTCGGGCCGAAAACCCGGTCATGTACATCCAGCGCAAGGTCGCGCTTCCGGGCCGCGACATGGGCATGGTCTTTCTCGCCGGCGAGCACCTCGGGACTTATGCCCGCGTGCCGCAGAGCGATGCCTGGAACACGACGATCGAGAGCGGCGGGCGCTACGCCGCCCACGAGCCGCCGGCCGAACAGATCGAACTGGCGCGCAAAGCGCAGACCCTGTTCGAGATGGATTTCACGACCGTCGATGTTGCCGAGACCGAAGACGGCCCCATCGTCTTCGAGGTTTCCGCCTTCGGCGGTTTCCGCGGCGCCAAGGAAGGCATGGGGGTCGATGTGGCCGGCCTTTATGCGGATCACGTGATCCGGGAACTGGAAGGAACACCATGAACAGCACCGCAAGATCCCTCGCCGAAATGACCGATACGTTGCTCGGCGATGCCGGCGCCCCCAAAGCGGAGCTCCATCTCGGGCTCGGCGATTGCACGTTGCGCCTGCGATCGAACTCCGCGGAGTTGATCGCCGGATTGCGCGACTATTTCGGCCACGTCGTCGTTGATCCTAGACAGCCGGACATGGACATCCTCGCCGTCGAACGCGACGCCCCCGAACTCGGTATCGAGTTCGTTGACTGGAAACGCGAACCGGGCAAGACCGGGCGCAAGGATTCGTACTTCGATCTCCCGGACGCGCGTTTGGTCCGCAAGGTGCGGACGGGCATGGTCTTTCTGCAAAGCGAGACCGACCGTATCGCCGCCGGCCCCTGCATCAAATACGACAACCAGGTGATAAACTTCATCAACAGCCAATACATGAATTGGCTGCAGAACCGCGGCTGGGTGATCTGCCATGCCTCGGGGTTGGTCAAGAACGACCGGTGCCTGGCCATTGCCGGCTTCTCCGGCGGCGGCAAGTCAACGTTGATGCTGCGCTTAATGGATGACGCCTCCGTGTCCTACCTCACCAACGACCGCTTGTTCGTCCTCAGCAACGGCGAGACCGAAGCCGTCGGCATCCCCAAGCTGCCGCGTATCAACCCGGGCACCATCGTCCACAACGAGGCCTTGCATGGTCTGATGTCGGCCGAGCAGCGGGAGGCTTTTCTCGCCATGCCGCCGGAGGAACTCTGGCACGTGGAGGACAAATACGACGTCCATGTCGATCGGGTCTATGGTCGAGGCCGGATCGTCGAACGGGCACCGTTGGCGTCGTTTCTGGTCCTCAACTGGTCGCGCGACAGCGCCGAGGCACTCAGCGTCGAAAAGGTCGACCTGAAGCAAAGGCGTGAACTCTTATCGGCGATCATGAAATCGCCCGGTCCGTTCTACCAGTTCCCCGACGGCCGCTTTTACGAGGACACCATGGACCTCGATGAAGAGGCCTACCTGGCGGCTCTCGAGGATGTCAAAATCTATGAGGCGAAGGGAGGGGTCGACTTCGACGCCTTGTATCAACATTGTGTTGGTGAGTTGATGGGGAGGGACACATGACCAGGGAACTGCTTGTACTGCGCCATGGCAAGGCGGAGAAACCGATGGGTGGCGGCGATTTCGAACGGGAGATCACCGATCCCGGCAAACGCGGTGCTCAGCGGATCGGTGTCTGGCTCCTGGGCAACCACTTGCTCCCCGATCACGTCGTCAGTTCGCCGGCCGAACGCGCCATCGAGACGGCCCGCAAGTGCTGCAAGGCGATGGGCATGGGGGCGCAGGGCATCGTCGAGGATCAACGAATCTATCAGGGGTCGAAGAGGGATCTCCTCGACGTCTTGGGCGCCGTACCGGCAAAGGCGAAACGGGTGCTGCTGGTCGGCCATAATCCGGGTCTGGAAGCCCTTGTTTCCCACTTGGGCGGCATACTGACTGGGCTGACGACGGCGGCGCTGGCCCGCATCGAGATGCCCGATGACTGGTCGCGGATGAAAAATGGCGCGGGCCGGATCATCTCGGTGACCGATCCGAAAAGCCTGCCGAAAAAGTTTCCTTTTCCAGGCCCGGGAAGCGACGACCTGCGTGACCGCCCAGCCTACTACTACACTCAGTCCTCCGTCATCCCCTACCGCCTCAATAAGGGAAAGCCGGAAGTCCTGATCATCCAATCAAGCAAGAAGAAGCACTTTGTCGTGCCCAAGGGGATTAAGGATCCCGGTGCGACCGACCAGGAATCGGCGGCCAAGGAGGCCTGGGAAGAGGCTGGCGTCGAGGGAAAAGTGGGTAGCGATCCCCTCGGATCCTATGTCTACGATAAATGGGGCGCCGAATGCACCTGCTACGTCTACGCCATGGAGGTGACGCGGGTTCTGCCCGATGAAGAATGGCACGAACGCCACCGGGGCCGGCAGTGGGTCAAGCCGGAAGAAGCGGCGGCCAATCTCAAGCAGCCGGAACTCGCCCCCATGGTCCTCTCCCTCGCCGATTCCCTGAAGGGCGGCTGAATGGCCGGAACGATCGCAGCCCTCGTCCGTCACGGGGACTACCACCAGATCGCCGGCGCCCCGAGCGCCCACCAACCCTTCGCGCTGACCGACGAGGGCCGCCAACAGGCCGAAGACGGCGCGCGAGAACTCGTCGATATTTGCGCCGCCAACGACTGGCCTATCCGGTACGTCATCGACTCGTCGCAGATGTTGCGCGCCTGGCAGACGGCGGAAGTCCTGGCCGGACATGTCGAGGGGGCGGCGATCGAGAGTTTCGATGCCCTGGCTGAACGCGGGCTCGGCTGCGCCGCCAACCTGACGGTTGCCGAAATCGAAGCGGTTATCAATAAGGACCCGCGCTTTCCTCCGCCGCCGGCCAACTGGAAAGCGGAAAGCCATTACCGCTTGCCGCTACAGGGTGCCGAATCCCTGATGGAAGCGGGAAAACGGGTTGCCGAGCACATTACGTCCCGGTTGGCGGATATCAAAGGTACCGGCGGTTCGGTCAAAGTGTTCGTCGGTCACGGGGCGGCGTTTCGCCATGCAGCTTTTCACCTGGGCGTACTTACCTTCGAACGCATCGCGGAATTGAGCATGTTCCATGGCCGTCCGGTGCTATTGGAGCGGGAGCCTTCCGGCGTTTGGCGGCACATCGCCGGAGAATGGAAAGTACGCCCCAGAGGCGCCGAAGCAAAAGACTAGAAGGAGACATCAAGCACGGCCATGGCGAAAAAAAGCAGAAACAAACCAATTTCATCAAAAAGGGCTCGCGAGCTGAACGAGAAATGGCTCGATGTTAAACTGCCCCAGAAGACGGTCCCCTGGATCGAAGCCGGGAGAAAGGCGATCCGCGTCGATCGTGCCAGTCACCTGTCTTTGAAGCAGGAACTGCGCAAGGCTCGCGAACAGGAACCGTGGAAATGGCCGAAGCGGCGGGTCTTCTTTTTCGCAGACATGCACGCGGATGCCGACGCGTTCATCGCCTCGCTAATCGCTTCGGGCGGCATCGTGAAATCAGGGCCTGAAGACGATGCCTTCGTGCTCACCAAACGCGGGCGCAAGGGCCTTTTCGTAATCGGGGGTGACTGCATCGACAAAGGACCGAGCAGTCTGCGGCTGTTGCGTGTTTTAAGAACACTCAAGGATCGTGGCGCTCGGCTGAAGATCCTGGCCGGAAACCATGACGTCCGGATGTTAATTGGTACGCGTTCGATCGCGGCCGGCAAGGACCCCCGGAATGAACATTTCTTCGTCCGCATGGGCCCGAAGATGGTGCCGTTCTTGAGAGAGGTGTGGGACGAATACCTGGCGGACGGCAACGGTCTTCGCGGCATACCCAGTTCCCGCGATTGCCGCCGTATCCTCTACCCCTCGAAAAAGTGGTTCAAGCGGTTCCCGTTCCACGCCAGTTGGGTGATGCCGGACCAAACCGTCGAGCGCGAGTTAAAGCGCATGAGAAAGAAATGGGAGCAGTTCGAATCGGAGCTTGGGAAAGCGGGCATGTCGATGAGAATGGCCTACGCCGCCGCCCTGAAGTGGCGCCGACTGTTCCTGCACAAGAAGGGCGAGTTCGCATGGTTTTTCCAGGAAATGGTGTTGACCCATCGAGAGGGGTCTTTCCTGTTCATCCATGCGGGTCTCGATGACCGTATCGCACAGGTGATCCAGGACAAGGGTTTGAAGGTCCTGGAAAAGATTTTCAGGGCGCAGTTGCTGGGCGATCCGTTCGAGTTTTACTACGGCCCCTTGGCCAACATGATCCGCACCAAATATCGTCCCGTCGATATGCCGTTGACCGCCTACGGGGCCAAGTTGGTTCATGACATGGGCATCCATGCGGTCGTCCACGGCCATCTCAACCTGTTAAATGGTCAACGGATCATGCTGCGCCGGGGGATCGTCAACTTTCAGTGTGATTCGACGATGGACCGCAATACGCGGAAAAAAGAGGGCTTGTCCGGATACGGTGCGGCCGTGACCATCATCGATCCCGATAAACGGGTGATTGGCATCAGCCGCGATTTCCCCCGCAGCAAGGTATTCAAACCGGCGTGATGCATCGCGACGCCAGTGTGTAGGAAACGGATCCATGAAACGACGTAAAAACAGCTTTCGACACGATTCGCTGCAGAACCAGGAGAGTATTCAGGGCATCCTCAAGGCACTCACGGATGGAGTCGCCAAAGGGAAAATCACCTTCAGCGACGAAGACGACAGCATCACCATGAAAACCGAGGGGTTGATGAACCTGAGGCTGACGGCGTCACAGGAGGACAACCGGAACCGCATTAATCTTCGAATCATGTGGGAAAACTCGGGACGTAAGGCGCCGAAGAAAAAGGCCCTCTCGGTTTCGTCCAAGGGCTAGCTCCGGCGGCGAGGCGCGATCCTTGCCGCGAGGCGGCTCAACTTTTCCTGACCGCGGCCGCTATCTTTTCGAGTTTTTTCGCCATGCTGTTGCGTTGGCGTTTATTGAGGCGCCCCATGTCAACGAAGATGCGCATGGCGTCTGTTTCTTCCCGGATGAATCGTTTGGCATCACCCGAGGCGTCTAGGACATTCTTGAGGAAATAGGGTGTGACGTCGCGTTGGATGCCTTTGACCTGAATCGGATCGCCCGGTTTGGCGGTCACGTAGTCGCGAACCAAGGCGTACGTTTCGTAGGCCAGCGTAACGCCGTCCGGATCGGTGATCCCTTCGAGGCGGGCGGCGAGGTTCACTTCGCCGCCGATTATCGTGTAGTCCATCCGGTCTTCGCTGCCGAAGTTGCCGACATTGCAAAAGCCGGTGTTGATGCCGATGCGCATGTGAAAAGGCCGTTGATATCCCAGTTGCTCCCACTTGGCCCTGAGGTCGACCATGCGCCGCTGCATCTCGATGGCCATCTGCACGCAGGTGACGGCATCCTCCTTGACGCCCTTGGTGGTCGGGTCACCGAAGAAGATCAGGATCGCGTCTCCGATGTATTTGTCGATGGCGGCGCCGTACTTCAGCGCGATCTCGGTCATCTTCGTGAGATAATCGTTGAGCAGAAACGTCAGGTCTTCCGGCTCCAGCCCCTCCGTCGTTGCCGTGAAATCCTTGATGTCCGAAAAAAACACGGTCAACTTCTTACGCTTCGTGTTGATGACGACATCCGTCTCGCCGGTAAAGATCGATTCGTATACCTGCGGCGACAGGTATTTGGAGAGCTTTTCCGACAGTGCCTCCAGAACCTGGGTTTTTTCATCGAGGGACTTGGCGATCGCATTGAGCTGTTCCTCGTTGCGGTCGCTCATTCGCACCAGGCGCTCGCTCTGCTTGAAGAGCTTTTCGTAGCTCTTCAGAAGCTGGGCGAACTCGTCGCGGAGCGAATCCTTGGTAGCCTTGTCGTCGTCGAGGAACGCCTTGGCGGTTTCGATGACGGCCGTCTCGGTCTTAAAGATTTCGTAGCCCATTTTCGCCTCGTTCCCCAATCAGCGCATTGTTACCGCGATACGCCCGGACGTCGCTGAGGTCAATCAGACCCGTAAACGTCTGCGAAGATATTGCACCATAACGTGCTCACTATACTATCGAGAAAGTGGAACGGCATTGATCCTGATGCGATGAAACGGACCGATCATGAATACGAAGGCGTTTGAAGATCTGACCGTGCTTGTTGTCGACGACGAGGAGTTCGCGCTGAAGCTGGCCGGAAAGGTCCTCGACTCGATCGGTATCGGCCAAGTGTTGACGGCGTCCGATGGCCAACAGGCTCTTGATCTGATGGCGGATACGACGGAAGACATCAACCTCATCATCAGTGATATCAGCATGCCCGAACTGGATGGTTACGCCTTTGCGCGGCGCGTCCGCTACGGTGTTGTGCCGCGTTTCAAGAACCTGCCGATTCTGATGCTGACTGGACACGATACGGAGTTGAACGCCCAAAAAGCGCGGACGCACAAGATCAACGGTTACGTTGTCAAACCGGCGGAAAAGGAAAAACTGGTAACGCTGATTCGCCAGGTTATCGGAGACTGAAGCCCGTCTCCTGTTCGTTTTCTGCCGGAAGATCGGCGGGGAATTCGAGTGGGCGAGGGGGTCATCGGATCTGTTGGCCGATCCGCGTCAACTCTCCATTTTCTTCATGTTGAACTTGGCGTGCTCCAAGTCTTCGGCGAACTCCTCGCCCAGCTCCTCCATGGTGTCGTCTTCTTCGTCGAACAACCAATTGATATTCACGTCGACACCGCTCTCGGCGGTTTCCTCGAGGAGATCGAAAAGGCCCATCAGGACTTTGGCCGTGCTGGAGTTGAAGTATATCAGCTCGAAGTTGAACTCGACGGAACCGCCATCCATTTCGCCGAGATGGCTTTCCAATTGCGAGATAACGTCTCCATAAAACGCCGTCACGTCTTCAGGGTAGGATTCGCCCTTGATGGCGAAGACGTTGGCGCCGAAATCGAAGTCGATTTCCGGAGACCTTTCAGTGGCTTCGATCTTGATGTTCTCCATGACTTCGGACCCTTCCAATAGTTCACGCAAATGCTTTTAAGCAGAAAAACGAGTGGTTTTCATCAATATCCGTGAAATCGAAATCGATAATCTCACTCGAGCGCCTCGCGATCTCGATAAATCCGATGCCGGCCCCTTTGCTCGTCGCTTCGGTCGGCTGCCGGAGTTTCTCCTTGTAGAGTTTCTTGATCCCGTCCTCGTCCAATTCCTGCAAATGAGCAAGTCGGGTGTTCAGCCGCTCAACGTCCTGGCGCAGGATCATGTTGCCGCAACTGACGTAAATTTTACCGTCGGCAATGCCGATATTAAGCACGCCGTAACGCAATGTGCTGTCGTCGTCCGTTTCCGAATCAGGCTCGCGTTCGGCCGAGTAGCGAATGATGTTCTGCATCTCTTCGACGAAAATGGCGAACACGTTGCGTATCGTCTTCCGGTCCGCGTCTTCGGGGACGAGCTTTTTCTTCAGGGTCTCACCAATTCCTGTCAGCACGGGTTCCGTCACATAACCGCTGTAACAGAAGATCATCCCCTGTTCGCGCACGGTGTTGCGAAACTCATACATTTCAGCCGCCAGCATCACCCCTCACAATCGTGGCTTAAAGGCGATCATCGAAAGATCATCACGCCGCGTTTCGGCACCCTGATAATCCGCGAAATCACCATAAATGCTTTCCTTCTGACGGGCCATAGGCTGATCCCGGTATTTCAGTATCAGGTCGCGTAGGCGGCGTTTTCCGAACGATCGCCGCTTCGGTCCGCCAATCTGATCGATCAATCCATCGCTGGTCATATAGTAGGCGCAATCCGGGACCAGGGGCACCGTATGCGCCGTGAACGAGGCCGACGGGTCGGTGCGCCGGTAGCCGATACCCTTGCGGCCCCCTTTATTTCGGAGAGCTGGTCTCCCTCAAGGGCCCACAGGAAGAACCGCGCTCCGGAAAACGTCAGCTCGCCAGCAATCGGGTCGATCTGGCAGATTCCCAATTCCAAACCGTCGTCGGATTCGCCGTCGGCGCCGTCCTGCCCGAGGGCCGCCTTGACCAACTGATTCATACGTTGCAAGACGGCTGACGGATACCCGTTGGGGATTTCGATCAATGCCTGATCCAGCGCCCCCGTGGCGATCATCGTCATCAGGGCGCCAGGCACGCCGTGGCCCGTGCAATCGGCACAGACGACGAGAAACCCGTTCTCGCAGGGCCGGTACCAGAATACGTCGCCACCGACCACGTCCTTTGGTTCCCAGAGGATGAAGTAATCCTCCATGTGGTTTTTCAGGTAGTGGGTCAGTTTGAATTTCTTTTCTTGTAAGAACCGCGCTTGCCCGGTTTCGGCTCGGCGGCCTCGACTAGTGCCACGATATCCGACATTTCCCAAAACCGATCCGACACGCCAGCCGCCATCGCGGGGGTCAGCCCGTCGAGGCTCTTATGCTGGCGGACGAAGTTGTAATAGGTCATATGAAGCGCGACGGCATGGGCGTGGTTCTCAACCTTCTTCGAGAAGCCGTTGGTTAGTCTGGTGAAGCGGCGCATATGCATCCGCATCGTGAGGTTCTGGCGCTCGACGTAGGACGTGCTGACGTCCTCTTTGGCCGGGCTGCCTTCGACCCGGCGCTTACGAGCGCCTGTGCATTCTGCTGGGCTGTAGCGGCCCTTCATTGACTCCGGGGCGGCACCGTAGACTTTCACAAGCTGCGCGAAGTCGATATCGCCGCCAAAGGCGCCCTCAACGGCTTCCAGATAAGCCTTGTGGCCGTCCGTCGTAATCTGCACCCGATTGGCCAACCGCTTCGCAACGTCGTCCATGAACTCGATGGCGTACTCGGCATCACGACCGCCAGCCAGGTACGACACGATCAGCTTGCTATCGGCATCCAGTGCTGTCCAGGTCCAGGTATCGCCCGCACCTTCGGGGGCGGCTTTCGCGGTCGCGACGTTCTTCTGCTTGCTGTAGGTGAACGACCAGATTTCATCGCACTGGATACGGCGGCTTTCCAGGTTGCGCACACGCTCATCGTGATAAGCGGCACACGCCTTGCCGGCGTCGATCAAGAGTTTGGAAATCGTGTTCTTGCTGCACCCGACAATTCGCTCGATGGCGCGAATGGAATTGCCTTCGCAAAGCATATGAAGGATTTGAGCGCGCTGTTCGGGTGGAAGCTTTCTCATGCATCTATTTTATCTGCCTCTTGTTATTTGTCAAGCATTTCGGTCAATTTAACTTTCTTCGTTAAATCATGCTTGATCTCATTCCAAAACGGGCGTATAAGAACATATGGAGATCGAGTATGCGGACCCGTCGCTGGCCCTCATCGAAACGGACAACGCGGGGGCAACCCAATTTCCCGTTTCGGTTATTCGGTCTGTGCGCCGGAAATTGACGGTTCTTCGAGCAGCGCCAGATGATCGAACCCTAAGGAACTGGAAGAGCCTACACTACGAAAAACTGAAAGGAGATCGGGAAGGCCAACGTTCGATCAGAATCAACGACAGATACCGGCTCGTCTTTGAGTTGGACAACGACACGACACCGCAGAAAGCAAGGATATCGGCCATTGAGGATTATCACTGATGTCGAACTTTAAAACATCGGCAGTTGAACACCCCGGGTTCTTCATTCGTGAAGAGTTGGAGGCGCGTGGCTGGGAACAGATGGACCTCGCCTATATTCTTGGCATCAGCGTTCAACAGCTGAGCCCTCTCCTGAACGGCAAGCGTGACATTTCGGTTAATATGGCGGCCGCCCTTGGTGACGCGTTTGATGTGCCGGCCGAGTTCTTCGCCAATTTGCAAAAGCTCTACGATCTGAATAAGGCGAAGCGACCGGACCCTGGCGTCAAAACGCGGGCGAATTGGGTAAAAACCCTCCCGGTCCGGCAGATGATCCGGCGCGGCTGGATTGAAGACACCGAAGCTGACTTGTTGAACGTTCAGATGATGCGCTTCTTCGGCACCAACAACGTTGGCGATTTTCCGTTTGTGGGTACCGGCGAGGTGGCAGCGCATGCCCCGAAGAAAACTGGTTATGAAGAGATTTCGCCGACCCAGCTTGCTTGGCTTCACCGGGTGCGCGTTATCGCGGACACAATGGATTGTCCTTCATACTCTCGAAAGGCTCTCGACAAGGCGCTTCCCATAATTCGCGCCCACATGAACGATAAGGACGACCTCCCACACATTCCGCATTTGCTTTGGGATTGCGGCGTTCGATTTGTCGTCGTTGAGCCGCTTGATGGGTCAAAGATCGATGGTGTTTGCACTTGGTTAGACGGCCAGCCTGTTATTGGCATTTCCACCCGTCTTAATCGGATGGACAACCTTTGCTTTGTTATCCGACATGAGATTGAACACGTCATACAGGAAGACGGGAAGCAGGCCTCCGATACTCATGTGGATGTTTTCGAGCCTGATCGAGACCTAAATAACCTGCCGAACGAGGAGCGTCGGGCCGACAATGCAGCGGCGGAGTTTCTTGTTCCGCAAGACAAACTAACGTCGCTCATGCGACGTAAAGGCAAGTTTATTTCTGAGCGAGACGTTCTGGCGTTTGCGGCTCGCCACCACATTCATCCGGCCGTTGTGATCGGCCAAATTCAGTATCGGAGGAATCAAGCAGGCGACAAGAAAGCCTACAGCTGGTTGCGCAAGTACATGACAGGCGTGCGTGACTATTTCACGGATTGGGATTACCGCGACGGCTGGGGTCAGGTCGCGCCCGTTGGCCTATAGGAGGTTACTTTGGCTAACTATAAAGAGCAGCTTCTGCGCACCTGGAATGAGTGGGAAGACATTACGGGAGAGGACGCAAACAACCCCGATGACTTCATAGATTGGGCCGTAGCACATGGAAAGCTAAGGCCGCGCCCCGAGGACCCCCACAAGATTTATCGTCGGCAACTTTCGTCTGTTCTGAGACAGGCGATGAAAATCGATGAGGAAGGCACCACATACCGGGCCAAACAGTGCGTCACAATTGTTGAGCAGGGGGCGCAACGAACTCTGTGGTTCGACGTCGATAAGGGTGGCACGCCTCAACTTCGCCAGAAGGCCGCGAAGCAACGTCGCGACTCAATAGCGGATGATGTTTTCCGAGCAAAGTCCGATGTTGACCACATGAGCTTCGCTTATCCGAATGATGACCAAATTCAGTTTGAGTTGGACTTTACGGAAGACTTTGAAGAGCGAAAAGCGCTGGAATTACTAGAGTATCACCAGAAGAAATCCGGCTAAGATTTCTTCCAGCGCGCCTCTGCGGCGATACTTGCAATTTCCGAGCGTCGTTCAGGAGTCAGCGCCCTAGAGCGCGCCCGCGCACCCTTCCTTCCGGCTTTGCTCCGCTTCTGATTAACCTCATCTTCTGATGCTTCGCCAGTCGCAATATCGATAATGTTCTTAGCGAGCAAGTTTGGATCGCGCGGGCGCTTGGGGCGTTTCTCAGGCATGGTTTTCAATATAGCATCTTGCCGGCGCGGATGCCACCGTATGTCAACCGGCCCCAAATTCAAACTGACCCACTACCGTTTTTCAAGATCGTTTCACTGGGTAACACCGAACGCTGGATGCGGCTCGCGTAGTCGATGCTCTCGGTGATCAGGCCGTGGGCCCGTTTCAGTTCCTCTTCCGCTTCCTTGCGTTCGGTGATGTCATAGAAAACGACGACGATACCGCCTTCGGCGGTCGGTGCGCGAAACGTCTCGATGATACGTCCGTCATGGGTCCGGTCCTCAATATGAACCAGCGACATATCCCGGTAACCCACGACCCGCTGACGGACAAGGTCGTCTGGTTCGCCGGGTCCATAATCTCCCCTTTCGGCACGAACGCGGAGGACTCCTTCCAGCGGCGCCCCCAAATAAACGACGTCGTCAGGCAAGCCGTAAAAGTCACGGAGCCGGTCATTGAAGACTTGCAATCGCAACTCCCGGTCGACCATGAATAACCCGCCTTGCATGGTGTCCAGTGCAGCCCGCAGTTGCGCTTCCTTCGCCGCCAGTTCGGCCTCAGCCTCCTTGCGTTTGGTCACGTCGGCATAGGTGCTGACGAAGCCGCCGCCGGGGATGGGGCCGCCGCGCACCTCGATGAACCGACCGTTCGGTCGCCGCCGTTCGAAATGGTGTTTTTCGAATTTCTGGGCCCGGTCGATCTGGTCCTGGAATATGGCTTCCGGATCCCCGTCGCCGAACTCGTCGCGTGCGATATCATGGGCGATGAAATCGGAGAACGGCCGGCCGCGCTTGGCCAATTCTCCCGGATAGTCGCGTATGGTAAGGAAATTGGCGTTCCAGGCGATCAATTTGAGTTCCTTGTCATAGGCGACGAGGCCCTGGGAAATGCTGTTGAGCACGGTTTGCAGGATTTCCGTCTGCTGGGCCAGTTCGGCGCGGCTTTCCTCCAATTCCGCCGTGCGTTCGGCAACCAGGGCTTCCAAATGATCGCGGTAACGCGCCACTTCCGCTTCCGCCGCGGCTTGCGCCTCCTGCATTTCGTTGTAGACGCTGACCACCTCACCCAGTTCGTCGTTGCTTCGCCAATCAACCTTTTCACGGAGACCCTCTGCCGTCGTTCTGCGCATGGCCTGTTGCAGATGGCGGAGCGGGCGCCCGACGACCCGTTCGGACGAGATGTGGGTGACGAAGACAAGGACGACGGCGAGCGACACCAGGACCAAGATGTCGATCTGCAGACGGTCCTTTATGTGAGCGATGATCCGGTCCTGGCGGAGAACGACGATGATGCGTCCGACCGTTTCGTTGACGCCGCCCGTGTTGAAGACGATATTGCGATCCCGTCGGTATTCCGGGATGGCCGGCGGCGTTTCGATATCACCGGTCTTGCCCAAGAGATTGTCCCGCGAATCCATAACACCGACGCCCTGGATGCCCTCGTCCCGGCCAAGGGCGTCGAGCAGGAACTGGATCCCCGGTTGGTCGAATTCCCAGATCGGCGTTGCGAAGGCGGTTGCCTGCACTTCGATGATATCGCGCAGCTTTAGGACCAGGGCGTCCTGTTGATTGCGGTAATACCGATATTCGAGAACCGCGAACATCACCGTCAGCACCAACCCAACCAGCGGAAGGTAGATGGCGAGAAGTTTCGTGCTCAGCGACCGGAAGGCGCCCAACTCATCCCCCAACGGCAAATTTCAATCGCGGATTGACCGCGACGGGCCCTAAATTGCCTTGATATTACTGAAGATTCCGAGGGATGACAGCATTGATGCATCGGCGGTGGAATCTGGTCATGCGCGGCTTTCCACCCTGTTTCGGACGCAGTATCTTCACGGCGCCCAGTATCAAGGGAAAGGGGGCCAGGGATGATACGGCTGCACGACTATTTGGCTTCAGGGAACGGCTACAAGATCCGCTTGCTGCTGTCGCATCTCGACATTCCCTTCAAGTTAATCGAGTACGACATCAATAAGGGTGAAACGCGGACACCGGCGTTCTTAGCACGCAACGCCAACGGGCGTATTCCCGTTCTCGAACTGGAGGACGGCCGGTTGTTGCCCGAATCCAATGCCATCCTGTTCTATCTCGCCGACGGCACGTCCTATCTGCCGGAGGATCCCTTCGAGCGTGCCGAGACGCTGCAATGGATGTTCTTCGAGCAATACAGCCACGAGCCCTTTATCGCCACGGCGCGTTTCATCATGCACTACCTCGACGAAGATCATCCGCGATGGGCCACATTGGACGAGAAGCGGGAAGGGGGGTACGCCGCCCTCGGCGTCATGGAGAAACGGCTCAACGGCCGCGACTGGCTGGTCGGAGATTCCATTTCTATCGCCGACATCGCACTCTATGCCTATACGCACGTCGCCGACGAGGGCGGGTTCGATCTTGGCGACTATCCCAATGTGAGAGGGTGGATCGATCGGATCGCCGGGTTGCCGGGCCACGTCACCATCGACCAGCGGCCGTAAAGGACGGGGCGTGGATTAATCCGCGTCCTCTTTCAGGTGCAGCGCCACCGAGTTCATGCAGTAGCGCAGCCCCGTCGGTTCCGGACCGTCCGGAAAGACGTGGCCGAGGTGGGCGTCACAACGCGCGCAGAGCACTTCCGTGCGGCGCATGAAGAGGCTGACGTCGTCTTCTTCGGCGACCGCCTCGGGCGTCACCGGTTCATAGAAACTCGGCCAGCCCGTTCCCGAATCGAACTTGGTTTCCGACGAGAACAATGGGTTGCCGCAACAGATACAGACATAGGTGCCGGCGTCCTTGCAGGCATTGTACTTGCCGGTGAACGGCCGCTCCGTGCCCTTGCGCCGGCAGATGTCGTATTGCTCGGCGCTGAGTACCTGGCGCCATTCGTCCGGTGACTTGACGACTTTGTCCATCGAAGCGATTCCTCTCGTGTGTCGTTCCTAGACAGTATCTGGGTGCGCAAGGGCCGGGAACAACCCCTGATGCGGCGTTCAGATCTTGCCGTCGTAGGCGTTGCGGCCGATCGGGCAGGCGATCAAGGTGAACCGGTCGCGACCGAAGGCGGACGTCAACGCCTGTTCGAGGGTCTCTTCATCGGCGGCGACGATGCCGACCCCGCCCATGGCCTCGGCGAGGTGCACGAAATCGGTGCCGCCGAAGTCGACGCCGAGATTGTCGTATCCGGTGTTGCGTTGTTTCAACTCGATCAGCGCCAGTTGTTCGTCGACGAAGACGACGATGGGAATGGCTAGCCGCAAATCGCGCAGCGTCGCCAGGTCGCCCAACACCATTTCGAGGCCGGCGTCGCCGGTGAAGGCGCAGACCGGGCGTTCAGGTTCCGCCAGTTTACGCCCGATGGCCAGCGGCAGCGCTACGCCCATGGTGCAGAGCGCCGTCGACTGCAAGAGCGCGCGGGGCTCGTAACACTCCCAGGCCTGGCTCAGCAGGATCCGGTGCGCACCGGTATCGACCGTAGCGACTGTGTTTCTGGGCAGCGCCCGGCGCGCCGCCCGGCACAGGGCCTCCGGTCCCCAACTGCCGTCGCCGGCGAAGGCCTGCTTATGAGTATCGCGGACCCGCGACGGTTCGCCATCAAGCCAGACGCTTCCGGGCCCGATACCGCGCCCGAGCGCCTCGAGACCGGCGCCGATATCGCCGACGAAAGTGTGGCGTGCCTGATGCACGTAGTGGGTATTCGGCTGCGCCGAAATCTCCAAGACCATCTTGTCGGCGCCCCACGGCGCCACCCAGCTCGAGCGCATCTCGATGGGATCGTAGCCGGCGAGCAGGACGAAGTCGCTTTTTTCGATCAAGGGCTGCAAGATGGCGTCGGCCTTGGGCGACAGGCCGGCGCCGCCGAGTGCCAGCGGATCGTCTTCCGGTATGACGCCTTTCGCCTTGTAGGTGGTAATCACCGGGATCGAAAAATCACGGGCGAAAGACTGAACGGTATCCGCGGCATCATGGTGAAGGACATCGACGCCGGCGATCATCAGCGGCCGTTCGGCATTGGCCAGTGCGGCGCGCGCCGCCTGCAGTTCCCGCCCTTCGGCCGGTGCCATCGGGGCCGGACGGACGCGCGGCGGAACGTCGCGTTCGGGCTGCTCGGCATTGGCGATACGGATCGGGATATCGATGTGCACCGGGCCGGGCCGGTCGTCCATGGCAATGGCGACAGCCTTGTCGATGATCTCGTCGATGGCGCCGTCGGCCGCCGTGAAGCTAGCCTTGGTGATCGGCTTCAGGATCTCGCGGTGATCGAACACCTGGTGCGTAAACGTCACGGCCACATCAGGATCGATGGCGCCGGTCAGATAAATCAGGGGCACCTGGTCCTGGTAGGCGTTGGCAATAGCGTTGACGGCGTTGGCGACGCCGGGTCCGATGGTTGCCAACAGCACGGCCGGCGCCTTGGTGTAGTGATGGGTTCCCTCGGCCATGAAACCGCCGGCGTTCTCGTGTTTGACCAGGACGAAGGTGATGCCGGCCTCTTCCAGGGCTTGCATCAGGGTCAATACCTCGCCGCCGGGGATGCCGAAGGCGTGGCGGCAACCGGCGGCATACAAACGCCCGGCGATGATGTCGGCGGTTTTAGGCATGTTTGCGTCCGGGCGCCGCGGCGGCTTCCGCTTCCGCCAATTTCGTATATCCGTCGCGGGTTTGCGGCAATTTGCGCCCGAGGATCTTACTGGCCACCAGGTTGCGCAGGACCTGGGCGGTGCCGCCGCCGATGGTGAACATGCGCGCATCCCGGTACATACGCTCCATCGGCAGGTTGCGCGAGTAGCCCATGGCGCCGAATACCTGAAGGGCGTCGCTGGTGACCTTGATCGCCGTCTCGGAAGCCAGGATCTTGGCCTGAGCGGCGAGCAGCATGTCGGGGAACTCGTTGCCGTCCCATTCGGCACTGGCCGCCGCTTTGTAGATCAAATTCTGGGCGGCGGTGATGCCGGTCGACATGTCGGCCAGCATCCATTGCAGGCCCTGGAATTCGCAGATCGGCCGGCCGAACTGCTCGCGCAGGCCGGAATAATCGAGAGCCTCTTCGTAGGCTCCCTCGGCGACGCCCAGCGCCACCGTGGCGGCGCCGACGCGCTGTGAGTTGTAGGCGTTCATCAATCCGGCGAAACCGCGCTTAAGGCCTGACGGCGGCACCACCATCATCGACGCCGGCACCTCCAGGTCCTCGAAGATGATTTCGGTTTCGGTAATGCCGCGCAGCCCCATGGCCGGTTCGCGGGTGCCGATCTTGAGGCCGTCCGCTTCGCCCCGGACAGCGATGAACCCGGCGATACCCTGGTCCTCGCCGTCCACAAAGACGCGCGCAAAGATCAGGTGCAGCTTGGATACGCCGCCGCCGGTAATCCAGTGTTTGGTGCCGTTGAGAACGTAGGCGTCGCCCCGTTTGTCGGCCCGTGTCGTCATCTCCGTGGCGGCACTGCCGGCTCCCGGTTCGGTGATGCAGATGGCCGGCTTGTCACCGCCGAGGACCAGGCCGGCGGCCAGCTGCTTCTGCTCCTCTGAGCCGTATTTCATGATGGCGCCGATGGCTCCCATGTTGGCCTCGACGACGATGCGCGCCGAGACGCCGCAGACCTTGGCCATCTCTTCGATGACGAGAACGGCGTCGAGATAGCTGGCGCCGGCACCACCGTAGGCCTCCGGGAGTGTCATGCCCATGAAACCGGCGTCCTTCAGGACCTCGACGTTGTCCCACGGGTATTCCTCGGAGCGGTCGATCTCGGCGGCGCGCGGCGCGATCTTGTCGCGGGCCAGGCGCCGCGCCGTTTCCCGGATTTCTTTTTGCGTGTCTGTCAGGTCGAACATGTTCCGGCCTCAATAATATCCCGCCGGTCGTGATGGACCGCGGTGTGATGATCGATATTCAGCTTTCGGCAAGCCTTTTGCCAAAGGAGGACAACATAGTAGCGACAATGTGTTCATGAGAAAAACGAATAATTCGAATGATTTAGTTGAGAAAAATAAATGTTATTCGACGCCGCCATAAAGCTTCAGGAGCTCGACATTGAGGGCCTTGACCAACAACGCCTTCGGGTTGGCCATGCGTTCGATCAGCCCGACGCTGCGATAGAGCGGCGGCTCACCTAACGGCACGGCCCGGACCTTTCCCGGAAAGACCTTGTCGACCGGACGTTTGGGGACCACGGACACGCCGAGGCCGCTGGAGACCATGGCAGCGACCCCTTCCAGGGCATCGATCTCCATGTCCGGCCGCACCCGGATGCCGCGGTCCCGGAGATGTGCGTCGATGATGCCGCCGGCCCAGGCGAGACGCGTGAAGCGGATGAACGGCAGCGCCTCCAAGAGCGCCTTGTCGGTCTTGCCGCGCGTGCCCTTGGGCGCGATCACCATCAGCGGTTCGCGCCCGCAGGCATGCCAACTGATGCCCGCGGCCAGTTCGGCCGGTTCGCTGACCACGGCGACGTCGAGGTGACCGCGGCGGACGCCGTCAGCCAGTTCCGCCGACAGGCCGCTGGACACCCCGATCCTGAGTTCCGGATGGGATTGGCGGAGCGACACCAGAGCCTGCGGCAACACGCCGGTCAGCACCGTCGGTACGGCGCCGAGGTCGAGCCGGCCGCCGACCGTTTCGGCACCGACGCTGTCCGTCAGATCGTCGCACAGCCGGATGATTTCACGGGCCCGCTCGACCAGCGCCTTGCCGCGCGCGTTGAGCAGGGGCGGTCGCGTCGAGCGGTCGAAGAGCCGCGTCCCCAACTGGTCCTCCAGGGCCTTGACGTGCAGGCTGACTGCCGATTGTGTGAGGCCGACGACGTCGCCGGCGGCGGCGAAGGTGCGGTGTTCGGCGATGGCGATCAGGGTCTTGAGGTGGCGCAGGTCCATGGCCAGAGATTAGCCCGCACCGCAGATAGGGGCCAAGCCCCACCCGTCACCAGATGGGAATAGCACCTCCTGGACGGAATGAGTTAGACCGGGAACCCCTGCCAAAGGTCCTCGACCATCTTGCGGTCGTTCATGGCCTGGTTGACCATTGAGCGGAGCAGATCGCGGACGGAGAGGATGCCCGCCGTCTTACCGTCATCCTTGACGACGAGATGGCGTGTTCCTTGGTCGCGCATCGAAAAAACCGCGGCGAGGATCGATTGATCGAGAGTAATGCCGACGGGGTCCGGCGTCATGACGAACTTCAGTGCCGTTGTCGCCGGATCATTGCCCTGGGCGACGACCCGCTCGAGGATATCCCGTTCCGTGATGATCCCCTTCAGATCGTCGCCTTCGCAGACGAGAACGGTCCCCACGTGCCGGTCAGCCATCGCTTGTGCGGCTTCCATGACCGTCGCGTCGCCGGGAAGTTTCAATAAGTCCTGGTCGCAGAGAAATTCGCTGATCGGTGTGTCCAACATCTTTTTGCCCCAACTCCAAACACGTGGCGGCCAGGCAACGACCCATCCGCCCACATTTACCTGTCCGGCTCTTTATGGAACGGCCCACAATGCACCGCATTGACCCGGATCAATTGCAATTCCACCGGGCATATGGATTCCGACCTTTGCCTCGATTACACTTCGCGCGATCGAACACGGGTTTCCACATGACCGACACACCGCCTTTGATCCGTCTCGCCGGAGTGACCAAGACTTTCGGCGCCAACCACGCGCTCCGCGGCGTCGATCTGGAGGTCGCCAAGGGCGATTCGCTGGTGCTGATCGGTGGGTCGGGCGCTGGTAAGACTCTGCTGCTCAAGTGCATCATGGGATTGATCCGGCATACCTCGGGCACCATCGAGGTCGACGGCCGCGACGTCACCTCGTTCCGTGGCGACGAGCGCATCGCATTCCTTGACCGTATCGGCATGACCTTCCAGCGATCGGGCCTGTTCGATTCCATGACCACCTGGGAAAATGTCGCCTTCCAGTTGGTGCAGGAAGGCATGGACGGGGACGAAGCCAAAGCCCGTGCCATCGAGAAACTCGCTGCCGTCGGCCTCGAGGCGGCGACGGCGGATCTCTACCCGGCCGAGCTGTCCGGCGGCATGCAGAAACGAGTCGGTCTGGCCCGCGCCATCGCCACCGACCCGGAAATCCTGTTCCTCGACGAACCGACGGCCGGTCTCGATCCGATCATGACCAACATCATCAACGAGCTGATCCTGGACATCGTCGGGCAACTGGGGGCGACCGTGGTGTCGATCACCAGCGACATGCCGAGCCTGAAGGTCATCTCCCAGCGCGTCGCCATGATCCACGAAGGACAGATCATCTGGGACGGCGCCACCAAGGACGTCGAGACGTCGGGCAACCCATACGTCGATCAATTCGTCCATTCGCGGGCGGAAGGGCCGATCGAAATGGCGGTCGCCGCCCTCTGACACGGTTTGGAACCGCATGTTCTTCGAAGGCTTCACCCTGGAGACCGTTGCTGTCGATGCCGGCGTCCTGAGGTTGCGCCGCGGCGGTTCGGGCCCGCCTCTTCTTCTCCTTCATGGCAACCCGCAGACCCACGCCATGTGGCATGCCGTGGCGTCTAGGCTGGCCGAGCACTTTTCCGTCATCTGTCCGGACCTTCGCGGCTACGGCGGTTCGTTCAAGCCTGCACCGACACCCGATCATGCACCATACGCCAAACGAGAAATGGCCAAGGACATGATCGGACTCATGGACCACCTTGGGTTCGATCGGGTCAACATCGCCGGGCATGATCGCGGCGCCCGGGTGGCGCATCGTCTTTCCCTTGATTTTCCGGACCGCGTCGAGCGGCTCGCGGTCCTTGATATTGTACCGACGATCGAACACTTCGAGCGGACCGACATGGCCTTCGCCTTGGGATATTACCATTGGTTCTGGCTGGCTCAGCCACATCCTTTTCCGGAGACCTTGATCAACGCCGCCCCAGAGGATTGGTTCCGCGCCCACACGTCGCGGGAGCCCAAACCTTCCGGCTTCTTTCAAACGGATGCGTTGGCAGGCTATCTGGCCGCCGTGCGCACGCCGGAAATGATCGCGGGCATGTGCGAGGACTACCGGGCGGCGGCGACGATCGACTTGAACCATGATCGCGACAGCCGTGAGCAAAGCCGGCGTGTCCATTGCCCGATGTTGGTGCTGTGGGGCGCGAAGGGCAAGATCGAGCGGTGGTACGAGCCACTGGCCATCTGGCGTGAATATGCAGATGGACCCGTCAGTGGCCGGGCCCTGGACACCGGGCATTATCTGGCCGAAGAAGCCCCTGACGCCGTCGTCGATGCATTCCAGGAATTCTTCGCGCCCTAAAAAGCCCCAAAGGTTGCGTAGGGAATTGCCGGCCCGTCCGCCCGGCCCCGTACTTCAGCTGGATGGCCTTATACGATTTTCGGGCCGGTGCGCGTATGCCTTGGCATCGCGGAGGGGACCGTTTCATGGTCAACATCCTCCGGCCATCGTTGCGCCCATAGGCGACGACCGAAGAGATACGCGACGTGATTAGGATTCCGGGGAAAACGGCGAAGAGGTTCAGCCTAGGCGGCGTTGACGACCGGCTTGTAGACCGCGCGAAGGTCGAATTCGCTGACGTCGGTCACGGCATCGCAGGTCGGAGAAACCGGATACCCGCCGACGAAATCGAGGCCGGAACACATGGCCGCCGTATTCAGGCTCAAGGTCCGCGTTCCGAAACCGTAGGTCACCAGGTTTTCGTCGCTGGCCCGCATCGAGAAACGGTCGAGCATGCCGATGATCTGGGCTTCGCTGCGGGAATCATCGTAAAGGTCGACGCCGACGCCATGGATGCCGGCAAGACGGAGATCGAGGAAATTCTGAAACTCGATGGGGACGCGGGCGAAAACAGGACGCGATGCGGAGCCGAGCGCGGAAACCAAGTCGCGATAATTGAACTCCGTAAGACGCGTCGGCAAACCGATGATTTCGAACGCCAGACGTGCCGGATCGACGTTTTTCAGAAGCGGCCTCGATTCGATCAGGTAATCGATGCCTGTCTCTTCCGTCAACGTAGTGAAATGGATGGGCAGCAAAATCGTACTGCGCAGACCCTGGGCCGACATCCGTTCGAGTTCCGGGATGGCTGAGCGGAGCACAAAGAGATCGAGTTCGGCGACGGCTTTTAGATCATCCGGTTGTGGCAATACGTCGCGCCCCGATACGAAGCCGACGCAGGCCATCCGACGCACCGCGATGCACTCGAATATCTCAAGGGCCTTGTCCTTGACCGACATCATCGGGCGGAACCGAAGATGCGTCTCGGCACGCCAGTCGATGTCCGCCAGGTCTTCTCCGGGGTGGTCCAAGTCCTCTGTGTCGCCGTCATGCAGCGCGCTGTCGATGGTCCATAGGCGCCGGAAACCGGGTTTTCCGCCATCGTCCAAGGACCAGGTCAACATCTCGATCAGACTGGTATCCGCTTCCGTCCCCAAAAGCTTGTGGAGGATACGTTGGCCAATTTCGGCGCAGCGATGAGTCGCTTCCTTTTGGCTGCCGCGGGTGGTGAATACGACATACGATTCGTCGTCGAACGGGCACGAGACGATGAATTGATCAGAGTAACTTCGCAGTATCGACCGCACTGACTCGTGAACGCGGTCACGCAGGTGCCCCCAATCCTTTCCGAAATACTTGATCAGCGGCCCGAGGCCGAGCAACTGCATGCGGCCGATCAGTTCATGGCCGTGATGCTCCAACCTTAGGCTCAAGCGTTGGAGGGCGTCTTTTCGTTCTGTTTCGGCGTCCATTGCCAGCACCGGTATTTCGGTCATTCCTCGTCTCCGAATTCATTCTAACCGAGAATCGAATCTCGTTAAATTTCTTTATACGATAATCCAGAGCCCTGGCACTCAACGGCGGCGATGGCTGCGGACGACCATTAATCGCCGTCGCCGAACATGCAGGACTCAATTGAGGTCAATAGCTGCTCCTTGGAAAACGGTTTCTGCAAGGTGTCGCAGGCGCCGTAGTCCTTGGCGATTTGAAGGAAATCGAAATTCTGGCTACGACCCCCGCCGGACATGGCGATGGTCTTGACGGCGGGAAACTGGCGTTGGATCTGGATCGTCGTTTCGACGCCTTCCTTGACCGGCATGATCATATCGACGATGGCGACATCGACCGAGGTTTCCGACATCAACACCAAGCCGTCAATGCCGTTTTCGGCTTCCAACACGGTATGCCCCGCTTCTTCGAGAATGGATCGCAACGAATAGCGAACCGATTCCTCGTCGTCGATTACGATTACACTTGCCATTATTAGTTAGACCTCCGAACCCGTTCAGTCTCTCACACTTGCCCGGCGGCCGGAACGGGTGCCGTGGGCTAAGCTCCATGGATTGATCTTGTTGCCCAATTCGATCCGGGCTCCTAAAACAGCCCTGAATTGGGTAAGCTCATAAAGTTGTATGCGTTGGTGGGAACGAAGAGAGGGGCACCATGTTCGAAGCAGCCGAATTGGGACGCAAGGTCACGAAGAAGGAGTTTGAGGCGCAGGCGCCGGACTTACGTGTCAAAATGCTGGAAATGCAACAGGCGCTGCGGAAATGCGATTTCCCGGTGATCGTCGTCTTCGCCGGTGTCGATGGCGCCGGCAAGAGCGAAGCTGTCAACCTTCTCAACGAATGGATGGACCCCCGCTGGATCGTGGCACGTGCTTACGGTCCCCCTTCGGACGAGGAGCGCGAGCGGCCCGAGTTCTGGCGCTACTGGCGAGACCTGCCGCCGAAAGGTCAGTTCGGCCTCTTCCTCAGCGCCTGGTATACGCAGCCTCTCCTCGACAACGTTTTTGGCCGCATCGGCAAGGCCAAGCTCCACGACCGTCTGGAACGGATCGCGGGCTTCGAACGTACGCTCGCCGCCGCCGGCGCCCTGATCCTCAAGTTCTGGATGCACCTCAATAAGGGGGCGCAGAAAAAACGTCTCGAGAAACTTCAGAAGCACCCTTTCCATCATTGGAAGATCACCAAGAAGGACTGGGACAACTGGAAACGCTACGACAAGTTCGTGACGGCGGCCGAGCGCATCATCATGCGGACCAGCACTGGCGAGGCGCCCTGGCACATCGTCGAGGGATTGGATTCGCGGTACCGGTCGCTGACTGTGCTGACGACCATCCACGATGCCGTCGTCGCTCATATGGATCATCGCAACGCCGAAGCGGCGCTGCGCCAGAAACAGCGCAAACGTAAACCGGCGGCACCGGCCGTCCAGGAAGCGGTCCTTGGCGACGCGACCATACTGTCGCGCCTCGACATGACACAGACGGTGGAACCGGAGGCCTACCGGCGCCAGCTGAAACAGTTACGCGCGCGCCTGCACAAGCTTTACCGCAAATCCAGCGAAAAGAAGCTGTCGACCGTCCTTGTCTTCGAGGGTTGGGACGCCGCCGGCAAGGGCGGCGCCATCCGGCGCATGACCTCGGCGCTCGATGCCCGCGACTACCGGGTGCTGCCGTTCGCCGCACCGACCGAGGAGGAACGCGCCCAACACTACCTGTGGCGCTTTTGGCGGCAGTTGGAACGGGCCGGGCGTTTCACGGTGTTCGACCGCAGCTGGTACGGGCGTGTCCTCGTCGAACGGGTCGAGGGATTCGCCACCGAACAAGAGTGGCGCCGCGCCTACGCGGAGATCAACGAGTTCGAGGCACAGCTCATCGAACACGGCATCGTCCTCATGAAATACTGGGTCCACATCGATAAGGACGAACAGGAACGACGCTTTCAGTCCCGCGCCGAGACACCCTACAAGCGCTGGAAGCTGACTGATGAGGATTGGCGTAACCGCGAGAAATGGGACGGCTACGAGCAGGCTGTCAACGAAATGGTCGAACGAACCAGCACGCTGAACGCGCCGTGGACCCTGATCGAGGGCAACGACAAGAAGTTCGCCAGGCTCAAGGTGATCCGCGAGCTCTGCCTGCGGATGGAGAAGGCTCTCGACTGATGGTCTTCGGCGGGTAACGCCGGCCACGCCGACCGATCCGATCACGATTGCGTCCCCAGGGAGGCGACTTCTCCTACCGGGGGCATCCGCCGGCCCGGTCCCGGACGGGGGATCGGTGCCGCACCCTTAAGGGGCAATTTTCCACAATTAAATACTGTAATTTGGGTTCACACGGTTGTCACACCCTGGCGATCAAGCTGTCACAAAAATGCGATATGAACGTCATGAATGGTTCATTGGACTTTCCCGGCACCGACGGCGAAGCTGAAATAGCTGGGCCATTATCCGACGGACAATCATGAACATACAAACATCGCAACTGGGTAACGCTCTGAAGCAGGCAAGTCCTTATGCGACGTCGGGAACGGCGCCGATCAGGCAGCAGATGGGCGGAACGGTATCAGGCGCAACCGGCCGAGTCTCCTGGGATTCGGGGGCCGGGCACCCTTCCTTCTGGCCAACGAGGACCGAGTTCATGGCAATCTTCGCGGAAATGAAAAAAATCTTCAGTGCGGACGACATGAAGAAGTCCAAGAGGCGCGAGGCCTTGAGAAAGTCTCTCGTTAAGTTGGAGAGCAAAGGCGAAACGATCCGCAAGTCCCTCAAAGAGGCGAGTTCCAAGAAGAAGCAGAAGGATCTGGAGACGAAGCTGGAAACGAACCTTCGTCATCAGCAAAAAGCCCGCAACCTGATCAAGGAACTGGGCTGATACCGGCGAGATCATTCGCCGGTTCCGGTCTTATTTCCCGCGTGGTCAAAAGACAGCGCGACGGATCAGGTTGAGCCCGATGATCAACAGCGCCACCAGCATGACCTTGCGGAAGGTGTCCTGGTCGATCTTCTTGCGGATCACCTCGCCGATCAGGATGCCGACCATGCCGGGCACGCAGGCGTAAACGGATAGCGGCGCCGTTTCGTCGTTGAGCAGCCCGTTGGCCCAGTAGGACAGCGCCAGCGGTATGGCGCCCAATGTCCAGATCATGCCGACGACACGAACGAAGGTATCCTTCGGTAGCCCCAGCAAAATGAAATACATCATCATCGGCGGTCCCCAGATGGTCGAGACCCCGCCGAGGATGCCGCCGAGCGCACCCGACAGGGGACCGGCCCACTTCTCCGTCTCGGCCTTGAGCGGTTTGCCGTGCGGCCGGAACAGGTTGGGCAGGGCGAATATGGCGACGCTGATGCCGAGAACGCCGAACAGGACTTGCGTGTCCATGCCGGCGACGAAATGCGCCGTCGCCACCAGGCAGATCAGGAACGCCGCCGCCATCGGCCAGAACCGCGCCAGGGGTTCGAAGATGCGGCCCATGCGGAAGGCCTGCCACAGGTTGGTGACGACGATGGGGATGACGATCGTCGCCAGCACGATCTTGGGCTCCATGAAATTGACCAGGATGGCGATGGAGACAATCGGCAGGCCGATGCCGGTCACGCCCTTGACGATGCCGCCGACAATAAGCGCCAAAGTGAGGGCGAGAAATTGGATGTCGTCGAGACCGAGCATGGAGTCAATCAGTCTCTGCTCGGCAAGGGTCCGTTGCCATCTTCGGGTCGTTCGCGCATTTCGGTGAATGATACATCGGCGGTTTCAGGGCGGCTGAGGGGTGGCCATCCTATGGTTGGGCCCGAATATTGGCAAACGCCGTGAGCGGTAGGCCCTGTGTGCAGGGTCAGGACTCATGAGCCTTCATAATCTATAGAGCTATATAGCACTTGTGAAGGCTGGGGCGGTCCTGTATCGTATCGGTTTCCGAAGTGATTCCGTACACGGGTGCTTTCCTTGGAACTCATACGCCTGGCCGAAACCCTGAGCGATACAAATGGTCCGGAAGCGGCGCGGGTGCCAAAGTACCTACTTTTATCCGACAGCATCGCGCGGGCAGTCGAGGCCGGTGAGCTAGTGCCCGGCGAGCGCTTGCCCGGCGAAGCGGAACTGGCGGCGCAGTTGCCGGCCAGCCTGGGCACCATCCAGAAGGCGTTAGCCCATTTGTCGGAACGCGGTCTGGTCGTCCGCCGCCACGGGGCCGGGACTTTCGTTGCCGATCGCAAGCGCCAGCTGCACGACCTCTGGCATTTCCGTTTCCTGGCTGACGACGGAGAGACGCTGCTGCCCGTGTTTACCCGGGTCGAGGGCGTTGCTCGGGTCGACGAGGAAGGTCCCTGGTCCAAATTCCTGATACCGGCCGAGGTGTTCGTCCGCATCGAAAGACGCATCGACGTCAATGGCGAGTTCCCCTGCCTGAGCCGCCTCTACGTCGCCCATCCCAGGTTCAAGGGCCTGCTCAAGGAGAAGAAGCGGGCGCTCGACAACGCCAACATCCGCGCGTTGCTGCGCGAACAATACGGCGCGCCCACATTACGCGTCGTCGAGCAGGTCGGTGCCGAAGCGATGCCGGCCGACGTCTGTGAGGGTCTCGGGATCGATTCCAGCGCCATTGGCATGGTCTGCCATATTCTCGGCTATGGCTTCAGAGACGAACCGTTGACCTACCAATTGCTTTACGTGCCGCCGGGTGCCCGGCGTCTGGAAATTCAACCGCGCTTGCCGCGGACATAAAGGGAGGAACCGATGCCCCATTCCCGATACCTGCCCCATGAGATGGGCTCGGCCACGGTGTCGCCGACCGGCCGTTTCGAGGCCGGCTCCTATCAGGAATTCACGGTCACCTACACGGCCGGGCGTTTCGGCATCGATGACACCGGCTCGATCAAGGTCGTGCACCGCTTCGCCTCCGACATGGGGCGCCCGCAGTTCGACGACCCGGCGGCGCCCAATTTTATATCCGTCGAGGCCTCGAACGGCGCCGTGCTGCTTGCCGAATACGACGGCAAGAGCAACATCCGGCCCTGGGACAAGACCCTCTACATCAAGGTGGTGCGCGGGTTCTTAAGGGAAGGGGACCAGATCATCATCCGTTTCGGAGACCGCCGCCAGGGTTCGCCCGGTATCCGCATCCAGACCTTCGCCGAGGAGACCTTCGAGTTTCGCGTTATCGTCGATGCCATCGCCACCTACAACTACGTGGAACTGCCCGAACAGCCGCACATCGCCATCGTGCCGGGCCCGCCAGTGCTGTGGAAGGCGGTCCTGCCGACACTCAGGCGAAAGGGCGAGCCATTCCGGCTCGCCATGAAGGGTGAAGATAAATGGGGAAATCCGTCGGATCAGTGCGATACGACATTTACCTTGAAGGCCAACCTGCCGGTCGACGGCTTGCCGGAGCGCGTGACCTTCGATCCGGGCGCCTTCGCCCAGGTCTTCGACGATCTCCGTGTCGGCGAGAGCGGCGACCTGGTCATCCAGATGATCGACGCCGACGGCGCGATGGTGGCCCGCTCCAATCCGCTGCGCATCGTCGAGGCGGCCGACTTGCTGCCCTACTGGGGCGACCTGCACGGCCAGTCGGAGGAGACCATCGGCACCAACTCGGCCCGCGACTTCTTCAACTTCGCCCGCGACCGAGCCTTCCTCGACGTCTGCTCGCATCAGGGCAACGACTTCCAGATCACATCTGATTTCTGGGCCCATCTCAACGAACTGACGGCCGAATTCGACGAACCGGGTCGCTTTGTCGTCTTTCCCGGCTACGAATGGTCCGGCAATACCGGTCTCGGCGGCGACCGCAACGTGCTCTACCGCCACGAGGGCCGGCAGATCCATCGCTCGTCCCACGCCCTGGTCGACGACCTCACGGATGCCCATACGGATGCCCATTCGGCGGCGGAACTGTTCGAGGCCCTAAAAGACGAGGACTGTGTCGTCTTCGCCCACATCGGCGGCCGCTATGCCGATATCAAGATGGCTCATGACATTCGCCTTGAGCGGGCCGTCGAGGTGCACTCCGCCTGGGGCACCTTCGAATGGCTGATCGAGGACGCCTTCGAGCAGGGGTACCGGGTCGGTATCGTGTCCAATTCCGACGGCCACAAGGGGCGCCCCGGAGCCTCGCACCCCGGCGCCACCAGTTTCGGCTCCTACGGCGGGCTGACCTGCATGTTGGCGCCGTCGCACGACCGCGACGGTTTGATCGAGGCATTGAGGAGGCGCCACCACTACGGGACGACCGGCTGCCGTACGGTCCTCGACACGCGCATTCGCTTCGATGGCGAGGCGCAACTATTCGATGACGACCCCAACCTGGGCCCGGCCGAATCGCACGCGGTGACCGAGGCGATGATGGGCGACATCCTCAGCTTCGACGGCGACGAGATCGAGTTCACTATCGATTGCCACGCCACCGCCCCCATCGAACGCATCGACATCCGCAACGGTCTGGAGACCATCGAGACCTTGCGACCCTACACCGAGGCGGATCTTGGCCGGCGCATCCGTGTCATCTGGGAGGGTTCCGAATACCGCGGCCGCGGGCGAGAAACCTATTGGGACGGCTGGGCCGAACTCATCGGAAATGCCTTCGAAGGGGTACGGCCGATCAACCGCTACAACCAGGACAAAAGGTGCGGGCCGGTCTCGAAATCGCGATTGGAATGGACGGCCCTGACCACCGGCGGTTTCGGCGGCTTCGATGCTTGGCTGAAAGAGGCGGACTCAGGAATGCTCAGGATTCATACCAACCTGGTGAAGGCGGAGATTCCCGTCTCCGAAATCGGCTACCAGGATACGCGCTTCGAAGCCGGCGGCATCAACCGCGGCATCCGCGTCTTCCGCATGCCCGACGACAATCCGCACCGGGCCGTGACCGTAAAGCGGGGGTTGCCGGTGAGACCGGACGGCGACAATGCCTACTATGTACGCATTACCCAGGGCGACGGCCATTTCGTGTGGTCGAGCCCGATCTACGTGTTCCGGAACAGAGGGGCATAGAATGCCACGCGGCATCGATCATTTGGTCCTCGCCGTCAACGACCTCGACGAGGGGGCGGCTTTCTACGAACGTCTGGGGTTCACCCTGACGCCGCAGGCCCAGCACCCTTTCGGAACCGGCAACCGCCTGGTCCAACTCGGCAACGGCTTCCTCGAACTCCTGACGGTGACCCGCCCCGAGGACATCGTCGAGGCGGAGGAGGGCGGCTTCAGTTTCGGCGCCTGTAACCGGGATTTCCTGGCCCATCGCCAGGGTATCTCGATGATATCGCTGACCAGCGACGACTGGCAGGCCGATCGCAGGGCGTTCGAGAAAAGAAAGCTGAAACCTCACGCTCCGTTCTCGTTCGAACGCCAGGCCAAGCGCCCGGACGGCTCAGAGGTGACGGTCGGGTTCGACCTCACCTTCGTCACCCACCCGGACATGCCGGAGGCGCCCTTCTTCACCTGCTGTCACCGCCACGAACGGGACGTCTTCTACAAGCCCGAGTTCCAGGTTCACGAAAACGGGGCGCGCTCGCTGATCTCGGCCATCATCCTGGCGCCCGATCCGGTGAAGACGCGGAAGTTCATCGAGGACCTGGACTGTGACGAGGAGCAGATGCCGGTCAATACGCCGGAAGGTTTCCAGGAGCTCTTCCCCGAGGTCACCCAGCCGCCGGAGGACGGCGGCACGTTGTTCGTCGGCTACTGGATCGGCGTCGACAACCTGGACCGTATGCGCGGCTTACTCGAGGAGCGTGGCGTGCCCTTCGCCGACTTTCCCGGGTGCCTGGAGATCGCCCCTGAGGTCGCCTTCGGGACGCTGATCTGTTTCGCCGAGGCCGGGGACTAGGAGAGACGGATGGCCGAAACCCTAACCGTCAGCGTCTGGCGCGGCCAAGAGGAAGGAGAGTATCGCACCTACGAGGTGCCGAAGCGCGAAAGCCAGACGGTGCTCGATGTCGTTACCTATATCCAGCGCCAGCTCGATCCGTCGCTCAGTTACCGCTTCGCCTGTCGGGTCGGTGTCTGTGGGTCCTGTGCCATGGTCGTCAACGGGCGGCCGCGCTGGACCTGCCGCACCCACGTCTCCAAGGTCGCCGGTGACGGCACCCTGACCGTCGAGCCTTTGCGCAACCTCACCGTCGTCAAGGACCTGGCCGTCGACATGACGGACTTCTTCGATAAGTGGACGAAGGCGGAGGGAGCCTTTCAGCCGACGGCCGACCGTCATGCCGATTTCGCTCCCGTTTCGCCTGATGATCCGAAACGCCGTGAGGCCAGCGCCGGCATCGAGTGCATCGGCTGCGGTGTCTGCTACTCCGGCTGTGACGTCGTCGCCTGGAACAAGGACTATCTCGGGCCGGCCGCCCTCAACAGGGCCTGGACGCTGATCAACGACGAGAGGGACGGGGCACCGCTCGAACGCCTCAGGGCCGTCGCCGGCGACGGTGGCTGCCTCGGCTGCCACTCGCAGCAGGGCTGCCGGGAGTACTGCCCCAAGCACCTCAACCCGACGGCGGCCATCGCCGGTCTCAAGCGGGCTGTCGCTCGGTCCGCCCTGAAGGGGGAACTCTGATGTCCGTGCGCGCGGAAACAAAGCTGTGGCTGGCACAACGGGCGACGGGCGCCGTCCTCGGGATTTGCGTGATCGTCCACTTGGCGACCATGATTGTCGCCGTCCAGGGCGGCTTGACGGCGGCCGAGATCAGCGCGCGCGTCACCTCGAGCGGCCTCTGGTTCGCCTTCTATTCGCTCTTCGTCCTCGCCACCGCCGTCCACGCGCCGATCGGATTGCGCACGGTGCTTTCCGAGATGACAGAACTCTCCAAGGGCCGCGTCGATCTGCTCGCCTTCCTGTTCGCGGCCTTCCTGCTGGTCGCTGGATTGCGTGTGGTGTTCGGCTTCTTCTCCCTGGGAGGCGCTGCATGAACGATCATCGCAACCATGCCCACTATTGGGCGTTCATACTGCACCGGATCTCCGGGATCGCCTTGGCTGCCTTCCTGCCCGTGCACTTCTATGTCCTTGCGCTCGCCTTCGAGAACCCGGCGGCCCTCGACGCCTTGCTGGCCTGGACGGAGAACCCGCTGGTCAAGCTGGCCGAGGCCGGTCTTGTCATTCTGCTGGCCGCCCATCTCACCGGCGGCGCCCGGCTCCTGGCCATCGAGTTTCTGCCCTGGCACGACTGGCAGAAGACGGCCGCGGCGCTTGCCGGCGGGGCCAGCCTCGCCATTGGATTGGTGTTTTTGCTCAATGCCTATTGAATGGACGATCATCCCCCTGGGCGCCTTCCTGGCTGCCTTCGTCGTCGGCGCCGCCGGTTTCGGCGACGCGCTGGTCGCCGCTGCCGTCTGGTTGCACTTCCTGGCGCCCGGCGAAGCCGCGCCCCTGATCGTGATGACCGGCTTGACCATCCATGTGATCGCCATCGTGCGGCTGCACAAGGACCTGGAATTCACCCATCTGGCACCGTTCATCGGCCTCGGTATCCTCGGCGTCCCCTTGGGCACCTGGCTGCTCTCACAGATCGAGGCAGGGCCCTTTCGCCTGTCCGTTGGAGCGCTCCTGGTCGTTTACGGTGCCGGGTTGCTCGCCATGCGCCATCCGCCGGTGCTCAAGGCCGGCGGCAAGATCCTCGACGCGTTGGTCGGTGGTATCGGCGGCGTCCTCGGCGGGCTCGCCGGTATGTCCGGCGCCGTGCCCGCCGTCTGGTGTGGGCTCCGCGGCTGGCCGAAGGGCCAGGCGCGCGGCGTCAGCCAGCCCTACATCCTGGTCATGCACGTCTTTTCGCTCATCGCCATGTGGTGGGCCGGGCTGGTGACGGTGGAGACGGGCATGCGTTTCCTGTGGGGCCTGCCGGCCATCCTGGTCGGCCTCGCTGCCGGCATCACCCTTTACCGGCGCCTCAACGAACAGCTTTTTCGCAAACTCGTCCTGGCCATGCTGGCGGCCTCCGGGCTGACCCTGGTCATCTGAGGAGGGTCCCATGGACATCGATCTCGACGCCATCGAGGAAACCGCCAAGGCGCTATACATCCAGGCGCTGAAGATGTTGCCCGACGATATCAAGGACGGTTTCAAACGCCTGGACGCGGCGGAAACGGACGCCACGGGAAAGAGCATCCTCGCCACCATGATTGAGAACATCGCCGTTGCCGAGGAGACCGACAACCTCCTATGCCAGGACACGGGCATCCCCATCTACAACGTCACCATCGGTCGCAACGTGGCAGTCGATGGCGTTGAACTGAAGCAGGCGCTGCGGCGCGGCTGCGAACGGGCGACCCGGGAATATCCCTTGCGTTCCTCCGTCGTCCATCCGGTGACCCGGGAGAACGAACACGCGTCGTGCGGCATCCGGGTTCCGGTCATCAACATCGACTTCTCGGCCGATGAAGAGGTGCTGGAGATCGAGATGATCCCCAAGGGTTCGGGTTCCGAGAACGGATCGTTCCTGAAGATGTGCATCCCGGCGGATGGGGTGGCGGGCATCAAGCGTTTCGTCGTCGACAAGGTCATCGAGGCCGGTGGCAAGGTCTGCCCGCCGACCATCGTTGGTGTCGGCGTCGGCGGCACCTCGGATCTCTGTGCCCACCTGGCCAAGATCGCCGCCGCCCGCGGCCTCGGCTCGAACAGCACCGATCCGGAAGGCGCGAAGCTGGAGGCGGAACTGACCGACGCGGTCAACAGCCTCGGCATCGGTCCGCAGGGCCTGGGCGGCGATTCGACGGCTTTCGCCGTTCACGTTGAGACCGCGGCGACTCACATCACCATGAACCCAGTTGCCGTCAACATCATGTGCCACTCGGCGAGGCGCGCCCGGGCCACCTTCACGCCCGATGGCGTCGCGTTCGGTTTCTAGGAGGGCACCATGGCTCACTACGACATCACTATGCCCTGCGACGAGGATACGGTACGCAAGCTCCGCATCGGCGATACGGTGACCCTTCAGGACTGGCTCTTCGGCATCCGCGACGCGACCCAGATCCACATGTTCGATAAGGGCCGCAAGACGCACCTCGATCTCAAAGGCCATGCCGTCATCCACACAGCACCCAACGTCAAGCAGGTGCCCAAATCCAATTCTTGCCCGGCCGGCTATCAGTCGGTCTGCATCGGCACCACCACGAGCGCCCGCATGGAACGCTTCACCCGGCCGCTGATGGACCAGTACGGGGTGCGCATGATCATCGGCAAGGGCGGGCTCATGCAAGAGAGCGCCAAAGCGTTCCAGGAATTGGGCGGCGTCTACCTCGCCATCATCGGCGGCACGGCGGCCCTCGAGACGACTTGGATCAAACGCATCGTCGACGTCGATCTCGACGACCTCAACCCGGAAAGCCTGTGGCAGTTCGAGATCGCGGACTTCGGGCCTTTGCTGGTTGGCATGGACAGCCACGGCGGCAGCCTCTTCGAGACCGTGCGCGAGACGGCGGCCGGACGCCGCGCCGTTGCGCTCGCCAAGATGGGGGTCGAGGCCTGATGCCCGAGATCGAACGCCTGAAGACCGATGTTCTTATTCTGGGTGCCGGCGGCGCCGGGCTGTTCGCGGCGCTGCATGTTCTGCAGGGAGCGCCCGACCTCGACGTCACCATCGCCGTCAAGGGGCTCTTGGGCAAATGCGGGTGCACACGCATGGTGCAGGGCGGTTACAACGTGGCCCTCGCCACGGGCGACTCGGTGGAACGCCATTTCATGGACACCATCGAGGGCGGCAAGTGGCTCAATGACCAGGACCTGGCCTGGACCCTCGTCACCGAGGCCCAGGTCCGCATCCGCGAACTGGAAAACGAACTCGGGTGTTATTTCGACCGCAACCCGGACGGTTCCATCCACCAGAAGGCTTTCGCTGGACAGACCTTCGACCGCACCGTGCACAAGGGCGATCTCACCGGCATCGAGATCATCAACCGCCTGTCGGAGCAGGCCTGGAAGCGAGGCGTCAAACGCCTCGAGGACCACCGCGCCGTCGAGCTGATCAAATGCAAGGACGGCCACGCCATCGCCGGTGTCCTGATGATCGACATGCGCACCGGCGGCTTCCGCCTTGTCGAGGCTCGCGCCGTCCTTGTCGCCACCGGCGGCGGGCCGACCATGTACCGCTATCACACGCCGTCAGGCGACAAGAGCTGCGATGGCCTCGCCATGATGCTGCGCGCCGGCATCGCTCTCAGGGACATGGAAATGGTGCAGTTCCATCCGACGGGCCTCGTCGCCGGCCCGGAGACGCGGATCACCGGCACCATCATCGAGGAGGGGCTGCGCGGTTTCGGCGGCCATCTCCTGGGCGGCGATGAAGCGCGTTTCATGGAGAAGTATGATCCGCGCGGCGAGCGTGCCACGCGCGACATCGTCAGCCGCGCCATGTTCGAAGAGATGCGTTCCGGCAACGTCGGGCCCCATGGCGGGCTCTACATCACCATGCGCCATCTCGACCCTACCGACGTCAAGAACCTTTTCAAGGGCATGGTCGAGCGCTGTGCCGACTGCGGTTTCGATCTCGTTTCCGGCCTCGTCGAGGTGGTGCCGACGGCGCACTACATGATGGGCGGCGCCGAATTCGACGTGCACTGCAAGACCAGCATTGAGGGCCTCTTCGCGGCCGGCGAGGACACCGGCGGCGTGCACGGCGCCAACCGTTTGGGCGGCAATGGCGTCGCCAACTCGACCGTGTTCGGCGGGCTGGCCGGCGACAGCATCGCCAAATGGGTGCGCAAGGCGGGCGCCTTCCGCGAGCCTGACGGCCAAAACACCGCGCAAGCCATGGAGCGCTGCTGCCGGCCGTTCGAGCCGCCGGCGGGCAATCTCGAGGACATCCGCGAGGGGCTTTCCGACATGATGTGGGAGGACGCCGGCATCATCCGCGACGGCGCCAGCCTGAAGCGGGCCGAGGCGGCCCTCGACGGTCTCCACAAGGCTTTGAACGGCATCGGTGTCGCCTCCGGGCCGAAGCCCTACCACATGGTCTGGCACGACTGGCTCAATCTCAACAACCTTATCCTGGTCAGCCGGACCATCGTCGCCGCGGCGCAAGTGCGCGACGATTCGAGGGGCGCCCATTACCGGGCCGATTTCCCGAAGACGGTGGGTCTGGAAACCTCCTGGTATACCCGGGTGCGTCTCGATCAGGGCCAGCTCGCCGTCAACCGCGAGCCGGTCGATTTCACCCGGGTACGGCCAGGGGAGAGCTTGGTCGGGACCGATAGGGCGCCGTAAACGCCGATCTGCAACCACCCCTATCCCTGCCGCACGGTGGCCAGGAAACCGTCGACATTGCGGTGCAGTTCGCGGACCGGTTCGTTCAGGTCCTCGGCCGACCAAGTGACTTGGAGGGCGGCGCTGTAGCTCTTCACCGAGTTATGGGTGACCCCTGGAAGCGAGCGGCTTCATCTATACTTAGTTGAATGTCTTATCGTACCAGAGGTCCAGCTTGGCGGCCAAGTCGTGGAACTCCTGGGCGTTTTTGGAAAGGGAAAGGTAGGTCAGGCGGGCCGACAGGCAGCGTGCCGCGCATTGGACGTCTTTATCAGAGCAGCCGCAAACCTGATCGAGCATGCAAGAATCGCGAAAGAGTGCCGAGGCCTGCTGGAAGTCTCCGGCCTCACAGGCGGCATAAATCGCCTGACCGATCAGTTCCATGTCTCCCCGCGACCCCCCGCGCAATGGTCCTGGATGCCAGTCTCAGTAGCGGGTCATTATGCACAGGGTCCATACCAATGCTATTCGGGAAAACCCGTAGATGGCGAAAACGCCATTAATCAGCCGACCGTCGGACGTCCGGAACCCCCGCGTCGACATGCGGTTTCCCTTCCCATGGTGTCCCCAACCGTGTTAGCTGGCTGGATAAGATAAAATCTGCGGTTGGGGATTCCATGGACGATACGGATAGCGCGATCGGCGCCTCGATCGATTTCGAAGCAGAGGGCAAGCACCACGGGCACCTGATCGTGCCTCATTCCCGCGACTCCTCGGCCTGGGGATCGCTCCTGGTTCCAATCACCGTCATCAGAAACGGAGACGGCCCGACTGCGTTGCTGACTGGCGCCAATCACGGCGACGAATATGAAGGTCCGATCGCCCTGGCCAAGCTGCGCCGCGACCTCGAACCCGGCATGGTGTCGGGCCGCATCATCATGATCCCCGCCCTCAACTATCCGGCTTTCAAGGCCGCCCGCCGCACCTCGCCGATCGACGGCGGCAATATGAACCGGGCCTTCCCGGACCGCCCGGACGGCACCATCACCGAGAAGATCGCGCACTACGTGGACAGCGTCCTGGTGCCCTTGGCCGATACCGCCGTCGACATCCACTCCGGCGGCAAGACCCTGAATTTCCTGCCCGCGGCCATTATCCACCGTCTCGCCGGCGGCGGCCTTATGGACAGAACCCTGGCCGCCTTGACGGCCTTCGGCGCGCCCGTCGGCCTGATCCTCGAGGAACTGGACGCCGCCGGCATGCTGGATACGGCTGTCGAGACACGCGGCAAGGTCTTCGTCTCGACTGAGCTGGGCGGCGGCACGGCGACCCCGGAGACGGTGTCGATCGCCGAGACGGGCATCCGCAATGTCCTCAAGCACATTGGCGTCCTGGAGGGTCAGCCCGATTTCCCGGCGGGGCCGACACGCCTGATGCATACGCCGGGCGCGGCCTACGTCATCGCCGGTGACGACGGGCTTCTCGAGATGCTCAAGTCACCGGGGGACGCGGTGTTGGCCGGCGAAAGCGCCGGCGTCATCCACTATGTCGAGCATCCGGACCGCGAACCCATGATCCACCGGGCCGAAAAAGACGGCATCCTCATCGCCAGGCACCATCCCGGGCTCGTCGAGCGCGGCGACTGCCTGGCCTTGATCGGCGAGGACTATTCGGCCTAACTGATTTCGACGGCACGCACCGCCGCCCATTTTTTGCCGAGATCCTGCAGTTCCGCCTCGTCCAGCACCTCGCCGGCGAGGGGAAAGAGAATGGCCTCTTCCTTCTGGAAATGGGCGCGGGCCAGCGCGACCAGGTCGCGCAGCACCGTCTTGACGTAGTCGACGTCCTCGGAATCGCGCATTTCGCTGACGTAGCGGTCGAGTTCCTCATGTTCGGCCCGCATCACGGCGAGCGGCCCGGTGTCACCGATATGAGGCTCAAGGGCCGGGAAGAAGATGGTTTCCTCGATGTCGGAATGGGTGGCCAGCGCGTTGTCGAGAACGGCCGCCGCCGTGCGCAGTTCGGTCAGGTCGTGACTTTCCGATCGCAAACGCTCGACCGTTTGCAGGAGGTTTCGAAAAAGCCCGTGTTCGCCAAGGAGGGCGTCGGTGATCTGCATGGGTTTCGTCCCACTATCTGATGTGCGGCAGCGCGGCGGACATGCAACGGCCCGGAACGGTGTCCGGGCCTGATGCTGCGGAAATCGGAGCGGTTCGAATCAGGCCGCGTCTTCGCCGTGCAGCAAATCGCGTTGGGAGACGACGCCCAAGACCTTGCCGTCGACATCGACCACCGGCATGTGGCGGAAGTTGCCGTCGACCATGCGACGTTCCGCGTCCTCGGGCGAATCGCTTGGCGACAAGGTCTCGAGGTTTGCAGTCATCACGTCCGACAGAAGAGTCTGGTCCGGGTTGCGCCGTGTGGCGACGAAAATCCTGAGTGCGTCGCGTTCCGTGAAAATGCCCTTCAGGGCATCGCCGACCATGACCAGAACCGAACCGACCCGGTGGTCGATCATGTAACGAGCCGCCTCTCGGATGGTCTTGTCGCCCGGGAGGCGGGCAATGTCTTGTTCCTGGATGACGTCGGGAATGATCGTGCGTCCCATGGTGTTCCTCTCTCAACGCCCTTGAATTTAGCCTGGTTCCTCCCTCGGTCGACTATCGCCGGTTTCCTCGGGAGAAACAAGCAGCGGGGAGAGATCGTCAATTCGCCCTTCTACATCGTCGACGGCGAGCCCTTCTGGGGCTGGGACCGCATGGAGATGCTCGAGTCGCGGCTCGAGGCGGGCGGCCGGTGACGGGGATGTCGGCGGGGGTTTTGCAGGCTTAACCGGTAAAGGACATGTAGGCTCGTTTTGCCAACGATTTCGTTTTACGGGTGGAGCGGCAGCCTTCCCCCCGTTGGCGACATTTAGTCTCATCCGGCGTGAAGACTGTTCTGCGATCAGATTCGGGACATTTCCGTAATCGCGGCAGCACCGCTCCTCAGAGGCCTAAGGAGACGTGGGCCATCGGCTGGATAGAGGCGAAGCGTTTCACGGCAGATACCGCCGCCTACCCCCCTTAGGCGTCATTTTGCTTCATTGCGTATTCCGACCGCTTTGTGATCGGGTTCCGGACATATCGCCGCCGCGGCGGAGCCGCTACCTAAGTCAGGAATTGGATGTCGGACGGCAAACCCTTTCGGAGTAAGCAAAGAGACGTTCTTAAAACTGCTTCTCAGTCCGTTAAGAAGAGTCCTGGATTGGGAGACAATCAACCCATTCAAAGGCGCATACTGATATTGGCCAACAGATGGTCGACGATATGTTCGACCTCGTCGTCGATGGTGACGGTGACAACGACCTCGTGCGCATCCGGGCGTTCGAGGTCTGCGAGCTGGCTGTCGAGCAGGCTCGCCGGCATGTAGTGATCTTTGCGGGCCTCCATGCGCCGCAGAATCTGATCGCGGTTTCCATCAAGCAAAGCAAAGGTCAGTGGAAACCTTATGCCCTCGCGCAATCGGTCGCGATATATCAGCTTCAGAGCGGAACAGGCGGCGACCACGCCGCCAGACTCGGCGGCCTCATCGCGAATACCCTGGCTCAAGGAATCGAGCCAGGGCCAGCGATCCTCATCGGTCAGCGGGATGCCGTTGGACATCTTTTCGACGTTGGCCTTCGGATGAAAGTCGTCGGCATCAAGAAACGGTACGCCCAGGCGTTCGGCCAACGCCGCACCGACGGTCGACTTTCCCGATCCCGAAACGCCCATCACGATAACGATGGGACGGTCTTCAAAGCGAACAGGTGATTCCGCCGTCGACATAGAGAATGTGTCCGTTTACGAAACTCGATGCAGGAGAGGAGAGGAAGATACAGGCACCTATGAGCTCCTCGACCTCTCCCCAACGACCAGCCGGGGTTCGGCCACTGAGCCAAGCCGTAAACTCCTCGTCGGCAACCAGTGCGGACGTCAGTTCGGTCTTGAAATACCCTGGCGCCAAGCCGTTGACCTGCAGACCGTGCTTCGCCCAATCCGTGGCCTTGCCCTTTGTCATATTGGCGACAGCCCCCTTCGAAGCGGTGTAGGGTGCGATCGACGGTCGCGCCAGTGCGGTCTGCACGGAGCAGATGTTGACGATCTTGCCTTCGTGGCGGGCGATCATGTGTTTGGCCGCCGCCTGTCCGACATAAAAGACGGAATTGATGTTGAGCCGCATCATAAAATCGAAGCGGTCGGCCGGGAACTCCTCGAGGGGTGCTCGAAACTGCATGCCAGCATTGTTGACCAGGATGTCGATGGGGCCGGTTCCCGCCTCGAATCCGTCGACGGCGGACGTGGCGGCGTCAGCATCGGTGACATCAAAACCCAATTCGTGAACCGTGGCCCCTTCGGCCCGGAGCTTTTCCGAGGCGGCGGCCAGACGGTCCTTGTCGATATCATTGAGGATGACGTCGGCGCCGGCTTGCGCCAGACCCCGGGCCAAGGTGAACCCAATGCCCTGACCCGATCCGGTCACCAAGGCGCGCCGTCCGGTCAGATCGAATAGGCTGTTCGCCATCACGATTTCTCCTTTTCTACGGAATCCCCAAGAAACCGCTTGCAATTATAAATGTTAGCGCTAACATCAGTGCTGATGCATGGCGATGTCAAGGCGGAAACGATGGCGAACACTTCCCGGATAGACTCCTTGCTCGCAGCGCTTGGATGCGTTCGGCGAATTGCTTTGCAACCCATTGGCAACCTGGATTATTGGAAGGGGGGGGCTATGAAATCAGTCGTTTGTCACGGACCGCGAGATCTGAGGATCGAAGAAGCGGCGGCACCGACCGCCCAAGCCGGTCAGGTGCTGATCGACGTTGCTGCGGGCGGAATTTGCGGTTCCGACATGCACTACTATCTCAACGGCGGTTTTGGTGCCATTCGGCTCCGCGAGCCGATGGTCCTCGGTCATGAGGTCGCCGGACACGTTACTTTCCTGGGCGAAGGGGTGGAAGGTCTGACGGTGGGAGATCTGGTGGCTATCAACCCCAGTCGTCCGTGCGGAACCTGCGAATACTGCCGCGAGGCCCTGTACAACCAATGTCTGGATATGCGCTATTACGGCAGCGCCATGCGGTTCCCCCACGTCCAGGGGGCCTTCAGCCAGTCCCTGGTTGTTGAAGCTTGGCAATGCGTTAAGCTTCCCAAGGGCATCACCCCTCAGGAAGCGGCTTTCGCAGAACCGCTCTCCGTCGCCCTGGCTGCCGTCAGGAAAGCCGGAGATCTGATGGGAAAGCGTGTTCTGGTAACAGGAACCGGACCGATCGGCGCCTTGGTCGTTGCCGCGGCGAAAGTCCATGGCGCCTTGCATGTCGTAGCTACCGACGTGGTCGACGAAGCCTTGGCCCGGGCGAGGGAGGTCGGTGCCGACGAAACCATAAATGTGGCGACCCACGCATCCGAACTGGAGATATTTGCCGAAGGCAAGGGGTCCTTTGACTTGGCCATCGAGGCGTCGGGTAATGAAGCCGCATTACGAGGCGCGCTCGATGTCATCCGGCCGCGCGGACGTCTGGTCATCTTGGGTCTCGGCGGAGATGTCAATTTGCCGCTCAATCAATTGGCGGCGAAGGAAATCCAGATGCTGGGCAACTTCCGGTTCCACGACGAGTTTCAATGGGCTGTCGAACTCATCGGAGAAAAGCGCATCCCGCTTGATCCCCTGTTGACCGGCGTCTATCCCATCGACGATGCCATTGCGGCATTCGAAGCGGCCAATGACCGCAAGACGGCGATGAAGGTCCAGTTGTCTTTTGCCTAAGGAGCACCGAAGATGACGATAACGCAGACCCTGGGACTCATCGGATTGGGTGTTATGGGTCGCAACCTGGCCCTCAATGCGGCCGACAATGGATCGTCCGTGGTTGCTTACGATCCTTGGGCCGAGGCCCGAAGCCAATTCGTCGATAATCCCGAAGTGGAGCGGACAAAGCGGATAACCGTTGTTTCATCCCCTGAAGAAATGGTCGCGGTGCTTCCGGCGCCTCGCACCATCCTGATCATGGTCAAGGCCGGTGAACCGGTGGATGCCGTGATCGATAACTTATTGCCGGTTCTTGCCGATGGCGACATCCTGATCGACGGCGGTAACTCCTACTTCCGCGATACCGTCGCGCGCCAGCGGCGCCTTGCGGGGCACGGCGTGAGTTTCATCGGCCTTGGCATTTCCGGTGGCGAGGAAGGCGCGCGGCATGGCCCGTCGATGATGGTCGGCGGCGACGGAGTCGCCTATGGCGCTTGCCGGCCGCTTCTGGAATCCATCGCAGCGAGTTTCGCGGAACAGCCTTGTTGCGCTCGTGTCGGCGGCGACGGTTCGGGACATTTCGTCAAGATGGTCCATAACGGCATCGAGTACGCCATCATGCAGTCGATCGCCGAGGCCTACGTCCTAATGCGCGACCTCGCTGGCATGAGCCATGAAGACATGGCTGCCGTTTTTCGCAAATGGAACGAAGGTGATTTGTCGTCATACCTATTGGAGATCGCGGCCGGCATCCTGGTACGGAAAGACGACCTGTCCGATGCGCCTTTGGTCGAGATGATCCTCGACAAGGCCGGCCAGAAAGGGACCGGGCGATGGAGTTCGGAAGAAGCCCTCAAGTTGGGGACGCCGACGCAGACCATCACCGAAGCCGTTTATGCCCGGGCGTTGGCGTCCCTGAAGGATGAGAGGGTCGCGGCTGCGGGAATTCTGTCCGGCCCCAAGTACCCGCCCAGAGAATGGCCTGTAGCTGAGGCCGTTCCGGCCATTCGTCAGGCGCTGCTTGGCTCGGTCGTCGTCGCCTACGCCCAGGGACTGGCCCTCATCGAGGCGGGGAGTCGAGAATACGGCTGGGATACGGATCTCTCTGTCGTCGCCGATATCTGGCGGGCTGGCTGCGTGATTCGAGCTCGTCTGCTCGATCGCATCGCTGCCGCCTACAAGGGCGGAACGTCACCGGCCAATCTTATGTGTGCTAATGAGTTCGCGACGATGCTGGGGCAAGTTCAAGACGGCTGGCGACGGACCCTTTGTGAAGCGACGAATGCCGGTGTGCCGTTGCCCGGCATGGGATCAGCGCTCACCTATTTCGACGGTTACCGGAGCGAGCGCCTCTGGGCCAACATGATCCAGGCTCAGCGCGACTGTTTCGGTGCGCATACCTATGAGCGCATCGATCGGACGGGATCGTTCCATACGGATTGGGGCCTCTAAGGAAAACAATGAGTTGTAACATGTCTCGAATTATAGCCCGCATGTTAGCGCTAACTCGAACGTCTGATGCCGACCGTAACGCTGAGACCGCCAGTTGCGAAATCGGCCGTCTCGCCGTCGCCGGTGCTCGGGAAGAACGAAGGAGGACAACGAAATGCTAGCTCAGGAATATTCGCTGCTCGTGGGCAGTTACAGCGATATGGACGCCCTGGCGCACCAGCCATACGCGCCGGTGCCGGGCAAGGGTATTTACGCCATGTCCCTGACCCGCGACGGCAAGCTCGTTCTCAACGACACGACGGAGGCCTTGAATCCGGCCGTCCTCATTCCGCACAGCGACGGCAAAACCCTATACGCCATCGTCGAGACCATTCAGGATGAAGGCGACGTACTTCGCTACGCGATCAAAGACGACGGCACGCTCGAATATCACGACGGATTCCGCGCCTCCGGCCGTTCCACATGCTACCTGGCGCTGGCGCCGACCAAGGATGCGGCGATCGTGATCAATTACTGGGACGCCATTATCGACGTCGCCGAAGTGGACGCGGAAGGGCGGCTCGGCTCGGTTCTGCAGAGCTTCAAGCAGCATTACCGCGGGGAGGGCGAGTGGCGTCAAGTCAAGAACCGTGAGGACCACTGGGGTAACCGTCAGGTCGGCCCACACGCCCATTGCGCCCATTTCTGGCACGATTGGGTGTTCATACCCGATCTGGGCGAAAACGCGATTTTCCAGTACCGCTGGGACTCGGAGAAAAAACAACTCACCCGGGAGACCTGGATCGAATTCGAGGCCGGCTCCGGTCCGCGCCACATGGCCATGCACCCGGACCTCGACATTTGTTACGTCTCAAACGAACTGTTCAACACCGTCTGTGTCGCCAAACTGGACCCCAGCGAACCGGACAAGATCAAACCAAGGTTGGTACCGATCCAGTACGAGTCGACCGTCGACAATCGCGACAATGTTTCCTACGTCTCGGAAATCAAGCTGTCGCCGGACGCCCGTTTCCTCTACGTCTCCAATCGCGGCGACAATTCCCTGGCCATTTTCAAGGTTCTGGGCGACGGCCGGCTGGAACGCAGCGGGTTGGTGCCTACAGGTGGGAAATTCCCGAGGCACTTCGCGATCACACCCTGCGGCGACGCGGTGATCGTTGCCAACCAGGATTCCGGCCACATTCGGGTCTTTTCCCGGGATGTGGGCAGTGGTGACCTGGCCATGACGGACGAGATCTACGAGATCCCGGCACCAAACTACATTCGTTTCGTCAATTCCTGACCGGCTCTTGAAACACTTGTGTCGCCAAGGAGACGCGCCATGCCGAAATTCTCTGCAAACCTTGGGTTCCTCTGGAACGAACTGACCCTGCCCGAAAGGATACACGCGGCGAAGAACGCGGGGTTCGCCGCCGTCGAATGTCATTTCCCCTATGAGACACCGGCCGACGCCGTCGCCGCGGCGCTCAAAGAAACCGGTCTTGAAATGATCGGACTCAACACGCAGCTCGGCATCAATGGCCCCGATGACTTCGGGGTCATGGCCATGCCGGGGCGCGAGGATGAGGCCCGAGGCTATGTCGACGAAGCGATCGCCTACGCGGCCGCGATCGGGGCGCGCAACGTAAACGCGGTGCCCGGCAAGACCGGCGGTGCTGAAGAGGCCGAGGCGGTGTTCCGATCGAACCTCCGATATGCCTGCGATCAGGCGGCGCCGCTCGGCATCACGATCGTGATCGAGGGCGTCAATCAGCGGGACGCACCCGGATATCATTTCAGTATTGTCGAGGTCGGTCTCGAAACCATCCGGGCGGTCGCCGCGGAAAACCTGAAACTGATGTTCGACTGTTACCACGCGCAGATCATGCAGGGGGATTTGACCCAATTGCTGAGGAGCAGTCTGCCGCACGTCGGGCACGTTCAGTTCGCCGCCGTTCCCGATCGGGGCGAGCCTGATACGGGTGAGGTCAACTATCCCTACCTTCTGGCCGTCCTTGATGACATGGGCTGGGACGGGTTCGTCGGCGCCGAATACCGGCCGCGGCGAACGACGCAAGAAGGTCTCACATGGATGACTGACTACCAATAACCGACCAGTGAATAGATGGGAGCAACCCGATGACCCAATCCGACACAAGACCACGCGTTTCCTTTATCGGCATCGGTCTCATGGGCAGCCGGATGGCCGATCGGCTGTTGACCGCAGGGTTTGCCGTAACCGTATGGAACCGCAGCGCGGATAAATGCGCGCCTCTCGAGGCACGTGGTGCTCGGGCTGCAAGTTCGATCCCTGATGCCGTTGCCGAAGCCGAAATCGTTATCACGATGCTGGCCGGCGCTGCGGCCATCTAGGAGGTGTATTTCGGACCCGATGGCGTTGTGCCGAACGCACCGAAGGACTGCTTGTTGATCGATATGAGCTCGCTGGCACCGGACATCGCGCTAGACAACCATCGGCGCCTCACCGATGCCGGTTACGACCACCATCTGGACGCCCCGGTCTCGGGCGGGGTGTCCGGTGCCGAAGCCGGCAGCCTATCGATCATGGTAGGTGGTGTCTCCGAGGACCTCGAGCGCGCACGGTCCGGCTTCGAGGTTATGGGCAACGTCTTTCACATCGGAAACGCGGGTGCCGGACAGGTCTGCAAGCTGGTCAACCAGACCATCGTCCATATCTTCATTGGCGGTGTGTCGGAAGGCTTGATGCTTGCCGCCTCGTTGGGCGTCGACGCCGGCAAGGTTCGCCAAGCAATATCGGGCGGCTACTGCCAAAGCCGTATTCTGGACATTCACGGCGGCAAGATGGTCGATCGGGATTTCGTTCCCGGCGGGCCGCTCGAGTTCTCGGTCAAGGATCTGGATACATCGGTGAAGATGGCCAACGAAGCGTCGCTCGAAATGCCTCTGGCATCGGAGACGCTTGATCGCTACCGGGATCTGGTTGCCAGCGGGCGCGGTCGGCTCGATCATTCGGCGCTGTTGCTGGCCTACGAAGAAGCCAACGCTCCGATACGGGTGTCACCGGACAAGGCCGACAAGCTGCCCTGATCGCGCCGCAAAAACGAAACACCTTTGGGCCGGTGCCGCGAACCTAATGGACCTACGAGGCGGCCCGATCAGGTCGTGCCGCCTTCGACAAGCCGGCATTCAATGGTATTGACCCGTGGCGTTTGTAGGCCGTTCAACCTGTCGACGACGATACCGGCACTCTGTTGACCGATCTTGAAACGCTCAACGTGCACGGTCGTCAAAGGTCGGGGCAGGAGTTGCCCGATCTGCAGCCCGCTGAACCCACCGATGGCCAAAGTCGTCGGGACATCGATGCCGGCCTCTTGGCAATAAAACAAGCCGCCAACTGCGGAAATGTCGTTGGGAAAGTAAATGGCATCCAGGCCCGGATGATCGGCTAGCAGGTTTTGCAGCCCGGTTTTTCCGATCTCGATATCCGGTGGCCGATCGAACTCGCCAATTCCTTCGAACGACAGATCGTGTTCTTGAAGCACGTCGACAAACCCCTGAAATCGCTTTCTTGCCGTTCGATCGCGCTGGTTCCAGCCAAGGTAACCGAAGTGCCGATAGCCTCGCTGGATGAAATGCCGGGCCATCAGAGCGCCGGCTTGAGAATGGTCGACGCCAACGCAGGAATCGACGGGATCGTCCGTGACCTCCATCATCTCGACGACCGGCACCCCGGCGTTGGCCATGATCTTTTTCGCCCGGTCGGTATGGGCCAGATTGGACACGATCAATCCCGACGGGCGCCAGGACAGCATGGACTGGATCAGTTCCTCTTCCTTCTCGCGCCGGTAATCCGAAATCCCGATGACAGCCTTGTACCCGTGAGAGTCCAGATGACTCGTTACGCCCGCGAGAACTTCCGTGAAGACCTGGTTGCGCAGCGTCGGTACGATGACGGCGATCAGATTGGAAGTGGATGTCGCCAATGACCCGGCGATTTTGTTGGGCACAAAACCCAGTTCATCGACCACCTCGAGAACTTTTTTTCGGGTCTTTTCGGAGACACTGCCCGTTTCTCGCAGGACGCGCGATACCGTCATCTCACTGACGTTCGCCGCAGCGGCCACCTCGCGAAGAGTCGTTTGGTCCCGTAGGGCCGGTTTTTTCTTTTTTTCGTTTTTTGAAGCCATGGGGTCTCCGAGGCACCGTATGTCGTTTAGCAATGCACGGATGACGGATCAGCGCCGAATCCGCCGATCCATTATGAGAAAAATGTTAGCGTATGGCAATTTTTATAGACTCCGCACAGGAAAAATGTTAGCGTATAACAATCGCGAATTATTAATGCCTTACAAAAGGCGTGCGGGTGAGCTGATCGTTTGGTGTCGGCATGGCAGGGACCGCAGAAAAGGGAACGCACTAGGGCGAGCAGGAGTTGATCGATGCGCGATGCCCCGACGAAGCCCTTCCATCCTCAAGAACAGATTAAGGAAAAACGGACTGATTTCCCGGGCCCCAATGCCGTCTCCGCGTATCTAGAGATCGAGCCTAACAGAGACCAGTGCTTTCGGGCGTAAGAATAGAGATAGCGTTTCATATGGAGAGTGATCGTGCCGAAAATCCGTTTTGACTCCGTAGAGAAGAGCTTCGGTTCGGTTCTGGTTCTGCCGCCGTTCGATTTGGAGTTCGACGACGGCGAGTTCACCGTTCTCGTCGGCCCGTCGGGATGCGGAAAATCCACGACGTTGAGAATGCTGGCCGGACTTGAGGATCTCACAAGCGGCGAAATCTGGTTCGACGACAAACCGATCAGCCATCTGGAACCCAAGGACCGCGACATCGCCATGGTGTTCCAGGACTACGCGCTCTACCCACACATGAACATCGCGAAAAATATGTCCTTCGCCCTTAGGCTGCAAAAGGCCCCGAAAAGCGAAATCGACGACAAGGTGGCACGGGTCGCCGAGATACTGGGCATCGAGCAGCTTTTGTCCCGCAAGCCGGGCGAACTGTCGGGCGGCCAGCGTCAACGCGTCGCCATGGGCCGGGCTCTCGTCCGCGACGCTTCCACCTTCCTGTTCGACGAGCCCTTGTCCAACCTGGATGCCAAGCTCCGCAGCAAGATGCGCACCGAGCTCGCCGAGATGCGCAACGCCCTCGATAAGAACATGGTCTATGTGACCCATGACCAAGTCGAGGCGATGACGCTCGGCGACCGAATCGTGGTCATGGCCGATGGCCTGGTTCAGCAGGAAGGAACGGCGGAAGAGCTTTTCAAGGAACCGACCAACAAATTCGTCGCCGGCTTTATCGGCAGTCCGACCATGAATTTTCTCGATGCCGAACTGGTCGAACGCGACGGCAATATGGCGGTCAAAGGAGAGGGGGTCTTGCTCGACCTATCTCCGGCCATGCGTGAAAGGTTGAGTGCTGCCACCAGCCAAGAGGTGATCGTCGGAATTCGCCCGTCGTGTTTCAAGGTCGCGTCGGAGGCCAGTGCCGAGGGGTCGCATATCAGCCTATCCGTCAAGGTTTCCGAATACCTGGGCGCCCAATCGATCCTCGTGACCATGTGCGGTGAGCAGGAAATCCTGGTCGAGCTGGAAAGCGCGTCGCGGTTCGATCGCGGATCCACCGTGATATTCGAGGTCGATCCCGAAGACATCATGGTTTTCGACAAGACGACGGAAGTCAGGCTGTAGCGCCGGACGACCGCGAGAAGTTCAACAAATCGAAACAAGGAGGACGTAAGAATGCTGAAATTACTAAAGAGTTTGACCCTATCCGTGGCGGGCTTGGCCCTGATGGCGGGGTCCGCGCTGGCCGATCCGTATGCCCCCTACAAGGGGCAAACGGTGGTCGCCAATTTCCCGGCCCATCCCCACTACCATGCGGCCATGAAAGTCTTGCCCCAGTTCACCAAGGAAACGGGCATCAAGGTCGAGGTCGACCTTCTCCAGTATCTGAAGATGCGTGAGAAGCAGACCCTCGAGCTGACCAAGAGAAAGGGCGACTATGATCTGATCGCCTACGTCGTGTTCTCGAAGGCCGACTATGTCTATGCCGACCAGCTCGAGAACCTGGCGCGGTTTTTCATGAACCCGAAGTTGGCCGATCCCAATTACGACGCCGGCGATCTCATTGATGGTTACGTCAAGAACATCGGCGTCGTCGGCGGCACCAAGGGATACCTTCCCGGGCCGCTCCATTCCGTATACGGCATTCCTTTCGGATCGGAGACCTCGGTTCTCGGATACCGCAAGGACATCTTCGAGAAGCATAACCTGAAGGTGCCAGAGACCTATGACGAACTTCTCGGTCTTGTCTGCAAGATCCCCGAGCTCGAACCGGGCATGGGCGGTTTGGCTTCCCGGGCCGCCTCGGGCCACCAGGCCAGTCATGCGTTCCTGCTCCACCTGGCACCGCTCGGCGGGCGGATCTTCGATGACAATTGGAACCCGATCGTCAACAACGCGGCCGGTGTCCAAGCGGCCAAGGCCCTGAAGAAGATCGTCGATTGCGGCCCCGAGGGCGCCAAGACCTTCGCCTTCGCCGAAGCCGGCAATGCCTTTTTGCAGGGCAAGACCGCTCTGTTCCTGGACACGACGGTATTCGCCAGTTCAGTCGAAGACCCGAAGAAGTCGAAAGTCGTCGGCAAGGTCGGTTGGGCCATGCATCCCAAGGGCGTGCGCCGGGGATCGCAAACCGGCGGCTTCGGTATCGCCATCCCGAAAAACGCCCAGAACAAGGAAGCCGCCTTCCTGCTGATGCAGTGGCTGACTTCCAAGCACGGCGACAAACTGGTCGGCTTGGCCGGTGGAAATCCGTCACGCTATTCCACCCACGCCGATCCGGACGTCAACAAGAAGTACCCGCACATGAAGGTGTTCGGCGAAGCCCTCAAGCACGCCGATCCTGATTGGCGCCCGATCATCCCGGTGTGGGGCAAGATCAATGCCGATCTGGGTACGACGCTTTCCAAAGTGCTGACCGAGAACCTGGATCCCCAGGAAGCACTGGACGGTGTCGCCACACGGACCAAGGCGACCATGAAGGACGCAGGCTACTACAGCTGGCAGTGACGGCATAGCCGTTACGGAGGGCGGCCTTCCTCCCTGGACCGCCCTCCACTCCCTCTGTTCGTCGAGGACCATTGCAAGGGCGATCGAAGCTGAAACGGTAGATATGACGACGATGAGCATGAAACGAATGACCCCATACATGTTCCTCGCCCCGGCGGCGGTGATCATGATCTTCGGGTTGCTCTACCCCATCGGGTATATGATCTACGCCAGTTTCCTCGACTGGAACCCGAGCCAGGTGATCGGCGAGGCCGAATTCATCGGCCTGCGAAACTACGCCAACCTGCTCATGGACGAGAGCTTCCGGGAATCGACCATGGTCACCCTGAAGTTCTCCTCGGTCGTCGTCGTCACCGAGATGGTCGTCGGCGTCGGCCTGGCGCTGTTGTTGGACCGCAACATCCGCGGCATTTCCGTTCTCAGGACCATCTTCATCCTGCCGATGATGATCGCTCCCATCGTCGTCGGCCTGATGTGGCGCTACATGTATCATCCGTCGGTGGGGATCTTTAACCGGACGTTGAAGGACTGGGGTTTCGAGCCCATCCCCTGGCTTTCGGATTCCGGTTGGGCCCTGGCCTCGATCATCATCGCCGACATCTGGCAATGGACACCCTTCATCTTCATCCTGGCGCTGGCCGCCCTGCAATCCCTGCCGCGTTCGGCACTGGAGGCGGCGCGGATCGACGGTGCCTCCGGTTGGCAGCAGATCATCCACATCAAATTGCCGCTGATGATGCCGGTGTTGATCGTCACCGGGCTCCTGCGTTTGATCGACTCCTTCAAGGTGCTGGAAGTCATCCTGGTGATGACCAACGGCGGCCCCGGATTGTCGACGGAAATCCTGTCCTTGCGCATCGCCCGCACCGCGTCTGAATTCCGCGAACTGGGTGTCTCCGCAGCCATGTCCAACTATCTGTTGCTGATACTGCTCGCACTGACGATCATCATGTTCGTCTACAACAAGGTCGTCGAAGCCCGTGAGGCGAGCGTGCGCCAGGCGGCGGAGGAGGCCTGACCCATGGATAACACCTACGAACGCCAGAACCCGGCCTTCTATGCGTTGATCGCCGCCTTGGTGGTCATGGCGCTTGCGCCGATCTATCTGATGCTGTCGACTTCGTTCCGCCTCAACGTCGACGTCATGAGCGAAACGTCGAGTTTGCTTTTCTTTCCGACGCTGCAGAACTACGAAACGGTGCTTTGTAACGTTCTCTGGTACGACCCCGCCCACGTCGACTATTGCGACCCGACATTCGGGCGCGCCCTTGGCAATTCGCTTATCGTGGCATTGGTCTCGACGGGCATCACCTTGATCGCCGGCTGCATGGCGGCTTACGCCCTGGTCCGCTTCCGATTTATGGGCCGCGGCACCATGTCGATGACGACGCTGATGATGCGCATGGTCCCACCCGCCGTCCTGCTGGTCCCCGTATTCGGGATCTGGACGTTCCAATACAAGCTCGATGGCACCCACGCCGGAATCATCCTGGTCTACGTGGCGATGAACCTGCCGTTCGTCATCTGGATCCTGCAGAGTTTCATCGTCCAAGTGCCCATTCAGTTGGAAGAAGCGGCCCGAATCGATGGCGCCAACGCCTTTCAGGTATTTTTCCTGGTCGTGCTCCCGGTCATCAAGCCCGGCCTGGCAGCGGCGTCGATCTTCACCTTTCGCATCGCCTGGAACGAGTTCCTGATCGCAAACGCCCTGCTCGACAGGACTACGCGAACCGTCCCCGTGACCATCGTCAATTCGCTGACCGAATACGACATCGACTGGGGCGTGATCATGGCGACCGGCATGCTGTTGGCGATCCCGCCGATCATTTTCACCTTCGTCGCCTCCAAGCAAATCATCACCGGCATGACGGCCGGTGCGGTCAAGGGGTGAGGTTACGGCGGATTTGTGATAGCTGCGGTCCAAATGGCGCTAGAGCACTCACGTCCGCTTACAGATCAACGAGCCGACGATTTCCAAGAACCGACTGTTGGGCCGAAGCTGGGATTCTGCCGTCTTATCGATGATTGATTATCGGTGGTCATTTTGCCACCATCAGCGGACCTGGCACGTCATAACCCATCGACCTCGCCGCTCTGAGCCCCGTGGAGTCCGGTACAGGTGAAATCCGGTCTATACGGCGGGATCGCACTCACGTCAGCTATCCGATCCGCGGACCGACGATTTCCGTGGACCTGTCGTTTTACGCCTTGTGGGATAAAGCGGGCGTCTCACTATCCCGACATCGACGGTTTAATCCCTCTATTCGCCCTTGACAAATAAAGCCTATTAATGCTAAATATTCCTATTTCGTTACCGCCCACGACCGGCGGCTTTGCTGATTGCCCCTGTGAAGATGGGACCGCGGACTGTCGTTGCCGGTGGCCGTGGGCCGTATTTGAGACCGGTGGTAGGGTGTCGGCGCCCCGCGCCTTTCCGGGCGCGCGGGCGTGCGATGAGGTTCGCCGGCTACCGGCGAAAAATTGGGTTCGTTCCGTCGTTTTTTCAGGCGGACAAAACCGTCGACCTGGTCGTGGACGGAAAAGGTAGCGTACGAGGGAGCGGACAAAACCGTCGACCTGGTCGTGGACGGAAAAGGTAGCGTACGAGGGAGCGGAAAAATCCATAGACGTTTATGGACAAATATAGACAAACATGGACATCCGCCGTCGCCCGTCGGCGAGGTTTTGATGAACCAGCAGCAAGAATCAATCGAGGGCGGCGGCAATCCGCTCAACGACAATGTCGACACCCGCATCGACCGCTGCCGACAACCCTTCGCCCAGCTCGAAGTTCGCTCCCTCGACGGCGTAGATCGTCAGGCGCTCAGGCAGTTGCCCCAGCTGTCGCGCCAGCTCCACCGCTTCGGCGAGCCCGAACCGGTGCGTCGTGTAGCAGAAGAAGTCCGTCGGCAGGCTTTCGGCGGCGGCGTCGAAGACGTGGACCGTACCCGTTTCGGCGCCGGAGGTGGCGGCGTCGACGACGATGACCTGGGAACGCCCCTGCCAGGCCTGCATCAGTTCCGTGCCTTCGCCCCAGCTTTCCACGATTTCGGCGCGGTCTCCGACGAGCGGACGCAGGCGTTCGGCGGCGACGGGGCCGGCGCCGTCGTCTGAGCGCATGGCGTTGCCGATGCAGAGGATGAGGGAGCGGTCCGGGCCGTCCCTTTTTTGAGCCCCGCTCAATGGCGAGCTGTTGGCCCGGCTCAATGGTGAGCCATTAGTCCCGCTCAACGGTGAGCTTCAAGAAGTGCGTCGCACAGGAGATGCAGGGATCGTAGTTGCGGATCGCCTGCTCGCAGACCCACTTCAGTTTCTCGTCGTCGAGTTCCATGTGGTTCTCGACCACACCCCACAGGTCGCGTTCGATCTGGCGCTGGCTCTGCGCCGTCGGCGGCATGATGCGGGCCGAGGTGATGCGCCCGTCGCCGTCGAGATCGTAGCGGTGATAGCAGATCCCCCGCGGCGCTTCCGTGCAGCCGGTGCCGTGCCCGGCCTGCAATTGGATGGGAACAGCGGGGGCTTCCGGCGGGTCGTAGGCCTTGGCCAGGCGCACCGCCTCCTCGAAGGCGTAGAGCGTCTCGACCATGCGCACGACGATCGACTGGAAGGGGTTGGTGACGACGCGGCCGAGGCCGGCCTTCTTGGCCGTCTTCTTGGCCAGCGGCGACAGCTGGTCGAAGTTGTTGTTGTAACGCGCGATGGGGCCGGTCAGATAGGAGCTCGTGCCGTCGGTCATGACGCCGTGAAGGGCGTTCGAGTGCTCGACGTGCTCCTCGTCGAAATGCTCCTCGAACTGGGCGACCGGAATGTCGAGGCCCCGGTTGGAGACGATGTTGCCCTCGGTGATGGCGTATTCGTCCGGGTGGCGCAGCGACACGCAGGTGTAGTCGTAGGAGTAGTCCGGGAACGGAAAACCGCCGACGGCGAGGGTCAGTTCCCTGGACGTCTCGACGCCCCACTGGAGCTTCTCGATGAGCCCGTCGATGGCCGCCTTCTTGGGCAGGCTGAAGAAGCCGCCGACGGTCATGTTGACCGGGTGGATGGCGCGCCCGCCGATGACCTCGAGAATCTCGTTGCCGATCTTCTTCAGTTCCAGCGCCTTCTTGACCACGTCCGGGTGGTCCTTGGCGAGCTGCAGGGAATCCTCGTAGCCGAGGAAGTCGGGCGCATGCAGCAAGAAGGCGTGCAGCACATGGCTTTCGATCCACTCGCCGCAATAGGCGAGGCGCCTGAGGTCGCGGAGCGGCCCCTCGACGGTGACGCCCAGGGCGCTCTCCATGGCATGGCAGGCGCCGATGATATAGGCCATCGGGCAGATGCCGCAGATGCGGGCCGTGATGTCCGGCGCATCCGAATGGATGCGGCCCTCCAGGAGCGCCTCGAAGAACCTGGGCGGTTCGTAGATGCGGAACTTCAGGTCCTTGATGGAACCGTCCTTGATGCGCAGATAGAGCGCGCCCTCGCCCTCGACCCGGGCCAGGGCATCGACCTTGATCAGGCGCTTGCCGTCCTTCGTCTTGGTTTTCTTGGACTTAGGATTCATGGCGCAGACCCTCGTCGTGGAATACCGGCGCACCGGCGTTGAACATGCGGTAGAAATGGCTGACCTCGCGGTCGTCCATGCCGAGCGCCTTGAGCTGGCGGCTCAGTGCAACACCGTTCGGCGTCTCCTTCGGGCCGAAGCAGCCGAAGCAGCCGCGCGAACAGGCCGGGCAGACGTTGCCGCAACCGGCCTGGGTCACCGGCCCGAGGCAGGGCTCGCCCTTGGCGACCATGACGCAGACCGTGCCGGCGAGCTTGCACTCGACGCATTGGCTGTGCGGCGGCGTATCCGGCTTGCGGCCGTTGATGGTGGCGTTCAGCACTTCCAGGAGCTGGTGCTTGTTGATCGGGCAGCCGCGCAGCTCGAAGTCGACGTCAACGTGATCCTTGACCGGGGTCGAGGTGTCCAGGGTCTCGATGAACTCGGGATGCGCATAGACCCGGTCGATGAGATCGGGCACTTCCCTCAGGTTCTTCAGGGCCTGAATGCCGCCCGACGTGGCGCAGGCGCCGATGGTGACCAGCATCTTCGATTGCTCGCGGACCTTCTGGATGCGCTCGGCCTCATCGGGCGTCGTTATCGAACCCTCGACCAGCGACACGTCATAGGGGCCGGCGATCTCGACCCGGGTGGCTTCCAGGAAAAACGCGATCTCGACCGCTCCGGCGACGGCGAGCAGCTCGTCCTCACAATCCAACAGGCTCAGTTGGCAGCCGTCGCAGGATGAGAATTTCCAGACGGCGAGGCGCGGTTTGCGTGGGGTCTGTTTTTTCTTCGCCACGGTCAAATCTCCCGAATGTCGAACAGGCGCTGAACGGCGTCGAACGGATAGACCGGGCCGTCCTTGCAGACGAAGGTCGGTCCGTACTGGCAGTGCCCGCACAGCCCGATGGCGCACTTCATGTTGCGTTCCATGGAGATGTAAATGCGTTCCAGGGGCACGCCGATGTCATGGAGCGTGTTGACCGAGAAGCGCATCATCACTTCCGGCCCGCAGACCATGGCCATGGTCGCATCCGGGTCGTAGCCGCCGCCGGTGATCAGCTTGGTGACGACGCCGACCGATCCGAGCCACTCCAGATCGGCGCGGTCGACGGTGACATCGACGTAGAGGTCGAAGCGTCCCCGCCACTTCTCGAGCTCCTTGCGGAACAGGATGCCGGCCGGGCTGCGCGCACCGTAGTAGATGCGGATCTTGCCGTACTCAGCGCGGTTGGCGAGGACGTGATAGATGGCCGGGCGCAGCGGCGCCAGACCGACGCCGCCGGCGACGATGACCACGTCCATGCCCTTGGCCTCTTCGACCGGCCAGCCGCGTCCGAAGGGTCCGCGCACGCCGACGACGTCGCCCTTGGAGAGCGTCGCCATCGAGTCGGTGACACTGCCGACGGCGCGGATGGTATGCACAAGCGTGCCCTCGTCCGTCGGGTCGCCGCTGATGCTGATCGGGACCTCGCCGGTGCCGAACTGATAGAGCATGTTGAACTGGCCCGGCTCGAAGGAGAACGGCTGACCGCTCTCCGCCACCAGGTCGAGGGTGAAGGTGTCGGAAAGCTCGTTCCGGATCCGTTTGACCCGGAACGGTACCGGCACCATGGGATCCGGGACAGCGGTCCCGGCATAGAGCGTCGTTGCTGCCGTCACCGTCATTTCCCCTTTTTCTTCGCTGCCGCTTTTTTCTTCGGCGCCGGTTTGGCCGGCGGCGAGGCCTTGACCTTCTTGCGGGTCTGGCAGTCCTTCGGGTGGCCGTACATGTCGATCAGCTGTAGCCGCGTCGCCGACAGACGGTCCGAGATGACCGGCAGGAAGGCCTTGTAGAATTCGTAGCCGACCGAGTGATCCTCCTCGCATTTGTTGCGAAGGCAGATAGCGTCGATGGAGACGGCGCGAACCAGACTGACGGCGCGCACGTCGAACCGTGAGCGGTAGGGCGGCACCAGCCACGACCAGCCGATGATCTCGCCGTCACCCATGGTCTCGATGACCAGCGGATCGCGGGCCGGCACGTGCACTTCCAAAGAAGCGACACCGTGGCGGATCAGGAAGAAGGCGTCCGCCTTCTGGCCTTCACGGTAGATGTACTCACCGGCCCGGAAGACCACGTTCTTGGCGCAGCCCGAGATCAGTACCCGCGTCTCCTCGTCGAGGTCCTTGAAGACGTTAAAATCCTCGAGGGCGCGATCCATTCCTTCGATCTGAACCATCAACGTTCTCCTTTGGGTGTCTTCTTGCGCCGCGCACCGATGGCGCGGGCTTCCGCGGTGATGTCGATACCGACCGGGCACCAGGTGATGCAGCGTCCGCAGCCGGTGCAGCCGGACGAGTCGAACTGGTCGTGCCAGGTCGACAGTTTATGGGTGATCCACTGGCGGTAGCGCGACGCCGCGTCGCGGCGGATCGGCCCGCCGTGGATGTAGCTGAAATCGACGGTGAAGCACGAATCCCAGCGCCGCCAGCGTTCCGCCCCGGCGCCGTCAAGGGTGGTGACGTCGACCACGTTGGAGCAGAAGCAGGTCGGGCAGACCATGGTGCAGTTGGCACAATTGAGGCAGCGCTCGGCGACGTCGGCCCATTGCGGATGTTCCGGGTTGTCGCGCAGCACCTTGGCCGCGTTCTTCGGCATTTCACGGCCCATCGACTTGGCGGCCGCATTGGTTCGCGAGTTGGCGGCGCGGCGATCGCTCGCAGTCGCTTCGCGCTGCGGCACTTTGCTCAGTGCCTTGGCGCCGCGTTTGGAGCCGACATCGACGACGAACCGATGGTCCTTGCCGTCGGAAATCTCGGTCAGGGCCAAATCGTATCCGTCGCTGGCCACGGGACCGGTATCCATGGAGGTGCAGAAGCAGGTGCCGCCGGCCCGTGTGCAGTTGACGGCGACGACCAGTGTGGCGTCGCGCCGGGCCGCGTAGCCGCGATCCTTGTAGGCATCGCCGGAGAAGACCCGGTCTTGGATCCGCATGGCCGCCAGTTCGCAGGGCCGCACACCTAGGAAGGCCTGCTTTGCCGGTTTCCCTTGTTCGGCATCGATGGCCCAGCCGCCGTCTTTCCGTTCGGCCGACCACAATTTCTGGGAGGGCGGGAACAGGTAGCGTTTCCAGGAGTGCGGTCCGACCACATAACGGAACAGCGCCTCCTTGACGCCTTTGCCGCCGGTCGCCGCTTTGAGCCGGTAATGCCCTCCGTCTTGGTCGTCCTCCATGCCGACAGGCAGGTCGCTGGTTCCCTTGATCGGTTCGTAGACGACGGCGCCATCGGGAGCGGTCGGACCGATGACATCATGGCCCGCCCGGCGAAGGGATTTGATCAGTAGATCGAGGCCGTCCTTGTCGACGACGACCGTGGACGAGGTCGTTTTCTCCTTCCGCATCGGATCCTTCACTTCTGCATTTGAGTGGAAAGGGTAGTCTCAGCTTAGGATGTTTCGGTCGGGTTTCAACCGGAACGTAGGATGTCACGAAATCTTCATCACGGAATTGAGATGGATCAACAACGCGTGAATTTTTCTTTACATTTAAAGATTTTATAAAGTGTTGTGGAATCGTTCGGAGACGCTCATATGACGCCGGCGTCGAGGGAAGCGGCCACGTACAGACCCAGTTCCTCGCACTGGCCGATGAAAGCCTCATCGAAGGCACCGCGGCAGATCAGGGGCTCGCGCACGGCTCGCCAGCGCAGTCCCGTGACGATGGTTTCGACAGCCCGCCGGGTGCCGGTGCCGTCGTGGCCGGCCCTTATATAAAGTGCATAGGGGAGCCCCTGGGTTTCCTCCAGGCAGGGGTAATAGGAACGGTCGAAGAAGTCCTTCAGGGCGCCGCTCATGTAGCCGAGGTTTTCCGTCGTTCCGAGAATGATGGCGTCGGCCGCCAGGACATCGCCGGGTCCGCTATCCAATGGCGCCTTCACCGTCACGGTGACGTTCTCGACGTCTTCGTTGGTGGCGCCTCGGACGACGGCATCGAGAAGGGCCCGCGTGTTTTCAGACGGGGCATGGCTGACGATGAGCAGGTGCTTTGCGGTCATGGCGGATCATCCAGCCTTCTTTTTCGAGCGGTGGTTGGCGAGCGTCACCGGCGTTCGGGACTTGGGTACCTTGCGAATGAAATTATAGCGCGCCACGTGGTAGCTCGGGTCGAAACCGTAGAAATTGAGGTTCATGCGTTCGAGTTCCTCCTCCCGGTATCGGTCGAGCGGTTTCTCGTCGGCATCGTCGGCGAGGCGCTTCTCCTTTTCTTTCAAGCGCCTCATCAGAGACGGATCGCCGGCCAGGGCCTCGAGGTAACCGGTCAACTCGACATCGAAGGCCGGCACCGGCCCGGCAAAACTGCTATCGACCAGTTTCAGGCGTTTGGCCTCGGCAACACCGACCGGCAGGCGGGCCTGGGTCACGCGTTCGGCGTTATCTGTTCCCACGCGGCGCGGCAACACGTAGGTCCAGTATTCGGATCCGTAGAGATTGCCCATGTCCTTGTAATGGGGGTTGAGAATGATGCCGTCGCGGGCAATCACCTCATCGGTGCCGAGGGCCAGGAAGACGCCGCCGGCGCCCGCGTTGCCGCGCATCGCGGCGACGACGAGATGAGTGGTCGTCGTGATGATGTCGCGGACCAGGTCGTCGATGGCGTTGATGTTGGCCCACGATTCGTCGGCGGGACTTTCGGCCGCTTCGATCAAGCCAAGGTGGATTCCGTTCGACCAGTAGTCGGGCCCGCCCATCAGGCAGATGACCCGGGTCGGCCGGTCTCTCGCCTGGAGGAAGGCGTGGCGCAGGTGCCGGCAGGCGGCGGTGTCGAAGGCGCCGTTGTAAAAGGCAAAGTGGAGATACCCGACACCGTCCTTTTCCTCGTAACGAATAGGATCGAGGCCAGGGGTTTCGGGCAATTGGGGCAGGTCCGCAACCTGTTCGCCCAGAACCATGGTCGCCGGCAGTTTCAGTTGCTTCGGTCCTGTCGGTTTCATGTGGCCCAACCAAACCGCGCCATCAGTGGTCGCCCGGGCGACCGTGGTTCCGGCCCGCCCCAACACCTGTCCCGGCGGACCGGTGAGGCCTACCGCCTCTGTCGCGTCAAAAAGGTAGACGTCTTTTCCGTCAACGTTGTCGCGGATTCCCGGCGTGCCGTCGGCGCTACGGATCTTGCGAAGCACCGTCCGTGTGTCGTCCGAGGCCCAGTCGATGGCCCGTTCGGGTTGCCGGCAAACCGGGTTGGTCCGGCCCCGTGGTCCGGACGGCGTTACCGCATGGGTCTCTGGTCGTGTGCCTTCGGCGAGACCGGCAAGGGCCTCGAGAACGGCGATGACAGCCGCCTCCGTGACCTCGTTTCGGTATAGGCTGGACTTGGTTGTTTCGCGCATGGGAAAGCGACCATAGGCCCAGACCGGCCCGGCATCCATTTCGGCATCGGCTTGAAGCACGGTAATCCCCCATTCCTTCTCGTCGCGCAGGATCGCCCAGTCCAACGCCGAGGGGCCGCGGTCGCCGGGAATGCCGGGATGAACGACCAGACATGGAGTGCCGCGCCAGACGTCCTCGGGAATGGCCCGTTTCAGGAAGGAGGCGACGACGGCGTCGGGCCGGAACAGGTCGAGCGCCTGGCGGGTCGTCGCGTCGTTGATGTCGAACTCGACGGAAACGTCGTGACCTCGTTCCCGCAGTTCCACGTGCAGGCGTTGCGTCAGGCTGTTGAAGGAATGGCAGAGGAGAAGAACGCGCATCGACGATCGATCAGTTCCGTTTCAGGGATCCACCAGACGCTCCGGCGACAGGCGGGAGCCGGTCACGCCTCTCGCCGCAACGGATGGCGGGATCTCGTTGCCGAGCACCAGGCTGGCCGCCGTCCGACCGAGGGCCGGTGCCGTTTGTATGCCGTATCCGCCCTGTCCGGCCAGCCAGAAAAACCCATCGGTACGGGGATCGAAGCCGACCACCGGTGTGCGATCGGGCGCGAAGGTCCTTAGGCCGGCCCATTTGTTGGCAATATGGTTGACGTCGATGTCGAGGATGGTCTGCATACGGTCGACGGCGATGGCGACGTCCAGTTCGTCGGCTTGCGCATCACAGGGCGCCGACGGTGTTTCGTCGGCCGGTGAGCACAACAACCGGCCGCTTTCCGGCTTGAAGTAGAAGGTTTCATCGACATCGATGGCCATCGGCCAGCCGTCGACCGGCATGCCATCCGGGACATCGACGAGGCAAGCGGTGCGGCGCAGCGGCTGCAGGCCGAGCGCCCCCAGTCCCGCCATTTCGGCGATGGCGTCGGCCCAGGCGCCCGCCGCATCAACGACGATGCCGGCAGAATAAGTGCCAGCGGCCGTCACGATCGACCAGGAAGCGCCCTGGTGATAAAGCGATGTCACACGCCGGTCGAGGGCGACGGTGCCGCCGGCACGGGTAACGCCGCGTAGAAATCCCTGGTGTAGCGCGGCGACGTCGAGTTCCTTGGCGCCGCGATCGAAAAGCACCGATTTGACGACCCCTTTTCTCGCGAGCGGACGGTACTCTTCGAACAGGGCGCCGTCGGCGATCTCCACGCCGGCGGCCTGATGCCGGACTTCGTCGTATAGGGCTGCAACGGCCTCTTCCTGTCCTGCGGTGCCGATCAGAAAGAGATCGATGTCGCGCCACAAGGGTGTGTCTGAAAACCCGGCAGGAGGATCGTCGAAAAAGGCCCGCCCCTCAGCCGTCAACGCACGGATCACTTCGTTACCGTAGCTCTCGACGAAGATTGCCGCCGAGCGCCCGGTCGTGTGGTAGCCGGCCTCGGACTCCTGTTCCAGCACGACGACCCGGCTCTCCGGTGCCAGGAAATAGGCGAGCGATGCGCCCGCCATACCGGCGCCGATAACAGCAACATCGAAATGCTCCAAGGTATACTCCCTACATCAACCGGCGACTCGTCGCGGGCTTTCGCCGAGAACCATTTCGGTCCGTAGCCACGACGAATTCAAGGCTTATCTGCGCGGTCAGGGTGACCGCGATTATCAATTATCGCCTGTGGTTCCCATATGCCCTCGATAAGCCCTGATCTGGCGTCGCCGCCGTTCGTGGTTTAGCGCTGGCGAATGCAGACGACAGACCTGGGCGGCGGACTCGACCTGGCACTGAAGGTGGGCGACGGCAGAATTGTCGACGTCCGGTTGACGTCGCAACGCCCGACCGGGCTCGGTCGGTTTTTTCGCGGGAAGGAACCGGCGACCCTGGTCGAACGGCTGCCGTTGATTTTCAGCCTTTGTGGTATGGCGCAGGCGGTGGCCGCGTGCGAGGCGTTGGAACAAGGCCTAGGCAGCGTCGCAAACCCGGATCGGACTGCCGTTCGGCGCGCAGTCGTGCTCTCGGAGACGGTTGTAGAGGCCTTGCGCGGTATCGTCGTCGAGTGGGCGGCGTTCCTCGATGAGCCGCTGGAGCCGAAAGCGCTGCTGGCGGCGACGGCAGCGCGTGAACATCTCCTGGCGGCAGTGTCGCCCAACAACGCCTGGCGGTCCGTTGACGATGATCGCCCCGTGACCATCGATGCTGTCCCCGCCGCCGCTGCGGTTGAAAAGATAGCGACGGCACTCAGTCGGGTTGGCATCGATACCGGCGCCACAAGATTGAAGACCCTCGGAGACCTGGAAGCATGGGCCGGCGAGGGGGGCGGTCTGGCGCAACGTGCCGTCATCCGTGTCATGGAACAGGATCTGGCGCATTTCGGCCGCTCCTCGTTTCAGCCTTTGATGGCGTCTCTGGAAGAACTGAGTGCAAGGATTGCCGGCGATGCCGACGGCGCATTTCAGGCACAGCCCGAGATCGCGGGGGAGACCTTTGAAACCGGCTCGCTAAGCCGCATGACGCAGCATCCCCTGATCGGCGCTTTGCTTGACGAGTTCGGTAACGGCTTGCTGACTCGCCTAGCGGCACGGATCGCCGAATTGTCCGAATTGCCCCTGACCATCGGGCGGCTGGTCGAGGCTCTGGACCCGGCGATCGCGGCGTCACTCACGGAGGGGATCTCGCCTTCACCGGGAGAGGGGGTCGGCGGCGTCGATTGCGCCCGCGGGCGGTTGCTCCATTGGGCTCGCGTCGGCGACGGCAAGGTCGTCGACTACAGGATCCTGGCGCCGACTGAGTGGTCCCTTCATCCCGTCGGTACGCTCGTCGACAGTCTTCTCGGCGTGCAAGCGCTGTCCGAGGGGAACTTGGAGCGTGACGTCCGCCTGTTCGTCGCGGCCATGGATCCGTGTGTCGCTTGTCATGTTTCGATCGATTGAGGCGCATCCCAAAAGGAATCTGCGTCAGTGGATACGTTAACGTATTGATTGGCTCGAACGAGTTCCTTAGAGTTGTGTTCGCGGTTCACCAATCGAACGGTGTTTCAGGGTTAGCGAATACCGAATTCCATATGGGTGAAAGCAAAAGAGTACCGCCGAGTTTCTATGGTCGGCGCAAAGGGGGGCCGATATGGCAAAACCGATAAGCAACGGCGGCGAAGGCAGAGAATCGCGCGCACCCTATTCGGAGGTGGCCTTCGCTGAGTTGCGCCGGCGGATTTTCAACAACGAATTACCGGCCGGGTTCCAGGCGACGGAACAAGAAGTCGCCGACCTCCTCGACATGAGCCGCACGCCCGTACGCGAAGCGCTGATCCGGCTCGCCGGCGAGGGTTTGGTCGAAGTGCGTCCGCGGCACGGCATGCGGGTATTGCCGGTGTCCGCGGGTGACATGAAGGAGATTTACGAGATCCTGACCAGCCTCGAGTCGACGGCGGCCTATCTCGTTGCCGCGCGGGGCCTGTCCGAGGAGGAATTGCACGGATTGCATGCCGCCGTCGACAGCATGGAGAAAGCCCTGGACGAAGACGACCTGATCGCCTGGTCGGAAGCCGACCGGCAGTTCCATTCCCTGCTGGTTGCCCTATGCGGCAACGATCGCCTGACCGCTCTCGTCGAGACGTTCATGGGACAGGCTCACCGGGTTCGCATGTTGACTCTGAAACTGCGTGAAAAACCCGTCAAGTCCAATGCCGACCATGCCGAACTCGTCGCCGCCATCGAACGCGGCGACCCGGAGGAGGCGCGCCGGATCCATCGCGCGCATCGGGAGCGGGCCGGGGAGACCCTCGTCGGTATCCTCGAAAATCTCGGTCTCGTTCAACTCTAGCCGGTGATCCTCTTCAAGCCCCGGGATAGACCAGGTCCCAGGTGTTCACCGTCTTCGATACGACCCAATCGGTGACCAAGGCGTCAAATTCCTTGAAGTGATCACTCGCCAAGTGGTCCTGGAACGCCGCCCCGTCCTCGTAGATTTCATAGAGGAACGTGGTGTCGGGATCGTCGGGGTTGCGGCAGACGTCGAACTTGAGGCAGGCCGGTTCCCGCTCGAGGGAGTTTTGGGCCTGGGTGTTCATGGCGTCCGCAAAGGCGTCGCGGCGTTCCGGTGCGGTGACAAAGGTGACGGTTACGACATGCATGGGACACCTGTTAGCTGGGAAAGCGGGATTTCAGGTCGGCAATCTGCCGATCATCGAGGAACCGTGTCTTGGCGCCCCGAAGCAACAAAAAGAGTTTCGCTGTTTCCTCGAGTTCCTCGGTGGCGTACACGGCGTCGGTCAGCGATTTGCCGGCGACCACGGGCCCATGGTTGGCGAGCAGGACGGCGTGATGGTCGGACGCCATTTCGCGTACAGCCCGGGCAAGGTCGAGGTCGCCGGGAGCGAAGTAGGGCACCAAGGGCAAAGTACCTATTTTCATGACGTAATAAGCCGTGATCGGCGGCAACACGTTTGCCGGGTCGATATCGGCCAGGCAACTGACGGCGACCGAATGGGTCGAATGGAGATGTACGACGGCGCCCGTTGCCGGCCGTTCTTCGTACATGGCCCGATGCAGGAAACTCTCCTTGGTCGGTTTATCGCCCGATACATGGACACCTTCGGCATCCAGTTTCGATATGCGTGCCGGATCGAGGTCACCCATGGTTGATCCGGTCGGCGTCATCAGCCAGCCGTCTTCTGTACGTACACCGATGTTGCCGGATGATCCGAACGTGAGGCCGCGATCGAACATGGATTTCGCCATCTTGGCGATGGCGTCGCGGGTCTTCGTCTCGCTCATGACAGCATTCCGAAGGCCTTGGGGAAGAAGTCTTCGGTACCGAAGTTGCCGGATTTCAAGGCGAGCGCGATTTTCGGGGTGCCCAAACCCTCGGTCCAAGGAACGCCGGGATCGATCTCCGGACCGATCCGCAACGCCGATATACCGAGCGCCTGAACGACGGCGCCCGAGGTTTCGCCGCCGGCGACAATCAACTCGCGGACACCATCTTCAACGAGACCGGCGGCAATGCGGCCCATGGTGTCCTCGACCATGGCGCCGGCCTGCTCCCGCCCGAAGTTCGCCTGAATGTCGGCGACTTCGTCCGGATCCGCGGACGAGTAGATCAATACCGGACTGTCGGCACCCTTGTCGTCGGCCCAGCCGATGACTTCCGAGGCGACCCCGTGGCCAGGCGTCAGTCGGCGCGGATCGATGCGATAGGTCGGCCATTGTTGCGAGGCCAAGGCGATCTGAGCGCGTGTCGCCGTCGAACAGCTTCCAGCGATCACGGCACGGCGGCCGCCGATACGCGGCGGTTGCGGTCGCGCCGGTTCACCGAGGTCGCCGGTCCGGCGGAAATTCTCCGGTAGGCCGAGGGCAACGCCGGAGCCCCCCGTCACCAGTTTCAGTTCGGCCGAAGCCGTTCCGATTTCGAAGAGGTCCTTGTCATCGATGGCGTCAACGATGGCGAAGCGGTGTCCCGACGATCTGAGTTCCTCGTATCGCCGGCGAATTGCCGCGCTCCCGGCGCCAACGGCTCCATGCTCGACAAGGCCGACATCGTGCGGCGTCTGCCGCGACAGGACGGCCACCAGATTGGGATCACGCATCGGCGTCAGCGGGTGGTCCTTCATGCTGGAATCCGAAATCAACTGTTCGCCGACGAACAGGTGCCCCTTGAAAACGGTTCGTTTGTTTGTCGGAAACGCGGGGCAGGCAATGGCAAAATCGGTACCGAGGGCGTCGGTTAAGGCATCGGCGACGGGGCCGATATTCCCTTGATCGGTTGAATCGAAGGTTGAGCAGTACTTGAAAAAAAACTGGCTGGCGCCCCGCGCCTTCAACCATTCGAGCGCGAGCAGCGATTCGGCGACCGCGTCCTCGGGCGGCGTTGTCCGGGACTTCAAGGCGACGACCACGGCGTCGGCCTCGCCGATGTCCACTTCGCGGTCGGGCACGTCGATCACCTGAACGGTTCGCATGCCCTGACCGACCAGCGTGTTCGCCAAATCGGTCCCGCCCGTGAAATCGTCGGCTATGCAGCCCAGTCGGATCATGTCATCCTCGTATCGATAGTCGGTGCCAAATGTCGGGATTCGCCGACCGTATTTACAAACACCATTGCCAGCAGTCCATTCCAGCGGTTTATTTAACGGAAGGGATTCGCAAAATCGACAATAATGTATTAATTGAAGTATACATTATTGTCGTTACCCGTTAAATAGGAAAGGACGGGCCGGCTCGGAGGCGCGCGAAAAAGCGTCCTTCGCTGCGCTTTTTTGGGGGGTCTAACAAAATTCGGGGCAGAACGATCGCAGGTCGGTACGCCCTTGCCGATGTTGACCGTGGTTGACGAGTCGGAAGACTAGAGGTTGGTGGTTCCACCATGAAGGTTGTTATTACCGGGGGTGCCGGTTTTCTCGGCCTGCGGCTGGCTCGACGACTATTGGAGATGGGGCACCTGACGGCGCCTTCGGGTGCGTCCGAACCGATCGACGAACTCGTCCTCTTCGATGTAAGCGAACCCCGGGAATCGATTTCCTCGGGCGGCGTCGCCGTGCGCACCATCGCGGGTGACATCAGCGAGCGCGACACCGTTTTCAGTCTGATCGACCGCGACGACATTTCCGTATTTCATCTGGCATCGGTCGTCAGCGGCGGCGGCGAGAAGGATTTCGACCTGGCCATGCGCGTCAACCTCGACGGTGGGCGCCATCTGCTGGAGGCGGTCCGCGCCCGGGAGGGCGTGCCGCGGTTCGTATTCGCCAGTTCGCTTGCCGTATTCGGCGGCGCGGCGATGCCGGCGGCGGTCGGTGACACAACCAAACACACACCGCAAACGACCTATGGGATCACCAAGGCGATCCTCGAATTGCTGATCAACGACTACACACGCAAGGGATATCTGGATGGCCGATCGGCGCGCCTGCCGACAGTGATTGTCCGGCCCGGCAAACCGAATGCGGCCGCCTCTTCGTTCGTCAGTGGCGTCATACGCGAACCGTTAAATGGAGTCGACTTCACCCTTCCGGTCCCGGAAACGACATCGGTTGCCGTGCTCGGCTACCGTGCCATTGTCGATGGCCTGATCCATCTGCATGAACTCGGCGGTATTCGCCTCGGCGACGACCGGGCGGTCGGCTTGCCGAGCTTGACGGTCACCGTCAGCGAAATGATCGAAGCGCTGAGGCGGGTTGCAGGTTCTCGGCGTTTGGGCAGTATCACTGTCGAACCCGACCCTTTCGTCGGTAACGTGGTTGATACCTGGCCCGCGGTCTGCATGTCGGAAAGAGCCGGACATTTGGGTTTCCCCAACGAACGAAACCTCGATGAGATCATCCGGTACTACATAGAAGATTACTTGCAGGAATAGCGGGCGGACCGAACGGGCCACCGCAGTAGGAGATCGACATATGGGTGATAAGAAACAAAAATTCCGCAGCGCCGAATGGTTCGGTCCTGCCAACAAGGACGGCTATGCCCATCGCAGTTGGATGAAGACCCAGGGGATTCCCGATGATCAGTTTGACGGTAGGCCGGTAATCGGCATCTGCAACACGTGGTCGGAGTTGACCCCGTGCAACGCGCATTTCCGAGACATCGCCGAGAAGGTCAAACAAGGCGTCCTCGAGGCAGGCGGCTTTCCTCTCGAATTTCCGGTGATGTCCCTAGGTGAGACGATTATGCGGCCGACGACCATGTTGTTCCGAAACCTGGTCAGCATGGACGTCGAGGAATCGATCCGTGCCAATCCAATCGACGGCGTGATCCTGCTGGTCGGCTGCGACAAGACGACGCCGGCACTTATGATGGGCGCGGCCAGTTGCGACTTGCCGACCCTGACCATTTCGGGCGGGCCGATGCTGAACGGCTATTACCGCGGCGAGCGTATCGGGTCCGGTACCCACGTCTGGAAGTTTGACGCCATGGTCAAGGCCGGAGAGATGACCTTAGCCGATTTTATGGGTGCGGAAGCGGCCAATGCGCGTTCGCCTGGCCATTGCATGACCATGGGCACAGCCTCGACCATGGCCAGCATGGTCGAGGCGTTGGGGACCGGGATGCCCTCGAACGCCGCCATTCCGGCGGCCGATTCGCGGCGCAAAACGTTGGCCCAATTGGCTGGCCGACGCATCGTCGAGATGGTCCATGAGGACCTCCGGATGTCGAAGATCCTCACCCGCAAGGCATTCGAGAACGCTGTCCGCACCAACGGCGCCATCGGCGGATCGACCAACGCGGTGCTGCACCTCCTGGCGCTTGCCGGCCGCGTCGGTGTCGACCTGTCTCTCGACGATTGGGACCGGCTCGGCGGTGACGTCCCCTGTATGGTCAACCTAATGCCGTCGGGCGAATATCTAATGGAAGACTTTTTCTATGCCGGCGGTCTACCCATGGTGCTCAAGGAGTTGGGCGACCACGGCCTTTTGCACAAGGATGCGCGCACCGTCAACGGCCGGACCATCTGGGAAAACGTCAAGGATGCGGAATGTTTCAACCGTGAGGTCATCTTTCCCTACGACAAACCATACAAAGAAAAAGGCGGTATCGTCGTCTTGCGCGGCAATCTGGCGCCATCCGGCGCCGTGTTGAAACCATCGGCGGCGACACCGGAACTCATGCAGCACCGCGGCCGCGCTGTGGTCTTCGAGGATATTGAGGACTACCACACCCGCGTCGACGATCCGGGTCTCGACATCGACGAAACCTGCGTCATGGTCCTCAAAAACTGCGGTCCGCGGGGCTATCCGGGCATGGCCGAAGTTGGCAACATGACGCTTCCGGCGAAGATCCTGAAAAAGGGTGTTGAGGATATGGTGCGCATATCGGACGCGCGCATGAGCGGCACCGCCTATGGCACCGTCGTCCTGCACACGGCGCCGGAAGCCGCCGCCGGCGGCACCCTGGCTTTGGTCCGAAACGGTGACATGATCGAGCTCGACGTGGAGGGCCGGCGCCTTCATCTCGATGTCGACGACGCCGAATTGGAGCGCCGCCGGGCCGAATGGACACCGCCGCCGCCGCCCTTCGATCGCGGATACCAAGCCATGCATCACCGCCATGTGACTCAGGCCGACACCGGTTGCGATATGGATTTCCTTGTCGGCGCGAGCGGTGCCGCGGTGCCGCGTGAAAGCCATTAAACGGAACCGGCCACGATGACGACGAATATACGTGAGTTCGATATTGCGGTGATTCCGGGTGACGGCATCGGCGTCGAGATCATGGATGCCTGTCTCGACGTATTGCGGGCCCTGGAAGAAATAACCGGGGGGTACCGGCTGCATACCGAAAGAATCGAAGCCGGCGCCGGTTGTTACCGCGACACCGGCGAGGACATGTCGGCGGAGGCCTTCGCCAAGGCCGGCGAGGCCGACGCCATCCTCTTGGGTGCCATCGGCGATCCGGCGATCCGCTACCCGGACGGTACCGAGATCTCGCCGCATCTGCGTCTGCGTACGGCCTATAACCTGATTGCCGGCCTGAGGCCGATCAAGACCTACCCGAGCATCCCGACACCACTCGGCGACCCGCGTGCTGCCGACATCGACTTCGTCATCGTCCGCGAGTCGACGGAAGGGCTCTTCGCCTCCGTCGGCAAGGGGACGGTCGAGGACGACAGGCGGGCGACGGAGACGCTGGTCATCACTCGCGACGTCTGCGAGCCGTTGTTCGACATGACCTTCGCCCTGGCGCGCTCGCGCAAAAAGAAGGGCAGATCCGGGCAGGTTACCTGCGTCGACAAGGCCAACGTTTTCTCGGCGATGGCCTTTTTCCGAAAGATCTTCGATGAGCGGGCGAGCGCGGCGGCGGATATCGAGACCAACCATCTCTATGTCGATGCGGCGGCGCTGAACATGGTGCGCAATCCTTGGGATTTCGACGTGATCGTCACCGAAAACATGTACGGCGACATCCTGTCCGACCTCGGCGCCGGCATCGTCGGCAGCATGGGCTTGGCGCCTTGCGCCGAGATCGGCGAGACTCATGGCCTCTTTCAGCCGGCCCACGGCAGCGCGCCCGACATCGCCGGCACCGGCAAGGCCAATCCGACGGCCATGTTCCTTTCGGCGGCCATGATGCTCGATTGGCTCGGCGAACGGCACGGGGTCGGAGATTGCGGCGTCGCGGCCGAACGCCTCAACCGGGCCGTCGACCGCACTTTCGCCAAGGGCGGGTTGTTGCCCTGCGAGTTCGGCGGCGGCGACGGCACGGCGGCCATCGCCGAGGCGGTGATCGGTAACCTGGACTAGCCGCTCAGGGTCCGCTTCACGGCATCCTTCCAGCCGGCGTACTTACCCTCGCGGTCGGCTTCTTCCATGGCCGGCTCGAAGCGTTTTTCGAGGCGCCAGGAGTTGGCGAAGTCGTCGAAGCCGGGATAGAACCCGGATTTCATGCCGGCAAGATAGGCGGCGCCCAAAGCCGTCGTCTCGAGCACCTGCGGGCGGTCGACGGGGGCGGCCAGGATGTCGGCCAGGCACTGCATGGTCCAGTCGCTGCCGACCATGCCGCCATCGACACGCAGGACCGTATCGAGATCGGCCGAATGGGGCCAATCGCCCTGCATTGCTTCCAACAGATCCCGGGCCTGATAGCAGACCGACTCGAGTGCAGCGCGGGCCAGTTCCTTCGGTCCCGTGGCCCGGGTCAGCCCGTATAGAGCACCGCGCGCGTTGGCGTCCCAATAGGGGGCGCCGAGGCCGACGAAGGCGGGAACCAGATAGACCGACTGGCCGGGATCGGCGTCGGCCGCCATGGGTCCTGTCTCCGGCGCGCTGCCGATGACACCGAGGCCGTCGCGCAGCCACTGGACAGCGGCGCCGGCGATAAAGATAGACCCTTCGAGGGCGTAGGTGGTCTTGCCCTCCAGACGGTAGGCGATCGTCGTCAGCATTCGGTTTTCCGAGCGCACCGCCTCGACGCCTGTGTTGAGGACGGCGAAACAGCCGGTACCGTAAGTCGACTTGAACATGCCCGGCTGGAAGCAGGCCTGGCCGACGGTGGCGGCCTGCTGGTCGCCGGCGACGCCGCGGATGGCGATGGCACCGCCGAACAGGCCGGGATCAGCGTGGCCGAATTCGGCGGCACTATCCAGGACCTCAGGGAGGATGCGGCGCGGCACCCGCAGGATGTCCAGAAGTCCGTCATCCCAGTCACCGCGGTGGATGTCGTAGAGCAGTGTTCTGGATGCGTTGGTCGCGTCGGTGGCATGAACCTGGCCGCCGGTCAGGCGCCAGATCAGGAACGTGTCGATGGTACCGAACGCCAATTCGCCCCGTTCCGCCCGTTCCCTTGCGCCGTCGACGTGGTCGAGGAGCCAGGGGACCTTGGCCCCCGAGAAGTAGGGGTCGATGAGCAAGCCTGTCTTGGCGGTGAATTCCGCTTCGTGGCCGTCGGATTTCAGGGACGCGCAATAGTCGGCCGTCCGCCGGTCTTGCCAGACGATCGCCCGGTGGATCGGCACTCCGGTCTCGCGGTCCCAGATGACAACGGTCTCGCGCTGGTTGGTGATGCCGATGGCGGCGATGTCGGCGGCCGCCGCACCGGCCTTTTCCATGGCCTCGCGGCAGGTCGACAGGACCGACTCCCAAATCTCCTCGGCATCGTGTTCGACCCAGCCCGAATGCGGGAAGTGCTGGGTGAATTCCTGCTGGGAAACCGCTTTTACGGCATAGTCCTTGTCGAAAAGAATGGCCCGTGACGATGTCGTTCCCTGATCGATGGCAAGGATATATCGCGACATGACTTGATACCCCCCTCGTTTCGGTCGGCGGTGCGATCGTCAGCCGGTCGCCCGCGCCTTCATCCAGTCGTCCAGCCGGCCGCCCAGTTCCGGATTCATCCTAAGCCCCAATTTGCTCCGCCGCCACAACACATCGTCCGCCGACTTGGCCAGTTCGTGATCCATCAAATAGGCGACTTCCCGTTCGAAAAGCCCGGCGCCGAAATCCTCGCCGAGGTCGTCCCAGGCGCGGCTGTCGCCGAGGATCTCGTTTGCGCGCGTGCCGTAAGCGCGGGCGAGGCGTTGGCTCAAGGATTCGGTGATGAAGGGATGACTGTCCCGCAACGTCTCGGCCAGGCGGCCGCGCTCGCCGACCGGGAAGTCGCCGCCCGGAAGCACCGCGCTCGCCGTCCAAGCGGGGCCCAAATCGGGAAGGTATGGCGCCAGTTTTTCAAGAGCGTGTTCGGCCAGTTTCCGGTATGTCGTGATCTTTCCGCCGAAGATGTTGAGCACCGGCGCCGCGTCACCATCACTCACCTTGAGCACGTAATCGCGGGTCGCCTCCTGCGCCTTCGAAGCGCCGTCGTCGTAGAGCGGACGCACGCCGGAAAAGTCGGAGACGACGTCTTTCGGCGAGATGTCGACGGTGAAGTAGCGGTTGACGTTGGAGCAGATGTAATCGACCTCGTCGGCGGATATGGCGAAGTCGTCGAGATCGCCGTCGAATTCCTCGTCCGTGGTGCCGAGCATGGTGAAGTCCTGCTCGTAGGGGATGGCGAAGATGATGCGCCCGTCCGGGTTCTGGAAGATGTAGGGTTGGTCGTGTTCGAACAGGCGCCTGACGATGATGTGGCTGCCTTTGACCAGGCGCACCCCGTCGGAGAGATTCAGCCCGAGGCCGTTTTCGATGAACCGCGACACCCAAGGCCCCGACGCGTTGATGAGGATGCGGGCCCGGATTTGCCGGGTATTGCCCGCTTCATCCTCGACGGTTACGGCCCATTCGTCGCCGTCGCGGCGGGCACTCGAGCATCGTGTGCGGGTTTCGACGGTCGCTCCTTTTTCGACGGCGTCGACGGCGTTGAGAACGACCAGGCGTGAGTCGTCGACCCAGCAGTCCGAATATTCGAACCCCTTGACGAACTCGTCGCGCAGCGGCTGCCCGACGGGATCATCGCCGAAGGTCAAGTCGCGTGTTCCCGGCAGGATCTTCCGGCCGCCCAAATGATCGTAGAAAAACAGTCCCAACCTGAGAAACCACCACGGCCTGAGGCCTTTGTGATGGGGCAAGACGAAGCGCAGCGGATGGATGATATGCGGCGCCGCCCGATAGAGCGTTTCCCTTTCGATCAGGGCTTCGCGGACGAGCCGAAATTCGTAGTACTCAAGATAACGGAGCCCGCCGTGGATCAGTTTGGTGCTGGCCGACGAGGTCGCACAGGCCAGGTCGTTCTGTTCGCAAAGATAAACCGACAACCCGCGACCGGCGGCGTCCCTGGCGATGCCACAGCCGTTAATCCCACCGCCGACAATGGCGATATCGTACACTTGGTCGCTCACCCGTGTCCCCCCGGCCGCACATCCCCGGCAAAGGCCGGTCGCATGCGACCACAAATCAACCAAACGAACCGTAAACGAAGAAAATCGAACCTACAATGAAAATAAGCGCGGAATTACGAAGGCGCAAGGGCGTCCGCGATTTCGATGCTCACCTCATTGTCCTGGCAGATACGGACAATCGGTTCCGGCGGCGTCCGGTCGGTGACGAAGGTGTGGATCTGCGACAAATGGCCGATGCGTACAGGGGCGGAGCGTTCGTACTTCATGCTGTCGGCGACCAGGATGGTGTGCCGTGCGTTGTCGATGATAGCCTGGGCGACCTTGACCTCGCGGTAATCATAGTCGAGGAGCGCTCCGCTTTCGTCGATGGCGGATACCCCGATGACGGCGAAATCGACCTTGAACTGGTGAATAAAATCGACCGCCGGTTCACCGATGATGCCACCATCCGAACGCCTGAGAATACCGCCGGCGACGACGATTTCGATATCGGGGAACCTTCTTAGAATATTGATAACATTGAGATTATTGGTGATAGCCAGGATTCCGCACTTGCCGCGCAATGCCGTCGCCACCTGTTCCGTCGTGGTGCCGATGTTGATCAGCAAAGAACAATCGTCATGGATCAGCGAAGCGGCCTTGATGCCGATCCGGCGTTTCTCCTCGGAGGCCAGTTCCCGGCGCGCCTCGTAGCCGTAGTTGGCGACACCCGAGGAGAGAACCGCGCCCCCGTGAACTCGCTGCAACATGCCGCGTTCACACAAGTCATTGAGATCCTTGCGGATAGTCTGCGGGGTCACATCGAAGCGTTCGGCCAGCATGTCGACGCTGAGACGGCCCAGTTCGTGGGCGAGGTCGACGATATCCGACTGGCGGGGCGAGATGGGGTCCATGACCGGCAGCTTCCTGTAATATTCCTTACACAAATACCGCAAACGAATTCGGAAAACCAGGGCGCAGGGGCCAAAACGCTAGCCAATGAGAAACCACAACTTTCCAATGGCTTTCGAAATTTTCGATTGACCTTCGTTTTTTTTTCATATGATAGTTGCGGCGGTATCACGCATTGGGAGGGTCATCAATGAAAATGCGATTTATGGTCGCCGTAGCTGCGGCGGGCCTCTTCACGTTTGCCGGCTCCAGTTTCGCCGGCATGGACGAGGCGAAGAAGTGGGTCGACAGCGAGTTTCAGCCGTCGACCTTGTCGAAAGCCGACCAAATGAAGGAAATGCAGTGGTTCATCGATGCCGCCGCACCCTTCAAGGGCATGGAAATCAACGTGTTGTCGGAAACCATCCCGACCCACGAATACGAGTCCAAGACCCTGACCAAGGCTTTCGAGGAAATCACCGGCATCAAAGTCAACCACCAGCTCTTGGGCGAGGGTGAAGTCGTCCAGGCGGTGCAGACCCAGATGCAGACCAAGCGTAACCTTTACGACGCCTACATCAACGACTCCGATCTGATCGGCACCCACTCGCGCCTGCAGCTGGCGGTCAACCTGACCGACTGGATGGCCGGCGACGGCAAGGATGTCACCAATCCGATGCTCGACGTCGACGACTTCATGGGCAAGTCGTTCACCACGGGTCCCGATGGCAAACTCTACCAGCTTCCTGACCAGCAGTTCGCCAACCTCTACTGGTTCCGTTACGACTGGTTCCAGCGTCCGGAGCTCAAGAAGAAGTTCAAGGAGATCTACGGCTACGGTCTCGGCGTTCCGGTCAACTGGTCGGCCTATGAGGACATTGCCGAGTTCTTCTCCGTCCACGTCAAGGAGATCGACGGTGTCCGCGTTTACGGCCACATGGACTACGGCAAGCGCGCGCCGGACCTCGGCTGGCGCATGACTGACGCCTGGCTGTCCATGGCCGGCGCCGGCTCGAAGGGCCTGCCGAACGGTGTTCCGGTCGACGAATGGGGCATCCGCATGGAGCCCGGCAGCTGCAACCCGGTCGGCGCTTCCGTCAGCCGCGGTGGTGCCGCCAACGGTCCGGCCGCCGTATACGCCATCCGCAAGTGGGACGAATGGCTGCGCAAATACGCGCCTCCGGGTGCTGCCAGCTACGACTTCTATCAGTCGCTTCCGGCTCTTTCGACGGGTAACGTCGCCCAGCAGATCTTCTGGTACACGGCCTTTACGTCTTCGATGGTCGCGCCGAAGAGCTCGGGCAACAACACCGTCGACGATGCCGGCAACCCGCTTTGGCGCATGGCGCCGTCACCGCACGGCCCCTACTGGGTCGATGGCCAGAAGCTCGGCTATCAGGACGCCGGTTCGTGGACGCTGTTCAAGTCGACGCCGGTCGATCGCCGCAAGGCCGCCTGGCTCTACGCCCAGTTCGTCGTCGCCAAGACGGTCTCGCTGAAGAAGACCCACGTTGGTTTGACACCGATCCGTGACAGCGACATCCGTCACGCGTCGTTCACCGAGCGCGCACCGAAGCTCGGCGGTCTCGTCGAGTTCTACCGCTCGCCGGACCGCGTCCGCTGGTCGCCGACAGGCATCAACGTTCCCGATTATCCGAAGCTGGCCCAGATCTGGTGGCAGCAGATCGGTGACGTGAACTCGGGTGCCTTCACACCGCAACAAGCCATGGACCGTCTCGCCTCCGAGATGGATCAGGTCATGGCCCGCATGCAGGCGGCCGACGAGAAGGCCGGCACCTACGGCGGTTGCGGCCCCAGGCTGAACAAGGAAACGGACCCGAACGAATGGCTCAACAAGCCGGGTTCGCCGAAAGCCAAGGTCAACGAAAAGCCGCAGGGCGAGACCGTCGATTACGACGAACTCGTCAAGCGGTGGAAAGACGCCGGTTAAGCTGACAGACCGGACACGCAGCTTCCCGGGGGGCGCCCAAGGCGTTCCCCGGGGCTCGTGAAAACACACGATCGAAGGCGACCTTGTTTCGCAACCACCGACCTGGCCATACTGGCGGTGCGATCGAACGGTTCGTGGAATACGAGATCAACTCGATCACCTGGCAAGGTGCCGACGGCCGGAAATGAGCCCATGACACTCGCCTTGAAAAACGTCGTCAAACGCGTTGGTGCGGATATCCACATCTACGATACCAGCGTCGATTTGCAGAACGACGGCTTCAACATCCTGCTCGGCACGACGCTCGCCGGTAAGACCACACTCATGCAGCTGATGGCTGGCCTCGAGAAACCGACATCGGGCGAAGTCTGGTTCGACGGCAAGAACGTCACCGGCGTTCCCGTCCAGAAACGCAACGTGTCGTTCGTCCATCAACAGTTCATCAACTATCCGAATTTCAGTGTTTTCGAGAACATCGCCTCGCCGCTCCGCGTCGCCGGTATCGGACGAACCGAACTGGCCGAGCGTGTCGAGCGCATTGCCGATCTCCTGAAACTGACGCCGATGTTGGGGCGTCGACCCAGCGAACTGTCGGGCGGCCAACAGCAACGAACGGCGCTGGCCCGGGCACTGGTCAAGGACGCCGACCTCGTGCTCCTCGACGAGCCATTGGCCAACCTCGATTACAAACTCCGTGAAGAGTTGCGCGATGAATTGCCGAAGCTGTTCGAAGACCGCGGCTGTACAGTAGTCTATGCGACAACGGAGCCGACCGAGGCACTTTTGCTCGGTGGCCACACGGCGACCTTGCACGAAGGACGCATCACCCAGTTCGGGGAAACCAAAGATGTATACCGTCAACCGACGGACCTACGCTCGGCCAAAGTGTTTTCCGATCCGCCGATCAATTCCGCCGAAGTGACCAAGAAGGGCGATGTCTTTCACCTCAACGACGACGCCAGCTGGCCGGCCGAAGGGACCAAGAGGAACCTCAAGGACGGCACCTATTGGATCGCCATTCGACCTCATTTCGTGACGCCCGTAAACGGCAACAACCACGCGGTCAAGGTAAGCGGCCGCGTATTGGTCACTGAGCTCAGCGGTTCGGAGAGCGTCATCCATTTCGATCTCAGCGGTCATACGTGGATCTCCCAGTCGCACGGCATTCACGCTTTCAACGTCGGCGACAGTGCCGAGTTCTATATCGACATCAACCACGGGCTCTTGTTCGGTTCCGAAAACGAACGGGTGGCCGCATGAGCAACGTGGTTTCCCATTCCGGCCCTGCCGGTCGCCGTTGCGAAAGGGCGTGGCCATGTCGATGATCAGCCTCAAGAGTCTGCGCCACAGCTATCTCGAGCAGCCGAACGGCGACGAGGACTGGGCCTTGAAACGCATGAGCGTCGACTGGTCGGATGGCGGCGCCTACGCGCTTCTGGGACCGTCCGGTTGCGGCAAGACGACGCTGCTCAACATCATCTCCGGGCTCATCACGCCGACCGAAGGCGAGGTCTGGTTCGACGATCGCAACGTCACCGAGATTCCGCCGGACCAGCGCAACATCGCCCAGGTATTCCAGTTTCCGGTCGTCTACGACACCATGTCGGTATACGACAACCTTGCCTTTCCCTTACGCAACCGGGGGGTGGCGGAAGGAGAGGTCGACGCCAAAGTGCGCGAGATCGCGGACATGCTCGACCTCTCCGAAACGCTCCATAACCGGGCCGCCGGCCTGACCGCCGACGGCAAACAGAAGATCTCTCTGGGCCGCGGCCTGGTGCGGTCCGACGTCAATGTAATCATGTTCGACGAACCGCTGACCGTCATCGACCCCCATTTGAAGTGGATCCTGCGTTCCAAGCTCAAGGAACTGCACCAACAGATACACCGGACCATGATTTACGTGACCCACGACCAGACCGAGGCTCTGACCTTCGCCGATCAGGTCGTCGTCATGCATGAGGGGACAGTGGTTCAAATCGGCACGCCGGTCGAACTATTCGAAAAGCCGCGTCACACCTTCGTCGGGCATTTCATCGGTTCGCCGGGCATGAACGTGCTGCCGTGTTCCCTCGATAACGGTACCGCCTATTTCGAGGGTCACGCCGTGCCGACGGATCATCCGGTCGTCCACAAGACCGATGGCGAGAGGCTTGAGATCGGTATTCGGCCCGAGTTCGTGCGGTTCGCCGACGATGGTATTCCGGTTCAGATCGCCAAGGTCAGCGACGCCGGCCGGTTCAGCATCGTCGAAGCCAACCACGGCGATCATATCATCAAGTTGCTGGTTCCAGACGGCCAGGCGATGCCGTCGGAGAATGCGCGGCTCTATTTTGATCCGGCGCGGACCCAGGTCTACGCCGACGGTTGGATGGTGAGTTGAGGTACCGACATGGCCCGTAAGACCGTGAATCCCAAAGCCTGGTTCTTCGTCCTTCCGGTCGTCGCGCTGGTCGCCTTCAACGCCCTGATCCCGTTGATGACGGTCGTCAACTACTCGGTCCAGGAGACCTTCGGCGACAACGTCTTCTTCTGGGAAGGCGTCAAGTGGTTCGAGCAGGTCCTGCATTCGGACCGATTCCACGATTCGCTTGGCCGTCAATTGATTTTCACCTCAATAATCCTCTTGATCGAAGTGCCGCTCGGCGTCGCCATCGCCCTGACCATGCCGAGGAAAGGCATATGGGTTTCCGTCTGCCTGGTGCTAATGGCGCTGCCGCTGCTTATTCCGTGGAACGTGGTCGGCGCCATGTGGAACATCTTCGCGCTGCCCGAGATCGGTCTCTTGGGGCGCATGATCAACGGCATAGGTATCGACTACAACTTTACCCAACAGCCGGGCTCGGCCTGGTTCACGACGATCCTGATGGACGTCTGGCACTGGACTTCGCTGGTGGTGCTGCTGGCCTATGCGGGCCTCCGCTCGATCCCCGACGCCTACTATCAGGCGGCGAAGATCGACGGAGCCCGCGGCTGGGCCGTGTTTCGTCATATTCAGCTGCCCAAGCTAAAACGGGTTCTTACCATCGCCATCCTGCTCAGGTTCATGGACAGTTTCATGATCTACACGGAGCCCTTCGTCTTGACCGGCGGTGGGCCGGGCAACACGACGACCTTCCTGTCCATCGACCTCGTCAAGGTTGCGCTCGGGCAGTTCGACCTGGGGCCGGCGGCGGCCATGTCCCTGATCTACTTCCTGATCGTGCTTCTGCTCTGCTGGGTGTTTTACACGCTGATGATGAAGAACGAGGAGTTCTGATGAGAAAACCGATCTGGCTGGCGCCGACGCTCTACATCATCTTCCTCATGCTGCCGATCTACTGGCTCTTGAACATGTCATTCAAGACCACCAACGAGATCCTCGGCACCTTCACCTTGTGGCCTGTCGACTTCACGCTCGACAACTACATCAAGATCTTCACCGACGCGACCTGGTACACCGGTTATTTCAACTCGATCAGCTATGTCGTCATGAACACCGTGATCTCGGTGACCGTGGCCCTGCCGGCCGCCTACGCCTTCTCGCGCTACCGGTTCTTGGGTGACAAGCACTTGTTCTTCTGGCTCCTAACCAACCGCATGGCGCCGCCGGCCGTGTTCGCGCTGCCGTTCTTCCAGCTCTATTCGGCGGTCGGCCTGTTCGACACCCATATCGCCGTGGCGCTGGCCCACTGCCTGTTCAACATCCCGCTCGCCGTCTGGATCCTGGAAGGTTTCATGTCGGGCGTGCCGAAGGAGCTCGATGAGACGGCCTATGTGGATGGCTATCCTTTCTGGCGGCTCTTCGTGAAGATCTTCATTCCGACCATCGCCGCCGGTATCGGTGTCGCCGCGTTTTTCTGTTTCATGTTCTCCTGGGTCGAGTTGCTGCTGGCCAAGACCTTGACCTCGGTGGCCGCCAAGCCGATCGCGGCGACGATGACGCGTACGGCGAGCACGTCCGGATACGAACTCGGCCTGTTGGCGGCGGCGGGGTGTCTGACCATCGTGCCCGGCGCCTTCGTCATCTACTTCGTCAGAAACTACATCGCCAAGGGCTTCGCCCTCGGCCGGGTGTAGGCAGGGTTAGGAGGCGGCAATGGGACTCTCGTGGATGGCCTGGACCTGGCCGACGACGGCCTTCTTCCTGTTCATCGTCTGCGCGCTGACGACCATGGCTTTATGGGAATGGCGCTCTCCGGGCGGCGGGCCGCGTAAAGGGATCCTGACCCTGGACACGACGCGCGGCGACCGCCTGTTCATCACGCTTCTCGGCAGTGCCTTTATATTCCTGGCCTGGCTGGGGCTCGTTGGCACGCCTTTATGGGGGGCGCTGGGCATATCTCTGGTCTACGGGTTCTGCGTATTCCGCTGGGTCTAAGACCGCCGCCCTTGATTTCCCCGTTATCCGCGATATTCATCGGGCCTATAGTCACTGGCCACTGCATTATTCCGGTGTCGTCCCGATGCATGAAATGTCGTTGATGCAGAGCGTGGTCTCGATCCTCGAAGAGGAGGCGGCGCGTCAAAACTTTACCCAGGTCAAGGCGGTTTGGCTGGAAATCGGTAAACTGTCACACGTCGAACCGGAGGCCCTGCGGTTCTGTTTCGACGTGGCGATCAAGGACACGATCGCCGAGGGCGCCCGCCTGGAGATTGTTGAAATCCCGGGGCAGGCATGGTGTATGAATTGTTCGAAGCCGGTCGACGTGACCGAACGCTTCGATGCCTGCCCGCACTGTGGCGGCTATCAGCTGCAGATGACCGGCGGCGACGAAATGCGGATCAAGGAATTGGAGGTGGCGTGATGTGCATGGTATGCGGCTGCGGCAAGCCGGACGGCCCGCCGAAGCACGAGCACGATCATTCCCACGATCACGAACATGGGCACGGGCACGATCAGGCCCATGTTCATTCCCACAGCCATGATCATGGGCATCATCACCATCACGGTGAAGGCGGCGACATTCATTTCGGTGAGGGCGCGGCCGGCGTCACGGTGCCCGGCATGAGCCAGGAGCGGGTCGTGCAGATCGAACGCGACATCCTGTCGAAAAACGACGCCTATGCCGCGTCAAACCGCGAGCGCTTGGCCCAGACCGGAACGTTGGCCCTCAATCTCGTATCCAGCCCCGGTGCCGGCAAGACAACGCTCCTGGTCCGGTCGATCACCGACCTCGAAGGTCGCTATCCGATCGCCGTCATCGAGGGCGACCAGCAGACCGCCAACGATGCCGACCGCATTCGCGAGACCGGCGTACCGGCCGTTCAGGTCAACACCGGCAAGGGCTGTCACCTGGATGCCCATATGGTCGGCCATGCCTTCGACAGCATCGAGCTCAAGGACGGCGGCCTGCTGTTCATCGAAAACGTCGGCAATCTGGTCTGTCCGGCCGGTTTCGATTTGGGCGAGGCCCACAAGGTGGCGATCTTGTCGGTTACCGAAGGCGACGACAAGCCGATCAAATATCCGGACATGTTCGCCGCCGCGGACGTCATGATCCTCAATAAGACGGATCTGCTGCCCTATGTGGAGTTCGACGTGGAGCGCTGCCTTGAGTTCGCCCGGCGGGTCAATCCGGACATCCTCTGCTTCCAATTGTCGGCGACTACAGGCGACGGAACGGAAGCCTGGTACGGATGGATCGAGGAAACGGCGGCGAAGGTCCGGGCCGCCGCATGACCGTGGCCGTCGCCAACACGTTGCCGGATACGGGATCGGCCGCCGCCTGTCGGGTGTCCCTGGCGCGTCCCTACCCCCCGGTATTGGCGCTCGGTGCCTTCCTTAAGAACACCGCTTGCGTCATCGATGGCGACACCGCCTACCTTTCCCACACCGCCAGCGATCTCGACAGCCCCGAGGCCATCGCCGAGTTCGAACGGCGTGTTTCGAACTTATTGGCAGAAACCGGCGCCGAGCCCGTTCTCGTCGCCCACGACCTGCATCCCGATTTCTATTCGAGCCGCTACGCGACCACCTTCGGCGTTCCGACGCTGGCCGTCCAACACCACCACGCCCACGTCGCGGCGCTGATCGCGGAACATCAGTTGCCGGGTCCGGTTCTCGGCCTGGCGCTTGACGGCTTCGGCCTCGGACCCGGCAATGAGTCTTGGGGTGGCGAGCTGCTGTGGGTCGACGGCGCCGAATACCGCCGGCTTGGCCACCTTAAGCGCCTGGCGCAACCGGGTGGCGACGTGGCGGCCCGTGAACCCTGGCGCATGGGTGCGGCGGCATTGTATTCCCTCGGGCGCGGCGGCGAGATCGCCGATCGCTTCGCCGAGCACAAGGCCGCCGCCATGCTTGATCAGATCATGAGCAAAGGCCTCAACTCGCCGGAAACGTCGAGTTGCGGGCGCCTGTTCGATGCCGCCTGCGGCCTACTGGGAATTCGGCCGGTTGCCGAGTTCGAAGGTCAGGCGCCCATGGAACTGGAAGGTCTGGTCCAAGACCCGCAAATCCTCGATGGCGGCTGGACTCTGACCGACGAGGGTGTCCTCGGTTTCGATCCCTTGCTGGCGAGCCTTACCGATTGTGACTCGCGGGAAGGTGCGGATGTGTTCCACGGGACGCTCGCGGCTGCGCTTGTCCAATGGACCCGGTGGGCATCAAAAGAGGCCGGTGTGACCCAGGTGGCCCTTGGCGGCGGCTGCTTCTTCAACAAGGTCCTCTGCCGACTGATGGCGGACGGCCTTGCCGATACCGGTCTCGATGCCTACTTCCCGGATAGCTTGTCGCCGGGCGACCCGGCCGTCAGCGTCGGCCAGGCCCTGATCGCCGCCGAGACCGCCGCCAACGAAAGGACATCCTGACATGTGCCTGGCCATTCCCGCCGAAATTGTCGAACTTCTGGATGACGGCATGGCTCGGGTCAATCTCGGCGGCGTCACCAAGGACGTCTCCGTCGCCCTGATCGATGATCCGACGGTCGGCGAGTACGTCATCGTCCATGTGGGGTATGCGCTCTCCAAGGTCGACGCCGAGGAAGCGGAAAAGACATTGGCGCTGTTCGCCGAGATGGACGAGGCCATGGGCCTCGAGGTCACGTCGTGAAGTACATCACTGAATACCGGGACGGCGACAAGGCCAGGAAGATCGCCGCCGCCATCGAACGCGAGGTCGCATCGGACCGCGGCTACCATTTCATGGAATTCTGCGGCGGCCATACCCACGCGATATCGCGATACGGCATCTCCGACATGCTGCCGGACAACGTGCGTATGATCCACGGACCCGGCTGTCCGGTCTGCGTGCTGCCCGTCGGACAGATCGACAGCGCCATCCGCCTCGCCCGCATGGAAGGGGTGACGCTCTGTACCTATGCCGACCTGATGCGGGTGCCGGCCTCGGGGCGCGCCAGTTTGATGACGGCGAAGGCGGCAGGTGCGGACATCCGCATGGTCTATTCGACGCTCGATGCCCTGAAGATCGCCGAAGAGGAACCGGAGCGCCAGATCGTCTTCTTCGCCATCGGCTTCGAGACGACAACGCCGCCGACAGCACTCGCCGTCAAGGCCGCCAAAGCAAAAGGCCTCACCAACTTCACCGTCTTCTGCAACCACGTACTGACCCCGGCCGCAATCCAGAACATCCTGGAAAGCCCGGACGTCCGCGAATTGGGGACCCTGCCGCTCGAGGGTTTCATCGGGCCGGCCCATGTCAGCACGGTGATCGGCACTGCGCCCTACGAGTTCTTCGCCGAGGAGTTCGAGAAGCCGGTGGTCATCGCCGGGTTCGAACCCTTGGATGTGGTGCAGGCCATCCTGATGCTGGTGCGCCAGGTCAACGAGGGGCGCTTCGAGGTCGAGAACGAATACAGCCGCGCCGTCACGCGTGACGGCAACGTCAAAGCCAAGGCCGAGGTGGCCGACGTCTTCGAACTTCGTGAGAGTTTCGAATGGCGCGGTCTCGGCGAGGTTCCCTACAGCGCGCTCAGGGTCAAGACCGCCTATGCCGAGTTCGATGCCGAACGCCGCTTCGACATCCATTACGAGCCTGCTCCCGACAACCCGGCCTGTGAATGCGGCGCCATCCTTAGGGGCGTCAAGAAGCCCCAGGACTGCAAGCTTTTCGGAACCGCCTGCACGCCCGATACGCCCATGGGATCCTGCATGGTTTCGGCCGAGGGAGCCTGTGCGGCCCACTGGACCTACGGCCGTTTCCGCGATCAACAAATGAGCGCCTGACATGGACGATAGGACTTCGCCGCCGGCAAAGACAATCAAGCGCAAGCTCGACCTGAAAGCGGGCCGCGTCGACATGAGCCACGGCTCCGGCGGCCGCGCCATGGCGCAGTTGATCGATGACCTGTTTGCGGCGGCGCTCGACAACGAATACCTGGCCCAGGGCAACGATCAGGCCGCCTTCGACATCGAGGGCGGACGTATGGCCATGACCACCGACGGCTACGTCATCTCACCTTTGTTTTTCCCGGGCGGCGACATCGGTTCGCTGTCCGTGCACGGCACCATCAACGACCTCGCCGTCGGCGGCGCCAATCCGCTCTACCTTTCGGCCACCTTCATCGTCGAGGAGGGATTCCCGCTGGCCGATCTCGACCGCATCGCGAGGAGTATGGCGGAAGCTTCGAAGGACGCCGGCGTGCCGGTCGTCACCGGCGACACCAAGGTCGTCGAACGCGGCAAGGCCGACGGCGTTTTCATCTCGACAGCCGGCGTCGGCTTCGTGCCGCCGGGCCTCGAGTTTTCCGGCGACAGGGCCCGGGCCGGCGACAAGGTGGTGCTCAGCGGCTCGCTCGGCGATCACGGTGTCGCCGTCATGTCGAAGCGGGAAAACCTGACCTTCGAAACGGAGATCCTGTCCGATTCCGCGGCGCTTCATACCCTGGTTGCGACCATGGTCGAAACGGCCGGTGCGTCGATCCGCTGTATGCGCGACCCGACCCGGGGCGGCCTCGCCGCCACCCTCAACGAACTGGCCGGCCAATCGGGCGTCGGTATCCGCTTGGACGAGGCCTCGATTCCGGTCAAGCCGCAGGTCGAGGCAGCCTGCGAACTGCTTGGTCTTGATCCCTTGAACGTCGCCAATGAAGGCAAGCTGATTGCCATCGCCGCCGCCGACGCGGCGGATGGCCTGGTCGCCGCCATGCGCGGTCACGAACTCGGCGCTGACGCTGCCGTCATCGGCGATGTCGTCGCCGACGACCGCCATTTCGTCAGTATGAAGACGACCTTCGGCGGCGAGCGCATGGTCGACTGGCTTTCCGGCGAGCGACTACCGCGTATTTGCTGACGGCGCTGGGCGTACCAATGCTCCCAAGATTGTGATCGAACCCGTCGTTTCCCTTTTGGCGATGGACGCCGCCGTTGCTAGGATCGAAGAAATAGAGTCGCCTTCACCGAACGACGGGAGAGGTCGCCATGGGTGGACGGTTCGTTTTCGTGATCTCCGTTTTTTTGTCTGTCGCTGTTTTTTCCGAAGGCGTGTCGGCTGACCAGATCGACGGCAACTGGTGCCGTGGCCTACGCCATCTTTATATCGACGGCCCCAATATCGTGACGCCCGGCGGCACTCGGATGACCGGGGAGTACGACCGCCATGGTTTCCGTTATGTCGTTCCCAGCGGCGAAACGGGTGCCGGGGATACCGTGGTTATGTGGCAGGTCCATGACGAATTGATGCAGATGACGGTCAGTTCGAAACCGGACCAGGTCGAGGATTGGACCCGCTGCCAGCAGAAGATCAGCTGACGGAACCTCTGATTACGCGGAGAAGCCGGGAAACCGGCTCAACGCGTATGGTGACAAAAGCTCCGGACGCGTACTGCTGGCGATGAACTCGGCCATCAGGCGGCCGAGGATCGGCGCCAAGGTGATGCCGCTATGCGTGGCGACGACATAGAGGCCCTCGGAGCCGGGCAGGGCATCGGCGATGCTGCGCCCGTCTTCCGGCATCGCCCGGATGCCGAGACTGAGATGGCAATCATCGACACCCAGATCGTCCGGAAACCCGGCGATCCGTTCGCGGGCCCGTTGTAGTAGTTTTTCGCCACCCGCCCGCCGCGTCGCATCGTCATCGTTTTCCGCGACCATGCCGTCGGTGTCTTCGGCGCCCATTCTCATGCCGCCGGAAAAGTGGGGCAGGACATGCAGGTCCGGAGTTTCGTCCCAATAGACGACCCGGTGGAGCAGACGCCGCGGCGATAGGTCGGGGGTCGTCAGCAGCAGGCCGGGTGATCGCCGCACCGGAAACCGGTTCGCAAACCCGCCGAAACCGGTCAGCCGCGCCAGTTCCTCCGCACTGTCCGGACCGGCGGCCAGAAGCACGTTGCGGGCGGTGATGGGGCCGCAGTTGGTTGCCACACCCAGGATTTCGCCGCCGTCACCCAATTCCAGCGACAGGGCCGCTCTTTCCTCCAGAATCTCGGTGCCGAGCGAAGAGGCTTGTCCGGCGATAAAATCCACGAAACGCGGCGCTTCCAGGGACAGCTCACCGGAATTGAGGAGCCCCGCATATTCCCGGTCGAAGTTGATCGACGGTTCCAGGTCGGACAGGTTCTTACCTTCGACCCAGGCAGCGGGATAATCGAGGTCTTGCAACATTTGCCATTGTTTGCGCAAGGCGGCGTAGCGCGATTGATCCGCCTTCGGCGCCACGGAGAGCTCGCCGCAGGCGTTGAGGCCGAGGGTATGTTCACCAAACTCCGACGCGAGCACGTTATATTCCGCCAGGCCCAGAGCATTCAGGCGGTGGTAATCGGCCTCGGCCGCCTTGGAGCTGGCGTTGATCCAGGCGAAGCTGTTGCCGGTCGTGCCCCGTGCCAGGCGGTTCCTCTCAAGAAGAACGACGGTCTTGCGGCGCCTCGCCAAATAGAACGCGGCGGTAACCCCGATGATACCGCCGCCGATGACGGCGACGTCGAAAGCGGTCGCGTCGGATTTCTTCATTCGCGTGAGATCCTTCGGCCATGTCCAGCGGTCCAACATCAACGCCGTACAATTAACCTACGCCGAGAGGAAGGCAAGATGCCGGGGCGCGTAAGGTCGATGGGTCCGCCGCGCCCCGGCAATAATCGATCCTATTTAAAGATCGCGTTGAAGAAATTCATGGTCTGGCGCCAGTTGTCGCCGTCGGCCTTGGCGTTATAGGCGAGCGGTAGCTTGAATTTTTGGCCTTTCGCCGTTGCACCGGGGCTGGTGAAGCTGTGCACGGCACCCGGATAGTTGACGAATTCGTAATCGGCGCCCGCCGTTTCCATTTCCGCCTTGAAAGCGTCGATGGACTCCTGTTTGACGAACGGGTCGTCAGCCCCGTTGAAGGCACGCACCTTGGCCTTGATGCCGCCTGGTCTCGGCTTGACGCTCGGCGTCAGGTTGCCGTGATAGCTGACCACGCCGTCGAGATCGACGCCGGCGCGGGCCATATCGAGGACTATCTTGCCGCCGAAACAATAACCAATGGCGGCCGTCTTCGAGGCGTCGACAGTGCCGTGTCCCCTCAGGACATCGTAAGCCGCGCGGAAACGGGCCTGCATGGTGTCGGCCGATTTGATCGCTTCCATCATGAAGGACTTGGCGTCCTTCGGGTGTTCGGCCAGTTTTCCGGTGCCGTACATGTCGAGTGCCAGTGCCGTGTAGCCCCGTGCCGCCAGCATGTCGGCACGCTTGCGGGCATAGGCGTCGTGGCCCCACCATTCATGGACGACGATGACACCCGGTCGCTTGCCGGAAACCGAATCATCGTAGGCGAGATGGCCCGTGAATTCCTGGTCGCCGACCTTATACGTGACCGTCTCCGATTTGACGGCGGCCTCCGCGACACCGGTGCCGACACCGATCAACAGGGCGGCGCCGAGCGCCGCCTGGAACAACCCTCTGATCATGGAAAACTCCCTGTAAAGCCTGATGGCAGTCTGAGATCCCATGCTAGCCAGTTTCTCGGCGGATTGGAACTATTCCAATTCGCCGTTGAAGACAGCTGCGCCTGCATGCGATCAAGCGCGGCGGGCTGTGCCGAACCAACGCTATTTTTTGTCAGGGTCGCGCTGCACGAAAACGCTAAGCAGTGCCAGCACTCCCGAGCCAACCATCAACAGGATCGAAACGGCGTTGAGCACCGGTGTCGACCCTTCGCGCAACCGGTCGTACATCTCGATGGTCAAGGGCGCGTCTGAGCCGACCAGCATCAATGTGGTGTTGAAGTTCTCGAACGACATCAGGAAGGCGACGATCCCGGCGCCGATCAGGGCCGGCTTCAGATAGGGTAGCGTGACGGTGCCGACGGCGACGAGCCGGGTCGCACCCAGGTTCAGGGCCGCCTCCTCGAGGGTCGGGTCGAACTTGCGAAGCCGGGCTGAAACGACCAGGGTCACGATGGTGGTAATGAAAGCGAACTGACCAACGACGACCAAAAGCAGGCCGGGACGCATGGCATCGATTTCGATTCCGGTAAGTCCATCGACACCATTGATGATGGAGTTGGAGAAGACCAGGATTGAGATGCCGAGGATGACGCCGGGGATGACCAGCGGCGCCAGCATCAGCATGTACAGAAAGTCCTTGAAGGGAAACGTCTCGCGTTCGAACAGGAAGGCGTTGCAGGTGCCGACGGCGAGCGCCAACACCGTCACCCAGAAGGCGACGATGGCCGAGGCGCCGATGCTCTCCGTGAGCGCGTGATCGTGCAGCAGCCCCAGCCGCGGTTCCGTATCGTTGGTGAACCAGTCGAGCGTGAAGCCGTTCCACGGTAATGAAGGAAACAGGGAGTCGTTGAAAGCGAAGACCGCGACGACGACCAACGGCGCGATCAGATAGATGAAGAAGACGATCACATAGGCAGCATAAAAGCCGCGGAGCGCCTTGGGTTGGGGGATCGATGGAATCATGGCCCGCCCCTTACCGGATCGCCTGCGACAGGGTTTGGCCCGACATCCTGAGACCCAGCCAGACGATGATCGATGACAGTACCAGGAGCAGGAAACCGAAGGCGGAGCCGAGTTCCCAATTGAAGCGCGTGATGAACTGATTGTAGATCTGCTCGGTGAACCACAGGCTGTCTTTGCCGCCGAGCAGGGTCGGCGTCAGATAGTTGCCGAGCGTCAGCATGAAGACGACGATGCAGCCGGAAGCGATGCCCGGCATGGCGTGCGGCACGACAATCTCGCGCAGGACCGTAAAGCCATTGCCGCCGAGGTCGTAACCGGCCTCGATGAGGCTATCGTCAAGGCTGCCCAGAACGGTGACCAGCGGCACCACCATGAACAGCATCGACGTGTAGACGAGGCCGACCATGATGGCGGCGTCGTTGTAGAGCATCTCGATTGGTCCATCGACGAGACCCAGCCATTGCAGGGTGTTGCTGACCACGCCGGTTTCGCGGAGAAGGATCATCCATCCGAAGGTGCGGACCAGTTCGCTGACCCAGAACGGGATCAGGCACAGCATGAACAGGAAATTCTTGATACGCCCGCGCAGCACCTTGGCGATGTAGTAGGAAACCGGAAAGGCGACAATCAGTGTCAACACGGTCGCCGTCACCGACATGACGGCCGTGCGCATGAAGGTGTTCCAGTAGAGCGGTTCGGTGAAGAACTCGATGTAGTTGGCGAAACTCGGCTCATAGACCCGCGGCGCCACGCGGATGCGCAACGAAATGACGAGCATGTCGATGTGCGGCAGAATGATCAGGCAGGCCAGCCAAAGGACGATCGGCGCCAGCAATAGGAACAGACCAAGCCGCGACGCCGTCTTCATGATGCGGCCTCCGGTTGGCTGGCGGTTTCCAGGACAGGGAAGCACTTCGCCTGGTCGGCGTTCCAGGCCAAGTGCAGTTCCTGGCCCTTCGCGACATCGGCGAACTCACCGGTTTGCGGCAGTGCCACCATAATCTCGCCGTCGGTCCGTTGGTCGTGAACCAGGACGGCGCTATTGGCACCATTGAAAAGGACGTTGTCGATGCGTCCGGTGAGAGAGTTGTCGTAGCCTTCGATACCGTTGGTTCCCCGGGACAGATGTACGGATTCGGGGCGGACGAAGATCTCGGTATGCTCGCCTACAGCCAGGACTTGCCCTTCGGCGGCAACGGCCAGAAACGGAAGGCCGTCTTCCGTCGTCACTTGGAGCCGGCCGTCGGCGACGTCGTCGACCCGGCCGTACCAGACATTCGAATCGCCGACGAATTCGGCGACAAAGCGGGTCTTGGGGTCGTAGTACAGTTCCTGTGGCGTGCCAACCTGTTCGAAGCGCCCCTCGTTCATCACCGCCACCTGGTCCGACATGACCAGGGCTTCCGACTGGTCGTGGGTGATATAGACGAAGGTGGTGCCGATCTCGCTCTGCAACTGTTTCAGTTCGACCTTCATTTGTTCGCGGAGTTTGAGATCGAGCGCGCCCAAAGGTTCGTCGAGCAAGAGCAGGGCCGGATCGAGGACCAGGCATCGGGCGATGGCGATGCGCTGCATCTGCCCCCCGGAAAGCTGGTTGATGCGCTTGTTGCCGGCGTCCGGCAGGGCGACCCGTTCTAGGGCTTCCCCGACCTTGCGGGCGATCTCGTCCTTTGGCGTATGACGGCGCTTGAGGCCGTAGGCGATGTTCTCGGCCACCGTCATCATCGGGAACAGGGCCAAGTGCTGGAAGATCATGTTGACCGGCCGACGGTTGGGCGGTACGCCGAGGACCGATGTGCCTTTGATCGTGATGTTGCCGGCGTCGGGGGCGTGGAAGCCGGCGATCATGCGCAGCAGGGTCGTCTTGCCGCAACCGGATGGACCCAAGATCGAAAAGAAGGCGCCGGTCGGAATGGAAAAGGATACGTCGTCAACGGCGACGAAATCGCCGAAACGTTTGATCAGGCCCTGGCATTCGAGATCGCTGGCGGGCAACCGGTCGGCGTCAGACATGGTGTCTCCCGATGTTTGTTTGGTAACCGTTGGCGGACAGGCCGCCACCCCGTCGAGAGTGGCGGCCCATCAAGACGAAAACGGGATCAGCCGGACTTGGCCGCCTTCACCCGGTCGAGGACTTTGCCTTCCATGTCCTCAAGGCCCGCCGGAACCGGCGGATACCATTTGATGTTGTCGATGTCCGATTGCGGGAAGCTCTCCTGATACTGAGCTTTCAGCTTCGGTTCGACAAAGGCGTCACCGCCTTTCGAGGCCGTGAAATTGCCGGCCGCCGATGTGATCATCGATGCGATCTTCGGGCGCATGACGAAGTTGATCCACTTGTAGGCGGCTGCCTCGTTCTCGGTCTTGCGCGGTAGGACGAAGGTGTCGATCCAGCCGAGCGCACCCGATTTCGGTGCGATGAACTTGATGTCGGCGTTCTCCTTGTTGAGTTTCCAGCCGCCGGCATCCCACGCCATGGCGGCCACCGCCTCGCCGGACCGCATCAGGTTGAGCATGGCGTCGCCGCCCGACCAATAGGCTTTGACGTTCTTCTTGCAGGCGATCAATTTGGCTTCGACCTTGCCGAGGATCTCCTGATACTTGGCCTTGTCGTTGTAAGCGGCGAACGGATCCATGCCCATCGAGAAGGCAAAGCCGATGAGGGTCGGCCGTTTGACCCGATAGGTGACCTTGCCGTCGAGGCCGGGACCGCAGAGGTCGACATAGTCCTTGATCTTGCCGGCGACACTCTTGTGCACGATCAGGCCGCTGGTGCCCCAGACATGCGGCACGCCATAAACCTTGCCGTCAAGCATCGTGCTTTTCTTGGTCGCCTCCAGCATCGAGGCGATCATCTGGCCGGCGTCGACCTTCGAGAGGTCGAGGGGTTTGTAGATGTTGAAGTCGGCCTGAGCGCTGGTCACCCGGTCCTGGCTCGGTTGCGCCAGATCGAAGCCGGAGCCGCCGGTGGCGCGCAGTTTCGAGATCATGTCTTCGTTGTTGGATTTGGTGACCTCGACGTCGATGCCGGTCTCGGCCTTGAACATCTTGATCACATTCTCCGGTGCGTAGCCGCCCCAGGTCAGCAGGCGCAGTTTTTCGGCGCTGGCGCTGCCGATGGTCAGGGCGATGGCCGCCACAAAGCTGACGACCGCGATGGTAATCTTGCCTTTCATAACATCCTCCTCCGCGCCACGGGATGGGGCGCGTCCTTAGTGCGGTTTTCAATAAAGCCGCAAGAAAAATGTGGATATTTGGGTAGAATCCCGGTCAATGGAAAACGGTACGTCTTTCAGGCTGTTACGGCCATGATCTGGGTCATGGAGACGCTATCGAGCCGCCCAGGTGGCGCCTATCCCTTGACGCAAACCACCTGTTTTAGGGTGTGCAGTACCTCGACCAAATCGCTCTGTGCCGCCATGACCGCGTCAATGTCTTTGTAGGCCCCGGGCGTTTCGTCGAGGACGCCGGCATCTTTTCGGCATTCGACCCCATGGGTCGCCTGCGCATGGTCTTCAACCGTGAACGCTTTCTTCGCCTGGGTTCTCGAATAGGCACGCCCGGCGCCATGGGCGCAGGAACAGAACGATTGGGCATTGCCTTTGCCGCGGACGATATAGCTTCGGGCACCCATAGATCCGGGGATGATCCCGAGGTCGCCCTCCCGCGCACGGACCGCGCCTTTGCGGGTCAGCCAGACGTTGGCACCGAAGTGGTGCTCCTTGGCAACGTAGTTGTGATGGCAATTGACGGTCATGTCGGTGATGTCGAAGTCGGGCAGGGTCCGCAGCATGGCGTTGAGCGTCGCTGCCATCATCTCGCGGCGGTTCTCGGCGGCGTAGTCCTGGGCCCAGCCGACGGCCTCCACGTAGTCCTCGAATAAATCCGATCCCTCGACCAGGTAGGCAAGGTTCTTGTCCGGCAGGCGGATGAACCAGCGTTCCATCTCCCTCTTGGCCTGGGCAATGAAATAGGTTCCCAGCTTGTTACCGCAGCCCCGCGAGCCGGAATGCAGCATCACCCAGACCCGGTCTTTCTCGTCGAGGCATACCTCGATGAAATGGTTGCCGGTGCCGAGGGTCCCTAAGTGCCGGTGGTTGTTATTGGAAAAAGCCTTTGGGTGCTTGTCGAGGATGGCCTGGTAGCGTCCATCCAATCCGCGCCAGCGTTCCGTCGCTGTCTCCGGGATGCGTTCGCCCCAGGCGCCGCGGTCGTTCTTGCCGCCGTTGTCGGTGCGCCCGTGCGGCACGGCCCGTTCGATGTCGGCCCGAACTACCGAAAGGTTATCCGGCAGTTGGTCGGCCCGAAGCGTCGTTTGGACGGCCATCATGCCGCAGCCGATGTCGACACCGACGGCGGCCGGGATGATGGCGCCCAATGTCGGGATCACCGAGCCGATGGTGGCGCCCAGCCCCCTGTGAACATCAGGCATGGCGGCGACGTGATCATGGATGAAAGGCAGAGAAGCGACGTTGATCAATTGCTGGCGCGCGGCGTCATCGAGATCGACCCCGTCGATCCAGGCCTTGATCGGCCGCCCCCCTTGCTGGATGACCTGAAAGTGTTTCATGACCGCGCTTCTATTATACGCCTGTGGGAGCCGGAAAGCTGCGTTGACAGTCGTTCCGGTCACTTGCTTGGCGGATGGCCGTGAAGCATCGGCATCAGTTCGAAATAGGGCCGCACCTCGCGTGCATCGCAATCCTCGAACGCCTCGAGACTGCCGTCGAAGAAGACCCGGCCGTCATGGATCATGGCGATCCGGGGCTTCAGGCGTTTCAGCAGATCCTTGTCGTGGGTGATGATGACGCTGGTCCGCTTCGGCTCGCCGGGCCGGTCCTCGAAATGGGTGGCATGGATCAGGTCGTGGACGTGGGCGGAACTGGTCGGGTCGAGGCCGGTCGTCGGTTCGTCATAGATGACGACGATGGGGTTCATTGAAAGCGCCCGGGCGACGGCGAGGCGCTTGGCCATGCCACCTGACAGCTGGTCCGTATCGTGGTCGAGGAAGGCGTCGCCGGCCGGTAGATCGACGGCGGCGAGCACGCGCCGGGCGATGGTTTCGATCGCAACGTCGTTCAGGTTCTTCGCCTCGCGCAACCACAACGCGATGTTGTCAAACACGCTGCCGGAAAAGAGCGCATTCTGCTGGAACACCACGCCCCAATGCTGGTGGATGCGGTCCATTTCGCCGCCATCGACGTTCTTGAGATCGACCAGCGGCGAACCGGCGAGTTCGTAATCCCGCACCATCACCCGGCCGCCGTCTGGCTCCAGTTGGTTGAGGACTAGGTTCATCAGCACCGTTTTTCCACAACCCGAGCCGCCAACAATGGCGATGACATCGCCCTGCCGGATGGAGAGGTCGATGCCCTTCAGGACCCGGTGATCACCGAACGTCTTGGCAGCACCCTCGATCAGAATCTCGGTCGGGGAATCGGTTCCGTCATCGTCAAGCGTCGCCATGGCACCAGCCTACAGAGCGCCAGCCGCCTTTGACAGCATTGGCCTTCCGGTGCGGACGAACGATCTATCGCGATCGAGCCTGTACGAAAATCGCCCGGATCGTCTCTTCACCCAGAGCCTTGCAGGCCTCGAGCCGGTGTAGGCCTTCGACCAGAACCAAACGGCCCTGGCCCTGGCGCACCTGGATCGGCGTTTTCTGACCTTCTTCCAGGATGCTCTCGGCGATCGCCTCGACCTTGTCCGGCTCCAGCGTCTTCTTGCGCTTGACCGGTACGTAGACGTCCGTGATGGCGACGCTCTGTTCGGCCTTCAATGGGGCTTCCATGGCGAGCTCTCCAAGAGATGCCGCCAGCTTGGCCGATCGCGGACGATCTGTACAGGTGCGGTGATCAGGCCGCTTTGCTTGGCGAGCGGCGTTGAGCCCGTCGCCGCCGCCGTCCGCCCGATGTCTTTTTGTTCTGATTCGCGACCTCAGGCGCACCGCTCCGGCGTTCGGGTTGCCGGGGACCGCGGCGCTTCCGCCGTGATCCGCTCCGGGCAGGTCTCGGGTCGTTGCCGTCGTCATCAGCGATTTCAGGAGCATGGTAGGGGTGGTCGTCGATCACGGTAACGGTGTGGCGGATCGTCTTCTCGATGTCGCGTAGGCTGACCCGTTCGGCATGGTCGCAAAATGAGATAGCGACGCCGGCGGCGCCGGCCCGGGCCGTGCGGCCGATGCGGTGCACGTAGCTTTCCGAGTCGTTAGGTAGTTCGAAGTTGATGACGTGACTCACACCGTCAACGTCGATGCCGCGGGCCGCAATGTCGGTGGCCACGAGGGCGCGGATGCGCCCTTTACGGAAGTCTTCCAAAGCACGTTGACGGGCATTCTGCGACTTGTTGCCGTGGATGGCGTCGGCGCGGACGCCGTGCTCACCAAGGTGTCGGGCGACCCGGTTGGCGCCGTGTTTGGTCCGCGTGAAAATGAGTACGCGTTCGATGTCGCGGTCGTTCATGAGTTCGCCGAGAAGCGCGCGTTTCTTGTCTTTGGCGACGTAAAGGACACGCTGGTCGACCTTCTCCGCCGTCGTCGCCGCCGGCGTCACCTCGACGCGTTCCGGCTCGTTAAGCAGGCTGGCGGCGAGGCCCTGGATCGATCCGGGCATGGTCGCCGAAAACAGTGCCGTCTGGCGGTCATCCGGCAGTTTGGCGGCGATCCGGCGGACATCGGGCATGAAGCCCATATCGAGCATACGGTCGGCTTCGTCGAGGACGAAGATGTTAACGGCGTCGAGCGAAAGGTGGCCCTGGTTCATCAGGTCGATGAGGCGGCCCGGTGTCGCGACCAGCACATGGACGCCGCGGTTCAGCACCTGGATCTGCGGACGGATCGAGGCGCCGCCGAAAACGGTGGCGATGCGCAGGTGAAGGTGGCGGCCATAGGCTTTGAGGCTGTCACCGATCTGCCCGGCCAGTTCGCGGGTCGGTGCCAGGATCAAGGCGCGTGTGCTTTTGGGCCGGGCCTTGCCCGGTGTTGAGGCCAGGCGATGCAGCAACGGCAGGGCGAAGGCCGCCGTCTTCCCGGTGCCGGTCTGGGCAACGCCCAAGAGGTCGCGACCGGCGAGCAGGACCGGGATGGCTTTCGCCTGGATCGGCGAGGGATGTCTGTAGCCTTCGGCGTCAATGGCGCGAAGGATGGGTTGGGCCAGCTTGAGGCCCGAAAACGTGGTCATTGATTAACGTTCTTTCTTAATTCTTGGTCTTGACCCGCCGGTCCGAATTGAGACGGGTGGATCCGCCTGCACCATGCAGGCCTTGAGGACGGGGTCGGTTCACAAGCCGAGACCCGCCTAACGAAACGTCCGCATCTGTCGATGAAAAACCGGCCGGCCCGATGTTGTTTCAGGGCTGGCGAGCGATCACGATCCGACCTTCTGGGGATGTCGCGGGCGCACTAAGGCGCGTATGGCGCTTTAAAGTCAAGGGTTTTCCGGCGACGGTGACCGAACCATGGATCGCTCGAGGCCGTTAGCCTACACCGTAGCCGGCCTCCCAATCGTCGCCCCAAGCCTCCTTCCAGAGCCAGGGTTTGTCGGACTTCGATTTCGGGGCGCCGCCACGCCAGAGATCAAAGGCCGGTACTGAATACCGCTCGAAGAAAGCATCGATGCGTTCCGAGAGCCCTTGGGTCGTGTCGCCGTAGGCCGTGCCATCAGCAAGATTGGTTCGTTCGCCCGGGTCGGCAACGAGGTCGTAGAGCTCGTCAGGGTAGGGCGGTGTCGGTGCCAGCGGAAAGCGTTTCTTGAACAACCACTCGGCCGTCCGGATGGCGCGGGTTTCTTCCTGCTCGAGGAAAACGGCGTCGCGCGGCCCCGATGTACCCTCCAGGATCGTCGCCGCGAAGCTCTCGGACGGGGAATTGGTGTTGTGGCCTTTTGCAGGCAAGTCCAAGAGTTCGAGCAGGGTGGCGAAAAGGTCGATCTGGCTGATCAAACCATCGTCACGCCCGGCGGCGATGCGCCCGGGCATGTTGAAAATCAGCGGGATCGAGAAGGTGGCGCGAAAGGCGTTGGCCGGCAACGTCGCCTGGCTGTGGCCCCAGATGCCGTGATGGCCGAGGGAGAAGCCGTGATCGGCCGTGTAGACGACGAGGGTGTTTTCGCCAAGGCCGAGATCGGTGAGAGCGGCGAGCACGCGGCCAACACCGTCGTCGACCATGGCCATCTCCGAATAGTAATTGCGCAGCGTCTCGAGGTCGTTGGGGATGAGAAGCTCCGAGCTGTGATCGACGCCGCCGTAGCTGTCGGCGGCCTTTTTCAAAAAACGAACCAGGGCGACCGGATGCAGACCCTCGCGCGGGACCGTGTGCATGTCAGCGTGGTCGCAGTCGGCACGGAAGCGGTTCCGCGCCCGGCCCTTTAACGCCGGCCAATGACCGTAGGGCGCGTTGTAGGGGACGAAGGCGAAAAACGGCGTGTCGTCGCCGGCAACGCTGGCCAGGTATTCAATTGCCTTCTCCGTGAAGAAATCGACGCTGTGCCCTGGTTCAGCCACTTCCTCGCCGTCAACGATATAGGCGCCGTCCCAGAAGTCGCGCACGTGGCCGTGCGGGTTGGTTACCCAGTGCTGGAAACCGTTCTGCGCCGTTTCCGGCGCGCCCAGGTGGTACTTGCCGATGAGCGCCGTCTGGTAACCGGCGTTGGCGAGAATTTGAGGCAGCGCCTCGAATTCCCCGATGGCGTTCCAATTGTCCGGCCACTGGTCCCGCAAACGGTCATCGATCCAGGTGTGGATTCCGTGCTGCGATGGCATCAAGCCGGTCATCACCGAAGCCCGGCAGGGAGAACACATGCCGTTGACGCAAAAGGCGTTGTCGAAAGTCCTGCCGGAAGCGGCCAGGGCATCGATGTGCGGCGTGCGAATCTCATCGTTACCGTAACACCCGAGCAATTCGGCCGGCTGGTTGTCGGTCATGAACAAAAGAACGTTGAGACGTTCGCTCATGGCGTGCCGCTTCCCGATCCCTGTACCCTTTCGCGGGGTCGTCACCTTGGCCCAAGGACGGTCTCAAGTACAGAGGCGGCAGCTCAAGGCGCAGAAACGATGGGTTCAACGGCCCAAGGCCATAGACTCCCCGCCAGCGGATTCCCAAAAAGCGGAGTTGGGCATTGAGCCGTCGTCGTCCTCCGAAAACTCCGGGCGGATTCGGTTGAGGAAATGCATGTCGATGGCGCCCAGGTTCTTAACCTCGATGCTGCCGCGGGGCTCCGTTTCAAACAGATCGCCGACATAGTGAAGCGTGCTCGCCGAGATGTTAATGCGCTCCGGTTCGCAGGCCTGTTCGAGGCGCGCCGCGGCGTTGACGGCACTGCCCCAGACGTCATAGGTGAAGCGCTGGGTGCCGACGACACCGGCGATCAATGATCCGGTATTGATGCCGACGCGCTGACGCCATGGTTTCAGCCGAAGAAGTTTCCGCTTGTTGTTTCCCTCGCCGACAAACTTCTGGAACTGCAAGGCCGTCAGGCAGGCGTCGACGGCGTGGGTGCGGTTCTTTTCGGGCAGACCGCCAGCGCAAAGATAGCCGTCACCCTCGGTGCGAAGCGTGACCAGCCGGTTGGCGGCGGCGATCTCGTCCATGCGGGCGAAAGCCTCGCTCAGTTGTTCGATGAGGCGCGCCGGCTCCATGCCTTCGGTGAGCAGGGTAAAGTCTTTGAAGTCGGCGAACATAACCGTCGCCATTTCGTAGTACCGGGGCTCGACCGATCCCGCCGCTTTCAGTTCCTCGGCGATCGAGGCGGGGAACAGGCTGTTGACGACGGCGTCCGATTTCCGGCGCGCTTCGTCGGCCTCTATCCTGGCGTCGTCGAGTTCCTTCATCATGGAGTCGCGGTTCAACAATTGGCGGCGCAGTTCAAGAAGCGCCATCGCCTGTTGTGCCAGCCGGCGGACGGCCTCCCGCTGCGATGGCGACAGCTCGTGGGTCTCGAAGTCCATGATACAAAGCGTGCCGATGGCGAAACCTTCCGGGTTGACGAGCGGCATGCCGCAATAGGCCTTGAGGTGTGGTTCACCGACAACGATCGGCGAATCCATGAACCGCGGGTCGGCCGTCAGGTCGGGAACATAGAGCAATTCGTTGGCGCAAATGGTCGTCGAGCAGACGCTCACCTCACGCGGGCACTCGGTGATGTCGGGGATCCCATAATTCGACTTGAACCACTGGCGCCGCTCATCCAACAGCGTGATCAAGGCGACCGGATAGCCGCAGATCTCGGCGGCAATATCCGTCAACGCGTCCTGTTCGAATTCCGGCGGCGTGTCCATCACCTGATAGGTGGCGAGCGCCGCCAAGCGTTCACTTTCGTTGTCCGGGATCGGGTAGGACATTTGCGAATTCCCCCATCTGTGTTCTTTTCGGCGCGGCGGATTCTCTCGCCGCCACCCACAGTCTTCGCTGTCCGTTCAGTTTTTATATCGGTGCGCCATCGGGCTATTCAAGGATAGCGCCGAACTGGTCCCTGCGCATCCGTCTCTGTGGTCCTGGCGCCGATCACATCTTTGGTATCGGCGCTGTGAAAGACTGAACCGGCGGCTTCATGTGTGCGTATAATAGCTGTCATGAGTGATCGCTTAATCCCGGCCGCCTCCCGCCGTACCGTGCTCAGGGGGCTCGCCGCATCCGCCGCCGTCGTCGGACTCGGCGGCTGTACCCGTATGTTGGGCGGCGTCGCCGGGCTGACCGCCGATGTTACCGTTCACGAGGACCTCGCCTACGGCCCCCATGACCGCCACCGCCTTGATCTTTATGTTCCCGACGGGGCCTCGGCGGAAACGCCCGTCGTTCTTTTCCTCTACGGCGGCAGTTGGAAATGGGGCTCGCGCGGCCGCTACGCATTCGTCGGGTATGGGGTGGCCTCGCGCGGTTTCGCCGTCGCCGTCGCCGATTACCGGCTCTATCCGGAAGTGCGGTTTCCGGACTTTAACCATGACGCGGCACAGGCCGCCGCCTGGCTGCAGGCCGAGCGCGGCGGCTTCGGTTTGGCGCCGGGGCCGCTCAACTTGATGGGCCATTCCGCCGGTGCCCATATCGCCGCATTGATCGCCCTTGATCCCGATTATCTGCGCCGCCACAACCTGTCGCCAGCCGACCTTGGCCGTGTCGTCGGATTGGCCGGACCCTACGGAATGTACCCGTCCAGGATCGATTTCATCGCCGACATTTTCCCGCCGGCGGCCGGTGAGGCAAAGGCCCGTCCGGTCACCTTCGCCAGGGCCGAGGCGCCGCCCATGCTGCTCCTGCACGGCGCCGATGACTCCATCGTTTCGCCGAAGAACTCCGAGACCCTGGCCAGCCTGCTGACCATCGAAGGCGTTGCCGCCGAGGCCCGCGTCTATCCGGACGTCGGCCACCGGGATTTGGTCCTGGCCCTGTCGCCCCTGTTCAGCGGCCTGGCTCCGGTCCTCGACGACGCGGCGGCGTTCCTGAAAAGCGGTTCGCTTGCCGGGCGGCCGGATCCGGAGCGCCGCGCCCAGGCGGCCCGCTACCTCGCGGCCAATACCCCGGACTCGTTTCGCCGCGACCTCGATCCGACCCTGACCTACATGCGGCTCGGGTATTAGCCAGGGGAACGACGGCCTCGTTCGAGTTTTTGCCGGTTGTTAACCATTTCTCCCGTACAGTTTGAGCGAATCGCATGAGCGAGGGGGCTCGAGATGTTTCAACAGAAGAAAACCGTCGAGGTCGGCGACTTCTACGTCCAGAAAGGCGCGGTTCCGATCCTTTGGCAGGTAGTCGCCCACGTCGATACCCAGGGTTTGCCGCCGCACGTGCGGATCGCCGAGATTCAAGGCAGCCGGATACAGGCGATCTCGGTCTCGGCATTGCTCGAAAACGGTTGGTTCGAACGAGTCAGCGAAGACGAACGGCGGCGCTTGATCGAACAGAACCGGACGCAGGATTTCATCGAACCGCTCGTCGGTGCGGCCGAGTAACTGAGACCGCTTGACGCCGGAATTCGATCCGGCTCTTCAACCCAACAAACGATCGCGTTTTGTATCACGACAATCGGCAGTCTGCGTGGCGTCGAAATGCGAACACCATCGCTGAGATCCGGCGACCCGCCTTCGAGGTTGAGTGCCCCAGAACCCGGCGTCTCGCGAGATAAAAGCGGTTCGATGGGGAACGGCCCAGTAGTCATCGCAAGCACGGGCGACGGTGCCGCCACAGTGCTTTACACGCATTCACATTATAAGAAGCGCTTGTTTGTCGCCGGTTAATCGCCATCGCGTAGTTTTTCCGAAACGACGACGATACGCTGGCCATCCACCTGGAATGAGGTCCGGTGCTTAGATTCGTCGAAGGAGAGCGAATGGCACCGAAAAACCAAGGATCCTGGCTGCTGGCCGGCGGTTTCCTGCTGCTGATCGCCTTGATGATCGTCCTCGGGACGGGGTCGATCCGGGTCATGGACTCGTTGGCGGAACTGACGACCAAGATGTACCGCCACCCGCTGACGGTCAGCAATGCGGTGCTCGAGGCGAACAATCGGATCGTTTCCATGCACCGGTACATGAAGGATGTCGCCCTCGCCCGAAACGTTGGCGACCTTGAACGTGCCGTGGCCCGCGTGGAGGCTGAGGAACGGCAGGTCTATCTTCGTTTCGATATTGTTTCTAAACGGTTCCTTGGGGACAAATCCACGATCGACGCAGCCCGGAACGCCTTTACCGACTGGAGGGCGATCCGCGCCGAGGTCATCGAACTGACCCGGGCCGGGCGTTATAACGAGGCGGCGGCCATCACCAAAGGCAAGGGCGCCGAGCACGTCGAGCTTCTGAGCGTCCGTATGGACGATCTCATAACCTTTGCTCGTGGCAAGGCCGCCACATTTCTCGCTGACAGCCAGGCGCAGCATGAAAGGAGCCGGACCCTGCTGTACGGGGTCATGACCCTTATCATCCTGGTATCGTGCCTTGTCGCCTTGTTCGTCGTTCATCGCATCCATTCGGGAGAGAAGCGTCTTCGCGAAAGCGAGGAGCGGTTCCGATCGATTTCTGAATCCTCGTCAGCCGCCATGGTCATCGTCGTCGACGGACGGGGGGACATCGTTCATTGGAATCCGGCTGCCGAACGCGCCTTCGGTTACCTCAAGGAAGAAATCACGGGCCATCCGCTTACCGAGATCATGCCGGAACGGTATCGGGCCGGCCATCTCGAAGGGTTCCGCCGCGCCGCTGATGGCCGCGTGTCCCGCTTCATGGGCATGAGCCTCGAGTTCCATGGCCTTAGGAAAAGCGGTGACGAATTCCCGATCGAGTTCTCTCTCGGTACTTGGCAGCAAGGAGGGGAGACCTTTTTCAGTGCGGTCATGCACGACATTACGGAACGCAAGGGCAGCGAGACACGGTTTCGAAATCTTGTCGAGGGTTCGATCCAGGGCGTGATTATCCACCGTCAATGGCGAATCCTTTTCGCCAATGAATCGATGGCACGGATCTGCGGATACGACTCGGTCGACGATCTGCTCGACATCGGTAGCGTGGAAAAGATCATCGCGCCCCATGAACGCGAACGGTTGCGCAGCATCAGACAATCGAGGGAAAGGGGCGAGCGGACCGACAGTTTTTTGGAGGCGGAGTTCCTTCGCGCTGATGGCTTTAACATTTGGCTCGAACTGGTCAGCAACGTTATCGACTGGAACGGTCAGGAGGCGATCCAAAGCACGGTCATCGACATTACCGAACGCAAGCGTGCAGAGGTACACATGCGGGAGGCCAAGGAAGAAGCGGAAGAAGCCAATGCGGTGAAATCCCAGTTCCTGGCCAGTATGAGCCACGAACTACGCACCCCGTTGAACGCCGTGCTTGGGTTTGCACAGATGCTGCAGTTCGACCCCAAGGACACGCTGTCGCCGGCGCAGGCCGAGCATGTGGAACAGATCCTCGAAGGCGGCAATCACCTTCTCGATCTGGTCAACGAAATCCTCGACCTCGCCCGGGTAGAAGCCGATCAGGTCGACTTGGCACTGGAGGAAATAGACATTCAGCTGATTGTCCGCGATTGCATAGGCCTGGTGGCACCGCTCGGCGAGCAGCGAGAGATTTCCATCCATAATCAAGTTGGGAACAGGCGGCCCCTGTTCGTTCGGACCGACCAGCGGCGCTTCAAACAGGTCCTGATCAACCTTTTGTACAACGCCGTGAAGTTCAATCAATCGGAGGGTCGCGTTACCGTCGGCGCCCAGGAAACCAAGGACGGCTATGCGCGGCTATCGGTTGCTGATACGGGGCCCGGCATTTCTCAGGCGGACAAGGAACGGGTCTTTCAGATGTTCCACCGCGTCGGTGCCGACCCGATGCTGGCCCGGGAGGGCGCAGGGATCGGACTGACGGTAAGCAAGCTGCTGGTTGAACGCATGGGCGGGCGAATCGGTGTCGAGAGCGAAGAGGGGGTCGGCAGCACGTTTTGGCTGGAGATCCCCTTGGCATCGAACGCCGACACTGTCATTTGGACGGATACAATGCGCACCGGTATCGACGCCATCGACAAAGACCATCAGAAGATCGTAACGCTGATCAACCGGATTATGCGCGCAGTGGAAGACCCGCCTGACGTGAATTCCACGATTGAGGAATTGGCGACCTTCACACGCTATCATTTCCGGCGTGAGGAGATGATCATGGGAATCTGTGGGTACCCTGATGCGGAACAACACCGCAGGGAACACCGTGTGTTTTCGGCCCGGATTGATGATCTGGTTGGCGAATGGCGTCGGAATCGAGACGCCGAAACCCTCGATCGATTGCGCGCTCTATTCCGCGAAACCCATCTCCAACATATCCTCGGCGAGTTTGATCTTGTCTCCTTTGCCGACGGCAAGGAGCAGGAGATTGAAAGGGTCCTATTCCCGCTTCGATAGTCGACACCCGCCAGGGCCCGCTTCCTGTGGGATGAGCCCGACGAAAACTGAGCGAAAACAATGCCGAGGCCGGGGCTCGTCGCTCTCATTGCCCTTTCACCTGTTCGAACAAGGACGTCACGCCTATCAATACAATCCGATTCCACTGCCTGGAGCCGTTGAGGTTGATAGCCGGTCTGAATAGGCGGGCCGGTATTCGAAAATTCCCCGTTCCTCCGCCCAAACCCCTTGTCTCCGACCTGGCCAGCGATCACATTTCTCCTGATCCGCGGGGTGTCATGTGACAGAAAGGTGCGACCATGCGTGTTTGGAGTCTTGTTTCGGCACTTGCTATGGTTTTTACGCTGACAACAGCGGCAGGTCTCGCGGCGGAAGAACCTCTGCTATCGAACGTCCGCCAGCTCACCTTCGAAGGCAAGCGGGCTGGTGAGGGTTATTTCAATGCCGACGGAACGAAGCTGATCTTCCAGTCGGAACGCGACGCGGCCAACCCCTTCTATCAGATCTTCCTGATGGACCTTGAGACGGGAGATGTCGAGCAGTTGTCGCCGGGCATCGGAAAGACGACCTGCGCCTGGGTGCATCCATCCGACAAGTTGGCGCTCTATGCATCGACCCATGACGACCCGGCGGCAAAAGCGGAAATGCAGGCCGAACTCGATTTCCGCGCGTCGGGGAAGAAACGGCGCTACGCCTGGGACTACGACGAGGAATTCGAGATCTACGCCCATGATCTCGCCACCGGTGTCCGCACCAACCTGACGAAGGCGAAAGGCTACGATGCGGAGGGGGCCTATTCGCCGGATGGGGAGTGGATCGTCTTCGCTTCCAACCGTCTCGCCTATTCAGGCGAAATGACAGCTGAAGAGGCGAAGACCTTCGAGCACGACAAGTCCTTCATGATGGACATCTACCGCATGCGCTCGGACGGCTCCGATGTTCAGCGCCTGACCGCGGCGCCCGGCTACGACGGCGGTCCCTTTTTCAGCTCGGATGGCAAAAGGATCACTTGGCGGCGGTTCTCGAAGGACGGTGCGTCGGCGGAGATCTTCACCATGAACGCCGACGGCAGCGGCAAGCGACAGCTGACACGCTGGAGCCACATGTCTTGGGCGCCTTATTTCCATTCCTCCGGCGACTACCTGATCTTTGCGTCGAACAAGGAGGGTTTTGCCAATTTCGAGCTTTATCTCGTTGACGCGGCGGGTGCCAGGGAACCGGTGCGTGTCACCCACACGGACGGTTTCGACGGCCTGCCGGTGTTCAGCCCCGACGGCCAACGGCTGTCTTGGACTTCGAAGCGGAGCACCGACAAGACCAGCCAGATCTTCATGGCCGACTGGGACGATGCCGAAGCCCGGCGGTTGCTCGGCCTCGATAAGAGATCGTTAGTGGAGCCGGCGGTCACCGCAGACATTGCCGCCACGGCTGCCGCCATCCGGCCCGAGGATGCACGGGCCCATGTCGAACGCCTGGCTTCCGAGGAAATGGAAGGGCGGCTAACCGGCACGGCTGGAGAGCGCAAAGCGACGGCTTACGTGGCTTCCGTCTTCGAACAGTTGGGTCTCGAGCCGGCCGGCGACGGCGGCGGCTTTTTTCAAGACTTCCCCTTCACGGCCGGTGTCAAGCTGGGCGGTGGCAATACGCTGTCGGCGATTATCGGTTCGGAAACCTCGTCGCCGGTCCTCGACACCGACTGGCGGCCGCTGGCCTTCTCGCGGACTGGCGCCATCACCGAGGCCGGTGTCGTCTTCGCCGGCTACGGCATCACGGCGCCCGGTATCGACAACATCCCCGACTATGACAGCTATGCCGGTCTCGACGTCAAGGGCAAGTGGGTCCTGGTCTTCCGCTTCCAGCCCGAAGACGTGCCGCCGGCCTGGCGCCGCCATCTGGTCCGCTATTCCGACCTCGCCTACAAAGCCAGCGTCGCCAAACGCCTGGGCGCCGCCGGTCTCATCGTCATGACCGGACCGACGGCCCAAGCCAAGGAGCGGCTCGTCAAGCTGACATACGATGCGGCGGCCGGCGGCGGTTCGTTGGCCGGTTTGAGCATCAGCGACGGCCTCGGTGCGGCGATCCTGAAGGCCGTCGGCAAGGACATTACCGCCGTGCAGAAGCAGCTCGACGGCGGCAAGGCGGTCTCCGGCTTTGACGTCTCCGGCGTCAGGATCGCCGCCACCGTTGACGTCGAGAAGGAAAAACGATCAGGACGCAACGTCATCGCACGCCTCAAGACCGGGGCCCCGGCCGACGCGCCTGTGGTCGTCGTCGGTGCCCACGTCGATCACCTGGGCCACGGCCAGGTGTCGGGTTCGTTGGCCCGCGAGGACGAACGGGGGGCGGTCCACTACGGGGCCGACGACAACGCCTCCGGCGTCGCCGCCATGGTCGAGATGGCGCAATATCTCAAGGACCTGCAGGCCCGCGGCAAGTTGGGCGCCAAACGCGACATCCTATTCGCCGCCTGGTCCGGCGAGGAGATCGGCGTCCTTGGGTCCGGCCATTACACAGAACGACTGGCCGGCAACGGCAAGCTCGCCGACAAGGTCGCCGCCTACCTCAATCTCGACATGGTCGGACATCTCAGGGAAAAGACCTACCTGCAGGGTACCGGGTCGAGTTCCATCTGGGCCCGCGAGATCGAGCGGCGCAACGTGCCGGTGGGCCTTTCAATCGGCACCAAGGCCGACCCCTACCTGCCGACCGATTCGACACCGTTCTACATGAAAGGTGTGCCGGTTCTGAATGCCTTCACTGGTGCCCACGAGGACTACTCGACGCCCAGGGACCGTGCTGAGGACCTGAACTACGAGGGCATCGCCAGGATTGCGCGGTTGATGGCCGGTATTGCCCGGTCCCTTGCCCGCGCTGAGGCCGTACCCGACTACGTCAAGGTCGAACGCGAGAAGGGCGGTATGCAGCGCAAGCATCTCCGCGCCTATCTCGGCACCATCCCGGCCTATGGCCAGGACGAGAATCAGAAAGGCGTCAAGCTGCAAGGTGCCGTGAAGGGCGCGCCAGCCGAGGCAGCGGGCATCCAGAACGGCGATATTCTCGTTGGCCTCTCGGGTGTCGACATCGAAACCATCCACGATTTCATGGGACTGTTGTCCGGCCTCAAGGTCGGCGAAAAGACCGAGATGGTGGTCATCCGCAGCGGCAAGAGGGTAACATTGACGGTGGTGCCGGGGACCCGCGAATGACCGCGCCGTGAAAACCCATCGATTGGGGCGATGGTAAACGACAGGGAGTCCGAACCGTGCTCAGGTTTTTGAGTTTCTTCGTCCTAATCGGTCTGACTTCGCCGATTTCGGCGTCGGAGCCAGTCAATCCCATCACCATCGAGGAATGGCCGGTGCCCTTCGAACGCGGACGACCCCGCGATCCTTACGTGGCGCCCGACGGATCCGTCTGGTTCGTCGGCCAGCAAAACAGCTATCTGGCCCGCTTCGATCCGAAGACCAACAAGTTCACGCAACGCCAACTGGGGGACGGTGCCGGACCGCACAACCTGATCGTCGGTTCCGACGGTGTCGTCTGGTACGCCGGCAACCGGCGTGGCTACATCGGCCGTTACGACCCGAAGACGGACAAGATTGAGAAGATCGGCATGCCGGATGCCGCAGCGCGCGACCCGCACACGCTGATCTTCGATCAGGGAGAGAAATACATCTGGTTCACCGTGCAGTGGGGCAACTTCATCGGCCGCCTGCGTCTCGCCGACAAGAAGGTCGATCTGATTCCGGTGCCGACCGAGGACAGCCGGCCCTACGGCATCATCGTGGCACCCGACGGTACCCCCTGGATCGCGCTTTTGGGCACCAACAAGCTGGCTTCGGTCGACCCTCAGACTCTGGCGCTTACCGAGCACGAGTTGCCTGAACTCGATGCGGCACCTCGGCGAATCGGCGCAACCGGCGACGGGCGCATCTACTACACGGACTTTTCACGCGGCAGCCTCGGGCGTCTCGATCCGAACACGGGCAAGGCCGAGGAATGGGCCGCACCTGCCGGCTTCGGCTCCGGCCCGTACGCCATGGCCGTCGACGGCAGCGACCGCGTCTGGTACGTGGAGACCGGCGAGCGCCCCAACAGCTTCGTCGGTTTCTCAGCGAGAGGCGACAAGACCGTATCGGTGACGCCGGTGCCGTCGGGCGGCGGTTCCATCCGCCACATGGTCTACGATACGAAGACCGAGGTCGTCTGGTTCGGTACGGATGCCGGCACCATCGGCCGGGCTATCCTGCCACCCGGATGAACTGAAACTTCGGCGATTGAAAAAACGCCCGGCCGGCTTACCTATTGACTGATTGGGCGAACTGTCTGATCTCATCGGCAGAAGAAAAAGCGGAAGACCATGTCTCAATTCGAAGAAACCACCGAGGGCATCACCGTCCGGGTCGAGAGTTTCTACCTGGAAGACCAGTCCGAGCCCTCCGACGACCACTACGTCTGGGCCTATCGGGTCGAGGTCGAGAACAACGGCGAGGCCGTCGTCCAGTTGCTGACGCGCCATTGGGTGATCACGGATTCGACCGGCAAGACCCAGGAGATCCGCGGCGATGGTGTGGTCGGACACCAGCCGGTCCTGGAGCCAGGCCAGTCCTTCGAGTATACCAGTGGGACGCCGTTGGCGACGCCGTCGGGCTTTATGTCGGGCTCGTACCAAATGATCGACGACGATGGCCGGCAGTTCGACGCGATCGTCCCCGCCTTTTCGCTGGACAGCCCGTTTCAGGAAAAAGCGCTTCATTAAGGCCGAAATATCAAAGAGTTGACGGATAAGGAAATCGAACCCACCTGCAAAGAGCATGGGCTAGGATTAACCGAACACGGAACGGAGCACGGCGGTGACAGTGGACAACCCCATCAATCTTGTCGAAAAGGCCGACCTGAGCACGGAGGAAAAAACACCGCGCCCGAGCCGCGAGGACGCGGAAGAAGCGGTTCGGACACTGATCCGATGGGCCGGCGACAACCCGGCGCGGGAAGGACTCGTCGATACGCCGGGCCGCGTCGTGCGGTCCTATGAGGAGTTCTTCGACGGTTATGAGGCCGACCCCAAGGAAATCCTCGAGCGTACGTTCGAGGAGGTCGACGGCTACGACGAAATGGTTCTGCTCCGCGACATCCGCTTCGAATCCCATTGCGAGCACCATATGGTGCCGATCATCGGCAAGGCCCACGTCGCCTACCTGCCCCGTCACCGGGTCGTCGGCATCTCGAAGCTGGCCCGCATCGTCGAGGTCTTCTCCAAGCGCCTGCAGATCCAGGAGAAGATGACGGCGCAGGTCGCCAACATCATCGACGAGGCGCTCGAACCGGACGGTGTCGCCGTGGTTATCGAGGCGGCCCACCAGTGCATGACCACCCGTGGCGTTCACAAGCCCGGGGTCACCATGGTTACCAGCCGCATGCTGGGTGCGTTCCGCGAGAACGCCTCGACGCGGCGCGAGTTCCTGGCGATGATCGGCACGCCGGGCTCGACGGAAACCAGTTTCGGCTGACACAATCCTCTTCGATGGCGGCCGGACCGCCGCACCCAGATGACTTGTTGTTGATTGGACAGGTTGCGGCCGAACGGTAGTACTCTGGTGCCATCGATCACCATTGGCACTGAGGTCCGCCGAACCGTGAGAGCGTCCGTCGCCACCGCCATCAACAGAACCGCCGCATTTCTGGCGGTCGTCGCCTTAGGTTTTGCCGTCGCGCCGCCGGTCGGGGCGCGAGCGGCCAACCTCATGGGTGAGCAATCGAGTCCCTACCTGCGTTCCCATGCCGAGGATCCGGTCCACTGGCAGCCGTGGAGCGATGCCGTCTTCGAACGGGCGCGCGCGGAGGGCAAGCCGGTGTTCCTGTCGATCGGCTATCTGGCCTGCCATTGGTGCCACGTGTTGCAGGAGGAAAGTTTCACCGATCCCGAGACGGCGGCCTTAATGAACGACGCCTATATCAACGTCCTCGTCGACCGTGAGGAACGCCCCGACATCGATGCCGTGATGATGCGCGCCGCCGATCTGATGGGTGCGCAAACTGGCTGGCCGCTCAACATGTTCCTGACCCCGGATGCCAAACCGTTCTTCGCCGGCGGTTACTTTCCGCCGGAGCCCCGGCTCGGCATGCCGGCCTTCGGACAGGTCGTCGAAGCCGCCGCCCGGGCTTACCGCGAGGATCCGGAAGGCTTGGATGCCTTCGGCGGCCGGGTCGAGGCTCGGCTTCGCCAGGTCAACCAGGCGGTCCTCGGCCGCCCGGCCGATCTCTCCCGGCACGCCTTGGCCGAGGCGGTGCGAACGGCACTCGCCGATATCGACCAGTTCAACGGCGGCTTCGGGACGGCGCCGAAACACCCCATGCTGCCGGGTCTGGGCGCCCTTTGGCGCATTCATTTGCGCACCGGCGATCCGGATCTCCGTGCCGCCGTTATCGAGGGTCTGGAGGCCATGATCAAAGGGGGGCTCTACGACCACTTGGGCGGTGGATTTGCCCGGTATGCCACCGACCCGGAATGGAAGATCCCGCATTTCGAGAAGATGCTTCTGGACAACGCCCTCTTCCTTCACCTGCTCACCGACGTCTGGCGGGAAATCCGCTCCTCCATGCTGGCCCGGCGGGTCGCCGAGACGATTCAGTTCCTGATTCGCGAGATGCGCCTCGAAGGCGGCGCCTTCGCTTCGTCACTGGATGCGGACTCGGAAGGCGAAGAAGGACGGTTCTATGTGTGGACCGCAGCCGAGATCGACCGGGTCCTGGGCGACGACGCGCCCCTTTTCCGCGATGCCTACGACGTCAGCGAGGAAGGCAATTGGGAGGGTTTCAACGTCCTCAACCGCACGGGCAAGGACTGGGAGGCTCTGGCGCAATCCCGCGGCATCGACCTTTCCCGCCTGCAAGACAGCCTCGCACGGTCCCGCGGGCGGTTATTCCTTGAACGGGCCCGGCGAGTGCGTCCGCAACGGGACAACAAGGTTCTCGCCGATTGGAACGGCGCCGTCATCGCCGCCCTTGCCGAAGCCGGTGCCGCCTTCGGGCGCCGTGAATGGATTGCGGCCGCCGAAACCGCCTTTGCCTTCGTTCGCGGCAAAATGACCGTCGGCGGCAAATTGCGCCACGCCTGGATGGACGGCGTCGTTGTCGACACCGTCACCCTCGATGATCTTGCCGCCATGGCGTCAGCCGCGCTGGCGCTCTCGGACGCCACGCAGAACCGCGATTACCTGGATCAGGCGAATGCCTGGGTCGGCGCGGCCGTGGGCTTGTGGAGCGAAGCCGACGGTGCTTATCGTCAAAGCGAGGACGTTGTCCGCGAAGGCTTGCCGGCCTTGATCCTCGGCGAGGACCAGCCGGGTCCGGCGGGCAATGCGTTGATGGCCGACAATTTGGCGAGGCTTGCCCTGCTGACCGGCGAGACAGCCCACGGGCAGCGGGCCGAACGCATCGTCTCGGCCTTTCTCGCCGTCGCCTATCAGGCCGCGCCCTATTTCGGCGGCTTGTTGGCGGGTGCCGATACGCTGCTCTCCGGCGCCCAGGTCGTGATCGTCGGCGATCCGACCGGTGCCGATACCCGAAAACTCCATGCCGCCGTCATGGCCGCCCCCATCCCCGGCCGAACCGTTACCGTCATCGAACCGGGAACGGATCTTCCGAAGGGTCATCCGGCATCGGGGAAAGGGCTGGTCGACGGTAAGGCTGCCACCTATGTCTGCGTCGGCACGCTCTGTTCGCTTCCGGTGACGGGACCAGCCGATCTAGGCGAAACGGTGCAATTCATGCGGTCTCAGGGCCACAGCCCAACACATACTTCGGCGAAGGAAGGTGCTAATACCGGTTCTCGCAACAACTGAAACTGAATGGGCGGCAAGCTTTGTTGCCGCTCCGAATGGTCACCGGTTGCTCGGGCCGACAACGAACCATGTTTCCATTTCTTCCTTTCCCTTGATCGGGATGGTTCCTCGCGACACGCACTCGAAGTCGTCCTTGATCAATTCGTAGGTTGCGGCCGAGACGTGGACCCTCCCGACTTCCCCGTGACTTTCCATCCGGCTGGCGATGTTCACGGTGTCTCCCCACAGGTCATATTGGAATTTCATCTTGCCGATGATGCCGGCAACGATAGGCCCGGAGTTGATACCCAAGCGAAAGGCCAGACGCTTGCCGTTTCGATCCGGCAGTTGTTCGAGCCCCTGCGTGATGTCCAACGCCAGCGCCACGATGGCCTTCGCGTGATCGGCTCGCGGAGTCGGCACACCGGATGCGATCATGTAGTTGTCGCCAATGGTCCGTATTTTTTCCAAACCGTACTTCTCCACCAATCGGTCGAACATGGAAAAGGCCTCGTTGAGCCAGTCGACGACTTCCTCCGGTTGCATGTTGGCGAAGATTGGTGTTGAACCGACCATGTCGCAGAACATGATGCTGCAGGTCTCGTAGTGATCGGCGATGGTTTCCCGTCCCGATTTGAGGACTGGAACGATCTCTCTCGGAAGTATGTTCCGTAACAGCGACTCGGATCGATCATATTCGCGCTGAAAGGCGTTTACGAAGTACATCATCGTCAGGAAGATCGCCACCGAAGGGCCGATGATGTTCATCCCGAAAAACAGCATCGAGATCTGTGGCGACACTTGTGGAGCCCATTGTTGGACCTCCTGATCGAAAGCGAGGGAAATCGCCAGCAGGGCCAGGTAAGCCGCAAACCACCAGATGGCCTGACGCAAGCTTTGAAACATTAGGGCGCAGAATGGGGCCAGGACCGACCACGTCATCAGTACACCGGAGGACGCAAATCCACCGAGGCTCCATTGCATGGCAATCGGGTTCCACAAGATCATAAAAAAGAAGGGATAGAGAAGGAACGGAAGACGTTTCGTGGCAAAGAAAACGATCAATGCAAGGCCGAGAACAAGGGTGAATCCATAGGTTATAAACACGGTTGACGTTGGGCCGAGGATCGACAGGTACAACGTTCCCCACAGGATGCTGGCAATCAAACAGACGCTGGTCAGTATGACCAACGTCATCTTTTGGCGCCGCACTTCCAAAGTGTCGGGTTCGAGAACGCTGAGCTGTTCGAGTCGGGCCTTGATCGTCGATAGCAGGGTCATGTCGACTGTCCTTTCCACCTGCTTAAACGTCCGGCGCAATGATGAGGACCGAAACCGGCGGTTCCCGATTTCTCGGATCGGCGGCGCAACCATCCGCCTCTTTCTCCAGAGTAGGCTCTACTACCGATCGAACAAAGTCCGTCGAATCGATTTCTTTTCCACCAGTTAACGAATGTTACGGCTGCCCACACGGTTGATGCGATTTCTCTGAGGGTGTTCCCGTATATCCACAATTCCTTCCATTTCTCACACCGTTCGAGCCATGTCCGCCGGAAATCGATACCCGTAGACGGTTGACCCGGCTGGCGGTTAGGGTTTCTCTAGCCCTCCCGGTATCATCGCCGGACGTCGAAACAGCACTGCGGTTCCCGAACGCATGGATCCTCGCCCGATTATCCTGGTTACCGGCACCCTGTTGTCGATCCTGGCCTTGGTCATGTGCGTGCCGGCCGGCGTCGACTTCCTTTTGGGTCATTCCGATTGGGAGGTCTTCGCGGTGGCGGCCGGGGTGACGCTGTTCGTCGGCGTCGGCATGGTGCTGACCGGCCGCGCCGACAGTACCCGGCTCTCCATCCGCCAGGCCTTCGTGATGACGACGACCAGCTGGATCGCGTTGGTGCTGTTCGCTTCGTTGCCGTTCGCCTTCTCGGAGCTCAACCTCAGCTTCACGGATTCGGTCTTCGAATCCATGTCCGGCCTGACGACCACCGGCTCCACCATAATCACCGGGCTCGATACGGCACCGCCGGGCATCCTCATGTGGCGGGCGCTCCTGCAATGGGTCGGGGGTATCGGTATCATCGTCATGGCGATCTCGATCCTGCCCATGCTGAAGGTCGGCGGCATGCAGCTCTTTCGCATGGAAAGTTCGGATCAGTCGGAAAAGGCGCTGCCCCGGGCCGCCCAGATTACCACCGCGATCACCGTGATCTACGTCGCCTTCACGCTGATCTGGGCCGGTGCCTATTGGATGGCCGGCATGAACGGCTTCGAGGCGGTGGCGCATTCGATGACGACCATCGCCACCGGCGGCTTCTCGACGTCGGATGGATCGGTCGGGCATTTCAACAACCCGTTGATCGACTTTCTCGCCGTCGGCGGCATGCTCGTTGGATCGTTGCCGTTCATCCTCTATCTCAAGACCCTGCAAGGCGATTGGGGCGCCCTGTGGACCGACAGCCAAGTCAAATGGTTCCTGACGACGGTCGCCTTCCTCATTCTTTTCGCCGCCGGCTGGCTGTGGCTGATCAATCACGAACACCCGTTCGAGGCGCTCAGGCTGTCGTCCTTCAACATTGTGTCGATCATCACCGGTACAGGATATGCAACCGACGACTACGGCATCTGGGGCGGCTTCGCCAACCCGTTGTTCTTCCTGATCATGTTCATCGGCGGCTGCGCCGGTTCGACGACCTGCGGCATCAAGGTGTTCCGCTTCCAGGTCCTCTATGCGGCGGCCCGCGCCCAGGTCCACCATTTGTTGCAGCCGCACGGCGTTTTCGTGCCCCTCTATAACAAACGCCCGGTCACCGACGAGATCATCGTCTCGGTGCTGTCCTTCTTCTTCATGTGGTTCTTCGCCTTTGCCATCCTGGCCTTAGGCCTCGGCATGCTAGGCCTCGATTTCCTGACCGCCCTGTCGACGGCGGCCACCTCCATCGCCAACGTCGGTCCGGCGCTGGGTCCCGTCACTGGCCCGTCCAGCACCTTCCAGAGCCTGCCGGACGCCGCCAAGTGGTTGATGATCGGCGGCATGTTGCTCGGCCGCCTCGAGCTTTTCACGGTGATCGTGTTGTTCAGCCGGACGTTCTGGCGGGCGTAAGGGCATCGGCCGATCGCGGCCGATGTCGGCAATTTCAATGAAATTGCGGAGAGGTAGGGATTCGGACCCTCGGTACACGTATGCGTACAACGGGTTTCGCGTCTAGAAGTTCTCTGTCGGTAGGAGATTCACTTTCAAGAGTAGATCCAATGGAGGTTCCAAAAGGGCTATTTGCTTGGTTTCAGGCGGAACTCGGAGTTGTCATGCGTGGGTATCACCCGCTGCTTGTTCCTCAGGAAAGGCATTGGGATCAAGTGACAGGTTAGCTTTACCCGAGGAACGGATGTTGATCTGAGAGTGGTGCCGCCTACCATTCCGGACTCCTATCGAACGCGATGGTGAAACGGTCTGCCTCGAAATCGGAGCGCCGCGGTTACGGCAAAACAATCATACCCGCAATCATTGGATCACTACCTCTCAGCTTCCATGGACAACGTTGTCCAATCCCGCCGGCCGGTTCGCCTCCCGCATGACATCGTTCGTCGGGGCATTCCGGGCCGCGACAAATGACTGGTTGCGAGAAAATACTATTCCAGATAACATATCTTATATCTTATATAAGACTGGTCCAGCCAGCGACGCGACTTAACCTTTGGGAACAGACGCGTGGGTTTGCCGACAGGGAATTCAGAAACGTTCGCCAGGCCGCTCTATCAGCAGGTCGTCGAGATCATGACTCGGCGCATCGCCGAGGGGCACTGGAAGTCCGGCGAAATGCTGCCCTCCGAGCCGAAACTGGCCGAGGAGCTGGGCGTCAGCCCGGGAACGGTGCGCAAGGCGCTGGACCGTCTCGCTGCGGAGAACCTCGTGACGCGCCGCCAGGGGCTCGGCACCTCGGTTGCCATATCGACCCGCGAGGGCATGCTGTACCGTTTCTTCAAGCTGATCGACGGGTCAGGGGCGCGGTTCATGCCCGACTGCCGGCAGCTCTCGAAGAAGGTGACCAAGGCGAACGCCCGCTTCCGCGATCTGTTCGGATTGGCCAGGGAGGCGCGGGTCGTGAAATTCCTGCGCCTGCGAACCGCCGCAAACGTGCCGATCATGGTCGAGACGGTGACCCTGCCGCTACCACTGTTCGTCGGTGTCGACAGGCTCGACGAACCCCTGCCGACGACCCTTTACGACTTTTTCGAATCCGAGTTCGAGCTGAAGGTGTTGCGGGTCGATGAGAAACTGAGCGCCGATACCGCAACGGCCGAAGACGCCAAACATCTGGGCGTTGACGTTGGTACGGCGCTGCTTGTCATAGAGCGGACCGCCTATACCTTCGACGACCAAGTCATCGAGCACCGCCTGTCCAGGCTATCGACCACCAACCATGCCTACTTGAGTGAGCTGACATGACCGGAATTGCAAACGCCCTCGCCGTCGTCGTCCGCTACCTGGGAACCCTCAACGCCGGTGTTCTCTGGGCCGGCCGCCAGGTGGCCTGGGTCGCCATCGGCCTGATGACCCTGATCATCCTGGTCCAGGTGTTCTTCCGCTACGTGCTCAACGGCGCCCTGCCTTGGCCGGAGGAGGCGGCACGCGCCCTGATGATCTGGATGATGGCCCTGATCGCGCCGTCCGGTTACCGCTGGGGCGGGTTCGTCAGCATCACAATGCTCAGCGACAGCTTGCCCAACGTGCCTCGGCAGTTACTGTCGATCGCCCTTTTCCTGGTTGCTGGGGCCGTACTCATCGTCCTGCTGACGAAGTCCATAGGTCATTTCAACAGCGGCTTCATTTTCAAGTCGAGCAGCCTAAAGATCCCGCTGGCCTGGATCTATCTGGCCATGAGCGTCTGCTTCGTACTGCTTTCCAGCGTCAACCTGGAACTCCTGTTGCGCGCCGTTGGCCGTCTGATCGGCGATCCCGATGATTTTGAACCGCCGGCCCAGCCGGTCATCCTGACCACGGAATAGGGGGTAGCGCCATGCTCGTTCTTTTCCTGCCGCTGTTCCTGGTCCTTCTGTTGATCGGCATGCCGGTGTTCTTCGCCATGCTGGCTGCGCCCGGGATGATGCTTTTCCTCGAGGGCATGGAGCGCGACGCGGCGTTGATGTACCGCAACATTTTCAACGGAATCGACTCGTTTCCGTTGATGGCCATTCCGTTCTTCATGCTGGCCGGCGACCTGATGAACAAGGGCGGCATTACGATGCGTCTGGTCGAGTTCTCGCAGTCCTTGATCGGCCATGTGCGCGGCGGCCTGGCCCAGGTCAACATCCTGTCGTCCATGCTGTTCGCCGGTCTGTCCGGCTCCGCCGTCGCCGACACCTCGGCTTTAGGGTCGATGTTGATCCCGGCCATGGAGAAGAACGGCTACACCCGGCGCTTCGCCGCCGCCGTCACCGCCGCTTCGTCGGTCATCGGGCCGATCATCCCACCGTCCGGCATCATGATCATCTATGCCTATGTCATGGAAGTGTCCGTGGCGGCGCTTTTCGCCGGCGGTATTATCCCCGGCATCCTGGTCGGCGTCGGCTTGATGGGCGTCGTCTCGATCATTGGCCGTATCCAGGGGCTTCCCATATCGGAACGCAAGGCGACCTGGGCGGAGCGCCGTGACGCCACCGGCCGCGCCATCCTGCCCCTGATGACGCCGGTGATCATCCTCGGCGGCATCCTGGGCGGCATCTTCACGCCGACGGAGGCCTCCGCCGTCGCCGCCGCCTACGCGCTGATCATCGGCCTGTTCGTGCTGCGCACCCTGAAGTTCTCCGATCTTCCGCAGGTGTTTACCAAATCGGCCCTGACCGCCTCGATGGTCCTGTTGCTGGTCGGCGCCGCCATGGCCTTCAAGACGGTGGTCAGCTTGTCGCACGCGGCCGAGGAGCTAGCGCAATGGATCATCACGCTGTCGACCGATCCGCTGATCCTGCTGTTCCTGATCAACGTGCTGCTGTTCATCGTCGGCATGTTCCTCGACGCCGGGCCGGCGATCATCATCCTGGGCCCCATTCTGGCACCGATCTTCACCGACATCGGCGTCCATCCGGTCCATTTTGCCATCATTATGAGTGTCAACCTGACCGTGGGACTGGCGACACCACCCATGGGCCTTGTGCTGTTCGTTGCATCCAGCGTTTCCGGCGAACGGGTCGAGACCATTTCGCGCGCCATCCTGCCGTTCCTCGCCGTCGAAATCCTGGCCATATTCCTGATCACCTACATACCGGCGGTTTCGATGACCATTCCGCGTTGGCTGGGTTTCGTCTGAACCGGCCCGCACCAATAGGGAGAACCATAGGGAGAACCTGACCATGACCTTAAAGTTATCCAACCGACTCTTTTCCGCGATATTGGGCCTCGGCCTGATCTTCGCCTACGCCGTGAGCACAGTGCAGGCGGCTTCGATCAACTTGCGGGCGACCGCGAATTCCAACGAAAACGACGAGGACTATGACGGTCTCATCGTCTTCAAGGATTTCGTCGAGAGCCGCTCCAACGGCGACATCAAGGTCGAACTCTTCATCGGCACGCAGCTATGTTCGAAGGGCGCCGAGTGCCTGCAGGGCATCGCTGACGGTTCCATCGACATTTACATCTCGACCAGCGGCGGCGCCGCCGGGGCGTTCCCCTACGTGCAGGTCCTCGACCTTCCGTACCTGCTGCGCGACGACCGTATCGCCGAGGAAGCGTTGTCCGGCGATTTCATGCGCACTGTGCGCAACTTGATCCTCGATGATTCGGGCGGCACCATCCGTCTGATGTCCATCGGTAACACCGGCGGCTGGCGCAACTTCGCCAACACCAAGCGGGTCGTAAAAACGCCCGACGACATGAAGGGTCTGAAGATCCGCACCGTCGTCGCCGACCTGCCGCAGGAACTGGTCAAGGCCCTTGGCGCCAGCCCGACGCCGATCCCGTGGCCGGAACTGTTTACCTCGTTCCAGACCGGCGTCGTCGAAGGCTCGAAGAACGGCATCACCGACATCATGGGCATGAAGTTCCCGGACGCCGGCCTCAAGTATGTGACGCTGGACGGCCACGCCTACATGGGGGCGCTGTGGTGGATGAACAACGACCGGTTCACCGGCATGTCTGACGCCAACAAGCGGATCATCATGGACGGTTTCCATGCCTTGCAGCAGGCCACCTTCGCCTCGCCGAAGCGCAAGTCGATCCAGGCCTATAAGGACTTCGTCGCCGGCGGCGGCAGCCTCTACGTGCCGACGCCCGAGGAAAAGGCCAAGTTCAAGGCGGCTGCGGCACCGGTCTATGACTGGTTCAAGAAGAACATCAGGAACGGTCCTGAGGTGTTCTACGCTTTGACGAAAGCGGCGGCCGAAGCGGAAGCCAAGGTCGACGCGGCGCTCATGGCCGACACCAAGTAACGACGTTCTGGAAGGCGGGACCCGTCCACGGGGCCTCGCCTTCCGTCGTCAACGGTCTTCGGCGGTCGACCCCGCTCGGGTTCGGACCGCCACTTTTGCCGTCGCCTCAATCCAGATGAGGGAAGAGGTGGGGCTTGTAGTCGTCGATCAGAATATGCGCGTCCTCGATCTGTTTTTTGGTCATCTTCTTGACGACCTCTTCCTGCGATATGGCGGCGTCCGGATCGCCGCCGATCGCCGACAGCACGTACCACATGTAGGCGCGCACCAAGTCGGGCGCCGGCATGCCGCGGCCGATCTCGTAGTACCAGCCGACTCCCGACTGGGCGCCGGGATGGCCTTTCATGGCTGCGCGCAGGTACCACTCGAAGGCGCGCCGGTCGTCGCGCTCGACGCCGAGCCCCATGGCGTACATGACGCCGATCAGTTCCTCGGCATCGGCGTTGCCGGCCTGAGCCGCCGGCAGGAACTCCTGCATCGCCTCCTTGAAACGGTTGGCCTCCATCAGGTCGCGGGCACGGCTGATGTCGGCAGCCGCGGGGACCGCCGACGCCGCCAGCAGGAAGGCGAGGGTTACGCGAACAAGGGCCTGTCTCATGGTTCGGACTCCGAACTTTGCGGTTCACTTCGAAACAAATACCGAGACGGCGGGCCGGTGCAAGTGCTAGGACACCTGTTGGCGGTACTGTCCGTGATCACCTTACCAACCGCCGCCGGAGCCGCCGGTGGAACCTCCTATCCGCTCCCGGCGCCTATTGTCGACGGCGACTTCCGCGGAATCTCCGAGAATCGTGCCCGCCTCGGTCGCATGTTGTTTTACGACAAGATCCTGAGCGGCAACAGGAACATCGCCTGCGCCACCTGCCACCATCCCGACCTCGGCACATCGGACGGCCTTTCCCTGGGGATCGGTGAAGGCGGTTCGGGGCTCGGACCGAAACGCACGGTCGGCAGCGGCGGTACGCTGATCGAGGACCGGGTGCCGCGCAATTCGCCGGCGCTGTTCAATCTTGGTGCCAAGGAGTTCACGGTGCTGTTCCACGACGGCCGTGTCTCCGTCGACGCCTACGAACCGAGCGGTTTCGACACGCCGGCCGAAGAGGATTTCCCCAACGGCATCTTCAACGTGGTCGCCGCCCAGGCCATGTTCCCGGTCACGTCGGCGACGGAGATGGCCGGCAGCGGCGAGGAGAATCCGGTCGCCGCCGAGGCGAAAACGGACATCGAGGACGTCTGGCCGCTGCTCGCCGAACGCTTGCGGCAAATCCCCGAATACGTTGACCTGTTCAAGGCCGCCTTTCCGGAGATCGAGGACCGTCACGCCATCACCTTCGTCCATGCCGCCAACGCCATCGGCGATTTCGTTTCGTCCGAGTGGCGTGCAGACGACAGTCCCTTCGACCGCTACCTGGGGGGAAACGAAAACGCACTCGACGCAGGTCAGATCGCCGGCATGAACCTGTTTTACGGAAAGGCCGGCTGCGCCCGTTGTCACAGCGGCAAGTTTCAGACCGACCACGGATTCCACGCCATCGCTATGCCGCAGATCGGCTACGTGCAGACCCGTAAGTTCGATCCGGTGGTGCGCGACATGGGGCGGGTCAACGAGACGGACCGGTTAGAGGACCGCTACAAGTTCCGTACGCCGAGCCTTCGCAACATCAGCGAAACGGCGCCCTACGGCCACAGCGGAGTCTATCCGACTCTGGAGGCGGTCGTCCGCCACCACCTCAACCCGGTCCAGGCCCATGGACAATACGACAGGACCCAGGCGCGCCTTCCGAAGCATGCCGTTCTGTCGCCCACGGATTTCCTGGTTCAGGAGAACAGCCGCGAAGTGCGCATATTGTTAGCCGCCAACGAGTTGCCGCCGCTTAGCTTGAGTGACGCGGAGGTCGGCGATCTTGTCAGGTTTCTCAAAGCCCTGACCGACCGCGCGTCCCTGCCCGGGCGCCTCGGCCGCCCGGACCGCGTGCCCAGCGGCTTGCCGGTCGATTGAGCGCGGGGATGAGGGTATGACACGGACCGAACCCGCGACAGTATTGAACGTCGGCGTCGCCGTCGCCGATTTCGTCATGCGCGTCGCCAGCCTGCCCGATGAGGCGGAGAAGTACCGGGCCGAGGATGCCGAGACCATCGTCGGCGGATGCGCCGCCAATGCGGCGATCGCCGTGGCGCGCCTCGGCGGGCACTCGCGGTTGGTCGCGCGGATCGGCAACGATCTGGTCGGCGGCTTCATCGTCGACCGGCTCGAAGAATGCGGCGTCGACTGCGCCGACGTGCGGCGCCTGGCCGGCGCGCGGTCGTCCTTTTCCAATGTCCTCGTCGATGCCGGTGGCGAGCGCCAGATCGTCAATTTCCGCGGCCAGGGGCTGGCAACAGACGCCGACTGGATCGCCGGTATAAGGGGGGATTTCAAAGCCGTTCTCGCCGACACCCGCTGGTCGGCCGGCGCCGGCGCCGCCATGAAGCTGGCCGAGATGGCAGGCGTGCCCGGCCTTCTCGATGCGGAAGCGCCGATGGACGACTGTGAGGCGGCGCTCGGGTGGGCCAGCCACGTCGCCTATTCCGAACAAGGTTTGCGCTCGCTGACGGACGAGGCCGACCTCGCCGCGGCGCTGGCCTGGGCGCAACGGGAATTCGGCGGGTTTGCGGCCGTTACCGCCGGTGCCGACGGTACTTATTGGAACGACGGCGCCGATGCCGGCCACGTGCCCGGTTTTGCTGTCCATGCCGTCGACACCCTGGGCGCCGGCGATGTCTGGCACGGCGCCTTCGCCCTGGCGCTCGCCCGCGGCGAAGGGAGCGGGTCGGCGATGCGTTTCGCCAACGCGGCCGGCGCCATCAAATGCACTCGGCCCGGTGGCGGGTTGGCGGCGCCGACCGCCGCCGAGGTTCAAGAACTCATGGAGGAACAATGACGACACAGCTGACCCCCGGCAAATGGCGGGGCATGGGCCGCATGGCGGACGACAGGGGATGTTTCAAGATGATGGCGGTCGATCAGCGCCCGCCCATCAAGAACCCGATCGCCGCCCACTACGGGACGGACGAAGCACCCTATGACGACGTGGCGCGGTTCAAGGCGTTGTTGATCGAGACCCTGCAGCCGGATGCCACGGCCGTTCTCCTCGACCCCCATTACGCGATCCCGAGGGGCATCCACCTGCTGGCGCCGGGCAAGGGCCTGGTCGTCACACTCGAGGATTCCGTATTCCGCGAAACCGACGACGGGCGTTTGTCGGCCGAGATCGACGACTGGTCTGTTGACAAGATCAAGCGTATGGGCGGTGACGCCGTGAAGGCCCTGGTCTGGTACCGGCCCGATGCCGCTCCGGCCGTCGTCGCCGCACAACAGGACGTGGCCAAGCGCATGGGCGAGGCCTGCGCCAAGTTCGACATCCCGTTCCTGCTCGAGCTTCTCGTCTATCCGCTCGCCGGTGATGCGCACCGCAGCGGCGAATATGTGGAGATGAAAGGCAAGAATTCGGAGCACGTCCTGCAATCGGTGGCCGAGTTCGCCAAGCCGGATTACGGGGTCGACGTCTTCAAACTGGAAAGCCCGCTCGAGGCGGACGACGTGCCGGGTGTCGGTAGCGACGGCTGGCAGGAGGCGCAGGCCTTGTTCGATGAGATGGGACGCCTCGCCGGGCGGCCCTGGGTGATGCTGTCGGCCGGTGCCGGCAAGGAGCAGTTCCGGCGCATCCTGACCCACGCCTATCGGGCCGGAGCCAGCGGTTTCCTGGCCGGGCGGGCCATCTGGCTCGACGCTTTCAAGAAGTTCCCGGACTGGGCGGCAATGGAGACTGACTTGAGGAACGGGGCCAGCAGTTACATGCGCGACCTCTGCGGCCTGACGGAAAGCGAAGCCTTGCCCTGGCACGAGCACCGCACCTATGGCGAGGGCGGGGCCAGGTTCCCGTTCGACGACGGAGCCTTCCGTAAGGGTTACGCCGGGATGGGAGTTGGACCATGACAAAGAAAATCGCCGTCCTGCCCCTGGCACGGCCGACCTTCGACGTGGCATTCGCCGAACAGACCGCCGCCGCCGCCTTCGCCGCCCTCGACGATTGCGACCACGAGATCATCGGCGGACGTGACCTCTTGTTCGACGCCGAGGCGACGAAAGCGGCGATCACCACGATCTCAAGGCATGACCCCGATGTCGTTCTCATCCTGCAGGTGACCTTCACCGACGCAACGATGACCATCGCCGCGGCCGAGGCCTTCTCGGCACCGCTCGCCATTTGGGCCTTCCCGGAACCTCGAATCGGCGGTCGGCTCCGTCTCAACGCCCTATGCGGCCTCAATCTAGCCGGCCATGCCCTCGGTTTGAACGACCACCCGTACTCCTATCTGTACGCCGCTCCCGATGGTCCCGGCATCGGGCAAGCGCTTGAGGAGCTCTTTGGCGGAGCCCGCGGAGCCAAGCCGGTTGCGGCCGAGACGGTCGCCGGTCCCGGTTCGGCCGACGACACGGCGGCAGCGGTTCTCTCAAGGCTCGACGGCGCCAAGATCGGCCGCATCGGCCAGCACCCGGACGGTTTCCACACCTGCGCCTTCGAGGAAGCGGATGTCCGGCGGTTGTCCGGGATCGAGGTCGAGTCGCTGCCGCTCGACAACCTGTTCGAGCGGGCCCGCGCCGTACCCTCGGCCGCCGTCGCCGAAACCCGGGCCCTGGCCGAACGCGATCTCGACGGGCTCGACGAGGTCGACCAGGGCCAGTTGGACAAATCATTGCGCCTGAAGAACGCGCTCGACGGTCTGCGCGAGGAACGGGGCTATGCCGCCTTCGCCCTTCGCTGCTGGCCGGAAACGTTCACCGAGTACGGCGGCGCCATTTGCGGCCCGGTCTCGATGATGGGCGAGAAACGAGCACCCTGCGCCTGCGAGGCCGATGTCTATGGTGCCATGACCAGCATGATCCTCCAGGAGGTGGCCGAGGCGCCGGCCTTCCAGGTCGATCTCGTCGATCTCGACCCAACCGACAACACCGGCGTCGTCTGGCATTGCGGCCAGGCACCCATTTCCATGGCCGACACGGAGGGCGGGTCGCTGGCGACCATCCATACCAATCGCAAGATGCCACTGCTTTACGAGTTCGCCCTGAAACCGGGTCGTATTACGCTCGCCCGGGTCAGCAAGGCGCGCGGCGAATTAAAGCTGGTCCTGGCCGGTGCCGAGGTCAAACGGCGGCCCAAGGCCTTCACCGGAACGTCGGGCGTCGTCGCCTTCGATGCACCGGTGGAACAGGTCCTCGATACGGTCATGGGCGCCGCCCTCGAGCATCACACGTCCCTGGTCTACGGTGACTTCAGGGGCGAACTCCGCGCCATCGCTGACAAGATGGGAATTCCGGTTCTCGACATCACGGCGGAGCCGGGGCAATGAACGAGATTCGCTACGGCATCATTGGCGCCGGCCTGATGGGTCACGAGCATATCCGCTATATCAATATGATCGACGGTGCCCGCGTCGCCGCCATCGCCGACCCCGATCAGGGCATGCGCGAGTCGGCGGTCGCGGAGGCGGGGGGTGGCGTCAGCGCCTATGAGGGCCACGGCGACATGCTTTCGGCCGGCGGTCTCGACGCGGTCATCATTGCCTCACCGAACCACACGCATATCGACGTACTCGAAGACGTGTTGTCGACCAACCTCGCCATTCTGGTCGAGAAGCCCCTGTGTACGACAACAGCCGACTGCGACCGCGCTCTTTCCCTTGCCGCCGGCCGCGACGCCCCGGTTTGGGTCGCCATGGAATACCGTTACATGCCGCCGGTCGCCCTGATGCTGGACGAGATCCGGGGCGGCGCCATCGGTGCCCTGAAGATGTTCTCCATTCGCGAGCACCGGTATCCGTTCCTCGAGAAGGTCGGCGATTGGAACCGCTTCAACGAGCACACCGGCGGCACCTTGGTCGAGAAATGCTGTCACTTTTTCGACCTAATGCGGCTGTTCACGGGAAGCGAGGCGGTCCGCGTCTACGCCTCCGGCGGCCAGGACGTCAACCACCTGGATGAGAGCTACAACGGCCGCGTTCCCGATATCCTCGACAATGCCTTCGTCACCGTCGATTTCGAAAACGGCATGCGGGCCTCGCTCGAACTCTGCATGTTCGCCGATGGCTCGTTCTACCAGGAACAGCTGGCCGCCATCGGCGACCTGGCCAAGATCGAGGCGCGCATCCCCGTGCCGGCCGACTTTTGGCCCGGTGCCGAGGAGGCCCATGCCGACGTCACCCTGTCGCCGCGTTTCCAAAAGAAGCCCGAGGCCCGGCCGGTGCCCGTCGATTCGGCGCTGCTGACGGCCGGCCACCATCACGGCTCAACTTGGTACCAGCACCAGAAGTTCATCGAAATACTGCGCCACGGTGGCGAGCCCGAAGTTGACCTCGAGGACGGCCGACGCGCGGTTGTCATCGGTGCGGCGGCGGAGGAATCGACTAAGACGGGAAATGCGATCGAATTGTTCCCGGAAAACCGGCTGCAACGATGAACGACTCGATCTCATACGAGGGCCGCCGGCCTCGAACCCAGGTTTGATCACTATTCGTAAATGTACTCACGGTAGTGCCCAATCCATTTTGGGTAATCCTAGAAGGTTGATCCAAACAATCCTGCCAAATCAGGGCCGTTGATGGCGCGGTTAAAAGCGGACCGAAACGACTCAATAACAGCGGCCGAGAAAACCGATGTTTGTATAACGTCTGGAAGACACGCGGTTCACCAAGTATGCGCTTTTGGCTTATTGTAGTTAAGTCATTTGAAAATGGCGGAGAGGGAGGGATTCGAACCCTCGGTACGCGTAAGCGTACAACGGTTTTCGAGACCGCCCCGTTCGACCACTCCGGCACCTCTCCGCAATCGAGGAAATCCGTCGGGTTGGCCGAGGGAGGAGGTATTTATCACCGGCGGTGTCGCCCTGGCAACACCTGTTCCGCCGAGCCCGGCGGGTTGGGTACTAGGCCGCTTCCTGTTGCCACACCCGGACCCGGTTGCGGCCGGCCCGCTTGGCTTCGTAGAGGGCCTGATCGGCCAGCTCGATGGAGTCCTCCGGCGGGCCTTCAGGCGCCAGTTCGGAGACGCCGAACGAGGCGCTTACGTGTATGCTCTTCTTTTTGCCGACCTTGATGGCCTGGCGCTTGATGTTGCGCCGGATGCGGTCGAGCACGCGCTTGGCGTTGGCCGTCGTCGTGTTGGGCAACAGGATCAGGAATTCTTCGCCGCCGTAGCGGAAGACCTGATCGTAACGCCGCAGGTTGTGTTTGACGTAGGAGGCGACGGTCTCGAGGACCTTGTCGCCGGCCTGATGCCCGTAGGTGTCGTTGACATTCTTGAAATGGTCCAGGTCCATAATGCCTATGCAGCAGAGCTGCGCCACGCGCCGCACCCGCTCTTGTTCTTCGTCCAAGCGTTTTTGCATCGCCGTGCGCGTCATGACGCCGGTCAGCGGATCGGTGTAGCGCAGGAAGTCCCAGGCCTCGCTAAGGAGCTTGCGCAGGCTCTTGCGAAACTTTTCGTCGCTCCTGACGAAGGCCCGGTACTGGGCCGGTTTGATGTCGGTGCCGTCTCGCACGCAGCCGGCCAATTCACGGGCCAACGCATGCATGCGTTCGCTGTTCTCTCCGACGGCGGCGAAACCGGGGTGGTCGCGGATGTTCGGATTGGCTTGGTTGATGTACCATTTCCCGAATACGGTCCGTTTATGCGAGTCGTCGCGCAGGTCGGTTGGCTTCGGTTTCGACCGGCAGACCAGCATGGTGCGGAACTTCTCGGCCCAATCGGCATGGGAATCGAGGGCCCGGCCGAGTTCGGTTACGATCTCTTCGGCCTCCGCCGTACTAAGCGCCGGGAACGTGCTGTCGGTGGTGATCGCCATGGGTTCGGTCCGGGAATTAGTCCAAAATCCGTATGTAACCGGACCGGAGTTTAACCTGCTTCACCGAGACCGCAAACGCTGGATTCCCCATACCTTGTCCAGCACTCTAGAAGTGGTAGAAAAATCGTAGAATCCATCGGTTCGATACCATTTTGAGTGGTTTGAAAACGCCGTTGACTACGCCGGAAGAGTGGCTATAGTGCCGCCTCTTTCGGAAGGGGCCGCGCGCCGGGGCGCGATGGGCCCGTTCGGGCGTGAAGCACGTAAGACTTACGAAATACTAGGGAATTCGAGGCGAAGATGTTCGCAGTAGTTAAGACCGGCGGAAAACAGGTCCGCGTTGCCAAGGACGATCGCATCACGGTCGAAAAGATCGCCGGTGAACCGGGTGCCGTGATCGAACTGGATACGGTTCTCATGTTGGGTGAGGACGGCAAAGCGCCGACGTTCGGTACTCCTGCCGTCGACAAGGCCAAGGTCTTCGCCGAGGTTGTCGAACAGAAGAAGTCGGGCAAAATCGTCGTCTTTAAGAAGAACCGGCGCAAGAACTACCGGCGCAACAAGGGCCACCGCCAGGAGCAGACCGTGCTCAAAATTCTCGAGGTGAGTCCGACCGGCACCAAGCCGAAAGCACCGGCCAAAGCCAAGACGACGAAGAAGGATGAAGGCGAAGCCAAGGAGGCGGATCCGAAGACAGCGGCCCAGAAGAAAGCGCCCGCGAAGAAGGCTCCAGCCAAAAAGGCCGACGCCGATGCTAAGCCTGCTGCTGAAAAGAAAACGGCGGCCAAGAAACCGGCAGCTAAAAAGCCGGCGGCCAAGAAGACACCGGCGAAAAAGCCCGCAACCAAGAAGGACACCGAGGAGTAACGGAAGATGGCACATAAAAAAGCAGGCGGCAGTTCGCGTAACGGCCGCGACTCCGAGGGCCGGCGCCTTGGCGTCAAGAAGTATGGCGGCGAGGCCGTGACGGCCGGCAACATCATCATTCGCCAGCGTGGCACCCAGTACCACCCCGGCAGCAACGTCGGCATCGGCAAGGACCACACGATTTTCGCCACCGTCGACGGCAGGGTGACGTTCGATAAGAAGGCCGGCGGGCGTGTCTACGTTGGTGTGGAGCCGACCAGCTGACATAGTCGCCGTCCGCTTTGGAGTTCAAAGGGGAATGGCTTCCATTCCCCTTTTTTCATGGGTAAACGAGGGCCCTGTTCGATGACCAAATACGTGATTTCCGATTTCGCCGCGAGGCGCCGGGAGGTCCGGTCATGAAATTCCTCGATGAGGCCAAGGTATTCGTCAAAAGCGGCGACGGCGGCAATGGATGCATGTCGTTTCGCCGCGAGAAGTATATCGAATTCGGCGGGCCCGACGGCGGCGACGGGGGACGCGGCGGCGATGTCGTCGTCGAATGTGTCACCAACCTGAACACGCTCATCGATTTTCGCTATCACCAGCACATCAAGGCCGGTCGCGGCCAGCACGGCATGGGCAAGAACCGGACCGGCGCCAAAGGCAAGCAAGCGCTGATCAAGGTCCCGGTCGGTACCCAGATCCTGGACGAGGACCGGGAAACGCTGCTCGCCGATATGACAGAAGACGGCCAGCGGGTCGTCATCGCCCGGGGCGGAGACGGCGGCCACGGAAATGCGCGGTTCAAGTCGTCGACAAACCAGGCGCCCCGGCGCGCCGATGACGGTCATCCGGGGGAGGAGCGATGGCTGTGGCTACGCCTCAAACTGATCGCGGACGCCGGACTCGTCGGGCTGCCCAACGCCGGCAAGTCGACTCTGTTGGCCGCCGTTACCAGGGCCCATCCGAAGATCGGTGCCTATCTCTTCACTACGCTTCACCCCAATCTCGGCGTCGTCACTCTCGGTCACGAGGAGTTCGTGATCGCCGACATTCCCGGTCTCATCGAGGGCGCCAACGAGGGTGCGGGACTGGGAACGCGTTTTCTCGGACACGTCGAACGCTGCGGCGTATTGCTGCACCTGATCGACGGCACCGAAGACGACGTGGCTGCGGCTTATCGCACGGTCCGCAAGGAGATCGAGCTCTACGGTGCCGGTCTTTCCGCAAAGCCGGAACGGGTAGCGCTCAACAAGTGCGATTCCCTGACGTCTGAGGAGATTGAAGCGAAAACCGTCGAGCTCGCGGCCGTTTGCGGCAGTCGCGCTTCTGCTATCTCCGGCGTCGCCGGTAGCGGTCTCGACACTGTCATCGCCGAGCTCTTGTTGGCGATCCAGGAATCCCGACGACCCGACGATCAGGATGAACGGGAGAAAAGGGTCTACAGGCCATGAAAGCCGGCCACGACATAGAAACCGCCAAGCGCGTCGTCGTCAAAATCGGTTCGGCCCTGCTGGTCGACCCGGATCGCGGCACCGTACACCGCAGTTGGCTCGAGGGATTGGCCGAAGATATGGCGCGCTTCAAGTCGCGAGGGCAAGAAGTCGTCGTTGTTTCCTCAGGCGCGATCGCTGTCGGACGACGTCATCTGGAGTTGCCATCCGGACGCCTCCGGCTCGAGGAAAGCCAGGCCGCAGCGGCGACCGGCATGGTGCGCCTGGCCCATGCCTATCAGGAAGTGCTGGCCCATCACGACATGACCGTCGCGCAAGTCCTCGTGACCATCGATGACAGCGAGAATCGGCGGCGCTACATCAATGCGCGAAACACCTTGGAGACGCTGCTTCGCTACGGTGCTGTTCCACTGATCAACGAAAACGATACGGTTGCTACCGACGAGATCCGTTTCGGTGATAATGACCGTCTGGCGGCCCGCGTGGCCGCCATGATCAGCGCCGATTTGTTGATCGTTCTTTCGCATATGGATGGCCTCTATGACAGTGATCCCCACGAGTTCGCGGACGCCCAGCATATTCCAGAGGTGCGTGGCAACTTGACCCCCGAAATCGAGGCCATGGCAGGCAACAACATGAGCTACGACGGCTCCGGCGGCATGATCACCAAGCTGGCCGCAGCGCGAATTGCCATCGGCGCGGGTACCCGCATGATCATCGCCGATGGTACCGAGGGCCATCCCCTCCGGCGCCTGGAAGAGGGCGCGCGTTGCACACGGTTCCTGCCGACGGCCAATCCGAAGACGGCACGCAAACAATGGATCGCAGGATCGCTGAAACCAATGGGTTCGGTGGTTCTCGATGCCGGTGCCATGAAAGCGCTGCATTCCGGAAAGAGCCTGTTGCCCGCCGGTGTCACGGCCGTCGAGGGCTGCTTTCAACGCGGTGACGCGGTAGCCATCAAGGCACCTGACGGAACCGAAATCGGGCGCGGCCTGATCGCCTATTCGGCCGCCGACGCTGCCCGTATTGTCGGCTACAAAACCAGTGAAATCGAAGCGATCCTCGGCTACCGTGGGCGCGACGAGATGATCCACCGTGACGACCTCGTTCTGAGTTGAGGCAGAGACATGACCGAGCAAACCGATAATATCCCCGCTCTGATGCAGGACATCGGCGACAAGGCTAAGCAAGCGGCGAGGACCCTCTCGACGGCGGCCGCCGAAGCCAAGAATGAGGCCCTTTTGAAAAGCGCCGAAAGCTTGCGCCGGCGGCAGAACGAAATCCTCTCAGAGAACGTCAAGGACATGGAACTGGGCGAGGAAAAGGGGCTTTCGGGACCGATGCTCGACCGCTTGGCGCTCAACGAGGCCCGCATCGAGGCCATGGCTAAGGGATTGGAGGACATCGCGGCCCTGGCCGATCCAGTCGGTACCGTTACCGAGGAATGGGACCGCCCAAACGGCCTCGTCATCCAACGCCGCCGCGTTCCCCTTGGCGTCATCGGCATCATTTACGAGTCCAGGCCCAACGTCACCGCCGACGCCGGCAGCCTGTGCCTGAAGTCGGGCAATGCAGCCATCCTCCGGGGCGGATCAGAGAGTTTCCATTCATCGGCGGCGATCATGGAGAGCCTGGGCGAGGGCCTTGCCGCGGCGGGGCTTCCCGAAAACGCGATCCAGCGCGTGCCGACCCGTGACCGGGCTGCGGTTGGCGAGATGCTGACCATGACCGAGACCATCGATGTCATCGTGCCGCGTGGCGGAAAGTCGCTGATCGAACGCATCACGGCGGAGAGCAAGGTGCCGCTTTTCAAGCATCTGGAGGGGATCTGCCACGTTTATGTCGACGCTGAAGCGGCGCCCGACATGGCGCGGGATGTGGTCGTCAATGCCAAGATGCGGCGCACCAGCATCTGCGGCGCGGCTGAGACGCTGCTCATTGATCGCGCCGCGTCGCCGGACATGGTACAGCGGGTTTTGGATGGATTGGTCGAGGCCGGTTGCGAAATCCGGGGCGACGAAGAGGTTCGATCCGTCGACCCGCGTGTCGTTGCCGCCTCGGACGATGATTGGGGCACTGAATTTCTGGACGCGGTGATCGCGGTGAAAACGGTTGGCGGCGTCGACGATGCCATCGAACACATCGCTCACTTCGGTTCCCACCACACCGACGCCATCGTCACCGACAACGCAAATACGGCCGAGCGTTTCCTCGATCGGGTCGATTCAGCGATTGTCATGGTCAACGCGTCGACTCAATTCGCTGACGGCGGCGAATTCGGCATGGGCGCCGAGATCGGGATCTCGACCGGCAAGTTGCATGCGCGCGGACCGGTCGGTGTCGAGCAACTGACCAGTTCCAAATACGTCGTCCGCGGTTCCGGCCAGTGCCGCCCGTGAAAAACTTCGCGGTGAGGAATCTGTCATTCTAGGGACCGGAAAAAGCCGGGCGCCGGGACGACCGACGGGGCAGCGGATCGGTCTGCTGGGCGGTTCATTCAATCCGGCTCACCAGGGCCACCGCATGATAAGCGAGATTGCCATCAAACACCTTGCGCTTGACGAGGTTTGGTGGCTGGTGTCTCCGCAAAACCCGTTGAAACCGGAGGCGGGTATGGCGGACCTAGCCGAACGGGTGCGATCGGCGGAACGGGTGGCGCAGGGCGCACCGATCCGCGTAACCGACATCGAAACCGACCTCAATACGCGCTACACAGCCGATACGCTCTCTGGACTGAGAGATCTCTATCCCTGGCACCGGTTCGTTTGGCTGATGGGTGCCGACAATCTGATCCAGATTTCAAGGTGGCGTTATTGGTCATCGATCTTTCACACGGTTCCCGTTGCGGTTTTTGCGCGGCCCACGTATTCTTTTCGTGCGGAATCCGCGAAAGCGGCCCGCCGTTTCGCCCGTTACAGGGTTAAACCTTATGCGGCGAAACGACTGGCGGACATGCGGCCACCGGCCTGGGTGTTCTTGAAAGTCCGATTGGACCCGACGTCCGCCACTGAGCTCCGTTCCCGTGCGGCAGAGGCGGGTGCGGCAGGTTAACTGGATTGGAAAGGAATCAAACCATACCACGAACCCAGAAGGCGACACCGGTGGAGACGGACCTGTTGAAACTGGTGGAAGCATCTCTCGATGATGACAAGGCTGAAGACGTGGTCGTCATCGGTCTCGCTGGCAAGACGGAGATCGCCGATCATCTTGTCATTGCCACCGGTTCCTCGCAGCGCCATGTCGGTGCCATGACGGACCACCTCCAGAGAAAACTTAAGAATTTCGGGCTCAAGGCCGTTGCCGTCGAGGGCGCCACCCAGTGCGACTGGGTGTTGATTGATGCCGGCGACGTCATCGTCCATTTGTTCAGGTCCGAGGTTCGCGATTTTTACGGTTTGGAGAAACTCTGGATGAATCCAGCCGCGTCCCCTGAGGCCGCGGGAGCGACGGTCTGAACGAGAACCGCTAGACCCGACTTGATGAGTCGGGCGGCGTGGGAATTCCGGCCCGCTTTGTGGCAGTCAGGAAAGCGGGCGGGGCAGATATTGGTATGGTTCCGCGATGCGCATGACCATCGTCGCCATCGGCCGCGCGAAGGCAGGGCCGGAACGCGACCTCTTCCAACATTATCTAAAGCGAATGACCCAACCCCTCGGTCTAAAGGAGGTTGAAGTCAAGCCCGGCAACGACGCAAGACGTAAAGAGGGCGAAAAACTCCTCGCCGCGGTGCCGAAGGACGCCGTCGTCGTGGCCCTTGATGAACGCGGCAAGGACCTGTCCAGCCGGCAACTGGCCGACCGCATCGCGGGGTGGCGTGATGACGGTATCCGAGATATTGCGTTCCTGATCGGCGGTGCCGACGGACTGGACGGGCGAGTCCGCGAGCAATCCGATCTCTTGCTCTCGTTCGGCCGCGTCACTTGGCCGCATATGCTCATGCGCGGCATGCTGGCCGAACAAATCTACCGGACCCAGTGTATACTCGCCGGTCACCCCTATCACCGCGACTAAAAGCCATCAGGCAGAACCATGAACGACCGGCCGCCGGCTTTTCTATGCGACGAAATGTTGGGCCGGCTGGCTCGCTGGCTACGGGCCGCCGGATACGACACCGCTCTCATCGAGCCAGGGCATTCCGACCGGGAGTTGCTGCGGCGTGCCGAGCGAGAGCGCCGGATTCTCCTTACCTGCGATCGAAAAATACTCGAACACCGTGCCGCGGCCGCCAATACGGAGCTTCTGGAAGCTGGCCCCCTTGAGGGTCAAGTGCACTCGCTCAACCAAGCCCTATCGATCGATTGGATGCTGGCACCTTTCACCCGATGCCTCGTCGACAATGCGCCTGTTCGCCCGGCGACGGATTCTGAAATCGCCGCCATTCCCGAACAGAGGCCTGGCGTCGGCCGAACTATCACGACCTGCCCCGAGTGCGGCCGAACCTATTGGTGGGGTGGACACACGCGCAGAATGGTTGAAAAACTGGAGGCCTGGGCGGGCCAGACCCGAACACCGCCTGCCCGGGAAGACGTCGAAAACCGTCCATAGAACCCTGGGCGCCGAACGCTGTCACTGAAAGGTATACGAACCGATGTCCACGGTCACTTGGTACTTCGACTTCGTCTCGCCCTACGCTTACCTTCAAAGCACCCGTCTCGAACGGCTTCCCGAAAGCGTGTTTCTCGAAATCCGGCCGGTTCTATTCGCCGGGTTGCTCGCCCACTGGGACACCAAGGGGCCGGCGGAAGTGTCGCCGAAAAAGGCGTTCACCTATCGCCAGGTGGCATGGCGGGCGAGACGTGACGGCATTCCCTATCGATTGCCGCGTCATCACCCGTTCAATCCCTCGCGTGCACTCAGGTTGGTCATCTCTTGCGGTAACGACAAGAGAACAACCCAAACGTTGTTTCGCCAGATCTGGGTCGACGGGTTGCTGCCGGACAACGACGAGGATTGGTGCCGGATGACGGCGGAATTGGGAATCGATGATGCCGAGCGACGGATCTCAGAACCGGTCGTAAAGGCTGAACTTGCGGAAACTGGGAAGGCCGCGATCGCAGCCGGCGTATTCGGTGTTCCGACTTTCGTTGTTGACGGCCACCTGTTCTGGGGTGACGACGCGTTGGATTTCGTCCTCGACTGGTACAGCGATCCGGAACTGCTCGATGACGATGCCATGCGCCGGATACCGCTTCCGTCTCCGGCCGTGATCCGGCGTTGAGGTTCGGTCAGGCGATGGCGACGCCGGTGCCGCCGAGACCGCAGTATCCGCCTGGGTTCTTGGCCAGGTATTGCTGGTGGTAATCCTCGGCGTAATAAAATTCGCCCGCCGGGAGAACTTCCGTGGTGATCTTGCCGTAGCCGACTTTTTCCAGGGCCTTGCCGTAAGCTTTTAGGGAAGCCTCGGCGGCGGCCTTCTGACCCGTATCGGTGTAATAGATGCCCGAGCGGTATTGCGTTCCCACATCGTTGCCCTGACGCATTCCCTGGGTCGGATCGTGATTTTCCCAAAAAACCCTGAGAACGCCGTCGAAGGAGACCGCGGTCGGATCATAGACGACCAGTACGACCTCGTTGTGCCCGGTGCGACCGGAACAAACTTCCTCGTAGGTCGGATTCGGGGTATATCCGGCCGCATAACCGACGGCCGTCGAATATATACCTTCAGCCCGCCAAAACATCCGTTCGGCGCCCCAAAAACACCCCATGCCGAAAACGGCTGTCGATAGGCCGTCGGGAAACGGCGGCACGATCCGGTTGCCGTTGACAAAATGTGTTTCGGGGACAAGCATTTTCTGGTCGCGCCCGGCCAAGGCATCACTCGGTGACGGCATCTCTGACTTAGCGCGTGAGAAAAAAAACATTGCCGGACCTCCGTACAGGTCAATATAGAGGGCAGCCCGAAGCGCAAGCCCTCCCCACCATATGGGATGCGACGACGCGCGTGCCAGTCATTCCTTGGAACTAGATCAAGCTCCTGGGTTGCTCCCTTCCATGGAGGTGGGTTAGCCTGCCGCTTGAACAGGCAACAACCAACAAGCGTGTTAATCGTGGAAAAGGTCGAATCCCAAAAACCGACGGCCAAAGCGGGGGTCTTCCCGTTTCAACACCGCATCAACGACGTTTCATTGGCCGACCCGTGGGCCTGGCTCGCCGCCGGCTGGCGCGATTTCCTGCGTGCACCGTTGATGAGCTTTGTTTTTGGGCTGATCTTCGCCGGGCTTGGCTTATTGGTTACCGCCGGTCTTTTCCTGATCGATCTGACCTATTTGATCTGGCCAATGATGGCCGGTTTTATCCTGATCGCACCCATTTTCTGTACTGGGTTCTACGGTGTCAGCCGTCGCCTTGCGAAAGGCGAAAAACCCGGCTGGCGGGATCTGTTCATGACCTGGCAGCGAAACACACGTGCCGTACTCGGCGCCGGGCTCGCGCTCGTCTTTTTCATGTTGATCTGGATACGCACAGCGGCCCTGATCTATGCCATCAATTTCCCGCACACCTCGCTGACCATCCGTGATATCGCCATGGATACCTTGTTTACGCTCGACGGTTTCGTCTTTTTGACAGTCGGTTCGGCGATCGGCGCGGTCCTGGCGATCATCGTCTTTCTGGTCAGTGCCGTGTCTTTGCAGAACATGGTCGACGTCAATGAAGATTTCGTTCCGGCCATACTGATCAGCGTTTTTGCCGTGATGCGAAACTTCAAGGCCATGTTCCTGTGGGCCATTTTGATCGTGTTGTTTACGACGGCAGGGCTCGTCACGGCCTATGTCGGTCTGGCTGTAACCCTACCGCTGATCGGTTATGCCAGTTGGCACGCTTACAAGACCGTGGTCCGGTGTGACGACCCAGCGGAAGGTATTGACGGCGAAGGAATCTAGCCCGCCGGTAGTTCTTGAGTCTGCCTTGGCAAACGCCTCAAGGTTTGATTTTATGCGGGCCGCGCCAACTGAGAACGATCGACAGTGCATAAACCTTGGAATAATCCGGTCATCCGGCAGGAGGCCGACGCCTTACTGGCTCTTACCGACGATTTGCAGGAGCCCTTTGAAAAGGCCGTATCCATTTTCAATGAGATACCCGGGCGGATCATCTGCACCGGCATCGGCAAGAGCGGCCATGTCGGTCGTAAGATCGCCGCGACCATGACCTCGACCGGGTCACCGGCGCTATTCCTTCATCCCACGGAAGCCGCTCACGGAGACCTGGGTTCGGTGCTGATCGGCGACGCGATCCTGGCGCTGAGCCGCTCCGGACGGGCAGTGGAACTGAACACCGTGATGGAGTTTTCCCACAAACGCGGTATTCCGATTGTGTTGATCAGCGAGAACGATCGGGACAGCCTCGCCGAATACGCCGACGTCGTCCTCAAGATGCCGACGATGAAAGAGGCCTGGGGGCATGCGCCGACGACCTCGACAATCGTCCAGATGGCGATTGGTGACGCCATCGCTGTCACCCTCGCCCAGATGAAGGGGTTCACGGACGCCCATTTCCACGAGGTTCATCCGGGCGGGGAACTCGGAAAGTTGGGCAGGAAGGAAAAATTCTAACCGCCTCGCCGCCACAACCGGTTTAACCGCCGCACCCCGAAGGCAGAGTAAATCGAAAAGTCGTTCCCTTGGTCTTGGCGCTTTCGACGGACAACTCGCCGCCATGAAGTTCGACTAGTTCTTTGCATAGCTGAAGGCCGAGGCCGGATCCCGTTTCGCCGTCGGTGCCCTTGGTCGATGTCTTTTCTCCCAGATCGAACAACGAATTGACGCGCTCAGCCTCAATTCCGACACCGTCGTCCGTCACCGTCACCTCTGTCCACTGACCGTTGGCCTTGGCGTCGATGGTGACCTTTCCGCCACCGGCCGTGAATTTAATGGCGTTGCTGATCAGGTTGCGGAGGATCGTGTCCACCATATGGAGATCGGCGGTCGCTGCGGTCCCCGACGCAGCCTTCCCTTGTATTTCGATTTGCTTGAACTCGGCGACCGGCTGAAAGCGGACCATATTGGTTTCGATCACCTCGCTGACGTCGATTACCTGGGGTGAATATTCCATACGGCCCAGTTGCAGTCGGGACCAGTCGAGGAGGTCTTCGAGCAGTTTGAAGGACTGGTCGGCGCCGCGCCGGATTAGGGAGGCGTATTGCGAAACTTCCTCTCGAGAGAAGGTTCCGGCCTTGTCGGCCAGAATCGTCGACAAACCGAGAAGCGCCGTGAACGGGCTTTTCATGTCGTGAGCAATGATCGAGAAGAACTTATCCTTCTCCTCGTTGAGTAGCGCCAGTTCGTCTCTCTGGCCTTCGATTTCCTGCTCGGCCCGCTTGCGCTGGATCGCAATGGCCGCCAGTTGGGCCGACGTTTCGAGCACCTCGACATCACTTGGCGTCGGCAGGCGAGCGTCTTTCAGGAAAGCTACAAAAACCCCGAGAACGTCGCCCGTTTCCCCGCCGACAATTGGCTGCGACCAACATGCGCGAACGCCCGCTTCGCTCAAGACGTCCCGGAAGCCAACCCAATCTCCCCCCCGCCAGAATATCCTCGACGACCCATTGCTCTTGGATTTGGGCGTTCGATCCCCATGGCCCGTCACCGCGCCCGACCTCCAGGCCGTCCAAGGCCTGGTGCATGGTTTCGGGAAGCTTCGGAGCGGCAATCAGGTGGAGCGTCTCCTGTTCGTCCCTACGCAACAATACGGTACACATCATCTGAGGATCGACCTCGTCGGCGACGTCCACTAGGTGGGTCAGGACCGTATCGAGGGATTCACCGAGGGCCAGTTCCCCGAGCACGCGATTGCGGCCGACGAGAAGCGCCTCACTCCGCTTCAGTTCGGTAACGTCAACACCGGTTCCACGGTAGCCGGCGAATTGGCCGTCGCCGTCGTGTACGGCGCGGCCGTTATTGCTAAAGACGCGCCGTTGGCCGTCCGGACGGATATAGGAGTAAGTGAAACCGTCAAAGTCCTCGTGGCGGTCCAACAGGTCGAGAAAGTCCTTCCACGCGTCGCGTTCTTCAGCGATGTAGCCGGTGTACATTTCGCGGCGGGTACGACCGAGTATCGACTTCTGGTCCTTGCCGGCAATCTTCGAGTATGTATCTGAGACGAAGGTGTAGCGCAGTTCCCTGTCCATCTCCCAGAACCAGTCGGAAGCGATTTCAGCGAACTGCCGGAACCTTTCCTCGCTTTCCAGCAAAGCGGCACGGGCGTGCACCCGGTCGGTAATATCGAAAATCTGCCCCAGAATGTATTTCGGCGTTCCGTCGGGATCGCGAAGATGGGCGGATGCGACCCGCGCCCAAACGACGGTGCCGTCTTTGCGGATATATCGCTTTTCGATGACGAAATTCTCTAACTCACCGGCTACGGCTTTCTCGTCGAGGTCCTCCGTCTTTTCGACATCATCAGGGTAGTTGAGATCCCGCCAGTTCTTGTCCATGAGTTCTTCAGCCGAATAGCCCATGATGTCGCAGAAAGTCTGGTTGACCTTCAGGTATCGGCCTTCGATTGAATGAATAGCCATGCCGGCGGCACTGGTTTCAAACGCGCTCCTGAATTGCTCTTCACTTTGGCGGAGTTCCGATTCAACGGCTTTCGCCCGCATCTCCGCCTGTACTTGGTTGGTGACGTCGGTTCCCGTGCCCCTGTAGCCGGTGAAGTTCCCGTCGTCATCGTATATTGGCCGCCCGCTGATCGAGAACCACATAGCGGGCTGTGCCGCCGTTTCATATCGGAACTGGAAATTGCGAAACGGTTTCTGGGCGTCCAGGAGTTTGCCATGCGCCCGCCATTTCTCGTCATCGGCGTTGCCGGCGACCTGCGCCAGAGTTTGCCCCTCCATGCGGACCGCTTGACCGCCGGTTGCCTCCAATAGGCGATCCGAGAGATAGGTGAAGCGATGTTCGGAATCGGTTTCCCAGACCCAATCGGAGGTCGATTCAGCGAAGTCGCGGAAGCGATCCTGACTTACCAGAAGTTCTTTCGTCCGTTCGTCAACCAAACGCTGGGTCTTAATCGCTTCGCCCGTCACCATCAGCAGAAAGGCGCCTAGAAGTCCGGTGAAAAGAAGCGCCCCGGCCAGTACACTCCAAACCCCCAAGGATTGCTGATCGGCGAAATAGGCGTCTGTCGGGGTGACCTCGAGAGACCAGGTCCGGCCACCGACCTCCAAATCGAACACCGACCGGATTCTGCCCGGTGTCGCCGATGTCGGCGGCTCGGACGCGTCTGCGAACAATAAGGTCTGTCCCGTCGACGCCGTCCGGTCGATCAGCCGGAGATGAACGTTCCCGCGGTTGGGGACGGGCAAGGCGGCGTCGACGATTTCCGCAATGCTGAACACGCCGAGCGCGAATCCGACCAGTGCGCCGCGGCGCGCTTCGACGGTGTCGGTTTTGGCGCCGCTCACATAAACGGGGGAGATAACCAGGGCGCCGTAGGGGCGTTTTGCATCCTGAACGAGGTTGATGCGGGCCGTCGAGACGGCTTCGCCGCTGTCACGCGCCAAATCGAGCGCGGCCCGCCGCGTCGGGTTCGACGCCAAGTCGAAGCCTAGAGCCGGTTCGTTACCGGTGAGCGGTTCAACAAAATAGACGGGGAAGTACTCGTCCCGGTCGCCAGCCCTGACCAGGCTGTTGTCAGGCCCCCGCTCGGTTATTTGAAACGACTGGAAACCCTCTTCCTTTGCCCTGGTCACGAACGCAGCGCGGTCCTGGTGTCTGACCTGGGGTACCCACTCCAAGGCCCGAATTCCGCGACGCGGGCCAACCCGGTTTCCGACGAAGGTAGTGAATTCCTGCCGTTCGACATTTTTCGAACTGTTGTAGAGCCGGACAATGGAATTCACCGTGCCGATATTGGTGTCAATTGTCCGGCGCAAGGCCTCGGCGACGATCGACGCGTGCTGTTGAAAGCCGGATTCGAGCCTCCGGCGTTCACTATCTCCCGCGAAGTGGAAAACGGCGGCCGACATCGCGAAGGCCACACACAATGGAAGGCCGACGGTATAGGTCCGATGCGCCCAGACCGAACGGGGCTTGGCCACGCCGATGAGTACGAGGGGCGTAAATACCAGGACTCCGATGGTATCGCCGACCCACCAAGTCGCCCAGGCAAGGGGGTAGGCGTCACTGGTTAGTCGATCTGCGGCCCATAAGCTGGAACTGCCTAAGGTCGCGTTCAGTAGACAGGCCAGCGGTCCTCCGAGCAGAAGAAAAGTGCCAACGCTGCGTCCATCATCCAATGGCGTCTGAAGCCCGAGCGTGCGTCGGATTAGATAGGCGCCAAGCAGCGCTTGTAGGGCAGCGCCACAACCGATGACAACCGGAAGAAGCAGATTTGCCGGGTCCGTCGTAAAGGTGGAGAGATCTCCGTGCAGAAACCACTCGACGAACAAGGATCCGAGAAGGACTCCTGGCCACAGGCGATTGCCGTATACCAGCAAGGCTCCGAGCGCTATTCCCGATGCTGGCCATACTGGCGATGCGAAACCCTGCGGAATAGCGAGCAGCAATCCGAGTTGACCGGCTACAAAATAAGCGGCCGCCAATCCAAGAACGCCTATCGCTGTCGACGATTTCACCTGACCTGGCCTTTGGCCATCATTTATCTCCGGTCGAGACCTCTTGCGCCCATCGTTCCTACCCGGACGCCGAATGCCTAAACCCGACGGTTCGCCGTGCCGCCGGGTCGTGACCCACGGGTTAGCTTATAACGATCCTTCCGACCAGCCAAAGGTTGATGCGTGCGCGCTCAGTCCTGGCGGGCACTCGGTCACGACTAAGGAGCCGTTTGCGTCAACGTCTCCTTGTACGCCTTGTAACGCGTGACATATCCCTCAGCGGCGCGGGAGAAATTCTCGATATCTGACGGCGTCACCTGCCGCACAATGCGCCCGGGCGATCCGAGGACAACGGATCCATCCGGGATATCCTTACCTTCGGTGATCAAGGCATGGGCGCCGATCAGGCAGTTCCTGCCAATCGTCGCGCCGTTTAGGATGGTGCTGCCGATACCGATTAGTGACCCGTCCCCGATCGTGCATCCATGTAGCATGACGAGGTGCCCGACCGTAACGCCGCTTCCGATGGTTAACGGAAACCCGGGGTCCGTGTGGAGCACGCAACCGTCCTGGACATTGGATCCCGCTCCAACAACGATCGGCTCATTGTCGGCACGCAACGTCGCGCCAAACCAAATGCTGGCATCCCTCTCAAGGGTGACCTTGCCGATCACGGCCGCGTTCGGCGCAACGAAAAAATCATCACCCGCCGTCAACGGTCGATCATCGCCCAGTGCGTATTTCATGGAGGACCTCCAGCATGCCTTGCGTTTTGTCGGAAGCTACCACCCCTCGGTACCAGGCGAAACCTCGCTGAGCCGACGTCAGGAAGGCGTCGTCAGGCCGGTTCTTGCAGGTTGTCCCGAAAACGGACGGCGTAGGGGACGAATTTTAGGTCCGATTGCAGTATATGGTTTTCAAGCCAATCCTTGAGAAACGCCAGTAAATCCTCTGGGTCGAGTTGTACAGGGTCGGCGTCGAATTGAGCTTTGAGCGCGATCACTTCCTCGGTGAGTTTGCCGTGCTGTTCCCGGTGGTGGACGAGTTCCGGATAGTCGACGGCCAACATAAATCCTTCTTCGCGGGCGAAGTGAACTTCGATATAGCGGAGAAGACCGGCAAGAGTGGCGCCTATGGCTTCATCGCCTTCGCCGTTGGTGACTTTGTCATCAAGGTCATTGACGAACATGAACAGCGCTTGATGATCGTTGTCGATATCCTGGAGACCGGACGCGAATTTGTCGGACCATTCCATGTAGACCATTAGCCCCTCCTGTGCTCAACGGCGACGGTTCCCGTTCGTGCCAGTCTATTCGGTAAATCGGATTCCGCGTTGATACGGATCAACGCCAGGGATTTGGTAGCATGATCGCGGTGATTCGCCTTCGCAAAAATGATAAGAGAGATGATGTTTCGAACGGTCCTGATATCCGCGGTAATGGCAGGCTCCGCAATATCGTCGACCCTTGCCGACGAGGCGAAGACTCGGCCGGCGGAGCGGGCCGAGATCGGGACTTTTTCGGTGCAATTCGAGAACGACCTGTTTTCCGGGTCCGACCGACATTATACCAACGGCATCCGGCTTTCCTGGCTTTCGCCGGCCGGCGATACGCTTCCGGCCTTGGAGTGGCTACGCGATGGTCTCGAGGCGATCGCCCAGGATGATGCGAAGGGCAAAAACAAACGCGTTCGGTTCGGATTGGCCGCCGGCCAGGACATGTATACGCCAGAGGACAAGGTCCGCCGCGATTTGGTCACGAATGACCGTCCCTACGCTGGTTGGTTGTATGGAGCGATGTCGTTGCACACCGTGACGGAGCGGGGAAGTGGCCGAAAAGACCTCGAATCGGCGGAGTTGGATGTCGGAGTCGTCGGGCCTTGGGCTCTGGCCGAGGAGACCCAGGATCTTGTCCACGAAGTTCGCTTGATTGATACCTTCGAAGGGTGGGACCATCAATTGCGAAACGAACCGGGCTTGAACCTCCTCTACGAACGAAAATGGCGCCTGTTCGACCCTTTCGACCTGGGCGGGATCGAATTCGATGCGGTGCCGCGGGCCGGCCTCGCGCTCGGTAACGTCTTGACCCAGGCCACTGTCGGCGGCGCCGTCAGGTTGGGATGGAATTTGCCGGATGATTTCGGGCCGCCGAGTCTGATCCATGGAGTCACGCCCCTAGACCGGTACCCGCAAGACAGCGTGGCGTTCTATTTCTTCGCGACGACGGAGGGTCGCTACGTGGTGCACAACATATTTCTCGACGGCAATACCTTGCGGGATAGCCATAGCGTCAACAAAAAGCCGTGGGTCGGCGATCTCGCGGCCGGAGCGGCGCTTGTCATCGGACGATTTCGGCTGGCGTATTCCAACGCTTTTCGAACCCGCGAATTCGACGGTCAACAAAAGATCAGCCGATATGGAGCTTTATCGGTATCGTTCCAGGCGGCATTTTGATGGTCGCGGGAATTCGCGGCTAAGTTGGGCAAAAGCCCTCTGGCCATGCGGACACCACGTGCTCCGCCGTCAACAGAGCCGATAAACCCCTCCGATGGCCCGGAACTCGGCAGGTCTGATGAGTGACTTACTGGCGACGCGAACGCTGTGCAGGCGCCCGTCGATATTTTGTTCCCAGAACTCCAGGAAACGGCTCAAAACGGGGAACCCCGGTGCAACATCCAAATCCTGCCATATGAAATTCTGCAAGACTGACGGGTGATCGGGGCAATGGTACAGAATGTCGGCCGTCGTCAACCGGTACCCTCGAAGCTGTTTTTCCAGTGACATCTATGGCTCCTCCAATCCATAGCGTCGCGGATGCGCATTCGCATCAAACGACATGATGGTCAATCTTGCGGCATGATCAACGAGCTCGTCAAGAAAAGCCATTAATATCAATGGATTAGCAGCGAACGATGAAGAGTGCTGCCAGTGCGTCCTGACGCCTGGACCCGTTGCCAAAACCGTAACCTTTGCGTGATAAATTTCGCATACGTTGTTTTCTCGACCGGCAATTGCCCTATATTTGATCCATGAATGACAATCTCGGAAATTCCGACCGTAGCGGGCCCGTCGTCCTTTGTATTCTTGACGGCTGGGGCGAGCGCGCGGAGACGGACAACAACGCCATTGCCCTCGGCCAAACTCCCGTTTGGGACCGTCTGGTGAATACGGTTCCGAAGGCAACTCTCGATGCTTCGGCCGGCGATGTCGGACTTCCCGCCGGGCAGATGGGAAACTCCGAGGTCGGGCATATGAACCTCGGTGCTGGTCGGATTGTCCTGCAAGACCTGCCTCGAATCGATGCTGCCGTAGAAGACGGATCTCTTGCTGCAAATCCTCGGCTGCAGGATTTCATCGGGACCTTGAAAGACTGTGGTGGCACCTGCCACATTATGGGCTTGATGTCGCCGGGCGGGGTTCATTCCCACCAAGACCATATGGCCGTTCTTGCGCGTCAGGTGTCTGATGCCGGCGTGCCGGTCAGAGTTCATGCCTTCATGGACGGCCGTGATACGCCACCGAAAAGCGGGCGTGGCTACCTCGAAACCTTCCTGGCGAGCGTCGCCGATGCGGACGGAGTCGACATGGGTGTCGTTTCCGGTCGTTACTACGCCATGGACAGGGACAAGCGCTGGGACCGCGTCGAACGCGCCTATGACGCGTTGGTCATGGGCCAAGGCGAAATGGCGCCCGATGCTCTCGCCGCCATGGACCAAGCCTATGCGGCGGGCACGACGGATGAGTTCGTGCTGCCGACGGTGATCGGTGACTTCAACGGGATTGCTGATGGCGATGGAATTCTAATGGCCAATTTCCGCGCCGATCGGGCCCGCGAGATCCTCGCGGCGCTGGTCGATCCCGATTTTGATGGTTTTGAACGCTCGGCGGTCAGGACGGTTTCGGCGCGCCTTGGCATGGTCGAGTATTCGTCGGAACTGAACGCGTTTTTCGAAGTCCTGTTCCCGGCCACGGAATTGACACGGATTTTGGGCGAACTGGTTTCCGAGGCCGGCTTGAAGCAACTGCGTATCGCCGAAACCGAGAAGTACGCTCACGTCACCTTCTTTCTTAACGGCGGCCGTGAGGCCGTGTTCGAAGGCGAAGAACGGATCCTCGTTCCCTCGCCGAAGGTTGCCACCTACGATTTGAAACCCGAGATGTCGGCACCGGAAGTGACCGATCGCCTTGTGGAAGCAATCGGATCCCAAAAGTTCGACCTCATCGTCGTCAACTACGCCAACGGCGATATGGTTGGCCATACGGGCATCCTTGAAGCGGCGATCGGTGCTGCCGAGACGGTCGACAAATGCCTCGGTCGCCTAGAGAACGCGATAAAAGAAACAAACGGTGTCATGGTGATTGTCGCCGATCACGGCAATTGCGAAACCATGTGCGACGAGGTGTCCGGCGAGCCCCATACGCAACATACGTTGAACGTTGTGCCTGCGTTAATGGTCAATCCGCCGTCAAGCGTTGACCAACTCAGGTGTGGTCGCCTCTGCGATGTGGCGCCAACGCTGCTGTCTCTGCTTGGCTTGCCCCAACCTGAAGAGATGACCGGTCAATCGTTGATCGCCACAAGCGGCGTTCGGCCAGCCGCCGCCGAATAGATGACGCGGCGGCTCGGTTCCAGTGGACTCGTATTCTTGATCCTAGCATCCGGGTTGGCATCGAACGTGACCGAGGCGCAGACACCTGCGAACGGCCAAGGACCAGTCCGCCTGGATGCGCCGGCGATGGATGCGCCGGCCGCAAGACCCTTGCCGAAAGCCGCGGCAACCGGAAAAGCTTCGCCAGGTGCGGCGGGAACCGCGGCTGGTCCGGCAACATTGGGCTCAAGTGGCCAACCGCCGGGCACACGTCTTCAGGAAATCGACCGTGCCATCGACAAAGCACGCTCTCGCAACGACGCGTTGAAGAAAAAGGCCGCCGACCTGGAGGGCGATATCGTTAGGTTGCGTGAAGGCCTGGTGGCGGCGGCACGGCTTATCCAGGACCACGAAATTCGGATCGGTGATTTGACGCAGCAACTGGACGTGCTGAACCGTGACCTGGAGTCAAAGCGCGAAACCCTCAATCAGCGCCGCAAGCAGATGGGTATTGTTCTGACGGCATTGCAGCGGGTCGCCCAATATCCGCCGGAAGCATTGATCGCGCGGCCAATCACGCCGGGCGATACGGTCCGCAGCGCAATCCTTTTGCGGGCGGCTATTCCCGAATTGGAACGTCGGGCCGTGGTTCTTCGCGACGATCTGGCCGCGCTGCGCGAAACCCATGACGAGGCGGAACGGCGGCATTTGGAGTTGGATGCGGCACAGGAGGACCTGGCTCAACAGAGGAAACTGTTGCAGACGCTCCTCGGGCGGAAGTCGCGCTTGCGTCGCCGAACGGTCGCGAAAAGCCAAGCTGCTGAACAAGAAATGAAATCGCTAGCCGCCGAAGCCCGGTCCCTGCGTGAACTCATGACCCGACTGGAGGCCGCTCGCCAAAAACGCCGGAAAGCGGCCAGCAAAGCAGCAAAGGGGCACGCACCGTCCGCCGTTGCGACACAGGGTACGCCGCCAGGTCTGTCTGGCAAGCCGATCGAGGAAGCCTTTGGAAAACTGCCCTTCCCCGTCGTCGGTAAGGTCATCGCTCGTTACGGCCAAAAAAGCCCGAGCGGGCTTACCCATAAAGGGATCACACTTGAAACACGCGTCGGCGCCCAGGTCATTGCACCCTACGAGGGCCGCGTTGCGTTCTCTGGGCCGTTCCGTGGATACGGCCAACTCTTGATCATCGAACATGGCGAGGGATATCATACCCTTCTCGCCGGAATGACACGATTGGATGGAGCCGTCGGACAATGGTTCCTCGCTGGCGAACCGGTAGGAATCATGGGCCGGAGCGCTTCGGATGAGAACGGCGGAAAACCCACGCTTTACGTTGAATTGCGCCGCAAGGGCCAACCCATAAACCCCCTTCCGTGGCTGGCGGTACGTAGCGGAAAGACAGAAAAGGATAAGGTGAGCGGATGAAACCTCGAAGCGTGCTGTGGCTGGCCGGTGCGGCCATTGCGGTCTCGTTGAACTTCGTTGCGGGGTCGGCCCTCGCGGTCGACGCGGCGAACACCAAAAACAGTGCGGAGACATACCGGCTCCTCAACCTGTTCGGGGATGTCTTCGAAAGGGTTCGTGCCGACTACGTCGAGACGCCAACGGACGAGGAACTGATCGAAGCGGCCATTGTCGGCATGCTGACCTCGCTCGACCCTCATTCCAGCTACATGAATGCCAAGCGATTCCAGGAGATGCAGGTCAATACGCGAGGCGAATTCGGTGGGCTCGGCATTCAAGTGACCATGGAAGGCGGCTATGTCAAAGTGATTTCGCCGATCGACGATACGCCCGCCTATCGAGCCGGGATCGAGGCCGGAGATTTTATCACGCATCTTGATGGCGATAGTGTACAGGGACTTACGCTTCAGGAAGCGGTCGAGAAGATGCGCGGTCGCACCGGCACCGACATCAAACTGACGGTGCGGCGCCAAGGCGTTGACAAACCTTTCGACGTGACGATTACACGGGCCGTCATCAAGATCACCTCTATTCGCTCGCGTCTCGAGGACAAGGTCGGCTATGTGCGGATCACGTCTTTCAACGAGCAGACGGAAACCGGCCTGAAGAAAGCCATGGACAAATTCGATGCGGAACTGGGTGACGATCTGCAGGGCCTCGTCCTCGACCTTCGTAACAACCCCGGCGGATTGCTTGATCAGGCGGTCGCTGTTTCGGATGCTTTTTTGGAACGTGGCGAAATCGTTTCGACCCGATCGCGCGAAGCGGAGGATACTCATCGTTACAACGCCAAGCCCGGCGACTTGGCGGACGGTAAGCCGGTTGTCATCCTCATCAATGGCGGCTCCGCGTCGGCTTCCGAGATCGTCGCCGGAGCCCTGCAGGACCATAACCGTGCCATCGTTCTTGGCACGCGGTCGTTCGGTAAGGGGTCCGTTCAGACGATCATGCCGCTTCCCAGCCACGGCGCCATGCGCCTGACGACGGCGCGCTACTACACGCCCTCCGGTCGCTCGATCCAAGGCGAAGGCATTGATCCCAATATCGTTGTCGAGCAGGCCCGGGTCGAGACCATCGAGCAAGGGGAGCAACGACGCGAATCTGACTTACGAGGCGCCTTGGAAAACGAAAACGGCAATTCCGAAAAACAGGACGACGCCGAACCGGATGAGGCAAAAAAAGAAAACAAAGTCGAGGATTATCAGTTAACGCGTGCCCTCGATCTCTTGCGCGGGGTGGCGTTGTTTTCGGCGAACCAGCAGGCCGGCGCAAGATGACCCGATGGGTTCAGCTGGCTGTCTCCGAGGTAGGCGGTGAAACTCCCGAAATTCCTCAGTCGTAAAAAAGACGACGACGAAGAAGATCTAGACGACAGCGATTTCGATCCCAGCGATTTCGAAGACGATGATTATGACGGCGTCCCGAGGACACAGGTCATCGACGATGACACGGAACTGGCCATCGAAATCGAAGAGGATATCGAGGCCGAGTCCATGGATAACTTCCAGGACCGCGCCGACCTCAAGGAACTCGAAGCGCAGATGCAGTCGGCGGACGATGATGCTGTCGATGACATTCCGCAATTCGAAGACGACCCGGACGACGTCGATTTCGACGATGACGACTCAGATGAAGATAGTGCATCAGGAACCGTCGACGACACCGGCGATGACATCGACTTCGACGACGAGGATTTCGACGACGAAGATTTCGACGAAGAGGATTTCGACGAAGAAGCCGAGGCAGAAGGCGACCCGAGGCGCATGCTCCTGTTCGCCGGCATCGGCGCCGGCGTCCTTCTGCTCGGTGTCGTCGGCGGCGCCGCCTTTTGGTTCTTCAGTGACGGCGGGGAGCAAACGGCCGAAGAGAGCCAGCCGAGTGCGCCGAAGGGCGGCGTAAGCGTCGCTCTAGCCCCACCCCCACTCCCGAAATCGGGGGCGCCGAAGGCCTTGACGCCGCCATCCCTAAACGAAGCCGTGCGATCCGCTGTGACGTCTCAACAAACGCCGGTATCGCAGCAGCCGTTGACCGCCGCTCCGACGGCAACCGGTGACGCCGATACGGATCAAGCCGGCCAACCCGCCGAAGGCGACCAAACCGGCCAAGCGGGTTTGGCCAAACCGCAGAAGATGACGTCGGTCATGGCCCTGCAGTCGGGGTCATTGAATGCGCGGGCAGGAGGCGGACTCGCCGCCGGCCAGGGAATGGTAATTCCGCAGGTGACATCCGTTTCCTACCAGGACATTCCGAACCGCGACGACGCCGTGCCACTTGCTTCGGCGCCTGATCAGAATCTGCTGGAGGAAGTTGCGGGACTGCCGGGGCCGTTGCCCAGGGTCGGTGCTGACGGACGCCTGCCCTGGGAGGTGTACGCCCGCCCCTTCGATGACCGCGACCCCAATCCGCGGGTCGCCATCATCGTCAAGGGGCTCGGTTTTAGCCGGGCCGCTACCCTGGCCGCGATTCGTAAACTTCCGGGTGAAATCAGTCTCGCGTTCTCACCCTATGCTCGCGACCTGAACGATTGGTTGTTGCGGGCCCGCCTGGCCGGCCATGAGGTGTTCCTGGAGCTTCCGATGGAAAGCAAGGGCTTCCCGGCCGAGGACGCCGGCCCGTTGGCGCTCAGCACCAACTTACAGGTTTCCGACAACATGCGGCGTTTGAAAGAAATGATGAGCCGGTTTTCCGGATACGTGGGTGTGTTGACAATTATGGGATCGAAATTCAATTCCGCCAGCGGCCAACTGAGACCCATACTCCAGGAAATCAAGGATCGGGACCTCATGTTCGTCGACGGCGGTACATCGCGCTCGGAGGCGCCGGGAATCGCCGCTGAACTCGACTTACCCAAGGCCATCAGCAACGTCATGCTCGACGAACCGCCGTTTCGCGAGTCACTTGACCGTAAGCTCAAGCAATTGGAAACCATCATAAAACAGGAATCGACGGCCATCGGCACAGCCCACGCCTATCCTTCGACCATCGACCGCTTGTTGATCTGGACACGGACCCTGCAACAACGGAAACTGACGCTGGTTCCGGTCTCTGCCATCGCCAACAAGCAATTCATTGAATGACGGCCAGAAAATCCAAAAAAAAGAAAAAGAAAAAAGACCTGAGCGCGCTGCCCTATCGGCCCTGCGTCGGCGCCGCCCTTTTTAACGCGGAAGGAAAGGTCTGGGTCGGGCGCCGCATTCCCAAATCCGATGAAAGCGTTCGCAATTTCTGGCAGATGCCGCAAGGCGGTATCGACAAGGGTGAAGACCCCAGAAAAGCCGTCGTCCGCGAGCTCCTGGAGGAAACCGGCGTAGATCGGGTCGATTTCCTTGCTGAAACATCGGACTGGTTGACGTATGATCTGCCCGATCACCTTCTCGGCGTGTCATGGGGAGGGAAATACAGGGGACAAAAACAGAAGTGGTTTGCGCTTCGATATTTGGGGAAAGACGGGGATTTCAATCTTGAGCATCACGGGAAACCCGAGTTTTCCGAGTGGCGTTGGGTTACGCTCTCGGAGCTTCCGGAAATCATCGTTCCCTTCAAGCGTGACGTCTACTCAATGATCGTGAACGAATTCAGCCATATTCCGGAAAGGATCACCCGCTCATCATGATGTACGTTCAAGTCGTCGTCGGTTTCGTCATCTTGATTGGCGGTGCCGAGTTATTGGTGCGGGGAGCCGTCAGCCTCGCAGACAGGATGGGTGTTTCGCCGCTGGTCATCGGCATGACCGTCGTCGCCTTCGGCACGTCGGCACCGGAACTGGTGGTGACCATTGATGCCGTAAACGCCGGAGCCGCCGGTCTCGCCATCGGTAATATCGTCGGATCGAACATCGCCAACGTGCTGCTGATCCTTGGCGCCACTGTTCTCGTGCGACCGATCATCGAGGAGACATCGGCCAGCAAACTGGACGGTGCCGTACTGACCGTCGGAAGCCTGTTGTTTGCCGGATTGTGCCTGTACGGCCCGTTGAACTGGGTTTCCGGTATTCTGCTGCTGATCGGCTTCTTCGCCTTCCTCGGCTCGACCTACTGGCGCGATACCCATGATCCGACCGTAGCCGAGGAAATCATCGAGGAGGTCGAAGAACTGGAAGGTGATCACCGGCCCTTGTGGTTGAGCATCGCATTCGTTATCGCCGGCCTCGCCGGTCTGGCCTTCGGCGCCGATATGCTGGTCAAGGGCGGCGTTGAGATCGCCCGCACGTTCGGTGTCTCTGAAGAAGTCATTGGACTGACCCTGTTTGCCATCGGAACATCGCTTCCCGAACTCGCCGCCTCGGGAATCGCGGCGTTGCGCGGTCACCCCGATGTCGCCATCGGTAACGTGGTCGGCTCCAACATGTTCAATATCCTCGGTGTCGGTGGTGTCGCTGCCATGATCGACGTTATCCCAGTCGCCAGGCAGGTGGTCATATTCGATATCTGGGTGATGCTTGCCGCATCGGCGTTTATGATCCCGATCCTGGTATGGGGGTGGCGGATCCTGCGTCCGGCCGGCGTCGTTCTGCTGGTTCTCTACGGTGGATATATTTGGGCTCAGACCTACGGGGTCGAGAAGTTGATGGCCTCTATCGGTTAACGCCGGATCCGTTGATTCTTGGTGAGCGATATTCCCGAAACCGTAGTCGTTACCGGCGCTGGCCGGCGGATCGGGCGCGCCATTGCACTCGATTTGGCGGCACGAGGCTGGCGAGTCGCAGTTCACTTTCATAAGTCGCAAAAAGACGCCGATGGCGTCGTCGATACGATCAAGCGCGCCGGTGGAACCGCGACCGCCCTCGGCGCCGATCTCAACGACTGGCACGCTACTTCCGCCCTGATCGGGCAAGCCGCCGATGTCCTCGGCCCCGTCACCTGTCTCATCAACAATGCGTCGCTTTTCGAGGATGACAACGCGCTGACGGCGACGGAGGGCTCGTGGGACCATCACATGGACGTCAATCTGCGGGCCCCGTTCGCCCTCAGCCAGGCGATGGCGAAGGCGTTGCCGTCGGGCTCGCGCGGTAACATAGTCAACATCATCGATCAGCGCGTATGGAACCTGAAACCGGATTTCATGTCCTACACAGTGAGCAAGGTTGGATTGTGGGGTTTGACGCGCATCCTGGCCCGCGGGCTGGCCCCTGACATCCGTGTCAATGCCGTCGGGCCCGGGCCGACCTTGCCGAGCATCCACCAATCGGAGCACGAGTTCGAGGAAGAGTGGTCGGCACTTCCGCTGCGCCGTCCGGTGACCATCGAAGACATATGCGGCGGTGTGCGTTTCATACTTGAGGCCAGTGCCATGACCGGCCAAATGATCGCACTCGACGGCGGCCAGCACATGGGTTTCTACCAGGAGAGCGGAGACGCGGAAAATCCGAGAATATAATCCTGTTGCGAGCCGGGCAGCCTCGAAATTACCGTAGAACACCCATAAATTTGCCATATTCTCGTGGCTAAATATTCATCATAGACCTCCTCGTCTATAACCAGAGATTCCCCCTCTCTGGTCCCCTAAATCGGCAACCTCTTGCCGAAACTTGCGGCCGGGTACTCAACCCGGCCGATTTTTTTGCACGTTTCGGAAAGGTTCGAGACCGCACGGCAAAACATATTGAAATCAAAGCCGTTTCCAACGGGTTTCCTGGCCAGACGTTATCTCTGCCGCTTCTTTTTTCCGGTCTGATGGGTTAGGGTGCGCCCTCGGATCGGCAATTCCCCGTATTTTCGACAATGGCCTTATTCTTCGGACAGGATCTTTTGTGTTTTCGTGGTGAACGCGTGGTCTTTTCGGGCCTCGGGTTTTCCGTCGACCCTGGCCAGGCACTGGTCCTGCGCGGACCCAACGGATGCGGCAAATCGAGTCTGCTCAGGCTAATGGCGGGATTTCTGAGGCCGCGTCGCGGCACCATTGCCTGGGACGGTGAGGCGATCCGCGAGGATCCGGAAGCACACAACCGGCGTTTCCATTACGTCGGCCACCTCGATGCCGTGAAGCCGGTGCTCAGTGTCGCCGAGAATGTCGGGTTCTGGGCGACGATGCGCGACGGCGAACCCCAGGTCGAGAAGGCGCTTGCCGCCTTCGCCATTACCGGGCTAGCCGACGTGCCGGGCCGTTTTCTGTCGGCTGGTCAGAAACGCCGGGTCAATCTCGCCCGTATTGTGGCATCACCGGCCAGTCTGTGGCTGCTCGACGAGCCAACGACGGCTCTTGATTCCGATGCCATCGCGCTGTTGGTGCAAGCGATCGCCGAACATCGCGCCGCCGGCGGCATGGTCGTCGCCTCGACCCATGCCGAAATCGGCCTCGGAGACGCAATGACGCTCAACGTCGGTGATTATTCTGGACACGAGGAAGCCGCGTGAGCCGATTTGTCGCCGTCGTCAAGCGTGACCTCCGGTTGGCGCTGCGCCAGGGCATGGACAGTTTCATGGTCGTCATGTTCTTCGTCCTGGCCGTGGTGTTGTTTCCGTTCGGTGTCGGACCGGAACCCAATATCCTGGCCCGGATCAGTTCCGGCGTCATCTGGGTTGCGGCGCTCCTCGCTGCCATGCTGTCACTGGAGAGGCTGTTCCAAACCGATTACGAAGACGGTTCGCTGGAACTCTTGGCGACGCAGCCGATGGCACTGGAAATTACGGTGGCGGCCAAGATCGTCGCCCACTGGCTGACCACGGGCCTGCCGCTGATTGCGGCAACGCCGCTTTTGGCCGTTTTTATGAACCTGCCGGCCGAGGGATACGGAATCCTGATCTTGTCCTTGGCTCTGGGGACGCCGGTTCTCAGCCTGATCGGTGCCATCGGCGCCGCGTTGATCCTGGGTTCAAGGCGCGGTGGTGTTCTGCTGTCGTTGCTGGTCCTGCCGCTCTATATACCGGTCCTGATCTTCGGGGTCGGCAGCGTCGAGGCGGCACTGGGTGGTTTCCCGGCAAAAGCCCACCTTCTGATCCTGAGCGGACTTTTCATCGCCGCCTTGCCCTTATGCCCATGGGCCGGCGCCGGCGCCATCCGTCAGGCTCTGGAAACGTAATTGCCTGGACGATTTGACATGAGTCAATGTTTGGGGCGCGGTTGCCCTTTAATAGGAAGACGTGATTAATCGGGAATTCTCCCTATATTAGCCCATGCAGATGTTTCACCGATTCGCCAATCCCACTCGTTTCCTGCGCCTGGCCGCGATCATTCAGCCATGGGCCGCGGGGCTGACAATCGTTCTGTTCGTCTCTGCCCTTTACTTCGCGCTGTTCGATTCGCCGGCCGATTACCAGCAGGGCGAGACCGTTCGCATGATGTACGTGCATGTGCCTTCGGCCTGGATGGCGCTGTTTTGCTACACGGCGCTGGCCGTCGCGGCCGGCGTCGGCTTGATCTGGAAACACCCGTTGGCCGATCTCGCGGCTCGGGCGACGGCACCGGTCGGGGCGTGTTTCACTTTCCTGGCGCTCGCGACCGGGTCGCTCTGGGGAAAACCCATGTGGGGCACCTGGTGGGTCTGGGATGCGCGCCTGACGTCGGTCCTTATCCTGTTGTTTCTATATCTCGGTTACATGGCGCTTTCTAACGCCTTCGATGACCCGGAGCGTGGCACCAAGGCCTCCTCGATCCTGGCCCTCGTCGGCTTCGTCAATGTCCCGATCATCAAGTTTTCCGTCGATTGGTGGAACACGCTGCACCAGCCGGCCAGCGTCGTGAAGATGGGCGGCCCGGCTATTCATTCGAGTATGTTGGTGCCGCTGATCCTGATGGCCCTGGCTTTCAAGACCTATTACATATGGGTGTTGCTGATGCGAATCCGGGCCGAGGTCAACGCCGGCAAGATTCGCGCGCATCGCTTGCGCCAAGTCCACCAGACGGACGCCAACGCGCCCACGGGCGCCGGAATGACCGAGAAGGCGGGCTGAGATGAACGTTACCGAGTTCTTCGCCACGGGCGGATATGCGCACTTCGTGTGGCCGGCCTACGGCATTGTCGCCTTCGTTCTTATCGCCTTGTGGATCGCCAGCTTCCGGTTCGTTCGATCGACCGAACGGGAATTGGAGAGTCTCGATATCCGGCGGCGCGACCGGGCCGAGAGGACCGAGGATGAAACGCAAACATAAACGCCTCACCTTCGTCGGCATCGCCATGCTGCTCCTGGGCGCTGCGGCGGCCTTGGTGTTGACCGCGTTCGAAGAGAACATTGTCTTCTTCTACAGCCCGACCGATCTCATCGCCAAGAAGCCGACGGCCAGCCAGCGTCTTCGCATCGGCGGCTTGGTCGAGGACGACAGCGTTGAAAAACCAGGTGGCGGTACGGTGGTGTTCCGGGTGACCGACACTGCCAATGCGGTGCCGGTGCGTTTCAAGGGTATCCTTCCCGACCTGTTCCGCGAAGGGCAGGGCGTTGTCGTTGAGGGCCGCTACGACGGTACCGTTTTCGTCGCCGACGAGGTTCTCGCCAAACACGACGAGAACTACATGCCGCCCGAGGTAGCCGACGCCATCAAGAAGTCGCGCCAATGGAAGGGCGAGAACGAGAAACAATAACGCGGTCTGTTCAGGCACGGTGATGAAACCAACAGCTTACTTTAGCCGTGGGAGCGGGTTCGCGGTATCGGCCCGGGAAGTGGTGGATCAATGAACAACCGCCTGATGTTCATCCTGCCTTTGCTCGGCTTCCTGGTTCTTGCCGGGTATTTCGGCGTCGGGCTTACCCTCGATCCCCGGAAATTGCCGAACATGTTGGAAGGCCAGCCGGTTCCCGAATTCAAACTGGCACCGATCAAGGGCCGTGACGACAAGGGCTTCGCCAATACCGATCTGCCTGGAGAGGTGTCCCTGGTCAATGTCTTCGGCTCCTGGTGCGTGGCCTGCCGTGTCGAACATCCGTTCTTGATGCAGGTCCATGAAGAGAACCGCATTCCCATTCACGGAATTGACTGGCGCGAGGAAGACCCGGATGCCGGACCCGCCTGGCTAAGAAAATTCGGCGACCCCTATACCCTGGTCGGCGATGACCCGAAGAGCCGCGCCGCCATCGCCTTCGGCGTGACCGGGGCGCCGGAGACCTTCCTCGTCGACCAGGAAGGCGTCGTCCGCTACAAATACATCGGGCCCCTGTCAGAGCAGGTTTGGAACGACATCCTGGGGCCATTGATCGAGGAACTGCGAAAGGGCGGGAAAAGCGGATGAACTGGATCACTCGGTCTTTTCAGGTTCTGGCGCTGGTCCTGATTTGCGCACCGGCCCTGGCCGTTGATCCCAGCGAGGTCCTCGAAGATTCGGCCATGGAAAACCGGGCCCGTGAGATCAGCAAGGGGTTGCGTTGCGTCGTCTGCCAGAATCAGTCGATTGACGATTCGGACGCGACGCTGGCTCGGGATCTCCGTGTTCTCGTCCGCGACCGCCTGACCGCCGGTGACAGTGATCAAGAGGTGATCGACTACGTGGTGTCCCGTTACGGCGATTTCGTCCTTCTGAAGCCCCCGGTGAAGGGCTCGACGATGGTCCTGTGGGCGGGCCCGGGCATCATCGCCGTGCTGGCCCTGTTGTGGGCGGTCGTCTTTTTCCGTCGCCGCACTGCTGCGCAAGTGGGGAACGGTCAATCCGTACCGGCCCCGTTGACCGAAGAGGAACGGCGCCGGTTGGATGCTCTGATGAAAGACGGCGACAGCCGTACTTAGTGCAACAAACCTCGTGTGGCTTTCCCGTTATGTGACTCAGGTTACTGGCAAGCCCCTGCGTTCGCGCCTATAACCCTAAAAAATCCGGTGAATACGAGGGAAGGGAATGAGCGTCGAATCCGTAATCGCCCTTATGGCCGCGAGCATCCTGATCAAGGTGGCTCCAGGGCCTGGCGTGTTGGCCGCGATCGGTCACGCCATGGCGCGTGGGTTTCGACCGACCCTGGCCTTTGTCGCCGGTGTCATGTGCGGCGACTTGGTCTACGTCCTGGCCGCATTGCTCGGGCTGGCGGCGATCGCGCGGGAATTCCGCGACGTCTTTTTCGCCGTCCGTCTGCTCGGCGGAGCCTATTTGATTTGGCTTGGGATCAGTATGTTTCGTGTATCCGCGAGCCCGGATTCGAACAGGGTTCCCGTCGACAAGGGCCATGGCGCCGCCTATCGCAGCGGCCTTCTGGTGACGCTCGGCAATCCGAAAGTCATGCTTTTTTACGGCGGCCTGCTGCCGACCTTCATCGACATCGCGGCATTGCAGAGCGTCGATATGATGATCTTGACCGTGCTGTTGATCGCCGATGTCGGTTGCATTCTCGCCGCCTACGCCTATTCGGCCGACCGCGCTCGCCGGGCCATCCGTTCGAGCGCTTTTGCTCGATGGTTCAACCGCGTTTCCGGAGCCGTCCTAATCGGATCCGGAACCGCCCTGATTTCGAAATCATGAGGAACGAGACAATGACGACTTTTAAAACAATCGACGATCTCGATGTCAAAGGGAAGCGGGCCCTTGTCCGCTGTGACCTGAACGTGCCGATGAGAGATGGCGTGGTCACCGACACCACGCGTATCGATCGCAGTGTGCCGACATTGAAGGATCTTTCGGACCGCGGTGGGCGGGTCGTCATCGTATCCCATTTCGGACGGCCCAAGGGCCAGGTCGTGCCCGAGATGTCGCTCCGGCCCGTTGCTGAAGCCATGGCCAAAGCCATCGGTCGTGACGTGGCCTTTGCCACGGAATGTGTCGGCCCGGCCGCCGAGGCCGCCGTCGGGCGCTTGCAAGATGGCGATATCGTGATGCTCGAGAACCTGCGCTACCACGCCCAGGAAACGGATAACGACCAGACGTTCTCGGCACAACTGGCGGCGCATGCGGATCTTTACGTCAACGACGCTTTTTCCTGTGCCCACCGGGCGCACGCCTCGACGGAGGGAGTCGCTCACCTGTTGCCGGCTGCTGCAGGTCGCCTCATGCAGGCGGAACTGGAAGCGCTCTCCAATGCCCTCGAGGCGCCGGAACACCCGATGGCGGCTCTCGTCGGCGGTGCCAAGATTTCGACGAAGATGGACGTTCTTGGCCATTTGGTCAGCAAGGCCGATCTCCTGATCATCGGCGGCGGCATGGCCAACACCTTCCTCTACGCCCAGGGGGTCAACGTCGGCAAGTCGCTTTGCGAGGTGGATATGGCGGACCAGGCCCGCGACGTTATGGAAAAGGCCGCTGAGGCCGGCTGCGAGATCGTCCTGCCCGTCGATGCCGTGGTCGCCGAGGAGTTTGCGGAAGGGGCGGCGAACGAGCAGGTGACGCTCGACTCTGTTCCGGCGGATGGAATGATTCTCGATGTCGGGCCGGCCTCCATCGACGACCTGACCGGTCGCCTGGCCAATTGCAAGACCATAGTCTGGAACGGGCCGCTCGGCGCCTTCGAGGTGTCGCCGTTCGATACCGGCACCAACGCCGTCGCCCGAGAGGCGGCGCGGCTGACCAAAGAAGGTAAGCTATTGAGCGTTGCTGGTGGTGGCGACACGGTGGCCGCTTTGTCCAATGCCGGCGTTGGAGAAGCCTTTTCCTACGTTTCGACGGCTGGCGGCGCCTTCCTCGAATGGCTTGAAGGCAAGGAACTGCCTGGCGTCGCGGCGCTGAACCGAAGCTAAAACCGAGCGAAAACGATTTCCGGTATTACCGGATCATAGCTTTTTGGTGGGTGATTGGCCGTGCGGTGGCGGGCCTAGGCTCGGACTGGACGGCGGCGCCCCGCCGGAGAGTTGTCCCGGAGGCGCCGGTGAAATCTTGGCGACGATGTCGTCCAACATGTTCTGCAGGTATTCGGATTGGCTGAGCAGCTTGTTTGTGGCCTCGAGCGCTTGATTGGATGCGGTCGTGGCGATTTCGTGGGCCATGGCAGTGACGTTGTCCATGGATAGGCGTACGGCTTGAATGGCCCGTTCGGCCCGCTCCGTGGCATCGCGGATGGCATCGAAACGGTTCAGAGCAGTGCGGTCCACCGGCAACGGTTCTGCGATCCTGCGGTCATCTTCGTTGAACGGAATGAGGTTTTCCGGATCCGGTCCGCGTGATTCCCGGGTGCCTGTGTGGAAAGCCAAAAGATTGGTCTGGTCGCGCACCGACGTCACCAGGTTGCCGAGGATTTCGATCTGGTTGGTGGCATCCTGAAGCCCGCGCACCAGGGCTTCGGTGCGCTCGACATCGCCGGCGGCGGCAGTCACGTATTCGCTGAAATGGGCCAGTTGCTGACTGACGGCGGAAATCGGCCCGCCGGTGCTGCCGAACTCCGGTGGTGCCGCAATCGGTCTTGGTTCGGGCTGCACGACGGGTTGTGGTGGCGGGGCCGGCACCTCGGGTTCCGGTTCCTTGACCGTTTCCCGCTCGGTCTCGGCTTCGGCCTCGGCGATGAAGGCCGCTTTCGCCGCTGCTGCAGCGGCCATGGCTTTGTGATCGGCTTCCAAAATCGTATGTTCGAGGCGCTTTCGCGTCTGGTCGAGATCGTGGCGCAGGCGATCCATTTCGACGATGTCCTCGACCCACTTATCCAGCGCGCGAGCCAACTGGCCGACGGCATCGACGTTCCCGCGACCCGGGACCTCGACACCGCGTTCCCCTCCGGCCAGCCTGAGAGACGCGAGGGCGAGCGAACGGATGGGTCCGGTCATGCTTCGCATCATCAAAAGGCCGACGAAGATCAACCACAGCACGATCGCTGCGGTACCGCTGGACAGCGTGTAGCGGGCAAAGGTTTGAACCTTGCCGAGCCCGAGGGTCGCGGCCAGCGTCGCGTCGCGGGATACCGCCGTCAACCGTTCCAGACTGGGTGCCACGTAGGCCAGGATATCGTTAAAACGCTCGGACTCCGTGTCGAGCGCGAACCGGCGGTTGATCATCGTCAGCATGTCGGTTTCATGCGCCTTCAGGAGTTCCTGGATATCGCGCTTGGCACGCGGCGCGATCTCGGCGCCACCGAGAAAGGCGTCCAGTGTCTCATAGCGCTTCTGAACTTCCTCGACGCCCTGGCGGAATCCGGAAGCCAGTGTTTCCTTGCCTTGACGGTTGATCCTCGTCACCTGGTCCGCGAGGTTGGCGTATCCGGCCTGGCGGAAGCGAACCTGGAGAGTCTTGGTGGTTTCCTGCAGACGGCGAGAAATACCGGAATCATCTGCAATGCCCAAAGCCTGTTCCGCTTTGACGACGTCGACGAACTGTTCCTCATATTGAACGAGGCCGTCACGGAGCGTTGCGATGACCTGTCGGACCGTGATGCTCTCCGGCAATTTATAGAGATCGTCCAGGGCATCCGATACGGCGGCAATATCCTGTTTGAAAGCCGCCGCCGCCGTCGGGTCCTTGTTCAGGAGGAATTGTTTTTCCTGGCTGTTGATCTTGGCGACACCGGTTTCGACCCGGTTGACCAATGCGGCCATGTCTTGGGAGTCGCGCCAGGCATCGAATGCAGTCGTTACCCGGTGATCGACGCAGAAGAACATCACCGCGAAGGCTGCTATGGCAGCAAACCCGATCAGGACAAACAAATTGGTGCGTGTCGACAGACGCATGCCGCCGAGAAACATGCGGTCGGTAAACGCACCGGGACGGATGTCCAAGAAGCGATGATCGTCGTCTGGCTTTTCGGCCACAGGCTACGCCTATTACTCGGATTATAACAATGGGACTCGTTATAACACCTTGTGATTCAATGGAAAACAGTTGTTCTGCGGTTTTCGGACCGGTTGGCCCGGCGCCGGCAGGTCGAAAAATCGCTCCGATTCGCATGAATCCGCCAAACCGTGTAAACTATGGTTAACAAAAAAATTTCTTGGGGGAACTTTGTACTGTGGCCGATGAGATAAAATCGGTAGGTGGCGCCTATCCGACGGCTGCCCTGCGCCGAACGTTGATCCGGGATATGGAAACGGCGAAAGCACTTGCCGACGCCCGGGAGGAAGCGCGCGAAAAACCTGAAGAGGACAAGGGATCATCCACAGCGCATTCCGGGCGCGGACGAAAAATCGATACCGTCGCCTGACCGTCGCCGACCAAAAAGACGCCGCCGTAATGTCTTGCCCGCGGACGGTGCGAAGACCAAAATCGGACCATGAACCAATCACCCGGCAATGGACCGCGCGTCGAAACCGTTCCCGACGGGGACGACCGCGCGCGTCTGGTTTGTCCGGACTGTGGTTACATCGCCTACGACAATCCGAAAGTGGTAACGGGCGCCGTATGTTCTTGGGACGGCAGGATCCTTGTCTGCAAACGCGCAATCGAACCACGCAAGGGATACTGGACCATACCGGCGGGGTTCCTTGAGTTGGGAGAAACAACAGCCGAGGGAGCTGTAAGGGAGGTGTGGGAGGAAGCGCGGGCCAAGATCACCGTTACCGGGTTGATCGGCATCTACGAGATATCGCGAATCAGCCAAATCTATGTCGTTCATCGCGCCGAAATGACGGAACCGATGTTTGCACCAGGCCCAGAAAGTGAAGACGTCGCCCTCGTCTCCTTCGAGGAAATCCCCTGGGAGGACATCGCTTTTCCCTCGATCCGTTGGTCCCTGGAGCAGTATCGCAAGAACACGGGTCCCATTATCCAGTGCCATCAAGAATGACTACTTGGATGCTAGTTTTTAAGCGCAGGGACCGTCTTTTTGAGATTCCGTTAACCAATTCGCCCTAGCATGCACCCATGGCGGATGGGATGAATTCAGTGAACTCACGGGCCGTGGCCGAGATCATTCGGCCTTCCGGCTACCAGGCGGAATCGGTTCGTGAGGTGCGGGCCCGAGCTTCGGTTCTCGACCAAAAACACACCGAAGAAGAGCGCCGAAATCTCAGAAGGTTGAACACCGTCCTCGCACAGGGCCAGCCGCCGAGGGAAGATGTCCCGCGTGGGTACTACCTGAACATTAAAGTCTAAGGCGCACCCGGCGCCTGCAGGGGAGGGCGGGTGAAACAATGTTCAAGCGCCTGGCGTTCCACTCGATCCTCGCCATTTCCCTTTTCACCGGCGCCACGGCCCAGGCGCTGGATCTCACGGTCAGCATAACCGGACTTGGCAGCAACGACGGCGACGTGCATATCGCACTCTATGACAAGGCCGAGGGTTTTCCGACGAGTGACGGCATGATGTTTGAAATCGAAGTGCCGATCGCGGGCCGTACGGCACGCACCGTTTTTCACGATCTGAAAAGCGGACATTACGCGATAGCATTTTACCACGACGAAAACAGCAACGACGACTTCGATCAAGGACTGCTGGGCATCCCGCTCGAGGCCTATGGATTCTCCAATGGCGCGGTCGCCTTCCTCGGCCCGCCATCCTTCGAAGATGCAAGCTTCGAGCTGGCGGAACCTTCGGGGCTCGTCATCATCGATCTCGGACAATAACTGTCGGTCCCGTGAGTGTTCCTTAGAAGGAGTCGAAATCCTTAAGGAATTCGATTTCTTCGGCCGTTGATGGCCGCCCGAGAACGGCATTGCGGTGCGGAAAGCGGCCGAACCGTTCTATGATATCCCGGTGTTCGGTGGCGTATTTCAGTTTGTCTTCATCACCCAATTCTTCGAACAATCGGACGGATTTCTCCTGATCGTCCATGTCCTCGCTGTGTTCGAACGGCAGGTACATGAAAGAGCGTTGAACTGGCGTCAGCTCACGGTCGTGGCCGGCCGCAAGAGCAGCGCACGCGGCCGCCAACGCTTTTGAGTCACTGGCAAAGGCCTCCGCGCTGCCGCGGAATAGGTTGCGCGGGAACTGGTCGAGCAGAATGATCAACGCCAGGGCACCTGAAGCCGTATCGGCCAAGTTGTCGTATTGTCCCAACCGGGCTTTCTCATGGTGCGTCTTGAGCCGGTGTTCGATTTCGCGGTCGAAGGACGGATCGGTCTTGAACCAAACCTCTCTCGGCTGATCGTCGCCGTCGGCGAACCAAAAATCGAGTACCTGTTCGATGATGTCGCTGGTCATCCTGTTCCCCCTTTCCACGAACCCGGTGCTGACCGTACCATGCGGCCGAGGAGGAGCCCATGGATCAGTCGCAACTCGACGCCATCGGTCAATGGCTTCAGGCCCTTCAAGGCCTGGAGCGGGCGTACGGTGAACTAAAGGATCCGGTCCGGACCGCCGAGACCTTTACCCGAGTGCTCGCCAATCTGGACCGAAGCACCGCGTTTGAGGCGGAATCGACGTCCTTTCTCGCCGATCTGCACGCCCTGGCACCGAAAGACCGGTGAGATGAGCGACGACATCTTGTCTCTCAGCCTTGTCGAGGTTTCGACGGCCATCGGTGCAGGCCGGCTGTCATCCCGGGAAGTCACCGCGGCGGCGATCGCAAGGCTGGAACGTTTGTCCACCGACCTGCGCAACGTCGCCGGGATGGATCCTCAAGCGGCCCTCGAGGCAGCCGACGAAGCGGATTCGGCACTGGCCAAAGGGAATGTCAGCGGCCCGTTGCACGGTGTGCCCCTAGCCCACAAGGACATGTACTACCGGGAAGGACGGATCAGCGCCTGCGGATCGAAAGTACGGCGCGACTTCATTCCTGACGCGACGGCAGCCGCACTGGAGAAACTTGATGCGGCGGGCGCCCTCGATATCGCCAGGCTCAACATGGTCGAATTCGCGCTAGGCGTTACCGGTCATAACGAAGTTACGGACACACCGCGCAATCCCTGGAACCCGGCACACATGACCGGTGGTTCATCGAGCGGTTCCGGGGCCGCCGTTGCCTCGCGGGCGGTCTTCGGATCGCTCGGTTCCGATACCGGCGGTTCGATCCGCCTGCCTGCCGCCTGCTGCGGTCTGGTCGGCATGAAACCGACCTACGGCCGCGTCAGCCGCTACGGCGCCATGCCGTTGTCGAAGTCACTCGACACCCTCGGCCCCCTGACCCGCACGGTGGCTGACAATGCTTTTCTATTGCGAATCATCGCCGGCGCCGATCCCAGAGATCCAACTTCGAGCCCGCTTCCCGTTCCCGATTACCTTGACGGTATTGAAGACGGCGTGGCCGGGACCAAGATCGCGGTCCCCGAAAACCACTTTTTTGATAGTATCGATGCGGAGGTCGAAACTGCGGTTCGTTCCGCCGTCGCCGTCCTCGAGAAAGCGGGCGCGGAAATCCTACCCGTACGCCTGCCGCCGTCGATCGATGCCACCAACGCACTGACCAGCTTGATCACGGCTTGCGAAGGCGGCGCCATTCATCAGACCTGGCTTCAGGAACGAGCGCACGAATACGGATCCCAGACCCGCAACCGCTTTTTGAGCGGTCTCCTGGTGCCGGCAACGCGGTATATTCAAGCCCTCAACATGCGCTCGAAGGTGCTTGGGGAATTTGCCGATGCGGTTTTCTCGCGGGCCGAAGTCATGTTGACGCCGGTAATGATGATGCCGGTGCCGACGATCGAGGAGACCGACGTTGCCGACAACCCCGGCTTTCTCGACATCATTACGCGGATCGGCCATTGCACGCGGCCGGTCAACTACCTTGGACTGCCCGGCCTCAACGTTCCCTGCGGGTTCACCGATGGCAACCTGCCCGTATCCTTCCAGCTGGTTGGCCGGCCCTACGACGAGAAGACGCTATACCGGGTCGGTCGGGCCTATGAGCGCGAAAACGACTGGGCGAGCCGGCAGCCGGCCCTATGAATCGCTCACCCGCCTTTCGGGGCGTCCGGCATTTTGAATGGTCGTTCACTTTCGAAGGCCGCCGCCGCCCGTATCACCAGGGGATCCGCATGACGTGGACCGACGATCTGCAACCCGACGGGCAGTCCCCCAGAGGTGAAGCCACAGGGTACACTGCAGGCAGGCTGGCCGGTTAGATTGAAGGGGTAGGTGAAAGGCGTCCAATCCGCCCACCGATCCTGATTGACGGCGTCGGCCACCGGTTCGCCGGCGTTGAAGGACGGGATCGGCAGGGTCGGCGTCAGCAATAGATCGAAGCGGTCATGAAAGCGGTTCATGGCGGCTGTCACGGTATTTCGCTCGTCGACGGCGTCCAGGTAGTCGTCGAGCGAATAGGCTTCGGCTTCTGCGGCAATCTCGAGGAATTCCGGATCCATCGACGCCCGGTCGGCTTCGGAAAACTGTCGGACGAGGCGCCGTGCACCCGTGTACCAATGCTTCTTGAAACAGTCTCCCGGATTATCGAAGCCGGGCCCGGCATCCTCCACCGTGGCGCCCAACGTCTCAAACACTTTGACGGCACTGGCAACGAGTTTTGCAACCTCTCCGTCGACATCTACATAACCGAGATCGGGGCTGAAACCGATCGTCAAATGACGCACCCCCAGTTCGAGTCCCGCCGTGTAGTCCCATGGGTCGTAGGGGAGCGAAGCAATGTCTCTGGAATCCGGCTCGATCATGACGTTCATCATCAAGCCGGCATCTGCCACGGTCCGGGTTATCGGCCCGATGTGGCTGAGGCTGCCGAATGCGCTAATCGGGTACAAGGGGACCCGCCCAAAGCTCGGCTTGAACCCGAAAACACCTGTGAAACCGGCGGGAATCCGAACAGAGCCGCCGCCATCCGTGCCGATATGAAGGGCGCCCATACCGAGCGCCGCCGCCGCTGCGGCACCGCCGGACGAACCGCCTGGTGTCTTCGAAAGGCCCCAGGGATTGCGCGTTATGCCACTCAACGGACTGTCGGTGACCCCCTTCCAGCCGAACTCAGGAGTCGACGTTCGCCCGATGATGACGGCTCCGTGTTCCCTTAAACGGGCGACCGCCGGCGAATCCTCCTCTGGAAGCACGTCGTCCGGCATCGCCTTTGAGCCCCGCTGGATCGGCCGGTCCTTGCAATAGACGATGTCCTTGACGGTCACTGGGATTCCGTCGATGAGGCCGCGAGCCTCACCGGCAAGCCAGCGTTTTTCGGATTGTTCCGCCGCTTCCAGGGCGGCTTGTTCATTGAGGTGGGAAAAAGCATTCACGGCCTCTTCGACAGAGGCGATCCGTTCGAATACGGCTTTCGTGACTTCGACCGGAGAAACCGTACGCCATTCGAAGAGATCGAGTAACTCGACGGCCGGCATGTAACTGAGGTCGACTTCTTTTTCTCCAGTATCGGTCATGTGCGGGCTTCCCTCCGGCGATCTCTGGGTGGCATCATAGCAACGCGACTAAAGGGGAACAGTATTTTCCGTAACGGCTAAATGAATATGAGTAAACTCAATCAACCGCGCCTGAGGATCGCGCACCTGCCGACGCCGCTGGAACCGCTGGACAGCTTGAGCCGGGAGCTGGGCGGGCCGCGGATATGGGTGAAACGCGATGATTGCACCGGGTTGGCGACCGGCGGCAACAAGACGCGGAAGCTGGAATTTCTGGTCGCCGACGCTATTCGGCGCAAAGCCGAAACGTTGGTCACTGTCGGTGCCACCCAATCGAACCACGTCCGCCAGACCGCCGCCGCCGCGCGATTCGGGCTCGGGTGCCAGGTTTTGCTGGAGAGGGAGGTGATGCGCGACGATGATTACGCCAACAACGGCAACATCCTTCTCGACCGTATGTTCGGCGCGAAGATCCATCAGATACCGCCTTGTGACGACCTTAACCAAGCCGGTGAGGACTTGGCTGCTGAGATCGCGGCCAGCGGGGCTGCGACCTATTTCATCCCGGCCGGCGGTTCTTCGTCGGTCGGTGCGCTGGGTTATGTTGTTTGCGCCCTCGAACTGGCCGAGCAGTTTCGGGAAACCCAAATCGAGCCTTCAGCATTGGTCGTTGCGACCGGAAGTCAGGGGACCCAAGCTGGTCTTTTGGCCGGGTTTTCCGCTGCCGGACTAGACCTGCCTGTTATCGGGATCACGGTCAGCCGGGACGGAGAAGAACAGGCCGAATTGGTTTGGGAATTGACCCGCAAGACGGCCGGACTTGCCGAGATCGACCTCGAAATTGGCCGTGATCAGGTTATATGCGACGGTTCCTATTACGGGCCGGGGTATGGCCAACCCAACGATGGCATGCTCGAGGCCCTGTCATTGACGGCGCGGACGGAAGGTTTGATTCTCGATCCCGTTTACTCGGGGAAAGCCATGGCCGGATTGATAGCCATGATCCGCAACGGCCGGTTCGGGCTACAGGACTCGGTCGTGTTCCTGCATACGGGCGGTTCGGCCGGTTTGTTCGGCTACCGCAGTCTATTTTCTTGAGCGGCAACCCAGGGGGACTGCTTCTTGAAATGTCCGGCCTGTGAAACGGTGAACCCGGACGGATATCGGTTTTGTTCCGAATGCGGGCAACCGATGCCGGTGCAGTGCCCGTCCTGCGGTTTCGTCAATGCATCGGGCGGTAAGTTCTGTGGTGGATGCGGTAATCCCCTTGGCGAGAAAACACCCGAAAAGAAACCGGCCCCACGCCCCGAGAAGGAGGCGGAACGGCGACAGCTGACCGTCATGTTCTGCGACCTGGTCGGCTCGACCGCCCTTTCCCGAGGGATGGACCCGGAAGAATTGCGCGATGTCATCGCCGTCTACCAGGGGCAATGCGCGACGGTCATCGAACGCTTCGGCGGCTATATTGCGCGATATATGGGGGACGGGTTGCTGGTCTATTTCGGCTATCCCGAAGCCCATGAAAATGATGCAGAACGAGCCGTTAGAAGCGCTCTCGAGATCATTGCCGCGGTCCAATCCCTGGACGGTCCGGAAGGCGTACCTCTTCAAGTCCGCTTGGGCGTTGCGACCGGAAGGGTCGTCGTCGGTGACATTATCGGCTCCGGGGCGTCGGAGGAACACGCTGTCCTCGGCGACGCACCCAATCTAGCGGCCAGACTGCAGGGTATCGCTGAAGCCGGCACGGTGGTCATCAGCGCGGAGACTCGCAACCTCGTCGACGGCATCTTTTCATTCGAAGCGCTTGGCTCGCGGGACCTGAAAGGTATCGCCGAACCGGTGCCCACCTACCGCGTGCGCGGCGAAGTCACGAAGGCGTCGGCACTGGGCATGTCCGATGGTGTTTTCGTTGACCGCAGCGTCGAGCGGGAGCGTCTTGCCGCGCTTTGGCGGGAAACCGAGGCCGGTCGCGGTGGTTTCGTCGTCATTTCGGGAGAACCGGGAATCGGGAAATCCCGATTGGCATGGTTCCTCGTTTCTACGTTGACCGAAGGCGCCTTTGGGCTCGGCTATTTCGAAGGATCTCCGTTTTTTCTGGACACCAGCTTTCGACCCCTGTCGGGTCTCGTGAACGGGCTGCTCGGATTGGGGCCGGAGGCCGAGGGTGAGGTCCGGGCAGCGGCAATCGCGCGTGAACTGGCGGCGCGCGGCATTGGCGCCGGCGATTGGCCGGGTGTTCTCCGCGGGCTCGGTCGGACGACCAACGACGCCGGTATTTCGGAGGGCGGCCTGACACCGCAGGAATGGAAGGAAAAAGCCCTTTCCGTTTTAATCGACCTCATCGGCGGTCTGGCCGAACGGGTGCCGCTCCTGATTGTCGCCGACGACGCGCAGTGGTTCGATGCATCGACTTTCGAGTTTCTGACGCGGCTGCAACGTCGTGTATCCGACATGCGGGTCCTTGTCGTTGTCACCCATCGGGCCGACTTCGATTTGGTCCTTGCCGAAGAGGGATGCCGCGAGCGTATAGATCTGAAGGCACTCCCAGAAAACGACTGTGTCGGGATCATTGACAGCATCGTCGGCGCCGAAGGTTTGCCGCGGGAAACGGTCGAAGCTTTACTCGACAATTCAGGCGGCGTCCCCCTGTTTGTTGAGGAACTGGCCAAGGCGGTGTCGGAATCGGGGCTCGCAGAAAGTGCCGCGGCCCATCATGTTCCGACGTCGCTCCAGGACTCCCTGATGGGTCGCCTCGATCGGCTCGGTGAGGCTAAGGAAGTCGCGCAAATAGCGGCGACCATCGGCCGGGTTTTTGATCGGCAACTTCTGGCCGCCACCGTTGAACCACCGGTCGCCGGGCTCGACGAGGCTCTTGATGCGCTGGTGGGCGCTGGGCTGGTCTACTCGGAAAATACGACGTTCCGCTTCAAGCATGGACTTATCCAGGAGACGGCTTACCGGTCCCTGTTGAAACGCCGCCGTCGCCAATTGCACGAGCGCATCGCCGACGTTATCGAAGAGGATTTTCCGGACGTCGGCCGTGCCGAACCGGAAACCGTTGCCTGGCATCTAACGGAGGCCGGAAAGGGAAACCGGGCGATCCCCTATTGGATCAAAGCCGGCAATGCCGCGGCCCAGGTCTGGGCCCACACGGAAGCCGTCGGCCATTTTGGGAAGGCGCTGGACCTCGTTGACGCGAGGGACTCCTCACCGTTGGATGCGGCCGGTGAAACGGCCCTTCTTCTCGACACCGTAGCCAGCATGCGGATCGTCGATCGCCTGGATGAAGCCTTGCAGCTTCTCGACCGGGCCGAAGCGACAGCACGTGATGGCGGCCTCGCGCTGGAGCGGATCCGTGTTCACTACCTCCGCGGCAATTTGTATTTCCCGCTCGGCAATATCGACGGATGTTTGGCCGAGCACGGCAAGGCGGCAGAACTGGCCCATAAGGCCGGGTCGGCCGAAGACGAAGCCCGAGCGCTGAGCGGTCTCGGTGACGGCAACTTTCTGAGTGGCCGGTTGCAATCAGCGGAATCCTACTATGACCGCTGTGTCCTGTTGTGTCGCGACAAAGGATACGGCGATTTCGAGATCACCAATCTGCCGCTTCGCGGCCATATGCGGTTTTACCTCAATGCCTTCGTCGAATCGGAAACCGATTGTTCGGAAGCCGCCAGACGGGCGGCGGCGGCCGGCATGAAACGGGTCGAAATGGTCGCCAACGGCAGTTGCCTGGCGAAACCGCTGATGGAGTTGGGGCGCTGGAACGAGGCCGGTGAAAGCCTCGAGACCGGCCTCGCCATTGCCCGGGACTTGGGCGCCCAACGTTATATTCCGATGTATCTCTGTTTTCTGGCCAAGGTCCGTTTCGCGACTGGCGATCGTCAGGCGGCGCACGAACTGGCGCAGGAAGCTGTCGCCGAGAGCCGAAGCGACGGTATGGTTTACACAGGACCTATGGTGCTGGGAGCGCTGGCTGCCGTGGCGGATGAAAACGTGGCGCGGGAAAGCCTCGATGAGGGTATCAGGTTGCTCGAAAAGCGCGGCCCTTTCCACAACCCGATCTGGTTCTTGCATGATGCCATGAGCGCGATGCTGCGCTTCGGGGATTGGGACGCCGTCGACGCCCTTGCCGCGCGGTTGACCGAGGAGTGTTTGGCGGAACCGGTTCCCTGGGCGGAATTCCATACCGCCCGGTGCCGCGCTCTCGCCGAGATCGGACGGGGAACGCGCGATGATGGATTGACGGCGCGGCTTCAGGTTCTCAAGGGTGAAGCCGATGGGCGCGGCCAAGCACCGGCTGCGGCGGGCCTAGCGGAAGCCTTGGACGGCGCAGACTAGGCCCCGCAAGCCGTTGCAACGACGTCAGTTCAGCATGGTCCGCGGCAGCCACAGCGCGATATCCGGGAACGCCATGACGAGTCCGAGGCCGCAGAGTTGCAGCAGCACGAACGGGATGATGCCCATATAGATATCCTGCAATCTGACCCCCGGCGGTGCCACAGCCTTCAAGTAGAACAGCGCGAATCCGAAAGGTGGTGTTAGGAAGCTGGTCTGTAGGTTGACGGCCATCAGGATGGCGAACCAATAGACCACTTCGAACTGGTCAACATGGGCGCCGAAATCGAGCAACTCGATGATCGGCGTGAACACCGGCAGCACGATCAGCGTGATCTCGATCCAGTCGAAGAAGAAGCCGAGCAGGAAGACGATCCCCATAATCAAGAACAGGAGTCCCCAGGAGCCGAGTCCGAGGGCCTCGACGAACTCGATGACGATATCGTCGCCGCCAAGCGACCGGAAGACGAAACTAAAGATGGTGGCGCCGACAAAGATACCGAAGATCATGCCGTTGGTCAGCGCCGTGCTCATCACAGCGTCGCGCATCATCTTGCCGAAGCTCTTCAGGTTGTCGTGGACGGTCAATTCGTCGTGTTCGCCTTCGACGCCGTGGGAAAGTTCGCCACCGAAGTGGACCTCCTTGATGCCGAGGGCCGGCAGCACGACGAAGTTGATGAGCGCGATGAGAATGGCACCGGCGGCACCGACGCCGGCGGCTTCCGTCGGTGTCGCCCAGCCCAACAGGATCGATCCCAGAACCAGGAAGATCAGGAATACCGGCGGGATAAAGCTGCGGACCACCATGTTAAGGATGCCGCCGATGGTCTTAGGGCCGAAATCGCCGCTCGGGATCGGCGCCAACGACGGATTGCTCATGCAGCGGATGATCAGATAGACGAAATAGAGCCCCGAGAGAATGAGCCCCGGGAAGACCGCCGCCATGAACATGTTGCCGACCGACTTGGCCAGGAGGTCGGCCATGATGACCAGCATGATCGACGGCGGAATGAGGATACCGAGTGTCCCCGACGCGGCGATCGTGCCGGTGGCGAGTGCCCGGTTATACTGACGCTCCATCATCACCGGCAGCGACAGCAGCGTCATCATGACGACAGAAGCGCCGATAATGCCGGTCGTCGCCGCCATGATCGTACCCATCAACGTGACCGAGAGCGCCAAGCCGCCCGGAATGCGTTTGAGCAGGACCTGGAGACAGTTGAGCAGGTCTCTCGCGGCACCCGACCGTTCGAGCACGGTGCCCATGAGAATGAACATCGGGATGGCGGTCAGGATCAGGCTTTCGGCGATGCCACCGAACAGCCTGGATGGTACGGCACCGAACTGGATCATCGAGAAATCGCCGGTGGCGATGCCGATAAAGCCGAACCCTAGGCCGACGCCGCCCAAGACGAAGGCGACCGGGAAGCCGGAAAACAAAAGCAGCGCCAGGGCTGCGAACATCAAAAGGGGAAGGGCTTCGGACAATTCCATAGTCAGAGATCCCCGCCGATGGTCTTCTTGGCGAGGTCATCCGGCAGGCGCCCCATGAAGCCATAAACGCTTTTGATCAATTGTGAGATGCCGGCGCAGGCCAGGAGAATGAATAACCACACCAGGAAGGATTTGAGGATCCAGATGTTGCGAAGTCCGATAACAGACTTCGAAAATTCGCCTGATTCGAACGACGCATATGTATAGGTCGACAAGTAATAGGTGGCGATCACGCAATAGGGCAGGACGAAGAACGCACAGCCGATAATTTCGATCAGGAATTTGTATTTCTGCGGCAGCCTCTCGCGGATGAGATCGATGCGAACGTGGGACTGGCGGGTGTAGGCGTATCCGATCACGAATGAAAACAGGATGGTATGCATCCAGTATTCGGACTCCTGAAGCTCGGTGGCGTTGATGCCGAAGCCGCGGGGCACACCGAAGTACCGCGTGACGACGTCGTAAACGACAGTTATGACGATGATGACCCCGAACCAGGCGGCGACACGGGCGATGACTTCCAGAAACCGATCGATGGCGACGCTGACCTTGAGCAGCCCTTCCGGTTCCCTTGGTCCGCCGGCGCGCGTTTCAGGATTGTTCATTTGGCCTCCCCGTTTATGCGCTTTCTCTGTTTATTGCCGGCCATTCTGCAATGTGGGGCGGGCTATGCCCATAAGAGAATTAGTCAAAGAGATGTACGTGAAAGCGAAAAAATCCCGAGGGCCGGCGGGCGGCCCTCGGGAGTCGTAATGGAAGGCCGGAGTTCAATTTATTTGAGGTATCCGAGATCCGACCATAGGGAGTATTCTTTGCGGAACGCGTTGGGGTTGTCCCAGACTTCCTTGAATTTGGCGTCCTTGGCGGCTTCTTCGGCGGCCACTTCGATCCACGTCTTGCGAAGTGTCTCGATAACGTCCGACGGCCACTTGTGGATCGTCACACCCTTCGACTTGAGCGTCGCCAAGGCCTTACCCTGAATGGCCTCACCCTCGGCGAACTGGTTGGCGACGTTGGCTTTACACGCGGTTTGGATGATCGCCTTGTGCTTGTCGGACAGGGCGTCCCATTTGGCCTTGTTCATGAGCAGTTCCTGCAGGGTCGACTGCTGGTGCCATCCCGGGAAGTAGTAGTGCTTGGCGATCTGGTAGAAGCCGAGGTTGAGATCGATGGCCGGCATCGAGAACTCGGTGGCGTCGATGGTGCCGCGCTCGAGGGCCGGGTAGATGTCGCCGCCGGCCAGCAACTGGGTTTCGACACCGAGTTTCTGCATGACCTTGGCGCCGAGGCCGAAGAAGCGCATCTTCAGGCCCTTGAGGTCACTGACGCCCTTGATTTCCTTGCGGAACCAGCCAGACGCTTCCGGCGCGATGACACCGCAGACCAGGGAATGGAGATTATACTTGTGGTAAATTTCGTTCATCATGTCTTCGCCGCCGCCGTACCACATCCAGGCGAGGTACTCGCCGGCGGCCGGGCCGAAGGGAACGGCCGCGAACAGGCCGAGGGCCGGTTCCTTGCCCTGCCAGTATCCGGATACGGACCAGCCGGCGTCGACGGAGCCGCTGGAAACGGCATCGAAAATCTCGAGGGGTGGTACGATGGCCTTGGGCTCGAAGAACTTCATCTCGATCTCGCCGCCCGAAACTTCTTTCAAGGTCTTCTGGAGCCTTTTGCCGGCCTGGCCCAATTGGATGAGCTTGCCCGGGAACGTGGACGGCATTTTCCACTTCACTTTTTCGGCCTGGGCTTGTTGCCCACTCATGCCGACAACTAAGGCCGCCGAGACGGCGGCCGCTACAAACGTCTTCCTCATTTGAAACCCCCTGTAAGGTTATTAATGGATACGTTACCTAATCCAATAAGACATCTATTATATCCGAGCGCACTTGTCATCCCCTAATTCAAAACAATCAGAGTTCAGCAGAATCAAGTCGGCCAGTCACATGCCCGTGATCGACTGGCCCGCAGGAGAATAAACCGCTAAAGCGTCAAATGGTGGGCAGCGACAATAAGGGTGCAAACCACCGCCGTCGCGAAGAAGATTGCGGGCGGATTCCAGCGCCAGGCGATGATGTAGTTGGAGACACCGGTGACCCGCGCCATGAAAAGCGACGTTGCCGAATAGGGCGAAACCGTCGTGCTCAAACCCCAGGTGGCGAGCAGGGCGGAGGCGAAAACCCAATCCCGCAACCCGATCACCTCGGGCGGAAGTATTTGAACGGCGAGGATTACGGTCACCACCGGGTGCAGGCCGGCCATCCCCAATAGGACGACAGTGAAAATCAAAACAGTGAGACGGGCGTCGATCCAGGGCAAAAGTTGATCGAGTAAACCGGCAACGGCAGCGGCCGGAACGACCCCCGCAATACCGGTTCCGAAAATGTAGGCACCGACAAACACCAGGATTTCGCTCCGCATGGTCGGCAATACGCCGAGCACACGTGTCGTCAGATCGCGTGAGCGAGGCATCCAATTCGCGAAACTGCCTCCAATCACGCCGTACCACACGAGGGCGTATACGGGCGCCACTGAACCAAGGGCAGCGGGAATGGAGATTCCACCCCCCTCATGAAGGGTCACCACGAGACCGACGAGGGAAAGGGGAATGAATACCAGGGCGCTCCGTCGATTTCTCGGAAGGGGCGCCGGCGACCGTCCGGTTTGCGGGTTATCCGACCGCTTGCGTGTAATGCGGTCGAACACGAACCCGCTGGCAAGAATGCCGGTGGCGGTCATAAGGCCAGGAAGGACGACATCGAACCACGACAGGTCCGGCATCACCGTCAATATGACGACGATACTGACGTAAAAAGGCGACCAGGCCGACGCACTGGTGAACCCCTGCATCAGGGCCGAAGTGAGGCGCCGCTTGAGCGCCGGGTCGGTTTGCCGTTCGACCATACCGGTGAGCAGGCTGAGCCCGGCGAGATTGAGGGTCGAACCGAGCATATGGACGCCGACGGACAGAAAAAGATACCGCCGGCCCGGTGGTTGCGAAATGATCGTGCGGCCGATCGCATTCAGGGCGGGGCTTTCGCGTGCCGGAATTTGCAGCCAGGCAACAGCGAAGAACAGCAACAGGAACTTCTGTGAGCGCGCGATCCCGTCGATCGCCACGGACCAACCGCCGCCGGCGCCGAGCGCCGCCGCCAATCCGACACCAATGAGCACCACGCCGACGATCTTCTGATTGACCGGAACCGATCGAAACTCAAAGGCAATAAAGAGAACGATCAGCGCCGATGCCGTGTATTCGAGCCAAGCCAGGGGATAAAGGCCGTTGGCGATGGCGAAGGCGGCCGTTGCCACATAGATCCAGGATCCGACGCTCGGCCTCATCGCTTGCCCGCCGATCTGCATCAGAATGACACCGGCCCCGATGACGGCGGCCGCAAGAATCCGGCCAGTGCCGAAACCTTCCTTGAGGACGATCGCGCCGATGACTGCGGCGAACAATACGGAGGTTTCCCTGAGCGCCGATACGTGGGCCATGGCGCCTTGGCTGAGGGCAAAGAGGATGAGCGCGTAGGACAGCATCGAAAGGCAGCCGCCGGCGACCCCGGATTTCCAACGCACCGCGACAAAATCTGGGAGGTCTCGGGTACGGAAAACGACCGCCCATAGCGTAAACGGTATTCCCTCGAGAAGGTTCAGCCATACGATATAGGGCCATGGACTCGTCGAGACCCGCATGCCGAGCCCGTCGACAATCGTATAGCACGCGGTCAATAGTCCCGTCGTCAGAGCCAGTCCGATCGGCCTCATCCGGGCCCGCGTTAGGCGACCGCCTGCGAAGGCCAGGCTGATGATGCCGGCTGAAACCATGGCGACGCCGACGAGCCCCATCGGCTGCGGCACCTCGGCCGCGAAGACGGCGGCCAGAAGCAGGACGATCAGCGGGGAGGAGCCGCGGGCTAAGGGGTAGACCTCGCTGAGATCGCCATATCGGTAACCGAGTAGCAGAGTGATGTAATAGACGTTGTGGATGGCGGTGGACAGGATCAGATAAGGCCACACCTGTGGTGCGGGAAGCGGCACGAAGAAGGCGGCGATGGCACCAATTACGGTGCCCGTGAAGGCGATGACCGTGAAGGTCAGAAAGCGATCACCTGATGATTTGACCACCGCGTTCCAGGATGCATGAACGACGGCGGCGAGCAGGACCAGCAAAGCGAGATGCAGTTGTAACGGCATGAGGCGATCCGCCTGTTGGTCCTTCGCGCGCGTCCGCCGCAGTTCGGCGGTCGGAAAACTCTACGCGCCGACATCGCTCCGGGCAAAACGGGAAAATACAGCGGTGACTGGCGGCAGGATCAGCCGATCGCCTCGAGACCCATCAGCGATCGCGCAAAGGCTCGGGCCTCGAACGGCCTGAGATCGTCGATACCTTCGCCGACACCGACTGCGTGCACGGGTATCCCGAACTTGTCGGCAAGCGCCACGACGACGCCACCTTTCGCCGATCCGTCGAGTTTGGTCAGGACCAGCCCCGATACGTCGACCATGTCCTTGAAGATCTCCACCTGGCTGTGGGCGTTTTGGCCGATCGTTGCGTCCATAACCAGAAGCGCGTCGTGCGGCGCCGTTTCGTCGAGTTTCTTCAGGACGCGGATGATCTTCTCCAACTCGGCCATCAGGTCCTTACGGTTCTGCAGGCGCCCGGCGGTGTCGATCATCAGGACGTCGGTATTCTCCGCTTGCGCTTGTTTCAGGGCGTCGAAGGCGAGACCAGCGGCGTCGGCGCCGGTCTCGCGGGCCATCACCGGAACGCCGGAGCGTTCGCCCCAGATTTGCAATTGTTCAACGGCGGCGGCCCGGAACGTATCTCCGGCTGCGAGCAGCACGCTGCGCCCCTCGTCGCGGAATTGCTTGGCCAGCTTGCCGATGGTCGTCGTCTTGCCGCTGCCGTTGACGCCGCAGACCAGAACCACATGCGGCTTCCTGGACGCGTCGATGGTCAACGGTTTGGCCACCGGATCCAGGATCGATGCGACCTCTTCGGCCAAAGCGCCCTTAACCTCGTCCGGGTCGACCTCCTGGTCGAAGCGGGTCTTGGCCAGCGATCCCGAAAGTCTGGCCGCCGTGGCAACGCCCAGGTCACCCTGGATCAGAATTTCCTCCAGTTCCTCGAGGGCGGCATCGTCGAGCTTACGCTTGGTGAAGACATCGGTGATGCCACTGGTGATCTTTTGCGACGACCGCGCCAAACCGGCCTTGAGGCGACCCAGCCAACCGGTTTTCGGTTCGTCGCTCATTGGCCAACCGTTGCCAAGAGGCGACCGCCGTCGGCGCCGGTGACTCGGGCGGCAACAATGTCGCCGGCAGGGGCCTCGCCTTGGAGCGCGGCGGGCAGGAAGTGTTCACTTAGGCCCGAACCCGGTTTTTCGACGAGTACGTTGACCGAGGATCCGGTCTTTTCTTCGAGGCATCGCGATAGAGTCGCGTCGCCGAGCGCTCTCAGGCGGGCAGCACGTTCCTTGCGGACCTGTTTTTCGACCTTCGGCATGCGGGCCGCCGGCGTACCGGGTCTTTCCGAATAGGGGAAGACATGCAGGTGCGGCACGTCGAGTTGCCGAATGTTGCTCAGCGTCGTTTCGAACATGGCGGCCGTCTCGGTCGGGAATCCGGCGATCAGGTCGGCTCCGAAAACGACGTCCGGTCGGGCCTGGCGAAACCGTTCGACCAGGCGCATGACGTCGGCCACCGAATGGCGGCGCTTCATGCGTTTGAGGATGGTGTCCTCCATGGCCTGCAGGCTCAGGTGGATATGTGGCATGAACCGAGGATCGTCGCCGAGGGTCTCGATCAAAGCGTCATCGACGGTCGCCGGGTCGATGGAGCTCAAGCGCAGGCGGTCCAGATCCGGAACCGTGTCGAGCAACCGGCGGATCAGGTCACCCAGTTTCGGTTGGCCGGGGAGGTCGGCGCCATAGGAGCTGATGTCGACGCCGGTCAGCACGACCTCGCGGTAACCACCATCGATCAGGGCGCGGACCTGTTCGGTGACGGCGCCCATTCCGACGGACCGGTGGTTGCCGCGGGCAAAGGGAATGATGCAGAAGGTGCAGCGGTGATCGCAACCCTGCTGGACCTGCACGAAGGCCCGCGTCCGGCCATCGAAGCCGGAAACCAAATGCGGCGCCGTCTCACGGACGGCCATGATGTCGGAAACGGCGATGGCGGGGCCATCGACCAGATTGGCATAGGTCTCCCGATCCAGCTTCTCCTCGTTGCCGAAAACGTGGTCGACCTCGGGCATGGCGGCGAACCGATCCGGGCCTGTCTGCGCGGCGCAACCGGTGACGATCAAACGGGCGCCCGGATTGTCGCGCCGGGCCCGGCGGATCGTCTGGCGGGCTTGGCGTTCGGCTTCGGCCGTCACTGTACAGGTGTTGATGACTACTGCGTCGGCAAGGCCGACAGCGGCGCAGGCGCCTCGGATGATTTCCGATTCGAAGGTGCTGAGCCGACACCCAAGGGTGATGATTTGCGGATCCGCCATCGGATCAAGCCCGCTCAAGTCCGGCGAACAGCGACCCGTCGATGTGTCCATGGAAACTGACGGCAACGGGCCCTGTCATCAGGACGTGCGAGTCCTCTTCGCGCCATTCAATGCTCAACAGGCCGCCGTCCAATTCGACGTCGACGATGCGGTCCGTGAGGCCGCGGCGATGGGTGGCGACGGCGGTGGCGCAAGCACCCGATCCGCAGGCCCGGGTGATGCCGGCGCCGCGTTCCCAAACCCGCATGCGCACGCGGTTCTCGCCGATAACGGCCGCCGCTTCGATATTGGCCCGTTCCGGGAACATCGGGTCGTGTTCCAACTGCGGTCCGAGATCCTCCAGCGGCACGGTATCCGCGTCGCCGACGAAAAACACTGCGTGAGGGTTGCCGATGTTGACGGCGGTGGCGCCCTGCAGGGGGCCGGCCCCGACGTCGACCATCAGCGTGTCCGTCTCATGGGCCAGCGGAATGGCGTCCCATTCGGTGTTGGCCGGTCCCATGTCGACGGTGAAGCGGCCGTCGGTTTCCATGTGCGCCGGCAACAGCCCGGCGACGGTCTCGATGGTCACGTCCTCGGTGCCGACCTCTTCCATGACCTTGGCGGCGACGCAACGTGTCCCGTTGCCGCAGGCCTCGGCCTCGCTGCCGTCAGGATTTCGGATGCGCATGAAGACGTCGGCCCGACCGTTGGTTGGCTTCTCCAGGATCAATAGCTGGTCGAATCCGATCCCCGTACGGCGGTCGCCGATGGTGCGTGCCTCGGCGGCACCGAGGCCGTAAGCGGCCGTGCGGTTGTCGACCACGACGAAGTCGTTGCCGAGTCCGTGCATCTTAATGAAAGGTATGGCGTCCATAACGGGCCTTAATATGGCCGCAAAAGGGGGGAAGTCCACTCAAATCGCGGGGCCGACGGCGTTGAGGCCTGTCCCTTATCCGTGGCTCTGCAGGAATTTCTCCATGTGGAACCGGGCCTGCCCCGGTTCATGGGCGTATCCGGCTCCGACCGGACAGGCGCGGCGAGCCGCGCAGCCCGCTCCCATACATCCGGCCCGGTCCTCGCCGGCGATATGTCCGGTACAGGCGGCGACGTCGTAACCGCCGTCCCGTAGGACGTCGGCCGGACAGGACGTGAGGCAGGGTTTGTCCTCGCATGACTGACACGGGGGCGGGCCGTCGGGTTGGTTGGGTAGGTCCAATGCAGCGGTGAAACAGAGTGCCGCCCGGTATGCGTGCCAAAGCCCGAATTCCGGGTGGATCAGCGGTCCGACCGGCGATTGGAAGACCGCGTCCGCGTGCATCGCCCAGGTCTGGAAAGGCGGATGGGGCGGACCGTCAAAGGGATAGACGGCGCTCGCATCGAAGCGCTTGGCAACGGCATCGACGACGCGCCGGGTCCAGGTATCGAGGGGGTCGGTCAAGCTGGTGTCCGATGCCTCCGGCGACTGAGAAAACTGCCGCCACATGTCGGGGCCCGCGTTGCCGATCAAGATCACGGTTACAGTGCACGCCGGCAGTTCGTCGCCCGGTTGGTGATGGAATCCACCCCGGTTCATCAGGCCGACGGTGCGTACCGCTTGGTCGATGGTTAGGTAATCGGATTTGTCCGCATTCATGAGCGAAGTTGACGCCCGTTCTGGCGCACCGTCAAGGGGGACCGAAGGCGGCGCCAAACCGGTTGACTTACCTCCGTCGGATCAATAGATTGCGCCCCGAATTCAGGGGAAAGATGAAACCCTACGCCCCGAGGGGCGCCGCCAGTCCGCGAGTTTCGCGCACTGGCGCTTTCGACGTTGAGCCGGGACGAACGCACCGGAAAAGGGCCGGATGGCATGTTTGACAACTTGACCGATCGCCTGAGTGGCATCTTCGACAAACTCAAGAAGCGCGGCGCGCTGAAAGAGGCCGATGTCGAGGAAGCTCTGCGTGAGGTGCGCGTCGCTCTTCTCGAAGCCGACGTCGCGCTGCCCGTGGTCAAGGACTTCATCGCCGCCGTCAAGGAAAAGGCCGTTGGCCAGGACGTCATCCGCTCGGTGACGCCGGGCCAGATGGTTGTCAAGGTCGTCCATGACGAGCTGATTGCCACGCTCGGTACCGAAGGCACGGACATCAACCTTGGTGGCAATCCGCCCGTTGCCATCCTGATGGTCGGTCTGCAGGGTTCCGGTAAGACGACAACCAGTGCCAAGCTCGGCCTCAGGCTCACCAAACGCGAAAAGAAGAACGTCCTGATGGCGTCGCTCGACGTCTATCGCCCGGCCGCTCAGCAGCAGTTGCTGACACTCGGCGAGCAGACCGGCGTCAAGACAATGGCCCCTGTCCTTGGTGAACAGCCGATCGCCATCGCCAAACGCGCCATGGAGACCGGCCGCCGTGAAGGCGCCGACGTGGTCATCCTCGACACCGCCGGGCGTCTGCACTTCGACCAGGAATTGATGGCCGAGGTGGCCCAGGTCCGCGACGTGGCCAAACCGGTGGAGACGCTGCTGGTCAGTGACGCCATGACCGGCCAGGACGCCGTCAACGTGGCCAGCGAGTTCAACGAGAAGGTCGGCGTCACCGGTATCGTGCTGACCCGTGTCGATGGTGACGCGCGCGGCGGTGCGGCGCTGTCCATGCGCTCTGTCACCGGCGCCCCGATCAAGTTCCTCGGCACCGGCGAAAAGATGGAGGCCCTGGAAGGGTTCCAGGCCGACCGTATCGCCGGCTCCATCCTCGGCATGGGCGACGTCGTCGGTCTCGTCGAGAAGGCGGCCGAGGTGGTCGAGCAGGAAGATGCCGAGCGCATGGCCAAGAAGCTGATGAAAGGCCAGTTCACGCTCGAAGACATGGCTGAACAGCTTTCGCAGATTCGGAAGATGGGCAGCCTTGAGGGCCTTCTCGGCATGTTCCCCGGAGCACAAAAGGTGAAGAGCCAGATCGCCGAAGCCAATCTCGACGATAAGCTGATCGCCCGCCAGGAAGCGATCATCCTGTCGATGACGCCGGCCGAAAGGCGAAACCCGAAAGTTCTCAACGGTTCACGCCGGCGGCGTATCGCCGCCGGATCGGGCACATCGGTGCCGGAGGTGAACCGTGTGCTCAAACAGTTCAAGCAGATGAGCACGATGATGAAGAAAGTCGGAAAGATGGGCAAAAAAGGCCTGTTGCGGGGCGGTGGTCTGCCGCCCGGCATGATGCCGCCCATGCCGCCCGGTTTCCGTTGATTGCAAGATAACTCAGGTATGAAATCGAAACGACGAAAGGATCGAATTCCGACATGTCTTTGAAAATGCGTTTATCCCGGGGTGGCGCCAAGAAGCGCCCGTTCTACCGGATCGTCATAGCCGACTCGCGGAGCCCGCGTGACGGCCGCTTCATCGAACGGGTCGGCACCTACAACCCGATGGTGCCGAAGGAACACCCGGAACGCCTCGTCATGAAAGAGGAGCGGATCAAGTACTGGCTCGGCTGCGGCGTCAAGCCAACCGACCGCGTGGCGCGCTTCCTCGGTGACGCGGGCCTGATGGAGAAGCCGGCGATCCCGCAGAACCAGACCAAGAAGAACCAGCCCAAGGCGAAAGCGCTCGAACGCCTGGCCGAGAAGGAAGAAAAGGCCAAGGAAGCCGCCGAAGCCGCTGCTGAACCGGCGGCCGAGGAAGCGCCCGCTGAGGAAGCGGTTGCCGAAGAGGTTCCGGCCGAAGAAGCCACCGCTGAGGAGGCACCGGCTGAGGAGGCACCGGCCGAAGAAGCTCCGGCAGAGGAAGCCGCTGCAGAGGAAGCCCCGGCCGAAGAGGCTCCGGCCGAGGAAGCCGCGGCGGAGGAAGCGCCGGCTGAAGACGCCGCTGCTGAAGAGGAGACCAAGGAGGCCGGCTGATCCCCGGTTCGGTGACCGGCGATGGTGGGTGAAAATGATGATCCGGGTCTCGTGTGCGTCGGCGTTGTTTCCGGTGCCCGCGGCATCAAGGGTGACGTCCGGATCAAGAGCTTCACCGGCGATCCGGGAGCCATTGCCAATTACGGCGATCTGTTCGATGAGGCGGGCAAGAAGCGGTTTTCGATCCGCATCGTCGGCCGGACCAAGGATCATGTGGTCGTCCGCATCGACGGGATCGGTGACCGGACGACAGCCGAGGGTCTGAAAGGGACGAAGTTATTTGTACCGCGCCAAGCGCTGCCCGATGCCGAAGAGGACGAGTTCTACCACTGGGACTTGATCGGTCTAATGGCGGAACATGTGGATGGTACGGCGCTCGGGCGCGTCGAAGCGGTGCAGAACTTCGGAGCCAGTGATTTCCTGGAAATCGTCGGCGAGATCAAAGGGGGCCTACTGGTCCCATTTACGGCAGCGGCGGTCCCCGTCGTCGATATCCAGGGCGGCAAGGTCGTTATCGATCCGCCGCCTGGGTTGATGGAGCCGCCGGAAGAGGAAGCGAAGGGAAGTTAGGAAACAACCGGGATGAACCCATTGGCCGAAAAACCGACCCCCTGGCGGGCCTGTGTGCTGACGCTGTTTCCGGAAATGTTCCCGGGACCGCTCGGTGTGAGCTTGGCCGGACAGGGGTTGACGGACGGCCTATGGTCGTTGGAAACAGTGGACATTCGCGAATATGCAAGCGATAAACACCGCTCCGTGGACGACGCGCCCTTCGGTGGCGGCCCGGGGATGGTGATGCGGCCGGATGTCGTTGATGCAGCGATCGGGTCGGTCAGGGAAAAAACCGAGAACCTTCCCTTTGTCTACCTGAGCCCGCGCGGTCGGCCGCTCGATCAAACCCGAGTCCGCGAACTGGTTGAGGGCCCCGGCGTTGTGGCGCTTTGCGGACGGTTCGAGGGCCTCGATCAAAGGGTGTTGGACGCCCATGACTTGGAAGAAATCAGCCTCGGCGATTTCGTCCTGTCGGGCGGTGAACCGGCGGCCCTGGCGTTGATCGATGCCTGTGTGCGGTTGTTGCCGGGTGTCGTCGGCAGTGAGGAAAGTCTGGCTGAGGAAAGTTTCGAACGGGGATTGCTCGAGTATCCCCAATACACGCGGCCCCAGGTTTGGCGAGACCGCCCGGTGCCGGAAGTGTTGGTGTCCGGACACCACGAGAAGATAAACGCCTGGCGTCGGACCGAGGCGGAAAGGATTACGAAGGAGCGGCGCCCCGACCTATGGCGCCGTTACCAGAAACGGGCCGGGTGACGGCCCAAACGGATTGACCCCACCGCCGGTTGGCGGATGGGTGTGAGAAAGTAGGACGAAGGAATAGAAAGATGAACGTGATCGACCAACTGGATCAGGAACAGATCGAAAAACTGGAAGCCGACGGCAAGGTGCCGAGTTTCGCGCCCGGTGACACGCTGCGTGTCAATGTCCGTGTCGTCGAAGGCGAACGCGAGCGTATCCAGGCTTTCGAGGGCGTGTGTATCGGCCGCAAGAACGCCGGCATCAATTCGGCCTTCACGGTCCGTAAGCTGAGCTACGGCGAGGGTGTCGAACGGGTTTTCCCGCTCTACTCACCGTCTATCGACAGCATCGACGTGGTGCGCCGCGGCGATGTCCGCCGGGCCAAGCTCTATTACCTGCGTGGCCGTACCGGTAAGTCGGCGCGCATCGCCGAGAAAACCGACGGTTTCGCGGCCAAGATCGTGGCCGAAGAGAAGCGCGCCGCCGCCGAGGTCAAAAAAGCCGGCGGCAAGGGCAAGAAATCGAAAGCTGACGCGGCGCCGGCCGAGGACGGCGGCAAAGAATAATCCATTGACCGGGGCCGGCCCTGCCGCCAGCCCTGGACAGATCGTGACCCGCCCCCAATATCCGAAAGCGCGGGTCGCCGCTTCGTTTGGCCGTATCGTGAGGGAGGAACCATGTCGGGCCCACAGACGCTCTTTGACAAGATTTGGCAGAACCACCTGGTTGACGTGCAGGAAGACGGCACTTGTCTGCTCTACATCGACCGCCACCTCGTCCATGAAGTGACCAGCCCGCAGGCCTTTGAGGGCTTGCGCACGACCGGCCGCAAAGTCCGCCGCCCCGACGCGACGCTGGCCGTGCCCGACCACAACGTCTCGACCCAGGACCGCGGTGGCCCCATAGAAAACGAGGAGAGCCGCATCCAGGTCGAGGCCCTGCAGAAGAACTGCGCCGATTTCGGCGTGCCGCTGTTCGACATCGACGATATCCGTCAGGGCGTTGTTCACATCATCGGCCCCGAGCAGGCCTTCACGCTGCCCGGCACTACGATCGTCTGCGGTGATTCCCACACGGCGACGCATGGCGCCTTCGGGGCGCTGGCCTTCGGCATTGGCACCTCCGAGGTCGAACATGTGCTGGCGACGCAAACGCTCTTGCAGTCGCCCTTGAAGAACATGCGCATAACCGTCGAGGGTGCTTTGCCGGCTGGCTGTACGGCAAAGGACCTGATCCTGGCGCTGATCGGCAAGATCGGCACCGCCGGCGGCGCCGGTTACGTCATCGAATATGCCGGCCAGGCGATCCGCGACCTTTCCATGGAAGGCCGCATGACAGTCTGCAACATGACCATCGAGGGCGGCGCCCGGGCTGGACTGGTCGCCCCGGACCAGACCACCTTCGATTACTTGGTAGGCCGCCCTATGGCGCCGAAGGGCGCGGCTTGGGAGCAGGCCGTCGCCTTCTGGAAGACGTTGCCATCGGATGACGGTGCGGCTTACGACATGGAAGTGACCCTCGACGTTTCGGAAATCGTGCCGCAGGTGACCTGGGGGACCAGCCCTGAGGACGTGGCGCCGATTACCGGCACCGTTCCCGACCCGGACAGTTTTGCCGACGAAGGCAAGCGCGATGCGGCGCGTGCGTCCCTCGACTATATGGGCCTCGAGCCCGGCACGCCGATGCGTGACGTCGCCGTCGACACGGTCTTCATCGGGTCGTGCACCAACGGCCGTATCGAAGACATCCGCGCTGCCGCCGACGTCGCCAAGGGCCGCAAGGTCGCAGATGGCGTGCGTGCTTTGGTCGTTCCCGGTTCCGGCCTGGTCAAAGATCAGGCCGAAGAGGAGGGCCTAGACGCCATCCTCACGGAGGCCGGGTTCGAATGGCGCGAGCCGGGTTGTTCCATGTGTCTCGCCATGAACGACGATCGCCTGGAGCCGGGCCAGCGCTGCGCCTCGACGTCCAACCGCAACTTCAAGGGCCGCCAGGGCTACAACGGCCGCACCCACCTGGTCAGCCCGGCCATGGCCGCCGCCGCGGCCGTTACCGGGCGTCTGACCGACGTACGGGATCTGTAGGGAAGGGGTAGAAGATGGAAAAGTTCACCACTTTGACCGGCGTCGCGGCGCCGATGAACATGATCAACGTCGACACCGACATGATCATTCCCAAGCAGTTCCTGAAGACCATCAAGCGCACGGGCCTCGGCGCCAACCTGTTCCACGAGATGCGCTTCAACGAGGATGGCTCCGAGAATCCGGATTTCGTGCTCAACCACTCGGCTTATCGCGACGCCCAGATCCTGGTTGCCGGCGATAACTTCGGCTGCGGTTCGTCACGCGAGCATGCGCCTTGGGCGATCCTCGATTTCGGTATCCGTTGCGTCATCTCGACCAGTTTCGCTGACATCTTCTACAACAACTGCTTCAAAAACGGCATCCTGCCGATCAAGGTCTCGAAGGACGATCTCGACAAGCTGATGGACGATGCCGAGCGCGGCGCCAACGCGACGCTGACCGTCGACCTCGAGGCCCAGACCATCTCCGGACCCGACGGCGGCACCGTTTCCTTCGAGATCGATGCCTTCAAGAAGCATTGCTTGCTGAACGGCCTCGACGACGTCGGCCTGACCATGCAGAAGGCGGACAAGATCGACGCCTACGAGGACAAACAGCGGGCCAGCCAGCCGTGGCTATGATCCGGTGAAATTACTGAAACCGAAAGAAAGGGGAGCAGTCGGCTCCCCTTTTTTCGTGCGCTTCGTCAGTGCCGGTCGCCCGCTGCGATATAGGCAATCGGCGGCGTGTGTTTCTTGAAGAGCTGGCGGGTCTCAGGTCTGAGGCGGCGGAATACTTGCGACGTCATGGCGAAGCCCTTCGATTCCAAGAGTGCCGCCGTATTGACCGTCTTTCCGTAAATGTCGACGCGTTCGCGCCCCGGCGCGCCGACCTGGCCGTAGGCGACGGGACCGACATGAGATTTGAAGAGTATCCGCGACGGTATCCCTTGCTCCTCGAGCCAGGCCTCTCCCTCATCGCGGACGGCAAGCAGCGTGCGCACTCCCTTGTCCGTTTCCTCGGCCGGAAAAGCTGTAAGGCCGGCATCGCCAATCGCCTTCACCAAAACACCGCCGCCTCTCTCGACGATGGCGCCGGTCAAAGCGAAAAACCCGGCCATCTGTTCGAGGACAACCCGGTCCGGTGTTTCCCTGCAGTGGAGCATATAACGCGTGAGGTCGTAGAAGGTGACGAGCAACTCCCTTTCACCGGGAGCTGATTGATCGAACCAGGACATCCTGTCCTCCGTTTCCACGTGGTTGCGTCTACGGCTGGCCTCGATGCCAGCGGCGGGGAAAAGGAACGGCCGGCCCATGCGTCCGGCGGCTGGGTTCATTTTAGCGGAGAAGAAGCGATTTCCCACGCCGTTTGACGAACGCAGGCGGGACCGTTAAACAATCCGCTTCGATTTTTCACCCATACCAGCCAGCGAGGACTCCCATGGCCGCCAACAAGAAACTTCTTTTTCTGCCGGGTGACGGCATCGGCCCCGAGGTGATGGGCCAGGTGCGCCGGGTCATCGACTGGATGGACGACCGCCGCCACGTCAGTTTCGATGTCGACGAGGACCTGGTCGGCGGTGCCGCCTACGATGCGCACGGTACGTCGCTGGCCGACGAGACGCTGGACAAGGCGATGAACGTCGATGCGGTGCTGCTCGGCGCCGTCGGTGGACCCAAGTGGGACAACGTCGAGCGCCAACACCGACCGGAGGCGGGCCTGTTGGCGCTCCGCAAGGAGATGGACCTCTTCGCCAACCTGAGGCCGGCAACCTGCCTGCCGGCTCTGGCCGAGGCCTCCAGCCTCAAACTCGATCTGGTCTCCGGCCTCGACATTATGATCGTCCGTGAACTGACGTCTGGCGTTTATTTCGGCGAACCGCGCGGTATTACCGAGCAACCAGACGGCAGCCGAGAGGCCGTCGACAGCCAGCGCTACACGGAAGCGGAGATCGACCGCGTCTGCCGCGTCGCTTTCGAACTGGCGGAAAAGCGCGGCAAAAAACTGCACTCCGTGGAGAAGGCCAACGTCATGGAGACCGGTGTCCTGTGGCGCCAGGTGGCGACGGCGGTCGGTGCGGACTATCCCGGTATCGAGCTGCAGCACATGTATGCTGACAACTGCGCCATGCAGTTGGTCCGCGACCCCAAGCAGTTCGACGTCATCGTCACCGACAACCTGTTCGGCGACATCCTGTCCGACTGCGCCGCCATGCTGACGGGATCCCTGGGCATGCTGCCCTCGGCCTCCCTCGGAGGCGCCGACGAAAGCGGCCGGCGCAAGGCCATGTACGAGCCGGTCCACGGTTCTGCGCCGGATATCGCCGGCGAGGACAAGGCCAATCCGCTCGCCACCATCCTCAGCTTCGCTATGATGTTACGCTACAGCTTCGACATGGGCGACGACGCCGACATGCTGGAGCAAGCCGTTTCCAACGTGCTCGCCTCCGGGCTCCGCACCGGCGACATCATGCAGGACGGCAAGACTATGGTGTCGTGTTCGCAGATGGGCGAGGCACTGACCGCCGAGCTCGACAAACTGGCGGCATAACGGCCACCCATATTTTTGCGGCATTTCGCTTGCTTCCTTCCCATATGGAAAAGCGGACAGGGCGGCCACGCATACCGGCCTGTTCGCGATCAAATGGTGAAGGAGGGGAACATGATGAAATCGATGATCATCGCGGCCGTTGTGGTGTTTGGATTTTCCTTGGCCGCAGCGCCGGCGTCGGCGTTCCATTGTCCCGCCGATATGGCGAAGATCGATGCGGCGATGTCCAAGAACCCGTCGTTGCCGAAATCGACGCTCGACAGGATCAAGGAACTCAGGGCGCTTGGTGAAAAACAACACAAAAGCGGAAACCACGGCGCCTCCGTCTCGACCCTGGCTGAAGCCATGAAGATGCTCGGATTGAAATAAGTGAAGCCCATAGAGGCGGAGCAAAGAAATCCGTTGATCGGCTTTCACGCTTCGTGATAGGACTGAACCCACGATGACCGAGACAGTGAACATTTTCGAAATTGCCAACGCCGCCTTCGCTGGTGTGCTCTCGGCTGCCCTCATGCTTGCTGCCGTCGTCGCTACCGTCACCACCAAAACCGTCGTCAAAACGAAGAGGTGATGCGGGTCTGAGCAGTTGTCGAGAAAATCGACGTTTACCAGGCCCGCGGATCACCACCGCGGGCTTTTTTGTTGGGAGAAAGTCCGATGCGATGTATCGCTAAGTCAAGAGAGGGTCGGTTCGAGTTGCGACGACCGGAAACAGAATCGGAATGGGACCGATACCACAGCATCCGCGAGCGTGCGATCTGGGAAGGTCTCGATTTCATGCACGAATGGCAACCCTACGACCGGGACCACCCGGATCAGTACGGTGATGACTACACGCCGTTGATCCTTTTGAGGAACGGGATCGTCGTCGGGACCCTGGGTTTGCAGGACACGGGCGATCACGGGATCGGTCGCGAAATCGAAGTTCGTGCCGTCGCCGTCGAACCGGCTTGCCAGGGGCAGGGATACGGCCTGATCATGATGATGATGGCCGAATTTCTGGCCTCCAGGGCTGGATTCAAGCGGGCCGGCGTCTGGGCCCATCCGCAAGCGGTGTTGTATTATGCGCGCAATGGATATACACACCGCGCGTCGGAACATCCGCCGCGCATCGCATGCCCCATTCCAGGAGCCATTCCAATGGCTAAGCGCCTGGACTTAGGGATAGCGCAGAACGACGGCTCGGTCTTGATCGCCGCGGCCTGACGGAATTACGGAGAAGGATAATGGGTTACAAAGTTGCCGTAGTCGGCGCCACGGGGAACGTCGGGCGCGAGGTGCTGCAGATCATGGCGGAGCGGAATTTTCCGGCGGACGAGGTCGTGGCGTTGGCGTCCTCCCGTTCGGTCGGCCGCGAGGTCTCCTACGGGGATGACGCCGACCTCAAGGTCAAGGATTTGGCCACCTACGACTTCCGCGGCACCGACATCGTGCTGTCCAGCCCCGGCGCCAAGGTCTCGTCGAAATACTCGCCCATCGCCGCCGAGGCCGGTGCCGTCGTCGTCGACAACACGTCGCATTTCCGCATGGAACCGGACGTGCCATTGGTCGTGCCAGAGGTCAACCCGGAGGCAATCGCCGGTTACCGCAAACGCGGCATCATTGCCAATCCCAACTGTTCGACGATCCAGTTGATGGTGGCCCTGAAGCCCTTGCACGACTTGGCCAAGATCCGCCGTGTCGTCGTCGCCACCTACCAATCCGTCTCCGGAGCCGGCAAGGAAGCCATGGACGAGCTGTTCAACCAGACGCGTGGCATCTACGTCAATGAACCCACCCACACGCATCAGGAGAAGTTCACCAAACAGATTGCGTTTAACGTCATTCCTCACATCGACATCTTCATGGACGACGGTTCGACCAAGGAGGAATGGAAGATGGTGGCCGAAACGCGGAAGATCCTCGATCCCGACATCAAGCTGACGACGACTTGCGTTCGGTGCCCTGTCTTTATCGGACATGCCGAGGCGGTAAACATCGAGTTCGAGAGGTCCATCGACGAGGACGAAGCCCGTGAAGCGCTACGCAATGCGCCGGGCATCACTGTCATCGACCATCGCGCTGACGAGAGTTACGTCACGCCCCAGGAATGCGCCGGCGAGGATCCCGTGTACGTTTCACGCATCCGCAAGGACCCGACCGTCGAGAACGGTCTCAGCATCTGGGTCGTTTCCGACAACTTGCGCAAAGGCGCAGCCCTGAACACCGTGCAGATCGCCGAGGAACTGATCCGGTCCTACATGCAGAAAGCCGCCTGATTGAATAGAGGGCGGCTTCTCCCCCCTTCCAATTGCGGCCGGGAACGGCGATACTTAGGCAACGGCGAAAAACGCCGGAACCCAGGATTAACCCGACGCGCACGAGGGGAGGATCACGGCCGTGGCATTATTCGTTTCTGCGCTTGCTTTACTCATTGCTCTTGCCGCGTTGTGGCTGGCCAGTGCCGCCATGCGGAAATTCTCGACAGAAGCGCACGGATTGCTGCAACAATCCCGTGCCGACCGCTCGACGGTCATGAAGGAAGTCAACGATAAGCTGGCCGAACTGGAGGCCAAGGTCGAGGGTGCCGCGAAGGGGGCCGAGACCTTCGCCAAGGAACGCCAGGAAATAGTCACCAAGATGGAAACCCTTTACACGGAACTGGCGGACATCCAAGGAACGCTGGCAGCGATGACCGATCGGCGAACGCGCGCGCGCTAAGGTAAGGGTCGTTGGGTTATCGGGATATTCGCGTCCCAATAGGGATGCGGACCGAACCTTCCGATAAGGAAATCGACGAAACTCCTGACCTTGGCCGACAGGTGCCGGTTATGCGGCCACACCGCATATACCGCCGGCTCCGGTGCTTCGTACTCACCGAGAACGATCTCCACCCGCCCGGTGGCCACATGGTCGCTGCATAGGAAGGTCGGGCACTGGTAGGCGCCCAATCCGGCGACAGCCGCCGCCATGAGAGCTTCGCCGTTGTTTGCGCGAATTCGGCCGGATATGCGCTGGGTGAACGGCCCGTCCGGTCCGTGGAACGCCCATTCGTTGGGGTTGTCTCGGTACCCGTAGATCAGGCACTCGTGGTTTTGCAGATCGCTCGGGACCTTCGGTTTGCCGGCCCGACGCCAGTACTTGGGGCTGGCTACGACGACGACCCGTGAGGGTGCCAGCTTGCGGGCGACCAGGGAGGACTCGGCCAACCGACCGATGCGGATGGCGAGATCGTACCCCTCGTCGATCAAGTCGACCCGGCGGTCGTTGAATTCGAGGTCGATCGCGAGGTCCGGATGGGTCGCCATGAATTCAGGGATCAGACGGGCCAGATGGGTGATGCCAAACGACATGGGCGCATTGACCCGCAATGCACCCCTTGGTTCCTGGTGGAGCCGGGTCACCGCGAGTTCGGCTTCCTCCGCTTCCGTGACAATGCGCTGGGCCCTCTCGAAGTAGGCTCGACCGATTTCAGTGACGGTCATGCTCCGGGTCGTACGATTGAGAAGCCTGACGCCGAGGCGATTCTCGAGGCTGGCGATCTGTTTGCTTACCGTCGATTTGGAGATGCCGAGGTCGTGCGCGGCCGCCGTGAATCCCCCTTTCTCGACGACGCGAGCGAAAACGGTCAATCCGGTCAGGCTGTCCATGGCAATACCAATTGTTTCGTTTATCGAACAATGATGTTCTTTGTAGCATAATTGTATCGAGTGAGTCATCTCCCTACGTTGATGGGTAGCAAAACCCTAGACACCACGGAAATCGTCATGACCCAGATACTTGCCATTACTGCCAGTCCCATGCCGGATACATCCGTAACCAACCAACTGGTCACGCAGTTCGTCGATGGATGGACGGCCTCACACCCGCAGACGGAAACCACGTGGCGCGACGTCGGCGTCAACCCGCCGCCTCATATCGATGCGGAGACCATCGGTGCATTCTACACACCTGAAGACAGCCGTACCGATGAACAGAAGACCGTCATAAGCCTGTCCGAAACCCTGGTTGCAGAACTCGAGCGGGCCGACGTCCTCGTGATCGGCTCGCCCATGCACAATTTCACCATTTCCTCGGGGCTGAAAACATGGATCGACCAGGTGACCCGTGTCGGCCGCACGTTCCAGTACACAGACGTTGGGCCTCGGGGCCTGCTTGAGGGCAAAAAGGTCTTTGTCCTGACAGCCCGTGGCGGCGACTATTCGGAGAACGGACCGGTGCCCCATCTGGACCACCAGGCCCCCTATCTCAGGACCGCGCTAGGTTTCATTGGTCTCGACGACGTCACCTTCGTTCATGCGCAAGGAGTGGCCAAGGGCGACGATGGCCGGCAAGCGGCCGAAAGGGAAATCGAGCGACTGTTGGCCGGTCCAAGCGATCGCGCCGCTGCATAGAGGGATTACCATGGGAAAGTTGGTTGAAGGTGTATGGCGGGACGACGGCTATAAAGCCGAAGCGACGGATGGCCGTTTCATTCGTGCCCAGGCCAATTTCCGAAACTGGATCACGGTGGACGGTGCCGCCGGACCAAGCGGGTCAGGCGGTTTCGAAGCGGAAGCCGGACGCTATCACCTTTACGTCTCCTACGCCTGTCCCTGGGCCCACCGCACGCTTATTTTCCGTGCGCTCAAAAGCTTGACCGAGCACATCGGGGTCACGGTCGTCGATCCCTTGATGATGGAAAACGGCTGGGAACTTCCCGGGGGCGAGGGCCCCGTTTCAGGCGCCCGTTACATGTACGATATCTACACGGCCACCGATCCCGCCTATACCGGACGCGCCACGGTTCCGGTGCTCTGGGACAAGGCACGGCAGACCATCGTTTCCAACGAATCATCGGAGATCATCCGCATGTTCAATTCTGCCTTCGATAGTGTCGGTGCGGCTGCCGGCGATTTCTACCCGGAAAACCTGCGCGCTGAGATCGACGCCATCAACGAACTTGTCTATGGGAGCATCAATAACGGGGTCTACAAATGCGGTTTTGCCAAAACCCAGGAAGCTTATGAGGGGGCTTTCGGTGACCTGTTCGCGGCCCTAGATGAACTGGAAATGCGTTTGGGTCGCTCACGGTACCTGGTGGGGAACCGGATCACCGAAGCCGATTGGCGTCTGTTCACGACCCTGGTGCGCTTTGATGCCGTCTATTTCGGCCATTTCAAATGCAACCTCAAGCGCATCGCCGATTATCCAAATCTGTCGGGATACCTCCGCGACCTCTATCAGATGCTGGGCATCGCCGACACGGTGAAGATGGACCAGATCAAGCGCCACTACTACGCCAGCCATCGCAGCATCAACCCAACCGGGGTCGTGCCTCTCGGCCCGGATCTCGACTTTACATCGCCCCATGGCCGTGACCGCGTGGGAGAGGGCGGATGATCAGGGTCTTCCCATTCGAGGACCTTGGACGTTTTCGCAATGACTGGCTGGACGCCCATTACCATTTCAGTTTCGCCGACTACCACGATCCGTCGCGGATGGGACTGGGGGCGCTTCGAGTCTGGAACGACGACACGATCTCGCCTCACACCGGCTTCGACGCACATCCCCACCGGGACATGGAAATCATCACCTATGTACGCACGGGTGCCATCACCCACCGCGACAGTCTTGGGCACGCAGGCGTTACGCGGGCCGGCGACGTGCAAGTGATGACCGCCGGTACCGGCATCGTCCATTCGGAGATGAACGAGGAGGACGAACCGACGACGCTGTTCCAGATCTGGATATTCACCGACCGCCGCGGCCATACGCCGGGATGGGAAATCCGACGCTTCCCGAAGCAACCGGTAGCCGGAACCCTGCCCATTCTGGCTTCCGGCCGCAATGGAGAGGAACACGCATTGCCGATCAATCAGGATGCAGCCGTGTTGGGCGGGCGCATTGACGCCGGCAAATCCGTGGTCCACGCCCTCGGGTCGGCGCGCGGCGTTTACCTGGTTCCCACCGAAGGGCGCGTACGTGTCAACGGAACGGAGATCACTGCTCGTGGCGGCGTCTTGGTGACAGATGAAGACACCGTCACCATCGAGGCCCTCGATTCGGCTGAGGTGGTGCTTGTCGACACGCCGCTTCAGCCCGGTTAGGGCGCCGCGGCGATCGCTTCGATTTCGACGGTCCAGTTCGGGTCGGCGAGACCGGCCACAATGACCAGGGTCGATGCCGTTTCGAAACCATCCAGCATTCGATCGCGGACCACTCGGTAGAGCCCTATATCGTTGGCATTGGTCAAATAGGCGGTGACCTTGACCAGGTTCTCGCGGGCCATATCGGCACTGTCCAAAAGCTTGAAGATACGGCGCCAACATTCGACCATCTGGGCTTCAGTGCCGCCGGCCAAGGTGCCATCTGGCTTGACGCCGACCTGTCCGGATATGTGCAGCCAGCGTGTCGCTTCCACTTCGACACCTTGTGAATACCGTGACGCCGGCGGCGCCACATTCGCAGGGTTGTGGACCTTAGACATCGTCAATTCTCCTTGGATTTTGGCCCATCCTGACTCCATTCGTCCAACCCGGCAAGAACTGCCGATTGGAGCGATCGAAACGGGTCGGAGGTCGAATTTTTCCCGTCAAACAATATTAATCCTTTGAATTAAAACAATAACTTTTTGGCACGGCGTCTGCATAAATAGCTGCAAAACCCGATTGTCCGGTGAGTTTCCGGGCGGACGGGCAAAAAGACATCGAGAACGGGAACAAGGACAAGACAATGCTTGCCTTACAGATCGCGGCGACGGGCATGTTGGCCCAGGAATACCGGACGGAGATTGTCGCCAACAACCTCGCCAACATGAACACCACCGGCTACCAGCGACGCCGGACCGAGTTCAACGACCTCATCTATGGGAACCTGGAACGGCCGGCTTCGGCCTCGTCGAGCCCCGGTGAAACGGTGCCCGGCAGCGTTCATTCCGGGCTCGGCGTGAAGATGGCGTCGGCCTACCGAATCACCGAGCAGGGCAGCCTCAGGGCGACCTCCAACACATTCGACCTCGCTATCCAGGGCGCCGGTTACTTCCAGATCCAGCTGCCCAATGGCGAAACCGCCTATACGAGAGACGGTACGTTTCAATTGAACGGCGGCGGGCAGCTGGTCAACCATGATGGTTTCACGGTTCAACCCGGGATCACCATTCCGCCCAACGTGGAAGACATCACCGTCAACCAGACCGGTGAGATTCTGGTCAAAGTCGCGGGCGATGAAGCGCCGGTCAACGTCGGCCTGCTGCAAATCGCCGTATTCCCCAACGAAGGCGGGTTGAACGCCGTCGGCGACAACCTGTTCCTGCCGACCCAGGCTTCCGGTGGCGCCATCGCAGTCAATCCGGGGCTGGGCGGCGGCACCATCCTGCAAGGTTTCGTCGAGACCTCGAACGTCAATCCGATCGAAGAGATCGCGGCTCTGGTTCGGGCGCAACGGGCCTACGACATGAACTCCAAGGTCATGGCGACGGCGGACAAGATGTCGGCCATGGCGAAGAAAAACTAACGACAATTTCTCTCCAGGGCACCCATGATCGGGAGGACGTTCCGCGTCCTCCCATCTTTTTTTCAAAAATCGATGTAGATCGGCTGGTGGTCGGAACCCTGGGCTTCGGTGCCGACCCGTATGGCGGTGACCATATCGGCGAGATCGGGGGTCAGGAAGCAATAGTCGATACGCATACCGTGACCGTCGTCGTCACAGGTGACCCCATCCAAGGCGTCGGATTCGTGACCGGTAGTAATCCAGCAATCGACCAGGCCGTCGAGCTGGTTCAGGCGCCCGTATTTAGGATCCTCCTCACCGACTAGCATTTCGTATTCAGGGGAATCGGGCTCCAGGTTGAAATCACCTAGGAACATAGCCGGTCTGGGCATTGCCGGTTCCCCACCGTCGGTGGTCCAGTGAGATTTGGCAAGCCGCCCGGACCAAGCGCCTCCTTGCGATGGCGCCTCGCGAAGGATCGTCATCAGGACCGCGATCTGTCGGCGGCGCTCGGGTGCGGAAGCGTGTCCCAGGTGGACCGAGTAGACGCGCAAGGGGCCGAGATCACCGTCAATGACCCCTTCCAGGGCCGATCGCTGCAGGGCCAGTTGATCGACCATGCCGTATTTGGGCAACAGGTGATTGCGGCTCGACAGGATCGGCGATCGACTGAGAAGCATGTTACCGAACTGGCGCCGCCGGTTGACGAGACGGCCGTCGGAGTCGCGGTCGGACGCATCGAGGTCGACGCCGGGTCCGTAGACCCAGTGGTGGTCAGGGAAAAGCGAAGCCAATTCGGCGGCCTGATCGACCATGCCCGTGGTCGAGTTGTAGCGTTCGACTTCCTGCAAGGCGACGACGTCGGCATCGCCGATTTCGGCGGCGATGCGCGGCAGATCGATACGTCCGTCCTTGCCAGTGCCGTACTGGATGTTGTAGCTGACGAACCTCATTTCTCCCCCTTCTTCGATGGCCCGGCGCGATGGTCTGGCGATCAATAGCGCGAAATCCAGGCGCGCACCAATGACTCTTCTCTGGCTTCGGCCGCGGCGATCCATGCTTTTACCGACGCCTGTATTTCCGGCGCCAGCCGCTTCGGGTTTGCATCGTATTGGCGGCGTTTTTTGAAATCGGTGATGAACAGAGAAAAGGCCAGTTTGCGTCCGGCACTGGTGAACAGATAGCCGGCCAATCCCTTGGCAAAGTGCATGGTGCCGGTTTTCGCCCGGACGCGGGATTCATCGCCCCGTTCGGCGAACCGGCCGCCGAGGGCATTGCGCCATCCCGACATCGGCAACAACGAGGCGAAGGCCCACCCTCCGTACCTGTGGCGCCAGGAGAACGTCAAGACGCCCGTCATCTGAGCCGGCGTGATGCGAGCCGAGGCGGCGAGGCCGGAGTGGTTGGGAACAGTGTATCCCCGCCAATCGGTCTCCGGAATCTCGGCGCGGAGCCATCCCTGCAATTCCTGGCTCGTCGCATCCAGGGACGTGTTCTTCTCGGAAAGCCGACGCGCCGCCGTCAAGCCGATCAGTTCGCTGACCATGTTGTTGGAGAACTCAAGACCGAGCCGCACGATGTCGATCAACGGAAGGCTTTTTAATTGAACGGCGACGGATGCGGTCGTCGGCACGCGACCGGGTTCCGGGTCCGGCAGATCGATCCCTACCTGCTTTGCCAGACCACGAAAGACCAGCGCCGTTCGCAAACCTGGATTCTTGACCGGCAGTGCCGTCCGCCCATTGAGGCCGGGCAACCGTGACGCCGCCACGCGCCACCGTTCGCCGGAGAACTCGCCGTCGTACATAAAAGGTCGGCCCGGGCCAGTGTCGTTCGTCGCGGCCGTCAAGTCGGCCAGACCGGTTGCCGGGACCGGGGTGCCGGTGATGGTGGATTGTCCGTCCCCTGACTTCCACGGGGCGTGGACCCGGTTGAAATCGAGCGACAAAGCGCTGATGCCCGGATTGTAACCGGCTGCTTCCGGTTGGCTGGAGGTGATCTCGGGCACGGAATGCAGGATTGTTTCATCATAGATGAAACGCCCACCGATGGTCCGCACGCCGGCGTCATGCATTCTCTGCACCATGGCCGAAAGGTCCTGTGCGGTAAGCAACGGATCGCCACCGCCTTTGAGGAACAGGTCGCCATCGAGCCGCCCGTCGCGGAGGTCTCCGGTTGCATGGACAGACGTCGTGAACCTGTAATCGGAACCAAGAATGCCAAGCGCCGCAACCATCGTTGGTATCTTGGCTGTTGACGCCGGTATGAAGCCTCGGTGGGGCTTAACCGACTCCAGTTCCTCGCCGGTTTCGAGATCGACGAGAACGTAGCCGATATCGCTTCCCGCGACGGGGCCGGGGCCATCGCCGGTGGTCTTTCCCGCCGGTGTTCCGCAGGCCGCCGTCAATAGGGCGAGCAGCAGCGCCAGCCAGGGCCCGCGGCCTTTGTCGACCAGACCGGTCATGTGTCCGCTTCCAGCGGTTGGTGCCAATCGGGGTCGTGGAATGACTGAATTTCGATGCGATAGCCATTGGGGTCGTGGAACAGGCAGGAATAGACCTGAAACCGTTCGGAGAAGGCCGGGTCACGTTCGAAGACAACACCCTTCGAGATCAGCGACCGGTACCAGCCGTCGACGTCATCTGTTACCAGTGTCACTGTCAAACCAGCCGTCCCGCGGGAACGTTCGGCGATGTCGCAAATGCCGAGATAACCGCTTTGGCTGAGGCGATATATATGGCAGCAGCCCTGATCGACGACGAGTTCGAGGCCAAGGATATCGAGGTAAAAGGCCGACGTTGTGTCGAGATCGTCGCAATAAAGAAAGGTCACCTGACCGGTAATTTCGGATGGTTGCATGGGTGATTTCCCTTAAACCCTGGCGCGCCGTCGTCTAAACTCCCGTCAATGCTAACAAAATCGATGGAAGAATACCCATGCCCTTCGTTCACCGGGATCAAAACGGCACCATACTAGCGGTCTACGAGGAATATGTTGAAGGCACCGAGGAAGTTGCCGCAGAGGATCCCGACCTCAAGGCATTCATTCAACGGAACATCCCGTCGGTCGGCAATATCATCGATGACGAATGGGTCCAATCGGACTTGGCGTTGGCTCGTGTCCTCGAGGACTTGATCGAAATTCTAATGGAAAAGAAGGTGATCCTATTTACCGACTTCCCCGAAGGCGCCCAGGAAAAACTGCGCCAACGACGCGGATTACGTAAGGAACTGTCCTACGTGGAAGGACTGTTCGGCGATACCGAGGACGGTTTCGACGAGGGCGACGGGTTTCTGTAATTGCTTTCGACGCGCCGCTGACCCACATCAATCAGTGGGTCTTCGATGGGATCGCATTGAAGTCGGGTGCTGGAGAGTGGCATGGACACCGTAACACGGCTGGTGGGCGTGTTTGTTTTCGCCCTAAGTATGATGGGCGCGTCGTTTGCCCGTTCCGAAGTCGTGGATCTGCAACTGGTCCTGGCCGTCGACGTATCGGGAAGCGTCGATGACGACGAGGCCGTTCTGCAACGCCGTGGCTACGTGGACGCCCTGACATCGGACGCCGTCATTAAGGCGATCACCCGTGGCCGAAACGGCCGTATCGCGCTCACCTACGTCGAATGGGCCGGCAATCATCTCGCCGAAACTATCGTCGACTGGATGATCATCGACGGCATCGAGAGCGCCGCCCGTTTCGCCAACCAACTCCTGCAGGCGCCGATCCGGGTCGAAATGTGGACGTCGATCTCGACCGCCATCGAATACGGCTCGGCGATGCTCGAGTTTTCGCCCCATACCGGCGGACGGCGGGTCATCGACATATCCGGTGACGGCGCCAACAATTCAGGCGGTTACGTGGTGACCGCCCGCGACGCGGCCGTCGCCCGCGGCATCACCATCAACGGTCTACCCATCGTCAACGACAAGCCGAGCCGGTTCGGCCGGCGCCAAATTCCCAACCTCGACCTCTATTACCAGGACTGCGTGATCGGCGGTAATGGCGCCTTCCTGATCGTCGCCAATGGGTTTGGCGATTTCGCCCGCGCCATCCGGCGCAAGATGGTGCTCGAAATCGCCGGCGCGATGCCGGCGCCGACCGGCCATTTCCATCTCGCAAATTCCCGGTCGCGACCCGGCTGCGACGCGGGGGAGAAGCGCCTGGACGACTTCGATGATTTCTGACCACCATCCCGTGATGGCGATCACTGCGGAGTAGCGCGCGCCGGGGTAAGTTCCCAGCAATACAAACGTGATGGAACCGAACCCCATGAATACCCACCGAACCGTCAGCGCCACTGTTTCTTACGGCCAGTTCATCGCGTCCGTCGCCCACGACATCATCCGTATGGCGGCCGACTCGGAAGGGCTCGAAAACTGGCTCAAGCGTCATTCCGGATCGATGTCCGTTCCCGGTAAAGCGACGCGGAATTACGCTCACAATTTGTTTGGGGACACGATGGACGCGGTCCTGTTCAATTCACTCCTGGTGCTGCAGGTCGAGACCGTCAATCGCCGCGGTCACACGCGCTAGTTCTCCAAGTCGACGAAGACTCCCGATCGATGGCGGAATTCTATTCCGCGGCGTCGCGATAACTGTCGATATCCGGACAAATGCAAACGAGATGACGGTCGCCATAGACGTTGTCGACGCGGCCGACGGGGGACCAGTATTTTGATTGCCGCAGGCTTTCCAACGGATAGGCCGCATCGTCGCGGGAATAGGGATGGCCCCAATCCGAGGCCGCGATGACGTCCGCCGTGTGCGGCGCATTGACCAGCGGATTGTCGTCGGCCGGCCATTCTCCGTCTTCGACTCGCTTGGCTTCCTCGGCGATGGCGATCATGGCGTCGCAGAAGCGGCCCAACTCCTCCTTGGTCTCCGATTCGGTGGGTTCGACCATCAGTGTTCCGGCCACAGGCCATGACATGGTCGGTGCATGGAAGCCGTAATCGATGAGCCGCTTGGCGATGTCATCGACGGTGATGCCGGCGTCGTCCTTGAGCGGCCGCGTGTCGATGATGCACTCATGGGCGACGAAGCCGCCGAGGCCGGTGTAGGGCACGTTGTAATGACCGGCGAGACGTTTGGCCACGTAGTTGGCGTTGAGAATGGCCACCGCCGTCGCCTGCGTGAGACCGGCGCCTCCCATCATCTGGATATAACACCAGGAGATCGGCAGGACACCGACGGAACCCCAGGGTGCCGCGGCGATGGCGCCGATGCCGGTTTCCGGACCCGCTTCAGGAACGACGGAGTGGTTCGGCAGGAACGGCGCCAGGTGTGCGCCGACGCCGATCGGCCCGACGCCGGGTCCGCCGCCGCCGTGCGGGATGGAGAAGGTCTTGTGCAGGTTGAGGTGCGACACATCACAACCGAACTTGCCCGGCTTGCAGACGCCGACCATGGCCTGCAGGTTGGCGCCGTCCATGTAGACCTGACCGCCGTGCTCGTGGATGATGTCGCAGATCTCGACGATCGCCAGTTCGAAGACGCCGTGTGTCGACGGGTAGGTGACCATCAGGGCCGAGAGGTTGTCCGAGTGCTCGGCAGCCTTGGCGCGAAGGTCGTCGACGTCGACGTTTCCGTCCTCATCACACTCGACGACAACGACACGCATCCCGGCCATGGCGGCGCTCGCGGGATTGGTGCCGTGCGCCGATGACGGGATCAGGCAAATGTCCCGGTGCCCTTCACCGCGAGATTCGTGGTATTTGCGAATGCACAGGAGACCCGCGTACTCACCCTGCGAGCCGGCGTTCGGCTGCAGGGAAACGGCGTCATAGCCGGTGATTTCGACCAGCATGTCTTCCAGCTGCTTGATCATCTTGAGCGTGCCGGCCGCCTGGTCGAGCGGTGCGAAAGGGTGCAGGTCGCAGAACGCGCTCCAGGTAATCGGGATCATCTCGGCGGCGGCGTTCAGCTTCATGGTGCAGGAGCCCAGCGGGATCATGGCGCGATTGAGCGCCAGGTCTTTTCCTTCGAGATAACGCAGATAGCGCATCATGCCGGTTTCGGAGTGATGGCTGTTGAAGACCTCGTGGGTGAGGAACGGGGACGAGCGTCTCAAACTGGTCGGGATCGCCTCGGCGACCTCGCTGTCGAGTTGACCGACATCCAACCCGTTGTTCTCCTCACCGGAGAATATCTGCCACAGCGCTTCGATGTCGCTTCGTTCGACTGTCTCGTCGAGCGCGACGCCGACACGGCCGCCGTCCATGGGGCGTAGGTTGTAGCCTGCGGCTTGGGCGCGTTTATGGGCGGTGTCCGCCGCGTCCGCCGAACCCATATCGATGACGATGGTGTCGAAATAGTTTTCCGTCACCACGTTGACCCCCAGGTTCGCCAGACCGGCAGCCAGGATCGCCGTCAGGCGATGGACGCGTTCGGCGATGGCGGCGATGCCCTTGGGGCCGTGATAAGTGGCGTAGAAACCGGCCAGATTGGCGAGCAGGACCTGCGCCGTGCAGATGTTCGATGTCGCCTTCTCCCGGCGGATGTGCTGTTCGCGGGTCTGCAGGGCGAGCCTGAGGGCCGGACGTTCCTGGGCGTCGACGGAGACACCGATCAGACGGCCCGGTACGGCGCGTTTGTATTTCTCGCGGACCGCCAGGTAGCCAGCGTGCGGACCGCCGTAACCCATGGGTACGCCGAAGCGCTGGGCGCTGCCGACGGCGGCGTCCGCGCCCCATTCGCCGGGCGGTGCCAACAGGGCCAGACTCAATAGATCGGCTGCGACAGTGACCAATGCGCCACCTTCATGGATCGTTTCGACAAGTTGCCGATAGTCGTGGACTGTGCCGTCGGTACCCGGGTATTGCAGCACAACGCCGAAAACGTCGGCGGCCTTGAGATCGCTGAACGGATCGCCGACGACGACCTCGAAACCGAGCGGTTCGGCTCGTGTTTCGATGATGGCGATCGTCTGGGGATGACAATCGGATGCGACGAAGACCGTGTCACTTTTCGATTTACCGACGCGGTGCATAAGCGTCATGGCCTCGGCCGCCGCCGTTCCTTCGTCGAGCATCGACGCGTTGGCCAGTTCCATGCCGGTCAGGTCGACGATCATCTGCTGGAAGTTGAGCAGGGCCTCCATGCGGCCCTGGGAGATCTCGGCCTGATACGGTGTGTAGGCCGTGTACCAACCCGGGTTCTCGAGCACGTTGCGTAGGATCACTGGCGGAATGTAGGTGCCGTGATAGCCCATTCCGATGAGGGACTTGAAAACGCGGTTTTCCGCCGCCAGAGCCTCGATCGCGCGCAATGCCTGCGCTTCCGACAGCGGCTCGGCATTGAGTGTTTCGTCGGAGCGGATGATGTCCGGAACGGCGCGGTCGATAAGGTCATCGAGTGAACTGGCGCCGACCCGCTCGAGCATAACGGCTACATCGTCGTCACTGGGACCGATGTGGCGGTCGGAAAACCCACCTTGTTTCTCGAGCTCGCTAAGCGGCGTGCCGGTCATCAACCGAGACCCGCGACATGGGCCTTGTAGGCCGCCTCATCCATCAGATTGTCGAGTTCACTCGGATCGGAGAGCTTGATCTTGAACATCCAGCCGTCGCCCATGGGATCGCTGTTCACCACACTCGGTTCGGCCTCCAGTGCATCGTTGCCTTCCGTGACCTCGCCGCTGACCGGCGCATAGATCTCACTCGCCGCCTTCACGGATTCGACGACTCCGCACTCGTCGCCGGCGGCGACTTCGGAGCCGGCGTCCGGGGTTTCGACGAACACGATGTCCCCCAACTGCTCCTGGGCGTAATCGGTGATCCCGACCGTCGCGATGTCGCCGGATACGCTGACCCATTCATGGTCTTCCGAATATTTGGTCGTCATTGTTTTCCCCTTGACGTTACTTTACATACCGATGCGGCACGAAAGGCATTTTGGCGACCCGTGCCGCCATCGCCTTGCCGCGAACCACCAGATTGACCGTCGTGTCGACGGTCGCGAATTCCTTCTTGACGTAACCCATGGCGACGGGACCTCCGGCGCTGGGGCCGAAGCCGCCGCTCGTGATCTCGCCGATGGTCTCGCCCTCTGGGCTCTGAATTTCCGTGTGCGCGCGCGCCGGTGCACGGCCTTCCGGCAGGATTCCGACGCGTTTGCGGGTCGCACCGTCGGCCAGTTGGCCGAGGATCACTTCAGCACCCTTGAAACCGCCTTCTTCGCGGCGGCGTTTGTCGATGACCCAGTTCAGTGCGGCTTCGACCGGCGTCGTCGTCTCGTCGATATCGCTGCCGTATAGGCAGAGACCCGCTTCCAATCGCAACGAATCACGGGCGCCAAGTCCGGCGGCGGTTACCTCGTCTTCGCCGAGCAGAAGCCGAACGATGCCCTCGACGGATTCGGCGGGGATCGAAATCTCGTAACCGTCCTCGCCCGTATAACCCGAGCGGGTGACGAAACAGGGGACATCGTTGATATGCAGCTCACTGGCGGTCATGAAGGTCATGTGGCGTGCGGCCGGCACGAACCGGGCCAGAACGTCGACCGCCATCGGTCCCTGGAGTGCGATCAGGGCGCGGTCGTCCAGCTCCTCGAGCTCGGTCCGATCGCCGATCTCGGCGCGGATGTGGGCGAAATCGGCTTCCTTGCAGGCGGCGTTGACGACCAGATACAGGTGATCGCCCATTTGCGTCACCATCAAATCGTCGAGGATGCCGCCTGTATCGTTGGTTAGGAGCGTATAGCGGGTACGGCCGGCTTCCAGTTTCTGGATATCACCGGGCACCAGCGTTTCCAGCGCCGCCGCCGCTTCGATGCCTTTGAGGCGGGCCTGACCCATGTGTGACACGTCGAAAATGGCCGCAGCCCGGCGCGTGTGCTCGTGTTCCTTGAGAACACCGAGGCCGTAGTTTACCGGCATGTCGTAGCCGGCGAAGGGTACCATTTTGGCACCCAGCTCGCGATGCAGAGCATCGAGCGGCGTCGTTCTGATATCCGTATCGGTCGGTGCTGTTTCGCTCATGAGACCCCCTGGCTACAGATGCGAGTCGCCCTCCCGACCGACTATACCAAACCCTCGGCCGTCGGGCGCCTCCTCTGTCTCGGAACCTGAAAGATTCACCGCCTCGTTCGCCCCAATACGTCCGAGGGGCCCGCGGCTTACATCTTCGGTGGGATCACGATTCTTGCCTGCGATCCGCTTTCCAGAGTCTCATCCCTTTGCGGTCCGGGTGCCTGAGAGTTTCCGGGGCGGTTGCTCCTTCGGCGCCGGCGCCTTTCCGTATTCGGTTGGCCGCCGGTCTCTCCCGCAAAGGTCGACTGAGTTTTGTTCAATCGTCGGACGGCAATATCCCATGACTCCCGATGGCGGTCAACCGGATGGCAACGCCGTCGTCAGCGCCGGGACCGTGCGCGCCTTTCATGATTGAACCGGAGCTGTTCCTTGCTCACCTCGAACGCGCCGATGATGAAAAAATCCTTGGTCGTGCGATCCGGGTTGACGGCAAACTCCAACGTTAACGGGTTGCTCTTGAAGGCGAATGCGTTGCGGTTTCCCTCGAAGGAGACGGCGATATCGAATTTCTCGCGGTAGAGGATTCGCCGCTTGGCGTCGGCAACGGCAACGATGTAGGGGAATACGGCGCGTCGGTCGCGGTTGGCAGCGCCACGGGCGACAGAGAATTCGATTTCAATGGTCACGTCAACGGTGCCATCCCGCGTGTCGCGGTCGACATGGGTAACGCATGTCAGGTTCATGTTCTCCATGCGGCCTTCATACTCGACATCCGTCAAGTCTTGGCCGCCAGCTCGGAATTTCACCAGTTTCGCAGCGTCGGCAAGGATTCGATAGTCCGGACAGGGCATGATGACCGGCGGTTGGCCGAACCGGTCGGTGACGTTGGACACCGTGTCGCAAGCGGAAAGGCCGGTGACGACGAAAGCGAGTGCGGCTGCGCGCTTCCAGCCCTGTCGCCACGACTTAATCACGGCGGAAACAATCGGTCGTGTGTCGGGAATTGATTGTGTCCACCTGGTTTTTCCTTTGCGTTCCATGGCCTCCGTCGATGCCGAACTCTAGGACAAGCGCAGAACAGCGGCAAGGCCGAGGCGCTGGGGTCCTCAACGGCGTTCGGCGAAGAAAAACTCAGCGACCCGCTCGCGGTCGTCTTCGTTGATGATGCCGCGCAGCACGTGACGGAATCCCTCGACCGCTTCGGCGCCGGCCTCGCGATAGGCACGGGCTATACGCCGGCTTTGGCGCTCGGTCAGCAGGGCCTCGAGATTGCGTCCCTTGTCGGTCAGATTGAGCAGCCGCCGCCGCCGGTCCTCGTCGTCCGTCGATTGATCGACGAAACCTTCTTCGATCAGTTGTCCAAGGACCCGGGACAGGCTCTGCTTGGTGATTTTGAGGATGGCCAGTAACTGACTCACGGTGATATCCGGATTGCGGCCGACGAAGTAGATAACCCGGTGGTGGGCCCGGCCGAAACCGTAATCCTCGAGAAGCGCATCCGCTTCGCCGGTGAAGTCGCGGTAGGCGAAGAATAAGAGCTCGATAGCTTGGCGCAGTTCCTCGTCACGCAGGAACAGGGGATTAGCGCGTTGTTTTGGTCTGGGGCCCTGATCGGACATCTTGGCTGGCATCTCTTCTGTCGTTTGCCGCGGCCCGGCGGTTGTCCGGGTTGGCATGCGAATAACACATGCGGCCCCGTACATCAGTCGAAAAATTATGTCAGTGTTGTTGACATATTTTTTTTCTGATGGTAAAAGGCGCAATAACATTCACTGTCCGAGTCCCAGGAAGAAAGATTATTTCAATGGCTGGTCCTAGTTTTGACGATCGTGACGGCGTGATCTGGTACAACGGCGAGATGGTGCCGTGGCGCGACGCTAATCTGCACATCCTGTCGCACGGCCTGCATTACGCATCCTCGGTGTTCGAAGGAGAACGGGCCTACAACGGACGCATCTTCAAGCTCCGCGAACACACCGAACGTCTGTTTTATTCGGCGCGCACCCTCGGTTTCGAGATTCCATATACGCTCGATGAGATCGATGAGGCCTGCAAAGCGACGCTTACCGAGAACGATATCGTCGACGGTTATATCCGCCCGGTCGCGTGGCGCGGCAGCGAAATGATGGGCGTCTCGGCGCAGGAAACGCGGATCAACGTCGCCATCGCTTCATGGCCCTGGCCGTCATACTTCTCACCGGAAGCGCGGATGAAGGGCATCAAGCTTCGGACCACCAAGTGGCGTCGGCCGGCGCCCGACACCGAACCGGTGCATGCTAAAGCGGCCGGCCTCTATATGATCTGCACCCTTTCCAAACATGAGGCCGAGGATAAGGGTTTCGACGATGCCCTGATGCTCGATTACCGCGGACAGATCGCGGAAGCCACCGGCGCCAACATCTTCATGGTCATGGGTGACGGTAAACTGCATACACCGATCCCGGACTGTTTTCTCGATGGCATCACGCGCCGGACCGTCATCGATTTGGCCGAGAAACGCGGTATCGAGATCATTGAGCGGGCTATTGTTCCCGATGAACTCGACAATGCCACCGAGATCTTCCTCACCGGTACGGCAGCCGAGGTGACGCCGGTCGGCCAGATCGACGAACGAACCTTCTCCGTCGGTGACATCTCACGCTGGATGATGGAAGACTACGACCGGCTGGTTCGTGGCGAAGGGGAAAGCGCCGCCAGCGCCGCCTGACACCATTTCGTAATCCGGATTGCGGGGAGCGGGCGCCGGGTGACCGGTCGCCCGTTTTTCGATTTTGTGTGCGGTCAGACGGCCGCTGCTTTCACGCCCCTTCTTTGTTCCCGTAACGGAAAGCGTGGTCACGAAAAGCACCTGCCAACTGATCGCGCTTGCGTGGTCCGGTGAGAATGCGCTGCCGCTGGCCGTCGCCGTCGAGGAGCAATAGCGTGACATGGCCGACGCCGTGCCGGTCGGCCAGTTCCCGTCCCTTAGCCGTTCGGATGTTGGCGACCAGGAACTGCAACTTGGCCTCGCCGACCTCGCAGACGGCATCGCGGACCTCTCTTTGAAGGGCCACGCAAGTCGGACATTGCGGGTCGTGAATCTGCACCACCGTCGGCATTCCGTTGCCGATGCGAGAGAGATCGTGCTCGCGCATGGTCGTCTGTACATCGCGGACGCCGAACCAACCACCGCCGCCGATAACCACTGCCGCGATCCCGCCGTTCCGGAGCTTTCTCAGGAAGGCTCGGCGCTGCCGCGAGGTCTCGCCGACGACCGTTTGCGGTTCCGGTGAGGGAGTGGGTTTTCGTTGACGTTGTGGTTTGCGCTTATGGCGTTTCATTTTCCGAGCCTCCCGTAGTCGTCGGTTGTATTTCCATCGAGCGACAAATAATGGACAGGTGCGGCACCCACGTCTGTCAACAATTGGTCACGTTGGCGTGAGGAGAAGGTACGGCCCATTTCGACGCCGTTGAGTCTCGATGTGCGCCGCGGTCTTGGCAGGCCCCCCGTCGGCGAGCCGCCTTAAGGCATTTAATCGATGCTCTTCAAGTCGCGAGCTTCGAGGATCTTCCACATAACGATGGGAACGTCAGCGATGACGCTGGCAGGGATTTCGTAAATGCGACTGGGTTTCGCCGTCCGATAACCGAAAGAACCATTACTACCGGGTAGAATCCGCTCCTCGGCAAAGAAATTCCGGCAATCGATTGTGCCGGCGACCACGTTGCCGCGCAGGCGTTCGACCTCGCCGGTATCGACGACGAATAGCGCGCCGTCGGGCAGATTGTCGAGTGGTTCACCGGCGCCGAACTCGTGCAGCACCATGGCATCGGAGATCTCGTTCAACACCGGAGGCGACACGGTTTCACCGAACAACCAGGTTTGCTCCAGGATTTCGCGGTTTTTCGCCCTTCGGTCGATCAAATCGCCGAGGTCGTTTCTGACGATCAGTTCTTCATAGGCGCGCGCCTTGATGCGCAGCGCCCGGACGAAATTGACGGTCCGGTAGGCGGACTTGGACGGCAGGCGGTGAATCCCCGTGTACTCACCGATCAAGCCGCCGGCCGAGATGACATTGTAGACATCATCCTCGGAGCGGATTTTTTCGACGGTCCCGGTGACGACCAGATAGACATCTTCCGGGACTTCGCCCTTGTGCAGAATGATTTCGCCCGGTGCGAATTCGACGATCGGATTGTTGAGGAGCGAACGCAGGTAATGGCGGTCCAAGTCCTGGAAATAGCTGCGTAGGAACTCGAAGGCGAACCGCCGGAGATTGCCCGAGGTATCGGGAACCAGGGAATCAGCGATCCCGAAAGGCGCGCTGGAACCGATCTCTTTCTGGAAGTTGGTGAGTGGTTCGGATCGATGGGCCAACACGATCTTGTCGGATTGATCGCCCTTGAAGTCCTCGGCTTCGCCATGGATCATGCCGCCGCCGATGTCGATTTTCTTCAAATCGACCTGCGTCAGGTAATTCTCCCAGGTGATATCGAAGTCCGTCTGCGACATCCCCGGCGCGCTGTCGTCGTCGGTGACCATGCCCGTCATCACCTGGCGCGACGTGATGTCAGCGAGATGCGCGTAGGTGAGGTAACGACTCTCCCAGAAGGCGCGGAAAATGAAGGCACTGGTTTCGACCGGATGCGGAGACAGGAAGGGGCGAACCTCAAGGCCGCCGATGTCGTTCCAAATGTCGAATTCCAGATCCCTGACGTCGAAGTACTTGTGAATTTCCTTTTCGTCCATCGAGAGCAGCGCCGCCAGCTTCTTGAAGACGGATACCCGGACCAGGGGTGTCGCGTAGTATTTGATGCGCCGGTCCGTGCGCAGCAGACTGGTGATGCCGGCGAAGTGGTCGTCGTGGCAATGGGTATGGAAGATCCCTTCGATTTCATTGATTCCGATGCCGAGCGCTGTGAGGCTGTAGGCGATGTTCGGTCCGGCATCGATCAGATAGATTTTGCCCTGATAGATCAGGACACTGCCCATGCACGGCCGGTTGATGTCCCAACCGTCGCCCTGACCGGAATGAATGATCGAGAAATAGTCTCGGGATACGCTTTGGAATCCTAGGGGGTAGGCGGATCGGTCGTTTCTGCCGCGCTTGACGGTGAGATCAATGGTCTCGGTCTCGCCGCCGTAGGCAATCTCGAAAACGTTGGTGCGGATGCGACGGACGGTGACGCCGTCGCGAATCTCCACTGGCCCGTCTTCGATGACCCGGTGGTCGAGTAGTTCTTCGGTCGGCAGAAAACGACCGAAGGCGAATTTCAACTTCATCCGCATGATCGTTTCGGCGCGTTCGGGCGTTTCACCGGCGGCGATAATCTCGTCAATCGACGTCAGGCCGTAGTTGCCGCGGTAGATGTATTCCATCTGTGCATCGATCTGGTCCTTGGCACCGATGAGCATCGGTTTCACCCCGGTGTTGTTGGGGTGACCGGGTACCAGCATGCCTTGTTTGTAGAGCATCTGAAGGACCGGGAATTCGGCCAGATTACAGAATTTGCCGTTTTGCAGAGCGACGTCGGAAAGCAGTACGGCATTGGGGCCGGTCTCGAAAGTGACGCCGTCTTTTTCGGTAGGAACGATCAGACGCAGGCGCATCAGGTGTTTTGTCGCGTCTTCCGGACAGCCGCACAGGATGTAGAGACCAGCTTCGGGAATCTCCACCCAGTAGACCCCGCGGATCACTTCCATCCGTTTGATTTTCCGCATATGGGCGGGCTCCCTTAAATTCAGCGCCCCGGTTTCATCGTCCCGGAGCGCGCTCGTATCTTCTGTGCGGACTGGGCTCCCGTCGGCTTCTTCAACTTCGATGAGGCGCCCGGCACCTTCGCTAATCTTCAACAAGTCATCACCATAAGCCAAAACGTTGAAAGAGGCGCCCCTTTTGATAACAAAAATGTTCCGCCACCCCAATCGGTGGCTCCGAGGCTTATCGCCATCTGGCGTCCGTTTTTTTCTGTGTGGCTAAAGTCTTACAGAAACCTGACAAATCCCTGACAGGGTGTAAGCGTTCTAAATATCGGGATAAGGCAACCGTTGCCCATCGCGGTCAAATCGGACGACTAAGATGCCGTCCGCTGATCATTCATCTTCCGTTCCGCCTCGTCCTCGAGGCCAGCGCCGACGATCCAATCGCGGTACTGGAAATCCTCGGAGCGGACGTGCTGGAATAACCAGGATTTTAGCCATTCCCGCGCGGCTTCGTCGGGATGGAAGGCAAAGTCGGCGAGCATATCGTCCCAGATTTCATCCAACTGGTCGAGAAGCTTGACGTGGGATTTCTTGTGTTCAGCCGTATCCACGTAGCCGAGCGCTTCCAGCATTTCCTCCTCAACAGCAAGATGCCGGTAAATTCGATGCTCCATGCGACGGAAGGCATCGTGGATGACGCCAGCCTTTGAATCCGATTCGATGGCAGCGATGAACCGGTTAATGTGCTCGAGGATGTCCTTGTGGTCGCTGTCGACCGTCGGGATACCGACGAGGATGGAATCGTCCCAAGGAATCATCGCGTGTCTTCCGGTCTGCCGTTGGATTCTGGCGTCAGTTTAACGTCGTCGGGGTCGAATTCAATCGGTGCGTTGGCGTCAGCCGATATCAATGTGTCGACGATTATTTGGGCGGCAACGTATCGACAAACGAGCGGGCGAGTGCGACCCAATCGCGCAGAGACCCGGCGTCACAAAGCGCTTCCGGCACGAAAATGATGCCGCCCATACGTCGACCGCCGGGCGCAAAGGGCCGGGCCCCGGGACGCGACAGGGCCTCGGCTTCGTTTTCCTTACCCACCCGGAACATGTACAAGCCCTCGCCCGTCTTTTCCCGGTGAGCACCGCTAACCATGTTGCCGTCGATCAGAAAGCAAACTCCACCCATCATCCGTTTGGCTGTCAGATTCGCTGCCTCGCCGATGGCATTGCGCATCCTGTCGGCGAGTTTGTCGTCGTATACCATGATGCCTCCGCTGGTGCGTGGTTGGACACTGACCTTTATATGGTAAACGATTTGGTTTACTAATTCGCCCGTGGTATAAAATCAACCAAATAGTCGACTTTAGTCATTCCACGGATTTCAGATGCAAAATCTCGATGCAACTTTCAGCGCGCTCGGCGACGTCACGCGCCGCGCCATCCTCGAACAACTGAAACAAGGAGAGGCACGGCTTTCCGATTTGGCGGAACCGTTTCCCATGTCGCAGACTGCCGTCTCGAAACACGTCCGTATTCTCCGTGACGCTGGACTACTGACCGTGGAAAAGCGCGGCCGCACCCGTTATTGCCGTCTCACCGCCGGCACCATGAAGGAGGCCTCGGACTGGCTGCAGGATTACCGTGCGTTCTGGACGCAGCGTTTCGACAATCTGGCACGCCACCTCGCCGAGGACGGTCCCTAACGTTCGATTTCGTCAAGGCGGAACCTGGCTTCGATTGGCGCCTCATCCACTGTGGCGCTCCACGCCTTCGCCGCTGATCGGGGCGGTGCATCGGGATATGAACACCTTGGCCGTTCCCTGCATTGCACCGAATACGAAAAACGTTGTCGAACTTGATCGCGAATTCATGATACCCATGTAAAGTTGGCTCTGTTCGATTGAGGAACTGAGCCGCTACGGGATCAGAATCAATGAATAACAACAAACGCTACGACCCGTTCAGATGGCAACCCGTTGACGTTGGGAATATAGAGTCGCCGATTATGCTTGCCGTCCTCAACGGTTGGAACAGACACGCAGGAGATCGCGCGGTGCCGACATGGAGCGGTACCGAGATCGAAAATCTGCCTGCGGAGGTTGTCCCATACGCCAACGTAATCGACGTGGGGGACGGAAAACCGCCCTTTCCTTACCGTTTTTTTGGATCCGGTCTGGCACGGCTGCACACCTTCGAGTTGACGAATAAGACGACGAACGCGATCGACCCGGAAGGTTTCCGCAATCTATGCGTAGATCAGCATTTGATGGTCATCGAAGGTCGCCGGCCGATGGCTTTTCTCAACGAAATCCCAACCCAGACTGAGGGTCTCTACCGAACCCACGTGATCCTGCGACTGCCCTATTGCGATATTGGCGAGCGGGTGACCAACGTACTGACCGTCGAGGAGAGCGAAAGGCCGCCGGACCAGACTTGGAAACAGTCCTGGGATGAACATGTCGGGCGTATGTAGCGACCGTTTGATTCCTGCCGTCGGGATCGGCTGATCGGCCCTGCCATTCCGCCGGCCCAAGTTAACTCATTGATTCCAAGGCGGCTCGAATGTCCGGTTCGCGCCCTTTCGCATAGTCGGTTATCGTGGAATCCAGTTTTAGGATGTGACCCACCCACCAATCCCTGAGGAATGTTCTCAGTTCGTGAAAATCTTCCGGATCGCGGTTCTTGCGCCAGGTTTCGGACAGTGCCAGAACGCGTTCGGTCAACAGTTGATGCGCGCCGCGGTGTTTTTCCGTTTCCGGGTAGCCGCAGGTTTCCATGATCGCCTCCTCGCGTTTGAAGTGGGCTCGCGTGTACTCGATCAGGTCGCCGATGATGTCATCCAGTTCCCGTTCGTCCGGATAATGATGGGTGACGCGGTTGAAGAGCGAAAAGATGACTTGGTGGTCGCGGTCGATGGCATCGATGGCGACGCGCAGGTCTTCGGTCCAAATCAGAACTTCAGTTTGAGGCCAAGGGCAATTCAATCCAGAATGTGCTGCCAACGCCGACCTCGCTGTCGAAGCCGATGCGCCCGGCCAGCTTTTCGACCAGCAGTTTGGTCACCGTAAGGCCAATTCCCGTTCCCTCACTAGCCTTCATCGGGTCGGCGCCGACCCGGTGGAACATTTGGAAGACGCTGCCAACATCCTCTTCGGCGATGCCGACTCCCGTATCGGTAACGGAAATCCGGACGAATCCGTTATCCTTGACCTCGCCGCTAACCGTCACCGAACCGCCCGTTTCGTTGTACTTGACGGCATTCGACAGCAGATTGAGAAGGACCTGACGGAAACGCAGGCAGTCGGTGCGGAGAAACACGGCCGGTCCGTGACAGAGCCTGTCAATGATTTGAATACCACGCGACTCGCCGATCGGAACGCTCAACGCGATGCAGTCGGCGACGATTTCGCAGGCATTGACGTTTTCCGGTGACAGGACCAGTTGATCGGCTTCGATCTTGGCAAGATCGAGGATTTCGTCGACCAGTTCTAAAAGATGCTGTCCACCGTCGAGAATGCCGTCGAGATACTCGTTCTGCAAAGTCGTCAGGGGATTTTGACGGTCAAGCTGTAGAATCTGGGCGAAGCCAAGAACCGCGTTGAGCGGTGTCCGGAGTTCATGGCTCATGCTGGCCAGGAAATCCGACTTCGCCTGATTGGCCGTTTCCGCTTCCTCCTTGGCCTCGATCAACTGGAGTTCGACAGTTTTGCGGTCCGAAATGTCGACGATGGCGCTACGCATGCCGATGGGCTTACCTCCCTCCAGGATGGGGGCCGAATAGACGAGCGCCGGGAATTGGCTTCCGTCGCGACGCTGCAGGACATACTCCGTTCCGGAAGACCGCTCCTCGCCTCTCTCCAGTACCTTGGCGGTGTTTGCCCGGGCCCTCTCCCGTTCGTGGGGTGCGGCCATTTCCTGAAGGGGCGGGTAGTCTCCGAGGTCGTCGAAGGGATAGCCGAAGGTCTCCGCTGCCCTCCGGTTGACATAAGTGATATCCCCCGACACGTCGGTTTCGCATATTGATAATGGCAGCATGTCGGTTAGCGAACGGAACCGGTGTTCGCTCGCCGCCAACTCGCCCGTCCGGTGGTTGACCAACCGTTCGAGGTGTTCTTCGCTGGCCCGGATCGTCTCTTCGGCCCCGACTTGCGCCGTAATGTCCTCATAGGTGGTAACGAACCCGCCGTCCTCGAGCGGGGTGCCGACGATCTCCAGCACGGTGCCGTCAGGACGGGAGCGACGGAACCTATGGGGTTCGGATTTGCGGGCCAGTTCGATGCGCTCGCGCACCAGGTCCTCGATATCGCCGTCCCCGTATTCGCCTCGTACCGCGTTGTATCGGAAAAACTCGGAAAGATGGGTGCCCGGAATGGCCAGTTCGTCGGGGAAGTCCAGGAGTTCCTTGTAGCGCCGATTGAGAACCATGACATTGAGGTTCTCGTCGAAAAGCGTAATGCCCTGGCTCATGTTCTCGAGCGTGATCTCGAGCAGCGCGTGTTCCTCCGTCAGCCGGTCTTGCGTGTCCCTCAATTGAGCGGTTCGCTGCGCAACACGGACGCCGAGCCTGTCGCGGGAAGTGACGAGATCCCGTTCCGTTTTTCTACGCTCGGTAATGTCTGTGTAAGTGGTGATGAAGCCACCGGACGGGAGGGGGTTGCCGACGATTTCGAGGACGGTTCCGTCGGGCCGGACCCGTTCCATTCGATGGGGCTCGAACTTGCGTGCCAGAGCGACCCGTTCGCGGACCTGTTCCTCGATGTCTCCGGTTCCGTATTCGCCTCTCTCCGCATTGTATCGAAAGACGTCGGCAAGGTTTTTGCCGACCCTGAACATCTCGTCGGGGAGATCGAGCAAACCCTGAACCGCCGTATTCCAGGCAACCAAATCAAGGTTTTCATCGAAGATGGTGACCCCTTGCGGCAGCTGATCGAGGGCCTCGGCAATAGGGCTATGCCCGATATCCTCTCGACCTCGGCGTTTCGAATCCGGCGGCTTTCTCGACACTGTGCGAGCCCTCCAGGGTCCGGCGCAATGATATCAGAATCCAAAATGCCATATAAGTTCACGGCAATTCGGTTGTATTTCTGAACGCGTTTCGACCCTTTGGAGATGAGATTCCGCCGGCAGGCTCGCGACGGAAGCCGTCGCCATCACATGAACCCGCCCGGGCGGTCGAGGGCATGTTTCTCCAGGCCGGCGACGATATAATCGAAAGCCTCATCGACGGAGTCGGTCTCAAGGAAGAGGTCGAGATCGCCGGCCGAAATCGTGCCGTGGCGGACCAGTGCCTCAAGGTTCAGGACATCGCCCCAGAAATCCTTGCCGAAAAGCACGATGGGGATTTTTTTTCGGGTCTTTTGGGTTTGGATCAGGGTCAAGACCTCGAAGAACTCGTCCAGCGTCCCGAACCCGCCGGGAAAGACGACGATGGCCTTGGCGAGGTAGACGAACCAGAACTTGCGCATGAAGAAATAGTGGAACTCGAAATCGAGTTCGCGGGTGATGAATGGGTTGTCGTTTTGCTCCATGGGCAGCGAAACGTTGAAACCGATGTTGATGCCGCCGGACTCCGATGCACCCCGGTTGGCCGCTTCCATGATCCCGGGGCCGCCGCCGGTGCAGACCAAGAATCGCCGTTTGGTGCCTTCCAGGCCTTTCGGCCACTCGGTCAGCCGCCCGGCCAGCGTACGCGCCTCCTCGTAGTAGCGCGACAAAGTCAGGTCGCGTTCGGCCCGCGTTACGTCGCCACCATGGTTGCGGGCCGCCTCGAGGCGCTTGTTAGCCTCGTCGCGCGGCAACGCGCGGGCTGAACCGAAAAAGACGATGGTGTCACTGACTTTGTATTTATCGAAGCGCGCTTCCGGTTCCACGTATTCGGCGAGGATGCGCAGTTCCCGGGCCTCGGGACTGTTGATGAAAGCCTGGTTGCGATAGGCCTTGGTCGGACCGCTGCGGTCGTCATCCATGGTTCGGGCGCCTCCGATAGCGCGCCATCGGAAAAAGACTACAGGCCCTCGATGGTCGCCGCCAGTTTGTAAAGATCCTCGATGACCACGGTGCCAGGAGGAAACGGGTTTTCCCGGCCGGGGCCGACGCGCCCGATGAAATAGAGACCGGTGTCCGCGGCCGCCCGGTGGTCCGTCGGGGCGTCGCCAATGAACACGCATTCGTCCGGGCCGAAACCCCGTTCCGCCAGAACTTCACGGACGATAGCATCTTTCAGCTTCGGAGATCCGAAAACGCCGTCGAAATAATCCTTCAGGCCGCGGGCTCGAACGATGGGTCGGAGCTCGTCCTCCGGAGTCCCCGAAACCACGTACATGGCCAGGCCGTTCTTGTGGGTCTCGAGGAATTCCCTTGATCCCGGGATTGGGTTACTGGCGATGACGCGGTCGACGACATCGGCGCTGTACTGCCTGCAAAGCGCCGCCAGCTCTTCGTCTGTCAACGAAATTCCGAGGAAGCGTTGATGGCAATCGGCGATCTTGATGACACGCGAGATGCCCGCTCGTTCCTGGAGGTAGGGTCCGATGCGCTGCCACGCCTTTTCGCCGTAGGGCGCGTAAAGGCGATGGAAGGCATCGGTCTTAATGTCTTCCGATTCGGCGAGGACGCCGTCGAAATCGAAGAAGATTGCCTTGGGACGAATAACCGTTACTCCGCCGCGTCCTTGCCTTTCTCGGCTGCATGTCCCCAGCGTTCGGCGGCCACATCGTCGCTTTCCCGCGCGTCGACCCAGCTCCCTCCTTGCGGGCCGTCCTCGCGTTTCCAGAATGGCGCTTTCGTCTTCAACCAATCGATCAGGAAGTGGCAGGCCTCGAAGGCGGCCTCGCGATGAGCTGAAGCGGCGGCGACAAGGACAATGCGGTCACCGGGCTCCAGGCGGCCGTAACGGTGGATGACGAGGGTGGCGTCTAGGGACCAGCGCTGTTGCGCTTCAGCTTCGATCTCGGCGAGCGCCTTTTCGGTCATGCCCGGGTAATGCTCGAGAGTCATCGCCGAGACCGCTTCGTCGCCCGCCATGTCGCGGACAAGCCCGACAAACGAACACAATCCGCCGATGCCGGTCTTCTCCGCGGTCAGGGCGTCAAGTTCCCGGCCGACGTCGAAATCGTCTTCCTGGACGCGGATCATTCGGATCTCCTCGGTTCAGCCGCCTGTAACGGGCGGAAAGAAAGCAACCTCGTCGCCCTTCGTGACGGCGTGATCGAGTGTAACATATTCCTGGTTGACGGCGACGCGAACGACCTTCTCATCGGCGAACGCAGCCTCGTAGTTGGCGCCCCGGTCCCGCAGCCATCTGACCAAGTCACCGACAGTCGAAACCTCGGCGGGCGGCGACAGGTCTTCCTGGCTGAGTCCGGTCTTTTCCCGGATCCAGGCGAAATAGAGGATTTTCATCAAGCAACCTCGTTAAACGGAAGGAATCGAACCGTATCGCCCACGGCACAACCGCTCGATTGCTCGTCGAACTCGACGAGACCGTCGGCCTCGACCATCGACGTCAGGATGCCTGAGCCACCGGCCTTGTTCTTGTGAACCACGGGCCGGCCGTCGGGCTGAATCGCCAGGCCAGCGCGTACCCACTCGAGGCGGCCGGACTTCTTCTTGTGGTCGAAACCCGACTCGACGGAATAACGCGGGGCATCGACGTTTGATGCTCCCGATAGCTTGAGGATCATCGGTCGCGCGATGACCATGAAGGTGACCATGGCGGCGACAGGGTTGCCGGGCAGACCGATGAAGGGCGTCGCACCGACCTGACCCAAGGCGACGGGGCGGCCCGGCTTGATGGCGAAACGCCAGAAGTGGAGCGTGCCTTGGCTTTCGACGGCGGCCTTCACGTGATCCTCCTCACCGGCCGAGACACCGCCGGAGGTCACCAGGAGATCGTGCGAACCGGCGGCTTCGCCGAGCGTACGGGCGATCGTCGCCTCGTCATCGGGCAGGATGCCGAGATCGGTGATCTCGCAGCCAAGACCGGCGAGCAGGCTCATCACGGAAAAACGGTTGGAATCGAATATGCAGCCCTCGGGCGCCTCGCCTGAGGGGTCGCGGACCTCGTCGCCGGTCGAGAAGATGGCTGCCTTGAGCCGCCGGTGAACGGTCAACTCGGCGCGGCCGACAGAGGCGGCAACGCCGACCTCCTGGGGCCTGAGCCGCACCCCCCGGGCCAGAATGGTGGCGCCTTCCTCAATGTCTTCACCCCTGAGACGGCGGTTGGCCCCGCGTTTCAGGCCCGGCGGCAACAGGATGGAATCACCGTCGACCGTGCAGGCCTCTTCCATGAAAACGGTATCGGGACCGCCTTCGGCGCCACCGGGCATGGGCGCGCCGGTGAAGATCCTAAGCGCCTCGCCCCGGACCGCGTCGCGCAGCAACGGATGGCCGGCGGCGATGCGCCCGGTCACCGGCAGGCGGGCCTCGGCCTCGGGGTCGAGGTCGTCGAAGTAAACGGCATAACCATCGACGGCGGAGTTATCGTGCGGCGGCACGTCGCGGGGCGCTGCGATGTCCTCGGCCAGAAAACGGCCGGCCGCTTCGGTAATCGCAACGCTCTCGGTTTCGACCGCCGGCTCCAAGCGAGCTTTCAATTCGGCCAAGGCGTCACCCAGCGACAGAAGCTCACCACCGAAGGCGAAGCAATCATCCTTGAGTTGCGTCACGGCGCGCCCTCGTTTCCCGTCGTTCGCGTGAGACCGCAGAATTCCTCGATAAAGTCTGCGATCGCCGGTACATCGTTAAGATCGAGCACGGGAAGACCATTGACGTCGACGTCTTCGTCGGTCGCCACGGCAACGATACTGTCGTCGCCGCCGGCCAAGTTGGGCTTGCCGACGGAAGGCCGGTACACCTCCAGTTTGGCATGCGGGTAACTCTTGAAACCTTCGATGAGTACGAGGTCGACGGGATCCATGCGCTGGATCAACTCATCGATCTCCGGTTCGATTTCGTCACGGTTTTCCGTGAGTAGGGCCCAGCGGCTGCTCGACGTAATCAGGACCTGGGTAGCTCCGGCGACGCGGTGCTCGTGGGAGTCCTTCCCCGGACGGTCGATATCGAACCGGTGATGCGTGTGCTTCATCGTCGAGACCGTGTAACCGCGACCGATGAGTTCGGGCAGGATTTTGGTCAGGAGCGTCGTTTTCCCGCTGCCGCTCCAGCCGACCAATCCGAAGGTCATCATCCGGCTGTCTTCTCCTGACAATTTCGGGCTCATCATATTGGCCGATAGAGGCGTTTTTTCAACCGCCGTCGACCGTCGGTTCCGAAGTTTGCTTTTTCGGTGTTTTCGGCGCCGGCGCCTCATCGGTCTCGCGAATGTGTTGGATACCGTGAACCAGGTAGTCGTAGCCCGTGATCAGGGTCAGAACCGCGGCGCCCCAAAGTCCGTAGATGCCGATTTCTGTAGTCGACAGCGGTCCGAAGTCCGGGCCGTTGGGGCCGACCAGAAGGAAGCCCAGGGCCAGCATCTGGATCGTCGTTTTCCACTTGGCGAGGCTGCTCACCGGGACGCCGACCCTTACCTCGGCGAGAAACTCGCGAAGGCCCGAGACCAGGATTTCCCGGCACAGGATAACGGCCGCAGGCAGCACGGTGAGACCATGGAAGCGGTCGATGCCGACAAGGACCAGGAGCACGGCAGCGACGAGGAGCTTATCAGCGATCGGGTCGAGGAACCGTCCGAAGGCGGATTGTTGGTGCCATGCACGGGCCAAGTACCCGTCGAAGAAATCTGTGATGCAGGCGTAAGTATAGGCGGAAAAGGCCAGCCAGCTGCCGGCCGGATCAGGAACGAACAGCAGCAGTGCGACGAGCACGGGGATCGCCAGAACACGCGAGACGGTCAGGATATTGGGCAGAGTGCTCAGCATGCGCTATCTCGGTCGGTACGGGGCCTCACGTTGCGGCCTTCCTGGGGAAGGGAACGCGTCCCGGTTTTAACTCACTATCCCTCCGGATGAAACCAATCATAAATCTTGTCGGCCAATCCGCGGCTGATGCCGTCGACGGCCAGAAGGTCGGCTCGGCCCGCTTGGGCGACGGCCTGAGGGCTGCCGAAGTGATGGAGTAGCGCGCGCTTGCGTCCGGCCCCGACGCCCGGAATGTCGTCGAGGATGGAGCGTTTGATGGCGCCAGAACGTTTCTGGCGATGGCTGCCGATGGCGAAGCGGTGGGCCTCGTCTCGCAGGCGCTGAATGAAATACAGGACCGGGTCGCGCGCCGCCGGCTCCAGCGGCCGTTCACGTTCCGGCAGGAAGATCTTCTCGCGTCCGGCGTTGCGCTCGGCCCCCTTGGCGACGGCGGCGATCGTCAAATCATCGATACCGAGCTCTTCCATAACCTCGAGAGCCACCCCCAACTGCCCCTTTCCCCCGTCGATCAGCAGCAGGTCCGGCCATTGCCCGCCGGTGCGGTCCGGGTCCTCCTTCAGGGCCCGGGAAAACCGCCGGGTCAGGACTTCGCGCATCATGGCGTAGTCATCACCGGGTGCGAACCCGTCGCCATCGCCGGTGGCGCCTTTGATGTTGAACTTGCGATAGGCGTTCTTGATCAAACCCTCGGGTCCGGCAACGACCATGGCGCCGACGGCCCGTGTCCCCGATACGTGGCTGTTGTCGTAGACCTCGATCCGTTCGGGCGCTGCCTCCATGCCGAGGAGGTCGGCCAGGCCGTTGAGGAGTTTTCGCTGCGAACTGCTCTCGGCCAGGCGCCGGGCATGGGCGGCCCGTGCATTGTCGAGGGCGTGGTCGACGAGATTGCGTTTTTCGCCGCGTCGGGGCGTCATGACCGTAACCTTGCGCCCGCCGCGCACGGCCAGCGCTTCCGCGACCAGGTCCTGGTTGGGCAGATCATGGCTCAGCAGGACTGTTCTCGGCGGCAGGGCCTTGGCATAAAACTGGCCGATAAAGGCCTCGAGTACGGTCTCCACTTTCTCGTCACGGGTCAGCGTCGGGAAGTAGGAACGATTCCCGTAATTGGCGCCGGTGCGGAAGAAGAAGACCTGAACACAGGTGCTGCCGCCGGCCTGATGGGCGGCGATGACATCGGCCTCGCCTAAATTGGCGACGTTGATGTCTTGGCGGGCCTGAACCCGGGTCAAGGCCCGGATGCGATCCCTGTACTGCGCCGCGACCTCGAACTCCAAAGCGTCACTCGCTTCCTGCATGAGTTCGGAAAAACGGCGCTGAATTTCACTCGACCCACCCGACAGGAACTGATGGGCCTGGGCGACCAGTTGGGCGTAATCCTCTTTCGAGATTCGATCGACACAGGGTGCCGAACAGCGTTTGATCTGATGCAGCAGGCAGGGGCGCGAGCGGTTCGCGAAAATCGAATCGGAACAGGATCTCAGCAGAAAGGCCCGCTGCAATACGGTCAGCGTCTCGTTGACCGCCCATACGGAAGCGAACGGCCCGAAGTAATCACCCTTCCTTTTCTGGGCGCCTCTGTGTTTCAGCACTTGCGGATAGTCGTGGTCGGCGGTGACCAGAATATGCGGAAAGGATTTGTCGTCGCGGAGCAGGATATTGTAGCGCGGCGCATAGCGCTTGATCAGGTTGGACTCTAGAAGCAGGGCCTCGGCTTCCGTGTGGGTCTTGACGAACTCCATGGATACGGTTTCGGAGATCATGCGCCGGATGCGCACCGACTGACGTTCCGGTTTCGTATAGGCGCTGACCCGCTTGGTCAGGTTCTTCGCTTTGCCGACATAAAGGACGTCGCCCCGGGCGTTCAACATTCGGTAGACGCCGGGCGTCGATGGGGCCGTCTTCAAGTGGGCCTCGATCACCGCCGCGCCGCGTTTCCGGCTGTCGGGCGGGTCGGTGTCGTCGTTTCCGTTTTCGGCCGCCTGCAATGACGAAATTTCGCTCAAAATTCGACCAAGATGTACTTGACTTGTGAACCCGTTCCCAGGGTGTTCGACAATGGTACCGAAAGCCGAGGAACTATCCACGATTCTTGTGGATAACTCTGTTGAAAATCCATGACCTGTGTCGGTCGTAAAATGATCGGTTCGACAACCGAGTCTGCTCGAAACAAATCGCAATAAAGCTAATGCGTTGAAAAATAAGAAGAATTATTAGAATTTTTATAATGTGTCTATTTTCGAAATCATTGTGAAATAAATGTATCACATCATCGAAACGATTCGGGGCCTGTGAAAAACTTCGGCAACTCGAATCCTTGGAGACCATCAATCGCGGTCTTTTCGTTCGCCAATCAACACCGTTTTTATACTTCCGAATTATACCGTTCGATTTCTACGCCGACACTTTCTGCATTATTCATTATGTCGAGTTTTTCTACACGCACGCGGACCGAAAACACACGTTCGTCGGCGAGGCACATTGCAGCGATCTTCTCGGCGAACGTTTCGACCAGGTTGACGTGCCCCTCTTCCGCGATGCGGCCGACGCCGAGCGCGACCTGTTCATAACAGATGACATTGCGGATATCGTCGTTGATCGGCTCGTCACCCTCGCGTACGGCGAGATCCAGGTTAATGCGCACGCGCTGACGGCAGTCCTTTTCATGTGCATGAACCCCGATCGAACAATCAAGGCAAAGGTCGCGGATAAAGACGTGCCGGACTTGATTGCGGGCGTCGGCGATCCTCAGGGGATAAACGTTACTGGCCTGACCGAGGGACATGGGATTCTCCGCGAACTCAAGGGGGATTTCTTTTAGTCGTATTTTCGGATGTCGTCGATGACTTTGCCGTCGTTGGGCAGGCTACCCGGATGAGCAAACCCGACTTCACCGGAGAGTTTGCAGACGGCCTGGATGCTGTCGGTGATTTCGGCAATCAAACCATCGGTCCGGCCCGTCGCCGCTTCCGGATCCTCGACCTCGCATGACAGGGTCATGACGTCCTTGCCGTCCCGTTGGTCGACGATCAGGCGGGCTTTGATCACCTCGTTGTGACGCTTGACGATATCCGCCACCTGGGAGGGATGGACGAACATGCCTTTCACCTTGGTCGCCTGGTCGGCCCGCCCCATCCAGCCCTTGAGGCGCATGTTGGTGCGTCCGCAGGCGCTGACACCAGGCAGGGCTGCCGAAAGGTCGCCGGTGGCGAACCGGATCAACGGGTACTCGGGTGAGAGCGATGTCGCCACGACCTCGCCAACCTCGCCCTCGGCGACGGGGTCGCCGGTTCCCGGCCGGACGATTTCGATGATCAGCCTCTCCTCGACGATCAAGCCATCCCGGGCTTCCGATTCATAGGCGATGCAGCCGAGGTCGGCGCTGGCGTAAACCTGCAGGCAGGAGACACCATGGCTCTCGATATCGTTGAGCAGTGCCGGCGGCAGCGCTTCGCCGCCGACCAGAGCCATCTTAAGGCGGGATACGTCCTCCCCCATTTCGTCAGCTTTGTCGAGAATGATCTTCAGGAACGACGGCGTTCCCGTATAGCCGGTCGCGCCGATATCGGACATGGCGCGGACCTGTAGTTCCGTGTTGCCGACGCCGGCCGGGATCACGGCGCAGCCAATTTCCGCGGCCCCGGTTTCGAGCATGGCGCCAGCCGGGGTCAAATGATAGGCGAAGCTGTTGTGGAGGATATCACCGGCGCGGAACCCGGCCGCATAGAGCGCGCGCGCTGTTCCCCAACGGTCATCCCCATAACCCTCCGGGTCGTAAATGGGGCCGGGCGACTGGAATATGCGTTTCAGTTTCCCCGGCTCGCAGGTGATCGCCCCACCGAAAGGCGGCGATTTGCGCTGGATTTCAATGAGGTCCGACTTGCGGGCCAGCGGCAGATGCGCGAGCGCCTCGCGGCTGGTCACGTCTCCTGCGTCGATCCCAGCCAGGTGTTCCCCGAAATAAGAGGACTTCTCCATGGCGTGGGCAACATGATCGGCCAGGCTCGCCATGTTCACGGTCTCGCGTTCCTCGGGCGAACGCGTTTCCAGGGCATCGAAAAAGGATGTCGTTTCAGCCATTTCGGTTAACTTTTCGGTGAGTCGGTGCCTGCCGTCAGAGCCAACGCTTACGACGTCGGTAGTGTTTGACGTCACGGAAGCTCTTGCGACCGCCGGAACTGAGGCCCAGGTAAAACTCTTTCACGTCCTCGTTCTCTCGCAACTGTTCCGCGTCCCCATCCATAACGACGCGGCCGTTTTCCAGGATATAGCCGTATTCTGCATAGCGAAGCGCCACCATGGTGTTCTGTTCGGCAAGCAGGAAACTTACCCCTTCCTCTCGGTTGAGGTCACGGACGATCTCGAAGATCTCTTCGACGAGCTGCGGGGCGAGCCCCATTGACGGTTCGTCGAGCAGGATCATCCTCGGATTCGCCATCAGCGCCCGTCCGATTGCCGTCATCTGCTGTTCACCACCCGACGTATAGCCGGCCTGGCTCGAGCGTCGTTCCTTTAATCGCGGAAAGTAGTGGTAAACCTTCTCCAGGTCGGCGGCGATGGCGCCGCGGCCTTCGGTGCGCGTATAGGCACCGGTCAGAAGGTTTTCTTCGACCGTCAAATGTTCAAAACAATGGCGCCCCTCCATGACCTGGATGACGCCGAGGCGCACCAGTTCATTCGGCGATAGGGCATCGACGCGATGGCCCTTGACCTCGATGGTGCCCTTGGTCACCTCGCCGCGTTCGGCCCGCAGCAGGTTGGAGATCGCTTTCAGGGTCGTCGTCTTGCCGGCGCCGTTGGCTCCGAGGAGGGCGACAACGCCCCCCTCGGGAACCTCGAGCGACACCCCCTTCAACACCAGGATGACGTGATCATAGATCACCTCGATGTTGTTGACGGTGAGAAGGGGGCCCGCAGTTTCTTCCGCCCCCGCTGGAATTTCAGCGGTCTGAGCTGTCATTTTCTTCCTCAGTTGCAGCTACGTGGCGTGATGTTGTTTTCCTTGGCATAGGCCGCCGCGTCCTTCTCGATCAGCGGGCGGACGATGTCCTTGTAAGGCTCCAGCGGTTCGGAAACCATCTTCCAGCCGTCCGTCGTCCATTGCTGGATGAAGATCGGGCCGCCGGTTTCGTGGTCCGAGCAAGAGACCTTGACCGGGTTGGTGTAACCTTCCATGCCGAGGCCCTTCAGGGTGTCCTTGGTCACGTTCAGGTTTTCGAGGCCCCAGCGGACTTCCTTGCCGGTCAACGACTTCTTGCCGTACTTGCCTTGGGCCGTACGGATCGCCTCAACGACGAACATGGCGTTGACGACGCCGCGGTTGTAGAGGACTTCGCCCATCTTGTTTTCCATAGCCTTGTCGCGGTCACCGCCGTAGACGTGTTTGACGATGTCGTCAAAGACCGGGAAGTTCGTACCGGCCGAGTGCAGGGCCGCCGAACGATAACCAAGCGAGTGGTCGCCGGCCGGGATGACGTCGGCGTCCGAACCGGACCACCAGTTGCCGATGAACCTGTCCATGGGGAAGCCAACGGATGCCGCTTCCTTGATGGCGACTTGGTTCATGACGCCCCAGCCCGACATGAACACCCAGTGTGGGCGTTTACGGCGGATCTGCAGCCATGTGGCCTTCTGTTCCTGACCCGGGTGATCGACCGGCAGCAGGATCAGCTCAAAGCCGTACTTCTCGGCCATGATCTCGAGCGTCGGGTTGGCTTCCTTGCCATAGGCCGAGTTGTGGAAGACGTGGGCGATCTTCTTGCCGGCCAAGTTTTCCAAACCGCCTTCCTGCTGACCGATGTAGCGGATGATGGCGGACGCCTGGCTCCAATAGGTGGTCGGGAAGTTGAACACCCATTCGAAGACGCGGCCGTCGGCAGCCGAGGTACGGCCATAGCCCATCGACAGAATCGGCACGCCGTCAACCGGCGCCTTGGGGATCAACTGATAGGTGATACCCGTCGAATAGGGGTTGATGACGGAAGCGCCGGTTGGGCCCTTGCCTTTCATCTTCTCGTAGCATTCGACACCGAGCTTGGTGTTGTACTTGGTTTCACACTCCTCGAAGGTCAGGGTCACGCCGTTGATACCGCCGTCACGTTTGTTGATGAGGGTGTAGTAGTCGGTGAAACCGTTGGCCAACGGAATGCCGCTGGGCGCATAGGGGCCCGTGCGGTAGACGAGCAATGGCAGGAACTGTTCATCGGCCGCGGCTTTTTTGGCCTCCCAGGCGCCGGTCACCAGGACGGCGGCACCGGCGGCGGCCAGTAGCAGACTGCGAAGTTTCATTGTTGCTTCTCCCTTTGAGTTCTCCCTAGAAACCAAATGAACCCCACTGAGGTTTTATTGGGTTTCCGACCTTAGCACGCGGCCTTTATACGGGCCAACGCGCTTTCGCCCGCGCCCGCGTCAATACGGGAACGGCCATTTCCTCAGCTTCTCCTTGGCGATCTGCCAGAGCCGCGCCAGTCCGTGCGGCTCGACGATCAAGAAAAAGACGATGAGAAATCCAAAAATGATCTCTTCGATGTGTTTCGACAGGTCCGTCGAGATCGGCAACCCGATCATCGGCGGGAAATTGGTCAGGAATATGGGCAGCAGCGTGATGAACGCGGCCCCCATGATCGACCCCATGATGCTGCCCAGACCACCGATGATGATCATGAACAAAATCGTGAACGACAGGAAGATGTCGAACGCTTCCGTTTCGGCACTACCCAGCCAACAGAAGATATAGAGCGCGCCGGCGACGCCGCAGTAAAAAGAACTGATGCCGAAGGCGAGCAACTTCGTCTTCAGGGGCTCGATACCGATGATCTCAGCGGCTATGTCCATGTCGCGGATGGCCATCCAAGAACGTCCGACGCGGCCACGTACAAGGTTCTTGGCGGCCAGGCCAAAGACGGTCAGGAAGATCAAGGTCACGTAGTACCGGGTCACCGCCGTCGCTTCGGGACCGGTGATCAGGATGCCGAACAGTTCGCGCGGCGGCGCGGTGATCGTGCCCGACGGGTTGTTGTTGTAGAACCAGCCGACCTTGTTGAACAGCCACAGGATGAAGAACTGGGCGGCGAGCGTGGCGACAGCCAGATAAAAACCCTTAATGCGAAGACTGGGTACGCCGAAAACCATGCCGACGGCGGCCGACCAGAAACCGGCGAAAATGAAGACGACGACAATGTTCAGTTCGGGAAAGGCGGTCGTCATCTTGTAGGTGGCATAGGCGCCGACCGCCATGAAGGCACCGGTGCCGAGGCTGACCTGGCCGGCGTATCCGGTCAGGATATTGAGGCCGATGGCGGCCAGCGAATAGATGAAGAACGGGATCAGGATCGCCTGGAACCAGTATTCGTTGGCGATGAACGGGATCACGCCGTAGGCCAGGACGAGGACAAGGGCGATGAACCAGCGGTCCTGGAGGATCGGAAAGACGCCCTGATCGGCCTCGTAGGTCGTCTTGAACTGGCCTGCCTCGCGGTAAAACATCGCTCAAACCCTTTCGATGATCTTTTCGCCGAACAGACCCTGGGGCCGGAACAACAGGAACAGTAGTGCCAGCATGTAGGCGAACCAGCCCTCGATGGCGCCGCCGAAGACCGGCCCCCAATAGATCTCCGCCACTTTCTCGCCGACGCCGATGATCAGGCCGCCGATGATGGCGCCGGGAACTGACGTGAAGCCGCCCAATATCAACACGGGCAGGGCTTTCAGCGCGATCAGCGCCAAGGAGAACTGAACCCCCGATTTGGCGCCCCACATGATGCCGGCGACCAATGCAACACCGCCGGCCACCGACCACACGATGATCCAGATGGTCTTCAAGGGAATGCCGACGGATAGGGCTGCCTGGTGATCGTCGGCGACCGCGCGAAGCGCCCGGCCGACGGCCGTATACTGGAAAAACAGCGCCAGACCCGTAACCAACACGGCAGCGATCGCGGCGGCCGACAGGTCGAGCTGGTTGAGCAGCATGCCGGCGAAGTCGAAAGACGCGTCCGGCAGGCCGACGTCGAGCTTCTTGACGTCCGAGCCCCAGGCAATCTGGCCGACGCCTTCGAGTATGAAATTGAGCCCGATGGTCGCCATGAACAGGATGATGCCTTCCTGGTTGACCAGATGGCGCAACATCAGGTGCTCGATGGCGATGGCCAGGACCACCATGATGACCAGGGTCAGCACGATGGCGAGGATGACCGGCATGCCGCGCTCCATGAGCCCGACCAGGGCCAGGGCGGCGAACAGGACCATAGCGCCCTGAGCAAAGTTGAAAACGCCGGAGGCCTTGAAGATGAGGACGAAACCAAGCGCCACCAGGGAATACATGACACCGGTCAGCAAGCCGGTGACGACCACTTCCATCAGGAAGATCGGCGCGTCGGCCATGTCGACGAACGGGGTCACGAAAACTGCGATGAGAAGGTCCATGTGAGCCGTATCCCCGTCCTCAATCGTGTTTGACGCCGAGATAGGCGTCGATCACGTCCTGGTTGGCACGAACCTCATTCGGCGTCCCATCGGCCAGCAATTTGCCGTAGTCGAGGACGACGACGCGGTCCGAAATGTCCATGACCACGCTCATGTCGTGCTCGATCAACACGATGGTGGTGCCGAACTGGTCGTTGACGTCGAGGATGTAGCGGCACATGTCCTCCTTTTCCTCGTGGTTCATGCCGGCCATCGGTTCGTCGAGCAGCAGCATGTCCGGTTCGGCGGCCAGCGCCCGGCCCAATTCGACCCGTTTCTGCAGACCATAGGGTAGGCGCCCCACCGGGACCTTGCGGATGGCTTCGATCTCCAGGAAATCGATCACTTCCTCGGCCTTGGCTCGATGGATCATCTCTTCCTCGCGGGCCGGTCCGTAATAGAGCGACTGCCACAGGAAGTTCTTTTTCATCTTCAGGTTACGGCCGGTCATGATGTTGTCGAGCGTCGTCATGCCGCGGAACAGCGCGATGTTCTGGAACGTTCGGGCAATGCCCTGTTCGGCAGCCTGGTGGGTCTGCATCTGCTTGCGGGTTTCGCCCTTGAAGGCGATCTGGCCTTCCTGCGGGTGGTAGAAGCCGTTAATGCAGTTGAGCATGGAGCTCTTGCCGGCCCCGTTGGGCCCGATGATGGCGCGAATCTCGCCCTCGCGGACATCGAAGGAAACATCACTCAAGGCCTTGACACCGCCGAAGGATAGGCTGATGCCCTCGACGTTCAGGACGACGTCGCCGATCTTCCGTTCATAGCTCATAGAAGTCCAACCCCGCCCTTATTCCGCGGCCGCTGCCACCGACGCGCCTTCGACGCGAGTGTCGCGGATTTGCAGGTCCGCTTTGACCGTGTCCGTACGGCCGTCCTCGAAGGTGACCACGGCCTTGACCGGGCAGTTTGTTTTGTCCGAATAAAGTGCATCGATGAGTTCGTCGTATTTCTCGGCGATGATGTTGCGGCGTACCTTCCGGGTCCGCGTCAATTCCCCGTCGTCGGCGTCCAGTTCCTTATGCAGGATCAGGAAACGGCGGATCTGGGAAGCCTTCAGGTTGTCGTCCTCGGCGAGGTCGCAGTTGACCTTCTCGACACACTCCTGGATCAGGTCATAGACATCGAGCCGTCCGGCCAGATCCGTGTAACCGGAATAAGCCAAGTTCCGCCGTTCCGCCCAGTTGCCCACCGACTCGAGATCGATGTTGATGAAGGCCGCCACATAGTCGCGGTCATGGCCGAAAGTGACGGCTTCCTTGATGTGCGGGAAGAATTTCAGTTTGTTCTCGATGAAGTTGGGCGCAAACATGGTGCCGCCGGTCAATTTACCGACGTCCTTCGAGCGGTCGATGATCCTGAGATGCCCGTCGGAATCGAAGTAGCCGGCATCACCGGTGTGCACCCAGCCGTCGGCGGTCTTCGTGTCGCGCGTCGCCTCGTCGTTCTTGTAATAGGACTGGAAGACGCCCGGCCCGCTGAACATGACCTCGCCGTCGTCCTCGACGCGGACATCGACGCCCTGGGCCGGCTTGCCCGACGTATCCGGGTAGACCTCGCCGTCCGGCTGCACGGTGATGAAGACCGAAGCCTCGGTTGAGGCATAGATCTGTTTCAGGTTGATGCCGAGTGAGCGGTAGAAGACAAAGATATCCGGGCCAATGGCAACACCGCCCGTATAGGCGAGGCGGATGCGCGACAGGCCGAGCACGTTCTTCAAGGGCGCGTAGACCAGCAGGTTGCCGATCCCATAGAGCAGTTTCTGGCCGAACGGCACCGGTTTGCCGTCGAGCACGTCCATGCCGACCCTTTTCGCCACATCCATGAAGTAGTGGAACATGCGCTGCTTGATCTTGGCGGCGTCCTCGATGCGGATCATCACGGTCGTCAGGATGTTCTCGAAAATGCGCGGCGGTGCGAAGAAGTAAGAGGGACCGATTTCGCGCAGGTCGTCGAGCGCCGTGTCCGAACTTTCCGGACAGCTGACGCAGAAGCCGGCCACATAGGACTGGGCGAACGAGAAGATGTTGTCGCCAATCCAGGCCATCGGCAGGTAGGCTAGGATGTCGTCCTTTTCCGATAGCCCTTCCTGTTCGATGTTGTTGCGCGACGTCTCGATCATGTTGGCGAAGCTGAGGATGACGCCTTTGGGCCGGCCCGTCGTGCCCGAGGTATAGAGCATGATGCAGGTGTCGTCCCCGGTGCCCTTGGCGATGCTGTTCCCATAGAAATCCGGGTTTTCCCGATCGTAGGCACGGCCTTGTTCCTGGACGTCGGCATAGAGATCGAGGAAGTCCTGGTCGTAGTGTCGCATGCCGCGCGGGTCTTTGTAGATGATGTGTTCGAGGGCCGGCAGGCGGTCCTTGATCTCGAGAAGCTTGTCGACCTGCTCCTGGTCCTCGACAACCGAGAACTTGGCTTCGGCGTGCTCGTAGATGTACTGCATCTCCTCGGCTACCGAATCCTGGTAGACCGGGACCGGCACGGCGCCGACCGCCTGGATCGCCGTGAACGCCCAATAGAGATGCGGGCGGTTGTCGCCGCAAACGCAGACCTTGTCGTCGCGTTCGACGTCGAGCGCTTTCAGGCCGCAGGCCAGCGCCCGGATCTCGTCAGCCATCTCGGACCATGTCCACGAAAGCCAGATGCCGAGGTCCTTCTCCCGACTGGCCGGGCGATCGCCCAGGGTGCGAGCGTTCTCGAGAAGGAGTTTCGGAAACGTATCCAAGTCCGGCCGACCGGCCGCGCCACCTGTCATGAAGTATCACTCCCTGAAAGGTTCCCGCAGGAACGCTTTCTTCCGCTTTCGGCGAAGGACACCCTATTCGCCTTCGCCTTTCTTGTTTTTCGTCGGCGATAATGGGCGACGTTGTTCACGTACTCAAGAGGAAAGCACGGGTCCGGTTCAAGTTTCCGTTTACGTAAACGGAGCCACAAATCGGCGAAAAACGCCCCACGCCCTTCAATTGCCGCGTTGCCGACGGTTACGTTGCCGGCGCCGCCGGCCACCGTTACTTGAGCAAATCTGTTCGTCAACTCGAGCCCCTCTCGGTTTTGGCGGCGCAGACTAAGACGCTTTCAAAGCGGAGAACGTTATTTGGATTACTTTTCGGAAAATCTTCTTGGAACGGGGGGCGGTTCACCGATTGCCGATCAAGGCGACGATTTTGGCGTGCAGATCTTCCGGCACGGCGACGCCTTGCTCCACCGTCGTCTGCCGATTGGTATGGCGGCGTTGACCGGGCAAACGTACGCTGTCCAGGGCCAACATCCGTTCGAAAAAGGTCTCCGTGTGATCCAGCCATTCGTCGCCGGCGATACGGGCCGGATCCATGGCCAACAGGAACTCGCCGCCGCGCGGCGGGCCGCCGTCCTTGTTGTCATGTTCGGCGGCCTCGAAACTGAACCGTTCGCCGAGCAGGCCGGCGGCCAGCAGTTCGACCATCATGGCGATGTTCGAGCCCTTGTAGCCGCCGAAGGGCAATAGCAGGCCGCCGTCGAGGATGGCTTGCGGATCAACCGTCGCGTTGCCCTCTGAATCCAGGCCGACGCCCGGCGGCAATTGGCGCCCTTCGCGCGCCGCCACCATGATTTCGCCGCGCGCCATCGCTGCCGAAGCCAAATCGAAGACCACGGGAGGGTTGTCTTTTCGCGGCCAGCCGAAAGCCAGGGGGTTGGTGCCGAACAGCGGCTGACTGCCGCCGGTCGGGGGCATGGCCGGCATGTAGGCGGTACACGCCAAGGCGCAAAGCCCGGCCGCGGCCAGCGGTTCGACCTCGACCCAAAGAGCGGCAAAATGATGGGCCCGCACCAGGGACATGACCGCCACCCCCTGCTGACGGGCCGCATCGATCAGGGGCCCCCGCCCTTTCTCGAGTGCCAGGGGCGCGAACCCACCGTTGGCATCGACCCGCACCACGCCGGGCGCCGTCCTGTCGATATCGGGCCGCGCCGCGCCGTTGACCTTGCCGCTCTTCAGTGCCGCGACGTAGCCGGGTAGCCGGATCAGTCCGTGTCCCGCACAGCCGTCGCGTTCGGCCGCCGTGATCGTCGTCGCGACGGCCCCGGCATTGGCATCGTCGCATCCGTGGGCCAGCAGACAGGCCCGCGCCAAATCCTCAACGTCTTTCAGGGTCATGGTCAATTTCGTCATCGCCGGAGCCTGCTGTACTTGTGTCGGGCGTTAGGCTGGTCGGCGAGACATCGCACGGCGGTCACGCCTCCCGCCTCGATCTCGCGCGTTGCCGGCAGGTCCGGATCGACAGTGGCAACCGTGCAACAAGTTTCTTGGGCTTTGGTCATGGCCGTGCACACATTCTTAATGATCGGCGCTTCTGTTTCCGTAGCCCTGAAGGGCATCCGCATCCAGCACCGTGACGCCGCCGTATTCGAGCCGCAGGATTCCATCGCCCTGCAAAGTCTTCAGTGCCTGGTTGGCGATCGGCCGCGAAACGCCGGCGATCAGGCCGAGTTCCTCCTGGGTGATCTTCAGGTGATGTCCGACGTCGGGGAACAGGACCGGGTTCATCATCGAGGCCAAGGCCTTGGCGATGCGCGCCGTCGAATCGAGCATACGGTCGTTCTCGACGAGACCGATGAAAAAGCCGAGGCGCTCGTTGAGCTGGCCGACCAGGAAGCGGCTGAAGGCGGCGCTGTTCTCGAACAGCCACAGGAAGGTCTGGCGGTCGAGAAGGGCGACCGTCGTCTGCCTCAGTGCCACCACCTCGTAGAGTCGTTTCTCGCCTTTCAGCACCGAGCCCTCGCCGAACCAGCCGCCGGCGTGGACTCCTGAGAAGGTCACTTCCTTGCCATCCTCGGAGAGGGCGTGCAGTTTGACGAGCCCGTCGACGACGCCGATCCAGTCGCGCGAATCACGGTCTTTCTCGCAGACCGTCGCACCTTGCGGATAACTTTTCTCGCGAACCGCATCCCGCGCGCGTTCGAAGGCCGCCTCTTCGAGGTCGCGCGACCAGTTGGCGATCTTCAGCATGCGTTCGGCGTCAACCATCGGCAAATTTCCGCGAGCGTCGGCGACAAGCGCCGCCATTGTAACCCGTCAGAGGGGTTTCGGGGGTAGCGATTCACGAGTGGATAATCAGGTTCCGTCTTCAGCGATGGTCTTTTGGAAATCGTCGACCGACCCAACCCAGAACCAGACCGCCTTACCATCGCCGGTCTCGACGCCGACGGTGCGGTGGCGCATGCCGACGCGGAACGAACAGACGGGCAGGACGGATGGATCTTCTTGAAACGCAGAGCCGGGTCCTTGGGGTTGTCTTTAAATAACCGATAGTTGGTTTCGGCCATTTTCTTGATGTCCTGCGGCAGGTCGTCGAAATGTTGCCAGTAGGGGTCCTCGCGTAAAAGATTGTCCTGGGAGATGGAGATGTGGGTGTGCGAGAGGGTCTTCATGATCCTGGCGTATTCCGCGAGCGCCTTCTCGGCTGCCTCTCGAAGCCAGGCCTGTGAGGCCGGCGAGGCGACGACACGATCCCACTCGGTCTTGTCCTCGACCCGCTCGAGAATCTCCCAGGCGATACGGTCGCGGTCGGCCACCGGCAAAGCGCGCAGGGCTTCGACTGCCTTATCGATGAGGTCGCCCATGGTTCGAACTCCGATTGATGCTGGCAACTATTGGCGGAACGTTTCTCCGCCGGGATTCGCTTGAAGCGCTTTTCCGCCGTTGACCGGATCGGTGACGCTGATCCCGCGCGTCATACTCCCACACGGCGCTGCGGTCCAGACAGACGCGCCTTGATTACGTTCGCGCCAATCCCGTCACCACGTCGGAGACGACCTGGGCGCCGGCGGCCATGTCTTCGAGTTCGGCGTGTTCCGCCTCGTTGTGGCTGATGCCGTTCAGACACGGGATGAAGACCATGCCGGTGGGGCAATCATCGACCATGAAGCGCGCGTCGTGGCCGGCACCGGAGAGCACCGGGCGGTTGCGGTAACCCCGCGCTTCGGCCGATGCCCGGATACGGTTCTGGATTTCGTCCGGGAAGACGACCGGCCAAGCGCTCGATACTTCCTCGACCCTCACCTCGCAGGGACCCTTCAGGCATTCGCAGACGGTGGCCACCTGATCGCCCATGGATTTTAGGGATTCGGCCGAGGGATGACGGAAATCGATGAAAAAGGAGGCGTGGCCGGGAACGACGGACTTGGCGCCCGGCGCCACTTCGAACTTGCCGATGGTAAAGCGCGCCACGTCGTCTTCGTCCCAGAATACGTCGCGGAGCGCCGTCGTCATATCGGTTGCAGCGACGAAGGCATCCTTCCTGCGGGCCCGGGGTGTCGTTCCCGAATGCGCGTTCTCGCCCGTGACCGTGACCTCGAAGCGCCGGTTGCCCTGCATGCCGGTGACCACGCCGATGGTGTCACCGCTGTCTTCGAGGACGGTGGCCTGCTCGATATGGGCCTCGACGAAGGCGGCGAAGGGTAGGCCGAGCTCCCGGACTGAAGCGGCCGGAATGGCGTCCTTCAACCGGGCCACGCATTCACCCATGGTGGTCCCGGCGTCGTCACGGAGCGCCAGCATGGCATCCAAGGCGTATGCCCCGGCGTGAGTGCCGGATCCGGTGAGCCCGGGCGTGAACCGCGCCCCTTCCTCGTTGTTCCAAATCACCGCCTCGATGCCATGGCGGGTTTCGGTGCCGGCGTCCTGCAGGGCCTCCAGGGTCTCGAAAGCCGAGAGAACGCCGAAGCTGCCGTCAAAGGCGCCGCCCATGGGCTGGCTGTCCGTGTGCGAGCCGCTGCCCACTGCGGCGAGCGTCGCATCCGTTCCGGGGCGCCGGATGAAAAGGTTGCCGATGGCGTCGATCTCGACCGCGAAGCCGCGTTCGATCGCCCAGCCGGCGACCAGGGCATGTCCCGCGATGTCTTCGTCCGACAACGCCAGGCGGTTGAGGCCGCCGGCTTCGGTGGCCCCGATGGCGGCGAGCTCCCGATGCCGTCGCCAGAGACGGTCGGCGTTGATGGTCGGCAGGTCCGGATTACTCATGCGTTTCCCTGTCAAACGGGCGCCAGGCCCTTCCCCAGGCATCCATATGAACGCCATGGCGCTTCGACGCAAGGGCAGTCGAACCCAATTCCCGATCCGCCATCGGCCGCCTCAACGGTTCGGATCGTAGCCGGCGAATTCGATACCGGTCAGCGCCGCCGTATCGCGCTTCCAGGTGGTGATGTCGGATTTCTCGAAGCCGGCCAGGCTGTCGTGGCCGCAGGCGCGCGCCATCACCTTCATCAGCTCGACGGAGGCGCGCAGGAAACGATTCAAACGTGCCGCGCCGTCGTCGACCTTGAGCCGGGCCCTGAGTTCCGGTTTCTGGGTCGCCACGCCGGCCGGACAGTTGTTGGTGTTGCACATGCGCGCGCCGACGCAGCCGACCGCCTGCATGGCCGAGTTGGCGAGCGCCACGCCGTCGGCGCCGAGCGCGAGCGCCTTGACGAAATCGGGTGCCGTGCGGAGCCCGCCGGTGATGATCAGGGTGACGTCGGCGTTGCCTGTCTTGTCCAGGACATGCCGCGCCCGGGCCAGGGCCGGCAGGGTCGGCACCGAGATGTGGTCGCGGAAGATCAGGGGTGCGGCCCCGGTGCCGCCGCCGCGGCCGTCGAGGATGATGTAATCGACGCCGGCGTCCAAGGCGAACTTGATGTCGTCCTCGATGTGGTTGGCGGACAGCTTCATGCCGACGGGGATGCCGCCCGAGATGGCGCGCACCCTGTCGGCGAAGCGCATGAAGTCGGCGGTTGTCGTCAGGTCTTCGAAGGTGGCCGGCGACACGGCCGGCGTCCCTTCCGGGATGCGGCGCACTTCGGCGATCTTGCCGGTGACCTTGGCGCCCGGCAGGTGGCCGCCGGTGCCCGTCTTCGCCCCCTGACCGCCCTTGAAATGGAAGGCCTGGACCTTTTCGAGGAGCGGCTCGTCGTAGCCGAACTTGGCTGAGGCGAGCTCATAGAAATAGCGGCTGTTGGCCGCCTGCTCCTCGGGCAGCATGCCGCCCTCGCCGGAACAGATGCCGGTGCCGGCCAGTTCGGCGCCGGTGGCGAGCGCAATCTTGGCCTCGGCCGACAGCGCCCCGAAACTCATATCCGAAACGAATAGCGGCATGTCGAGAACCAGCGGTTTCTTGGCCTTGGGCCCGATGACCAGCTCGCTCGATACCGGTACGTCGTCGAGCAGCGGTTTGCGGGCGAACTGCGCGGTCAGGATCTGAATGTCGTCCCAGGCCGGCAGCTGCTCCCGCGGTGCCCCCATAGCGCCCATCTCGCCGTGGTGACCGACCTTGTCGAGTCCGTGCCGGGCCAGGGCATGGATCTGCTCGACGAACGGCTCTTCCGCCGTAGTACGCGGCTCCGGCATACCGTCTGAGACGGCCGGCGGCGCGTGGGTTTCCGCCTCATGGTCGCTGACGTTGCGATGGCTGCCGTCGCAATAGGGCGCCTTGCCGGTCCGCTTGCATTGACAAAGATGGGCTTCGCCATCGGCGTCGGCAGTGAAGGCCATCGGCGTGAACCCGGTACCCCGGTGCGAACCGTCGCAGAAGGGTTGGTTTTTCGACAAGCCGCAACGGCACCAATGGTATTCCTTTCCCTTCTCGAGGGTAACGGCCTTCGGTTTGCGGGCGGCGACGGCGGGGGCGTCCATACCGGTTTCCTCCTCAAATGGTTTGGTCATCCCCGCCAATATGTGGATTGTTGCGACGATCAGCAATCCGGTGAATCGTCATAATATTGTTCGATATTTAGAATGATAAGACTTTCGTATTAATGATTGTTCGATGAACTATACGGTCCTGCCGATGACGATTTGCGCATTACGGTCAATGCGGTCGGTGTGCCGTGATGTCTGTTTCATCCCACATGCGGACACAGCCGCGACTGGACCAGCCCGATAGCGACTTGTTCGACGTCCCGAACTCCATCGTCATGGCCGGACTTGATCCGGCCATCCACGCAATCGGCAGTGGACCCCCGGATCACGTCCGGGGGTGACGTAGGTGCAGTTGGAAGGGTGTCCTCTTGGTCCAAAAAAAACACGGCGAAAGGGCCGCATCCTAGTCTGCTTCATCCCAAAAGCGGACTCACAATTTCGCACTGGCACTTCAGGCCTAAGAATATCACTCGTACTGATAAACAGACATCACGGTCCCAATGTCCAACCCGACGAGCCGATTGAGCAACTGAATGGCGTTCCGGGCGCCTTGCGGTTCTTCGGCATAGTGCGCCAGGACCTGGTCGGTCATTTCGTTCAGGAGAAAGGTGTAACCGCCGATATACCACTCCGCCGACAGACCGATGTCATCATGAGCCTCTGCAACGGCTGTAGCAGCATCCAGATACTCTTTCGACGCGTAATTCGTAAAAAGGCGATTCCAGTGCTTCTTTTGCGCTTGTGACAGGCGCGGTATGTTCATGCGTTGAAACATAGACTTTGGGGCATACTGAGAGAGGTGTTCGTAAAAACCCTCAAGGATATCGTCAATCTTTGGCTCGAAGATTGCCCATAGTGCCGAGCCGGCAGAGCAGTCTTGAGTGCTCAGGCCCAGAAAACCCAAACGGTCAGTATGCGTTAATTTATTAGCTCGACCGAAAACCACTGACCCATCCTCTCATTTCGTTATCGTATTTGTCCGTTCTTACTTGATTCCATTACCTTAGGCGAGCCCTGCTAGAGGTTTCGGGATACGAACGCGGTTGCATGTATCGGGTCATAAGCGGCTGTTTCTAACCGAACGCTAGAGAGTCCGCTATGGGGGGTGGGCCGAAGAGGTCCGGGTCTTCAAATACCCTTCCGCTCGCTCCGCCACGGCGGACCCTGATCATGCTGGCGAGCCTCCAAGCGCTCCAGATCTCTGGAACATCCCAGAGATGAACAATTGATCGGGCAGCAGATACCAATCCCTGACCCGGAAAATACCCCCAAAAAAGTCCCTCTGGTTGCTTGACCGTAACTGAGGCACAGGCCCCTTGGTTATCTAGACCAAGAACGAGATAGGTGGTAAAATATTGTTTTTTAAGTCTTTTCTTTCCTCTCGGTCGGGCTGCTGGAGGAGGACCACCAGATAAAGTTGAGACAACAATTAAGCGAGCGTTACATTTTGTAGCCGATGGTAAAGGACCGCCAGACGGTTCGAGGGGCCATCATCAAAAGGGGTAAAATCGTGATGGCGACAGAAAAATTGCCCGGATATTGGGTTTCGTTTGTCTTTTTTGTAGCGTTGACAATTTGGGGCCTTTGGCCCGCGGTCGCTTCCGCCGACCATGCCAGCTTCAAGCGTGAGATCCTACCGATCCTCGAGGAATACTGCGTCGACTGCCACCAGGTGAATGGCAACGGTTATGAAGCCAGCGGCCTCGACCTGTCGTCTTATGAAGGCGTCATGAAAGGCACCTGGCATGGCCCCGTCGTCGTCCCCGGCGACGCCTTTGTCAGCAACCTGATGGTGCTGATCGAAGGCCGTGCCGACAAGAGCCTGAAGATGCCTCACAACGACCGGGGCGAGCCGACGAAATCGGACCGCATCACCTTGCGCAAATGGATTACCGGGGGAGCCCGGCCGGACGTTTTCGAGGCCGAAGTCCAGCTGATCTTCGGCAAATACTGCGTCGAATGCCACGTCTCGGGTGGCGAAGGATACATTGCAAGCGGCCTCGACCTCAGCACTTACGAGGGCGTCATCAAAGGCACCAAGTACGGCCCGGTGGTCGTCTCCGGCGATCCGTTCCTGAGCAACCTGATGGTGGTCATCGAAGGCCGCGCCGCCGCCTATCTCAAGATGCCGCACAGCAAGTACAAGCGGCTGTCGAAATGGGAGAAACACCTGATCCGCGCCTGGATCAACCGCGGCGCCAAGAACAACTGAGGGGTTCTAGGTCATTTGACATTACAGCGCGTTTAGGATGCTTGTGTTTGGCGAGTTATGAATCGGTGAAGTCGAAGAAAATGGTGGCCTATCATCTCCTAGGTTAAAGCGCATTAAACTTGGCATTGACCTGGCCCTAGGTCCGCCATTGCGCTTCGGTTGACAACCCGAGCTATTGAAACGGGATGGTTTGGTAACACAACCAAAACCAATGTCCGCGACGGGGGGGTGGCCCGCCGGAAACCGGACCTTTCGAATCCCGTCCGCTTGCGACACCAAGGCAGGTGCTAATTGCGCCGGCGAGCATCCGGGCCGTCCCGATCTCGGGAAAATCCCAGGAGAAGACCTCAAGTTCCAGCGTCCGAGGTTCTCTTTGGGGCACCGAGGGTGCGAAGTCGAAATTGGTTCATCGGCCTTCGATGCGGCAAACCCAAACCCGACCTTCGACGCAAACCGAACTTGATATAGTCCCGAGATGAAGAGTGTTCTGAATTTCGTTTTCTTGCTTTCGTTGTTGGTTCACGCTGGTGTCTTGATGGCGGAAGAGCCGAGGGCTGGGTGGAAGGGCTCGTTTCAAGTCGAAAAACTGATTCTCGACGACCGCCTCGAAGACGCGGTGAAACTAGCAAGCGCTTTGCCACACAAGCAGTTAGGGGCAGTCTATCTGGCGATAATTAAGTCTTACGAGTTTGCCCCGGAAACCTATGATCCTGAGAATGCCGTCGGAAGATTTAAAACTTTCCTCGACCGCCCCTTTTGTTGGTACAAGCACCAGTTGGATTGCCAAGTCCTGGTGTGGGTCGCCAACTACCAACTGATCCGCGAGGCATTGTGCGATCAATCCTCACGGGGCGACGACAAAGAAGATATGTATAGTGCTTCTAGCTTGCTGCAGAGCGTGGTTTCTTATCCGGATAAAGCCATAAGTAACCTTCAAGAGGCGAGAGAATCGGAAGCCAGGCGATCGTGGCTATCGATCCAAAGAGATCCCGAAGAATTGGAGGCCGTTGCTGTCTATGGACAGCAGTTGACGGATTCCACCGTGTATTCGCTGCTTTCGTATCGACTCCTCGCTGACCAAGAGCGAGAACAGGAAGCTGATATCAATGAAATGGTTGCGAACAACTCGATCGGCAGATGCTTCTACCGCCTAGGCGAGCAATACCAACGCCGGCGACAAGTGTTCAAAATCGAAAATGGACGCGAACCCCGATTGTCCGACACCGATCTAATTCTATTCTTCTTCATAACCGGCGCACTCGATCAAGACATCAGCGACGCGAACGACCCCTCTTCCATCGCATTGGACCCAACCCGGATGAAACAGCGGCTGACAATGTGGGGTGAAAGGATGGAGAAACGGTTCGACTTTCGGCCAAATACAATGACCAAACTCTTTATGTGGACTGGCCTTTAGCTTCGCGCCCGAAAGAGACGCAATCGACAGCAAGGCCTTTCAACGCTGCGTTAAGTTTCACGCGGGATAGAACGGTTCGTTCGCATTACCCACTTGGCTCCCATTGTTTCTGTATGTCCGAAAAGGGGGGATTGCAGCCGCGCCCTTCCGGCCCTTAGCCCGTGAGCCCAAAAAAAGCCCCCGCCGGGTGGCGGGGGTCAGGGGTCACATCAGGGGCTTCGTTCAGGAGAGGTTCAGACTTCGCCCAGACAGGCGTGGAGTTTATCCATGATTTCATCGACCTCGGCGCGTCCGGCGACAAGCGGCGGGGCGACGATGCCGCAGTCGCCGGTGAACTTGATGTGGATGCCTTTCCAGAAGAGGTGTTTCTGTGCCGCCTGGCCGCGCGCGCCGGGGGCCGCGCCGGGGACCAGGTCGAAGGCGCCCATGAGGCCGTAGCCGCGGGTGTCGGCGACGTTGTCCTTGTCCTTCAGCTCGGCGAAACGCTCCAGGAAATAGGGCGCCAGTTCGGCGGCGCGCTCGAAAAGCCCTTCCTTCTCGTAGATGTCCAGCGCTGCGATTCCCGCCGCACTGGCCGCCGGGTGGCCGGAATAGGTGTAGCCGTGGAAGAACTCGATGGCGTTCTCGGGCGCCGCTTCGGTGACCGTCTCGTAGATCTCGTCCTTGACGGCGACGGCTCCCATGGGCTGAGCCCCGTTGGTCAGGGCCTTGGCCATTGTCATGATGTCCGGCGTCACGCCGAAGGCCTGGGCGGCGAAGGGATGGCCCAAGCGCCCGAAGCCGCAGATGACTTCGTCGAAAACCAGCAGTATGCCGTTGGCGTCGCAGATCTGGCGGAGCCGCTCGAGATAACCCTTGGGTGGAACCAGGCAGCCGGTGGAGCCGGCGATCGGCTCGACGAAGCAGGCGCCGATGGTCGTGCCGCCGTAGGTATCGACGGCGCGCTGCAGGTCGTCGGCGAGGTGGGCACCGTATTCGGGCTGGCCGATGACGTGGCGGTTCTCCTCGAGCCAGGTATGGCGCATGTGGACGATATTTGGCATGACCTGGGAGAAGGTCTCGCGGTTCTTGACCATGCCAGAGAGCGACACGCCGCCGATGTTGACGCCGTGATAGGCGCGCTCGCGCGACACCATGCGGACCCGCTGGCCGTCGCCCTTCGCGCGGTGATAGGCCATGACCACCTTCAAGGCGGTGTCTATGGCCTCGGAGCCGGAGTTGGCGAAGAAAACGTGATTGATGCCCTCGGGGGTCAGGCGGGCGATTTTTTGCGCCAGTTCGAAGGATGCCGGGTGGCCCATTTGGAAGTGTGGCGAGTAGTCCGCTTCCTTCAATTGGGCGTAAACCGCTTCCGCGATCTCGGGACGGGCATGGCCGGCGGCACAGCAAAAGAGCCCGGACGAGGCGTCGATGATCTTGCCGCCCTTGTGGTCCCAGTAGTAACAGCCCTCGGCCTTGACGACGAGGCGCGGGTTGGCCTTGAAGTCGCGGTTGCCGGTGAACGGCATCCAGTGGTTTTCGAGCGTATTGGCCGTGTATTGCATTGAGACCTCCCAAACGAAAGACCGGACCCGGTTTCCCCGCACGGGGTCCCAATTTCCGGTGGAACCGTCACATCGGCGGGGCTGTCCTTGTCCCCTGAGCTCAAACACCGTAGTCTGCGCCCTGGACCAACTATAGGGCCAGTACGGTTTATTCCGTGAGACCAACGCCGGGGGAGGGGCGTCAGTTCGGCCATGCGGGATTCCCTATTTCATCTGCATCGGGTCGAGAACATCTCGATCCAGTCGCAAATCCGCGAGATGCTGGTCTCGGCCATCCTCGACGGACAGTTGCCGTCGGGTATGCCGCTGCCGTCCAGCCGCAAGATGGCGCGCACCCTCGGTGTGTCTCGCAACACCGTCGTCCTCACCTATCAAGGGCTGGTCGACGACGGTTACCTGACGTCCCGCGAACGCAGCGGCTTCTACGTCAATCCGGAAATCCTGGAAGGCCGGGCCGACGACGTGCCGCGGACGAGGCGTCCCCAGAAGGCAGCGGCCATCGACTGGGGCCGGCGGTTCAAGCTGGCGCCGTCCGAGAAACGCGGCGTCGAGAAACCGCTCGACTGGCAGAGCTACAAGTACCCCTTCATCTCCAACCAGGTCGACCAGAACCTGTTTCCCATCGCCGCCTGGCGCGAATGCACGCGCCAGGCCATGGGCAAGAAGGGTATGGACGCCTGGACGTCGGATACCAGCGGCAGCGACGATCCGATGCTGATCGAGCAGATCAAGACGCGCCTCCTGCCCCGGCGCGGCATCCTCGCCGCCGAGGACGAGATCCTGATTGCACTGGGCGCCCAGAACGCGCTCTATCTCCTGACCAGTCTCCTGGTCCGGCGCGACACGCGCATCGCCATCGAAGACCCGGGTTACCCAGACGCGCGCAATATCCTCGGCCTCAAGACCGACAACCTGGTGCCGATCGCCGTCGACGAGGACGGCCTGCCGGTCGATCAGCGCCTCGACCGCTGCGACTATGTATATGTCACGCCGAGCCATCAGTCGCCGACCACGCGCACCATGCCGTTCGTCCGTCGGGAAGCCCTTCTCAAGCGGGCGTCGGCCAAGGATTTCGTGATCATCGAGGACGATTATGAGTCGGAAACCAATTACGCCAGCGCCCCGACGCCGGCCTTGAAGTCCCTCGATACGGACGGCCGTGTCGTCTATGTGGGCAGCCTGTCGAAGACGCTCTTCCCGGGATTGCGGCTCGGCTACCTGGTGGCATCGAAGGAATTGGTCGACGAACTGCGGGCGTTGAGGCTGCTGATGCTGCGCCACACGCCCAACAACAACCAGCGCACGGTCGCCGTCTTCCTGTCGCTCGGTCACCACGACACCCTGATCCACCGGCTGCACCGCCACTGCCGGGCGCGTTGGGAAGCCATGGCCGAAGCACTCGATCGCTACTTGCCGGGTGCTGCCGAAGCGCCGACCTTCGGCGGGACCAGCTTCTGGGTGCACGGACCCGATGGCCTCGACGCCGATCAACTGGCCCGCGAGGCGCTTGCCGCCGGCGTGGTGATGGAGCCGGGCTCCGTGCATTTCGCCGCTGCCGAAGCGCCCCGGAACTTCTTCCGGCTCGGCATCTCATCGATCGCCGTCGACAAGATCGATCCGGGTGTGCGTATCCTCGGCGAACTTATCGACGGTCACCAGGGCGGCCGCTGACGGCATTCCCGCGTCACCGCAACGGGCTCCGCAACTGGCACCGGGGAAAACGACGATCTGGCCCTATGATGGTATGCGAATTGGGCCTTATCTGGGGTCAACCGGCGGGTCTTGGGGCTGCCAGGGCCAGCCTTCCTGTTTGAAATTGAAACGCTTTGTACCCTTCGTTTCGTTCGGAGTGATTTGAAATGTTGATCGGCGTTCCTAAGGAAATCAAAACCCACGAATACCGGGTCGGCATGGTCCCGGCGAGCGTGCGCGAGTGTATTCACCATGGTCATACGGTAATCGTCGAGACCGGCGCCGGCATCGGCGCCGGTGCCACCGACGACGATTACCGCACCGTCGGCGCCGAGATCGTGCAGACGGCAGCCGAGGTCTTCGAGCGGGCCGAGATGATCGTCAAGGTCAAGGAGCCGCAGGCCCCGGAGCGCGCCATGCTGAGGGACGGCCAGGTTCTCTTCACCTACCTGCACCTGGCCCCCGATCCGGACCAGACCCATGATCTGGTCAAGAGCAACGCGGTCTGCATCGCCTACGAGACGGTCACCGACGACCACGGCGGCCTGCCGCTGTTGGCACCGATGTCGCAGGTGGCCGGGCGCATGTCGATCCAGGCCGGCGCCCATTGCCTCGAAAAAGAGGCCGGCGGCCGCGGCGTGCTCTTGGGCGGCGTGCCCGGCGTCCACCCGGCCAAGGTGGTGATCATCGGCGGCGGCGTCGTCGGCGAGAACGCTGCCTACATGGCCATCGGCGTCGGTGCCGACGTCACGGTCCTCGACCGCAACGTCGACACCATGCGCGCCCTGGTGGTCCGCTTCGGCCAGCAGATCAAGACCGTCTACTCGACGGCGCTCGCCATCGAGCAGGAGGCGCTGGCCGCCGACCTGGTCATCGGCGCCGTCCTGCTGCCCGGTGCCGAGGCGCCGAAGCTGGTCAGCCGCGACCTGGTGTCGCGCATGAAGCCCGGTTCCGTCCTCGTCGATGTCGCCATCGACCAGGGCGGCTGCTTCGAGACCTCGAAGCCGACGACCCATGCGGAACCGACCTACGTGGTCGACGAGGTCGTCCACTACTGCGTCGCCAACATGCCCGGTGCCGTCGCCGCCACCTCGACCTACGCGCTCAACAACGTCACCCTGCCGTTCACCCTGCAACTGGCCGACAAGGGCTACCGACAGGCCCTGCTCGACAACCCGCACCTGATGAACGGCCTCAACGTGCATCGCGGCGCCGTCACCTACGAGGCCGTCGCCCACGATCTCGGCTACGACTTCGTCGACCCGCGTCAAGCCATCGCCTGACGCCGAAACCCATGCCGGCCCCGGAGGCCGCAAACCCGACCCCGCCCGAAACACGGCCGCAGCGGCCGCCGGGGACCTATTGACAGGAGATACCGATGACCAAGATGACCACCGAGGAAGCATTCGTCAAAGTCCTGCAGATGCTCGGCATCGAGCATGCGTTCGGGATCATCGGTTCCGCCTTCATGCCGATCTCGGACCTGTTCCCGACCGCCGGCATCACGTTTTGGGATGTCGCCCACGAGACCAACGGCGGGCTCATCTGCGACGGCTACACGCGGGCGTCGGGCAAGATGGGCATGGCCATCGCCCAGAACGGCCCCGGCGTCACCGGTTTCGTCACCGCCATCAAGACCGCCTATTGGAACCACACGCCGATGCTCCTCGTCACCCCGCAGGCCGCCAACAAGACCATCGGCCAGGGCGGCTTCCAGGAGGTCGACCAGATGCCCATGTTCCGCGAGATGGTCTGCTACCAGGAAGAGGTGCGTGATCCGTCGCGCATCGCCGAGGTCCTCAACCGGGTCATCGAGAAGGCCTGGCGCGGCTCGGCGCCGGCCCAGATCAACGTGCCGCGGGACTACTGGACCCAGGTCATCGACATCGAGCTGCCGCCGATCGTCCGCCTCGAGCGCCCGTCCGGCGGCCGCCACGCCATCGCCGAGGCGGCCCGGCTGCTCTCGGAAGCCCAGTTTCCGGTCATCCTCAACGGCGCCGGCGTCGTCATCGGCGGCGCCATCGAGGCCTCGAAGGCCCTGGCCGAACGCCTCGACGCGCCTGTCTGCTGCGGCTACCAGCACAACGACGCCTTTCCCGGCTCGCACCCGCTGTTCGCCGGGCCCTTGGGCTACAACGGCTCCAAGGCCGGCATGGAACTGATCGCCAAGGCCGATGTGGTCCTCGCCTTGGGGACGCGCCTCAACCCCTTCTCGACACTGCCCGGTTATGGCATCGACTACTGGCCGAAGGACGCCAAGATCATCCAGGTCGACATCAACGCCGACCGCATCGGACTGACCAAGAAGGTCGCCGTCGGCATCCAGGGCGACGCCAGGATGGTCGCCGAACAGCTCCTCGACCAGTTGGCATCCAACGCCGGTGACGCCGGCCGCGACGAGCGCAAGGCGCTGATCCACCAGACCAAGTCGGCCTGGGCCCAGGCGCTGGCCAGCATGGACCACGAGGACGACGATCCGGGCACCACCTGGAACGAGCGGGCGCGGGCCAAGGACCCGGACTACATGTCGCCGCGCAAGGCCTGGCGCGCCATCCAGGACGGCCTGCCGAAGGAGGCCATCATCTCGTCCGACATCGGCAACAACTGCGCCATCGGCAACGCCTATCCGACCTTCGAGGAAGGCCGCAAGTACCTGGCCCCCGGCCTCTTCGGCCCCTGCGGCTACGGCTTCCCGTCGATCCTCGGCGCCAAGATCGGCTGCCCCGACGTGCCGGTGGTCGGCTTCGCCGGCGACGGCGCCTTCGGCATCTCCATGAACGAGATGACGTCCTGCGGCCGCGACGACTGGCCGGCCATCACCATGGTCGTCTTCCGCAACTACCAGTGGGGTGCGGAGAAGCGCAACACCACGCTCTGGTATTCGGACAACTTCGTCGGCACCGAGCTCAACCCGGAGCTCAGCTACGCCGCCGTTGCCGAGGGCTGCGGCCTCAAGGGCGTGCAGGTGACGACCCAGGTCGAACTGACCGAGGCCCTGATCACGGCGTGCAAAGATCAAGCGAACGGCGTCACCACCTTCATCGAGGTGCTCCTCAACCAAGAGCTCGGCGAACCCTTCCGCCGCGACGCCATGAAGGCGCCTGTGGCCGTCGCCGGCATCGACCCCAACGACATGCGCCCGCAGCAGCCGGGCTGAGGGGAGCGCTACCCGGATCGGAGAGGGTGATATGGCCGATCGCAGCCTGATCACGCTCAACGCCGGATCGTCGAGCGTCAAGTTCGCCGTCTTCGCCCGCGACGGGCGCTTCCAGGTCGAGCAGGCCGACGGCACCGCCGTCGTCGACGAGGCCGCCGAGGCCCCCGACCACGCCGCCGCCATCGCCCGCATCCTCGACTGGATCGAAAGCGTCGGCGACCTGCCGCCCCTGGCCGCCGCCGGCCACCGCGTCGTCCACGGCGGCATGGCCTTCACCGAGCCGGTGATCGTCGATGGCGAGAACCTGGAGCAGTTCGCCCAACTGGAACCCCTGGCGCCGCACCATCAGCCCCACAACGTCGCCGCCATCCGCGCCGTCGCCCAACGCCGGCCCGAACTGCCCCAGGTCGCCTGCTTCGACACCGAGTTCCACGCGAGCCAGCCCGAGGTCGCCCGCCAGACCGGCCTGCCGCACCGCTACTGGGAACGCGGCATCCGCCGCTACGGCTTCCACGGGATCTCGTACGAGGCCATCGTCGGCAAGTTCCCCGAGGTGACGGGGAAACCGCTGCCGGAAAAACTGGTCATCGCCCATCTCGGCAACGGCGCCAGCATGTGCGCCGTCAAGGGCGGCCGCTCCATCGCCACGACCATGGGCTTCTCGACCATCGACGGCATCCCCATGGGCACGCGCTCAGGCGCCATCGACCCCGGGGCGCTGGTCTACGTGGCCCGCGACGAACATCTCAGCATCGAGCAGCTGGCCGATCTCCTCTACGACCGCTCCGGGCTTCTGGGCATCTCCGAGGCGGCCCCCGAGATGCACCGGCTGTTGACCAGCGACGCCCCCGGCGCCCGGGAGGCCATCGACTTCTTCTGCTACCGCATCAACCGCGAGCTCGGCTCGCTGGCCGCCGCCTTGGGCGGCCTCGATGCATTGGTCTTCACCGGCGGCATCGGCGAGAATGCCGCCCCCGTCCGCGATACCGTCTGCCGCCACGCCGGCTGGCTCGGCATCGAACTCGACGGCGCCGCCAACGACCGCGGCGGGCCGATGATCTCGACCGCGGCGAGCCCGGTCGGCGTCTGGGTCATTCCCACCGACGAGGAAGGCGTGATCGCGCGGCATACGCTGAGGCTGATCGGGGCGGGGTAAAGCGCCGGTTACCAGCCCGAACACCCTGGTAACTCCTCATGGCCGGGCTTGACCCGGCCATCCACGTGGACCCCCGGGTCAAGCCCGGGGGTGAGGTAGCAGAGAGGAAAAGGCAGTCCTCTCAGGCTCAGCGGCCAAAAAACCGACCAAACAAACCCAATCCCCGCCTGTTCCCCCAGGTCGCAAACCGGCCCGGCCCCGCCCCGCCGGATGTCTATTTTTGTCCATAAATGACCATGAAAATTTTTTCCCGGTCGTCTCCGCCTATTCCCACCGCACAACAATCGGCCCGGACGGCCGTGTGTACGTACTTGGTCCCCTGACACCGCACCGGATCCGGCCTCGGCGTCGGATGGTTCTATTCTCAAGGGCAATCAGCAAAACCGCTTGGTGGCGGCGGGAAGAATAGGAAAAAATAGCATTAATAGGTTTAAGTTGTCAAGGACGAAAGTATTGCCCATCCCTCAAGTGACGCCCATCATATACCCCGCCCCTTCGCCCCCCTACACTACCCCCCGTCAGGACCAAGACCCGTCTTGCCTTGGACAATCAGGCGTGAGGCTTTGATCTATGACCATCCTTCCCGGACTTCGGGCCGCCCTCGTCGCGGCCGTTTTCGCCGTCCTTGCCGTCGGCGGCGCCTTCAGCAGTGGGCCAGCGCGGGCCGACACCCTGAAACGGTTCGACGACTACATGGAGCCGATCGAGCGGACCCTGGACCTGATCGAGGCCGGTGACTTCGCGGCGCTCGACGACTTTCTCGCCGACGAGGTCGGCTTCGGCGAGGCGGCACGGCTCGGCAGCACGCTTCAGAACAAGGTGCTGAAGGGCGATGCCGTGGTCGACGTCGACCTGTTGCGCGAGGACGAGCTGGGAACGACCCTGAAGCGCCTCTATTTCGCGGTCAGGGACACCTCCGATACCTACTTCTTCGTGCGCTTCCACGTGGCCCGAACCAACGACGGCTGGGTCATGCACCATTTCCACTTCAACACCGACATGACCGACTATTTCCCGGGTTGGGTCGACCCCTGAAACTGACCAGCGGGTCAGGTATTTCCCGAACTGGGTCGACTCCTGATACTGACCGAACGGTCAGTTTAAGGTTCGCCCTTACGGCGCCTGACGCCTCTACCCCTTTCGCTGCCGCCGCCACAGCCAATAGCCGCCGTAGGCCGCCGCCAGCAGCCCGGCGTTGGCGGCGAAGACCAGAGGGTGGTGCCAGGCGACGCCGTCGAAGCGGTAATCCGAGAGCGGCCACAGGAACGGCGTCGGGAACAGCTCCAGACCGTGGGTCGGAATGTCGATGAGGATATGCAGGCCCCAGGCGCCCGTGATCCAGACCGGCTTTCGGGCCAGGAGCCAGACAGCGCCGAAGGCGAGGGCGAAGACGATGAGGCTGTGGGTGACGTTGTAGAAGGTCTGCGCCCATGGGGGGTAGTCGGTGAGATTGGGATGGCCGTGCTCCCAACCGGGCATGCCGGCGAGGTCGAGGACGGTGAAGAGGCCGAGAGCGCCCTCGCCCAAAAGGTCGGGCAGCAGGGAAATGCCGACGGCGGCGAGGAACGTTTTTCGCGAACGCCGTCCGAAGGCGATGCCGCCCCACAGGCCGTGAGAGACGAAGTCGATGGCGGTTCTCCCTATTTGGGTGGGCCGGTTGAACGGGCCGTCCCAGCGACGGCTGCGCCGCTCAGGGAAGGCTAGCAGACCGCCGAAACCGCGCATTGAGGCCGGTCAATGCGGGCGACGGTCGCGCCCTATCCCATCACCAGCGCCATCGCCGTGGTGGCGATGATGTCCTCCACCGTGGCACCCCTGGACAGGTCGGCGACCGGGCGCTTGAAGCCCTGCAGCACCGGGCCGATGGCCTGGGCGCCCCCTAAGTATTGGGTCAGCTTATAGGCGATGTTGCCGGCATCGAGGTCGGGGAAGATGAGGACGTTGGCCTTGCCGGCGACATCGCTGGCCTCCCGCGCCTTCTTCTCGGCGACGGCCTTTATCAGGGCGCTGTCGGCCTGGAACTCGCCGTCGATGGCGAGCTCGGGCGCGCGCTCACGGGCCAAGGCGACGGCGTCGCGGACCTTGGTGACGCGATTGTGTTGCGCGCTGCCCTGGGTCGAGAACGACAACAGCGCCACCGCCGGCGGCTCGTCCAAGAGCTTTTCGGCGGTGCGCGCCGAGGCGATGGCGATGTCGGCCAGCTGGTTGGCGTCCGGCTCGACGTTGACGGCGCAATCGGCGTAAATCAACGCCCGCGGGCCGCTGCCCTGGAAATCCTCCAGCAGCATCAAAAAGAAGCTCGACGGGGTGTCGATGCCGTCAGCCAGGCCCACGGTCATCAGGCCGGCCTCGATGACCCGGCGCGTCGGGCTGGCGGCGCCGGCGACGATGGCGGCGGCATCACCCTCGCGGACCATCATGGCGCCGTAGTAGAGGGGCTTGCGCATGAGGCGGGCGGCGATCTTGATGTTCGGCTTGCGCTGGCCACTGAGATAGGCCTCGGCGTAGGCGTCGCGGTTATCGGCCGTCTCCGGGTCAATGACGGTGAAGCCGTCGGTCCATACGCCGGCCTCGGCGGCGGCGGCGTGGATGGCGTCCTCGGGGCCGAGCAGGACGGGCCGGGCCAGGTTGCGGTCGATGAGCTCGCGGGCCGCCTTGAGGATGCGCGGCTCCGTGCCTTCCGGCAGGACGACCCGATGGCCCTCGCCCCAGATGGCGTCCATAAACCGCTCGATGGCGTCCATGATCCCCCCTCTCCGTCAACTGGACCGTGCGAACGGCCGCCGTTGGCACCTTGTCAGAAAGACCCGGCGCTGTCACCTTAAATCAATATAAATCAATGGCTTGGGAGCAATCGGACCGCCAGGAGGCGGTGCCGCGCCCTTGGCGCGTTCTGGGAGGAGATCATGACCGAAGAGACAGAAGGACCGCGCGTGCACCGCGGCCTGTTGGGCGTGCATTTCGAGCGCTCGCCGACCACCTTCATCGACGGCAAGGCCGGCGATCTCCGGTATCGAGGCTATTCGATCCACGACCTGGCGGCGCATTCCACCTTCGAGGAAACGGCCTATCTGCTGATGAAAGGCGACCTGCCGGCGACGGACGAACTGGCCGCCTTCGAAGGGGCCTTGAAGGGCGAACGTCACCTGCCGGAACCGGTCATCGACATCATCCGCACGGTCAAGGACGCGCATCCCATGGATGTCCTGCGCACCGCCGTCTCGGCCCTGGCGCCCTTCGACCGCGACAACGACGACAACTCATCGGAAGCGAACCTGCGAAAGGGCATCCGCCTGACCTCCCAGGTGCCGATGATCGTCTGCGCTCACGAGCAGATCCGCAACGGCCGCGATCCCATTGAACCGGACTCGGGGCTCGGCCACGCCGCCAACTTCCTCTATATGCTGACCGGCGAGAAACCGAGCATCGAGGCCGCCAAGCTCATGGACACGGACATGGTCCTGCACGCCGAGCACGGCTCCAACGCGTCGGCCTTCACGGCCCGCGTCGTCACCGGCACCGACGCCACATTGCATGCCGCCGTCACCGCTGCCGTCGCGGCGCTCTCCGGCCCGTCCCACGGCGGTGCCGCCGAGGACGTCATGCGCATGGCCCAGGAGATCGGCGAGCCCGACCGGGCGGCGGCCTACGTCAAGGCCAAGCGTAAGAACCGCGAGCCGGTGACCGGCTTCGGCCATCGTGTCTACAAGGCCGAGGACCCCCGGGCGAGGCATATGCGCGACGGCGTCAAGACGCTGTCCGTCGAGATGGGCGAGCCCAAATGGTACGAGATCCTGGCCGCCGCGGTCGAGGCCATGGCGCCCTACGCCCGGCACGGCGTCAACGTCAACGTCGATTTCTACTCGGGCGTCATCTACTACCTGCACGGCATCCCGGCCGACCTCTTCGTCCCCATCTTCGCCGTCGGCCGCGTGCCGGGCTGGACCGTGCAGATCATGGAGCAGTGGGCCAACAACATTTTGATCCGGCCGCTGCTCCTGTACGACGGGCCGGGGCTCAGGGACTATGTGCCGATCGGGGAGCGGTGAGGGGTCAGAAGGATCCGATCAAGACGATTGCGACAGCGATCGTGGCGGCTCCCAGGCAGAGGACGGCGACGCTTGTCTGCGTTTGCCGGATCTCGCGGCGCGTGAAATCGGCGCCCGGAACCGAGACCATGACGTAACGGGACAGGGGCAAGGCGAAGGTCAGGATCAAGGCGGCGAGAACGAAGGTCGCTATCAACGCCTCCGCACGTTGGATGAATTCAACCTTACTCAGGCCCCAGACCCGAGTTCCTGTATTGTCGGCGCCCTTTGTTTTAGCGGACGGTTCGACCGATTCCTGGCTTTCCGTTCCGCTCGCTTCAACCGTCGCACCGGGTGGTGGAAATACCCAAACACGTGGACTTTCCGTGACCAGATAGGCCGCCGGGAGGACTCCGAGCAGCAGGATCATGGTCGCGACGGCGGCGCGTCTCCGCCGGGTCCGGGTTTCCGGGGAGATGCTGACCTCGTCAAATTCCTCGTCCGACCAACGGACCGTACGGCGCCGGGCTTCGCCGGCGAAGATGTCCACGGCCAGCCGGGCCAGCGGGTTGATCACGGCGATGATCAAGACCAGCGGGAGGAGACCGCCCAGGGCCCCGTCGGTGAGGGACACATGAATGATGATGTCCAGGATCGTGGGACGCCCGCCCGGGTCGACGCTCGCCTCGTCCAAATGTTCGGCAATGTGATGAAGGAGCCCCAGTTTCCAGAACCCGCCAAACAATAGCGCCAAGAACATGACCAACAGGCCAACGCGCAAGAGTGTGTCCGCCCGGCGGTGACCTTCGATAGTCGATTTCAGAAGCTCGATAGCCGGCCGGGCCAGCAATAGCAGCACCGCGACGATGACGGCCGGGATGGCGAGTTCGGGCATCTTCGACGCATGGAGGACCAGGGCGACAAGCCAAGCGATCATGATCCAATAGCCGACCCGGCGGATTTCTCTCCGCTCGAACCCCGGCGATGGGATCGATGCCAGGACATGACGCGCAAAGGGTACCGCGATCGCAACGAAGAAAGCGAAAACGAATAAGCCGAGAACCATCGTCTCGGATATCCGGATGATCTCGTTCTTCGTCAACCCGAGAAAGAGCTCCAATTCTTCTCGGTGCGGCGAGAGTTCTCCAGTTATTGCGTCCTTTCCATCGCCCATTAGAGGTCTCAGAAATACCAGGGCGGGAAGCACGCCCAAGAACATGGTCAGTACGCCCGACAGTATGTTTTTCCTCTCGGAAATCCTGGTTCGATTGATTTGCGGATCGGTGTTCGGTCTGGGCTGGGAAAGGCGTATGATGCCCCAGCGGCAGGGATAATAGACGGCGTCGAACACGGCCCTGAGGACCGGATTCAGGAAACCGAAAATCAGTCCCCAATACCCGAGGATGACGACCGCCATCAGAAAGAGCACGAACGACGGTAACCCGATACGTGAAATCGCCCCGTCAATATCCTCGACGAGCAGTTCCAGTTCGCCGGGCATCCAAAGATAGTAGGCCACCGCCAACAACGTGGTGACGAACGCCATCACTATGATGAGCCGCCAATTGGTATTGGGCGGCCGTCTGGTCAATCGAAGCCGCAGTCCATCGACGGCCGGACGGAATACGAATAGCCCGCCTATCGTCTCCACGCCAGCGACCGCAAACAAATGCGCGAACAGGAGGAATACTGGATCGTTCCAATCCACTGCCATATCGTCTCCGCTCAATGCCCCACCCGTTTATCGCGAATGCCGCCCAGCCCTACAACAAAAACTGACTCCGGTCCGGTTGCGCCGCATTGACCCGTCCATGGGGCGCGTTATCATCCGCCAACGCAAAGAGGGGGAAAGCGGATGCGGCTTTCGACTATGGGTTTGGTTCTCGTGCTGACGGTCTCGACCACGGCTTTCGCCGCCGAGCCCCTGCAGCTGCTCTACCAGGACCGGCCGCCCTATTACACGTCCAACAACGACGGCGCCAAGGGCGGGCTGGTCTCGGGGCCGGTCGAGCAGGCCCTGAAGGCCGCCGGCATTCCGTTCACCTGGGTGCACAGTTCGGGCAAGGGGCAGATCGAGACGGTCAGGCGCGGCGGCGAAGCCGTCTGTACGCCGGGCTGGTTCAAGAAGCCCGAGCGCGAGGCATTCGCCAAGTTCAGCGATCCGGTCTACCGGGACCGGCCGCAGGTGGTCATCGCGCGGACCGACAACCGGGGCGTTTTCGGGCATCGCACGCTGGCCGACCTCTTCGCCGACAAGCAGCTCCGTTTCGGGGCCAAGACCGGTTATTCCTACGGGCCCTTCGCCGACGACCTGATCCAGGCGAAGAAACCGCCGATGGTGCGCACCACCCAGGACGTGAGCGGCCTGGTGCGCATGTTGCTCGGTGGGCGCTTCGACTACATCCTGGCCGCGCCCGAGGAGTACGAAAGCCTGGCCGATCGTCTCGGCATCGCCAGTGAGGACATCGCGGCCATCGAGATGACCGACATCCCGCCCGGCAACAAGCGCTACCTGATGTGTTCGAAAGACGTCGCCGACGGGATCATCGCCAGGTTCAACGCGGCGCTGGCCGCCGGCCGCTAGGCGACGCCCGGCCAAAAAATCATGTCGTTTTTAAGGCGTGCGCCGCGTCGGGTTCGGGGCTAGAAAGGCTGGTCTGTCTCATTGGGGGAAAGCGGGCGAGCGCCATGACGCGCTATTCCATTTTCAGCCTGGCCAGGAACGCGCTGAGCCGTCACGAGAACTGGCCCGAGGCCTGGCGCAGCCCGGACCCGAAGCCGGAATACGACGCCGTCATCATCGGCGGCGGCGGCCACGGGCTGGCGACGGCCTATTACCTGGCCAAGGAACACGGAATGACCAACGTCGCCGTCCTCGAGAAGGGCTGGCTCGGCGGCGGCAACACCGGGCGCAACACGACCATCGTGCGCTCCAATTATCTCCTACGCGGCAACGCGTTCTTCTACGAGAAATCCATGAAGCTGTGGGAGGGCCTGAGCCAGGACCTCAACTACAACGTCATGTTCTCGCAGCGCGGTGTTCTCAACCTGGCCCATACGGACGGCCAGGTCGACGCCTTCCAGCGGCGCGGCAATGCCATGCGGCTGAACGGCATCGATGCGGAGTATCTCACGCGGTCGGAAGTGGCGGCCATGGTGCCGAGGCTCGATTGTTCGGCCGACGCGCGCTTTCCGATCATGGGCGGGCTCCTGCAGCCGCGCGGCGGCACGGCGCGGCACGACGCCGTCGCCTGGGGATACGCCCGGGCCGCCGACGGCCTCGGCGTCGACATCATCCAGACCTGCGAGGTCACCGGCATCGACGTGGGAGGCGGCCGGGTGACCGGCGTGCAGACGACCCGGGGCGCGATCCGAGCCAGGAAGATCGGTGTCTGCGTCGCCGGCCATACCAGCCAGGTGATGGCCATGGCCGGGCTCCGGCTGCCGATCGAAAGCCACGTGTTGCAGGCCATGGTCTCGGAACCGATCAAACCCTGCCTCGATACCGTCGTCACCTCCGGCGCGGCCCATTGTTACATCAGCCAGTCGGACAAGGGCGAGCTCGTCTTCGGCGGCGATCTCGACTTCTACAATTCCTACGCCCAGCGCGGCAATTTCCCGATCATCCGCCATGTGGTCAGTTCGGTCCTGGCCCTGTTCCCGAGCTTCAGCCGTCTCAGGTTGATGCGGAGCTGGGGCGGCATCATGGACATGACCATGGACGGCAGCCCGATCATCGGCAAAACGCCGGTTGAGGGCCTCTACCTGAACGGCGGCTGGTGCTACGGCGGCTTCAAGGCGACGCCGGGATCGGGCTGGGTCTTCGCCCATACGGTAGCCCAGGACGAGCCGCATGAGTTGAACGCGTGCTTCGCGCTCGACCGTTTCGAACGCGGCGCGGTGCTCGACGAGAAGGGCGCCGGGCCGGTGCCCAATGCGCATTAGGGGGAAGAGATGCTGTTGATTCCCTGCCCCTGGTGCGGTGAGAGGGCCCAGACCGAGTTCACCTACGCCGGCGACGCGGCGCCCGAGCGCCCCGACCCGGAGACGGCGACGGCGGCCGACTGGGTCGACTACGTCTATCTCCGCGACAACCCGAAGGGGGCGCACGACGAACTGTGGCAGCACACGGCCGGCTGCCGGCGCTATCTGAAGGTCCGCCGCGACACGGCGACCCACGAGATCATCGGCAGCGCTGCACCGCATGACGATTTCGAAGGGGAGGGCGGATGACTGAACAGCCCTTCCGCAACCCGACCGGCGGGCAGGTCGACCGGACGAAGCCGCTCCGCTTCACCTTCGACGGCGCCGAATACCAGGGTTTCGCCGGCGACAGCCTGGCCTCGGCGCTCTTGGCCAATGGCGTCCGCCTGGTCGGGCGCAGCTTCAAGTACCACCGCCGGCGCGGCATCTTCTCGGCCGGCGTCGAGGAGCCCAATGCCCTGGTCCAATTGCGCGACGGGGACCGCAGCGAACCGGACCTCAGGGCGACCGAGGTCGAGCTCTTCGACGGTCTTATTGCCGAGAGCCAGAACCGCTGGCCGTCGCTGAATTTCGACATCGGCGCCCTGAACGATCTCTTCGCGGCGCTGATCCCGGCCGGCTTCTACTACAAGACCTTCATGGCGCCGGCCAAGCTGTGGCACAGCTACGAGCACTGGATCCGCAAGGCGGCCGGACTCGGCCGGGCGCCCGATACCCCGGATCCGGACCGCTACGACCACCGTTATGCCCATTGCGACGTGCTCGTCGCCGGCGGCGGTCCTGCAGGGTTGATGGCGGCGCTCACGGCCGGGCGGGCCGGCGCCCGGGTCATCATTGCGGACAATCAAAGCGACTGGGGCGGGTCGCTGCTCGGCCGGCGCGTCGAGATCGACGGCAAACCGGCCGCCGATTGGGTCGCCGGCGCCGTCGCCGAACTGCAGAGCCTGCCCGAGGTGACCCTGCTCGAGCGCTCGACGGTGACGTCTTACTATGACCACAACATGCTTCTTGTCGCCGAACGGGCCGCCGATCACCTGATCGAGCCGGCCGCCCATCAAGTGCGCCAGCGCCTGTGGCAGGTCAGGGCGAAGGAGGTGGTTTTGGCCACCGGCGCCATCGAACGGCCGCTCACCTTCGACGACAACGACCGCCCCGGCGTCATGCTGGCCTCCGCCGCGCAAACCTATGCCAACCGCTACGGGGTCAAGGCCGGCGGCAAGGCCGTCGTCTTCACCAACAACGATTTTGCCTATGAGGCGGCCTTGAACCTCAAGGCGGCCGGCGTCGAGATCATGGCCGTCATCGACGCCCGCGCCGACGTCGACGCGGGCCTGCGGGAACGCCTGAAAACCGCCGGCATCGGCCTCATGGCCGGCCACGTGGTCGCCGACGTCGAGGGCAAAGAGGCGGTGCGCGCCGCCAGGGTGATGGCCTATGACGGTGAATCGGGAGCCCTTTCCGGCGACGTGAAGGTCATCGATTGTGACCTCATCGCCGTCTCCGGCGGTTGGACGCCGAGCGTCCACTTGCACAGCCAGGCCAAGGGCAAGATCCGCTACGACGAAACGCTGAGCGCCTTCCGGCCGGAGAGTGCCAGCCAGCGCGAACGCTCGGCCGGGGCGTGCAACGGCAGCTTCGGGCTCGACGCCGCTCTCAAGGAAGGCGCCGACGCCGGCGCCGAAGCGGCCCGGGCCGCCGGTTTCGACAGCGCGGCCGCGGGCGTGGTTCCCGCCGTCGAAACGGAAGCGCCGCTGGCGCCCTTGCCCCTGTGGCGCGTCCCTTCGGAACCGGGTGGCCACGGCAAGGCCTTCGTCGATCTGCAGAACGACGTCACCGCCGACGGCGTGGCGCTGGCCCACCGCGAGGGCTACCGCTCGGTCGAACACCTGAAGCGCTACACGACGCTGGGCATGGGTACGGACCAGGGGCGCACGTCCAACGTCATCGGCCTCGCCCTGATGGCGGGACTGCGCGACGAGGCGATCCCGGCCGTCGGCACGACAACCTTCCGCCCGCCGTTCACGCCAGTGACGCTCGGCACCATCGCCGGCGAGGAGACCGGCGAACATTTCGCGCCGACCCGGCGCTCGGCCATGCACGATTGGCACGCGGCGAAAGGTGCGCCTTTCGTGCCGGCCGGGCTGTGGCTGCGCCCGCAGGGCTACCCGGGCGCGGGCGAGACCATTTTCGATGCCATGTACCGGGAAGCGAAAGCGGTGCGCGAGCGGGTCGGCATGGTCGACGTGTCGACGCTCGGCAAGATCGACATCAAGGGCCGCGACGCCGCCGAATTCCTCAACCGGGTCTACATCAATGGTTTCGCCAAGCTGCCCGTCGGCAAGGTCCGCTACGGGGTGATGCTCAGGGAGGACGGCCTCGTCTACGACGACGGCACGACCACCCACATCGCCGACAACCACTACATGATGACGACGACGACGGCGAAGGCGGTCGAGGTCATGCGGCACCTGGAATACCACGCCCAGGTCGTCTGGCCGGCGCTCGACGTGCACCTGATTTCGGTGACGGAAGAGTGGGCCGCCATGGCCCTGGCCGGGCCGCACAGCCGCCGGGTCCTTGAGAAACTGACGGGCGACATCGACGTCTCCAACGAGGCCTGCCCGTTCATGGCCTTCCGCGAGGGCACCATCGCCGGGGCGCCGGGACGCCTCTTCCGCATCAGCTTCTCCGGCGAACTGGCCTATGAGATCAACGTGCCGGCCGACTACGGTCTCGACGTCTGGGAGCGGGTGCTTGCGGCGGGTCAGGAATTCGGCATCGTGCCCTACGGGACCGAGGCCATGAACATCCTGCGCATGGAAAAGGGCCACATCGTCGGCGGCGAGTTGAACGGGCGGGCCAGCCCCGGGGATCTCGGTTTCGGCGGCATGTTGTCCAAAATCAAGGACTTCATCGGCAAGAGCGGCCTCGACCGCCCGGCGCTCCAGGCGGACGGACGCAAGCAGCTGGTCGGCCTCATTCCGGTCGACCACAAAACCAAGGTCCCGCGCGGCGCCCAGCTGGTCCTCGATCCGGCAGCCCCGCCGCCCGTCGACATGCAGGGCGAAGTCACCTCCAACGCCTACAGTCCCAATCTCGGCCATCCGATCGCCTTGGGCCTGCTCCGCGACGGCCGCGAGCGCCATGGCGAGACGCTGCATGCCCACTCGCCGGTGACCGGCGAGACGGTGGCGATGTTCGTCACCGAACCGTGTTTCATCGACCCCAAGGGAGAGCGCCTCCGTGCCTGATGCCCAGCCTCACGCCATCCCCCGATCGGCGCTGGCCGCCCACTACCGGCCCGGCACCTACGGTGCCGACACCGGCGGCCATCCGGGTGTCTTCCTGACCGAACGGCGCGGCCTGGCCTTGGTCCACCTGGCCGGCGACGCATCCGACGGCGCCTTCGCCCACGGCGTGAAGACGGAGACCGGCTGTGCGCTGCCGACCGAGCCGGGAATGGCGTCGGAGGACGGCCAGGGGTCCGCCGTCCTGTGGCTGGCGCCCGACCGCTGGCTCGCCGTCTCGGCCCGCCATGCGGGCGGGCTCTTGGAGGAACGCCTGCGCCTCGGGCTGGGGCAGGGCACCGTGGCCATCACGCCGGTCACTTCCGGGCGCACGGTCATCCGCGTCGCCGGCGCCAGGAGCCGCGATCTCCTGTCGAAAGGCTGCCCCGTCGACCTGCATCCGGATCATTTCCAGCCGGGCATCTGCGCCGGCACCCTGATCGGGCCCTTCACGACGGTGATCCACTGCGTCGAGCCCCATGCCTTCGACGTCTTCGTGGCGCGCAGTTTCGCCCGCGATCTTTGGCATTGGCTGCAGGAGGGCGCCGCCGAATTCGGCTACCGGGTCGAACCGGTCGCTGAGGGTGGGGATTGACGGCGGCTTTTGCCGCGAAGCGGACGTCACCGTCGGGCCCGGACAATGGCCGCGGTATCCCAGGTGCCGTCTAACGGCTGTTTCATGAAAACCGGCGGCTTGCTGATCGGAAAGCGGACGAAGGTGCGGTTGCGTCGCATAGACCGGATCCCATTTATTTTGGACTCGACTTGCCTTGGGCGGTTTGTTCGAGGTGCCATGGCATGCCAAATCCGTTGAGGGCGACAAAGAAGACACCACAATTCGGTCTCCGATTTAAGTAGCAGCATCGCAGTTGTGAGCGCCGAGGCTTTTGCTGACGGATCTCTCTGTCCGGCTCAAGGTGGTCTAAAATCGCGATTATAGGCCACGTCGTCTTCCGTACTGGATAACGGCGGTAAATACCGGAAACCCGAAACGGCCACCGATAGGTTAAGACCGAAACGACAATCTGTTGGAGCCGCGTTCGATCTCTGCCCAAACGACGACATCAGGTCTGTTTAAGCAGACGGCCTACCTTTCCCTCAAGACACCATGTCGGGGAAGTGTCAGTGTTACCCGGCCACGTGCTTCACCAGCAAAGGAAAGGTCCGGTCGGTGTTACCATTATCGTCTTCGAGCACGACCCCGATATCCTCCTCGTCGAGACCGATGAGTTCTTCAGCTTCCATCTCAGCCACGTCCTTGGAGCCGAAGAGCGTTTTCGCCACGTCGGAGAGCTGCCATACGGCATCGCGCGCGTAGGCGTGGTCGTT